>OHQS01000001.1_pt1 | contig 412042 bp, 368 predicted proteins | sample 1578181 | NCBI WGS metagenome assembly OHQS01 (sample SAMEA3879528, study PRJEB24766) | human gut metagenome | biome: human-associated habitat; feature: feces | place: USA | collected 1985/1987 | reverse complement strand
AACGCTCGCCCCCTACGTATTACCGCGGCTGCTGGCACGTAGTTAGCCGGGGCTTCCTTACAGGGTACCGTCACTTCCTTCGTCCCCTGTTACAGAGGTTTACAATCCGAAGACCTTCTTCCCTCACGCGGCGTTGCTGGGTCAGGCTTTCGCCCATTGCCCAATATTCCCCACTGCTGCCTCCCGTAGGAGTCTGGACCGTGTCTCAGTTCCAGTGTGGCCGTTCAGCCTCTCAGCTCGGCTACCCATCGTCGACTAGGTGGGCCTTTACCCCGCCTACTATCTAATGGGACGCGAACCCCTCCATTAGCGGATTGCTCCTTTCACCCCTTTACCATGCGGTATTGTGGTCCTATGCGGTATTAGCAACGATTTCTCGTTGTTATCCCCCTCTATTGGTCAGGTCATTCACGCGTTACTCACCCGTTCGCCACTGAACCTCATTCCGTAAAATCAGGCTCCGTTCGACTTGCATGTGTTAGGCACGCCGCCAGCGTTCGTCCTGAGCCAGGATCAAACTCTTTTGTTCATATCCTTTGACTCTTTCTTTCGCTTCAGCTCGTTATCTCCCGGCTTTACGCCTTCTTTTCACTCGCCTCCGCTCCTTTGCGCTTGCGTTTCTTTTCAGTACTCTTCAGTTCTCAAGGTGCCGCTGTTTTTTGACAGCTTATTCATTATACCCATCCCTCTTCCTCTTGTCAAGCGCTTTTTTACACTTTTTCTGTTTTTTTTACAAAAAACGCATTATAAGCATTGGTTTAATTAATGTTTGGAGGTATATACGCAGCTTTGATTCTTCGATAAGGATTTTACCCATAAATTCACGGTGTTTTGCTTCAAATCAAAGCGCATTTTCACTTGGTTGACGGTAAACAGCATGAAAATCGAATTATTCGATGCATACGCGCCAGTTAACCTTCAAAGATAAACCTGCTTTATTATCGCTTATGTGATGTTTTTAACAATATGATGTTTGCAATACGAAATCAAAAGCCATATTGCGAGGATATAATAAAATCGAAAACCCTTCGTAATATACTGCGTACGAAATTAAAGCGCCGTCTCAAACACGAAACGGCGCGCGCGTATTCTACTCAATTTATTTGAGACAAAACCTTATCCATATAATCCAGCATGTTTTGAAGCAGAGCGCCCGCGCCCTGTTCATCCTCACCGCGGACCCCTGCGTACAGCTTAAGCTTGGGTTCCGTACCCGATGGGCGCACGCACAGCCACGCATCCCCGTTCATCATATAGCGAAGTACATTTGAAGCAGGCAGCTGTATCTCTTCCTCTATCGCGCCGTCGATATGAATCCTCTTTCGCGGCAGAAAATCCTCCATAACAGATACCCGTATTCCCGCGATACTATCCATCGGGCGCTCCCTGAGCCTGGACATAATCCGCCCAATTCTCTCCATGCCGGATTTACCCTCGAGCGTATAGGATATGACGCCTTCCTGATACCAACCATACAGCGCGTACATCTCTTGCAGCACGTCAAACAATGTTTTCCCCAGCTCCTTATAAAACACGCATGCCTCCGCCACAAGCATCGCGGCGCAAATCGCGTCCTTATCGCGGGAAAACCCTCCGGCGAGGAAACCATAGCTCTCCTCAAAACCGAACAGGAATTCGGGCGTTCCCATCTTGTGGCATTGGTCAATAATTTCAGATATGAACCGAAAGCCCGTTAACACCTCTTTTATCTGTACGCCGTAACGCGCGCAAATCGCTTTAGCCATCCTCGTGCTGACGATGGATTTGACAACGAGTGAATCGCTTATAAGCACGCCGTCCGCTTTCTTCGACGACAGGATATACTGGATTAACAGGCTCCCGATCTGGTTCCCGCTCAGCACTGTAAAATTGCCTTCGCGGCCGCGAACGGCGACTCCGAGCCTGTCCGAATCCGGATCGGTCGCCAATATAACGTCCGCCCCGGTTTGGTTTGCCAGTTCCACGGCAAGCTCAAACGCTTTGGGATCCTCCGGGTTCGGCGCGGACAAGCCCGGAAACGCCGGATCCGGCGTTTCCTGCTCCTTTACAACGCTAACGTTGGTAATGCCGATTCGCTCCAGCATGGCTCGAACCGGAACGTTCCCGGAGCCATATAACGGGGTATAAACAATGCTTAAATCTGACCCCTTCCGCTTGACTAAATCCGGATGCAGCAGAAGGGTTTCGGTCGCTTCATAATAAGCCTCGTCCACTGCCCGGCCAATATACGTCAAAAGCCCCTTCTCAACCGCCTCGTTTTCATCCATCGGCCTAGCTTCAAATAAATCAAGCGAGCGTATATACCCGGTTACTTCCTCAGCCTGTTCCGGCCCCATCTGGCCGCCATGTTCCCAATACACCTTATAACCGTTATATTGGGCGGGATTATGACTGGCGGTGATAACAACTCCCGCGATACAGTTCAGATGGCGTATGGTGAAAGAAAGCTGAGGTACGGAGCGAAGCGTTTCAAACAGGTAAGCCCGAATGCCGTTTGCCGCAAGAACAAGCGCAGTTTCACGGGCAAACCGGGCGGACATCCGCCTTGAGTCGAACGCTATCGCCACGCCTCTTTCCGCTGCGCCCGCTATCCGCTTCAGATACAGGGCAAGCCCCTGCGTGGCCCTGCGGACGATATAAACATTTATTCGGTTGGTACCCGCGCCGATTATGCCCCGCAATCCTGCCGTGCCAAAGTCCAATTCTTTATAGAAGCGGTCTTCAACGTCTCTTTCATCACCGTTGATTTTAACCAGTTCCTCCCTCAGCGAAGCGTCGAGGCCGTCCTCGCCGAGCCATTTAGCGTAAGCTTCCCGATAACCCATCGTATTACTCCTTATCTTCCGCCGCTCTTGCCTCAGGAGCATGCGGCGAATTTAGTTTAATGGTAGAATCACGAACCATGCTGTAAGCGGTGCGGTCTCCAACAATAATATGATCATACATCATTATCCCCACCGGTTTTACCGCCTGTAATATCCTTTGCGTCGCCTCCAGATCCATAACGGACGGCGTCGGATCCCCCGACGGATGGTTGTGCGTAATAATGACGCTGTCCGCTTTATGGATGAGCGCCCGCTCAACAACAAGCCGGGGATACGCCATGGTTTCAGTGAGCGTTCCCGACGATATGCAGTCCGCATGGATGGCCCTTAGCTTTTTATCCAGGGATATCACATACATCGCCTCATACCTGTGCTTGTAAAATAATGATACGCAATATTGCGCCGCGGCATTCGGCGTATTTAGGCATTCTACCTCCAGGCTTTGGCTGCGGACCCGGTTAAACATCCCGCCCACAAGCGAAAGCAGTATGGCGGTATTTTCCCCCACTCCCTTTTCACCCATCAGTTCGCGGGGTTCAGCCTTAAATATCGCCTCCAGCGATCCGAACGCGTTTAAAAGCCGGTGCGCCAGCGGATTGGTGTCCGAACGGGGGATACAATAGGTCAAAAGCAGCTCCAGCGCTTGATGATCGTGCAGGCATTTGTCCCCATGTTCCATATATGTCTGCTTTAAACGCTTCCTATGCCCCTCATGCGTCCTTTGCGCCATTGTAGGTTACCTCTATCTCGCCCTTGTCCGTTGAGGCCATCAGTATCCCTCCCGCGATGAAGAACGCCAGCACCGGCAGCACGCCGTAATGGACGTCCTCGGTGAACATGAGCACTACGGCCATCAGCATGGTCCCAAGCACGGATTCAAACTTCCCAAAAATATTATATATGCCGAAAAATTCCCCGGCTCTTCTTTTATCCGGTATCAATTTGCCAAAGTAAGAGCGGGACAGCGCCTGTATGCCTCCCTGCGCCGTGCCGACAAGACAGGCTAAAATGATAAACTGCCATTCCTTTGTCATAAAAAAGCCGATAATGCAAACCACAATATAGGTTATGATACCAACGATTATCATACGCCTGTGCGTAAAGCGCTCACCCAGCCTGTCATAGAGTATAGAGCAGGGGAAGGCTACTATTTGGGTTAGGAACAACCCCCCCACAATATACAGCGTATTAAAACCGATTGAGGATGCAAGCTTGCTCGCCATCATGATAATCGCGCCGACTCCATTGATATAGAGAAAATAGGCGATGAAAAAACGGAACATGCGCTTGTCTTTTTTCATATCACGCAATGTTGATGCCAGCCGCCGAAAGCTTTGCCTGACGATACCGCGCTCGTGTTCTATAAAGGAAACCTGCCTTACATTTTTGAAAAACGGGATGGTGAAAAGCGCCCACCAAACGGCCGTCAATACGCATGATAACCGTATAGCGCCGTTCCCGCTGATATTTAACACCGCAAGGTTATCCTCAGAAAGGATGTATAACGCAATGCTCGCCACAAACGGTATTGTGCTGCCGCCGATATATCCCATGCCGTATCCCCATGCGGAAACTTTATCCATCCTCTCAAACGCGGCTACGTCAACTAAAAACGCGTCGTAAAAAACATTTGCTCCGGCAAACCCAATATTGGTAAGCCCGAACAGCAGCAATAGCGAAAAATAGCCGTTTACCACGGATAGTAAAGCAGTGGCGCTCACTCCCAAAACGAAAAACCCGGTGAAAAGCCTTTTTCGCATACCCCTGTAATCCGCCATCGAGCCCAGCACCGGCGCTAGCAGCCCTACTATAAGCGCCGAAAGCGAAACCGCCCATGCCCATTGAGAAGCCTGCGCCGCGGGCGCTATCCCCTCGGCGCCGCCGACGGCACCCGAGTAAATCGGCAGAAGCGACGCTACAAGAATAGAATATGCTGAATTGGCCCAATCGTACATTATCCAACCCTTTTCACTCTTAGTAAACCCCGTAAGCATGCATGATTCCTTCCTCTTGCGCAAAGAATGGTTTATATATCTATTTTTCTATTATAATGTATCGCAGAACGCTGTGTATAGTATTTTTACGCAGTATCTGGAAATTCCAAGGCGGAAGGAGTATAATGCCACTATGCCGCACATTTACGCCCACCGCATCGCCGCCGAGTCGGTTCTCAAGCGTTTAAGCGGGAGCATGGGGGCAATACAACGTAACGCCTACTTTATCGGCGCGCAGGGGCCGGATCCTTTTTTTTACGAAAGGATTTTTAACAGCGCGCTCAATATCGGAACGCTGCTGCACCAGCAGGATGTCGACCGTTCGCTCAGCTTAATGTATGCCTGCGCTATGGGCGACGAAACGCTTCGATCCTATTTTTGTGGATATTTATGCCATTACGCGCTGGACCAAACAGCGCACCCGTTTATTTATGCGAGAAGCTGCATAAACGATCATACGCGTTTCGAAACGCAGCTTGATATGGCTTTGATGGAGCATTATGGAGAAAGCGTAATTGATACGCCGCCGCGCTCTATACTCCCCATGGATAAAAAGGCTGTGAAAACGATCTCAATTTATTACGACAGGGCGTTAAAGCCCGTATGGGATAATATTGAAGAAGGCCTATTTGAACGCGCGTACGGAAAAATGCTTTTGGTTCAACGCCTCGCGTCGGATAAAACCGGTATGAAAGGCTCATTGTTAAGGGGTATCGAAAAATGCACGGGTAAAGCGCACTATGTTTCAGGCAAGCTCTTTGACGGGAAAGTGCGCTATCAAATTGATTACCTCAATCTTGCTCAAGCGCCGTGGATATCTCCATGGAGCGACCGGGAAAAAACGGAGACATTCCTGAATTTATTGGATTCGGCCGTCTATTTGGCGGAATCACTATGCGCCGCCGCCATGGACGCCTGGGCGCGCGGGCAGAGCGCTGCGCCGGAAGCGTTTGGCGCAAAAAACTTCAATACGGGCATGGACTGGCGTACCCCGGCTGACTTAAGCGGAGGCCGGTGCGTTTTTTCCGCATCGGGATGCACGGTCCCATAATACAAAAAACATAATCAGCGGCGACCCGCACGGCAATAGCCGGATGATAAACGTCATACAAAGCTGTGTTGGCAAAATAGGTTTATTAATGAGAGGAAATCATGAAAAACCAACGCGCATTGAACGTAAGCCCTAAACGGGTAAAGGGGATGAAGCCCATACGCATATTGCCGTTGGGTTTTATCTGCATTATTCTTACAGGAGCGCTTTTGCTGACGCTGCCTATCTCCAGCGCGGGGGGAGAAGGGCTTTCGTTTGGGGACGCGATTTTTACGGCTACGTCCGCCACCTGCGTTACGGGCCTTGTGGTCGTGGATACTGGCACCCACTTCTCGCTATTTGGCCAGATAGTTATTCTTATAATGATTCAGCTCGGCGGCCTTGGTTTTATGACGGTGGCGACTCTGCTTTTTATGGCCGCGGGAAAACGGATATCGCTTAAAGAGCGTATGACTATCGCGGAGTCCCTCGGCGAAAGCCGCCTTGCCGGAATCGTATCGCTCGGCCTTCGGGCAGTAAAGCTCACATTCATTATTGAAGGCGTTGGCGCCTGCTTGCTCGCCATACGTTTTATACCAATGTATGGGTTGTGGAAGGGCCTATGGTTCAGCGTTTTTCACAGCGTATCCGCGTTTTGCAACGCGGGCTTCGACTTGATAGGGGGCTATAACTCCTTTACGCCGTTCGCCGCCGACCCATTGATTAACCTGCCCGTTATATCCCTCATCATACTTGGCGGGCTCGGGTTTATCGTGCTTATGGATATTTACCGAAATTTTAGAAGGCCTAGACTCCTGTGCATACAGAGTAAAATCGTCCTGTTGGTTTCATCCGTATTGATTTTAGCCGGGGCGCTCTCTTTTCTAACGCTTGAATGGGGCAACCCCGAAACGATGGGCAATATGACGTTTTTACAAAAGGTGCAAGCCAGCCTTTTTCAATCCGTAACATTAAGGACTGCCGGCTTTAACACCATCGATCAGAACGCGATGCACGATTCGAGCAAGCTGATATCCTCGCTGCTGATGATTACCGGCGGGGCGCCGGCGGGTACGGCGGGCGGCGTTAAGGTCACGACTATAGCACTCCTCATCTTAACCGTCCGCGCGCAAATTAAAAGCAGGCGGGATACTGAAGCGTTCGGCAGGCGCGTAACCATAGTCACGGTACGCCGCGCGCTGTGCGTGTTTCTGCTTGCGTTCGCGTTGATAATAGCCGCTTCGCTAATCATTTCAACGGCGGAGTACGGCCGCTTGCAGACGGAAGGATTTTTAAACCAGTTGTACGAAATCGCTTCCGCGCTGGGCACCGTCGGCCTTTCCGTGGGCGTGACGGCCGCGGCGTCGCCCGTTACCAGGGGCGTTCTATGCCTGCTGATGTTTGTTGGACGCGTAGGGTTTATGACGGCCGCGCTCTCACTAAGCGCAGGCCGGCAGGATCAGGACGTTATACGCTTCCCCTCCGCGGATATTATGGTTGGTTGACGGCTGTAAATAATACGGACAATGAAAGGAAAAGGATATGCCAAAAAATTTCGCAATTATCGGCCTTGGGCGTTTTGGAAGCAGCATAGCCGTAACGCTGTGCAAGCTTGGACATCAGGTTTTGGCTGTAGATATGAATCCAGAGCTCGTTCAAGCAATTTCCAGCCATGTTACGCATGCGGTTGAGGCGGATGCGACGAACGAACGGGCGCTATCCCAGCTCGGAATACGCAATTTCGACTGCGTCGTCGTGAGTATCGGCGATGATATACGCGCTTCTACTCTTGCGACCATACTCTGCAAGGAAATGGGAGCGGCGTATGTTATCGCAAAAGCCTCCGATGAGCTGCACGCCAAGCTTCTCAATAAGACCGGGGCGGATAAAGTCGTGCTTCCGGAATGGGACAGCGGGGTTCGGCTCGCCCGCTCGCTTGTATCCAAAAGCGTTATCGATTACTTGGAACTGTCTGAAAAATACAGCGTAAGCGAGATGCGCATCCCCCTGCGCTGGGTGGGGAAGTCGCTTGCGCAAATCAACGTCCGCGCGCGCTTTAAAGTATCCGTTATCGCGCTGCGCAGGAATGAAAAAATTATTATTGCGCTCGATCCAAAGGCTCCGCTCGAGGCAAACGATGTTCTTGTGTTGCTGGGAGCGAACGAAGATTTAACGATAATTGAAGGGATGGAGACCTAGTATGCGCATCGGCAATATGATATTAAGCTCATCTGTTAAAGACCTGCCTTGGGATTTTGATGAGAGCGTTCGCCCCTTCTTCCATAAAGGTTCTAAAACCGGCTGCCTGGTAATGCATGGTTTCACCGGAACCCCGGCCACTATGCTGCCCGTAGCTCATCGCCTTAGCGAGGCGGGGTATACGGTTTACGCGCCGCTCTTATCCGGGCACGGAACCACATTAGGAGATATGGACGGCAGGAGGCACGGCGATTGGCTCAACGACGCGCTGGCCGCTTATGACAGGCTCAAGCTTGAGGGGTGCGACGAGGTTTTTCTCATCGGCCTTTCCATGGGCGGTCTTTTGATGGCGCTTACCGCCCTTAAGCGGCCCTGTGGCGGGCTGATCCTATTAAACACGCCTTTTGTTATGCGAGCGTACCTGAATATTGCGGCTTTTATAAGCCCTCTGTTCCCATATGCATTGTTCACAAGCCCTCGCTGCCCGGATCCCTACAGCCAGGGTTATCACGGCGCGCCGACACGGAGGCTTAAGGACGTTAATAAACTCGCGCGCCTCGCGGCGCGGGGCCTTCCCGCCATCGCATGCCCTGTGCTTGCGATACAGTCGAAGAAGGATTCGCGCGTTAACCTCAGAAGCGTATCGATCATTCAAGCCGGCCTGCCCTCAACGCCTGAGATCGTTTGGCTTGAAAACTCGCCACATGGCTGTACATACGGTCCGGAGAAAACGCTTGTAGCGGATAAATGCCTTGAGTTCATCCAGCGCTGCAGCCATATGGAATAAGGATATACAGATTACCATCTAATAGATTACAACCGTTTTTAGTCCAAATATGCGATTCTTCACCCATTCGCTGTTTTTAGCGGAATTCATATCTTTTTCACACACTGTTTCCCGCTTTATGGTATGATTTATTAGAATAACAGAAAAAGAGGAATTATTTTTATGACAAGAACAATGGCGAAGCGGATCATATTATCCATAGCCGTGTTGGCGGCTATCGGGATAATCATCGCGGTGATTTTCGCGCTGGACGGCGGCAGGCCCGCGCTGAATCCGGATATGGGCGTAGTTATCGATCCAGGGCATGGCGGATTTGATCCCGGCGCTCTCGCGCCAACTACGGGCGCTTATGAATCGGACATCAATCTTGCGATGGCTTTTGCCCTGCGGGATGAGCTGACGTCCCGCGGCATTCCAGTGAAGATGACGCGGGCGGACGCGAACGCGCTCGGTGATAATAAGGAAGCGGATATGGCGCGGCGAAGGAGCATAACCAACGAAAGCGGAGCCGCCTTATTCGTGAGTATACACATGAATTCTTTTCCGAGCGATACCTCCGTACACGGGCCGCAGGTGTTTTATAAGCAAAATTCCGCAACAGGCAAGCGCCTCGCGGATTGTATACAGGTATTTGCAAACGAGGCGTCGGGCGGCAGCCGCCCCATTCGGCATGACGGGGATAAAAACCTGTATGTTTTGAAAGAAGCGCCTATGCCTGCTGTGCTGGTTGAGTGCGGCTTTTTAACTAACCCGGAGGAGGAAGCCCGACTGCAGGACAGGGGGTACCAAAAGCTTCTCGCCGCCGCTATCGCGGACGGTATCGAGGCCTACCTGTCCGGAAAATAGATATTATAGTATTTTTTAATAAATCATCACCGATATAGTTGTTAATACGCCTAAACGCGCAGCCCGGGGTACGCCCCAACTATCACAAGCGCGCCGTAACCGGCAGTTTGCTCCAGTATAATCCCTTTAGTTATATGTGATTCAATCCTCGGATATTTTTCGCTCGCGGCTGTATGCACCGCGAGCGAAATCATTAAGGCAAGGCTTTCCTCACCAGAAGGCTTAACCGAGCCAACGGCGCAAGCGCCCTATGTATTTTTAAATAGTGCTTGGGCGGCTGCTTTTTAACGCGAGGGCCGCCCCTACCGGCCGCATTCCCAAGCTTTTTTGACTGCCTTTTCCATATGGTATGCGGCGTACCTTGCAAAATCGTATAAAAACTATTAAACTAAGAATGAGGCGAAGCTTACAATACAATCGTACAAAGGAGAAAAAGCCGTGAAGCGAGTAAAGCGCGGATGGAGATTAAACGCCAGGCGCATGCGCCGGAGCTTAAAGGTTTTGTTCCGGCGTTTCCGATTAATGCCGGCTAAGCTTAAAATAATTTGTATATCGGGCGGGGCATGCATGCTTGCCGCCGTTATACTCGCCGTAACCCTTTTGCCCGCGGCGGATAACGCGTATGAGTTGTCCATGCTCTCATCGGGTTACGCCGTAGCGGAAAAGGATGAAGGCGTTCGTGAAATCGCCGGCCCCGCGTCAGGGGATATGGCGCAGCCTGACGCAAAACCGTCGCCAACTCCGGAACCCACTTTGGAATATGGGCAGGAGAGCGCCAAGGTTCAAGCGCTTCAGGAGCGGCTGATGGATTTGGGGTTTCTCGGCATAGACGAGCCCACTGAGTATTTCGGGCCAGCTACGCGGCAGGCCGTCACGATTTTTCAGCGGCAGCACAGCCTTGAGCAGAGCGGCGTCGCAAACCCGGAAACGCTCGCGCTTATCTATTCCGATGACGCGCTTATTTATACTATTCGGGAAGGGATGCAAGGTTCGGATATTGATTCTATCCAACGCCAGCTCATTTCACTTGGTTATCTTAACAAAGCTACGGGTTATTATGGTACGGAATCCATTGCTGCCGTTAAAACGTTTCAAGAGCGGAACGGTTTAAGCCCGGACGGGGTTATAGGGCCAGTGACGCTGGATCTGCTCTATTCGCCCGAAGCGAAGGTGAGCGTTTCTAAAGCGCGGGAGGAACGCCGCAGGGCAAACATCAAGAAAGTGGTTGAAACGGCCAAGAAGCAGGTGGGCAAGCCCTATATTCTTGGGAATGAGGGGCCTAAGTCGTTCGATTGCTCCGGGCTTGTATATTATTGCCTGCGGGAAGCGGGAAGCAACCGCAGCCGCTATAATGCGGCGGGCTATTCCCGCGTTACGGATTGGGACAAAATAGAATCCATGGGAGATCTTCAAATCGGCGATCTTTTGTTCTTCTACGATAACGGCTATAACTACATCGGGCATGTGGGGATATACATCGGCAGCGGTTATATGGTGGATGCTTCGGCCAGCAGAGGGAAGGTCGTCAAGCGAAGCTGCCGGACGACCTATTGGAAGAAGCACTGGGCATGGGGCAGACGCCCCTGGTAAAGGAATGTTAAAAAAACGGCTATCCGGATGAATTGAATTCGGGAGCCGTTTTTTTGATAATATAATTCATAAAGGGTTCGGATTTTTAAAGATTACAGGAGACAAAACCAGCCGATGACGTGCCAAGCTGGAATGCAGATACTTTATGTAACGTTTTATCGCGAGCCTCATAAAGCACTCAACTCAACAGCTATGTTTCGCGCCATCCGTTCAGCCGGATTCAGTCGCTTACGCGTTATTCGCGGAAATCCGCTCGCAATACTCCTCCAGCGTCAGGCCTTCCCTTTGCATCGCCTCCGCGTGCTCCCGCCCAACGTATCGGAAATGCCATGGCTCGTGAGCGATGCCCGTGATATGCTCCTTGCCCTTTGGGTAACGCTCAATGAAACCGTACCGGGCCGCGTTTTCGCGGAACCGCCCGCATAAGCCGGTATACGGAAACTCAGGCGCGATGTAATCCACATATTCCCGCCGTTCCCCCAAATCAATGGCCAGACCCGTCTGATGCTCGCTGTGGCCGGGAAGCGCAACATATTTTTTCGTAAACTCGGCGCCGTTCTCCCTTAGCGATTGGGCGTAAACCTCTTTTTGCTCCTCCTCGGAGCGGTATCCGCTCACGGCCACAATTCCATCCCCCGCCTCAATCTCTTTGAGCAGCGCCATGAGCGCCTCGGCAGCTTCGCGCTCCATCAGCTCATGATCTTCAACCTGAAGCCGTATGAGGCTTTTGGGTTCCCGCACAACCCTGTTTGAGCTGTTTACCAGCGTAACTCGCCAATCCTTCATAAATACACCTCTTACTTAAACGCGTGTAGCCAGCTGAACAAGCTTATCCATGACCGCTTCCATAGGCATGCCCGCGCAAGCCATCATTCGAGGAAACCGGCTGTTTACGGTCAGGCCCGGAATCGTGTTGATTTCATTAAATACAATTTCGTTGTCCTTGGTTAGAAACATATCTACTCTCGCGAAACCGCGGCAGCCCATTGCCCTGTAAAGCTCCTTAGCCGTTCGCTTTATCCTTTCGGATGTTTCCGCGCTTATTCGCGCCGGCGTGTGGATTCGTGTGTTCCTCTGCGCGTATTTCTCCTCAAAATCAAAAAAGAACTGATTTAACTCTATTTCATCTACCTCTCCTAAAATAAGCTCCCCGTTGCCTATGACCGCGCATCCGACCTCTGCGCCGCTAACCCCCTCCTCGATAAGCACCTTATCGTCGTGCGAAAACGCTGCTTCTACCGCTTCTTTTAGCCCATCCGCGCTCTTGAGCTTTGTCATGCCGATGGATGAACCGCCGCGGGCCGGTTTGACGAACAACGGAAATACCATGTCCTCGATCATAGTAATCGCCCAGTCCAAGTCCGCGACGCTATAGAGAGTTACACACCGCGGTATACAAACGCCTGCGGATTGAGCGACGCGATGCGCAACATCCTTATCCATGCATATCGAGCTGGCGCTTAAGCCGCACCCTATTATGGGTATTTGAGCCAACTCCAGCAGCCCCTGTATCGTACCGTCTTCCCCGTTCTTCCCATGCATAACGGGGAATGCCGCGTCAATTAGAATTACGCGCGTTTTGCTCTCGCTTTCTATCCGCAATACTCCGCCCATACCCCTAGACGGCAAAAGCGCCGCCCGTACGCACGGGCCGCTCATCCAGGTATTATCCCGTATCGCCTCAAGATCGCCGCTGTAAAGCAACCATTCCCCGTCCCGCGTGACTCCTATATATATCAATTCATATTTATCCGTGTCCATGTGCGTGGCTACGCCATAAGCGGATTGCAGCGAAACTCCGTATTCAGGCGAACATCCGCCGAATATAAGCGCTATTTTCTTTTTCATGCAGTTTTCCTTTCATCCCCGTCGATCATTTCTTCCGGTATCGGATACCCGATGCGGCAGCTGTTCTCGTAAAGCTCCTCCTCTCCTACGACGTCCCCGGTTTCTTTGTCAATCAGCCTCCTGCAAATGCTGACCCGCTCGATGATTTGATCGCCTTGCCTAAAATAGCGGAGCCCCTTTTGAAAAACTTCATAGCCGCATGTCGGCTCCTTGTCCGAGCGTATCGTCGCATGCATATACCTTTCATCAAATGATATGCATAGTTGAAACGCCGCATCCGTGTTATTTTTAACTTTTAAATCGGACCAGCCTTCTGAAACCGTTGCGTCCGCCCCCTCAGGCACGTCTCCCGGCGGGTACGGAAAATTTCTGATAGAATGGGAATGCCTTTCCGTAACGGTCAGAGACGTATGCAAGAACAGCCAGTACAGCGTATTGCTCATTTGGCACAACCCCCCGCCGTATGAGGGCACAATCCGCCCGTCCACCAAACATAGCCCGTCCTTGTAGCGTTCTTGTTTATCCGCATAGCGGACGAGCTGCCAGAACGAGAAAGTCTCTCCCGGACGAATAAGCACATGGTTCAGCGTTTTAGCGGCCAGCTCTAAATTATACGCCTTGTTTTGCTGATAAACAACGTCACTTCCCGTATTTTCATTTACCAGCACGCTTTTGGTTTCAAAAACGGTATGTTCAAGCCGATCCCTGAGCATCGTACGGGCATATCGGTTATTATCAAACCGCATTTTAATATAGAAAAAAAGCTTGCGCTGAAATCGTCTTAGCGGTAGTAAAAACGGAAACCGCTTTGTTAAACTGCTCTTCATAACCTATTATCCTCCTTGTCGGCTCATTAATCTTCAATCAGCCGTTTTCCCTTATGTAATAATACAATAAACGCCGCTCGAACGCCCATACAAAAACTAAGGCAAGCATAAGCTGCCATCGCCAAGGCCCAGAATATAACGCTGCCCCGTTTCTTTTTATGGCTTGAAATCGCGCGGCCCTCCCTGAAAGCTTTTTTCAGCACGTTATCTATATTTGAAGATTGCCAAAAAAGATATCTTTATTCTATTCCAAACCGCAGGACTTATGTTTTAATGATTTATTCAAAATTATTAAAGATTTTTTAAAGTTATTTCTTGGCTAGGAACCTATACATGCATGCATTCAAAATAACAGAACTGCTTATTCAATTATCTCTATACAAAATCTTATACTGAGAAATCCTGTTGTTATATATTAGACGATAGTACCATCATTAATCCGGAATCTGCTTCGGCGGTTTTGAAAAGAGGAGCATTGACATAGACTCGGTAACGCTTGACAAATCCGGCTAATTCACGTATAAATGTTGATAGCTTCCGCTTCATCCTTAATATCCCGTCCGCAGTCTTTAAAAGCGTAGCGATGGAAAGAAAGCGCGGCTCAAGTTCTATCCACGCAATTTTGCCATCAAGCATTGATGTTGCGGCCGAGATTTACCATAGGGTTCGCGGATGCAAATTCTTACGCTATTCGCGCTATTGCGCAATAGCTTAAAACGTAAAATAACGCTGAAAAGAGGATAAAGAATATGGACGCCATAGCTGCCCCGGGCGCTGTAAAACCGCTGCAGCGCGACTGTTTTTTCGATAACGCACGCTTTTTGCTGATATGCTCCGTTGTAATCGGTCATCTTGGCGAAACCATTTATCCAATGAGTTACGCGGTACGGTGTATTTTCAAGTTCATTTATATTTTCCATATGCCATGCTTTTTGTTTATCTCTGGATACTTCTCAAAAACCGCGATAAGGGATGGTAAGCCGCGCACGGATCGCCTTGTTTCACTACTTGTATTATACATAGTCTGTCAAATCGCTTTCTTTGTTTTCGATAAATATATATTGGGCGCGGATACAAAGTTTAGCTTCTTCGATTCGCGCTTTGGGCTGTGGTATGTTGTGTTTTTAATCCAAACCGCGGTGACTTTGCCTGCTATAACGCGTTTTCGCAAAACAACGGCGTTTTGCGCGTTTGTCGTTATGGCTCTGCTAATAGGCCTTGATCCGCGTGTTGGGCACTTTGCCAATATCAGCCGTTACTTCGTGTTTATGCCCTTTTTCCTGATGGGGTTCTATATGGACGGGGCAACCGCCTCTCGCGTATTTCACAAACGCTATTGGATTATCGCAGTTCTTGTTTTTGCGGTCGCAGCGGCTTGCGTGCTCTTCGCCCCTGATCTCATAATCAAGGGCATGCTCAGCGGCAAAAACAGCTACGACGCGCTTAAACTCGGCGCAAGCGGGATTTACCAGCGTTTGATTTGGTATATTTACGCCGGCCTCGCCTCATGGGCATTCCTTGTGCTTACGCCAAAGTGCCGCACGTTTTTTTCAACGCTCGGCCAGCGCACTCAGCAAGTGTTTATCCTGCACCTTATGCTTACAATCGCATATTCTCGCCTAAAGCTTGGCCAAACCTGGCTGGAGAGCTTCCCTCTCTGGCGGTATCTTATCATACCCGCCGGCCTGCTCATTACGTTGATATTATCGCTAAAGCCATTTTCGGCGCCGTTCAAGCTGCTGGATAGCTTTTCAAAAAGGCTTGCCAAATGGATAGGCGTAACAGGTTAGAAATGGCTTTTGTGTGAGTGCGTTGTTTAAACAACGCAAACGAATACATTAACATTCCAACGCGGCAAACGCCGCGATTTTTCTTGTTCCTCTTTTCCCACGCCAATTACCGACCATTGCGGGTTTGGAAGACAGCCGACGAATTCTTTGATGCAATGCAATGATGCTTGCCTGATTTACTTATAACCTACGGAAAAATCGGCAGCTAGCCTGGTACGGGGCGAACCAAATAGATTTAAATCCGGCTCCGGCGCAAATGCCGCCGAAACTGGAATCAACTGTTACAGACCGGCGCGCCGGTCTGTAGGAATATTTTTCACTGTTGCTTTGGCGTAGCTTAAACCAGCCCAATATGGCGTTATCTAGGCCATATGATAGCCATCAGCGCGCCGATGGCGCTGCCGACAAAAACCTCAACCGGCGTATGCCCAAGTATTTCCCTGAGTTTGGTGATATCCACCTGATGCGATTCGTTAAAATGCTCAAGCACCTCGTTGAGCTTGCGCGCCTGTACGCCCACGGAGCGTCGTACGCCGGCCGCATCGTACATAATAATCAATGAAAACACAACGCACGCCGCGAATAAGGGGGATGTAATCCCCTCGGTTATACCGATCCTCACGGTTAACGCCACAACCATAGCGGAGTGGGAGCTGGGCATGGAACCGGAGGCTACCAGATAAACCAGGCTGACCTTCTTACTCTTAATGGATTGTATGGTGAATTTTATCATCTGCGCGACAAACCATGCGGCAAGCGCCGCTTCCAAAGCGCCCATATACCAAATCCCTCTTTCTCGTGATTTATATATCGTTTCCATTGAGCGGCGTTTTAACACCGTTCCCAAGCACCAACGGGACGGCTAGGTTCTCCACCTCCCTAATCGCCTTCTCCACGTCAATAGTGTAAAACCGCCCATTTTCGTAGAGTATCCTACCCTGTACCATTGTCAGGCAAACGTCCGAGCCGTTGGCGGCATACGCAAGCGCCCCCGTGATATCATATACCGGCCTCATTTTGGGGCTGGAAGCATCTATTAAAATCATATCAGCCTCCATGCCAGGGCGTATACAGCCAATCTCCGCACCCCTGCCCTGCGCCCGAGCGCCGCCTCTCGTCGCCATAAAAAGCGCGTCATACGCGTTTAGGGCCGTTGGGTTGGCGCTTACGCCCTTTGCGAGCAGAGCCGTGAGCTTGATTTCCTCAAACAGGTCGTGCGTGTTGTTGGAACAGCAGCCGTCCGTACCCAGCGCAATACCAACCCCGCTCTCTTTAAGCCTGCTTACCGGCGCGATACCGCTTGCCAGCTTCAGATTGGATACGGGGCAATGCACGGCCGTAACGCCCTTTTCCGCCATCAGCTCCATATCCTCGGGCGTTACCCAAACGCAATGGGCGGCCAGCGTGGGCGCGTCAAACACGCCTTCATCATAAAAAAGGCGCGCCGGCGTTTTGTTCGCACGCAAAACGCAGCCCTGGTGTTCCGCGCGCGTTTCGGACAGATGAACGTGCATATTTAAGTCGTATTTAAGCGCGATTTCGGTCATGAAGCGGCGCGCTTTGGGCGTGGAAGTATACTCGCCATGTATTGAAGCGTCACATCGGATACGCCCGCTGCCCGCGCCGTGATAGCGTTCTATAAGCTCATATGTTTCCTTTACGCTCCTGTCATGCTTAAAGCTTGATGCATCCGGGTCAAAAGCGACGATCCCGTTGGATAACGAGGCGCGTATACCCGCATCTAACGCCGCTTCCGCGACTTCAGCTTCAAAAAAGTACATATCGCTTAAGGAGGTCGTACCCGTACGAAGCATCTCTGCAAACCCCAGCCTTGCTCCCGCGGCCACGGCTCTTTGATTCAGCCGCGCCTCCGCGGGCAATACCTTATCGTGCAGCCAATGCTGAAGGTTATAGTCGTCCGCGTATCCGCGCATAACGCACATTGCCGTGTGCGCGTGCGCATTGACCAGCCCGGGCATGAGTATGCGGCCCGCGCAGTCGATAACCCTGGCAGCCGCCCCGTCAGGCTTGTATTCGCCAACGTAATCTATCATACCGCCGCACACTCCTACAAAGCCGCCCGTAATAATCCGGCGTTCGTCATCCATGGTAAGGACGTCGGCATTCTTAAATAAAACATCAAGCTTCATCGCTCATCCTCTCGAGAAAGCGCATAATATGCCTGCTGAACCTGCCCGAAGCCTTGCCGCCGGCCTCTATAACCTCCTCGCCGGAGAGCGGCTTGTCCAATACGCCGGAGGCCATATTGGTGATGAGCGTAACGCCCAGTATACGCATGCCCGCGTGGCGCGCGGCAATGCATTCGGGTACGGTGCTCATGCCGACCGCGTCTGCGCCAAGCGCCCTCATCGCGCGGATCTCCGCAGGAGTTTCATATTGAGGCCCGGACGCGTAAAAATAGACGCCCTCCTGTATTTTGTCTCCCGCCCGCTCGGCGGACTCGCGGAACAGCCGCATATATTCCCTGTCAAATACCCTGGACATATCTGGAAAGCGAGGACCAAATTCTTCAAGATTTGGGCCAATCAAAGGGTTCGGCCAATTAAATTTGATAAAATCGCTTATCAACATGAGATCTCCCGGCTTGAACTCGGTGTTAATCCCGCCCGCGGCATTGGTAACGACCATCGATTCAATCCCGATAAGCTTTGCAAGCCGTACCGGATACGCCGCTTCATGAGCCGTATAGCCTTCATAGCAATGCAGCCGTCCCTGCATAATAAGCGCCTCCATACCCGCTAAGCTTCCAGCAACAAAACGGCCCTCATGACCAATCGCGGTGCTCGCGCGCATATGGGGTACGTTTTTATAGGGTATATACACGGGGTTTTCAACCAAATCCGCCATTGAGCCAAGGCCTGAGCCCAAAATTAACAGTACGCCGGGTTTAATTGACCCCAGCCTCCTCTTCATATACTCCGCGCTCTCGCGGTATTGCTGTATGGTATACACTCTAATTCCTCCCGTAATTAAATTTCGCGCGCCAAATATCCATATATCCCGCAAGATAGGCGCTTAAGCGTCATATGAAATCATGTTTTAGATTTTACATGACATGGGTTGGAAATTCAATGCCGTTAAAGGTTTGTAAGAAAGCCTGATTCGTGTTAAATAAAACGAGTATCTTCAGCGGGCAATACCGGCTGGAGGCCTATCCGTATAAATTTCAAACCCCTACAAACGCATCCCCGTGCTTGCGGCCGCGCGTGATAACGGCGATGCGCGTAAAAAACCCCTGGCCGCCGGCGGCCAGGGGTTTTAATTGTCTCAATACCGTTGGGCGGGCAGGCAAAGTTACGTTTTAGCCTGCTTCCCTTCGCTTTGTTTCGCTGTTGATTTAAGTGTTTTTTAGGCAGTATCAACGAGAGAGCCTTCAATTAATTCCGTCGGATTAGCCGGAGTTATTAATAGAGAAAGCCAGGATAAAAAATGCCGGGGTATTATACCCCGGCATTATGCCGGTAAACAACCAGCGCCGTCTTCCGTGCGTTTGTCCGCTGAGCGCCAAGCCTCTTACTTTCTTCTGCGCCAGGCCTTCACGCCCAACGCGCCGCCTGCGCATATGAACGCGGCGCCCATCAGCGCAACGCTTCCCGCGCCAGTGGCCGGAGGAACGGGGCCGGGGGTGGGTTGAGCGCCGCCGGCAATGTTCAGATTCATATTAAGCTCATTTTGATGAGATGTATGGCCGGCGAGGAAAACGCCTTCCGCCAATACGCCGCCCTTTTCAAGCGAGAAGTTGAAGAACGTCATGTACTTCTCGTATGCGGCCATAATCGCGTCAAAATCCTTCCCTTGCGTGATAATTTTATCAAAGCTGATAACGCCATCCTTCACAGGGGCAAACCCGAACTCCGCGATGCCATCGTAAAACTCGGGAGCGGCCACTACAAATTCAGAGGTGTTTGTGGTTACGATGATATGCTCGCATGCGGTATTTTCTCCCGTTACAAGAAAGCTGATCCCGTCTTTATAAACTTCCAGCTTGTTTTCATAGCTGAGCTGGTACGCGGAATAAGCCGTACCGTCAATCGTAGCGTAATCCTTAACAAATCCCAAGGTTCCGACGGAGAACGTCGCGGGGATTTTATACTGGCCTACGGTAGTAACTAGATTAAGGCTCGCCTTGGCGTCCGCTATCTCGGCCGTAAACACGATGCTGACTTCCGTATTCGGGCGGACCTTGACCTTGCATACGTTGCCCTCCTCGGTTACGTTGCCGTAGCCGGGAAGGATCTGGCAGATGCCCAGGTCATAATCGCAGTGGGTATTGGGGTCGCAGCCCGTGGCCTCAAAAATCGAAATATTCTTTAGGCCCTTCGCGGTAAGCTCAAAAAGGATACTTGCCGCCTCTTCCTGCGTAAACTGCTCAAGCTCGGCGGGTATCGCGTACGAAAGTATGTAAGTAATTTTATCGCCTACTTTAAACTGCGTTTTTCCGTCGATAGGTTCCCATACGTTGTACTCGTTAAAATCGTCGTCTTCCTCTACCTTGGGCGTATTGTTCACCAGGGTAAGCTTGGCGTCAAACGTCCCTGCCGCCAGCTCTTCGGGCGCGGCCGGCTTCGCGGGCGCATCAACGCCGGAGATAGCCATCGCGGGGACTGCCAGGCACAACGCCACTACCAGCGCGGTTACTACTGCCAACATCTTTTTCATAAATGAATTAACCCCTTTCCATTTGTTGATTCTGGTTCAATATACTGCATAGCCTTTTGGCTAAACATTCATGGGTTTGGTCTCCTCATCCGCGGCGGCCGGTTTGCGCTTAAAGCCGGAGCAGACAGCCTTATGAGGGCACGCGGCCTTGCAATCGCCGCAGCGTATGCATTCAAGGCTGTTTGGCGTTTTGCGTATATCCACGCCCATACGGCAAGCGCGCGTACATGCCCCGCAATCCGTACAGCGCTTTTCATCCACATAATAGCGGTACATTGAGAACGGATTGATCAGGGAGTATAACGCGCCGAGCGGGCAAAGGTATTTGCAGAACGGCCGGTAAATAACGATGGAGAGCAATACGATAAGCCCAAGCAGCGCCATCTTAAACGCGGTTAAAAGGCCGGCTGACTCGCGCAGCGTCGCGTCAAGGGAAAGCAGCGGTATGCCGCCTATCAGCGTGCCGGACGGGCAGATGTATTTGCAGAAATAGGGATCCGCCGACGCGAAAAGCGGAAGGCCGATAACCATAACGCCAAGCACGACATACTTAAGATACCTGAGCTGCTTATCCCCGGGAAAAGTTCGGATTTTCAGCTTCTTCGGCAGCGGGATTTTGTGGAGCAGATCCTGCACCAGCCCGAACGGGCAAAGAAAGCCGCAGATAAACCTGCCGCAGACCGCGCCGAACATCATGATCAAGCCGATGATATAGAAGGGGACGTAATAGGCGGGGGTCATCGCGAGCCCGCCGGAAGCGTCGAGGGAAAATTCACGTTTGTTTAGAATTGCCTGAAGCGCGCCAATCGGGCAGGAGCCGACCGCGCCGGGGCATGAATAGCAGTTCAGGCCCGGCACGCAGATCTGTTTGAGGTTCCCCTGATATATGCCGCCCTGAAGATACCCTATAACGAAGCTGTTGGTCGCGATAAAGAATAAGCTCTGTATCAAAAACCGAATCCGCTCCGTGCGTTTTCTTAAGTTTTTCTTTATCTTATCCAATTCCAATACACTCCTGGCAAATTGCCGTCGCTTTCGCCAATACAGTCGCTACCTCGTCACGATATATGCCCAGGAGCGCAAACGCCGCCCCCAGAACAAATAATGCCGTCGGGATCAGATAACGGCTATTATTCTTAAAAAACGTGCGCATAGACGACCTCCCTTAATTAAAGCAAGCCGTCCACAATGGAACTCCATTGTGAAAACGACTTTTCGCCTTGGACGACTTTTACTACGTTGCCGTTTGAATCGACAAACAGGGTCGATGGCAGCTTATTGATACCATAAGGCTTTATAATGGCGTTTTTGACCTGTGAATTGCAGCGCAGCGACGGGTATTTCACGCCAAGTCCCTCAACAATGGTGAGTGCGGAGTCGATCGCGCCAGCATCGGAAGAATCAAACAGTATACCCACAACCTGCATGCGGCCCTTATACTTATCGCTCAACTGCTGGAGCGCAGGCAGCTCTCCAATACATGGGTTGCACCATGTCGCCCATACGTTGAGCATGGTCAGCTTAGATTTTCCAAACAGGCTGTTTGAATAGGTAGTTCCGTTTAAATCCTTTGTTTTGAAATCCGCGATATCCGGTTTATTCTCTGGGGTCGGTTTAGCCGTAGGAGCGGCCGTGGGCTTGGGCGTCGCCTTATCCGTCGGGCCGGGGGTTTTCTCTCCCTGATTCGGCGTGGGATCCGTCCCCTCAGTCGTCGAGGGCGTAGCGCCGGCTTCCGGGGTGGGGTTTTGCGTATCCGGCTCTGATGATTTGTCTGGTTCCTGTGTTGCGTTAGGCTCCTCCGTGGCGTCAATGCCCGGCGTAGGGTCGGTCTTGGGCTGTTCACCGGGGTTGCAGCCGAACGCAAACGCGAGCGCAAGCACAACCAGCAGCGATACCACCGTCTTGAAGATTCTTGTCATAAACACACCTCACCGCTTCATGATATATATTCCATGAGAATCGCCCTTCACAACCTCCTGAACGTTTAAGGCGTTCAATTTACCGCGCCACGGTTCAGGCAAAACCCAAACACACGCGATTGACGGCTAATTCTCTCAGGAACGTCTTAATTATCTCCAGCCATGTATTTAGGCTGAAAATGGTAAACATAGAGCATCTATTATTTTCTATCTTAGTGATAACGACGTTACTTGTCAATATTCAGATATCAACTATTTCATTAAAAACGATACTTTCATACAAAATATGTTTAAATTGCCGCTGTTCATAAAGTCAATAACTTTATATGTTTTTTATATTAAGTCGAATCCCCCTTTATGGCCCGGTATAGTAAATTATATGAATTTATTTGTTTTAGGATGAATAGCGGCCGGCGGCGTTGTTCAAGATCTCTTTCAATCTGCTGCGCAACTCCGGCGGCGCGGCAACCTCTACCGAGTCGCCATGCCGCAATACCCAGCTGACGAACTGAGCATCCGCAGTCGCGCTCAAAGCAACGCGAAGCCTGCCGTCTCCATGTTTAACCAACCGAACGTTCACGCCGAACCGTTCCGCAATATCGCCGATTACATCCTGTTTGCAGTACAATACGATATTCTCCGTCGGCCCGTGCTGCATTAGCGCGCGCTTTCTCGCGTAATCATCGGCGTTAAAACCATTCCACTCCCGCCTCAGCGTTGCCTCAACGCGCGCGTCGCGCACATCCGCCAGCTTTATCGCAGACGGCGCATCCTCACCCTCAATTTTGCATATTAACTCAAACGCCCCCTCATGGGCGATTACGCCGAAGGGGTCGACGATAAGCCTGATATACGTCCTCATGGGCCTGTTTCTTTTATCCAGCTCCCATTTAGCTTGCTCAACGGATAATTGCCGTTTATTCTTTATGGCTTGAAACGCCGCAGCGGCAACCGCGTACCGGCAGCAGCCCGCCCGCTTATATACCCCAAGCCCCGGATACGCGCGCAGATCCGCGGACTGATAATCGCTCAGCAAGCCCAGCAAACGGCTCTCGAGCGCTTTATCGGCTTGCGGCTCAACAAGCGGGCAGCTCCTTGCCGCAATCAATAAAAGCCGCGCTTCCTCAGGCCCTAAAAGCCCGCCCTTGATATAATATCCCGAGCCTGTTTTTTCTACTTCAATACCACCTTCTCGAATCGCCTCGATAAATCTGTATATACTTCTGCGCTCAACCGGGATCCCGCCTTTGTCCATCAGCTCTGCCAGTTCCGGCGCGGTTAGCCGATGGTTGGAATCCGACTTTCTATGCAATAATCTTAAAAATGCTATCAGCCTGGATTGCTGCATCCCCATACCTCCTCAAAGATACCTTGTAAATCATCCAAGCGGCCATGTAATGTCGGTCAAATTTGACCGTTTAAAATACCTCCAGTATACGGGTAAGCCAATAAGCTAAAGAGGCGATGCACAGCAGCAGGTTGCACCACGCCCCCGCCGCAATCAACCCGGCAAGCCTTTTTCCCCGCTTACCCGTTTCCGCTTTGCGCCATAAGCCGCAAACAACAAGCCCGACGAACGAAGCGGCCGCCGGCGCATATACAGGCAACAGCGCCCCGTAATGGCCGCCGAAAAATAAAGCGTCCGTCAAAAGCGCCGCGGTTATAACCGCAAGCGAATAGGATATGATCCCCATGGGCAAAACCCCCATTTTAGCGTTTTTATGATTGTACCATGCATACCGGCCTGGCATCAAACGCAAAGGCGCGTTTTCCCCCTTTGCGCCGTTTAATAAAGAATACGCCTGCGGCAGTATATAATAAACCGACTGCATAATACGAATGCCTTGCCGCTTACCCCGTAACATATGAATACGCCGTCAGGCATTGGCAACAATTTAACAAATGGAATTTGGATTTCGGTTCCGATATGGTATAATGACAAGGCGCGGCTTGATATGGTTGCGGCGCATGCGTATCCGCGAGCCGACCCAGTGTACAGCAAACGCGCGCGTGTATTTTGTGAATGATTACCGGTTATTCATTGCCCGGTTAGGGTTTAACGCCGGATTTTTCATCATAATAAGGTTATCCCTAAAAAAGGAGGAGTATGAATGCAGTATTCTAAAGAAGTTGAGGAAATGTTTTGCGTCGCAAAAGGCGCGAAGCACGGCCCTTCCCCTATTCCTGAGGAGGGCAAATGGGTTGAGGCCAAGCAGATAACGGATATCAGCGGGCTGACTCATGGCGTGGGCTGGTGCGCTCCTCAGCAGGGGGCTTGCAAACTCACGCTCAATGTTAAAGAGGGCGTTATTGAGGAAGCTTTGATTGAAACCATCGGCTGTTCGGGCATGACCCATTCCGCCGCGATGGCGGCGGAAATTTTATCGGGAAAAACCATATTGGAGGCGCTCAATTCCGACCTTGTGTGCGATGCGATAAATACCGCCATGCGCGAGCTTTTTCTTCAAATCGCATACGGCCGCACGCAAAGCGCGTTTTCCGAGGGCGGCCTCCCCGTCGGCGCGGGGCTTGAGGATTTGGGCAAGGGCTTGCGCTCGCAGGTGGGCACCATGTTCAGCACCCGGGCTAAGGGCCCGCGTTATTTGGATATGGCCGAAGGCTATGTTCTCAATATCGGCCTGGACAGCGCCGGCGAAATCATCGGCTATCAGTTTGTTAACCTCGGCAAAATGATGGATGCGATAAAAAAAGGCGTTGATCCAAAGGAAGCTTATGAGAAAAATATCAATATTTACGGACGTTTTGCCGAGGCCGTAACGGTAATCGACCCCCGTCGCCAGTAAAGGAGGGCAATAGAATGGTAACTTTTGAAGGCTACGAAAGAAGAATCGATAAAATCAATGGCGTTATGGCTCAATACGGCATTGCGGATTTTGATGATGCCCTCCGCATCTGCGGGGAAAAGGGCGTTGACGTGCGCGCCATCGTTCATGGCATACAGCCCATCGCGTTTGAGAACGCCGTTTGGGCCTATACGCTGGGCGCGGCTGTCGCTATTAAGAAAAACGCGCGGTCGGCCGCTGAAGCGGCAGAAGCTATCGGCATAGGCTTGCAGGGCTTTTGCATCCCCGGCTCTGTGGCTTCCCAGCGCAATGTGGGCATTGGCCACGGCAATCTGGCGGCGATGCTGCTTCGCGAGGATACGCATTGCTTCGCCTTCCTTGCCGGCCATGAGAGCTTTGCCGCGGCCGAAGGGGCTATCGGCATAGCGCGAACCGCCAATAAGGTGCGCAGGGAGCCTTTGCAGGTCATACTCAATGGTTTAGGCAAAGACGCCGCGTATATCATCTCACGCATCAATGGGTTTACCCATGTTGAGACGGATTATAACGAATTCACCGGCGAGCTCGCCGTAACAAAAACCACCGCATTCTCAAATGGAGACAGGGCCAAGGTGCGCTGCTACGGGGCGGACGACGTAAGCGAAGGCGTGGCTGTCATGCGGCATGAGCAGGTGGATGTATCCATCACGGGCAACTCAACGAACCCCACGCGCTTTCAGCACCCGGTCGCCGGAACATACAAAAAATGGTGCGTTGAAAACGGAAAGAAATATTTTTCCGTGGCTTCTGGAGGCGGCACGGGCCGCACGCTCCACCCGGACAACATGGCGGCGGGGCCCGCTTCCTACGGCATGACCGACACTATGGGCCGCATGCATTCGGACGCGCAGTTCGCAGGCTCCTCCTCAGTCCCCGCGCACGTTGAGATGATGGGCCTCATCGGCATGGGCAACAACCCCATGGTCGGCGCGACTGTTGCGGTCGCCGTGGCCGTTCAGGAGGGGCTGATGGCGTAAAACGCGCGCATACCCTTTTGGTCTTATGTCAAGATGCTTTTTCATGAACGAAAAGGTGTAAATAGACCCTTACGCGGCTGTAAGCCCTTTTCGTCAGCGCGGCGGCTGGATAAAGCCTTGCCGCCGCGTAAAAAGCGTAAAAGATGCCTATAACGCTGTTTACAGGCTGAAAAATCTGCTGGTTATTACAAGCCGCTTCCCGCTTTTGACGTTTCTTCGGGCTATGGATGGCGGCGGTAATACTCGTGGGCGCTTGGCTCGCCTCCGGGCGGCAAGTCGAAGAAGAGGGGGATAAGAAAATAAGCACGGTTTATCTTATTTGCGGGAATACGGCCTCAGGAAAATCCACATATTCATTGAATTTAGCCGAACAAATCGGTGCGGTTTATTTTTCCATAGATCCATGGATGCAAACGCTATATGGTTCGGATTATGACCCGCAAACACATGATTTTGCATGGCTTACGGAAAGAACTCAGCGGTGTAAAAAGCTGATTAGAGAAGTATCGGAACCAATTTTGAAGAATGGTATCAGCGTAATTCTTGAAATCGGGTTTGGCGATTTTGACTTTAGAGAATACTATCGCAAGTGGGCGCTAGGTATAGGGGCGGATGTATCAGTTCATTATTTGGATATACCTGTAAAGGAGCGCAGGCGGCGTGTAAAAAAAAGAAACGAGGAAAAAGGCTCTACATACGCGTTTGAGGTAACGGATGAAATGTTCGATTATGTAGAACCGATGTTTGTGCCGCCTGATGAAGATGAACTGGTAAATGGTAAACGAATAACAGAATATTATACTTAAGTATTTATGCTATGTTTTAAATATGTTCGCCTTTGCTTCCTGATTTGCTTTTAATGCATTACCCTGTGGGCGGCGAAAGGGCGCGTCGCGTTAAAAACCCGGCTTCTAAGGGTTTTAGGGTAGCGATTTCCCATTCGCCCTCGTACGCGGCGCCCCTTATTATTGTTATCGCAAATATCGCCGCTAGTTCGGCACCTATCACAAGCATACAACGAAGCGGAAGCTTCATCCTATACCTCCAATAGAAACAATAAGGGATTTGTCTTTCCAAACCAACCTAATTCTTAATCGTTCATGATGCGCCTCTGGGAATGAACGCCTAATTCCTCATAATCCTGTCAGGCTTAACATTATTCATTATGATTATGCTTCCGGCAGACGGGCCAATTACGGATAACAAAGAAACCAAAACAATTATTAGGGCTGTCCCGGCGGAAAATGCCGCAGCCTTAAAATTAAACAGCATATTCACTACACCATTTAGTATAAGCGTAAACAATGCGGCCAGCGACGAGATAATTATTATCTGCAAAAGTGCCTCGGCCAGCACAAGGCGTAAAGCCTCATTCTTGTTAAGCCCGTTCATTATCGCCGCTTGCCGAGTATTTGTTCGTATAATCGTAATCCAATACGCCCGATATATCCAAATTCAATGAGGTAATTACGGATAAATCCACATCCGCGGCATATTCAGCTTGTGTCCCTGATACCTGTAGATCAACATCAGCGGTATAAACTGGTACGCCCAAGTCAAGCTGTATTTGAACGTGCTTTTCATTCCCTTCCGCAAGCGCCAGCATATTCGCTAATTGATGCGACAGATAAATTGCGCCGCCCTTGCCGCTATCGGCGTTAAACGATTGAAATACGCGCTTTTCAAGGTTTTCTTCCTCATAATACGGAAGCACAGCGATGCTATGGTATCCGTCGTGGCCAAAAGTATCAAAGGAAAACTGCCTTTCATCCAATTCAGTAGTAACGCCGACTTTGCACGCATGGTATGACGCTGATTTTTCAATATCAAATCCAACGGACCGAAACTCAAAATACGGATATACCGTATCGATGCCGGAAACGCTTTGTATGCGCGCAAAGTCGTCGTTTGATATGGAAATGTGTTCGTCAACATCCATAAACGTATTTAATGGGGCGGTAAAATTAATCAAAAATATCTGCCGGTCTGATAGTTCATCCAAAAGGCTCTGCTGGCGCGCGATAACCCCGTTCCCAACCCCGCTGACGCCGGCGGCCAAAGCTATGGCAGCGGCGCACAAAAGCAGCATGAGCGATTTTAAAAATTTCGACTTACGCATGGTTTTTAGCGCGTATCCGGCGGCAAATTTGAAGCCGAGCGCTTTGCATTTATGGGCCGGGCGTTCCCCGGCATACTCCGCTTTATGTCCGTCGCAGCCTTGAATTAATTGAATCCTGCAATCCGATATTTCATAGATCACATCTCCAATTTCACGCGCGAGAGCGCTATGCGAAGCAATAACCACCTTTTTATTTTCCCGCGCGGCGAACTCTTTAAAAATACCCATGATAACGGCGCTGTTTTCTTTATCTAGCGCGGACGTAGGCTCATCCGCTATAATTAAGTCCGGCTTTTTCGCCATGGCGCAAGCGATTGCCAGCCTTTGCCGTTCCCCGCCGGATAAGGTCTTGGGATACTGCCGCAATCCAGCATCGAGCTTTACCTGATTTAAATAATGCTTAACGTCGTTCTGTGTAATCGGCACGCCGGCAATTCGGGCGGTATTGCGGATATTCTCTGCGACCGTTAAGCTGTCAATCAGCGAGTTATCCTGAAACACATAGCCGATTCTCGTTTTTCTTAACGAGCTTACTTCCTTGTCGGAGCGAAGGTTCACCTCATGCCCGTCGAAATTATAATGATAATCCCTGGCTGGACGAGATTAAGCCGAGCAAATAAAGTAGCGTAGTCTTGCCGCTTCCGCTTTTACCGGTAATGACCGTGATTTTCCCATCTGGAATGTTCATCCGTCCATTTTCTATCAGAACGCGACTGAATTTCAGGTTGATATTGGATAAACGAATCATTGTTAGCGTCTCCTAAGATTTTGGCCGGCGTCTCCGGAAACGGCTTCTCAGGCATTACATACTGATGTGGATAAGCTGCTTAATTGTCAATATGTATGCGTAATGGTATGCGATACGCTTGAAAAAGCCAAAGATACCCACTGCGTTATTATGCTCGAATAAGCGGTATACGTACCTTTAGCATAGCCGGTATTGCCTATTTGGCAGGACCACACGCTGTCATACCGAAAGGCGTTCGGCCAGTGCGACTTTTGACCGGAAAAGTATTTATCGCAAATTTTCCCGGTGGCGGTATGGTATCGCCCTTCCGTGAAATGAAGAACAATTCTGAGCCGCCCTATGTATTAATTGAGGGCGGCTCAAGGCGTTTTACTTATAGGTTATAATATTGGACGAACTCGGCGGGGTGCGGCGTCTGCTCGATTTTTTCCGCCTCGGCGCGCTTGCGCCTGATCCAGGTTTTTATCAGGGTTTCCGGAAATACCCCGCCTTTTGTGAGGTATTCATGGTCAGCCTCGAGCGCGTCCAGCGCCTCGCCAAGGCTTGCGGGAAGGCCGGCTATCTTCGCCTTTTCCTCCTCGGGAAGGTTGAAAAGGTTGAAGTCGTAAGGGCCCCATCCCTCCTTATGCGGGTCGATGTGGTTCGCTATCCCGTCCAGCCCGGCCATCAGAATCGCCGCGTAAGCGTAATACGGGTTGCAGGTCGCGTCCGGGTTCCTCAGCTCGAAGCGCTTTTTATCCGGCGACTTGGCGTACGCGGGGATGCGGACTACCGCGCTGCGGTTTGCCATCGCGTACCCGATGGTGACCGGGGCTTCAAAGCCAGGAACCAGCCGCTTAAATGAATTCGTAGAGGGGTTGGTGAACCCGCACAGCGAGCTCGCGTGCTTTAAAAGCCCGCCGATAAAATACAGCGCCGTTTCGCTTAAATGGCCGTATCCCTCCTCGCTGTAAAACACGGGAGCGCCGCCCTTCTTCAAAAGCATATGCACGTGCATGCCGTTGCCCGCCTCCCCTTTGATGGGCTTGGGCATGAGCGTGGCGGTTTTGCCCGCGTTTACGGCGGCGTTACGGATGACGTACTTAGCGGTCATGGTATTGTCCGCCATTCGGGTCATCTCGCCAAGCTCGACCTCAATCTCAAGCTGACCGGCGCCCCCGACCTCATGATGATGGTATTTTACGGCCACGCCCCATTTCTCCAGCGCCATGCACATCTCGTTTCTCAGATCAAACGTGATATCGTGAGGGCTGTCGATATGATAGCCGCCATGACCCGGGTTCTGGAAGCCCGCCCCGCCCTCCGGCCTCGCGGTATTCCAGGACGCTTCGGCGGTATCCACCTCATAGCCTACGCGCTGGGGAAGTGACTCAAATTGAACTTTATCAAAAACATGAAACTCAAATTCCGGCCCAATGATCATCTCGTCCGCAACGCCCGTTTCGCGCATATATTCAACCGCGCGCTTGGCCACGTTGCGCGGATACTGATCAAACGGCCTGTTGTTCGGGTGATCAATAATCATTACGTCGCCTATCATTGTCAGCGTGGGCGTTTTTACAAATGGATCTACGGCGGCCGAGGAGAGATCGGGTATAAACACCATATCGCTTTTCTCTACCATGGCATAACCGTAGTTCGAGCCGTCAAAACCGATTCCATACTTCATCGTGTCCTCGTCAAAGCGGTCGGCCGGTATGGTGATATGCCTCCAACGCCCATCCAGATCGGTCATTTTAAAATCGATCATTTCAATACGGTTTTCAGAACAAAATTTCTTTACGTCGTTCAGAGATTTAAACATTTTTTCACCTCAACAGAAATAATGGACCCCAAAATTTAAAAAGAACCCGCGGCCCGGTTATCCGGCCGCAGCATATAGTGTAATTGAAACAAATACGTGCGTCAAGACCGCGGCCGTCATATATATTCCCCTCATACGGAGTTTTTTTGGAGGACGCCGCCATACACTGCGACCATTCAGACAATTAAAAAGAGGTGTTGTAAATAATTCACATAACAATTAACCTAAACGCGGAAGCGCCATATTGAAAGTTAAAAAACGGGTACTTAAAATCTCCTGCAATCGGGCGGCTGATTGTTAACGGAACCTCCGGCCTTGTGCCGAAAAACAAGGATTTCCATGTAAGCACGCCGTCAGAATCCCTGCGGAATTTAGATTATATCAAGGAGGATTTGTTGACAGGCTAAAAAGCGCTCGTTCGGCAGGATTTCTCCCTATCACGCCGGCCGCGCTAATGAGGCAGGCGCCGCGCTGCCGGCCCCTATCAATAAGGCGGTTCCGATTCTAAAGCGCCCCCGCATGCCATAAAAATTATGCTTCCGTATTATAAATGGGCTTTACATAGCGCCTGTTGCGGAACATTATCAAAAGAGCGCCGACAACATTCAGGCCCATAAACACCGCCACCACGTTGCGTTCCGGGAAGATATCGCCGAGCGCGCCCGCGGCAAGCTGCCCTAGAATCATGCCCGCCATAAAACACATCTGGAACAGGCCGTTGAACCTGCCGCGCATTTCGTCGGGAACATAATTCTGAGTGGAGGATATACGGATATTGTACGATGTTACGCCCGTAATGCCGACCAGGAACTGGAATACAATCATTACCGCAAGCGGCATAAACATATACGAACCGTCCAGCAGGCTGATTATAATGTATACGGCCAAGGCGATAGCGAACTTTTTATCCACGGGGTAACGAAACCGGTAATGGATAAGCCCGCCCACCAGCCTTCCAAACGTGGCGACCGCCATTACGACCGTATATACCGGCACGCCAAGCCCAGGCGTGCGCTCAAAGAACGGGAGCGTCAGAGTGCTGAGCGCCGCGCCCGTCAGCGCGTTGATAAAGAAATAACCGGTTATGGTCAGGAGGCCTTTCTCCTTTTTTAAATAATCCACGCCAATGCGCATATCCCGCCCATATTCTTTGAAGCTGAAGCTCTTCGCCTTGGCCTCCCGGTTCGCCAAATGCTTTTCATTGCTTGAAATACGCGTTTCAAACACGGCGGCCGCAAAGAAGGTAACAGCGTTGAATAAAAACAGCGGCGTCATACCCACCGTTTCGTAGCAGATACCCGCTATCGGCACCATAACGGTGTTTGCCAGCGGGTAAAGCAGGCTGGAAATGGAATAGGCCTTTGAATAGTTCCCCTTGCTTATGAGCGTAGGATAAAAGCTTTCATAAGCCACGGTGTACATGCTGTCCACACTCCCTACGACCATGCACAGCAATAAAAAGATAATATAGTTGAACCACCCTACGTAAAGCAGCGTGGCGATAAGCAAATAAAAACCTGAAGAAAAGAAATCCAGCATATAGATCATTTTCCTGCGGGAAAAACGATCAAGCCACGGCCCCGCGAAAAGCGGCATGATTACGCGGGGAAGCGAATAACAGATCATAAATACCGCGTACAGCAGGGTAGATTGGGTCATCTCAAAAACAAGAAGACCAATCGCGAACCCCGCTACCGCGTTGCCCAGCATGGAAATTACGCTGCCAAGCGTAATTATGGTAAAATCCTTCGTCCAAAGCTTATTCAAGGCTTCCTCCAATCCGCCGGCAACTCCGGCAAATCAAGAAAAAAACAACGGCGTCCATCACCGTTTGAGGCTTACTGGAAAACCTGGGGTCAATCGGCGCGGCTCCGGCGGCGGCTTATCTTATGACATGCCGCGACGGATAAAAACCCAGAGAATCTCACAACCGTAAAGCCCTTCGTAATGCGCCTGGCTTTCGGGAGGCGCGTTATAGCGTTTAACCGTAACTTGAAAGAGGCGCTTTGCCGCATTTTCCCGTACCCTTAAATACGTCTTGCGCGGCATAATTAAATACGCACCGAATGGCAGAGGGGTGGAGACGATTTCGTTATAAATCTCAAAAAAATCGTCTATATCCCGTCCGCGTTTCGACTCAATATACGGCGGTTAGCGCAGTTATCATATTATCATTGCATATATAAACTGTCAATCGCTCATTGCGTGGGCGCCGTCTGAATCGATACGCCGTCGCAGTAAAAATCCACAGCCAAATTTTCCCCTTCGTTCACGCACCATTGTACGCCGTATTCGCCCATCAGCCGAATAACGCGCGCGGAAGGCGCTTCATTATCCTCCGACCGGTTTCCGGTCAGCGCGGCATGGCTCGGGGATACGGCTTTAAGAAACCTTTCCGAGGTTGCGTCGTCCTTCCCGTGCCGCCCCGCCTTTAAAAAGTCCGCACTGACGTTTACCCCGCTTTCCACAAGCTCATGCTCAATAGTAAGCGTTGCGTCGCCCATTAAAAGAAAGCGGCAGCTTCCAAACGTCAGCAAAAGAACAAGCGAGTTATTGTTTTCATCCTCGTCTTCGCTGTAAAACCGATTGGGGGAAAGGACGACCGCCTTCCCGCCTCCCATTTTCAGTTCATCCCCCGCCCTGAGCGCAACATCCTGCGCGCCGGACTCCGCAATAAGCCGCCTTTCCTTCTTTGAAAACGTAGCCGTGTCAAGCGGGTTGGTGTAGACCGCCTCGACCGGCAGCTCAGCCAACAGCTTCTTCAGGCCCCCGATATGATCCTTATGTCCGTGGGTAATGATTATGCCCGTAAGCTTCTCTATCCCCGCTTCCTTAAGCGCCCCTAAAACGGCGTCCGCGGTATCCTTCAGCCCGGTATCCACCATAAAGGCCTCTCCATTGGGAAAACGGAATATCAGGCAATCCGCCTTACCCACGTTCACCACCCTAAGAAGCATGGCGTTTTCCATATCCAGCGGGCGCGCGGTAACTTCCGGGGTTGCGGAAGGCTCGGCCGTTAACGCGCTTGGGGATGGCGTAGCTCCCTCCATGGTAGGCGCGGGGTATCCGGGGCGGGCCGGAGCGCAGGCGCCGGCCGCGATAGCGGTACAGATTATTAAAATTAAAGCAAAATAAATCTTTCTCATGGCGGTATCATATCACAATCGCGTATTGAGAAAAAGCCTTATGTTGAACCTTCGCTGGCATTTAATCTGAACCCGCAACAAACAACGCTGTCCCCTGCGAAACCGGGGACAGCGTCCAATTCGTCTAAACGTCTTGTTTTATCCTATTGCGTAATAGCGGTTCCCGCCAGCCCTTTGAGTGCTTCGGCCGCCTTATCCAGCGAGGTGATAATGGCCGTGCGCCCGGGCCGGGAACACGCAAAGCGGACGGCCGCCTCAATTTTCGGTTTCATGGAGCCGGGGGCGAAATGCCCTTCTTCCATATACATCATGGCCTCTGCCGCCGTAATGCGGCTGAGCGCCGTTTCATCAGGCTTGCCGAAACGTATGCAAACCTTTTCTACCGCCGTAAGAATCAGAAGAATATCGGCCCCGATATCCTCGCCGAGGCGTTCAGACGCAAGATCCTTATCGATTACTGCAGCGGCGCCTTTGAGCGTGCCGTCCTCCTGTTCTATCACGGGGATGCCGCCGCCGCCAACCGTAACGACTACAAAGCCGCTGTCCATCAGCGTTTTAACCGCCGCGAGCTCGACTATACGGGTGGGATTCGGGGAAGCCACGACGCGCCGCCACCCGCGCCCGGAATCCTCCTTCATCACATACCCCTTGTCCTGCTCCATCCGTCGCGCTTCATCCAAGCTGTAAAACGGCCCTATGGGTTTTTCCGGGTTTTCAAACGCAGGATCGTCGGCGCTTACCACCACCTGCGTTACCAGTGATACGACGTCCTTTGCTATACCGCGCGCCTCAAGCGCGCGCCTGAGCGCCTGCTGGATATGGTAGCCAATCATTCCCTGGCTCATCGCGCCGCATACGTCGAAAGGCATGGCGGGCGTTAAAGCGTCCGCATGCTCGTTTTGAATGACGATGCGCCCCACCTGCGGCCCGTTGCCGTGGGCGAGGGCAACACTGTAACCGGCTTGTATGATACCGGCAATATATTCCGATGTTTTTTCAACGACCTTCAGCTGGGCCTCCGCCGTTGCCGGGCCTTTCCCCTCCTGAAGCGCGTTTCCGCCCAGTGCGATAACGATTTTTTCCATAGTAAAGGGTCCTCCATAAGATTCCATAAATTATCCCGTAGCGATTGGCTTTGAATGTATCAAAAAGTAAAAGCGCTGTCAACGCGGGTAGAGCGTTTATATATTCTTTGCGGCGTATATGTTCTTTTTTTCTTAACCACATTCTGCTATAATCGGGTTTATGAAGAAGTGGGAGACAATCATTTTAGGCGCCGTACTGGCTTTGCTGGTCGCGCTGTTCGGGTTTTGGGCGTTCACTGAAAAGGCCCAGCCGCTTGCGAACTATTGCTCCGGCATACTGTCGCTCGTATTGTTTGCGCTGTGCGTAGCGCGCGCGGTACCCGGTCTCAAGCCCTTTTTCACCTCATCGGAACCGCCGGCTCCGGATGCGGAGTTGGGCGAACGCAGCCTGCGCGGTTCCCGGAGGCATCCGTGGCTAAATATCATTATATGGGTAATCCTCACAAGAATCGCCGTTTATATCGCGGCATACTGCGTTTATACGATAGCGAACGGATACTCCGGCGGCCTTTTCAACGCGATGGAAAGAATGTGGGTCCGAACCGATGCGCCGCACTATATCGGGATTGCGCAAAACTGGTACCAGACGCAAGGCGACGCACGGCTTCATCTCGTTTTCTTCCCACTCTATCCGATAATCATCAGCTTTTTTAATCTGTTCATAGGCAATACGTTCGCTTCGGCGATGGTGGTCAGCAACCTCTTTTCCATCGGCGCGGCGATTGCGGCTTACGAGCTGGCGGCGATTGATATGGACAGGGCGGGCGCGCTCAGGATGACGCGCTATCTGTTTTTGCTGCCCGGCGCGTTCTTTTTTGCAGCGCCCATGTCCGAAAGCCTGTTTGTTTTTTTGTGCCTGTTATGCATCTACCTGATACGAAAAAAACGATACCTTTGGGGATGCCTCGCGGGCGGGCTCGCGGCTTTTACGCGTTCTCCCGGCGTACTGCTCGCGGTTCCGGTATTTATGGAGTATGTCAGGGAACTTGTTCAGACGCGCCGCGCCGGGGACAAGCCCCTCTTCCTCCGCCGGCTGTGGGGGCGGGGCGCTTGCCTGTTCTTAATACCGCTTGGGCTTATCGGATACCTGTTTGTTAACTACACGGTATCCGGAAACCCGTTCCAGTTCATGATCTATCAATGGGAAAACTGGCATCAGCGGTTCGGCTTATTTTTCAATACGGCCGCATACCAGATGGATTATGCGTTTAAGGCCGCCGCCGGCGGAAATTGGGGCCAGCTCTTCGGGCTGTGGCTGCCCAACCTGATAGCGGTTTTCGGCTCGCTCGGAATAATGCTAAAAGGCGCAAAGAAGCTCAGGCCTTCCTATACGGCGTATTTTCTCGTATACTTCGTCATGACAATCGGCGCGACCTGGCTGCTCTCAGCGCCTCGGTATCTGGCTGCCGCTTTCCCGCTCGCTTTTGTAATTGCGGATTTGACGAAAAAGAAAGCCGTGGATTGGGTCGTATCCGCGTTGCTCGTCGTATGCTACGTGGTTTTTATGGGTATGTTTGTGCTTGGATACCCGATATATTAAGGCGGTGGTATGTATGAAAAGTATTGTGATCGTTGTCGACATGCAAAATGATTTCATAACCGGGCCGCTCGGTTCGCCGCAGGCGCGGGCTATTGTGCCGCTGGTTGCGGAAAAAATAAAAAACGCCGCTCGAGAGGGGCGCGCAGTCTGGTTTACAATGGACACGCACGGCGGCGATTACCTCAAAACCAACGAGGGCGTACGCCTGCCCGTAGCGCATTGCATACGCGGCTCCGAGGGTTGGCGCTTAAATTCGGATATTGAAGCGTGCGCGGCAAAAACCATGCGGCGGGTTGAAAAAAACGCGTTCGGCTCGCTCCGCCTTGCGATGGAACTCAAGGATGAGTTCAGCGATATAACGCAAATCGAGCTGTGTGGAGTATGCACCGATATTTGCGTGGTTTCCAACGCGCTTATTCTTAAGGCCGCTTTTCCTGACGCGCTGATTTTAGTTGACGGCTCATGCTGCGCCGGAACCTCCCCCGCTAAGCACGACGCCGCGCTTGAAACGATGCTGTCTTGCCAGATAGATGTTTATTAAAGGAAACCGTTAAGTAAAGGAGAACAGCCATATGAAGCCGCAATACCGTGAATATATGATGGAACAGCTTAAACGCCTGCTTAAAATCGACAGCACAACCGGTTTTTACAGAGAGATAGAAACCTATCTGGCCAAAGAGATCTCGCGCATGGGATACGAGCCTGAGCTGATGAATAAAGGCGGCGTTATCGCGCATGCGGGCGGATATGGCAGCGGCCTTGTGGTTATGGCCCACGCGGACGATATCGGGTTGATGGCGCGGTACGTCAACGCCGATGGCTCCATACGCGTTGCGCCGGTCGGCGGCCTGCTTCCCATCTATTGCGATAATGTAAACGTGCGCCTATATACGAGGAGCGGCAAATCCTATACGGGTACGATGCGCAGGCATAACGGCTGTACTCACCGCATGATGGAAGGCGAGCGCTTAGACACGCCGGATTATGATAAAAACCTCTTTTTGTACCTTGATGAAGACGTCGCCACGGCGGAGCAGGTCCGCGCGCTCGGCATAAGGTGCGGGGATTTCATCGCGCCGTCGCCCGATCTTATTATTACAGATTCCGGTTATATCAAAAGCCGGTTTATTGACGATAAAGCTCTTGTCGCGGTATTGCTTGCCTACCTTAAATACATAAAGGAGGAGGGCGTTTCCCTTTCAAGGAGCGTGACCGCCCATTTCTCCATGTATGAGGAGATAGGACACGGCGGGAGCTGCGGCGTTTCGCAAAGCGACTCGGAAGTGCTTGCGCTCGACGTCGCCTGCTGCGGCCCGTTTGGGTACTCGGATGAAAAAAAGGTTTCTATCTGCGCGAAGGACGCGAGTTTTCCGTACCATTACGATATGGTGACGCGGCTGGCGCAGGCGGCGCAAGATGCCGGTGCGGATTATGAAATCGATATGTATCTCCCGCGCTATGGTTCCGACGCGAACGCGGCTTTAAGGGCGGGATTCGATGTAAGGCACGGGCTTATCGGCCCCGGCGTTACCGCCTCGCACGGGTATGAAAGGACGCATATCAACGGCCTTGTCAATACCTTTAAGCTTTTATGCGCATATGCGCGTTAGGCAATCATGTTCTTCCCGGCCGATGAATCGCGGCCCGGCGGCTGTTTCGGGATTAGCCCGACGCCGTAGTATGTGCGTCTCTGAGCGGGCCGCAGATATGTAAAGTCTTTTATACTTTTATAGTGGGAGCCGATATGAAATTTACGGCATACTTAAAAAGAGCGGTTGTTTATGTGGTTGGGCTGTGCTTGATTGCGTTTGGTATCTCTTTTTCCGTTAAATCAAATCTTGGCGTATCGCCCGTAAGCTGCGTGCCTTATGCGCTCAGCCTTGCGACGGGGGTGGATCTGGGCGTTCTTACCACCCTCGTATTTGTCGTTTTTATACTGCTTCAGCTCTTGATACTCCGCAGGGATTTTCAGCTGAGGAATCTGCTGCAAATTCTCTGCTCCACCTTATTCGGCTATCTTGTCACGTTCGCGGGACTGGTAACGCAGGCCGTACCTTCACCTCAAGCCTATGGCGCCCGCATGCTGCTGCTGGCGTTGAGCATGGCGTTAATAGCGCTCGGCCTGTTTTTATATCTTTGCGCGCGCATCATGCCGCTGCCGGGGGAAGGCCTGATACAGGCGGCGGAGCGTAAAACCCGGTTCCCCTTTTGGAAGATCAAAATCGCTTTTGATAGCGCGCTCGTCTTGATATCCGCCGCCATTTCACTCATTTCCCTTGGCGAACTGATAAGCGTAAGGGAAGGTACCGTGATTTCCGCCATAGGGGTGGGCTTTCTTGTTAAGCTCGCCGGCAGGGCGTTTAGTAAACCGCTGGAGCGTTTCCTGTACGGCGCGGCGCAAAATGCCGCCTGAGAAGCGTAACCGCTTTAAAACGGCCGGGGAAGCGTTAAAAAGATCGCGATCGTTTAGCTGCCGGGCGAACGGCCGAGACGACGGCAAATCACAACTGTGGTCATAAATCATCCGGCGTGCCGGCGGCTTCCCGCCTATTTTAAACCGCTTGCTTGCCGAATGGGGCGATAAGCGCAGACCCGTTTATATTGGCGCGCGCATGGACTGAGGCGCTCAGTTTAGAGCTTAAGTAGGAGGCGTTCATATGTATAATTTGCTTGCAACCCTGTATCTAATCGTGTTTGTCGGGTGTGGCTTATGCGTTGCGCGGCTTGTCTTTCCTGACTGCCGCCCTTTAAGGAGGATGTGGCTGGGAGGAGTTTTCGGCCTAGCGATGCTGCTTTGGCTGCCCGCCCTCTTCTCCTTCGCCTTCGGCCGGTTTACGATTTTAACCAATCTTTTAGCGTTAGCCGCCGCTGTTATCGCCGCCGGCATGTGTTACATTGCCGCAAGGAAAAAGGAGGCCGCAAAGGCGCCCTGGGTTAAGGAAAAGCCCGTATTGTATACGCTGCTGCCATTGGCGGTTATCGGAATCATCCTTTTTTACACGCATACATTAGTACCGCGCGACGGCGCGCTTTATGTCGGGCAAAGCACGTATGGGGATTTAGCCATGCACCTGGGGTTCATCACCAGCATAGCGGTTCAGGGGACGTTCCCGCCCATGTATTCCATTCTTCCCGACACCGCTATAGGGTATCCTTTTCTGTCCGACAGCATAAGCTCCACTTTTTATGTGCTGGGCGCGGACCTTAGCGTGGCGACCATGCTCCCCGCGATCTTGGCCTACATATTATTGCTTTTAGGCGTGTATATGTTTTTTGAAACTTGGCTTAAGCGGAGGGGGAGCGTCGTGCTCGCCACGCTGCTGTTCTTCATCGGCGGCGGGTTCGGTTTCTCCTATTTCCTCAATAACGCGCAGTTGGATCCTTCGCGGCTCGCCAACCTTTTTGAGGCGTTCTATCAAACGCCCACGAACTTCCCGGCGGAGGGTCTAAGATGGGTGAACGCCATCGCGGATATGGTGATACCGCAGCGCGCGACGCTCTTTGGCTGGGCGCTGCTTTTCCCTTGCCTGCAAATGCTGTACCGCTTTGTGATGGAAGGCGAGAAGCGCCTGATGATACCGCTCGGTATACTTGCCGGCTGCCTCCCGCTCGTGCATACGCATTCCTTTCTTGCGCTGGGCGTTGTTTCAGCGTTTTTATTTGTTGTTGAATGCATTCGCTCCAAAGAAAAAAAATCGCTTATCTATTTCCTGGGGTACGGCTGTATTGCCGTGGCGCTCGCGGCCCCGCAGCTTTTCCTGTTCACGTTCAAGCAGTCCGAAAGCTTTTTGAAATTTAATTGGAATTGGGCGAACGAGAGCGACAGCTTCATATGGTTTTATATTAAAAACCTTGGCCTAATCTTCCTGCTTATGCCGAGCGCTTTTTGCTATATCAAAAAGCAGGATAAAATTTTCTACGGCGGCGCGCTTGCGCTGTGGGCACTCGCGGAGACTATTCAATTTCAGCCCAATCCCTATGACAATAATAAGCTGCTATTCATCTGGTTCGCCATGACGGTCGGCATAGTTTCCAGCTATCTTATGCACCTTTACGATCGCAACGTTGATGCGGGCGCGCGGATGAAACAGATTACAACATTAGGCTCGCGTATCGCTCAGCGTATACTGATTGGGATTGTTCTTGTTTCACTGTTCCTTTCCGGAACGCTTACGCTCATGCGCGAGTATAGAAGCGAGTACCTGCTGTTTGACGCGGAACAGGTAGCGGCGGCGGAGTTCATAAAGGAAAATACAGAGCCCGACGCGGTTTTTTTGACGTATAACAACCACAACAATGCCGTGGCTTCGCTCACGGGCAGAAATATTGTCGTTGGGACGGGGACATACCTTTATTTCCATGGCGTAAACTATCAGGACCGCCAGAATAATTTGAGCGCGATGTATACTAAGCCCGCCCAATCCAAAAATCTCTATGAGGAATACGGCGTGGATTATGTATTTTTAAGCGACACGGAACGCGGCAAATTCCAGGGTATCGACGTCGATTACTTCGAGAATAACTATGATACCGTCTACGACGAGGGCAGCATAACCATCTATCGGGTAAAATAAAGCAAGAGCATTAGCGATGATTGGGCCGGGGCCGGAAAGAGCGTTTCACGTCCCGGCCGTTTGTTTTTCAGCGAAGGCGTTCCCATCCTTAGGACACCTTTTTCCCTAATTGCAAACGTAAGTTGATCCAGAAAGATTATAATCAGAGACAACACGGGTATCGATTTGTCTTTATGTTGGTGAAACAGTGAATTTGAGCCCCTATCCGCAAGCAAAGTTTAACGCCTCAGCCAACAATTCCAAACCCTGTTCAAGGCTTGGGCGCGCTATATCCATAATTAAGCATCTTGAAGCATACGCTTCTAATTCGGGTCATGAAGGATATGTTACGCGCATATATTCTACTATCACTATCAGGGAGGAAACGCGCATATGGATCAACGCACACTGGAAAGCAGCGCGCTCAGAATTCGGACTCACTGTATACATATTGATAACCGCCAGTTGATGAGCGTTACCGGCGTAAGGGAAGTAATCAGCTTTAACGAGCAGGAGGTGCAGCTAATGACGGACGCAGGCGAGCTAAGGATAGACGGCAATGAGCTGCACGTAACAAAGCTAAACCTGGAGGATGGTCAGGTTACGCTTGAAGGCGAGGTTATCGCGCTGGAGTACGCGGAGGAACAGGAGGAACGCGGAGGCCTGTTTTCCCGCATGTTCAAGTAAATGAGCAATACGCTCAATGAACTGCCCATATTCCTGGGCGCAATCTACGGCGGGCTGTTAATCGGGGTCGCCTATGATTTGTTCCGCCTTGTGCGCCTGCCGTTCCGTAACCGGTGGATAATTGGCTTTATTGACGCGGCCTTTTATGCGGTCGCGGGCGCTATGGCGGCCCTTACCCTGCTCGTAATCAACGGCGGTTCCATTCGCTTGTACGCTATCGCGGGCTTGCTTTTAGGCGTATTCTCCTATCAGCGGCTCGTAAGCGCGCCGGTGCGGCGCACCTTTTCAAAATGGACTAAAAAGCGCGAGGATAAGCGAAAAGGCTCTCGCGCTTCGGATTGTTTAGAGAATAGCACAAATAACACTCATAATTATCCATAAAAAACACTTGTTCTTTTCAATTTTTTCATGTATAACAATAATTAAACTGTTAATTGGATGTGTTTTATGCCGTCAAAGAAAAAAAGGCGCGCCCGCGCTTTCCCAGCGGCTATTGTGGCGTTTACCGTGCTTGCGGTTTGCGCTATCGCTGTAATCGCATATTTTCAGGAACAGAAGCTGGCCCAGATACAGAGCCAGCATGAAGCGTTGCTTCAAGAATATGAGGCTTTGCTTGAGGAAGAGCAGCGGCTTGAATCCATGATCGGCTATACAAAAACAGAGGAATTCATGCTGCAGTACGCACGTGAGGTTTTAGGTTACGTTTTGCCTGGGGATATTAAATTCATACTGCCAAAATAGTTTGCGTTTGTGAAAGAACAAACGGCTTGCTCTTGCGGCTGGTTTTTATATGCCCGCCGGCTGGGATTTATTCGTGCGGCTTATACGCGCTGTAACGATACAATATACGGATTTGCGCATCGCCGGATTTGATTTTAGGCGCTAAACCGGGAGCCTGGCGAAGGTTACGGCCGCAGCGCGCCTTCACGCGCGGCAACCATATGCATGAAATACCCCTCCATACCATCCGATTCGCTTACGTGGATATCATTAGCGCCCAAACGCTCCATCAGGTATTCCAATATCACAGCCCCCGGCAGGATAACGTCATGCCTCGTTCCCAAAAGAGGATGGCCGCGGCGGCCGCTCGCACCAAGATTATCCAAACGTCGTATCAGTTCCCTTATACTTTCCAAATCAAGCCTATACCCATGCACATTTAACGCGCTAAACTGATTCAGCTCCAGAGCCAGCGCCGCAAGGGTTGTTATCGTTCCGCCAACGCCCGTTAATCGCCGGCCGCCTATCTCAAACGGCTGGATAATGCTTAGCATTACTTCCCTCAGCGGCTCTCTCCATACCGCTAACGGACCGCCTCCGGCGGTTTGAGCATAATCCTTCGCGCGCACGCATCCAAGGGGCCAGCTGAGCCGTAAGCCCCCGTCTACGAGCTGCGTAGAGCCTCCGCCGATGTCAATCAAGGCGCCTTCTCCCGCCGCGCCCATATAAGCGTACCGCCCTTCGCGTTCCCCGCTTAACACTTCCACGACAAGCCCAAGCGACTTTCTTACAAGCTTTACAAAATCCTTTCCGTTCACCGCGTCCCGCACTGCGCTAGTGGCGTAAGCGTACAGGGTCGTCCCGTTCGACCGGCGGATGATTTCCCTAAGCGCGCCTATACTCCTGTTTACCGCCTCATCTGAAAGTTTACCCGTATGGATAATCCCTTCCGCCAGACGCGTAGCGTAAAGGCTCTTGTGCCCCGCGCACAGTTTGCGACCATCCCAATAAGCTTCCATATATCGGATGGTATTGCTTCCTATATCGATAATTCCAGCTTTCATAGACCTCTTCTTCAATGCGTTGCGTCATAATATGCATCATACGCGTCAGCATTCCGCCTCAGGCAAAGACCGCCAATTAAAGGCGGCCAACCGCCGCCGCGTTAACCGCTTAAATCGTACCCTCCTCAAAGCAAGGCAGACAGGGCTTTACGAACAGGCTAAGCGCAAGCATGTCCGCGCACCCGCCGGGGCTGATATTTCTCGCGGTTAATTCAGCGTCCAGCTCCCACATCCGGCTCAACCGCTCCTCTTCCCCGAGCATAATCAGCCGCGCGCATCCTTCGCGCATATATTGCAGCCCTTCAAACCCGCCCCTGTGAATCACGTTCGTATCCTCCATCACGGCCATAAGGTCGAGCAAGGTTAATACTGCGCGGTCGTTCGCGTTGAAGCCCTTCCCCTCATATATGCGCAGCCGTTCAAGCCCGTAATTTAGATGCGGGAACCCCGCGGCGGCCTCACCTATAATTCCCGCTACGCCGTATTGCGCGTACAGCCTTTCGCCGTTTGACCTTGGCCCGCTCACCGTTATGGCCGCGCGGCATTTCATGCCCTCCTTGCCGAGCGCGAGCGCCCATTCGCGCCAGTGTGCGCCGGTCAAAGCGCTTATTGTCAACGCCGCGCACAGTATACCCATGGAATAAATCGCGCCCTTATGCGTATTGACCCCGCCGGTCGCCCTCTCCATCGCTTTTTGCGCTTCAACCCCCACCGGCCTGAGCGCGGACAGGATTTCGCCTGCGCTTGCGGCCGACAGCCCGGCTGCTGTTTCCGACATCAGTGTAAAATACGGGTGCAGCGCGTTTGCGCTTGCCCTAAACGAATCAATATCCATATCCGTATGCGCTCCAGCGCCGCTCAAGTCCACTAAGCCCGGCTTAGGCGTTGCCTCGGCCTCCGCCAATAGCGCGCCGCGCGCCAGCGCGCCCATGCGTTGTGTCCATGCGTGAAGCAGTATTTCCCGGGTAATATCGAGAACTTTCTGCAAACCGTGCGCGCGGCTCCTCGCGCATTCAAACGCCGGGCCGCCGCAAACAAGGCAGCGGCGGGGTACGGCTCGCGAAAGCTTTTCACCTTCACAGGTTGTAACGTCTATATCCAAAAGCCTCCCAAGCCCGTCCGCTTCCTCAATTTCCACCGTGCACCCTTTTACTTCATCCGCTTTGCCCTCAACCAGGAAAAAGCCCGTGCATCCTGTCGCGGGCCAGGTCGAAAGGCGTTCCGCCTTTATCCGCCCCTTAAGGGAAGCGCGTATCCGTTCCGCTCCGGTCAAGAAGCCCATCACCGAAAGCGGCGTACGTTTAACCGGCCCGGCTATGTTCATGGTCAAGCAGACAACCGGGAGGCCATATTTAGCGGCTAACTGCCGCTGCTCAGCCACGCGCGCGTCCCGCGCGCTGAGCATCTGTTGCAATGTTACTTCCATTGCATTATGATAGCATAAGGCGGAGCGAATCCGCAACGCGGCCCCTAAAGGGCGGCCGCCGGAAAGGATATTTTATGCAAGCGCGTATTGTTCGGCTCGATGAACGCTATAAAGGCAGAACGCTTTTGTTTGAATATGTGACGGATTGCTATTTGGACGCGGAGGCGCGCAAGCTGCCCGAAGGCAGCTTTGAAATCCGGTTTGTAAAAAAGGATTTTGACGCGCCGGTGCGTAAATCCTTTAAATCAAAGCTGATGGATGATTGGTTGGACGAGCCTATCGTATACGGCGCGGCGATAGGCGATATGATAGCGGGCTATTTGGAGCTGAGCCATGAGAAATGGAACAACCGCCTGCGGATAGCGAACATCCTTGTTGAAGAAGCATATAGGGGCCGGGGTATCGGCCGCGCGCTCATGGAGCGTGCTGTACGGGAGGCAAACAGCGTTCAAGCGCGCGCCGTCGTGCTTGAAACGCAAAGCTGCAATTACCCCGCGATTTCCTTCTATAGAAAGTGCGGGTTTGAGCTGATAGGCTGCGATTTAACCGCCTATTCAAACGAAGACGCCGAGAAAAAGGAGATAAGGATTGAAATGGCGCTTCCGCTATAATGGCTATGGCGCTTATTGCAGAATAATTGGAGGCGCGGGATGATTGCCGTATCGGTTGAAGCGTCAAATAAATATAATGTGCTCATCGGCGAAGGGCTTCTTGGCCGCTCGGGCGAATTAGTTAAACGGCTTGTTCAACCATGCCGGGCGGTTCTGGTCAGCGACAGACGCGTTTTCGCGCTTTATGGGCAGGCGGTGACAAAATCTCTTCAAGAAGCGGGGTTCACCGTTTTAAGCTATGTTTTTAAAGGCGGCGAGGGCGAAAAGTGCTTAACCACGGTTTGCGGTCTGCTGGAGTTTATGGGAGAAATCGGCGCAACGCGCAATAGCGTGGTCTTTGCGCTGGGCGGCGGCGTAACCGGGGATCTTGCGGGCTTCGCGGCGTCCGCGTATATGCGCGGCATACGCTATATACAAGCACCCACCACTCTTCTGGCCGCCGTCGATTCGTCCGTTGGGGGAAAGACCGGCGTGAACCTAAACGCCGGGAAAAACCTCGCGGGCGCGTTTCATCAGCCAACGTTGGTCATATGCGATTGCGAGGCGTTCAATACCCTGCCCGAACAGGTATTCGCGGACGGCGTGGCCGAAGCGATTAAGTACGGCGTAATTGCCGACGAAGAGCTTTTCCGATGGTTTGAGGATGGATTCCCTGAAAATAGACGTTTTATACCGCTTGTTGAACGGTGCGTTCGCATAAAGGCCCGGCTTGTGGCTGAGGATGAGTTCGATTTAGGCGGCAGGCGGATGCTGAACCTTGGTCACACGGTCGGCCACGCGATCGAGGCGTTGAGCGGTTATTCCATAAGCCACGGGCAGGCAGTCGCCATCGGCATGGCGGCGGAAGCTCGCGCGGCGTGGAAGATGGGCGTATGTGAAAAAGCCTGCTATATTCGCCTGCGCGACGCGCTTATCCGCAATGGCCTTGAGATAAATGCGCCTTACGAGCCGGAGGCGCTGTACAGGGCCGCGCTGACCGATAAAAAACTCAGCAAAGGCGAGATAACGATTCCGCTCCCGAAAAGGATCGGGGAATGTCTGCTATACAGCGTGCCGGCGGAACGTCTTTTAGATTTTATGCGGATGGGCGCTAAGCCATGAAATGCGTCGCTGTCAAGCCGTTCAGCACATGCGGCTGGTTCACGGCGCCGCCGTCAAAATCCGAATCGCACCGCCTGTTAATCCTGGCGGCGCTGAGCCAAACGCCCTCGGTCATCAACGGGCTGAGCCGCTGCGCGGATGTGGCCGCGACTATTAGGTGCCTGCGCGCGCTCGGCGCGTCGATTATCTTTGAGGGCGATAGCTGCCGCGTTACCCCTTCCTCCCTGAAGCGCGTACCATATGCGGAGCTTGTCTGCGGAGAAAGCGGCTCGACCTTGAGGTTCCTTCTTCCCGCCTGTCTCCTGCTGGCTGAAAAGGCCGTTTTTTCAGGTTCCGGCCGCCTCCCAACGCGCCCCATAAGCGGGCTTATTAAAGCCCTTGAGGACAACGGAGCGCGATTCAGCGGGCACGCGCTGCCGTTTTGCGCAGGCGGCCGTTTGAAGAACGGCGATTACATCGTGCCGGGCGGCGTAAGCTCGCAATACATATCCGGGCTTGTGATGTCGCTGCCGCTGCTTAACGGCCCGAGCCGTATCCTATTGAATTCAGGCTTGGTATCCGCGGGTTATGTCGACATAACCCTTGACGCAATGCGCCGCTTTGGAGTACAGGTTCAACGGGCGCAAGGGCAGCTTGTCGTACCGGGGCCGCAGCGGTATTTGCCCGTCGCCGGGTATCGGGTTGAGGGAGATTGGTCGGGCGCATCGTATCTGTTCGCCGCGGCCGCAATCAGCGGGAGCGTGGCATGCGCCGGGCTGCCGCAAGTTTCATTGCAGCCGGACAGGCGGATTATAGAACTTGTGCGGGCGTTTGGCGCTAAGGCGCATTGGCAGGCCGGGCGCGCCGTAGTCGCCCAGGCTCAGCTTCACGGGGCGGATATCGACGTGAGCGGCGCGCCCGATCTTTTCCCCGCGCTCGCGGTAATCGGCGCGGCAGCAAGGGGTAAAACGGTTTTGTATAACGCAGAGGGGTTGAGGCTTAAGGAAAGCGATCGGCTGTCCGCCATGGAGGATACGTTGAATCGTTTAGGCGCAAACGCGCGCGCATATCCCGACCGCCTTGAAATATATGGCTGCGGCCGCATAAAGGGCGGGCATGTAGACGGACGCGGTGATCACCGTATCGTAATGGCCGCTGCGGCCGCCGCGGCCGCGAGCGAGAGTGAAATCATCATCAATGGCGCGGATGCGATTGAAAAATCCTATCCGAAGTTTTTTGACGATTATCGAAGAATCGGAGGTAAAGCATATGTCCTCTAGCTTTGGGATGCGCGTAAGGATATCGCTGTTCGGCCAGTCGCACGGCGAGGCGGTGGGCGTGACTATCGACGGCCTGCCCGCGGGCGAGCGTATTGATTTTGATGAGCTTAACGCTTTTCTCGCCCGGCGCGCGCCCGGACTGGAAGGTTATTCCAGCCCGCGCAGGGAGCCGGACATGCCGCGTTTTATTTGCGGCCTGATGAACGGGAAAACGTGCGGAGCGCCGCTCACTGCCATCATTAATAACTGCGACGCGCGCCCGCACGATTACGCCGGCTTCCAAACGACTCCACGCCCGGGGCACGCGGATTATACAGCGCTTGTTAAATACGGGCCGGACTGGGATTTTCGCGGCGGGGGGCATCTATCAGGAAGGCTGACCGCGCCGCTTTGCGTCGCGGGCGGTATCTTCAAGCAGGTTCTCGCCCGGCGCGGTGTTTACGTCGGCGCGCGCATCCTTTCAATCGCCGGCGTGGTCGACGCGTCGCTCTGTGCCGGCCAAATTATGCCACAATCACTCATTGATATTGCCGCTAAGCCCTTTCCCGTAGCGGACGACGGCGCGGGCCTAAGCATGCGGGAAAGGATACAATGCGCTCAGGCGGAAGGGGATTCGGTCGGCGGTATTATCGAATGCTGTGCAACAGGCGTGCCGCCCGGGTTGGGGGATCCCATTTTTGACGGGCTGGAGAGCCGAATAGCGGCGGCTATATTAAGCATACCCGCCGTTAAAGGGGTGGAGTTCGGCTCGGGCGTCTCCGCCGCGGACATGACCGGCTCGCAGCACAACGATCCGTTCTTGGTTGATAACGGGCGAATCATGACAAAAACCAATCACCACGGGGGCATACTCGGCGGCATTTCCACGGGCATGCCGATAATCGTGCGCGCGGCCTTTAAGCCGACCCCATCCATTGCCAAAAAGCAGCAAACCGTGGATATATCCCGCATGCAAAGCGCGCAGATTGAAGTGTGCGGCAGGCATGATCCATGCATCGTACCGCGCGCCGTTCCTTGCCTGGAGGCGGCGTTAGCCGCGGTGCTGGTTGATTTCATCATCATGTCGGAGGGTTCATACCGTGGAACTGAATGATATAAGGGAACAGATTGATATAATAGACACTCAATTAGTAGACCTATTCATTAAGCGCATGAAGCTATGCGCGCGCGCGGGGGCGTTAAAGGCGCGATCGGGGCTGCCCATTAAAAGCAAACCGCGCGAGGAGGATATTCTTCGCCGCACGGCGGCGCTTGCCCAGGGCGACGGATTAACGGATGAAACGCGCGGTTTCTTTATATCCCTTATCGAGATAAGCCGGGCGTATCAGGAGCGCCTGCAGAAATTCGGAGCAAACGCATGCGATACGGATTGATAGGCAGAAAACTTAAGCATAGCTTTTCCGGGGAGCTTCACCGCGCTCTGGCCGGGTATGAATACGGGCTTTTTGAGTTGGAGCCGGAGGAAATCGCCCATTTTATCCGGTCGCCCGGCTTTGGCGGACTGAACGTGACCATGCCGTACAAGATAACGGTCTATGAGTTGTGTGATTCTCTTGCCCCATCCGCGAAAAGAACCGGCTGCGTCAATACTATAACGTACGGCGCTAACGGTATGATTACCGGGCATAATACCGATTATGACGGGTTCCTCTATATGATGGATCGAGCGAATATCCGCATGGAAGGCCGAAAAGTCCTTATCCTAGGCTCGGGTGGCGCGGCGCGGTCGGCAAGCGCGGCGGCAGCGTCGCGCGGCGCGGCCTGGGTACGCACCGTATCGAGGGGCGGTGTTTACCATTACGGAAACCTCAGCCTTAATCGGGAAAGCGAAATCATCATCAACGCAACGCCCGCCGGCATGTACCCCGATAACAGTACGCGCCCCGTCAATCTTGAGGATTTCCCTTTTTGCGTCGGCGTGGCGGATCTTGTTTACAACCCGCTTCGCACGCGGCTTGTCCGGCAAGCGGAAAGCCTCGGCATACCCCGCTGCGGCGGGCTGCCCATGCTGGCGGCGCAAGCCAAATACGCGGCGGAGCTTTTTTTAGGCAAGACGCTGCCGGAAGAACGGATAAGAATTGCGGCGTCAAAAGTACAACGCATGGCGGAGAATATCGTGCTGGTCGGCATGCCCGGCTGCGGAAAAACCAGCGTTGGGCGCACGCTCGCGGCGCTCACCGGCCGACAGTTCTGGGATTCGGACGAGGCCGTGGAATCCGCCGCAGGAAAAACGATTGAACGCATTTTCGCTCAGGACGGCGAGGCGGCGTTCAGGGAAATGGAGCGCGCCGCGCTGATGGATGCGTCCAAACATGGCGGAAGGGTTATCGCCACGGGAGGCGGCTCCGTACTCGATAAGCTATCGGCCTCTGAGCTCAAGCAAAACGGACGCGTATACCATATTGAGCGGGACATCCTTTCGCTGGCTGTGAAGGGCCGGCCGCTTTCAACCGATTTGTCCAGCCTGTACGCTGAGCGCGCGCCCGTTTACCAAGCTGTCGCCGACGGCGTTGTTCTGAACAATCAATCAATAGAATTAGCCGCGCGCGCCATAAAGGAGCTTTATGATGAATATATTGATTCTCAATGGGCCTAATCTCAATATGCTCGGCATCCGTGAACCGCATATTTATGGTTGCGTTTCTTACGGCGAGCTTATAGAATCGGTTCGGCGGTATTGCCTAAGCGCAGGCGCGGAGGCCGCTTTTTTTCAGAGCAACCATGAAGGCGAGCTCATCGACCGTATTCAGCGCGCATACGGCCTTGCGGACGGCATCATAATCAACCCGGCTGCCTATACGCATACAAGCGTCGCCCTGTACGACGCGCTTATGGCCGTGGGCATACCCGCCGTTGAGGTACATCTTACAGATCCCGGGCTGAGGGAGGAATTCAGGCGGGTATCCCTTATCCGAGGGGCTTGCATCGGCGCTGTCTGCGGTAAAGGCATAAAGGGTTATTTTGAGGCTGTGGATCTGCTTGTTGACTGCGTTGGCGGGCGCCGAAACGGCGGCGGACGCGCTTAAGCCCCTATCGCTCAATTCAAAACCACCAGCTCCCGTCAGGCGCGCCGTATCCGGGTATGAGCCTTTGGCGTTTCTAAGCCTTACTCAGCGCTCGGCTCATGCTTTATTGCCATTAACCCCGGCCGCGTCAAAACGGAAACAATAGATAAACGCCCGGGCATGCGGGGTACAGCTCTGCTAAGCGGGATTGACTTTAACGCCGGTATGTTATATAACCAATTATGTCCCGCTTATCGTCATATTGCGGGAAATATGCTGTCAGGATGGTTGCCGAAAATGAAATATGATTTTACAACGGTTATAAACCGGGCGGGAACCGGTTCGATTAAATGGGATGATATGCTTCGCAAGAACCCGTCCGTGAACGATGAGGCCCTGCCCATGTCCATTGCCGATATGGATTTTTACCCCGCGCCGGAGATTGTTCAGGGGTTGAAAAACTATCTTGATACCGCCGTACTGGGCTATACGCACGCTACAAACAGCTATTATGAGGCGGTCGTTCGTTGGATGGGGACGCGCCATAACTATACGATTGAAAAGGATTGGGTCATCGTAACCCCCGGCGTTGTACCCGCTTTGTTCCAAATGGTAAAGGCGTTCACAAATCCGGGAGATGGGGTTATCGTAATGCCGCCGGTATATTTTCCCTTTATGAACGCTATACGCGCAAACGGGCGCCATGTGGTCGATAACCCGCTCGTCATAAGGAACGACAGCTACGAAATAGATTACGAGGGGCTGGAGCGAGCCGCCTCAGAACCTGGGAATACGCTCTTATTACTGTCTAATCCGCACAACCCCGCCGGGCGCGTTTGGACAAGGGAAGAACTGGAGCGCATTTGTCAAATATGCCTCAAAAACGGCGTTTTTGTGGTTTGTGATGAAATCCATCAGGATATTATCATGCCCGGCAACCATCATACGGTATATGCAAACGTATCGGCCGAGGCTTCTGAGAACTGCGCTGTCTGTACGGCCCCGAGCAAAACGTTCAATCTGGCCGCGATGTATACGTCCAACATCATCATTCAGGATCCAAAAAGGCGCAAGGCCATGATCGATAGTATGGGTAAAAGTTCGCTGTTCTGCGTGAACGCGCTGGGCTATCGGGCGTGTGAAATTGCGTATAACGAATGCGGGCAATGGTTGGACGGGCTCATAGAGGTAATCGATTCAAACAGAAAACTCGCCGAGGATATTTTTGCCCGGGATTTGCCGCAGGCCCGCGTTTACCCCCTTGAAGGGACATATCTGCTTTGGGTGGATTTCGGCGGCATTGGCATTGACCAGGATACGCTTGAACAGCTGTTTTATTGTGAGGCTCAAGTTTTCCCCAACGACGGGCGTATGTTCGGCCAAGGAGGCGAGGGCTTCTTCCGCTTTAACATCGCCTGCCCGTCTACTTTACTTGAAAAGGCGCTTAACCGCATCGGAAGGGTATTAAAAAACGCGGCGAAATAGATCTGCCCTAGCCTTGGCGGTTATCAGCGCCGCCAAGTCTAGCGGTCTCAAGTCAATGAACCCTTCGCCTGCTTAATGACGAAACAAACCGCGTTTCGTACACGCCTGCCGCAAAAACAGCTTATTTTGTGTATGCGGACTTCGTTCCAACTATACAGTGCTTTGTTTGGTTTATAACTCGCACCCCCGGCGCAGCCGGGGTTTTTCCATATTGCGGGCATACCCCTCTATGGCTGATTCAACAGGCGCGTATTCGTTGAGCTTATAGATATCGCTTGCCGCCTGGCCAGTGTATGGTGTAGATAAAAGATAAGCCGTTATCTTTAGGTAAAACGCGTAAGCGCGCTCTGTGCCTTCGCCTTGCTTAAGCCATCGGCTCCGGTCCGCTGACTTTTATAAGTAGGGCGCGGGGGTATGCTGGCTTGTAAACAAGTGATATGATGTGTATTGTACTGTCGGAAGAAAAGAAGGAATGTTTGGTTCCCCCACGCCCGGGTAGCATTCACCATATATCCCTATTATTCGTCAAACGTCACGCGGTCGAAATAATATATTTTTTATTTTTAATTGTATGATTTATTTGATTTATGTCAGAATTTATGACAATAAGTAGTGATGAGACTCTTAACTTGCTAGGATTTGGAATAGTATTTAGCCGGCATATTGAAGAATAGAATTTTTACTGTTTTACGCAAGTATGATTTAAACGATTATTAAAATTCAACAACTAATAGTCGCTTCGGATTTTTGCCTCCAGCTTTGCTAAAACCGCCGATTCATGTTGACTGTTTTCATAGCATATAGGGCGTGGGGGTTGGGCTGTCGAATATGAAGTAATGTGCATTGCGATCAAGAACGAAGAAAGGAAAAAGAAGGTTGATTACCCCCACGCCCGAGAAGCATTTCACTTATATATCCTCATTTGGCGCTAAACGTTACTTGGTCGAATTAATATATTTTTTATTTTATTAAGATATTATTAGTCGTAAATCCTAGGCATTATGTAGTTATATTATCTCTTATTCGACGGTTTAGCAGAATACCCTAACTAATAGAGCTTGAACAATTATTCAGCGTTTTCATATAAACATATTAGCCGGTTTAGCGCCCGTGCATTCGGATTATTTCAACATTTCCTAAATACAAATTACCGGCAATACGGGATAAACGGTTACGATAAATTTACATTCACGCTTGATTATTATCTTCTGCATCCGCTTATATCATAAAGCGAAAGGGTATCCCCAATACCGCGCCTATCGAGAAAGAAACTAAATGAATGACCACGGTCGAAAAATCCATGAAGGGAAGTATTGGAATATTCCCTAGAACGCTATAAAAAACTATCCAATTACCATACCACGTACCAAGCTTTAACTTTGGAAAAACGGGTTTTGCAAATTGCAGTATCAAAATTAAGCCGATTAACGCAAACGTAATGGATGAGCCGCCAAACGAGTTTTCCGCGTCCCTGAATATTGAAAAGAATACGGTTTCCGATGCGATATATGCGACAAGCGCAAACAACAGGAATTTTCCGCTCCCAATATTGCATTCGAGGTAGTAGCCTATCCAATATAAAGCAAGGCAGTTCGCTAAAAGGTGTAGAAAATCTGTATGAAGTAAGGCGCATGTAATAATGCGATAGTATTCTCCATTCATCAGATTAAAGCCTCTGCCGGATAGAGTCGGTATAAGATCCACAAATATATTGATTACATACAATACCACCCATATAAAAATAATCAGCAGCGTTGCCTTAATATGTTTTAGCTTTGGCATTTTCCATTCAAACCCCTTATGTATTGCCAGCCGCCGACAGCTTTGTTATGCCTGTTCAGGATACCTTATAACGCGTGACTTTGTTCTTTGGCGTTAGCTTCGCCTGATCGATTATCCTGCGCTTCACAATAGCCGCTATAAATGCGAAAAGCACCCCTATCAACCAAAACCATTCCGACTGATACGTTTTTATTATACTTTGAATTTGCGCCAGTTTAAAGCGACAAAATCAGATCCTGTGTTTTTTGCTATGATTTAAAAAAATGATAACTTAAGCTATTGCGTCACTTGCAGCGCAAACAGCATATTCAAGAAATAAAAGCGCCGCCGAGGGCGGCAAAACTTTGCGCGCCCCCTGCGGCCGTAAGAATTAACGCTCAATAACCCCGGCGGCATACAGGCCGAACTCCTTTAGCCTTTCCACCGCGTCGTAAATGGTTGTTCCGAGCACCTTCACCAACCGGCACTTGCCCGGATGCTCCTTATCAAGTACGTCCCAGGCGGTTAACAAACCATCCGACGGGTAAATCCCGTGCTTTTCCAGCAAAGAGGTATAACGCAGCCTCCCCTCGCCGAGAAAATCCACGATTTTAAAAAGCTGAACAAACATCTCATCCCCACTCTTATGCGAGGCAATCGCAAACTGCGATACGCCGTCGGCCAGGAATATCCCGCCAAAGGTATTATACACATACAGCATCTGTTCTCTTGAACATTGATCCAGATACATCACTTGTTCGTATACGCTGCCGGTACCCTCGCCGTAAACGCTCATTTCCTCGGTCGCGCCTTCCGGGAGAGGGATATGAAGCGCTAAGAACATCGGTTCCTCTATCAAACTGATAAATTCGCGTATAACCGCGTCAAGCTTTTCAAAGCTGACACTCGCCCGGACCGCGCCGTCCGTAATCCGGTACCCTTCCCCAACCCTTTCGGGAAAAGGTATTGTTACCCCTATCGCCGTTTGAAACATGAACTATTCTCCTTTACTTTGCTTAGTACGCGTTTAACCGCTTACGCCTCCGGCCGCGCGCCTTCCTCCTTAGGCGTTCCCAAATACTGGGGGAGCTGCATCCCCGCCATATCAAACATTTCATTCATGGGCGGTATGGATTTGAGCAGCCCGGACAGAAAGTTTGCCGTGGCTCCCTTGCCGTTATCGTGCGCGCCCGCCGAATCCCATACGGTAACCTTATCGATTTTGATGTTCTTAATCGCGTCGACCTGAATTTTAACAAGCTCTTCCAGCTTATCGGCGACCATGAGCCGTATCGCGTCGCTGGAATCGCCGTTCGCGGACTGCACCAGCTTATTGAAGCCCTCGGCCTGCTTTGACAGGATTTCCAGCATACCGTCCGCCTCAGCGCGCCGCCGCATGAGTATGGCGTCCGCATCGCCCCTTGCCCTGCGTCGCACCTGCTCCGCCTCCGCCTCCGCCTGAAGCTCAAGCCGCTTTTTCTCTATCTCCATCTTCACAAGAATATCCGCCTCCAGCTTGGCTTTCTCCAGCAGCGCCCTGGCTTCCTCAGCCTGGCGCTGGGCCGCGTAAGATTCCTGCTGCGCCCTGGCCGTTTGGATATTTTCAGCGGCTGTCGCGCGCCTGAGGGCGTCCGCTTCCAATTCCCGTCGCGTGGCCTCGGATTGAGCGATGTGCGCCTTCGCCTCGTTCTCGCCCTGTATGGCCTCCGAGTTGGATTTTGATACGCTGATACGCTGATCGCGCTGCGCGTTGGCCGCGCCGATGGCGCCCTCCCTGTCCGCTTCGGCTACAGATACCTTGGCGTCGTTTATCGCTTTGGACGCAGCCTCCTTGCCCAACGCCACAATATATCCGCTTTCATCGTCGATATCCGTTACGTTTACGTTAATAAGGCGCAAGCCAATTTTCTTGAGTTCGGTTTCCACATTGCCCGATACCGCATCCAGGAATTTATCCCTGTCGGTATTAATTTCCTCAATATCCATCGTGGCGATTACGAGGCGGAGCTGGCCGAAAATAATATCCTCCGCAAGCTTTTGTACCTCCTCAAGCTTAAGCCCCAGCAGACGCTCGGCCGCGTTTTGCATAATGCCCGTCTCGGTAGAGATGCCAACCGTAAATCGTGAAGGCACGTCGATACGGATGTTCTGCCGGGACAGCGCGCTCTTTAAATCCACGCTGATGGATATCGGCGTTAAATCCAGGTATTCGTAAGCCTGAACTACCGGCCAAACGAACGCCGCCCCGCCGTGTATGCACTTCGCGCTGCGCTGCGTGCCGTCCTGGTTGCTTCCCACCCTTCCGTATATGACCATGACCTTATCGGACGGGCATTTTTTATACCGTGATAATATGAGAATGAATGTGGTAAAAAGCAGCACTGCTAATACAGTAATTAATACGACAATAATCGGATCCATAACATTTCCTCCTCGAATCATTTTTTTAGGTCGATTCTTTTATGCTTTATCCTTATCCGTCAACCTTTCGACGATAACGAGCCCCGCTCCCTCCGTGTCTGTTACGCGTACCATTTCGCGCGTCTTTATCGTTGTCGGTTCCCTAGTCGCCGCGGATACCTCCATATAGGTTTCCTGCACGATTATATTGATTTTGCCGCTCCCCCCTTTAGAAGCCGGAATGGGTATGTATACCTCCCCAATCTTTCCTATGGCGTTTTTAATATCAATATTTCCCGAGGATTGGAGCTTGAGCGCCAATTTCATCAGGTACGCCATACTAAGCAGCGCTAAAAACCCGCACGCCGCTGAAAGAATAACCGCCCCGGCGGCAGGCATGCCCGAGCCGGCAATCGCCATGCCGCTCCATCCGCCTACGCACAAAAACGCCATGATTCCGCGAATGGAGAACAGGGCCAGGCCGTCGCCGCCCCCAGCGTCCGTCTCCGGCATATCGCCAGCATCCGCGTCCGCGTCGCCTCCGCCAACGCCAGCCAAAAGAAAGATTGTCTGCAAAAGCAGAATTATGGTAGACGGCGCGGCAATTATCAGATAAATCTGCTGTAATAAGGTTAAGCTGTTAAACCAATCCGCCATGATTGACCCCCCCTGCCAAATCGGCATATAAATCGTCGCAATGCAGCTGAATCAGCGAGGAGTAATAGGAGCATACGATGATCTCGAGCGCGTTTATCAGCCTAAGCCTTGCGCCCGCTATCCGCTCGCTGTAGTTCTGCGCGCATTTTTCTATATTATCGCGCAGCGAGCCTCCGCACGCATCCTCCCGCTCAATAAGCTCCAGCAGCGCGCATATGTAGCCGTACAGCTCGGATTCGGGGATAATATCATCCTCCCTGCAATCCAGATTGCCGTTTATATATCTGAGCAGAAAATCAATCCGTTCCAGCTGCATGCTTTTGCGCATCATATTGATTATCAATATGCGGGCCAGTTGATCCTTGGAATACCGTTTGTTAACGGCGCTTCCAACCCATCCCCGTTTTATCCAGTTTTGCAGCGTTGAACCATCTAACCCGGAGATTTCTTTGATTTGGGAAAGCATCACGCCGTTTGAAATAAAAAAGATCTTATCCAAAAACTCACGGCCGGTAACATTCTCCATGCTCTCCTTTTTCAAAACAGTACCTGGAATGGTATCGCTGCATATTTCAATGCGCATAGATCCCATCGCTCCCTTCCAACTTAGTATATATTGATTATATTATGCATTCATTTGATTGTCAATATGATTCAATTAAACATTTTATATCATCATATGAATTTTTGTAAAACCAACGATTACGGCGGCCTGAGATAAGTAGATATAAGCCGATGTGGATTTTCCCACACCGGTTTATGTTATAGCAATTGGCTGTATGCTCGATGGCATTCAAAAGCGCTACCATATAAAAGGAATTAGCCGGTACTTTACGCGTTGTTTGTACTGTGTATATCCCTCTAAACCTAACTCCAGCACCTTTTCCTCATTCTTTATCCGTCGTACAAGCAGTATTGGATAGAGCAAGAAAAAAAGAAATGATATAAATGAACCCAGTATGAGCGGCATTGATAAAAACAAAAAAAGCGTGGCAGTATACATTGGATGCCTCACCACTCCATATAGCCCGGTATCTACCACCTTTTGACCTTTCTGTACCTCGACTGTTCTGGATAAAAACATGTTCTCACGCAACACTTCCGCATGCATAGCATAGGCAAGCAGGAAGATAACTGTTGCCGCAATAACTACTCCAAGTGGTACGGGCAACCACTGAAATCGAAAATCGAGTCCGGCAATGATAAACCCGCCGAGAAACATCACCACCGACAGCATGATTACCAACCGTTGCGCCGGTTCTTTTTCAGTCGTATTCAATCGTTTTTCTAAAAGCATCGGATTTTCAACAAACAATACGACGCCAACCAATATCATGGGAAAGAATAGCGCGGCTATCAATAATAACGCATTCCAATACAGGAATGTGCCTGCAGGGATAAACAGCAATAATCCCAAAAGCAGCAAGCCGGACAAGAATTTTATCAACGCCCTAAACAATAATCTGGTATTCATTCTTTATCACTCCTAATTCTGTTGATTTGATACCAAAAGCTGACGAATTACATTGCTGCCAAAACGCTTTTAAGTATCTATTGTATTATTCTATTGCAACGCCGATACAGCGTACAGCCGCTATAACGGCATTTGTTTTCTAATCTCACCGTATTTTATGCCGCGCGGTCATTCAAAAAAAACTCAACCAGTGCTATAATATTTTTTAACCGCGTCCGATTGCACGGATGCGACTATTGGAGCGGGAGTTTTAGATGACGCAGCTTAATGAACTGATAAACAATATTTATCCGATAGATGAAAAGGCTGTTGACAAAGCATGGCGGCGCCTTGATTCGCTGGCCAAGCCGCCGCGCAGCCTCGGCAGGCTGGAGGAGTACGCCGCCCGCTTATGCGGGATAACGGGCAGGCTGAACAATACCATTGAACGAACTCGGCTAATCGTTTTATGCGCGGACAACGGCGTAACCGCGGAGGGCGTCTCTAGCGCACCCCAATCCGTTACCCTCATGCAGACTTTAAACCTTGCGCGCGGCGTTACCGGGGCTGCCGTTATCGCCGCTGAGCTCGGTATGGAGTTACAAGTTGTGGACGTAGGCGTTAACACGCGAGAACCTCTTAAAGGCGTATTGGACAGAAAAATACGGCTATCCACCGGCAATATCTATCGTGAACCCGCAATGCGGCGCAACGAAGCGGAGCGCGCGATCTTGACGGGCATTGCGCTTTCCCGCCGTGCGGCTGAGGATGGGTGCGGCGCTATCGGCGTGGGCGAAATGGGGATAGGAAACACCACTACCTCAAGCGCGGTGTTAAGTGCGCTTTGCGGCGTACCCGTCGAGCAATCCGTCGGTAAGGGGGGCGGGCTTACGCCCGGCGCTTATGAACATAAAAAGCGGGTCATAAGGGCCGCGCTGAGCAGGCTGAAGCCCGGGACGGATGTCCTCGGCGTCCTCGCGGAGGTTGGCGGGCTAGACCTATGCGCAATGGCCGGCGTTTTTATCGGGGCGGCAATCTGCCGCGTACCCGTCGTTATCGATGGGTTTATAAGCGCTGTGGCCGCAGTCTGCGCCCACGCGCTCAACCCCCTTAGCGTACAGTATATGTTCGCGTCGCACCGTTCGTTTGAAATCGGGTACAGCGCGGCCATATCCCGGCTCGGGCTTGAGCCCATGCTGGATTTGGGGATGCGGCTTGGAGAGGGCAGCGGATGCCCCCTGGCCGTGATGGTACTAAAGGCCGCATGCGCGGTAATGAACCGCATGGCCACATTCGAGCAGGCAGAAATTGACGACGGTTATCTTGAGGAAATTCGGAAAAATGAGAGTTTTAGGGTGTAAGCATGAGCCACATATTCATTTCAGGCGGCTGTAAGAACGGTAAATCAACCCAAGCGCAGAGAATTGCCAAACGTATCTCTCAAGAACAAAACTTAGCATTATATTATGTAGCCACGATGATCCCGGCTGACGCGGAGGATGAGGAGCGCATACAAAGGCATATTGCGGAGCGCGCGGGCTGGGGCTTCACTACGCTTGAACAGGCTTATAATCTTACGGATCTCATGAACGGTGCCGATCTTAACGGCGTTTTTCTCATAGACAGCCTGACCGCGCTGTTAGCCAATCATATGTTCCCAGCCGGCCGCCCGCCCGATTTACAAGCCGGCGAAGCTGTCCGCGAACAGATACGTATTTTTACTCAATACGCGGCGAATATTGTTTTCGTATCCGATTATATCTATTGTGACGCTGCGGTATACGATAGTATGACGGAACGCTACCGCCGCGAGCTTGCGTTGACCGACGCTTTTACGGCCGGTATTTGCGGTACGGTTATCGAGGTTGTACATGGCGGCAGGATACTTCATAAGGGGGCCTTATGAAAAAATTGCTGCACGGCCTTTCGATGGCCTTCTCCATGTTTACATCCATCCCCTTCCCCTGCCGCTGGGACGAAGGAGCAAGGATTTTTCAGCTTTTGTTTCTACCCGTTGTCGGGCTGTTCATAGGCGGGCTTTGGGCGCTTTTAGCGTATGGCGTTTACCGGCTGGGGCTGCCGCACTTTATCGCGGGCGCGCTTACATCGGTTCTCCCTTTCGCCGCCTCAGGCTGTATTCATCTCGACGGGTTTATGGATACTTCGGACGCCGTGTTTTCCCGGCGCGGCGTCGAGGAAAAGCGGCGCATCTTAAAAGATCCGCATACCGGGGCCTTTGCTGTTATGGCGCTATCATTGCTTCTGCTGATGTTTTACGGCGCGTCGGCATCCTTGAGCCCGGTTCCCTTCGTTTGGAAAGGGTTGTTTCTAATACCCGTTTTTTCTCGCGTTTGCGCCGCGTGGGCAATGGCGGCGCTGCCGCTTTTACCGCAAAGCGGTTATCGAACGATCCAAAATCAGCTTAGGCCTTCTCATATCGCCGCCCTTTGCGTGATTAGCTTTATCGCCGCCGTCTCCGCTTTTCTACTGGGAGGAGCTGCGCTTTTGGTTTTGTGCCTTGGCGTTTGCGCAGCTTATTGGCTGAGCCTGTGGTATGCCGCCGCTTCCCTCGGCGGCGTTAACGGCGATGTTTCCGGCTGGGCGCTGACGTGGGGAGAACTGGCCGGCGTTATTATCCTGTCATTGGGGGTGTTTACATGATGCTTATAATTGGGGGCGCATACCAGGGGAAAGCGCAATACGCGCGCGCCCTTACGGGAGCGGGCTTGGAGGATTGCTTTATCTGCGAAATGGACAGCATTGTGCTTGATTCACGAAAAAAGGTTGTCCTTTATCTTGAAAAATTCGTATTCGCATGCCTGATGGAGGGCGTAAACCCTGAAGAACGCGTATTATCCGCGCTTCCAGATTTGAAGGACGCGGTAGTTGTAATGACGGATATTTCAAGCGGCGTCGTCCCCATGGAGCCTATTATGCGGCAATGGCGCGAAGCTTGCGGGCGCATAGCGAACCGGCTCGCACAAGAGGCGCGGCATGTAACGCGCATGTTTTGTTCAATAGCGCAGGTGATCAAATGAACGTTTATTTAATCAGGCACGGAATGACCGAACCGGCGAAAAAACACTTGTATTACGCGGATACCGACGTACCCCTTAATGAAGAGGGGAAGCGGCAGCTTCTGGAGTTTACGCGCGAGGGGGCTTATCCCAGCCCCGAAGGGCGCGCACTTTATACTTCCGGCATGCTCCGTGCGGAACAAACCTTCCGTCTCATATACGGCTCAAGGCCGCATCTTATCGCTCCGGATCTTACGGAACAGCATCTTGGCGAATATGAAATGCGTTCGCACGAAGAGCTAAAGGAGCTTCCACCCTATCAGGCGTTTTTGGCATGCACAAACGGAAGCGCCCGTTTCCCCGGAGGCGAAAGCTCGAATGAATGGAGCGAACGCGTTTGGCGCGCCTTTGAGCCGCTTTTAGCCGAGCGGCGTGATGTTATTCTGGTCGCGCACGGGGGGGTTATCGGCTATATTATGAACCGATGCTTCCCGAAGGTTGAGCGCCATTTCTATCTATGGATACCACAGCCGGGCAGAGGCTATTGCGCCACGCGCCTAAACGGCGTGTTTACCTGCTATGAACGTATTTAAGCGGGCATTGCCGCAGCGCGGCTGTTCCAGAAATCGGTGAACGCCTGCTCTACAAGCGCATATCCCTTTTCGCTCGGGTGTAGGCCGTCAACAGATATCAGTTCCCTGTATCTTAATTTATCCAGAAAATACGCCCGTACATCCACGACCGAGCAGCCCGTTTCACCGCCTATTTGCTTGACGGCGTTAGAATAGCCCTCGTGGAACCGGTATATCATCTGCACGTCGCCGAGCCATTTTAGGATGTTATCGCAGTCTAGGCCGGAGCGCTTTAAAAAAGAAAGGTACAGCTCCGCGTCTATCGGCGGCAGCGTCATCAGCACAGGGGTGATCTTACGAGCGCGCAAGCCGGCTATCATCTGGCGCAAAACCGCCTCAAACCGCCGTCGTTCCGTCATAGGCGCATGCTCCCTGTCCGGCGCGGCCGCAACCTCGTTCCACTTGAAATTACAATCGTTGCCGCCGAATTCAATAACGGCTAAGTCGCAGCTAAGGCCGTCGGATAAATCCTTCTCCACCGTTTGATATCCTCGCTCAACCGTACTGCCAAAACGCGATTTATTCGTTACCCGTACCGGAAACCTGCTCTCAAAGCGTTTAAGCCGCTCATCCATCACCGCATGATAGCGGTAGCTCATATCCATTATGGTTCCCTTCATCAGCGAATCGCCGTATACAACCGCCTTCTTAACCTGCTCCATATTTTTACCTCTCGCCAAGTTTTGCCATCTCTATAACATAGTTATGGATACTATGTTATTTGGATTATATAACCCCCGCTCCGCCATGTCAATAGGGTTTGACGGTTTTGCCATCTCCATGCTATAATTGTTTACATTCGGGAGGTACCGTCATGGATATGTTGCCCAATTCCCTAAAAAGCTTTCACTGCCCGCGGTGGGGTGAGCTGCCTGAGCTTTCATTATATATGGACCAGGTGCTTTTGGTGCTTGACAAGGCGCTTTCCCCCTTCTCGGCCGATGGTGATTACAGTATGACGACTGCCACGATGATTAATAACTATGTTAAACAAAAGGTTATAGGGCCTCCGGTGAAAAAGAAATATGAGCGCGAACACGTCGCTTATCTGATTATGATAGGTATACTTAAGCGCGTTTTGAGCCTGTCCGAAATTCGCGGGCTTATTGATATGCTGTTAAAAGAGTACGCGTTGCCGGATGCTTACGATCGTTTTTGCGCCCAGCTCGAAAATTGCATACACAACGCCAGCGGCCTCACGGATTATGAAGGCATTGCCCAACGTGCGCTTCGCGCCGCCTTGAGCGCGCTTTCAAACAAGCTTTTGTTACAGCAGCTACTTACCGAGGCGTCATCAAAGCCCGGCACTGTTGTAGAATGAGATTCCATATCTAAGGTTTATATCAACGGGTTCAACTTTAACTCGGGTACAAGCCTTTGTCAATGCTTTACTTTACCCTTATGTCTGGCCCTGATATTCCAGCATACTTTGATTCTAAAAACGAACCCGGATTACAGCAGGTCCGGCGGTTTTGGTTAAATTAGCATTTCTATAAGCAGCACCGTCAATATGCCGCCGATAAGTGAAAACGTAGCCCAGCGTTCAAACCCGTTGTGGTGCGATTCCGGAATGATCTCATCGCTGACCACATAAATAATTGCGCCAAACGTAAAGGCATAGAAAAACGCGGCCAGCAAAGGCGGCAACGCACCCAATAGCACGCCCGCCGCCAGGCCCGGAAGCATCATCAGCGCTACCAGGCATGAAAGCAAAAACGCCTTACCCTTTTTCATGCCCGACGCGAGCAGCGGAAACGTAACTATAAGCCCTTCCGGAAATTTTTGAACGGCCATTGAAACAGCCACGAGAAACGCGCTGTCCGTTATGCCCTGACTGAAGGAAATGCCGGTCGCCAGCCCTTCGGGTATATTATGAATGGCCACGGCGATGACGATAAGCAGCGTAGTATTCCTTCCCCTTTTATCGCTGTTCTCATCCATCTCCCGGTTGTTGGGGTGCATATGCGGCACAAATCTGTCGACAAATGTGATAGATACCGCGCCGGCGGCAATGCCGCTTATTCCGGCGATAATGCCGATAACATCCTGGCCGTAGAAAACGTTGGGCAGCAGCCCGACAAAAGCCGCCGCAAGCATAACGCCCGCAGCGTAGCCGATAATGCAATCATTTGCGCGATGAGAAACGCGCTTGAAAACAAGCGCCACTGCTGAACCGATAATGCCAGCCGCCATAACCGCCAGCCCGGCGATAAACCCATATAGCATCCTTATAACCTCCCAGCCCCGCTTATACCCGGCGTTTAACCGGATAAAATTGTTTGCTTAACACATCCATAAAATGCGCAGGAGGGGCGTGATTATCTGGTACTATCATAGACGCGTGCCATTGATTTTGCAATTCACTTTATTCTTCATCCAGCATTTTTTTAAACGCTTGAAGCCCGGCTACCGGCGCGCCGCATGCTTGGTCGCTGCAAAGGTAGAACGCCGCCTCGTCACCGATAAGATGATACCGTTCCGTAAATGCGGCGGCGTTTCTCAGCGCGCGATCCCCCTCCGTTTTTATTATAAAGCTGGTAAACGGGAAAAACCGGCCGCGCCTCTCGGCGGCTATCCGCTCCGCCTCCCGTTCATCCGGGGCGACGCATACGATTTCGCGCGCGCCATAAACATACGGCATAAGCGCTATCAGGCCAAAGCAGTGTCCGGATGGATAATCCGCGGCGCGGCCCGCCATAAACTCCGCCTGTTTCCTTGCGCCCCGTTCAATCGCCGCGTCGCCCGTCAGCCTGGCGGTTCGGTAAAGAGTATATGCGCAAACGCTGTTTCCAGAAGGTATTGCTCCGTCGTATGTATCTCGCGGCCTGGTAATAAGTTTTTCCTGAGTTTTACCGTATAAGTAGAACCCGCCCTGCTCCTCGTTAAAAAAATCCGACAGCATGGTTGAGCACAGCCGCGCCGCCTGTTCCAAATACCGCGCGTTGAGGGTTGCGTCGTAGCCCTCGAGCGCGGCCCACGATAAAAAGGCGTAATCGTCCAGCCGCCCCGCGCCGTAGGCTTTACCGTTCCTGCACGCGGCGTAAAGCCCCCCCTGTTCGTTCGTCAAGCGTTCGTTGATAAACCGCATGGTCTTTTCGGCGGCCTGAATCAGGCCGGGCCTGTCAAGCGCGTATCCAGCCCTGAAAAACGCGGCGGCAGCCATTGCGTTCCATGAACAGAGCATCTTATCGTCTTTATGCAAATTAAAACGGTTTTTTCGGTAAGAAAGCATTCTTTCCCTCATCGATTCAAGCCGCCTCTTAGCATGCTCGTCCAAATCCCCAAAAAGAAGGTTTGGGATGGATTTACCCTCAAAATTGCCTTCCTTGCGGACGCCGTACGCATTGTTCCAGAATTCTCCGTCGCGCTCTCCAAGAACCTTAAGCGCTTCATCCGGCGTAAACGCGTAGAAAAGCCCTTCAATGCCGTTGCTGTCAGCGTCCTGGGCGCTGTGAAATCCGCCGAGCTCATCCCTTAACTCCGCTTCCATGTAAGAAAGCGTTTTTTCCGCCGTCTCAGCGTAAAACGCATCCCCTGTAATCTGAAACGCCTCCAAATACGCAAGCGCAAGGAGCGCGTTATCGTACAGCATCTTTTCAAAATGTGGAATAAGCCATTTATCGTCGGTGGAATACCGTGAAAACCCATAGCCAATATGATCAAACATGCCGCCCCGATACATGCTTTTAAGCGTTTTTAGCGCCATTTTCAGCGCGTCCTCGTCGCGCGTAAGCTTATGATAACGGAGCAAAAACATGATACGGTGAGGCGTTGGGAATTTCGGCGCGGAGCCAAAGCCGCCATAATGATTATCAAACGACGCGCGTATGGATTGATAAGCGGATTGGATGATTCCTTCCTTATCATTCCCTTTCTTAAGCTGCTCCTCCTCCCCCAGCGCTTCGCGAACCTTCTCTCCGAAAGATTCCAGGCTTTTAGGGTTTGCGTTCCACTTCTCAGCAATCAAGCTGAGAACCTCCATAAGGCCCCCGCCCCATTCGCTGCGTTTGGGCAGATACGTGGCTGCATAAAACGGGTTTTGCCCGGGCGTCATCACTATGGTGAGCGGCCATCCTCCCTGACCGGTCATTCTCTGGCACGCTTCCATATACACGCTGTCGATATCGGGGCGCTCCTCCCTGTCCACCTTGATGGCGACAAATTTTTCATTAAGTAGGCTCGCCACCTCCTGATCCTCAAAGGATTCGCGTTCCATCACATGGCACCAATGGCAGGTGCTGTACCCGATACTCAGAAAAATAGGCTTGTTCTCTTGCTTTGCTTTAGCAAACGCCTCTTCACCCCACGGATACCACTGCACAGGATTATAAGCATGCTGAAGCAGATAAGGCGATTTTTCGTTTATTAGTTTATTGGGCGTTTGATTTGAATTTATCACAATACACTACCTACCTTTAATTGTATTTATTGCTATTATGCGTTAATTTTTAAAGATGTATTCATTATCAATTACTATGCCGCCGGTGCCGATTCTCGTACGTAGAACGCAATACAACAAATAATATTCTTAACGTAATCCGAGCAATCTTTTTATGCCGCGTCTTACGAGCGTATTTTTCTTAACTCGTTTTTTTCTCCTAGCCACGGGATATTTTATCATTAAGGATAAAACATAATAAATGAGAAACAATACGAACGCAAAAATCAGGGATTAAATATTATTTGAGTTAATTATTTCAATAAATAGCAGCATAAAAAGCGGGAATGTAAAAGGCGGGGATTAGCGCCGGAAATAATCAATATTATAGATGCATAAAGATAGCCAATAAATAATAATACCATAATTAGAAAAACGAAATAATCACTTTGATCTTTTTTACCTGAGCATATTGTAAACCGCAACAATTACTCCCAACTATTATATAAATCTTTCCATCCTCAAACTGTTGATTAATATCATGATTTTAGCCTTTCTCATCTGAATCAGGAGTCGTCTTTGGAGAAACAACAATATAATTTGGATCCCAGTTCCGTGCAGCCTTGATAACTTCATCTGACAAATAATATCGGTCCTTTCCCTTTGGCGTATTGTCTGCATAAAATCGGTTTAAACTGTTCGGATCATAAACTTCATAAAAAGTCTTATTGTCAACTATGCGGTAACCTTTTAAAATCATGAAATGACCGAAATGGCCGCGATAGAATTTACCCGTTCGTAGTTCCGGCTCATGATTATAACTAATATCTTTGGTATTGTAGCAAACGATTATAATATTCCCCTCGTCGAGGCATTCGATAACCGCTTCGTGAGAAATATTATATTTCAAAACGTTGGGGATATCATTTATAAACAAAAAATACTTAATAGATGAGAGATACCACTCAAAACCGTTGTCAGCGTTATAATAGGTTTTCCTCGCATCCTCAACGGATAGGGGGAAATCCTTATCCGCCCACTTCGCCGCCATAACGGCGCAGGAAGGGCCGCAGTTATAATATGAATAGTCACTCGTATTTTTCTGGTCGATGTACCAATCGTAATCCCTGCTAAGGCTGACATGCGCAGTTTCATTTTTACCCAATCCCCATTCCTCACACTCGGGCCTATCGCAGCCGTTTAGGCTGATAAGAATAAGCAAAAAGAGCAGTATATTAATTACTTTTTTCATACTAATCGCCTCTGTCTTTTATACTAAATTCGCTATATCTTTCCTTCAGCGCCATACTATCAAACCGCTTTCGCAGCATTTTATACATTTATAAATTATCATATAAACGCATTGTGTTCAAGAGCATATAAACATGTTTTTGTACAAGTGATCTGATTATTTGTATTACTTCTTACCACCCCGCTTTAGATTCAAAAGCAGCTGTAATTTACAACAGCCGTGTATTTGGCGTAATCGCCCCTTTATAACCTCTTTTCAAGTAGAATTTCCGGTTTCCAGGTCTATCGCATCGGCATTGCGCTATTATAACGTCCATTTTAAAACCGAGGAAGGAGCGAAATATTCATGTGGTTTATGTATATTAGGAATCATTTTTTTTAACATGAATGTTATCATTTCAGTTGTCGGCGGCGTTTATCGTCCCGTGCATCGGTCGGTTTATGAGGAAGGTTTAGCGCATGTATTTTTAGAGCGCTCCGCCTCCCCCTCAATGCTATCTCATTGAGTAATACCCGCATAAAGTTCAATGGGGCTGATCAGGGTTTTAGATTTCACATTTGACGTGTTGCTAATCGCCGCGACCTAGATGGCTGAACGGGCGGCCGGCGAAAGCTCATAAAGGCGCACGACAAGCCCGAATATAAAAGCGGAAGAAGTTGCGCAATTCAGCGCGCCGTATACGTAACCTGCGCGCGCCCCCGGCTAACCGGGAGTGCGGCAGACTGTCAAAAAAAACCGGGGATAGGGTCGGAGCCGCCCCCCCATAGGCTTTCAACCGAACCTGACGATATGTGCGTCAGATTCGGAATGCCTTATGCAGCAAGGGTTTCTTTGCACGGGGCGCTGACCGCGCCAATGTAAAAGCGCTTTGTGTTAACTCGAAAAACGTGGCGCAGCCACTTTATCCACACTGGCGCGCCCCCGGCTAACCGGGAGCGCGGGTAGGCCATTGGGCTCGTTCACTAATTCGTATAAAACACAAAACCCTTCAAGGATTGTTATTCGACTGAATCTATCGCTTGATGATGTTGAACCGATCCTCGAGCAGCAGCCAGTTCTGCGGGAACGGCAGGCCAAGCTTCCAATAGCTTATTCCCCTAAGGCCCAATTCTATGAGCAGGTCGAATTTCGCGTTTATGGATCTGGCGTCCTCAAACCAAACAATGTGTTCCTTTGGTGTCGAATCCCAATAACGGAAAAAGGGCGCCTGGGCTTCATAGTCGTACTCAATCACGGCCCCCCTTTCGCGTGCTAAATCGATAGCAGCCTGCGGGCTTAAAGCGCGCGCATATTCTCCGCCCTGTACATACGGCAGCGTCCAATCATACCCGTAAAGGTTTTGCCCCATCATAATCTTCTCCGCCGGGATTTCGGTTTTCGCATATTGGAGGACTTCCCTGACCGGCCCAATCGGGGAAACGGGCATGGGCGGCCCCGCGCTGTACCCCCATTCATAGGTCATAATCACCACAAAGTCCGCAACCTCCCCGTGTACGCGATAATCGTGCGCGGAATACCACGGCCCCGTTTGCGTCGCGCTTGTTTTGGGGGCCAGCGCCGTGGACATCAAAAGACCCTCCTCATGGAGGCGGGCGGACGCTTTTCTTAAGAACGCGTTGTAATTTTCCCGATCCTCCGGCCTGAGGTATTCAAAGTCAAAATGCACGTCCTTAAAGCCGACTTCACGCGCGGTTGCTATAATGTTGTCGAGCAGCGTATCCTGTACCGCACTGTCGGTAAGGATGGCCTGCCCCAGCGTGTCGCTGAAACGACCATTTTCAAGGTTGGTCACGGCCATCATAAGAGCGGCCTCGCTTCCGGCGATTGTGCTTTTGAGCTCAGATACATCAAATGTGGCAAGGCTTCCATCCGCCCTTGCCTCAAAGCTGAACGGCGCGATGTAAGTGAGGAGCGGCGCGTTCTCCATTGCCGACGCGAGCACCGACTGCGAAAAAACGCCGTTGTTCGCCTCTGCGTAAGCGTTGGTTTCAATCTCCCTTTTCATCCGGGGCGGAATATAGAGGCGCTGACCAAGCAGAATCGGTGTGTTGATATTGATCCCGTTTATCTGCGCAAGCCGCACGGGGTTTATCCCGAATCTTCTTCCAATTGTAAAGAGCGAATCTCCCGGCTGTACAAAATAATACATCCCGGTTATGGGAATCACCAACGCCTGGCCTACGACCAGCGTATTCGCGGGGTTAATCTGGTTGGCCGTGGCGATTTGTGCAACCGAAATGCCGTAGGCCCTTGAGATAGAGTATAGCGATTGTCCGGATTGTACGACATGAATCTGCATAATGGCATCCCTCCTGTCACCATCTTATGCAAAAGTTTGGGGTTGTGACTTCAAAAGTTCAATATTATGAAAAAGCTTCGCCAAATAAGCGGGAGCTTACAAGCTTTAATTCTTGTAGGCGCTGTGATATGATAAGATAGCAAATTGAATTTTTCCGTCAGTTAAAGGAGGAAATATGAAAGCAGTTGAGCAAAGGGCTGTCAACGCCATACGCTTACTGGCCGCAGACGCGATACAAAAAGCCAACAGCGGGCATCCCGGTCTGCCCATCGGCTCAGCGCCGATGGCCTACGCGCTATGGTGCCAGATGAAGCATAACCCTAAAAACCCCGGCTGGTACGGTAGGGACCGTTTCATTCTTTCGGCCGGCCACGCATCCATGCTCGAGTATGCATTGCTGCACCTGTTCGGCTACGATGTGACGATTGACGATATCAAACAGTTCCGGCAATGGGGCAGCAAAACTCCCGGCCACCCGGAATATGGACATACGCCCGGCGTCGAGGCAACCACCGGACCGCTTGGGCAGGGCTTTGCGATGGCTGTGGGCATGGCGATGGCCGAAAAGCACATGGCCGCGGTTTTCAACCGCCCCGGCTTTGAAATAGTGAATAACTACACCTATACGCTTATGGGCGACGGCTGCATGATGGAGGGCGTTACCGCCGAAGCCGCCTCTCTCGCGGGTACGCTGGGCCTTTCAAAGCTGATAGCGCTTTATGACAGCAACCGCATTACGATTGAGGGGCAAACGGATATCGCCTTTACTGAGAACGTTGCCGCGCGCTTCACCGCCCTTAACTGGCAGGTAATTACCGTGGATAAAGGCGAGGATATCAACGCTGTCTCCACCGCGATTGCGCTCGCCAAGGACGAACCCCTGCGTCCAACGCTGATTATTGTAAGCACCAATATCGCGCACGGCACCGCAAAAGAGGGTAAAGCCAGCGCGCATGGGGAGCCGCTTGGCGAGGAAAATATCCGGCTTATGCGCGAAAGCATGGGCTGGGAGCACGAGCCATTCGTAGTCCCAAGCGATGTTTACGCGCATTTTAACGCGTTTTTGCCTAAGTACCAGCAGGAGGAGGAAAGCTATAACGCCATGATGAGGCGATATCAGGCGCAGTTTCCCGAGCTTTATGCTCAGTGGGAAAAATGGCTTTCAGCCGAAGTGCCTGAGAGCTTAAAGCAGGAACTTGACGCCTGGCAGGCGAATGGCCCTCAGGCCACGCGCGCGTCCTCAGGCGAACTTCTGAACATGCTCGCGAATAACCTTCCCAACCTGTTCGGGGGCTCCGCCGATCTTGCGCCGTCCAACAAATCTTATCTGAACGGCAAGGGCGATTTTTCCATGGAGCATCCCGAAGGCCGCAATATCCATTTCGGCATACGCGAGTTCGCTATGGCCGCCGCGTGCAACGGCATGGCGCTTTATGGCGGGCTTCGCGCATATTGCGCGACGTTCCTGGTATTTTCTGATTACCTCAAGCCGGCTCTCCGCTTATCCGCCCTGATGAAGCTACCCGTAATGTATATCCTCACGCACGACAGCATAGGCGTCGGCGAGGACGGGCCTACCCATCAGCCCATCGAGCATTTGGCTTCTTTGCGAGCCATACCCGGCGTACTGGTTTTCAGGCCCGCAGACGCGCGCGAGACGGCTGCGTGCTATTCGGCCGCGCTCGAATCGCGCTGCCCCAGCGTATTCGCCCTCTCGCGCCAGAACCTGCCGCAGCTCGCGGGCTCCGGCCGGGGCGCGGCCCGCGGCGGCTATATTCTTCGCGATTCTTTGGGCGAACCGGATGTTATTCTTATGGCGTCGGGTTCCGAGGTGGAGCTTATTGTTAAGGCCGCCGAAATGCTATCCGAAAAGGGATGCGCGGCGCGCGTTGTCAGCATGCCCTCGCCTACGCTTTTTAGTATGCAGGATAAAGGATACCGCGATAGCGTTTTGCCCGGCAATGTGCGCGCGCGCATAGCTGTTGAAGCGGGCTCGCCGCTCGGCTGGAGTGAGTTTACAGGGCTTGACGGAAAAGTAATCTCGATTGATCATTTCGGCGCGTCCGCCCCCGCTCCCGTGCTGTTCCGGGAATACGGCTTCACGCCGGAAGCTGTGGCCGAGGCTGCGCGCGCGGTCATGCGCGGCGAGTAAACAGCGGTTTTAAAGTATGCTTTTGTTTCTCCCGGTATCGAATTTATTAGGCTGGGGCAATCGAGAACACCGAGGTGAAAGTTAAGCTACCTTTGCCATAAGAGAGGTTCTGTTGCCGATTCAGCCTAAGGCAAAGGCTTGAGAACCAGGTAATTCTGCTATATGCGATTAAGCCGCGTGTATGATGATCGTTTTAATCAAGCCGCTTTGTTTTTGCGGCTGATAATATAGTATTATATCCTGCTTTTATAATGGTTAGCGGGCATCCATAATTAGTAACGGGTGAAAGGCGGAGCGCCTTTTGCCCGTATTACTGTTAAGCGGGTTACGAAACAGCTTTATCTAAGCATCAGAGATTTGTTCTATTATTCGCTTATTTACTGTGATTTAGAAAAACTTTACCATATTTCACTGCGTGCTTTATTAAAATCCTTAAGGCCTAAGATCCGTATTGCTTAATATTAGAGGAGGCTTTAATTAGTGTTTATATGTATTAAATTCTCATCTGCGGTTAGCTAAACAGTATAGTTAGCGCGGCCAGCATACCATGGCCGCGCTTCCGTATTTATTATGCTCCCTGCGCCTGATTCGCGCCTATGAAATAAAGTATTGCCAAGACAAGGCTGCCGATAGTCATCCAGCTAAACGAGCTGCCAATGATAGAAAGTATCAGGCCAATCGCGCTGATGACCAAAATTACGACAGCCCATTTTTTACAAGACGCCATATTGGTACCTTTAACGCCCTTTACGCCCGCAATAATCTCAATAATTCCGATGAGGCAGGATATAATGGTTACGACGATAAGGATCGCGCCAAGGCCGCCGGCGCCAAGCGCCGTTATCGCCGCGCTACCCAAAACGCCAAGCAGTCCGGTGACGGCGGAAATAGCGCCAAAGATGATTAGCAGTATGCTTACTACCTTAAGCAGGGTTGAGGATTTTGACATAGGTTTACCTCCTAGATGGTATTTTTATATTGCAGCGGAGGGCATGCTCACCGCTTGCGCCCGTTTTTTCCGTATAAGCTTTAAGCAAAATACGCGCATTGTGTGTATAGGCGTTACAATACAACTATTTAAAGTTATCATAATATTTCATAAAACGCAAATGCAGATATTGTATATGGTTATGCCTTCGGGTACACAGTATTTAAACAGGCGATAGCATTCCTTTCCTTACCGCCGCGATTCTACGCAAATGATTAAAGAACTTTTTTGCATCAGTGCGGCTACGACAAACGCGCCGCCCGAGGCAGAGCATTGATATTAATTACAGCTTCGCCGGCAAAAATTAGCCCTTCCTATAAAATAACGGGGGCCCGCCCCGCACTGTTCGCAAGCGCTTGATAGGAACCGGCAAAAATGTTTGCGCTTCCAGCGTTGTTTTATCGCGCATAAAAAAACACGGGCGTGGCCTTTAAGCCCGCCCGCAACAATTACCCGCCGACTGCTTCAGCTCAGTTTACGGCCTTATCCGATTTATACTTCCGGATCGCCTCCGTGAGCTTGGGAACGATAACGTTTAAGTCGCCCACGACGCCCAGATCCGCAACATCGAAAATCGGGGCGGTGTTGTTTTTGTTTATCGCGATAATATAGTCGGATTCCTCCATGCCCGCCAGATGCTGTATCGCGCCGGAGATCCCGCAGGCGATATAAAGCTTGGGATGTACGGTTTTCCCGGTCTGCCCCACCTGCCTGTCTCGCTGAGCCCAGCCGGCGTCCACATTTGCGCGGGATGATGAAACCTCCCCGCCGAGCGCGTCCGCCAGCTTCCTGAGAATATCAAAATTTTCGGCCTTGCCTATCCCGCGCCCGCCGGAAACCAGGATTTTCGCGCCGGTTATGTCAACGCTCTTCTTTTCGCCCCGTACTACCTGCCGTATGCGCACGTTTGCGTCCGCTTCCGTAAATTCCGTATCCAGCCGGGTAACCGCGCCGGCGCGCGCGGGATCCTTCTCAAGCGCTTTCATAACGCCGGGGCGTACAGTGGCCATCTGAGGCCGGTGCTGCGCGCAGACGATAGTCGCCATGATGTTTCCGCCAAACGCCGGGCGCGTCATTAAAAGCAAGCCCGTATCCGCGTCAATCTCCAGCCTGGTGCAGTCCGCCGTCAGCCCGGTATGTATCCGGGCGGACACGCGCGGCGCCAGATCCCTGCCTATGGAGGTCGCGCCAAAGAGCGCGATTTCAGGCTCGGCCGCCTTAATCGCGTCCGTCATCGCCTTTGCGTAGGGCTCGGTCATATATTCGGACAGAATCGGGTGATCGGCCGCCAGCACCTCGTCGGCGCCGTAGGCGATGAGTTCCGCGGCCTTATCCAAAACGCCGTGTCCGAACAAGGCGGCGATAACCTTCAGGCCCCGCGCGGCAGCCAGCTCCCTGGCTTTTCCTATCAGCTCAAGCGAAACCTTTTGCAGCTCCCCGTCCCGCTGTTCAGCAAACACTAGAATGCTTCCGCTCATTTTTACACACTCCTTAGCTAAATGATGTTCCTGGCCGCAAGCTCATTTACTATACGCTCCACAGCCTCGTCGGGTCCGGTTTCAATCTTCTCACCCTTGCCCTTGGGCTGCTTGGTAAAGCTCTGCTTAACGCGCGTGGGCGAACCTGAAAGACCGATATTTGAAGGATCGAGAACATCCTCCAGCTCCTTCATTGTGAGTATCTGAACCTGCTTTTCCCTGTAAGCGTCAAATACCCCGGAAACGCTCATATACCGCGGCTTGTTCAGTTCGCTCAGGGCCGTCATCAGGCAGGGCGTTTTTACTTCAAGGATATGCCGCCTGTCCTCAAACTGGCGGCTCACAACAAGGCACCCGTCTTCTGCCGACTCAATCGATTCCACGTAGCTGACCTGAGGGATTCCAAGATGTTCGGCTATCTGCGGCCCCACCTGAGCGGTATCGCCGTCAATCGCCTGCCGCCCCGTTATAATCAGATCATATCCGATCTTCTCAACAGCGGCGGCGATGGTACACGATGTCGCCCACGTGTCGGCCCCGCCAAAAGCCCTGTCCGTTATCAGGTACGCCTCGTCGGCGCCCATAGCCAGCGCTTCCCTGAGGGCGGCGTCCGCTTGTGCCGGGCCCATGGATACCACGGCTACCGTTCCTCCGCACCGCTCCTTTATATTAAGCGCGGCCTCAAGCCCGGCCTTATCGTCCGGGTTGATAATGCTCGGCACGCCCTCGCGTATCAGCGTCCCTTTCACGGGGTCAAGCTTAACCTCCGTCGTATCGGGAACCTGCTTAATGCAAACAACGATTTTCATGATAATCCCTCCCTTAGTTCACGTTCAGCCCGGCGGAGATGACCATGCGCTGAACCTCGCTGGTACCCTCGTAGATCTCGGTGATCTTGGCGTCGCGCATCATTCTTTCAACCGGATACTCCCGGGTATACCCATACCCGCCGAAGAGCTGCACAGCGCGGCGCGTAACGTCGCTGGCGGCCTCCGCCGCGAACAGCTTGGCCATTGCCGCGTCCATGGAATATTTTTCACCCCGTTCCTTCTTCATAGCGGCGCTGTATACCAAAAGGCGCGCGGCCTCCATGCGCGTATGCATATCCGCAATCTGAAACTGAGTGTTTTGCATCTGGGAAATGCGCTTGCCGAATTGCTTGCGCTCCCTAACGTATTTAATGGTTTCCTTCACCGCGCCCTCTCCGATGCCGAGCGCCTGCGCCGCGATACCGATGCGCCCGCCATCGAGCGTTTTCATGGCGACGCCGAAGCCTTTGCCTTCCCTGCCGAGCAGGTTCTCTTTGGGCACAATACAGTTCTCCATGATCAACTCGCAGGTTGACGAGCCACGGATACCCATCTTTTTCTCCTTTTTCCCTACGGAAAAACCCGGAAACCCTTTTTCGACGATAAACGCGGAGATTCCGCGCGTACCCTGTGATTTATCGGTCATGGCGAACAGGATGTACACATCCGCATAACCCGCGTTTGTAATGAATATCTTGGTGCCGTTAAGGATGTAATGGTCGCCCTTAAGCTGAGCCCTGGTCTGCTGCCCCGCCGCGTCTGTACCCGCTCCCGGCTCGGTCAGCCCGAAAGCGCCCAGATGCTCGCCGCTAAGGAGCTTCGGAAGGTATTGGCGCCGCTGCTCCTCCGTTCCGTTTTCATATATAGGCGCGCAGCACAGCGACGTATGCGCGGAAACGATAACGCCCGTTGTAGCGCATGCCTTTGAAAGCTCCTCCACCGCCATAATATAGGCGAGCGTGTCGCCTCCGGCCCCGCCGTATTCCTTGGGGTAGGGTATGCCCATAAACCCATAGCGGGCCAGCTTCCTCACCGTTTCAACCGGAAACCTTTCCTCCTCGTCAATCTCCTCGGCAAGGGGCTTTACTTCATTTTCGGTAAACTTACGGTACATGTCGCGGAGCAGCTCATGCTCCTTTGACAGTGTGAAATCCATAACAAAACCTCCTCAGTTTATGGCGGCCGCCGGCCGCCTCTGTCATCAAAAAAGCGTCCATATTACTTTTTTGAGAGTCTCACGGGGCGCTTGCGTTGTTTGCGCTTGCGACGCCCCATGCGGGGAAAGCCATTATAACTAAAAACCTTACGTCCGCAAACGATTAAAGCCTTCAGGGAACCCCGCCATACCCCAAACAAAAAGGGTGTTAGGCAGTCTCAGGCGGCTCTTTTGGCCGCCTGACAATAGCGATTACGGCCCCGCGTTTAAACGAATCGCTCGGTAGAGCCGTCATAATCCGCCAAATACCGCCGCTTAATACGTATAGAACCCCTTGCCGGTTTTTCTGCCGAGCAGCCCGCCGCGCACCATTTTGCGCAGGTTCGGGTGCGCCCGGTATTTACCGTCGCCCGTCTCCTTGTAAAGCGTATCCATGATGGCCAGCACAACGTCCAGCCCCACCAAATCGCCAAGCGCCAGCGGACCCATAGGATGGTTGCAGCCAAGGCGCATCGCGGCGTCGATCCCCTCCGCGGAAGCAATCCCCTCCGCATGGATGCCTATGGCTTCGTTGATCATGGGTATCAGTATCCGATTCACCACAAAACCGGGAGCCTCCTGTATTTCAACAGGCTCTTTCCCGATTTCCCTGGCCATCGAGCATACCGCGTTAAACGTTTCATCCGACGTATGCGCGCCGCGTATCACTTCAACAAGCTTCATCACGGTAGCGGGATTGAAAAAATGCATGCCGATGAACCTGTCCGGCCGCTTTGTGGCTGCGGCAATCTGCGTTACGGAAATGGATGAGGTGTTCGTGGCAAAAAGCGTACGCCCGCCGCATATCCCGTCCAGCTCGCTAAATACCGTTTGCTTGGCCTGTACGTCTTCAATTATCGCCTCTACCACAAGTTCCGCGTCCGCTGCGGGCGCGAATTCGGTAGTAAAGTGAACGGATGAAATCAAAGCATCCATATCCTCTTTAGCGAGCTTGCCGCGCTCTACCCGCTTCATCAGCCCCTTTTGGAGCCTGGCGGAAGCCTTGTCGATAATTTGCGCATTCACGTCGCGCACCGTTACGTCGTAGCCGTTGGCGGCAAAAGCCTGCGCTATGTCCAGCCCCATGGTCCCCGCGCCTAATATAAAAACCTTTTTCATCTTATTCCCCCTTAAATCCGTCGTGCTTGCGCTTATCCACAAATGCGCGCATCGCCATCTTCTGATCCTCTGTATTAAAACACTTGGCGAAAACCTCCGCCTCAAAAGCAAGATCGTCCGCCAGCGCCGCGTTCGTAAACCTGCGCGCGGCGAGCTTTGCGCTCCTTACGGCATGCGGCGCGTTGGCAGCTATTTGTTCAGCAAGCTTCACAGCGCAATCCATCAGCTCATCCTGGCTGCAAACCCGGTTCACAAGTCCCATTCGGAGCGCCTCCTGCGCGTCGATCACCCTGCCGGTATAAATCATTTCCAACGCACGGCTCACGCCTATAACCCTTGGCAGCCGCTGGGTCCCGCCGAACCCGGGAGTGATACCCAGGCCGGTTTCAGGCTGGCCCATCTTCGCGCGCTCCCCCGCCAGGCGGATATCGCACGCAAGGGCAAGCTCGCAGCCGCCGCCGAGGGCATAGCCGTTTATAGCCGCAATCACGGGGATTTCCAGTTCCTCGATCGCCGTTATCGCGCGCTGACCCCGCCGCGCAAGATCCATCGCCCCGGCCTCGTCCAAGCCGCTCATCTCGCTGATGTCCGCCCCGGCCACAAACGCCTTACCCGCGCCGGTAACGACCAGCACGCGTATGGTTCTGTCCTGCCCTATCGCCCGAGCGGTCAGCTCCAACTCGTCAAGCACGGCCATGTTCAACGCGTTAAGCGCCTCAGGCCGGCTTACGGTCAAAATCGCGATATGACCCTGTTTTAACAGCTGAATATACATTTATCTGCCTCCTTCTAACGCGCCGTAAAAAACAGCCCGTACTGTTCAATAGGAATGCCTTGCCATACAAGCTCTTTATCCGCCGGGCCCGAAAAAAAGCTGCGGATAAAGAGCCCTAATTTACAACGGCTTTAACGCTTTTCGTAAACCGCTCTCCCTGAAATTAACACAGGCGGAAACCCTAAATCTCGGGCGCGTTATTTCATGCCGCGCCGCGCCATTTCCGTAACGGCAAAGGTAGCGACGTCCCCTGCGAATTTCTGCGGCCCGAACCCCGCGTCAAAGCCCAGCTCCTTGGCGAGCTCATGTGAAACGCGCGCGCCGCCGCATATCAGTATGAATCTGCCGCGGACGCCTTCAGCCTCGAGCAGCTCAACCAATTCCGTCATATTCTGTATATGCACGTCCTTTTGCGTTACCGTTTGCGAAACAAGCAGCACATCAGCGTTGAGCTCCAGCGCCTTTTGCATGAACTCCTCGTTCGGAACCTGCGCGCCAAGGTTGTACGCGTCGATCATCTCATAACGCTCCAACCCGTAATGGCCCGCGAAACCTTTTCTGTTCATGATTGCGTCAATACCGACCGTATGCGCGTCTGTACCCGTCGACGCGCCCACAACGACGATTTTCCTGCCGAAGTTCTCACGGATATACGCGTTTATCTCCTCCATATCCATAACTTCCTGCTCCACTGCCTGTACGCGTATCCCGGTATAATCCACGCTGTGCGCGCATGAACCGTAAACCACGTAAAAGGTGAACTGAGCGTCCAGGCTTTCATTATACGCGACGGATGGCTCGGTTACGCCCATTTTCTTGGCGAGCTGCCGCGCCGCCTCCGCTCCTCTTTCATCGTTCTTAACAGGCAGGGTAAAGCTCATCTGGATTTTTCCGTCGTTCATCGTATCGCCGTAGGCGCGCAGCTTCTTCAAATCCAAATTCTTATCAAAATCCTGTTTGGATGTATTATATAAGCCAGAACTCATATGCTGGCACCCCCTTTCATCAATTCGATGAACGGGTTAAAGTATTCGGCGCTCTTTTGTATAACTCCGGAAAGCCCCTTGCCCCCGTCACGCATGCGTTTAATGTCGGCGAAAATCCCTTTCTCCAGGGTGGCGAACAGGCCCATATGCTCGATTTCCTCAAGCAGTTGAGCCGCTTTGTTCAGCACCTCGTCGGCGCGGCTCTGCATTATACCGCCTTCCTTATAAACCAGCTCATCGCCAAGGCTGCGCATGGTTCTGAAAATATACTTGGCGTTTTCAATGGCAAGCGCCCTGTCGCTCATAAACGGGGTGTGTATAGCTTCCGTAAGCATGCCTAAAAGATGCAGCTTCTGCCCCGTAAGGATGGTCACCATATTAAACAGCGCGTCCTGCACATGGCCGCGGAAGATGTTTCCGGTCATAAACTTCGTGGGCGGCATGTATTTGAGCGGCGCTTTGGGGAAAATCTCCCTAGCCATCTGGGCCTGCGCCAACTCGTATAAAAAGCCGTTCTCCACATCCGGGGATATTTCAAAAGCGTGTCCCAACCCCATCTGCTCCTCCGGCAGCCCGGCCTTAAGCGCGAACTGCTCGTTAAGGAATTGGGAAGCAAGCACGGTATGCGCTTCCTCCACCGCATCGGCGGTGGTAAGGTAATTGTCCTCGCCCGTATTGATGATAACCCCGGCATAGGAGTTGATTACGCGCGAAAAATACTGGTCGATAATGGTGCGCTGCATATTAATGTCTCGGAACAGTATTCCGTAGAGCGCGTCGTTGAGCATAACGTCAAGCCGTTCAAGCGCGCCCATAGCCGCGATTTCGGGCATGCAGAGGCCGGAGCAGTAATTGCACAGGCGGATGTAGCGCTTTTCCTCCCGCCCAACCTCGTCGAGCGCCGCGCGCATCAGCCTGAAGTTTTCCTGCGTGGCGTACGTGCCGCCGAAGCCCTCCGTCGTCGCGCCGTAGGGTACGTAATCCAATAGGCTCTGGCCCGTCGTTCTGATAACCGCGATGATGTCCGCTCCCTGCTTGGCCGCCGCCTTGGCCTGCGTGATATCCTCATAGATGTTGCCCGTCGCCACGATAACGTACAGATACGGGCCCTCTTTATCGCCAAATTCGCTTAAATACGCGTCCCTCTGCGCGGCGTTGGCGCGTATGCGTTGAGCCGCGGCCTGAGCCACAGGCCTGACGGCGCTGTAAATCTCCCGTGGTTCACGCGGTTTGAGGCGCGTAAGATCCAGCTCGTTCGCGTCCACCGCCTCGGCTATCCGCTGCGGATCCATGCCGGTTTCCAGCATTGCGTTGCCGATATGGTACGCCGCGCCGGAATCAAGCGCTCCTTTATCAAAAAGACTGTCCACCAACACGTTAGGCAGCGGAACGTCCACCGCGTTTACGCTATCGACGCCGAGCAGCCGGCACACGGCGCGCTCCACCGTTACAGTCGTATGCATATCGATAAACGACTGCGTATCCTCGGCTATACGCCGGGCGGATTCCCTGGCTTTATCCACCAAATTAAAATTTAAGTTCAGTTTGCTCTGCATTATCCACCTCAAATCCTTCGTCTATCCGGCTCACTCCGGCCTATGCCTGCCGCGCTTGGTCCTCTCGAGGTCCTTAGGCTCCATGGACATCGCCCGCCCCTGCTCAAGCCCGGCCACGCCGATAAGCTCCGCCTTCTTCTCGCCCCTGCATACCTCGCAGTTGCAGGTTTCCTCATAATGATCCGGTTCGGTATACGTTGTGATAACGCCCTCAAAGTTGCGCAGTATCACCTTATGGGGCGACTGGCTGATTACGTAATTGGGCATAACGGGCGTTTTACCTCCGCCGCCGGGCGCGTCCACAACGAACGTGGGCACGGCGTATCCCGAAGTATGGCCGCGCAGCGCCTCGATGATTTCAATCCCTTTTGAAACCGGGGTGCGGAAGTGCTCGAGGCCCATTGAAAGGTCGCACTGATAAATGTAATAGGGGCGCACCCTTATCCGAACCAGATCCTGAACCAGCTTTTTCATCACGTGAACGCAATCGTTAACCCCGGCAAGCAGCACGCTCTGATTGCCCAGCGGTATCCCCGCGTCCGCCAGCCGCGCGCACGCGGCGGCCGCTTCCTGCGTAATTTCGGCCGGATGGTTGAAATGCGTGTTGAGCCAAATGGGATGATATTTTTTGAGCATATCGCACAGCTCGGGCGTTATTCGCTGGGGCATTACTACCGGCGTACGCGACCCAAGGCGCACGATTTCCACATGGGGTATTTCCCTCAGGCTGGAGATGATGTATTCCAGCATTCCATCCGACTGCATGAGGCAGTCCCCGCCGGATAAAAGCACGTCGCGCACCTCAGGGTGTTCTCTGATATAGCCGATGCAACGGTCAATCTGTGATTTGGGTACGGCGCAGTCGTTTTGGCCGGCGAAGCGCCTGCGCGTGCAATGGCGGCAATACATGGAGCATTGGTCGGTGATGAGGAACAGCACCCTGTCCGGATAACGGTGAGTCAAGCCGGGAACGGGCGAATCCGTATCCTCATGCAGCGGATCCAGCAGATCGGCGTTTGCCTGATGCAGCTCCAGCGCGGTGGGTATGGCCTGCCGGCGGATAGGATCCTTTGGATCCTTTAAATCAATTAGCGAAAGGTAATACGGCGTTATCGCCATGCGCAACGCATTCAGGCAGCGCTTAACGCCGTCCTCCTCCTCGGGCGTCAAATCCAAGTATTTTTTCAAGTCGTCCAATGTTTCAATGCGGTTTTGAACCTGCCATTGCCAGTCGTTCCACTGTTCATCCGGAACGTCGCGGAACAGGCCGTTCATTCTGCTCGTAATCATACGCTCTCCTCCTCATATATTCGCTGTCATCCGAAACGCAGTACGGTCTCGGAATAATACTCCACGCGCCGGCCCCAACCCAAAAGCATGGATAATAGGGGACGCGCGTCTTTTACGCGGGGCTTTGTTTTGCGCCGATACGCGGGGGCTGTTACCAGACGCATTATTCCGCGCCCCATAACAGCCCCTGCGGTATTTCAAGGTAAAGCCCTTTATCACGTGATTTAATCAAACATAAATCCTGTTGAAGAGATCGCGGATTTTTTCGCTCTCACGCAGCTCGTGCAGGGTAATTTCGGCATGATCCCGGGTATAGCCGTTGCCGATTATCATGTTCACGTCCTTGCCCACGCCTTCCGCGCCAAGGGCGGCCTTGGTAAAGCTTGTCGCCATGGAGAAGAAGTACACCGTGCCGCCGTCGCGGACCGGCAGTATGCAGCTCATCTCCGTGTTTTCAATGTTTACGCAGGAGATGGAAAGATCGTATTCCTTCCCGGCGTTGGCGGCGAGCGCTTTGTCCAGCACGGCTACCGGCTCCGTAGCGGAGGCAACGACGACCTCGTGGCATACGCCCAGCTCCATCAGCTTTTCAATCTGGCTCTCACGGCGGACAAGGCCGACGACCCGGCCGGTGGGCCCAACGCGCTTCATGGCCTCGTAGCAGCACAGTATGCCGGATTTACCGTTCGCGCCCAGCACCAGCACGGAGTCCCCTGGCTTTACCAGCTTGGCGGCCTGGGCCGGCGCGCCCGCAACGTCAAGGGCGGCCAGGGCAAGCGCCTCGCTCATATCGTCCGGCAGCTTGGCGTAAATGGCGCTCTCAAACAATACGGCCTGCGCGACAACGTCCACACGGTCGATATCCATATGAATTTCCTTAATTTCCACAATCTTGAGCGGCGTCATGGAAAGGGACACCAGCGAAGCGATTTTGTCGCCCACCTTGAGATCCCTGTCCTTAAGATCCTCGCCGATATAGGCGACTTTGCCGATGAACATGCCGCCGGAGCCGGTGACGGGGTTCTGCATTTTGCCGCGCTCGTTTACAATTGAAAGGATCATCGCCTTAATCCTTTCGGTATCCTTTTCGCAGGCCTCCTCAATCTGTGTGAACGAAGCCGAATCAATGTTGAGCGAAATCACGTCGCATATGATCTCGTTGGAATAACGCTTGGTCATGTCGTTGTCGATCTTATACGCGGCCTGGGTTAATACGCCCTGAGGTTCAATTACGCGGTGTACGCCGTACCTGTTTCCTTTAATAGCCATTGTACATATCCTCCTGTATTTAAATACTATTTGTTATCCGTCATTTGTTCAGGCCGAGTATGGCTCTGGCTTCTTCGGGCGTAGCTACGGGCCTGCCCAGCTCGCGCGCCAGGCGGACCACCTTCTCCACCAGCTCGCCGTTGCTCTTGGCCAGCACGCCCTTCTCAAGGTATACGTTATCCTCAAAGCCTACGCGTACATGCCCGCCCATGATAATGCCCATGACCGCCATTGGGAACTCGAACCGGCCTACGCCGGCGACCGTCCAGGTGCAATCGGCAGGAATGCTGCCGCGCATGAACACCAGATCCCGCGGATCCCCGCTGATGCCCCCGTTAACGCCCATCACGAAGTCAAAATGCATGGGCGAGGGGATAAAGCCCTTTTTATTGAGCCGGATGGCCATATCGATCATGCCCTTGTCAAAAACCTCGACCTCGGGCTTGATACCGCGGGCCGTCATTTTTTGGGCAAAGTCTATAATCATGTTTTCCGTGTTTACAAAAATATCGTCTCCGCCAAAATTGCACGTTCCGCAGTCGAGAGTGGCCATTTCAGGGTTCAGCGTTATGGGCTGAAGCCTTTCATCATTCGACATGCCGACCGCGCCGCCGGTGGAAGGCTGAATGATTACATCCGGGCATTTCTCCTTAATCGCTTCCATGCATGCTTTAAATCGGCTCGCGCTCTGCGTCGGGGTACCGTCGTCCTCTCTCACGTGCAGGTGGATAATCGAAGCGCCCGCCTGATACGCGTTATACGCCTCGTCGGCTATCTCCGTCACGGTATACGGTACGGCCGGGTTATGTTCCTTGGTGACCTCCGCTCCGCAAATGCAGGCTGTTATAATAAGCTTATCCATAACCAATCCCCTTTCCGCGGTTAAACGGTCTGTTTCCCGCGCTGCTTATCCCCGGGTACTACGCATGTGCCGGAGGCGCGGCAAACGATTATAGGATCCTTTAGCACGTCGCACGCGGTATCATTGATATCGGGCCTGGGCGCGATAACCTTGCGTGCCTCAAACACCATCTTTCGGGAGGTATTGCCGCAGTGAACGATTTCGCCCGCCGCTTCAATATAATCCCCGGCAAACACGGGGGCCATAAACTCCACCATATCATAAGCCTTAAATAAACCCTCGTCGCCGTCGTTCATAATGAGAAGCTCCGTAGCGATGTCGCCAAAAAGCTGGAGCATCTTCGCCCCGTCCACCAGATTGCCGCCGTAATGAGCGTCGTTCGCGCCCATGCGCATTCGGATAACAGATTTCATGATTGCCTCCTTGAACATTATTTTCAATCAATTGATAAAAAAGGCGCTCTCAACCCGTTGATAAACAGGTGATAGCGCCTCATCAGACTAAATAAAACGCTATTGACGCAGGGTAACCCGCTGTCAATAGCGCATCATCATACCGATGACAGTTACGGCGCGCTCAGCGCCGTACCCAAGCTCGGAGGGCGTGAGCGGCCCGCCCGCTTTCGGCGGCAAGCCCATTCGCCGCCGCCCTTGGACGCTCATATCCTTTGCATCCGGCGGCTACCAAGCTTCCCGCGCCTCTATCTAGAAAACGATATAAAATTATCAATCTCACCATGTTTCATTATAAGTTACCGTCTTATTATTGTCAATATATATTTTCCAGCATCTTCAGTATTTCCGGCTTAAAATCGAGCAGGCGGCAGATATTTAAGGCGTCCCGCGGGCAGCTTTTTTCGCCGGCTACGCGGTAAAGGCCGTAATTCATATAGCGGGAGATGACCTCCTCCCTGCGCTCCGCTTTAGATATCCGCGCGGCCGCCTCAGCCAAATCCATATCCCGCAGGCCGATAACCTGATAGTGCGCGCCGGCATTGTCCGCAACGCCGTCGAAATGCGTGGTCATTACGCTCAGGGCAGGCAGATTATTCAGATAACGCGTAACCGCGCCGGCTATCTGCGCGCCCTCGTGCGGGTTAGTACCGCGCGCGAACTCATCCAGCAAAATAAGGGAGCCGGCTTCCCTCTCAACCTGTTCTAGTATCTGGTTAAACCGGATTATCTCCGCGCCGAAGCTGGAGAGGCCGCGCTGCGCGCTCTCTAAATCTTCCGATATGATGTGTACGCCTTCCATCAGCGGGATATTCGCGCTTTGAGCAAATACGAACATGCCCGCATGAAGCATCAGCGCGTTAACGGCGATGGTTTTGAGCGCAACGCTTTTCCCCCCCATATTCGCCCCCGTAATAACGGTTGAGCCCGGCGCTATCTCGATTGAAATTGGTGTAAAAGCGCGGCCCTTTTTATTGAGCGCATCCACAAACAGCGGATGTACGGCCCGTTCAAGCGCCAGTCTATCTCCATCCATAGTTGGGAGGCAGGCCCCGTACCGCGCCGCCAGCTTTGCGCGCGATATGGTAAAATCCAGCCTGCCAATGGCGTTCACCGCGTTCATTATATCGTCAAGGTAAGGCCTTAAGTCGGCGCACATCATAAAAAGCGCCTCCCTCTGCGCGTCCTCTTCCTCAACCGCCGCGGTTAGCCTTTCCTGCGCAAGCTTTTCACGCCGCGCGCCGTCCCTCTCGAGGCGCATCTTCTCTTCCAGCTCGCGCTTTCTTCTTCTTATCTCGCGAAGGCGAGGCAGCTTCGCGTCGCTCACGTAGAAGGAAGCCGTACGCCGCCCGTCCGGATCAAGCGCGCGCAGCGCCCCCGGGACGGGTTCAATGTTTATCCCGGCAAATCCCGCGCGCTCCTGAACGAGGCGATACGCTTCCGCCATAATCTCGAGCTGAAGAAGGAACCTCTTTATCTCAAAAAGCTCAACCTCGTCTAGCTCACCCTCCCTGCATCGTTCGATGGATCTTCTAACGTCCTTGAGCGCCATCATCTGCCGCTCGACAGCCGCGTACTCTCGCGCGCAGCTTTCCAGCGTATCAGCCGCGCGCCCTACGTTATAAAGCTCTTCCTCCAACTCGTGCTTCTCATGCGGGGAATAAAAGCGAATACGCCGGATCCTTTCATTCCCGTACGGGGAATTGGCTGAAAGCTTTCCGAGTATAAAATCAAACCCCGTCGTTTCGCGCTGCCTGTGACCAATTTTAATCATAGCTCCTCCATCACGTTTATTACCGGAACCTGTACGCTCTTTCGCATAACATCTATAAACGCATCCTTATCAAAATGATAGCCGTAGGCTGAAAACGGGTTGACGGTCACGGCGCATAGGGAGGCGCTTTCCCTCACGCGGATACGGCCTCCGCGCGCTCTAAGCTTTCGGTACGTTTCCTTCGTTATTAATAGCTTGGACGCGTCCTCAACGATGATTTCAACCCCTTCCATAGACACGCCCGCGCGCAAAAGCGCGGCGAGCGAGGATTCCGTGAGCGCCCCGCGAAGCCATACGCCCGATACGCCAGGGAGCTTCTTCATAATTTCAGGCAGGGTATCGTTTTGTGTAAGCGGGATATATTCTCCATCCTCCGTCGTCACGGTTATACGCGCCGGAGTCTCAAAGCCTAAATCGAACGCCGTATGTTGAAGCGTTAAAAGCTCGGCGGCAAACGCAGTATCCTCCGCGACCGCAATCATGCTTTTGCTGTAGGAAGCGCCGGTGCATAAAATAGTACCGTCCGCCACGGCGGGCGCGCAAAGCGATTTGCGGCTCACCGCCCCGTCGATAATCACGCGGTCCGCGCCCAGTGTAAAAAACATATCGGCCGCCCGCTTTAGCTGTTCCGTCATGGACGGCCCCGCTATTTGCACGCTGCCGTCGCTCAGAGCGCGCAGGATGACGACTTCGCCCAGGGGCGTGTTCATTCCAGTAGTTTCGAGTATCTCGCGCGTAGCGTCGCAATACCTCAAAAGCCCCTGAGCGGTGGCGATAAGCGTGTTTTCATAAATAAAAATGCCCGGTTTGTTTGTGTGCGTAACAATATCCACATTTTCCCCGTCCCTGCCGATGGACGTGAGCGCCAAAACGCCTTCATTATACCGGTGCTCCTCAATCAGTCGGTTGAGCGCTGTCGTTTTCCCCGCGTTCTTGCACATGCCGATAATGGATACGGAACGCTTATCTCTTATTAAATCAATCAATCGCATCGTCTTGTCGTCCCTCCCTCCTGTTCAGCGCCCAATCAACAGCGTCCCGAACCGCGGGAAACGGCGAATCCGCCGCGCCCGCTATCAGTTCCGCATGGATCCCTTTTCTTGCGGACAGCGCTATTGCCTCCGCAGTCAGCTTGCCATTACCCGTATAATTACGGCCGACCAGCTTTCGCGCTTTTGACGCGTCGCCCCGGATAAGGCGCTCCAGGCTGAACGCCGATACCGCTTCATCGTCCGGCTCGCAGAATCCCACGCTGAGGTTGTGCGGGCATGCGGCTTGGCACAGTTCACAGCCGAGAAAACCGGGCGTCAATTCCTTCACCCTGTGACAATGCATGGCGACCTGCATGCCCGCGCGCAAGCATGCGCGGGGTTCGAGGCCCTCTTCCCCGATAGCCTTGGCAGGGCAAGCGGCGGCGCACAAGGCGCAGCCCCCGCATTCGCCTGAATCAAACGCCGGTACTGGTACGCAAGGCCCGGCCGCGTCCGTTACAATGGTAAAGAGCACCGTTCTCGAACCGTATCTGCCAATTCGCAGCAGCCCATTCCTGCCCTGGACGCCGATACCGTTTTTAAGCGCAAGGGCGCGGGCCGGGATTGGAGCTAGCTGAGCTGAAAAGCCCATCCCCCGAATCCCTTCCGCCATGCCGCAAGCCGCTTTGTATGCGTGGTTGGACGCAAGGTAGTAAGCCGGAATCGGTTCACCGGCCGGGTAGGGCGTATAGGCCCAGGCCAGCAAGATCACGCACCGAGCCCACGGGTATAGCGAGGGCGCATTCCATAACAGACGTTCAAGCCCGAATCCCGCGTATTTAGCGTCGCCGGGTTCATAGCTAAGCGGCTCCGGTGGTAAAAACCATGCCTCGGCAAAGCCCAGCCCCACAGCCTTTTCGATCAGGCGCTCCCTCATCCCCAAACCTCCGTACCTATAAATACAATAATACATATTATATAACATCAAGCCAGTTGTGGGAAGCCTCCCCATAACGGCCTGGTTGATGATACGTAAAGGATGTGAGACCATGTGTTTATGGTGTAACCTAAGAAATTACAACTACGGAAGAGGCTATTCAAGCTGCCGGGGTGGCTGCTGCTTCAGCAGGGGATTCGGCCCCTTGGGCTTAATCAGCGGCTGCGGCTTCGGCTCATGCGGCTGTCGCTCGTGCGGCTGCGGCTCGTGCGGCTGCGGCCCATGCGGAGCGGTGAGGGAGGTAATCTGTCGAAGCATATGCTGCAACAACGGTTGCGGCCCGTGCGCGAACCGCTGCGGCCGCCGCTGCTGTTCAAATTGCCGGGGATGCTAAGGGCTTAAATTAACCGGGCGCGCGCCGGGAAAACCGGAGCGCGCCCGTCTGCGTTTTAATAAATAGGCTATGCCATGCTTTATGATTTTTTACGGGCGCTTGCACCATTGGCGCTGCCGCCCCCCGTGCGGAGGAAGCAGTCAAAATACACCGGAAAACGGAAAGAAAAAAGTTTAATGCTTGGTCCCCTTCTTCTTTTGCCGTCCAGTAATAACCATAGTTGCGTAAAAAAAGCTCAAAGCGGAGGCCGCCCATGCAGTGAAATGTCCAGTCAATCCCAGAGTGCCGAAACCGATCGCCGCTATATACAACATTAGACTGATTTTTTTCATGCAGTTCCCCCTATACAATCCCAGTTTGCCGGTGTACGCCTTATAAGACGCATTAAACAGCTTGATAAATTAGAAATTATCAGCGAGTTACCTCATAGCGCAATCGGAGATATGAGTCTTTAAAAATCACACATTCCTGCAATTTCAATACCCCTAATTTGGACAATTCGTTTTCTGACAATAAGGATTTCCCATCAATCAAGGTAGACGTGTCTTTACCTCCAATTAAAATAGGAGCGACAACAATATAGTCTAACAACTTTTCACGAAGGAACAATTCGTTTAATGTGCCGCCGGTTTGTATGGTGATTTTCTCACAACCGTATTCTGTTTTGAGTTTTATAAGAAAATCTTTCAAGGACAATGCACTTTCATAGATAACATGAAGATTGCCCTTGTCCACCTGAAAAGCCGGGTGGTCTGCATTGGATGTAACCAACACAAACTCCCTTGATAATGCACAAAAATATCGAACGCCATGTTCGTTCAAATGATGGTTATCTATTGTCACGAATAAAACAGGTGTCTTATCTGGCGTTTCCTTTGCATTTACGCCCAGTTTTGCTTGCACCCGACCGGAATCAAGCGACCATAAATCTGTTGTCCGCTTTATTTCATAATATTGATGTAAACCCTCCTTAACCCCCGCAATTTGGGGAAAATCTTTATCTGCATCTAAACTGTCCGCTGCACCAGTGCTTATTTTTCCGTCAACAGACATTAACATAAATAATATTGTAATAGGTCTTTCCATTTTGTTCCCTCCTAATTCCCGCTTGTCGAGTACGCCTTCCCCGCTTAAGGCGTACAACACATAACTCGCTTTTTTTATTCTAATATTTGCGTGTGGAAATGTCATACGGCCCATTTCGTTTCATTTATTCATACTACTGTTCATAACCCTGCTTGTTCACTTTGGCACCATTCGGGCACCAATTTACTCGTTTCAGGATTGTATCACACACATCGAAAATGCTGATTTCAAGGGGTTTTCCGATTGAAAAAAGAATTTATCGATGCTGTAATATTTTCTATTTTTGATATTACGCGTACTATTTTCCCTTAGCGCATGGCCTCGCGAATATGCACAGCCAAAATAAGCTGGTGAGAATAGCGTCTCATATCAAATGCTTAAAAAGCGATATTGGTATTTACGCGTAAACCCAGTATAATGTGTCCTAAGCAAGCGGGGCGTCCGTATTTAACCCGCTTCGTATCTTCCAGCCCGGATGTTTGGGTTAAAAATCAAGCCGCTTCTCATAATAAACAGGCTGTGTTATAATGGGGCGGTCATATTTGCGAAAGTCCGTTTTATCGAACGGCGGGAGATAAACATGAATATAGTTGTGGTCGGGGATGGCAAGGTCGGCTATACGCTCACTGAGCAGCTCTCCCGAGAAGGGCATGATATGGTTGTTATTGACAATAGCACGAAGGCTTTGAGCAATTCAACCAACGCGCTCGACGTAATCGGCATACACGGCAACGGCGTGAGCTACCAGGTCCAAAAAGAAGCCGGCGTTGATAAGGCGGATCTGCTTATCGCGGCGACAAGCGCGGACGAAATTAATATGCTGTGCTGTATGGTGGCAAAGAAGCTGGGCGCTAAAAACACCATAGCGCGCGTCCGCAACCCGGAATACGCCATGCAGATGGTATTTTTAAAGGAGGAGCTCGGTCTTTCCCTTGTCATTAATCCCGAGCAGGCCGCCGCCGCCGAAATATCCAGAATTTTACGCTTCCCCTCCGCGCTCAAGGTCGATACCTTTGCGCGCGGCAGGGTAGAGCTTGTGGAGTTTAAGCTGCGCGATGGCACGCCCCTTGACGGGCTTCCGCTGTACGCTTTATCGAAGAAGTATCGTTTTAAGATCCTTATATGCGCCGTTCAGCGCGGGGCGGACGTATATATTCCCACGGGCGATTTTATATTGCGCACCGGGGATAAGCTTACCATAACCGCAACGCCCAAAGAAATTGAAGGTTTTTTCAAGGCCATCGGCGCATTCAGCCAGCGCGTTAAAGACGTGATGATCATCGGCGGAGGGCGGATAACGTTTTACCTCGCCCTCAGGCTAATTGAGTCGGGCATTCGCGTAAAGATAATTGAGCAGGATGAATCCAAATGCATGGAGCTTTCAGACTACCTGCCCAAAGCCATGATAATTCACGGCGACGGAACAGACAGGGAGCTCCTGAGCGAGGAAGGCATCGCGTCGGTAGATGCGTTTGTTACGCTCACGGGCATGGATGAGGAGAACATCATCATCTCCATGTACGCCGCCGCCCAGCATGTAAAAAAAGTCATTACAAAGGTCAGCCGCACGGACTTTGCGGATATGCTTTCAGGCTCCGGGCTCGATACGTTCATCATACCCAAATCAATCACGGCGACGCAGATTGTCCGCTACGTCCGCGCTATGCAGAACTCCCTTGGCAGCAACGTTGAAACGCTTTACCAAATCGTAAACGGAAAGGTCGAGGCGCTGGAGTTTCACGCGCGGGACAAGGCGCGCTGCATCGGCGTTCCGCTCAAGGATCTTGCGCTTGTCCGCGAATTGCTTATCGCCTGCATCATACGCAAGGGGCGCATAATCGTGCCGGGGGGCGACGATAGCATACTGGCGGGCGACAGCGTGGTCGTCGTAACAACCAACAACGGATTGGACGATCTTGACGATATACTCGCTTAATATGGTGACGCTATGAATTACCGCATGATCCTGTATATTCTCAGGAACTCACTTTTTGCCGAAGCGGTTCTCATGCTTCTTCCGGCGGCTGTCGCCGTGATTTATGGGGAAAACCCGGCTCCTTTTCTGATAACCATCGGCATTTTATTGGGCGCAGCCGCTCTGCTGAACCTGCTTCGTCCGCGCACAAAAGTGATATACGCGCGGGAAGGGTTTATCAGCGTAGCGCTATCCTGGATAATGCTTTCGGCCTTCGGCGCGCTCCCTTTCATATTCAGCGGCGCGATACCGAATTTTATCGATGCGATATTTGAAACCGTCTCCGGTTTTACTACCACTGGCGCAACCATATTAAAGGATATTGAGGTGGTTGAGCGCGGCGTTCTCTTTTGGCGTAGCTTCACGCACTGGATAGGCGGTATGGGCGTGCTGGTTTTCATCATGGCCGTAATCCCGCTTGCCGAGGGGCGATCCATGCATATCATGCGCGCGGAGGTTCCCGGCCCTTCCGTTGGAAAGCTTGTGCCAAGGGCCAGAAACACGGCGAAGATTTTATACGGCATCTATATACTGCTAACGGTTGCGGAAATAATATTTCTTGTAGCGGGCGGGATGCCGCTGTTCGATTCGCTCGTTCACGCCTTCGGTACCGCGGGAACGGGCGGTCTGTCCATTAAAAACGCGAGCATCGCGGCGTACGACAGCGTTTATATCCATATGGTTATAGCCGTTTTCATGCTGCTGTTCGGTATTAATTTCAACCTCTATTATCTCCTCATCCTGGGCAGGCTTAAAACCATACTGCGTAACGAGGAGGTTCGCTGGTATATAGGTATCGTCGCCGTCAGCGTGCTTTTGATAACGGCGAATATCATAAAGATTTATGGAAATGTGGGAGAGGCGTTTGAAAAGGCTTTTTTCCAGGTAAGCTCCATTATCACTACAACCGGATATACGACGGCGGATTTTAATTTATGGCCGGAGCTTTCAAAGCTGGTGCTCGTGATGCTCATGGTGGTGGGCGCATGCGCCGGGTCAACAGGCGGCGGTATCAAAGTAGCCCGCCTGATCATATTGGTAAAGACCACCGGCCGCGAAATCAAACGGCTTATGCACCCGCATAGCGTGAGCGCGGTCAAGCTCGATGGGAAAGCAGTTGATGATTTCACCTGTCACGGCACATGCGCGTTTTTTATCCTCTATATGCTCATTACAGCCGCATCCATGCTCCTTATCTCCGTAGACGGGCAGAGCTTTGATACCACTACTACGGCTGTTATCGCCTGTATCGGCAATATCGGCCCAGGGCTTGAATCGGTTGGGCCAATCGGTAATTTCAGCATGTTCTCTGATTTTTCAAAAATAATACTCAGCTTTGATATGCTTTTGGGCCGCCTTGAAATATTCCCCATTATTATGCTGTTCAGGCCGGCGATGTGGAAGAGGAGTTAACGCCTAACGGCAATGACTTAACCGTTGAGAATACAGGCTAAAAATTTATTTATCCATATGATTTAACGGTTCAAGTAAAGGCGCGCGCCAACCATAGTATACTCCATTTCACAGAGCCTTTTTTGCTTGCTAAGCCGAAAAATTCATGGAAGCAAGGCGTTTTAAGAGCAAATTCCGCTTGCTTTTCAAAACCGCGTGTTATATAATAGCGTCTGTTCGGGTGAGCTTTCACCCGTAGCAGCAGGAGGGCGTAACGTCGCCCTGCGCCAAGCTATTTGATAAGGGGTGAAAATAATGAAGAAGGAAATCCATCCGACATATGGCGAGTGTACTGTCCGGTGCGCTTGCGGCGAAACGTTTAATTCCGGCTCCGTCAAAGGCGAGCTGAAAGTTGAAATCTGTTCGAAGTGTCATCCGTTCTATACCGGCAGGCAAAAGTTGGTTGATACCGGCGGACGCGTGGATCGGTTCAAGAAGCGTTACAACATTTAACTTGTGCGTAAGAGGCTGCATCATTGAGGCGGCCTCTTATTTTTATATATGGGCTTCGGCGCCTGCCTGAGGATCATTATTATATGAAACGCGTCAAACAAGAGCAGATCATCTTTTTCCTATGAAAAAACCTTGCGGATAAAAATAACCGCAAGGTGTTGAATTAAATTATCAGCGAGGCGATTGAATCGGCCCCAATCTTCATTCTTTTAAAGCCTTTGTGTCGTATTAATAATGATAAAGGCTGATACAAATATCCGTATCAGCCTTTATTTTATCATGCTGCCATTTCCTTAATTCACCGGGTTTTAAAATGTACGAACAGTTTATCCCTTAGGTATCGGATTTTTCGCGGCCTTCGCGCCTGCCGCTTCCTTGACCGGATATACGGCTGCCCGGACGCTGCGCGCGGCTTTTTGACGCGGGCGATTGTGGAAAATACCCGCCCGGCGGCATAGAGGGCGCGCCCGCTCCCTGCTGCGCCATATGCCTTTCCCTCAACGCGCGCTGGTGCGCGAGCACCGCCCGCTGCTTTTTCTCAAGCACGTGTAACGTAATAAGCGCGGCGCCCGCAATAACCATAAGCGACGCCAGGATAATAAAGCTTGTCGTGAGCGTTGTGCTTAGCGTCGAGCCGATTGCGCCCATAGAAGGCATGTTTGGGTCTTCGATTACGGGCGGCGTAGGCGACGCGTTCAGGATATCGCCCGGATACTCCGCGTTAAGCTTCACAAAGCTGTTATGCGGGGCTCCGGAAGGATCCTCGGAGGTAAGCGTAAACACAAGCTCCCTCGGCTCGCCGACCTGAACCACTTTTTCAACGGTCTGCTTCGCGCCCGCGGCTATATCGCCTAACGCGGCGATCTCGCCAGCAACGCTCTCCGTAATTACGACGTTGGACATATCCAGCGAGCCCGTGTTCTCAATATCAAAGCTTATCTTTATCGCGCCGGAAGCCGAAAGCGGCTCTACAACCGTCGCTACCATCTTAATTCCAAGCAGGGCGGGATCGATGTATTTGCGCACAAGAAAGCTGGACGTCTTATCCTCAAACGTTTCACCCGTTCCGTCAATCCCGTTTATAGCGAATACGACATAACGCGTTTCGTTGGACGGAACCGTATGCGTCAATACCTTTTTCTCGCCCACCGCCAGGCTGAACGGCTCAGAGTTGAGCGCTTTGCCCGCATCATCCTTAACGGTTATATTGCGTATGGATTGGTTTCCGTTATTGGTAATGTAAAGCGTAAATTTCACGCCGTCAGGCGTCGGTTCATCCTGATTAACCTCAACTTCCAGCTGTGAGTTGACCATGCCGAGCGTGGTTTCCTTAATGTTAACGGTTTCCTGCTGGGCGCTGCCTTCGGGAAGATAGGTTATAACCGGCGCTGAAACCACCGTCTCATCGCGCATTTTATACTGGTAAGTTACGGTATGTTCCTCCCCCGGCTGAAGGGTATAGTTTTCCAATATGGGGTTTCTGTTAATCTCCCTGTCCATAATTTTGATGGACTTTAACGTTACGGTGCCTGTATTTTTAAGCGTGTAGGTCAGCGTAATCACTTCACCCGGAGGCACCTGCTTTTTATCTGTTTTTCGCGTGGCGGACAGGGAAACCAGCTTGCCCTTTTGTACCGTCACCGTTACCGGCCTTGTCTGCTTTACGCCGTTCTCATACCAGTTCAGTTCGAAGGAAAGGACTTGTCCAATCATATCCTTCGATACGCCGAACTTCGGGAACGAAAGCGTGCGGCTGGAACCTACGGGAATAGGGGATTGCTCGGTATGGTTGATACCGTGTCCGGTCAGCGTTACGCGCTCCATCGCGTATACGGAATCATTGGCGATATTAAAGTACAGCGTAACAACGCCCGCGTTATCCAGCTGCGCCGGATCCGAATATGCCTCAACTTGCGCTGCGCGCGCGCCGCCGCTCAACGGTAACAGCAGCAACAGCGCAAGAAAAACAGCAGCGAAACGCTTCCTCATCTGTGTTCATCCTCCCGGTTTTATGTATATTCTGATTTATTATATCATAAAGCGACGCGTGTGGGATATACTTATTTTTCTTGCTCGGATAACCGCGCGACGGATAGGTCAAATACCCGATATACCTGATAACCTCATTTACGACAGGCGCATATCAAAGCGCTAAAAAAAGGATACGGGCCTCGGCCCGTATCCCCAACCTATCAAAAAAGCCCGGGGTTGGGTCGGAGCCGCAACCCCATAAGCTTTCAACCGAATCTGACGACATGTGCGTCAGGTTCTCAATGCCTTGCGCAGCAAGGGTTTCTTTGCACGGGGCGCTGACCGCGCCAATGAAAAAGCGTTCCGTGTTAACTCGAAAATGTGGCTGCGCCACGTTTTCGACACACTGCGGCAACCTGCGGTTGCCAATGGATATTTTTAAAAGAATTAGGGGTTGTTTGTAAAATCAAGGAAGCTGTGCTATAAATAGCGATTGTGGCCAGATAAACAAAAGCGAGGAAAGAATCATCCAAGTTTATCATATATGGTTGCTATTGTGTGTAATTGTTAAAAAACTGCGCATAGGATATTGAGCAAATTTCGGTATCAAACTAAAAATCGCCGTAAAAAACAGGGATCGTATAATAATTTGCCTTGCTGCAAGGATATAATGTTACCCCAGGAAGTTTTTTGTATATGACCTGTATTCTTCTTGCGGGAATGGAAACAATGAGCTAAAATATAATAATACCAACCGGTATAGGTATATCTGTGAGGGTATAATTAAAAAAAGGAGGTTGCGCTTATGCCTGGAATCGTTCAAACAGAGCTGGGCAAAATTGTTATAACGGAAGATTTAATTGCCAACGTTGCGGGATACGCGGCGATAGAGAATTACGGCATCGTCGGGATGAGCTCTAAAACGGCCACGGACACGCTTATTCAGCTCATCGGCGGAGATAATCTAAAACGCGGCGTAAAGGTTTCCGTTTTAAACGGGAATGAAAACGAGGTGGATATCGAGCTGTTCGTTACTTTAATGTACGGGGTTTCCTTGCCCGCCGTTGCGCAGAACGCGATGCAGAACGTACGCTACCGCGTAGAAGAAATGACCGGCTTGAAGGTACGTAATGTAAATATCCACGTGGAAGGGATCCGCGTGTAGGCGGGGCTATCCGTATAAGAATGAAATGTTTAAATAGGATTGGCCTTTAGGAGGATACCGAATTGAATGAACTGACTATCAGTGGCGCCTTGTTTAAGGAGATGCTTACGACAGGCGCCGCGTTGCTTGAAAAAAATAAGTCCGTTATTGATTCGTTGAACGTGTTTCCCGTGCCGGACGGGGATACGGGTACGAATATGTCCATGACCATGCAAAGCGCCGTAAAGGAGCTGAGGCAGTCGGAACTGATAACGGCGTCCGACGTGGCCGGGGCGGCGTCCTTAGGCGCGCTCAAAGGCGCGCGCGGCAATTCCGGCGTAATTCTGTCCCAAATTTTCAGGGGCTTTGCCAGGGCTTTAAAGGATGCGGACGAGCTGACGCCTGAATTGCTGTCCACAGCGCTTCAGATGGGGACGGAGGCTGCTTATAAGGCGGTTATGAAGCCCAAAGAAGGCACCATGCTAACCGTTTCGCGCATGATTGGCGAGGCCGTTAAAGCGGCGCAGGCAGAGGGCGCCAACATATACAAGCTCATCGACGTCATGGTTGAGAGCGGGGAAGCGGCGCTCAAGCTCACCCCCGAACTGTTGCCCGTGTTAAAGGAGGCTGGTGTCATCGACTCCGGCGGCAAAGGGCTTTTAACCATTTTCCGCGGATTCAAGATGGCGATTGACGGCGAGGAAATCACTGATTTGGATGAACCGCTGGAATCCGTTATCGAGGACGATAATTTCAGTTACGACGATTTAAACGATATTCGATTTGGCTATTGTACGGAATTTTTTATTATTCATCTTGACGAGTCGTTTGCTGAAACCGAGCTTGATAAGTTCCGCGAAAAGTTAGTACGCCTCGGGGACTCCGTGGTCGTCGCCCATGACACCGGTTATATAAAGGTTCACGTGCATTCCAATTCGCCGGGGAAAATCATTCAGCTTGCGCTCAGGCTTGGAGAGGTTAATAATATAAAAATTGAGAATATGCGCGAACAGAACCGTGAAATACAGGAAAATCTCAGGAAAAACGAGAAGGAATTCGCCATGATAGCGGTGAGTACGGGAAAAGGGATAGACAGCGTGTTTACCGACTTGGGCGTTAACGGACTTATTCAGGGCGGGCAGACGATGAACCCGAGCATCGACACGATACTTAAGGCGATTAAGCGCGCGAACGCGAGGAACGTGTTTGTTTTCCCAAACAATTCGAATATAATTTTAGCTGCGGATCAGGCCGCGCAGCTTTCCGAACGCAACGTTGTTGTTATCCCCACCAGAACCATTATGCAGGGCATATCCGCGGTAATGGGCTTCCACCCCGACATGAGCGTAGAAGAGAACAGGAAACGCATGATGGACGGGGCGGCTTCAGTTGTTTCGGGCGCCGTAACGTACGCGGTACGCAATACGTCGTTCAACGGCACACGCATAACTGAGGGCGATATTATCGGCCTTATGGATAACGAAATTGTAACGGTTGGCGAAAGCGTTGAGCGCGTTTCAAAAGAGCTTCTGTCCACAATGATAGCGCGGAAGGAAGCGGATTGTATCGTTACCATATTCTACGGCGAGAATATGGATGAGGACAACGCGAATATGCTTGCCCAAAGCCTTGAGGATGATTTCCCCGAAGCGGAGTTCATCGTTCAGGAGGGCGCGCAGCCGCTTTATTATTACTATTTATCGGTGGAATAACGGGTGAACGATAAACCGTTAATTAGCATAAAAGGCATAGGCCCGCGCCGGGCGGAATTGTTCGGCAAGTTGGGCCTGTTTTCTTTAATTGATTTAATCCGCTATTACCCGCGCGATTATCTTGATTATTCAAAAGCGTTGCCTATCGCGCAATTGCGTCATGGGGATAACGCGGTTATTATGGCTAGGATATCGGAAAGCACGCGATCTGCCCGCGTCAGAGGCGGGCTAAGCATCGTTACCGCGCGCGCGGAGGACGAAACCGGGGCGGTTGAGCTTAAATGGTACAATCAGCCTTATGTGAAAAACCGAATTCCCGCCGGCAAAATCGCATATATTTATGGACGTATCGACTTAAGCCGTGGAAAACAGATGCTTAATCCCGCTTTTTCTGATAGTATTCCGGGGATTCTACCCATATATCCGATTACGCACGGGCTGAGTCAAAAGCAGCTGCGCGAAGCGGTATGCCTGGCGTTAAGTGACCTCGAAAAGGAAATAACGGAAACGCTGCCCACGCGCTTTCGGGAGTATTATGGCCTGGCGGATTTAATTTTTTCACTTAACAACATACATTTTCCGACGGATATGCGGGCGCTCAGTTTGGCAAAAAAGCGGCTGGCTTTTGAGGATATGCTACTGTTTTCAATCATAATGCGGAGATTATTGTCTAACAGGTTGGGCGCGAAAGGGATTAAGTTTCATACTCAAGGCGCTAAGGCTGAATTTATCGGCCGGCTCCCGTTTGCGCCTACGGTGGCTCAGTTACGCGTAATGGATGAGATATTGGCGGATATGGGCGCTCAAACGCCGGCCAACCGCTTGATTCAGGGTGACGTGGGTTCGGGGAAGACCATTTTGGCGCTCTTTGCTATGCATGTGGCGGCGCGCTCCGGCTATCAGGCTGTGCTTATGGCTCCTACGGAGATATTGGCGCATCAGCACTATGCAACCCTTCAGCGGTTTTTCGGTGATAAAGCGTGCCTGATATGCGGGGGCATGAAGAAAAGCGAGCGTATGGGCGTGTATGAACGCATTAACGACGGCCGCGCGACGGCTGTTGTTGGGACGCACGCCCTTTTACAGGAAGGGTTAAGGTTCCAAAAGCTGGGGCTTGTGGTTACGGATGAACAGCATAGGTTCGGGGTTAAACAAAGAGCGGCAATCAGCTTAAAGGGGGAAACGCCGGACGTATTCCTAATGTCCGCCACGCCCATTCCCAGAACGCTGGCGCTGCTATTGTACGGCGATTTGGACATTTCGGTTCTCAACCAACTTCCGCCCGGGAGAAAACCGATAAAAACGTATATCGTACCCGCTTCAAGGCGGAGCGACATGTACGGCTTTGTTGAAAGGCAGGCGGCTCTCGGCCGGCGGTCTTACATTGTATGCCCTCTAATAAGCGGGTCGGATGCGGCAGAGGGCAGAACGGCAACGGACGTTTATAACCAGCTGAAACGTGATTTAAGCATCCCCGTGGGCCTGGTGCATGGGCGGATGAGCGGGCAGAGGAAGAATGAGGTTATCAGCGCGTTCAGGGATGGTGAGATAATGGCGTTGGTATCCACAACCGTTATTGAAGTTGGAGTAGACGTACCTTTAGCTACAATTATGATAATCGAAAACGCGGACAGGTTTGGCCTTGCACAGCTTCACCAGCTCAGGGGTCGCGTTGGGCGCGGTACGCAAGAGTCATTCTGTTTTTTAATCAGCGAAACGGAAAACGAAAACAGCATTGAACGCCTGAGGGTTTTAGCGCAATCAAGCGATGGATTTGAGATAGCCCAAAAGGATCTTGAGCTGCGCGGGCCCGGCGAACTGCTTGGACATAGGCAGCACGGCCTTGACGGGTTTTCTTTCGCGCGCCTCAATTCGGATATGGCGACGCTCAAGGAAGCGCAGGATGCGGCGAATCAGCTTATAAATGATCCGGATTGGCATGCCGAAGCTGAGGAAATAACTGAGCAGGCGCGTTTAGCAATGGCGCGGCTAAGCAAGAACGTCGCCCCAAATTAAGCAGAAGTATCGTCATAATTAAACAGTTAAAAAAAATTTTTTTGTAATACGAATGATGAACCAAAACTGAATAAGACCTGATTTACAGATTACAATATATATGAAAAGCATTTTAGTATCATTGATTAAAATAATAAAACAATATATTTCCATTCATATAAATCAAAATACGGGACAAATTATTAACACATCTAAATAAGGAGGTGAAAGAAATGGCGCGTAACAACGTATTGGTTCCCGAAGCCAAGAATGCGATGGATTCATTCAAAATGGAAGTTGCTAACTCCCTGAATGTCAACCTGAAGCAGGGTTACAACGGTGATTTAACCTCGCGTGAAGCTGGTTCTATCGGCGGCGAAATGGTTAAGCGTATGATAGCTTATGCTGAAACCAACATGCCTAAATAACTGAGGAACATAATATCCTTCACCATGAATGCAAGGAGGTGAAATAAATGCAAAGGAATGACAGTTATCCGAGCAACAGCAGCACTCAGGCCAAGGCGATGCTTAACAGTCTGAAAACTGAAGCGGCTAATTCCCTGAATATTAACCTCAAGCAGGGTTACAACGGTGATATTACATCCCGTGAGGCTGGCTCTATCGGCGGCGAGATGGTTAAACGTATGATCGCTTATGCCCAAAATAACATGAATGGCAACATGATGAGATAAATGTAATCGAGGTCATGACCATACAACGAGACGGCCGGTTTTTACCGGCCGTCCCAGTGTGTCGAAAAAGTGGCTTGCGCCACTTTTTTCGAGTTAACACGGAGCGCTTTTACATTGGCGCGGTCAGCGCCCCGTGCAAAGAAACCCTTGCTGCGCAAGGCATTCCGAATCTGACGCACATGTCGTCAGATTCGGTTAAAAGCCTATGGGGGTCGCGGTTTTGAACCCCGGTTTTTTTTGACAGGCTGAGACGGTGGGTAAAACCGGCCGTCCATGCGTTAAACCCGTTTTTGAATTTTCCGCGGGTCGCCGCGTTACGCCGCTAGCCATCGTTAAAACAAGTTTAGGTTTTACTAGCGCCGGCCGTCTCCGAACCTTTTATGCTTTATCACCATACATTTTGCTTTTAAAGACCGCTATGGCGAGCGCTAATGCTATTATCGCATAACCAATTACCCACCATAAATGAGGGAATATGGCGCCGTAATCGCCCGAGATTGCCGCCCTTGCGGCGTCCACTGCGTGAGCGAACGGGAGCAGATAGGCAATGCTTTCAAACGCGCCTCCGATAAGGCTTAACTCAAACCACGCGCCGGACAGCCACGCGCTTAGGTTCGTTAGTAGTGCGCCGCATACGGCGCTTACCTGCTTATCATTAAAAACACTTCCCATTAAAAGCCCGATTCCAATAAAGAAACCGGAGATTGGGATGAGCGTAACGAGCGCGAGCAGGATGTTTACCGAGGCCTCAAGCCCAAGCGCTATTGAAGCGAGAAAGCAGACGGCGCTTTGCAAAACCGCTATCGGAAGCAATGGGATTATATAACCCGCGATAAAGTTTGAAGATGAAAGCGGCGCGGTAAACAGCCGCATCAGGAAGGAGCCGACCCGATCCTTGGAAATCAGCATACCTGAGTATAAAGATATAAACGATAGACCGAAAACCGCTACGCCTGGCGCCATAATTTCTATTTTGAAAGGGCTTTGCGGCACGTTGGCCCCGATGAGCGAGAATAAAAGAAGCACCGCCAATGGAAACCCGAGCGAAAAGGCGATGTTTAGAGGATCCCGCACAAGCTCTTTCAAGTTGCGGGAAGCGAATACCCATGATTTCATTTTATATGCCCCCTCCCTGCGAAACGATAGCGATAAAGGCGTTCTCAAATGTTTCAGCTCCAGTAATGGACAAGAGTTGTTCCGCCGTTCCCGCCGCCTTGAGTTTACCCTTTTCCATAATGCCTATCCTGTCGGAAAGAGCCTCGGCCTCCTCCATATAGTGTGTTGTTAAAATGATTGTGACACGCTCTTTAAGCTTTTTGATAATCGACCATAATTCCCTTCGGGCCAGCACATCAAGCCCCAGGGTTGGTTCGTCCAAAAATAAAACTTTTGGCTCTGAGATCAACGCAAGAGCGATGCTAAGCCTGCGCTGCATACCTCCGGACAAGGCTTTAGCCCTGCTGTTCATTACTTCTTCAAGGCCCAGAGCAAAGGCCATTTCCTTTGCTTTGTCATGCGCGCGTTTTTTCTCACTTCCATAAATCCGCGCGATTAACATTATATTCTCCATAACCGTAAGATTTGGCGCGACAGCGGTTTCTTGCGGCGAAATATTAATGATTTCCTTAACCGCATACGGGTTTGCAGCAATACTTATTCCGTGCAGCAGCGCGTCCCCGTTAGTTGGACGCAGCAGGCAGGAGAGCATCTTAATCGTGGTGGTCTTTCCAGCCCCGTTTACTCCCAGTAGTGAAAACAGTTCCCCTTCTTCGATGTTTAAGCATAAATCGTAAACGGCCGTATGATCTCCATATTTTTTTGTTAAATGATTAATTTCAATTGCCGGCATCGTTATCCTCCTTCTTCTGAGCGTTCAGAATATCCAGAACAAACTCCTTTTCCTCTTCAGAAGCGTCTGAGGTTGCCATTATCCGTTCAATTAACCCCAAAAAAATATCGTTTTTGACCAGCGCAATCCCAGGGAACGGACTGTTTTCGTCTCCAAGCACCATCATACTGTCCCCAGGTTTAATATTTAGAACCTCACGCGCTTTTTTTGGAATAACGATTTGTCCCCTTTCACCTACTTTTACCAAACCAAACAAATGTCTTCCTTCGTTCTGGATTGCCGCCATAAAATACCCTCCTGAATTATATAAAATTCATATTAGTATGAAAATCATATTAATCATATAATTAACGTTAAAGGATGTCAAGCCATATAGAACTATTACATTGTGGGTTTCTGCTTTTTTGCGGTTCAGGCATCAAGCGTTATATCTTAAAAGATAATAATTTTGCTCAACGCCTGCAACGTTCATCTTTTTATATATTGGGCTGCCATAAGTGCGTACAGTATAAATCTATTGCCGCAGGCGCACGCAACGGTTATTTTATATTGCAGAACATTCCGACTGCTTTAATATTCCATTTCATCAAAACATATCATAATTTGAGGTGGTAAAGAAGTGAAGAAAGTTCTTGCAATAACGCTGGCCGTTATCATATGCGCCGCGGCTATAATCGTACTGACTAAAAATGACGGCGGGCAGGATGACGAGCTGCTGTGCCGCTCTTACCATGAAATTGAAGAGGAAGAAGAAAAGAAATACATTAAGTGGGTGGATTTTACCCCTTCGTGCAGCTTGATGAAAAAGGCAATAGATTATGATATTCAGTCCTTCGGCCAGACGCCGCACATGAACTGGATTGAGCTTCTTGCGTATACAGCCGCTAAATGCGGCGGTAAGTTCAACAAAAATTCCGCCTCCGACATGCAGAAGCTTGTGGAAAGGCTCCAGCAGGGGGAAACCATGGAGCAAATTACCGACGGAATGCGCTTCTACGGTTATTATGAGGAGGCATATACTGCCGTTCTGGCGGAGTATATAGGCGAATATGAGATACAGCTTACCAACGATATGGGCGAACAGTATTGGGATAAGCGATACGGGCTTAAGGTTTACTCGCCCATCGCAAAGGGATTCGGATTTGGCCATTACAGGGATTTTGGCGTTGAGAGGACCTACGGATATAAGCGCAAGCATTTGGGAAACGACCTGATGGGTACGGTGGGCATACCCATCGTGGCCATAGAAGGCGGTTATGTAGAAGCTTTGGGCTGGAATGAGTTTGGGGGCTGGAGGATAGGCATACGCAGTTACGATAAGCTAAGGTATTATTATTACGCGCATTTGAGGAAGGATCACCCTTACGTAAAAACGCTCAAGGAAGGGGATACGGTTGAGGCGGGAGAGGTAATAGGCTATATGGGGTTGACGGGTTACAGTAAAAAGGAAAATGTGAACAACCTGAAACGGCCGCATCTGCATCTTGGCGTTCAATTGATTTTTGATGAAAGCCAGAAGGACGGCGTCAACCAGATTTGGATCGATCTGTATGAAATTGTTGAGCTTTTGCAGCAAAACAAGGCGGATGTGATGAAAATTGAGGAGACGGGCGAGTATGTCCATAGCTACCGTATTCGGGAGGTAGAATAGTGAAAGGCAAACCGGTATATAAAAAGGAGTTTAGAAGGATATTGCTTACTGCCGCATATATCGCGCTAGTGCTTGCCGCGGCGGTAATGCTGGAGGATTCGGGAGTTACCGATGCGTTTAATCCATCCAACAAGGGGGGCGTTGAGCTACCCATAGTGATGTATCACAGCGTGCTTGCGGATCCTATGCGTTCAAACAAGTTCACCATATCCCCGGAAGCGTTTGAGAAGGATTTATTATATATCAAGGAAAAGGGTTATAAAACCGTTGTAGTCGCCGACTTGATAGCATATGTGGATAAAGGGACGCCGTTGCCCGATAAGCCTATTATGATAACGTTTGATGATGGGTATTACAACAACCTGATCTATGCGCTGCCGGTATTGGAGAAGCACGGAATGAAAGCGGTGGTTTCCGTTGTGGGCCAGTTTGCTGATAATTTCACTAAAAGCATGGAGCATAACCCAAATTATTCCCACCTGACATGGGAGGATATTGCGCTACTAAATGAATCTGGCTGCTTTGAGGTGCAGAACCACTCTTACGCAATGCATAATTATAAGGGGGATCGTAAGGGCGCGGAGCGGAAACGGCTGGAAACGCATGACGAGTATAAAAACGCTTTAAAAGATGATGTAATGAAAATGCAGGCAAGGCTAAAGGAGCTTTCCGGCGTAACGGCGACGGCGTTCGTCTATCCATTCGGAATCCGCTCGGAGGAGGCGGACGAGATTTTTAAGGAGATAGGAATCAGGGCGACTTTAAGCTCCTATGAAAATATCAATACAATAACAGACGCAGATAGTTTATACAGCCTTTGCCGATATAACCGCCCCGGAGGGATGAAAACGGAGGATTTTATGAAAAAAATACTGCCATGACCTCAGTGCAAAACACATGAACAAATCTGACGAAAGAACAATACAATGGTAACACCAGATCGGGAGGTAGCATGAATGAGAAAACGAGTCGGATTTTTACTTGCCATCGTATTGCTGCTCGCGTGGTGTTTAGCGGGATGCGGCGCAGCCGGGGGATTGCGTGAAGTGGTTATCAACGAGGTGACGCGCTCCGTTTTTTACGCGCCGTTGTATGTGGCCGTTTCAATGGGGTTCTTTGAGGATGAGGGTATGGACATTACCATCATCACCGGCGGCGGAAGCGATAAGAGCATGACCGCCTTGCTCGCGAACCAGGCGGATGTGGCGCTTATGGGCCCTGAAACCGGTGTTTATGTGGTGAATGAGGGCAAGGAGGAGCACCCTGTAATTATTGCGCAGCTGACCAAACGGGACGGCTCGTTTCTTGTCGGAAGGGAACGGGAAGAGGATTTTTCATGGGAAAGCCTGCGCGGGAAAAGCGTGATAGGCGGGCGGCCGGGCGGCATGCCGTTTATGACGCTGGAGTATGTGCTTAAGCAGCACGGCCTAACGCCGGGCGAGGATGTAACGGTTATCAGCAATATACAGTTCAACCTCATGGGCGGGGCGTTTGAAGGGGGTACGGGCGATTATGTCGCGCTTTTTGAGCCGACCGCCACGACGTTCCAAAACGCGGGAAAGGGATATATTGTTGCGAATATCGGCTTGGAATCGGGGGAGGTGCCCTATACCACGTTTATGGTAACGCAGGAACGCATCGCTGAGGAACCTGACTTTGTAGAAGCTTTTGTGCGCGCTATTTACAGGGCGCAGCAGTGGGTGGAAACGGCGTCAGACAACGCGATAGCGTCCGCAATGCTGCCCTTTTTCCCGGATACCTCGGTAGAAACGCTTGAACTGGTGGCTAAAAGCTACCGTGAAACGGATTCGTGGACCAACACGCCCGTTATGAAAGAGGAGGCGTTTAACCGCCTTCAGGATATCATGGACGCGGCGGGCGAATTAAAAGCAAGGGTGGAATTTGCCGGGCTTGTCGATAACAGCTTCGGGTTAAAAGCGGTTAAAGGGAAATAAACGCTGCCGGCCGGCGTAAAAGAATGCCGTGAACGGTTTGCCGCCGGCGCAAGGTTGATGATCGCGAATATAACATGAAGGTCTAAAAAGCATTCGTGATAAGGGTGCGGACGATATTTGGGACGCCCCTTTCGCTTTGACTTTTGACGGCTTGCTGAACAATACCGTATCATTTTATGGCCGGATATTGCCAATAAGCGGATGTTACACCGACAGAGATGGTACATGGCTTGTACTATGCCTAGAAGTCCCCTGGTTCTGTCCTGCCATGATTTTTAGAGGATTGTTTCCGGCAAACCGAAATTTGAGGGGAGAGCAGACGGCCTGCTCTCCCAAAAAACGATCTTTTGTCGCGGTTTCACAGTTTAGATTAAATGAAATACCATCATAAACTAAATGCTTAATCCATATGAATATCAACGGCGGCGTTAACGCCAGGATCCCCGTGCGCGCATTCATCGTGATTCATTATCATGCCGGCCGCGCCGAATATTTCACGCCCGGTAAGCCCTTTTGCAGCGCGCTCACGCTCTATCATGCCCGATAAAAACTTCCTGATTTTCTCGGGCCGCTTTATATTTGTGATTACAAGCGTATGATGGCTTTGATCCGCGCTGAAAAGTGTAACGCTTCCGACGCCGCAAAGCTTTTGGCCGAGCGTGCGGACAAGCTTTAGATCCATTACGCGGTAAAGGAGAATTTCGTCCGTTTCCGTTCTGAAAAAGCCGCGGCGCATCAAAAGCCGATCCTTCGTTACCTCATATACGGTGAAGCTGATGGGAAGCCCTAATATACGTTTGCGATCGCGCCACAGTATTTCATCCTCCGAATATTCAAGCTTGGGTTTTGTTCGTGCCATATCGAACCTCCTTCACGGACGCTTTTTATATCCGCATTATATCGTGAATCCTCAGAAATGTATATAAAAAAACATAATGGGAAAGATCGGATTATTCTTAGCGCAGATTGTGAGGTGCGGTTATGAGTGATCGAAATAAAAAAATTCTGTTATCAGCCGGTACGGTGATTTCCCTCGGTTTGGGATTTCTGGTAGGATGGCTTGTGCATCCCGCTCCCGCTCCGGGCGATCCTTCACAAAGCGTCGGGGAGATCGGCGACAGCATAATACTGCCTACAACAGCCGTTACCTGGGAGTACCGCTTTACAATGTGCGAGCATGTTCGTACAGTTAAAAACAACAGAAACGTTATCGGCATGTCTAAGGACGAGTTAACGGCTAAATTCTCCGGCAGCGAAATACTTCAGTGGGATCAGGAACAGGTTTCAATAAAGCGGACGATAGAAGGGTGCTGCCCGGCGCATTATTTGCTACAGTTGAACGACAGGCAGAATATCTGCGTTTATCAGGTGGACTCCAACACGTTTGAAAAAGTGCTTTATATGGAGCTTACAACGGATTCGGGTTCCATTGACGCCGAGGCGATGCAAGAGCTTAAAACGGGCGTTTGCCTAAATACGCTCGATGAAATCAACGAATATATCGAAAGTGTGGAAAGCTAACAGTCCCTTAAGGCGCGTTCGCGCCTTTTTTTATAGGCCGTAACGAGAAATATATGATTTTTAGCATGGTATGCACAGCATAAATGTATGAATTGCATTTTTGCCGTAGCTAATCCAAATCGTAATGGGTAAACTAAACCAGGCCGGCGCCGCCCTAATACCTAAAGTCGCTCAATTATGCTCCTGTACTTTAACGTGAAACGAGCCTTTACATTTCATAAAGGCGGATATTAAAATTAAAATGGTCTTGCGTTGTTCACCTTTTACAATAGGCGGGCCAGGGAAGGGATTTAAACTATGTGCGAAATATTAAAGTTTTCCGCAAGAGAGCACTTTAGAAAATGGCTGCAAGAGAATTGTTTGTCAAATACTGGCGTTTGGCTGCTGTTTGGCAAAGCCGGCGGGCCAAAAACCATCAAAGCAAGCGAAGCGCTTGAAGAAGCCCTTTGCTTTGGTTGGATAGACGGACAAATGCAAAGCATTGATGATAAAACCTATAAAAAGTATTTCTCATCGCGCAGAGACAAAAGTAAATGGTCACAGAAAAATAAGGCGCTGGTTGAAAAGCTGGAGGAACAAGGGATAATGACCGATTATGGCAGAAAGAAAGTAGAGCAAGCAAAGGAAAATGGGCAGTGGGACGCACCCAAGGTTCCGACTGTTACCGAGGGGCAGATCCTTTCATTATCCGTCCTGCTCAAAGATTATGACCCCGCTTATAAGAATTTTATGTCGATGCCTTTATCAGTTAAGAAAACATATACCCGGGCTTATCTTGACGCGAAAACAGATGCGGGGCGTGAAAAACGCTTATCATGGATGATAGTACGGCTAAATAAAAACTTAAAGCCAATGTAAACTATATAAAAGCCAAAAGCGGAGGAGTCTAATGCTTCTCGAACTGTTTGATGATTTATAACACTAGTCCGGTTGCAGTACGATAAATAGCATGGATTCTGTTATAACAGGAGTTATTTTTCCACAGATGAACAGCAAATGTTACACCATGCAAGAAAAAATTAACTATTGGCAGGGATGCTTATGAGGTCTACGGCAGTTTATGAGGAGTTTGTGCAATTTTATTTGAAGAATCCCAATATTTTGAAATACCAATCTGCTTTTTAAGCGGAACCTACGATTAAACTTGTACTTATCCCTTAATTTTTATATTAGAGTATCGTCTTTTAAGAATATGCTTTTAATGTTCCGGTTTAGCGTCTTAGAGCCAATAGTAATTATCAATTCTTCAAGTGCTGAAATACTTGCGATACTACATAAGATGAACGCCATTACATTTATTCCAAATGCCAAAAATAGTACAGGGAAGCAAGCCAATACAATCCCTGTCGCTTTGTTGGCGTATGTATGCAAAAAAGATATAGCATGGTATTTTGCAAAGCCGATACCCAAAGACACAAAGCGCGTCAACGCGATCGCACCTATCCAGTACACCATCCACCATTCCCATGCAAGCAACGGAACAAGCATAGCAAGCACAATGACAACAAAAATAAAATCCGCAATACTGTCAAGTATTTCACCGAGTTTGCTTGTCGTTCTTGTTTTTCTGGCAATATACCCATCTAAAATATCGCTTGCACAGCACAGAGCGTAAACAAGAAAAAACGAAATGGACAGGGGTGCTGTTAGCAACAAGGCAACCGCCCCTATTATTCGTCCTATTGTGATTAGCGAAGCCACATATTTGATTTTTCATCACCTAGTTTCATCGCTTAATTATAACATACCCCCACTATCCAAACTACCAAAACGAAAGGAGATTTTCACACATGGCACAGAGCAAAATTAAAAAAATCGCAAGCATTGAGGAAGAAATCAGACAGTTAGACGAACGGCAAAGGCTGCTAAAGCAGCAGCATAATGTGCAGAAGCGCAAGAACAGGACAAAGCGGCTTTGTCAGCGCATGGGGTTTTTAAAAAGTATGCTCCCCGACACGATACCGCTCACGAACGGACAATTCAAACTCTTTCTCAGATTGATAGCATAAGCGCTCTGCAGGGCTGGGAGTCCGTTGACTTCGACGATAAATGCCGGGTGCGTGACACTCTTGTTTCACAAGTGCGGTCCATAAGTGAGCAAGTCGTGATACATTGGAAACTTTATTTCTCACTTCAAAATATACAATTGTTAATAACACTTTAGTATATAAGGCACGAAATACATAACAGTATAAGTTAGAATTACATTGTATTTCACGCTAATGCCACATCTCGGTCAGCATAATGAAATGACCGATTACTTGTATAATCAACGTCTCCAATTCGATCCGCAGCTATATGCCGGTAGAGAATGATTTTAAACTGCCGTGAACCTTCAAATAAACAACGTAATCTTCAACATCACCTACATATCACGTTTAGTATCTTATATAAAAATAAGCCTACTATATCTAAAAACAGCTCGACATCAAGCAAAATGATAATGAATGATGGTACGTAGCGGTCAACTCTTCAAGAATCGTGTCTCGGCCGAGAAAGTGTGATTATCGATAAAACGGGGATAGGAACATAGATTATAAGAACATGGCTAAACTATTCATACGCATGTATGCAAGCGGGCGGAACATTGCATTAACGCGTAAAAGGGGATATAATGACAGGTAAATAAATGCCATCATACATTATTATTTGGTATCTTGAAGGAGACGTTTATGAGTTTTGTAATCACGATGGAATCAAACTGCGAAATCCCCTATGAATGGGAGGATTTATACGGCGTTAAGGTGCTGAGGATGCCTTATACCATCAACGGGCAGGAGTTTTTTTATGATTTAGGGAGGGAAACGGATATTCCCGCTTTTTTTGACAGAATGCGCAGCGGGGCGGTTGTTAACACCGCTCAGCGCAACCCCAACGAGATTATCGAATATTTCGAACCTTATTTAATGCAGGGGAATGATATTCTGCATATCGCGTTCTCTTCCGCACTGTCGGGAACCTTTAACAATGAGCAGATAGCGAAAGAGACGCTGCTTGAAAAATATCCCGACAGGCGTATTGAACTTGTGGATACGCTCGCTATTTCCATGCCGCACGGGCAGCTGGTGAAAGCGGCTTTGGATATGAAGGAGGAAGGGAAAACGCTCGACGAGATACGCGACTGGGTTGAGAACAACAAAATGCGATCCTGCGCGCTGTTCACAGTAGACGATTTGGAGTATCTTAGAAGAGGTGGGCGCGTATCGGGTGCGGCTGCCTTTTTCGGGTCCGCACTGCAGATTAAGCCCGTGCTCTATATCGCGCCCGAGGGCATGATGGTGCCTATTGATAAGGTCAAGGGGCGCAAGAAGGCGATTAAATACATTTTGGATAAATGCGCGGCGACGATCTACCGGCCTGAAGAGCAGACGGTATATATATGCCAGGCCGACTGCATGGATGAGGCGAAGTCGCTCAAGCGCCAGGTTGAGGAGCTTATCAGGCCCAAAAACGTTATGATAAACCCCGTTGGGCCGGTAATTGGCTCGCATTGCGGGCCGGGAACGCTGGCGCTGGTCTATTTCGGGCGCGACAGGGGGGCATTAAAGCCGTAAAGGCTCGCGTGGTTAAGTGAAAAAGCCATGCCATCCTATGTATGCGAGGTTGCTTAACGCTTTAATGGACGAAGCGTGAAAGAGCTTTTAGGAAACCGAATATGAAGCGGTACAGGAGGAAATATGAAAATTCAGTTTTGCGGAGCGGCAAAATCGGTAACGGGTTCTTGCCATATGCTTCACACAACGGGCGGAAACATTCTTATTGACTGCGGCATGCGCCAGGGTGAGGATCAGAAAACGGGTTATGGGGAAGGAAATTTTCCGTTTGAACCCGCTTCCATCAGCGCTGTTCTTCTCACGCACGCGCATATCGATCACAGCGGCCTTATCCCCCTGCTCGCAAAGCGCGGGTTTAAGGGTAGCATCGTTACAACCCAGGCTACGGCAATGCTCTCGACAATCATGCTGCCCGACAGCGGGCATATTCAGGAACAGGAAGCGGAATATACGAACCGTAAGCGCATGCGCGCGGGCCAGCCGCCGGTTGAGCCGCTTTATACGGTAAAGGACGCGAACGCGTCACTCCAGCTTTTCAGGCCGGCTCAATATGGCGATGTTGTGCAGGTGCTTCCGGGGGTTAGAGTACGGTTCAACGATATCGGCCATCTTCTTGGTTCGGCTGCCATTGAGATCTGGGTCGAAGAGGGCGGCAATACCACAAACATTGTGTTTTCAGGCGATATCGGCCGGGACGACAGGCCGATAATACGCGATCCGCAGGATATTCAAGCGGCGGATTATCTCGTGATTGAGGGAACATACGGCAACCGTAACCATGAGGTCAGTACGGATAGCGCTAAAGAGGCTCAATTCGCTAACGTGCTCAGGGCGGCCATTGCCCGCGGCGGCAATATCGTAATACCGTCTTTTGCCGTGGGAAGGACGCAGGAGCTACTTTATTATATTAAACGGCTGCTGAGCACAAATGCTATTCCCGAGCTTCAACGGATCCCGGTTTATATCGACAGCCCGCTCGGCATTGAGGCGACAAAAATCTACGAGCGCTGCGCTGCCGGGTATTATGATGAGGAAGCTTTGAAATTATCGCAATCCGGCTCCCCGTTCGACTTTCCAACGCTCCGCGTCGCGCGTTCAGCAGAGGAATCCAAGCAGATTAATTTTGAGCCCGGCACAAGCATTATAATCAGCGCGTCGGGCATGTGCGAGGCGGGGCGTATCCGCCATCATCTCAAGCACAACCTTTACCGCGCGGACTCGACGGTGATTTTTGCCGGTTATCAGGCTGTCGGTACGCTTGGCCGCATGCTGCTGGATGGGGCCAAAAAAGTGAAGCTGTTCGGCGAGGAGGTGCGGGTTAACGCCACGATTGAGCAAATAGAGGGCTTTTCCGGGCACGCGGGCCGAGACGAGCTTATCGAGTGGATCCGCAACATACCCGAAAAGCCGCGCCGTATTTTTATGGTGCACGGGGAGGAGGACGCGCTAGCGTCTTTATCAGAGGCGGTTGAAAGCCTTGGTTACAGCGTGGAGGTGCCTTCCCTCGGCGATGTGTTTGATCTTAAAACCAGCGTACGCCATCGGGTCGATGCGCCGGAGGCGAGCGTAAGCGAGCTTGACGCGCTCAGGAGGGAGGCGGGCGTGGCCGAACAGGCCAACCGTATACTGGCGCTGCTCGATTCCATAAAGGAGCGCCGATCGCCGGATACGGAACTTAAGGTAGAGATTATGGAGGCTGATTTACAGGCGGTCGCGGATAAATGGGAGAGACTGTTCCGCGTACTAAAATAATATTGAAGAAACGTTTAGCTTTCCGCCCCATGCGCTATTTATCGCGTATGGGGCGAACAAAAATTTGGATTCATCGTGCATTTCCACCGCGTACGCCCAGCAAGCGGAAAGCTTATACGGGAATGCGCTAGGCGTGGAGCGGGCCGCGTGTGCGTGCGGGCTAAACGTTTACTTATTGTGAATCGCATATCATCACACGACATTTAATAAAGGATTTAGCATGAGTGAGAGCTATTGTGTAATGTTATCGGTAATATAGAAATTGATTATATATATGGATAAAACCGGGCGGGCGTGGGTAATGAGGAGGAGAAGATTACAGGTTTACAGTTTATAAAGTTCCTAAGGCGAAGGAGCGAGCTATCCTGCAAGGGCAATGAGGCGGATTTTTTGTAGGAGCGGCGTCGGACGCTTAGACTGACGGACTTGAGGGGCAACTAGGTAACAGGGAAACAAGGTGACAGAAAATGCGTGGTGTGTTCTACATGACGCGTCTATAAACCTCTGTCAGCTATCATATTTTTTCCCTGCGTCCACGGAGCCGTACTCGTCTGATTACAGCTAATCTGTTCAACACCCCGTTGCGCATACTGAACGCTTTATGTAATACGATAAAAGGGATTGCTATATCATTTATATTTCAATATTTTGTTTGCACTCAAAAGACTTAAATATTATAATAGATATAAATAGTAGTAAGAAAGGAGGGCTAGTATGAATACTTTATTTAAAAACTATACTCCGAAAAAAGTTGTGATTTGCGGTTGTGGAACTAAGAAAACAAACAAACCCATTTACCAGTCTAAATCGATAAACTAAATTTCAATAAGTTCATGCGGGTAAGTTTACTTGTATTAAATGGGACAGTAAAAATTATGTCGATATATATTAATAACAATATTAAAAGGTTCATTGGTTTAATAGATGTTTGCGCTTAATAGATAATAACAGAAATAGCCGATGATATAGACTGCTGGCGGAAGTTACGAATAATTTGGATGTGATGGAATTGGAAATAGTTCTTTATGAAAAAAACAACCATAACGAAGAAAATCCGATTGCTGTTCGGGAGCTTGATGATACTATCGCTTATTGTGACGATATGCAACGTTCTGCTTCCCCTTTTCCTGGAGGGAATCGTAGATTCCGCTGTAAATCAAGCGTTCAATTCCGCATATAAGGGCTTGGCACTTTATGGGATAATTATTGCGGTACTGTTACTGTTTGAATTGCTTAAAAAAATCGCGACGGTAAAGTACTCCTGCTTCTTAACGGAAAACTTGAGGGAAACGCTTACGGTAAAGCTTTTAAAGCTATCGCCGGCTAGATTTATCACGCGGGCAAACGCCGAGTATCTATCCCTTTTCAATAATAATATCCGTGTAATCGTAGATGAGTACCACATTCTGGGCATTGACGTCGTTTTTAATTGCTTTTTATTGATTGCGTGCTGTATAGCGCTTTTCATTATAAACCCTTTAATCGCGCTGGTCGTCACATCGTCAAATATATTAACATTGGCCGCGCCGCTTGCATTTAAGCGGAAGCTTGAGAGGCAAAAGGGCGAAGTTCTCGCTTCTCTGAGGAAATATAACGTAAAGCTGGGCGACAGCATAGCGGGGTTTACCTTGATACGATTCAACCGGATACAAAAGGCGATTCAACAGATCGTTTCATGCTATTCCGGTAAACACTTAAAAAGTGATTTAAGGCACAATTATACGATATCGATTGTGGATGTGATCGTTGGCGCATTTTCTTTTTTGAGCGTGTGTATTATGCTGTTCATCTGTATCCGTCTTGTCTCTCAAAACCGCTTTACTATTGGGGGGATATTTGCGGCCATGCAGATTTCGGATTTAGTGAGCGCCCCTTTCATCAATATTTCGTCCGCTCTGGGAACTTGTTTCGCCGCTAAATCCGTAAAAAATGAGCTGTTTAAGGATTTTGACGAGCCCGGCGCGAGCGCGGATAAAACCTACCTTAGGGGGGATATAGTTCGCATTGAGTTAAAAAACGTTTCCTTTTCATATGGCGGTAACGAGCCAAACCGGATTTTCAGTGGCATGGATTTAGCGTTTGAGCAGGGTAAAAAGTATTTGCTTGTCGGCCGAAACGGTTGCGGGAAAAGCACCCTGCTAAAACTGATGGCCGGCGTATATCAAGACTATCAGGGCGAGATCCTTGTTAACACAATAGAGCTTAAACGCTTGAACCCGGATGATTTATTCATGCGGATGGGCTATGTGGAGCAATCGCCGTTCATGTTCAACGATTCTATTGGAAATAACGTTACCCTGTTTGGGAGTTATCCTCAGGCGCAGGTTGATTCCGTGTTAAGCAAAGTCCGATTAGGAATTAAAGATACACAAAGGGAATATGCCGACAGCGCGGTTAGCTTATCTGAGGGCGAACAGCAAAAGATAGCGCTGGCGCGCGTTATGCTCCAAAATAAAAAATGGCTGCTGCTTGACGAGGCGACGTCGTCAATGGACGCTAAGAGCGGCGGGGAAATAGAGCGGATGCTCATCAATAACCCTGAATTGACGCTTATCCATGTCGCGCATAAGCTTACCCCTGATATTGCGCTAAAATACGATGCGATAATCCAGATTCGCGATGAGGGAGTCATGGTCGTCAAAGATAAAACGGATATGGAGATTTTACTGAATGAATTAAAAGCAAAGTCGGCATAAGCGGAAAGGAAGACTAAATTATTATATCATAAGCTTATAAATCATCCGATGGTACGATTTACGCCGTTTAAGATCTATCTACCGAGCATTTAAGTATTTTAACTTATATTAACGCTTTGAATGTGTTATGCCTTCATAATAGCTTTAAGAGTATTTCCTGTGGCCTGCTCGGATATCTCACGGTAGCACTAAGCTAAGCCGGCGGCTTGTTAAGCTAAATCCGAACAAACCGCCCTTGACCACGGTAAAACCACTAAGAATCTTCAAGTATAAAAGCACACGACTTAAACGCGCGTCGTGAGTATTAAGGCCAGTTGATCGCCAATGACCGTATATAAAGCCGCAAGCATTTCCAGCTCTTCATCGGAAATCTCCTTTGAAATTTGGATAGCGACGGCGGCGCCGAGCAATACAAGATCTTCAGGACACAAGAGTTTCACCCCCCTTATCCATATTATGCTTACATATACTTCGAAAGTGAACGCGTATTAAGAGCAAAGAGGAATACGCGGGATGTAACAATGAAGGGTTTTCTTGCGTTGGCCTTAACTCTTGTACAAGAACTTAACAACGTAGTGTATACATAGCGTTTATTCGCTGTTCATGTTGATAAAAAGCACCGCGGTAGCGGTGCTTTTGCCGTTAAATAAAAGGCAGTCTAATAATATGTTCGCTATCGATTGGTTTATCCCCATAAGCGCCACCCAGCTTGCCGAACAAAAGCGATTAAACAGGATGAATGCATCCCGTACGGCAGTGAATCCAAAGCGGCTCATCTCAGGCAGCAGGCATCACGAGCATTGCGGCCATTTCGGCCCGATCAATGACGCCGAAAAACCGGCATATTGCATGCCCGTAGGATAAAAAGCCATGAGCGCGTTCGCTTAAGGCGATTATCTTAATCCAAGTTCAGCTTCTGATGGGAGATCCTTAAGCGTGTCATCGCGCGTGCGAGCGCCACCTGCGTCCAATGGTACTCCTGCAAGCTGCGCTGCTGCCGCATCCGTTCCCGGGCGCGGCGCTCCGCGGCCTCGGCGCGGCGTACGTCGATATTCTCCGGCCATTCGCAGGCCTGCGCGAAGAGGTGTACGCCTTGGGCGTTTACCTCCATAAACCCTTCAGATTGGAAAGCTTCCCGCCACGTACCGTTTTGTTTAATCCTTATTTTCCCGACTAAAAGCGGCGCGGTGATGGGCGCATGCCCTTTTAGTATGGTCAGCTCGCCGTCGCAGGTGTTGATTGTTAACGCCTCGGCCTCTTCCGAAAAAAACAGGTGCTCGGGCGTGAGGATTTCCAGCGGAAAAGTGGCGCTCATGCTACATGCCCAACTCCTTTGCTTTTATGCGCGCCTCTTCAATATCGCCCACCATGAAAAAAGCGCTTTCAGGGAGATCGTCAGCCTCGCCGTCCATGATGGCGCGAAAGCTTTCGATATTGTTCTCAAGCGGAACGGTCCTGCCCTGCATGCCTGTAAACCCCTCAGCGACGTTAAGCGGCTGGGAAAGAAACTTTTGCACGCGCCTCGCCCTGTGTACGCTGAGCTTATCCTCCTCGGATAACTCGTCCATACCCAGTATGGCGATGATATCCTTGAGCTCATTATAGCGCTGAAGGCATTGCTGCACGCGCCTGGCGGTCACATAATGCGTTTGGCCGATAATGGAAGGGTCCAGTATGCGGGAGGATGATTCGAGGGGGTTTACTGCCGGGTATATACCCATCTCGGATATCTGGCGGGACAAAACGGTCGTCGCGTCCAGGTGCGAAAATATGGTAGCCGGGGCGGGATCCGTAAGATCGTCCGCGGGCACATAGATGGCCTGTACCGAAGTAATGGAGCCGTTTTGCGTGGAGGTTATGCGTTCCTGAAGCTGGCCGAGCTCCATAGCCAGCGTCGGTTGATACCCAACGCTGGACGGCATGCGGCCAAGCAGGGCGGAAACCTCGTTGCCGGCCTGAACGTAGCGGAAGATGTTGTCGATGAACAACAGCACGTCCTGATGCGCTTCATCCCTTAAATACTCGGCCATAGTTAACCCGGTAAAGGCGACGCGCATGCGGCTGCCCGGCGGTTCGTTCATCTGGCCGAAGGCCAAGGCGGTTTTATCCATAACGCCGGAAGATTCCATATCGCGAATTAAGTCGCAGCCTTCCCTGCTCCGTTCGCCTACGCCGGTGAATACCGAGTATCCGCCGTGATTGATGGCTATGCTGTGTATCAGCTCCATGATAAGCACGGTTTTGCCAACGCCAGCGCCGCCGAACAAGCCGATTTTTCCGCCCTTGGCATAGGGGGCGAGAAGATCAATCACCTTGATCCCCGTTTCCAAAAGCTCAGTAGCGGGGTTTTGCTTGAGGTATCCGGGCGGTTCGCGGTGAATTTCCCAATGCGCCTCGGGGGTTAATTCACCCTTGTCATCGATGGGCATGCCCATCGCGTTGACAACGCGCCCTAAAACCGATTTCCCGACGGGGGCCTGAATCCCATGCCCCGTATCCGTTACCTTAAGGCCGCATTTTAACCCATCCGTTGATTCAAGAGCGATGCAGCGAACGATAGTTGGGGCCGCGTGCGTCGCCACTTCCATATGCACGCCGTTCTCAGCGATAAGCAGTTGATGGATGGCGGGCTCGTGGCTGGTAAAGGCCACCTCCAGCACAGGGCCGCTTATTCGCACGATGCGGCCGTAATCCGTTTTGCCCGGGTCAGTTTTGTTCATGGAATACCTCCTTGTTGCCTAACGCCTCAAAAGCCCCTACCAGCTCGGAAAGCTCCTGTGTGATGGCCGCCTGGCGCGCCATATTATACTGAATGCGCAGCCTTTTTAGCATTTTATCCGCATTTTCCGTCGCGCTTTGCATTGCGTTCATGCGCGAGCAATGCTCGCTCGCATAGGACTGCACAAGAGCGCCGAACAATATGCCGATTGTATATTGAGGAACCAGCAATCGAAAAACCTCCTCCGGCGACGGGTGGTATATCATAGGCGACGCGTGGCTGGAAAGCGGCAGGGGATAGCTGCTCATCTGTATGGGCAGCAGCCGCCTTATCCTAGGGTAAAACTTTGCCGTGCCGAAAAAGGCCGTATAGATTACGAATACCTGATCCGCATGCCCCTCGTCGTAGAGCTTAAAAATATCCTGCGTCATATGCCTTGCGTTAAGCAGGGACGGATCCTGCGACACGCCGTAGACCTCCGCGTCCGGGATTACGCCCTTCGATTTAAAGAAACGGGAGGCGGTAATGCCGGCCGCTATCAGATGCCGATCCTTCTCTGAAGAAGATTGTATCCGCTCCCACGCGAAGTTTAAAAGGTTGCTGTTATAGCCGCCGGCCATACCCTTATCGCCGGAGATCACAATATACGTAGTGCGCGTGCCGCCCGGCTCCGCAAGATAGGGATGCTCAAGACTGTCGCCGGACGAGAGTATGTCCTGCATGGCGGCCTGAACACGCGAAAAATAAAGCCGGTTGTACTCCACGTGCGGCATTACGCGCTTCATCCGCGCGGTGGAAACCAGGTGCATGGCGTTGGTTATCTTACGCGTTTGCTCGATGGCGCGGATATGGTGCCGGATTTCATTGAGGTTTTGCATGCGCCGCCCCCGATTTAAGCTGAAGCTTAAATTCCTCAATTGCGTTGATTAGCGCGGCTTTGCCCGCGTCTGTCAGTTCGCCGGCATTTTCAATTTCGTTGAGGATGCTTCTGTCGTTTTCATAGAGATACTCGAGCAGCTTTTCCTTCGCCGGACCGACATCGTGAATCGGCGTTCGCTCGAAAAGACCGGCGGAAAACGCCAATAGTATGGCTACCTGCTCGGATAGCTGGTAGATTGTATTTTGATCCTGCTTTAACAGCTCGGTTAAACGCTCTCCTCTGTCGAGCAGGAGCTTGGTCGCGCTGTCGATATCGGAGCCGAACTGCGCAAAAACGGACATTTCCCGGTACTGGGCGAGATCAAGCCTTAGCTGACCGCTTACCCTTTTCATTGCCCCGGGCTGGGCGGCCCTTCCTACGCGCGATACGGATAGCCCGATGTTTACAGCCGGCCTTACGCCTGAGTTGAACAATTCGCTTTCAAGATAAATCTGGCCGTCGGTTATCGAAATTACGTTGGTCGGAATATAGGCCGAGATATCGCCGGCCATAGTTTCCACGATGGGAAGCGCGGTGATGGAACCGCCGCCCAATTCGGGCTTAAGCTTAGCCGCGCGCTCGAGCAGACGGCTGTGCAGGTAAAAAACGTCTCCCGGGTATGCTTCGCGGCCAGGCGGCCTGCGCAGCAGAAGCGACATTGCGCGGTAACTGGCAGCATGCTTGCTTAAATCGTCGTACACCACGAGCGCGTCCCTGCCCGAGTACATGAAATACTCCGCTATCGAACACGCGGCATACGGCGCGATATACTGCATCGCCGCGCAGTCGCTCGCTGTGGAAGCTACCACTACGCTGTTTGAAAGCGCGCCCTGGCTTTCAAGCATATGCGTAAATTGAGCGATTGTCGAAGCTTTTTGGCCGATTGCGCAGTATACGCAGATGACGCCCTTCTTGCTTTGGTTCAAAATAGCGGAAAGCGCGATAGCTGTTTTGCCCGTTTGCCTGTCGCCTATGATAAGTTCGCGCTGACCCTTGCCGATGGGGATCATACTGTCGATGCCGACGAGCCCCGTTTGCAGCGGTTGGTTTACCGGAGCGCGATCCATGATGCTGGGCGCGGGGCATTCAATGGGCCTGTACTGGTTAACGGTAAGGGGCTTGCCATCCAACGGCCTGCCGATTGGATCGATCACCCGGCCAAGCAGCGCGTCGCCCACGCCCACGCTAGCCACCCTGCCGGTGCCGCGTACTATAGAGCCGGCCGTCACGGCGTCCACACCGTTGAGCAAGACCGCGCCTACGCCGTCACTCGAAAGTTCCAGAGCGATACCGTACGCGTTGCTGTTAAACTCCAAAAGCTCTCCGTAGAGGCTGGAGCCAAGGCCGTTAATATGAACAACGCCGTCCGCTGAGGATTGTACCTCGCCGTACTCATATACCTTCGGCTCGGTTTCGAGCAGTGCAAGCTTATTTTTTAGGTGAACGCCGACGGTTTCCAAAAAGTTTTCTTCGTCCGTCGCGTACGTAGTATCGACGCTTTCTCCGCGCTTAAGCATTCCGTTAAGGCGTGCGCTCATGGAAGCGTCGTATATCCTGCCGTCGACATAGACGGCGAAACCGCCGATAAGCGAAGGGCAATTCTCTACGGTAAACTCAATTTTATCGCCAAGTATCCCCTCAAAATGCCGGCATAATGCGTTAAGCTCTTCTTGGCCGAGAGGTCCGGCCGTTTTAATAATCGCTTTTATGGCCATTTTTACCCTACCTTTTCAAAAAAGGTTTCAATAACCCGACGGTTATCCTCTTGGCTGACCTCGCGCTTAAGTATCTCACCGGCTATGTCAACAGCGATTTGAGCGACTTCGGGTTCCAGAGAGGTCAGCAGCCGCCTGCGTTCCTCTTCGGCTTGCTCCCTTGCGCTTTCAAGCGTTTTTTCGGCCTGTTCGTTTGCCGCTGAAATAATGGCCGAAGCGGATTCGCTCGCCTTTTGGCTGCCTTCCCGCAAAAGTCGCTGAGCCTCTAAATCCGCGTTTTCAAGCTGCCGGCGAATTTTCGCGCTATGCTCCTCGGCCTCGTTTTTAACGGCCGCCGCCTCCTCTAATTGGCGCTGGATCCGGTTTTCGCGTTCCAGCATAAATCTGCGAACTGGTTTATACACAAGCAGGCGAAGCAGGATATAGAGTACCAGAATATTGAGAACATGTATCACAATATCCAATAGGTTGATTTCCATAGTTCGGCTCCCTTCGGCTTTACGCTAGCGTAAACATCATGATAAGCGCTGTGACAAAGCCGTATATGGCGGTGGATTCCGTCAGCGCAAGGCCCAGCAGCAATATGGAGTTGATTTTGCCGGAAGCTTCCGGCTGCCTGGCCACGGCGTCAACCGCCTTGCCCGTTGCAAGGCCCATAGCGAGGCCCGAGGCCGCGCAGGAGAGCAGGCACATAGCCACGCCAATTGCAAGAGTTCCGAGATCCATTGTTTTTTCCTCCTATCACATACGGTTAATCTGCGGCTTGAGCCGCCTCGTTGATGAACGTTAGCGTCAGCGTTATAAATATAAACGTCTGTATCAATGGATGGAACACATTGAAGTACAGTCCGATTACGCTCGGTATGCCCAGCCCGGCGGAACCAAGGAAGCTGTAAAGCAGATCCATTACAATCATTCCCCCGAGCATATTGCCGAAGAGCCGGCAGGCGAGGGAAACCGGTATGGCGATATCGCTTATAATCCTTATCGGAAAAACGATTGGGGTAGGAGAGGCAAGGGATTTAAGCCTGCCCTTAACGCCCTTTTGCCGGATACCATAGTAATTGATTAAAATGAACGTGATGATGGAAAGCGCTAGCGTCATTGTGATATCCGCCGTCGGCGCCCGAACGCCAAAAAGCTCCACCGCGGCGCAGGCAATGAGCAGCGCCGCAACGCTGAACAGGTATGCGGAAAGATTCTCGCCCAGCTTTCCGGCCTTGTCGCTAGTATAATGGCTGATACCGTCGACGGCGATTTCGAGCGCGTTTTGAATTCCGCGCGGAGTATCCTTCATGCGCGGTATGACGAATATCCTCACTAAAACAGCCAGCGTCAGCACAAGGCCCATCGCCGCCCATGTGATGACGACGGTGCTGCTGATAGAATAACCCCATAGCATATAGCGTTCGGGAGAGATTGAAACGTGAAACCCGCCTCCGGCCTCTGCGCCGAACAGGAGCGGCAAAAGCTTGATAATAAACAGCCATATGCCCAATACCATCACAGCTATACCTAAGGTCTTCCCTCTTGACAGCTTTTTATCGGGGCCGGAGCTTTTGAGCAGGCGCTTTTTCTTTCTGTAAAGGAGGTAACCAAGTATGGTGATGAGTATGCCCGCGGCCAATAAAGCGAGCGAAAAAACCATATCCTTATTCATGCGCATTCCCTCCCACATCGCCGGGCATGCCGGGCGCTTTATCGCGCCTTCGCTGTATGATGAATTTCACGATGGATGAAATAATGAGCGCGGCTGCGGCAGCTATGCCTGCGACGCCTAACTGTTGGGGCGCTAAAAGCGCGCAGGGGACAAAAAATATAAATAACGCTAGGAACTTAAAAATCACCAGGGAAACCGGAATGGAGCCCCCGGCCACCAAACGCTTTGTAAACGCCTGCAACAGCGCGAATTCTACGCCCCCGCAGGCCAGGCCCAACAGCAGACCAAGCATGAGCTTCACCTCCACCAGCAAACTTCGCTTCACACGGTTCCTTCATTGGTTCCCCATTATACTCCCTTGATCACGCGTCCGCAACAGAAAAATAAACGCATAATATAAATAGGATAGAACGTTGACGTATCTGTGCGTAAACGTTTATTAAGGTAAACGCGAAAGCATTAACAGGTATTCTATCTTAATTATTATATGTCATATGCTCGGTTAAGCCCCCGCGCGACAGCACTTTTGCGTGATTCGGCTTTTGTAATTAAACTAATATTCAGATGGTTTGCGTTTACGTGAAGCGGCGATTGCGGCATAAAGGTAGACGACGGAGGATGCGAGTATAGAAGAGGCGAGAATAGCCGTTGCGCTCATGGCGTTGCTTTTGAGCCTGTCGGGGGACAGAGTGAACCCCGCGCTTTGAGAGCCAAGGAATAATAATGAGAATAAATAGGCGAGCAAAGCGGCAAGGCAAGCCTGCGTAAGCTTTATACCCAGGTAGCGTAAAGGGTTAAGGCGGATAAAGGCGAGGGATTGTATGAACACGCATACGCCACCGAACGTAATGATAAAGGCCGCCGCCGCGGCCGCGGAGCTAAGGGGCAACTGCGCGGCGGCCAGCGCGCGGCAGCCGTTGGTCATCTCCATAAGGCCGATAAAAATCGGGCGCAGCGCGGGGCCGCCGAGCCCCGCCGCTGTCAATACGCCTTCAACGGCCGCAAGCGCGCGTATGCGTTCAAGTACCTGTATCAATACCATAAAAAAGATGATGGTGCCGAGTATCTGCAACATGGCTTTCATGCCGTTTCCTAAGGCGTCGACTATGGTTTTTGAAAGGCCGGCGTATTCCGGCCGACATTGCTCTTGGGGTTTAAGCGTTTCGTGGCTGGGGGCGGAAAAAATGAAAACAGCCGGATAAAGCAAAATAGCGCTCAGATAGTGCGCAAGCGCAACCGGCAACGCCAGCTGCGGCGCCTCAAGCATGGACAGGCATAATGAACCCACGATGAACACGGGGCTTGCGAGGTTGCATACGGCGGCCAGATTCCGAGCGTATCCGAGGTCAAGCTGGCCTGAGCCGGCGTACATGCCGCAAAGCCGCGCGCCGGAGGGCGCGCCGGACATGCAGCTCATCACCAATACGGGAAGGGATGAAACTGCGGGACGGGTTTTTTTTGAGTTGAGCCGTGTAAACGGATTGGTTTTCTGCAATATATATGTACAGACGAAAAACGGGAAAAGCGCCGGCAGCACCATATCCCGCCAAAGAATGAAGCCGTCTCTTGCCGCTGCCATGGCGTCTTTGGAAAGATATACGAGCAGCGCGCATAAGAACAGTGTTATAATACTGGCAGCGTGTTTAAGCATATTGAACCGTATGCATGGAGGGATTAAAATATGAAGAAGGTCGGCCTCGCGCTGGGCTCCGGTAGCGCCAAGGGCTTTGCCCATATCGGCGTTATACAGGTTTTAATGGAAAACGGCGTCCCGGTGGATATGGTCTGCGGCTGCAGCATGGGCGCTATCATCGGCTCCGTTTTCGCTTGTGGCACGGATATGTATCTGCTGGAGAAGTATGTAATCAGCGCGGACTCAAAATCCTATATCGATATGACGTTTCCCAAACACGGCGGCTTTGTCGCCGGGGACAGATTTCAGGAAACGGTCAGGCTTTTTACGCATGACAAGCAGTTTAATCAAACGCGGATACCGTTCACATGCGTGGCCACGGACTTGGAAACCGGCGAGCTGGTCGTGTTCAAGGAGGGCAGGCTGCATCAAGCGGTAAGGGCAAGCATGTCCATTCCCGGGGTTTTCGTGCCGGTTCGGGTTGGAGGGCGGCTTTGCGTAGACGGCGGCGTGCTTGAGCGCGTGCCGTGCATCCCCTTAAGGGAGATGGGGGCGGATATTGTTATCGGCGTGGACGTTTCGTCAGGGGTGGAGACGAGATGGAGCCATAATCCCTCCGTCGTTCAGGTCTTGAACCAATGTCTGAACATTATGGGAAGTGAACTGTCAAAAAACCGGACGGAAACCGCCGAAATTATGCTGCGCCCGCAGGTAGGATTTACCGGCGGCATTTCCACCGCAAAGGCAAAGGAATGCATTGAGGAGGGGCGCAGAACGGCGCTAGAGGCATTGCCGGTTATTGAGAATCTTCTCCAAAAAAACGGGATTGCGCTTAAATAGCCCGGCGGGCGTCACGGGATTTGGACCGACCTTTAAACACCGGGTCTTTTTCAAAAAAACGTTTACAAAAGCATTAAACACAACGTTTAATATAGCGTTTTTAAATACATCCGTATACCGGCTACACGACGATAAGCCTGTGCCTGAGGTATAGCCCCGCCGGATCGGGGTTTGGCATTAACATGCCGTAGATATCCATCACGCGCTTTTCAAGCTCCAGCGCGTTTTGCGCGGCGTGGGGCAGCTTTTTCGCGTCCTCGCCCCGAAGCAGTACCGGCAGGCTTGCCCGCGCGCTTAAACAAGAGAGCAAATCCATAGCGTCACGCCTTACGCCAAGCACGCGCAAAAAAAGCCCGGAGATATCCTCATCGGCACGGGTAATTCCAGTGAGCGCCCGCATCGCGATGCGCTTTATGCGCGAAAGCGTATACCGTTTGGTTTTTATCCGCTGGAGCATCTCACCGTATGACGTGCTCTGGCGGCACGCGCGATAAAATAAGTTCTCCAACCCTTCCGACAGATCGGCTAGGGAGATCAGCTCCTCTATACGCATCCGGCGCAGGGCGTACAGTACAAGCGGTGAAAGCTCATCGTTTGATAAAACGGATTTACCGCCGGATACCAAGGCCTGTACGCTCCGAAACACACTATCCGGCACTTCCGCCTTCAAAGCTTCCATATCGCCGGCGCGTATCGCAGCGCGTATCGCGCTTGCGCTGCTAAAGCCGCCTAGCATACCCGGTTCGTCATGGCGGTTTCCAACGCGTTTGATGGGAACGGGGATAAGCGGGCGGCCGCATTGCCGGATTGCGCGCAGGTATTCCAAAGCGAGCACCGCGTTTGGGCTGTCAAGCACTCCAGCGGCGCTTGAGCCGTAGATCTCAAATACGGCGGATCTCCACGCATGCGGATAGGATTTGCCCGATGCGAGCTCTTCTTTAAGCTTGTTTTGAAACGGTTTGTAATCATCGCGCCCTATCCCCGCGGCCTCCAACAGGAGCGGCAGGCCTGGTTCTTCCGTACCGAACGCCAGATGGGTAACAATGCCTGTTCCCTCAAGCAGGCGAACGCCGCCAACAGCGAAGTTTTCCGCGCTGGCTAAAGAAAAAGCAGCGGGAAGTGCGACTACCATATGCGCGCCCGCCTCGAGCGCCCACCGTGTACGCTCAATAGGGGAGAACATCGCGGGCTCCCCGCGCTGTACGAAGCATCCGCTCATCGCAACGACTACACGGCTGCATCCGCTTTTTTTAACAGCCTGCTCCAGATGATATCGATGCCCGTTATGAAACGGGTTGTATTCCGCTATAATCCCAACGCAGCCCATTTTCCACCGCCTTTCCTGTTTTGATTATACCATAACCCAGCCGGATTAAGTCCATCCGCTCTGCCGATAAGGCGGCAGCGATACGTTTAAAGTTCAATCGCGGCGCTTGCGCCATTAAGCTTAACTCCTGCCAAAATATCCCCGGGCATGAGGCGAATTTTCAATTGCGCATAACTTCACGTTCCTGCGATATTGATTTGTTCGCAAGGCGTATTGGCCCCGCGCTTTATTGAGCAATAATATATGCTTTTCACCTGCAAAACAAATGCCCGTTGTGGTATAATGCATTCGGTTATGCTAAAGCGCGCAGGCAGGAGCGGGCCGCTGGAGGCTTTATAATCATATGGTTTATGAGTTGTGAAAGGAGTAACCCAAAATGCCGGTAATTGAACAGATTAAATCAAAGGCCAAGGCGGACAAAAAGTTTATCCTTTTGCCCGAAGGTACGGAGGAGCGCACCATTGAGGCGGCCTCCCTGGTAGTAAAACAGGGGATCGCGCGAGTTGCCCTTATTGGCGGCGAGGCCGAAATTCGCGCCGCCGCTCAGGGGCTGAAAGTTGATCTTGACGGGGTTGAAATTATCGACCATATCAAGGCTTCGGATTTTGCGGAATATACGGAGCGCTTTTACGAAATGCGCAAGGAAAAGGGCGTCACCCTGGAAAAGGCGGAACAGCTCATGCGGGATCCGCTGTTTTACGCCGCGATGATGATAAAAGATGAAAGGGCGGACGGCATGGTCGCGGGCGCAATCAATACCACCGGCAACACCCTCAGGCCCGCCCTTCAGATAATAAAAATGGCGAAGGGTATATCGGTCGTATCAAGCTGTTTTATTATGGAGCTTCCAAACGGGGATTACGGCGATAACGGCGTGATGATATTTGCGGATTGCGCGGTAAACCCAAACCCTACGGCCGAACAGCTTGCCGCAATTGCGGTATCATCCGCCCGAACCGGCAAGGCTCTATGCGAAATCGAGCCGCGCGTTGCTATGCTTTCATTCTCCACAAAAGGGAGCGCAAAGCACGAGCTGGTGGATAAGGTTACGGAGGCGACGCGGAAGGTTAAGGAACTGGCCCCGTATTTAAATGTGGACGGCGAGCTGCAGGCGGACGCCGCGCTGGTTGAGAAGGTTGGGCGGCTAAAATCCCCCGGCAGTTCCGTTGCGGGGAAAGCGAACGTTTTGGTATTCCCGGATCTGCAATCGGGCAATATAGGATATAAGCTGGTGCAGCGGCTTGCGGGCGCTGAGGCCGTCGGCCCCATATGCCAGGGTTTTGCTAAGCCCGTCAACGACCTGTCGCGCGGGTGCAGCGTTGAGGATATCGTTTCCGTTGTGGCGATAACCGCCGTACAGGCGCAGCAAAACATATAAGGAGGAGTAATAATGAAAATACTGGTTATTAACGCGGGAAGTTCCTCACTGAAGTATCAGTTGATTGATTTGGGCAACGAGCATGTAATCGCCAAGGGCCTATGCGAACGCATCGGCATCAGCGGTTCCGTTTTGAAATACAAACCCGCCGCGGGGGAGGGCTATGAAGTCCATGAGGATATGCGCGACCATATGGACGCGATTAAGCTGGTCCTTGACGCGCTTGTCAACCCCGAAACCGGCGTTATCGGCGGTATGGATGAGATAGGCGCGGTAGGGCATAGGATTGTCCACGGGGGTGAGAAGTTCAAAGGCTCCGTGCTGATTACGGACGAGGTCATCCGCCAAATCGAGGCGATTTGCGATCTGGCTCCGCTGCACAACCCCGCCAATCTCATGGGCATACGCGCTTGCCGCGCTATTATGCCAAATACGCCGATGGTCGGCGTATTTGATACGGCGTTTCACCAATCCATGCCTGAGGAGGCATATTTATACGGGCTGCCTTACGAAGCGTATTCGGACCTGATGATCCGGCGATACGGTTTTCACGGCACGTCCCATTATTATATATCTCAGCGCGCGATTGAACTGCTGGGCCTTCCGGCACAGGAAACGCGCATAATCACCTGCCACCTGGGTAACGGCTCGAGCATCTGCGCGGTAAAGGGCGGCAAATCTATCGATACGTCGATGGGGTTCACCCCGCTAGAAGGCGTGCCGATGGGCACGCGGTGCGGGGATATGGATCCGGCTATCGTGACGTATCTTATGGATAAGCTTTCGCTCAACACTAAGGAAATGAACGCGTATATGAACAAAAAAAGCGGCGTTGCCGGCGTATCCGGCGTGTCGAGTGATTTCAGGGACTTAGATGATGCGGCTCGTAACGGAAACGCCCGCGCTAAGCTGGCTGTGGATATGTTCGCGTATAAGGTTAAAAAATATATTGGCGCTTATGCCGCCGCGATGAACGGCGTGGACGCAATTGTGTTTTCCGCCGGCGTCGGTGAAAACGATAAGGCGGTAAGGGAAAAGATTCTTACCGGGTTGGATTATCTGGGCTTGGTAGTGGATTTTGAATATAACCGCGCAGCGCCGAGGGGCTGTGAAATTGTTATCAGCAAGCCGGAGAGCCGCGTAAAGGTATACGTTATCCCGACCGATGAGGAAATGGTAATCGCAAGGGATACGGCCAAGCTGGCCAAATAATATCGTGCGTTGAAGCGCTGGAGAGCAGGCCTCCCGCGCTTAGAACGGCGGAGCGCGTGGCCCGGGTTGTGAAACAGCACGTTAAACCACGCTAAAATCGCAAATTGTGTTGACAAACAATGGTTGGGCGGATAAAATAAGTAAGGTTAGCTAAAGAGGTGCGCAATGAGGATAAACGTCGCCGCTCAGTTGAAATTACCGGGCAGGTCGGGCGAATGCAGCTTAACGCAAACGCTGCCCGAGATCGATTACGGTGGAATGCGAATCGCGTTCTCAGGCCCTGTAAAGGTTGACGCCGTTTATGTTTATGACGGCAGCGCGTTTCTTGTAAAGGGCCGTATCAGCGCCGTGCTCAAAACCCGGTGCGCCCGCTGTGATGAGCCTCTTGATCAGGCCGTTAGCGTTGATTTTGAAGAGCGTTTCGTCCGAACCCTCAGCGGTGATGAGGATGAAAGCTATCTATTCAGCGGGGAAGAATTGGATCTTTCGGCAATGGCTCAGGATTGCCTCTTGCTCAACATACCGGCGTATGCGGTATGCCGCAAGGATTGCCGTGGATTATGCCCACATTGTGGGCGCAACTTAAACAATGCGCAGTGCTCATGTGATTTAACGGGGCCGGCTCATACAGGCCGGGATGAGGAAGCTCAGCATCCGTTTAAATACCTAGGGCAGCTGTTGAACGAGGATAAGGAGGTGTAATCATGGCAGTCCCTAAGAGAAAAACATCAAAAGCGAGGCGCGATTCCCGCCGGGCGAACTGGAAGCTGACTGTTCCCGGTATCGTGGAATGTTCCCAGTGCCACAAGCCGAAGCTGGCCCATAGGGTATGTAAAGAATGCGGCTATTATAACGGCAAGCAGATAATTCAAATGGATAACGGTGAGAAGAAGGCGAAGGCGTAAATTGGTCTTTGCTTCTCGGCTGTTTTTTATGATGTTATTTAAATGAATGAAGACATGACTTTGTCGTGTCTTTTTTTGTTTGGGCGCTCTTGTTTACAAACGCCTTGACGGGCCTTTAACTTAAAATCGGCTAAGCATCAATCAAAATGTAAGCCGGGTATTTTGTCTCTTTTTATTGCCAAGCAAAGGAAGTTTCCTTATACTATTGATGAGGTTGTCCCTCACATGCCGAGACGGATGAAATTAAAGGGAATCCCGCTATCGGGTTTTGCCATTCAAGATCCCGCAGGTATTTTGGGAAGGCTCGTTGTTACGAATTGGCCGAAGACTTCTAAGCTTTTTTATTTATATAATGCTATTTTTATATTGGACGGAAAGGGTATATTATGAGAATCGTAGTCGATGCTTTTGGCGGGGATAATTCCCCTGGGGAGATTATTAAGGGGTGTGCTCAAGCGCTTGGGGCTTATTCGGATTTTGAACTGATTTTAACAGGCGACGAAGGGCGGCTTAGGCTCGAGCTTGGTGAACTTGCGAATTATTCCGGCCGCGTGAAGCTCGTACACGCGCCTCAAGTCATTTCCTGCGAGGAGCAACCAACAGTGGCCATTAAGAAAAAGAAGGACTCGTCGCTTGTAAAGGCGCTTGAGCTGGTAGCGTTAAAAGAAGCGGACTGCTTTGTTTCCGCGGGAAGCACGGGAGCTGTGCTGGCTGGGGCAACGCTGATAGTCCGCCGGCTTAAGGGCGTAAAACGGCCCGCACTCGCCCCAATCCTGCCGACCAGGCACGGCTGCGTGCTTTTAATAGACTGCGGCGCGAATACGGATTGCAAGCCGTCTTACCTTCAGCAGTTCGCTGTGATGGGCTCGGCTTATATGAAGGGCGTCATGCAAATAAGCGAGCCGAGGGTAGGGCTTATCAATAACGGGGCCGAGGCGGAAAAAGGAAACGATCTGACCAAGGCAACATACCGCCTGCTAGAGAATACGCCGGTCAGGTTCGCGGGGAATTGCGAAGCACGCGATATTGTTTCAGGGAATTATGACGTTTTGGTATGCGACGGGTTTACCGGCAACGTGGTTTTGAAATTTATGGAGGGTTTGGCCGGTACGCTCATGGGCATGCTCAAGGACGAGCTGACAAGCACCGCGCTTACAAAAATCGGCGCGGCCATATGCAGGCCGGCGTTTAGCCGCTTTAAGAAAAAAATGGATTATACGGAATATGGCGGCGCGCCGTTATTGGGAATAAACGGAGGTATAATCAAAGCGCACGGAAGCTCCAACGCCAAGGCCGTTTGCGCAGCTATACGCCAGGCGCGGGAATTGGTGAACGGGGGGGTAGTCGAAGCGATACGCGAGGGCGTGGCGGCTCTGCCGGATTCTGAGGATTGACAGATTCCATAGGAAAAGATAAACTGTTTTCTGTAATTGTTCTATTGAAAGGCGGTAGTATAAATGAGCTTTAACAAGGTTAGTGAAATCATTGCCAGGCAGCTGGACGTCCCGGTAGAGAGCATAACGATGGAATCCAAGCTGATTGAGGATCTAAAGGCGGATTCTCTTGATGTTGTTGAGCTGATTATGGATCTGGAAAACGAGTTTGGCATTGAGATACCCGATGATAAACTGCCGGAAATACGCACGATTGGCGATATCGTCAGCTTCATCCAAAAATAAACGGCGTGCTTACGGTTAAGCGTCTGCAAAATGGTTTTTAAAAGCCGCGGTATAATTGCTGCGGCATAATAGCTTGTTTTAAGGGCGTGGGAGCCGGTGTTCCCCCGCTCTCATTCAAATTATACTGCACCCCGGGAGGCAATAACGATGGATTCTGCTCGCTTGGAATCACTGGCGCGCGTTCAGGAGCGGATTGGTTATTGGTTTAATGACGTTCGGCTGCTGGATACGGCCCTGACCCACTCCTCGTATGTTAAGGGGGATTGCCAGAAAACCGCGCATCATAATGAACGGCTCGAGTTTCTGGGTGACGCGGTTTTGGAATTATGCATAAGCGAATATCTATACGAGCGATACCCGGGCTTCGACGAGGGCAGGATGACGCGCTTGAGGGCGGCTACCGTTTATGAGCAGGCGTTATTCAACGCTTCCTGCCGTCTTGGAATTGGCGGGGCGCTCAAGTTGAGCCGGGGTGAGGAACGATCTGGAGGCAGGGGGAAGCCCTCCATACTCTCCAACGCGCTTGAAGCGGTTATAGGAGCGGTATATCTTGACGGAGGGCTTGATAAGGCGCGCGGCTTCGTTATGAGCTTTTCCGCCAAGGTTATTGAGCGCTCAGCCAAAAATGCGGCGCTTAAGGATTATAAAACAAGCTTGCAGGAGTATGTACAAAAAAAACGGTTGGGACAGGTAAAATATACGCTTGAGGGGGAGAGCGGCCCCGAGCATCGCAAGGCGTTTCTGATTGGAGTATATGTGAACGGCGAGCTCATAGGGCGCGGTGAAGGCGCATCAAAACAGGAGGCTGGGCAGAGAGCCGCGCGGATGGCGCTAATGCATTACGGCCTGATACAGGAAAACCGGGCGTAGGCGGTTACCTTGCCGAATGTATTGATTATAAAAGATGCTATGAAACGCATTTGCACGATAAATCAATTGCGCCTTAGGCGCAGATAATAATGAACGGCTCGGCAACGGCCGGCGCAAAAGGAGTCCTTATCATAAAAATGGAAACTTGCGGATTAAGGCTGACCAAGCTGGAGATAAACGGGTTTAAATCGTTTGCCCGAAAAACACAAATCGATTTTGAACGGGGTATCACTGCCATAATCGGCCCTAACGGGAGCGGCAAAAGCAACATTGCGGACGCTGTGCGATGGGTGCTCGGGGAACAGAGCGCCCGGGCTTTGCGCGGCGCGAAAATGGAAGACGTGATATTTAATGGAACGGAGCAACGTAGGCCGCAGGCATTTTGCGAAGTCACGCTAACGTTTGACAACGCTTCGGGCAGGCTGCCCGTTAATTATTCGGAGGTTTGCGTTACAAGGCGCGTTTACCGATCCGGCGAAAGCGAATATCTTATAAACCGCGTTCAATGCAGGCTCAGGGATATACAGGAAATGTTTCGGGATACTGGAATAGGCAAGGAAGGCTATTCGATTATCGGGCAGGGAAAGGTAGAAGAGATCCTATCAAACAAATCTAACGACCGGCGAAACGCGTTTGAAGAGGCTGCGGGCATAATGAAATACCGCACGCGCAAGGAGGAAGCGGAGCGCAAGCTGGAAAATACGAATAAGAACCTTATCCGGTTAGCCGATATACTCGCTGAGATGGAGACGCAGATTGGTCCGCTCGAAGCTAAAAGCGCGGCGGCAAAGGAATTTTTGCGCCTGCGGGAGGAGCTTAAGGAGCTTGAACTGAGTATATTTCTTGGCCAATATGAAAAAGTAACCGCGCGCATCCGGGGGGCGGAGGCTGCGGCCGCGCAGATTCAGGAGGAATGCCGGGCTTTGAGCGCGGCTCAAACCTCTGTATCATCGGAGTTGGCGGCGGACGAGGAAAGGGAGCGAATGCTGAGCGGCGCTGTAAGCGCGCTGCAAAACCGGCTTCTTGAAATGACGGGGATTGTAGAGAACAGCGCTGGGGAAGTTAAAGTGCTTGAAGAACGTATATGCGGTATCGATCGCGACGTACAAAGGCTAGAGCGGCTTGCCGCTGAGGAAAGTGAGCGCGCGCGGATTCTTGGCGAAAAGGGAGGGGGCGCGCAAAGCGCTTATGAAGCGGCGACGCGGCGGATCGCTGATCTAGAGGAACGCTTGAATGCCGCGCAGGGCATGACGGCCGGTCTTGAGGGCGGCATTGCTGAAAAAGAAAGAGAGCTTGAGTCTCATAAGCTTAATATGATAGAGGCCATGAACCGCCTCTCGGATGCGCGCAGCAAAATGTCACGGTACGATGCAATAAGGGATTCTCTCAAAAGCAGGCTTGCGGATATTCAGGCGCAGGAAAAAAGCACGCTGGAGGAAAAGGAGGGCCTGTTAAAGGAGTTTAGCGAGAGCCGCGAAAAATTCCTCGATCTGAGCCGCGCGCATGAGCGCGCCAAAGCGTCTCAGAATGAAGCTTCTGCCCGCTTGAATGAAACGCTCAGGATAAAAACAGAAGCGGAAAGCGAAATACGCGCGTTAGATGTGGAGAGCCGGGGGATGGCCTCCCGCCTCAAAGTGCTCGAAGAGATGAAACGTGCGCATGAAGGCTATTATGCAAGCGTTAAAAATATCCTGCGCGACTGTGAACGCGATTTGGACTTGAAACGTTCCATCGAGGGGGTTTTGGCGGAGCTTATCCGCGTACCCGGGGAATTTGAAACCGCTGTTGAAATGTCCCTTGGCCCTGCGCTTCAAAATATCGTAACGCCGACGGAAGAAGACGCAAAGCGCGTGATTAACCGCCTGAGGGAAAGGCAATACGGGCGCGCGACGCTTCTGCCGGTTTCCTCCATGCGTCCCCGCACGCTTACCGACGCGGAGCGCGGGCTGCTCCACGCAAGCGGCTGCATCGGCGTCGCGTCCGATTTGGTTTCATACGAACCTCGTTATCAGGGCGTTATCGAAAATCTTCTCGGCCGGACGGTAATCGTGCGCGATTTAGACGCTGGAATCGCCCTGGGCCGCTCGGCTCGCGGCTCGTTCCGTATCGCAACGCTACAGGGTGATATCATCAATCCGGGAGGCTCGATGACCGGAGGCAGCGCGCCGAAGCGCGATTTTAGCATACTGGGCAGGGAACGGGAGATAAGCGAGCTTGCCCGCAGGGTGAATGAGGCGCGCGCGCGGTATAAGGAAGCGCAAGCCCGTGAAGAACAGCTAAAGCAGGAGCTTGGCGCGCAAAAGGCCCTGCTTGAAGCGTATGCTGAAGAAACGCATCAAGCGGAAATACGCCTCACTAAACAGCGCGAACAGATGGATATAGTAGAAAAATACGTTTCGCGATCATCAGATCAGCTTGATAAGCTGGCGGTTGAACGCGGGCAGATACAGGATAATCTGGACGACATCGGCGCGCAGCTTGAAGCGGCGCGTTCCGTCCAAGACAATCTGGAGAAGGGAAACGTTTCCACGCAGGACGACGTAAAACGCGCGCAAGGGGAGCTGGACGAGTTAAGGAACCGGCTAACTGGTATGCAGCAGTCCGCGGCGGACATTCGGGTTGAGCTTATGGCGTCGCTAAAGGAGCGGGACTCCGCGAAAACGGAGCGCCGCCGTTTGGCGGACGAGATAACGCTAATTGAGCATGGCGTAGCGGAAAACGAAAAGGAGAAGTCACGGCTGGCCGACAGTCGAGCGGAGGCGCGAGGAGCGCTTGACGCGCTGCAAGAGAGCGTTAGAAGCGCAAGAGCGGGGGTGGACGCCGCTGTTGAGGAGCTTCGCGCTTTGGAGGAAGACAGGGATCAGCTCCTTGGCGTTATCGGCGAAAGGCGGGTGGATAAGGAGCGCCTGGCTCAGGAGCTGAGTGAGTTGAGCGAGCGCGGGCACAGGCAGGAGCTGGCTTTAAACCGCGCGCAGATGGAGCTTAAAGTCATGCAGGACAAGATTTGGGCGGATTATGAGCTGACGTATGACAATATCCCTCGCACAGAAAGAGAAATCTCCATCGCCGCCGCCCATTTACGCGTGGACGAGCTTAAACTGAGCATGCGCGAACTGGGCGACGTAAACGTGAACGCTATTGAGGATTACCGCGTATTGAAGGAACGGTACGATTCCCTAAATACGCAAATCAGCGATTTACAACGGGCGGGCGCGGATCTCGAATCGCTGATAGGCGAGCTGACCGTCACTATGGAACAGCGATTCAAAGAGCAGTTTAAGCGTATACAAGCAAATTTTTCAACGGTGTTTAAAGAGCTTTTTGGGGGGGGTCACGCGGAGCTGATATTATCCGACGAAGGGGATATACTCAACTGTGACATCGACATCGTCGCGCAGCCGCCCGGGAAAAAGCTGCAGCTTCTATCGCTGCTGTCCGGCGGGGAGAGGGCGCTGACGGCAATCGCGCTTTTGTTCGCGATACTCAGGCTTAAGCCGGCGGCGTTTTGCATACTTGACGAGATTGAATCCTCGCTCGACGAGGTGAACGTAGCAAATTTTGCGGGGTATTTAAGGGATTACGCGGACGATACGCAGTTTATACTGATTACGCACCGCAAGGGGAGCATGGAGGTATGCAACGCCCTGTACGGCGTTGCGATGGAGGAGAAGGGCGTATCAAAAATCGTATCAGCACGGTTTCAGGAAGCGTCTTAACGGAGGGATGTACATAATATGGAAGAAAAAAAGGGTTGGTTTCAAAAGCTCAAGCAAGGCTTGAGCAAAACCCGGGACAGTGTGTTCAGCGGTGTATTTGCCGGCAATAACCGCGTTACGGAGGATTTTTACGAGGAGCTTGAGGAAGCGATGATTATGGCGGACATGGGTATGGATACCACGCAGTCGCTGCTCGTTACCCTGCGCGCGCGCATAAAAGAGATGGGCATACGCGATACGGAAGGGGCGCGTTGTGAACTCAAGCGTATTCTTGCGGACGCGATGCGGCCCGAGGAGCCCTTTATCAGCGATGGAGAAAAGGCCGTACTGCTTATGGTGGGCGTCAACGGGGTTGGAAAGACTACGTCTGCCGGAAAGCTTGCGCACTATTATAGCGCGCGCGGAAGCATGCCGATGCTGGCTGCGGCGGATACTTTCCGCGCGGCCGCCGCCGAGCAGCTAACGGTTTGGGCTCAGCGCGCGGGAGCGCCAATCGTTAAACACGGCGAGGGAGCTGATCCGGCGGCGGTTGTGTTTGATTCCGCGGCGTCCTATAAGGCGAAGGGGCGGGATATACTCATATGCGACACTGCGGGACGCCTTCATAATAAAAAGAACCTGATGGATGAGCTGGCGAAGATACGGCGAGTTATTGCGCGGGAGCTTTTAGGGGTGCGCTGCGAGGCGCTGCTGGTTCTGGACGCTACTACCGGTCAGAACGCCATCGCCCAGGCCAAAGTATTCAGCGAATCGACCGGCCTGACGGGCATCGTGCTCACCAAACTCGACGGAACGGCAAAAGGCGGCGTCGTTGTGGCGGTGAAGGGCGAGCTGGGCCTTCCCGTTCGATTTGTGGGCGTTGGTGAAGGTATTGACGATTTACAGGCGTTTGATCCAGACGCGTTTGCCGAAGCGCTGATATACGGATGAGTTCAGCGGCTGCATAAAGCCGGGTACCGGCTGTTCATCGGCAGATTGCAGTGCATTTGGTATGTTTTAATATAAGCCGCGCCTATGGGCCGCGGCTTATATTAACGCTTTGATACAGCAAATGTTTGTTAATGAATTAAAAACAAAGAAAAAGCTTGACTATTTTACCCGTTACGATATAATTGTTCAAGTGTAAAGGTCTATGGCTTTACAGCAATAGCAATCGGCAGGTTTATATGGATGATCATGTTGAACTGAGCTGTCTGCTCGACTATTATGGGGATTTTTTGACCCAAAGGCAAAGGAAACTCCTTGAACTGGCCGTAAATGAAGACTATTCTCTTTCGGAAATAGCGGAAAGAGAGGGGATTTCAAGGCAGGGCGCGCGGGACGCGGTAAGGCGCGGCGCTCAGACGCTCAGAGAGATGGAGGTGCGTTTAAGGATAGCTGGGCGGACGGTAAAAACGCGAGAACTTCTCAATCAAATGGCTTTATTGATTCGGGAACGCGGCTCCGGCGGGGAGATGGAGCGGCTGCTGATGCGGCAGCTTGAGGAGATCAGAGATATTTGGGAGGGTGATTATGGCGTTTGACAGCCTTTCGACCAAGCTTCAGAATATATTCAAAAAGCTGTCCGGGCGCGGAAAGCTCGGTGAAAAGGACGTAAAGGAAGCTATGCGGGAGGTTAAGCTCGCCCTGCTTGAGGCGGACGTGAGCTTTACCGTAGTTAAAAGCTTCATTAAAACCGTAACCGATAGGGCCGTTGGTTCCGAGGTGCTTGAAAGCCTGACGCCGGGCCAGCAGGTCATTAAAATCGTCAATGAAGAGTTGACGGCTTTGATGGGCGGCTCTAATTTCAAGCTTGAGCTGGGCTCCGAGAAACCGGCGGTTATTCTGATGGCCGGGCTTCAGGGCGCGGGCAAAACCACGATGTCGGGCAAGCTGGGAGGATACCTTAAAAAGCAGTTCAATAAATCCCCCTTATTGGTCGCTTGCGATATTTACCGCCCGGCCGCGATACAACAGCTGCAAATCGTAGGGGAAAAACTCGCGCTTCCCGTGTTTGAGCGCGGACAAAGCGATCCGGTGCAGACGGCTGTGCTCGCGGTTGAACACGCGCGCAAAAACATGAACGATATCGTTATTATCGATACGGCCGGAAGGCTGCATATTGACGATGGCATGATGGAGGAGCTTTCGGCTGTCGGCAAGGCGGTCAATCCCTGTGAGATCTTGCTTGTTGTGGACGCGATGACGGGCCAGGACGCGGTTAACGCGGCTAAAGCGTTCCATGAAAAAATCGATCTTACCGGGGTAATATTGACTAAGCTGGACGGGGATACGCGCGGCGGAGCGGCGCTTTCCGTGCGCGCGGTAACCGGTAAGCCCATCAAGTTCTCCGGCACGGGCGAAAAACTGACGGATATCGAGCCATTTTATCCCGACAGAATGGCGTCGCGGATCCTCGGCATGGGCGACATGCTTACCCTCATAGAAAAGGCGCAGTCCGCATTTGATGAGAAAAAGGCGCTTGAGCTGGAATCCAAGATACGTAACGACGATTTTACGCTTGAAGATTATCTTGAGCAGTTTGAACAGATGAAGAATATGGGCTCCGTACAGGATATTCTCGGGATGATGCCCGGTGTAGACGCATCAAAACTTCAGAATGTGGAGATTGACGAGAAGCATACGGCGCGCCAGCAGGCGATCATTCTTTCAATGACGGCGGACGAGAGGCGCAGGCCGGATATTTTAAACGCGAGCCGCAAGAGGCGCGTCGCGGCGGGGAGCGGATCCTCGATTCAGGAAGTAAACAGGCTTTTAAATCAGTTTAACGCGGCGAAAAAGCTGATGAAGCAGTTTACGGGCTCGCCGGGCGGCAGGAAAAAGATGAAAAAAGGAAAGAGTCGCTTTCCGTTTGGGTTTTGAAGATAACGGGGCAGTTAAACGCATGCGTGGTATGTTCACAGCTTCCGGCGTTTTAGCAGGCAGAGGCGCATGTAAGGTTTAAGCTCGTTCCGTTTTCGATAGATGGACTAACAAGGTTAATTCAGGAGGAGAGAAGAACATGTTAAAGATCAGACTTCGCAGGATGGGCGCTAAGAAAACACCTTTTTACCGTATCGTGGTTGCGGATTCGCGTTCCCCGCGCGATGGGGCGTTTGTTGAGGAGATTGGGTATTATAACCCGCTTACCGAGCCTGCGGAACTCAAGGTGAACAATGAAAAAGCCGCCGATTGGATGAAGAAGGGCGCACAGCCTACGGATACCGTGCGCGCACTGCTCAAAAAAAGCGGCGCTATCGAGTAATTAGAAGGAAGGATAACGATGGAGGAGCTCGTAAAGTATATCGCCCAGCATTTGGTTGATAAGCCGGACGAGGTAAAGACCGTTACTAAAGAAGAAGAAGGCGCGGTTATCATCGAGTTGAGCGTCGCGCCGGAGGACATGGGCAAGGTTATCGGGAGGCAGGGGCGTATTGCCAAAGCCATCCGTACGGTAGTCAAAGCGGCGTCCATCAAACAAAACAAGAAATACATGGTTGAAATCGTATAATATGGAGTACCTTCGTATAGGCCAAATTTTAAAGCCTCACGGCGTGCGGGGCGCGCTGAAGATCAAACCGCTGACGGATAACACAGGCCGGTTTCATGATCTTAGCGAGGTATATATTGAGCGCGAAGGCGGGTACGAGCCGTTTAGCGTTGAGGGCGTGGGCGTAAAACCGGATACGGTTTATCTTGAGCTTCGCGGCGTTGACGGAAAGGAAGGCGCCGAGGCGCTTCGCGGCCTGTACGTTTGCGTGGATAGGGCGCATGCTGTCGAGCTGCCGGAAGGAAGATATTTTGTGGCGGATTTAATCGGCTGCGAGGTAATGGATACCGGCGGAACTGGGCACGGAATATTGACGGAAGTGCTTGAAACGGGCGCTAACGACGTATACGTTATATGCGGCGAACGCAAGCTGCTCATACCCGCGCTCAAAAAGCTTCTAAGCCGTGTGGATATCGCGAATAAGCTGATTGTGCTTGATGCGGGCGTGTTAGGGGAGGTCGGCTTATTTGAGGATTGACGTGCTGACGCTTTTTCCAGAGATGTTTACGGGCGTGCTTTCCTCGAGCATGCTGCGCATAGCCGCCCAAAAAGGGCTTATGGACTTCAAAGTACACAATATACGCGATTATTCCGCGAGCAAGCATAAGAACACGGACGACTATCCCTTTGGCGGCGGAGCCGGTATGGTGATGATGGTACAGCCCATCGCCGATTGCTTAAGCGCGGTTGTTTCACAAAGGCATGCGCGAAAAATATGCCTTTCACCCAGAGGCAAGCCGCTCACTCAAAGCCTTGCCAAGGAGCTTGCCCGGGAGACGGATCTAGTGCTTTTATGCGGGCATTACGAGGGTATTGACGAACGAGCGTTATGTTTGATGGACGATGAGGTTTCCATTGGGGATTACGTACTCACGGGCGGGGAACTGCCGGCCATGGTTTTGATAGACTGCTTGAGCAGATTTGTTCCGGGCGTCCTTGGAAGCGATGAGTCGGCGCGGGAAGAATCCTTCAGCGCCGGGCTTCTGGAATACCCCCAGTATACGCGACCGGCCGATTTTTGCGGGGCAAAGGTGCCGGAGGTACTTTTAAGCGGAAACCACGCGGCCATTAATCGTTGGCGAAGGGAGCAGGCTCTTTTGAAAACCAAGGCCGTACGCCCCGACCTATTACTTAAAGCAGAGCTTTCCGTACAAGACAAGCGGTTTTTGGCGAATATGGAACTGGGATGCGAATAAGGGCGCGGCATTGCGCCTTGAATTGAAAAAAATCATATGCTATAATGGCGTTTGTGACAACGGGCGGTCCTCTGTTCGGTGCGCGGGCATGAACGTCTATGGCGGAAGGAGTTTAAAATGTCGGATATTATCAGGGAACTTGAGAAAGAACAGCTTCGTACGGATCTCCCTAAGCTGGAGATAGGCGATACCGTTCGCGTTTATGTAAAGGTTATTGAAGGTTCGCGTGAGAGGCTTCAGAATTTTGAGGGTATCGTTATCAAAATGCAGGGCGGCGGAGTACGTAAGACGTTTACGGTACGCAGGCTGTCCTATGGCGTTGGCGTAGAGAGGACTTTTCCTTACCACAGCCCGCGCATCGGCCGTATTGAGGTTGTGCGTCACGGGCGCGTGCGCAGGGCAAAGCTCTATTATCTGCGCGATCGCGTAGGTAAGGCCGCAAAGGTAACCGAGCGGATAGTTGAGAAATAAAAAATGAGTTTACACCCCCCATACGCTATCGCGAGCTTGGGGGGTGTTGTTCATGGAGAGTTTATGCTGATTCAATGGTATCCGGGGCATATGGCCAAAGCCCGGCGCATGCTGCTGGAGAATTTAAAGTTGATTGACGTGGTTATTGAGGTGGTGGACGCGCGCGCGCCTTTGGCCACGAGAAACCCGGATTTTGACGAGCTTTTTCGCCTAAAGGAACGAGTTATTATACTCAATAAGAGCGATCTGGCCGAACCGGAGAGGACAAAGCTATGGATAAAGCGCTATGAACGCGAAAGGGCGCGGGCCATCGCGTTTGTAGCTACAAGCCAGTCACAGCGTAAGGCTGCGCTTGCCTTGATTGAGTCTGCAGCCGGCGAACAGGTGAAAAGGATGAAGCTGAGGGGTATTTCCAAAACTGTGCGGGTGATGGTGGCAGGGATACCGAATGTTGGCAAATCCACGTTTATAAACCGCATTGCCGGCGGCGTGCGCGCTCAGGCGGGCGACAAGCCTGGCGTTACGAAGGGCAAGCAATGGGTAAAGATTACCCCGTATCTGGAACTGATGGATACGCCGGGGCTGCTGTGGCCAAAGCTGGAGGACGAAATACTTGCGCGGCGGCTTGCTTATATCGGTTCCATAAAGGATGACATTATGGACGTGGAGCAGCTCGCCGCATCTCTGCTCAGCGACCTTATCGCGATGGTTCCCGGGGCGGTGGCGGCCCGGTATAAAAGGGCGCTGCCCGACGTGCCCAAGGATGAGCTGCTTAACGCGGTATGCCTTAGCCGCGGCTTTGTGCTCAGCGGCGGCGCGCCCGACACGGAACGGGCGGCGCGCATCGTGCTGGACGAATACCGCGCGGGGAAAATCGCGCGCGTCACTTTTGATAACCCCTTCGGGGAGGAAGGGACTATGGATGAACGGCAATGAACGCGCGCGCTTAAAGCGGATTACGGAATATGAAACGCCGCTGTGGGAGAGCGGCGCGTTGGTTGGCGGCATGGACGAGGTTGGGCGCGGCCCTTTGGCCGGGCCTGTGGTGGCGGCATGCGTTATACTGCCGCGCGAGCCGTTAATTGAATCGGTTACGGACTCCAAGAAATTATCTGAGAAAAGGCGCGAGGCGCTTTACCCGCTTATCATAGAGGCCGCGAATTGCGTCGGCTTTGGCGTTGTCGAGCATGATGTTATAGATAGGATTAACATTCTTAACGCCACCAAACGCGCATTTAGCATGGCGTTTGAGGCAATGGAGATAAAACCTGCCCATCTTTTGGTAGACGCTATAAGAGGGTTGGACGTGGAGGCCAAGCAAACGGCCATTATACACGGGGATATGGTCAGCTACTTGATAGGCGCTGCTTCTATCGTGGCAAAAGTTAAGCGCGACGCGATGATGCGCGAGCTGGATGCCGAGTACCCCCAATACGGCTTCGCATCCAATAAGGGCTACGGTACGGCGGCGCATATCGCCGCGCTCCGCGAGTACGGCCCATGCCCTGCACACAGAAAGAGCTTTATTACCAAGATCCTCGGTACAGCCACATGAACAGGCGCGAACTGGGGATGTGGGGGGAGGATGCGGCGCTCCGCTACCTTGAAGGCAAAGGATACAGTCTTTTAACCCGCAACTACAGGGGGGAGAGGTGCGAGATTGATTTAATCATGGAACACAAAGGCGCGCTGATTTTTGTTGAAGTAAAGACACGCCGATCGGATGCGTTTGGGCTTGGAAGGGAAGCCGTAACGCGTCAAAAGCAATTAAATTTGATAAAGGCGGCGCAATCCTATTTAAACGATGGTGGGTTAAACGCTTATCCGGCGAGGTTCGACGTGGTTGAGGTGAACGTTGGGCGAGGCGGTATCCAGCATGTTATCAACGCGTTCACAGCCTAGTGAAGCACATTAACTCCGGTTTTTTCAGAACCTCGGCTGTTTACGAAGCTTATCTAAAGTGGTACGCTCTATCTTACAAGTGTTAACTTTAATCGTTTGCCTTAAATGGGATGACGCTTTGACATTGTCGCTCCATTCGCCTTGAGAATTTTATATATAAAAAATCATGCTGTTTAACTGTTTGAATCAATATATAAAAAAAGAAATTGTAAAATGAATCCTAGCGATTAAACCATTTTAAGTATAAGATTGTGAAAGTCGTTAAAGGCTGAGTTTACCGTTAGTCTTAAAAAGAGCTTAAAAAAGGTAGGGGTATGAAAGATGGTTTTCAATATCACACTTAGAAATAGAGAAGAGAAGCGGTAAGAATATGAGAATGTTAATGAATAAACGGCAAAAATGTTATAAAAGAAATTTTTTGATTAATCGAAAAAGAAAGCCCAGTTCCCGTTTAAAAAAGATAGGATAAGGAGTATATTATGAGAAAGAGACTTAAGATGATTCCTTTTCTGCACGCTTGTGGGAATTGCGGTTTTGACTGGCGTGTATTTTGGCTTGGGAAACACCTCCTCACCTAGCGGCCGTGATATTAGTATGTGGCATACTTTCACCATTTTTAGCGGTTTTACAGGGCGCGGTTCAGCTGCTCCCCAAATATAGGCAACGGGTATTCCCGATTCGGGTCTTTTTATGTTATTATAGCAGGTATGAGTTGTATAGGAGGGAAGGATATGCCAAAGATTAAGCCGTTAATCGCCGTATTGCTCTTATTTTTATTCATATTTCCTGTTACCGCCGGCGCTGCCGGAAGCTCCTTGATTGAAAATGGAGATTTTTCAAAAATCAACAGCAAAAAGGATTTACCGGAATCATGGTTTGTTGAAGCTTGGTTTTGGGATAACGAAAGCGTTCTGGTTGATACGGCTGAATCCGATCTTGGCGGCAGTTGCGTGCATATTTTCAACCTTACGGAAAATGACGCGCGCCTTTCACAAAAGATTAAGGTCGAGCCGAATACCTATTACCGCCTCTCATGTCAGATAAAGACCAAGGGGATTGAAAGCGGCGCGGGCGCAAATATTTCAGCTTCAAACTCCATCGCGACGTCCGACGGCGTTTTCGGCGATACCACTCAGTGGCAGACGGTTGAACTGGTCGGGCTGACCGGCAAAGACCAGCGCGAGTTGACCGTATCCGTTCGTATTGGCGGTTTCGGCCAGCTTTCTTATGGCGAAGCCTGGTTTGATAACGTAGAGGTCGAGGCGCTTGAGGAAGAACCCGCCGTATTCTCCGATTTTTCAACCGCAAAGACCGATAACGCCGGTGCGAATGATAACGACGACGGGGAAAGCGTGCCCTACATGGGCGCTATACTTCTTTCATCACTGGCGACGGCTGCCGCGTTCGCGTTTTTATACCGCAGCAAATGGCTGAAAAAGGAACAGCTTTCGCTTGGCGCGGGAAAAACGAAAGCTACGTCGGGCCTTTGGATTATACTCGGGGCCGCTTTGGTTCTGCGTATCCTGCTCTCGCTGATATTCTATGGCCATCTGTCGGATATCGGGTGCTTTATGGGCTGGGCGCAGGCCATGGCGGATAAAGGCCCCGGCCAGTTCTATACTTCGGGCATGTTCGCGGATTACCCGCCGGGGTATATGTACATACTCTGGCTGCTCGGCGGCGCCGCCAACCTTTTCGGGATAGCCGGCCGTTCCGACGCCTATGCGCTTTTAGTTAAGCTCCCGTCCATCGCGGCGGATCTTGCCGTCGCCTATCTAGTATATAAGTTCGCGCGCAAGCGCTTTAGCGAATCAACCTCCCTCATGCTCTGCGGCGTTATCGCGTTTAACCCCTTTATCGCTTTTATTTCCGGGGGATGGGGACAGATAGATATGCTTCTAACGCTGTTTATCCTGCTGGTGATTTACCTGTTTTTGCGGCGCAAATATATTCTTGCGGGCACAGTCCTTGGGTTCGCCATACTGCTTAAGCCACAGGCACTGATATTTGCTCCTATAATGGCCGTAGCATATATCATGTATATAAAGGACGGGCGTTTGAAGGCGCTAAGGGATACCGCTTTGGCGGTGGCCGCGGCGGTGGCGGTGATATTCTTATTTTCGCTGCCGTTCAAATCCACCCAGGAGTGGACCTGGATTATCGAAAGATACACCTCGACCACTACTTCATACCAATACGCCAGCGTGGAGGCGTTCAACCTATTCGCTCTGCTCGGGGCCAACTGGCACTCGGCAAAAGACGTATTGTTTATTTTTACGTACCAGCAATGGGGAATGATATTTATTGCGCTTAGCGTGGTATATTCCGCAGTGCTCTATATAAAAGGCAGGGGGAAAAACCCGCACGCGCTCACGCTTGCCGCCGCGTTTTTAATCGCCGGAGTATTCACGCTCGGGCATTATATGCATGAACGGTACCTGTTCCCGGCGGTTATACTGCTTCTGTTCGCCTATATCGCATACGGCGATAAGCGACTGTTCCTGTGCTTTGGCGGGTTTTCGGTTTCCATGCTGCTCAACGCGCTTGCCGCGTTTGTCATTGTTCAAAACCAACAGGCAAGAGGCGCGCAGTATGATCTGTTAACATTTATAGGCTCGGCGATTACCGTAGCCGTTTTCGCGTACTTTACGTATGTAAGCACTCAGCTTGTGTTTTTCCCTGACAAAGCGCTAAGTCGGGGAAAGCCCCTGCCCGGGCCGGGTATAAAAAAGCCGGACGACGCGCCCGAGCCGAGAAAGCGTACCGCGCAGGAAATACTGCCCGCGCCGCACGACAACAAGCTGCGCTATACGAAGAAGGATTGGATTTTCTGTATCGCGCTGACCGCTGTTTACGCGATTATCTCTCTGGTGAATTTGGGAACTACGCAAGCGCCGGAAACGGCGTGGAAGGCCACTGCGCGAAGCGAGGACGTCGTGCTGGCGTTTGATGAAACCGTAACCGTCAACGAAATACGCGTTTTCGGCGGGTTATACGAGGGTACGCTCAAGCTTACGGCCGATGATGGGCATGAAATCACATACGAGCAGATAAACGGGGGCATGTTCAGGTGGAAATCGGTTTCTTCAACCTCAATGAACATGTCGCAATTAACGCTATCTGTTGAATCCGGCCGTATTTGGCTCAATGAAATCGCATTTGTCGGCGCGGATGGTAAGTTTATCGTGCCGCGCGTAGCCCAGGCCGGCGATACGGACGCGGAACATTTGATAGATGAGCCGGATCAGATACCGGACAAGCCTTCTTATCTTAATGGCATGTATTTTGACGAGCTGTACCACGCGCGCACCGCGTATGAGCATTTAAACGGGATTGCGCCCTATGAAAATTCGCACCCTCCGCTCGGCAAGGTGTTTATCATGCTTGGCATAGCAGTATTTGGCATGAACGCTTTAGGCTGGCGAATAGTGGGTGCGCTTTTCGGAATCGCGATGGTTCCAATCCTGTACGCGTTTGCGAAAAGGATTTTTAAGCGCTCGGATTACGCGCTGCTGGCGGCCGGGCTGTTCGCGTTTGATTTCATGCATTTTACGCAGACGCGCATCGCTACCATCGACGTTTACGGCGTGTTTTTCATCTTGCTGATGTTTTATTACATGTATCAGTATTACTGCATGAATTTCTTCGTGGACGGGTTGAGAAAAACGTTTAAGCCCCTTGCGCTGGCTGGTCTGTTTTTCGGTCTTGGGGCGGCAAGCAAATGGATCTGTATTTATGCCGGCGCGGGGCTGGCGGTTATTCTTTTCGCATCGCTGTTTAAACGGTATAAAGAATACCGCGAATGCATGGAATCCGGCGACGAGGCGCTGCGCGAGAAGGTTAAGAACTATCCGCGTATGGTGATTCAAACGCTTTTATGGTGCTGTGTGTTCTATATAGCGGTCCCCGTTGTTATCTATACGCTTTCGTACCTTCCTTATTATCTGAGTGAATCCCATTATACCGTTTTTGGGGAATCGAACAGCATGTGGTCGGTGCAGAAATTCATGTTTAATTACCACAGTTCTCTGACCGCGACGCACAGCTATGAAGCGCCGTGGTTCCTTTGGCCGCTGAACCTGAGGCCCATATGGTATTATATGGGGACGCATACCGCCGCCGGAAATGTTTCAACCATATCCGCTATGGGCAATCCTGCTGTATGGTGGGTATGCGCGGTGGGCATGGTTATGCTTCTGGTACGCCTTATACGCGGTAAAACGCGCATGAATAAGGCTTTGTTCATACTGCTTGTCGGCGTGGGAGCCAACTTCCTGCCGTGGGTTTTGGTGACCCGCTGCACGTTTATCTACCATTACTTCGCAACGGTGCCCTTTATCATACTCGGAACGGTCTATTTATTAAAGGAGGCGGAGGAGCGCAATCCGCGCCTGAGCCGTCTCAAATGGATTTGGCTGGGCGCGTCCGTCGCGCTGTTCATATTGTTTTATCCGGCTATTTCCGGCCTTGAGGTCCCCGGTGGGTATATCAGGAGCCTGGAATGGCTGCCGAGCTGGACGTTTTTGGGCGAAGGGCTTCCCCAATGGCTTATGGACGCCGTTAACTGGGTAGCGCGCGCGCTGGGGATGGCCTCGTGACGCTGGGATACTAAGGATTGAAGGAACGAAGAATATGAAGAAAAGCATAGCTCAATTTATAAAATTCAGCCTGGTGGGCGTACTCAATACAGTTGTAGACTTTGTGGTTTTCACGCTGCTGACATTGATTTTTAGCGTGGATTCTTCATCAAACGGCTGGGCGGTTACCCTTATCACGCTGGTATCGTACAGCTGCGGCGTATTGAACAGCTATCTGTTCAACACGCGCTGGACGTTTAAAAACGACAGAAAGTATCAAACCCGAAAGGAATTCCTGCTGTTTGTGGCGGTGAACGTTGTTTCCTACATAGTGCATAACGGAGTGCTGCTGCTGTTTAAGGACGTGATTGTTTTGAGCGATCTTCACGTTATGGGCTTCACAGTTGAAGCGATATACCTGTGCAAGCTAATAGCGATTCCCGCCGGCATAATCGCCAATTTTATCGGGAACAAGCTGTTTGTATTTTCAGGTGAGGCAAAACAGGGGTGATACGGAGGTAAGCATGCTCGCACGGGTTCGCAGTTACGGGATAAACGGGGTTTCCGGCTACGCGGTGATGGTGGAGGTAGACGTATCCAACGGCCTGCCTTCTTATGAAACGGTGGGTCTTCCCGATGCCGCCGTGCGCGAATCCAAGGAGAGGGTGCGCGCCGCCATACAGAATTCCGGTTTTGAGTACCCAGCGAGCAGAATTGTTGTAAACCTTGCCCCAGCCGATAAGAAAAAGGAAGGGACGTTTTATGATCTTCCCATAGCCGTCGGCGTACTGTGCGCAACGGGTCAGCTGGCTCAGGAACGGATAGACGATTTTTTGTTCTTAGGCGAGTTGGCGCTTGATGGGAAGCTCCGCCCCATACGCGGAGTTTTGCCGATGGTTATCGACGCTTACGCAAGCGGGCTCCGCATGGGGATACTATCGCAGGATAACGCCGCGGAAGCCGCCTATATCGGCGGTTTTCACGCTTATCCCATGCAAAGTCTGAAGCAGGCGGCGGAATTCATCACGGGCGGGGCGGATATCGCGCCGAGCCCGCCCCGGGCATGGAATGGGAGGGCAGTGCGGTATGCCTCGGATTTTGCGCTGTTAAAGGGGCAGCAGGGCGCAAAGCGCGCTGCGGAGGTAGCCGCGGCCGGAGGGCATAATCTTTTGCTGACGGGCGTCCCAGGTTCGGGCAAAACCATGCTTGCCAGAAGCATCCCTTCCATACTGCCGGATATGACGTTTGAGGAAGCTCTGGAGGTCACAAAAATCCACTCCGTAGCCGGCGCGCTGCCCGCTGGCGGAGGGCTGGTTGAGGAACGCCCCTTTCGCGCGCCGCACCATTCTGCCTCAGCCGTATCGCTTATTGGCGGCGGCCAGAGGGCGCTGCCGGGAGAAATAAGCTTGGCGCATTACGGCGTCCTGTTCCTCGACGAGCTATTGGAGTTTCGCAAGGATACGCTTGAGTCGCTGCGCCAGCCGTTGGAGGACGGCATAGTAACAATAGCGCGCTCCAACGCGAAATCCACCTATCCCGCCCAGTTTATGCTTGTCGCCGCGATGAATCCATGCCCATGCGGATATTATGGTTCGCGCACTGCGACGTGCCGGTGTACGCCGCCGCAGATCCTGCGTTATCAAGGCCGCGTAAGCGGGCCATTGTTAGATCGAATCGATATCCATGTTGAGATGACTGAGGTCGCGTATGCGGATATTGCCGCGTATAAAGGCGGCGAGCCGTCCGCGGACGTAAGGCGGCGCGTCGAAAGCGCGAGGCGGATACAGAGGGAACGTTATTCAGACGATGGGATACGCTTTAACGCGCAGCTTAACGCCCGCCTGCTCAGGCGGTATTGCAGGCTTGGCGCAAAGGGCGAGGCGCTGCTCGAAGGCGCGTATAACCGGTTTGGCCTATCAGTGCGCGCATACTCGCGGATTATCAAAGTAGCGAGAACCATAGCGGATTTATGCGGTGAAAAGGATATAACAGAGGATCATATCGCCGAGGCAATTCAGTACAGAAATACGCAAAGTAAATTTGGGAGGGATTACCGTCAGGGATTATAGTGAGGCTGAACGCCGCTGGTTATGGCTAAGCCTGGTTTTTGAACACGATGTACGCAGATTATACGCGTTGTTAAACAGCTTTGATACTATTGAGGAACTCTATAACGATTGCGCCAAGGGTCATTTTAAGAACACAGGAATTATCACGCAAACCCAGTATCACAAACTCATGCGATATTGCGCCCCCCGATTCTTGGATGCATGTATTGCCAGGCTGAATCAGAAGAATATTGATACGGTAACCAGAGCCGCAGCGGACTATCCGCCGCTGCTTGAATACATTTACGATCCGCCCGCCGCGCTCTATGTAAAAGGTCGCCTCAGGCCGGACGCCGGGCTGCCCGTTGCCATGGTAGGTTCGCGCCGCTGCACGGATTATGGGGCGCGCGCGGCAAGGAGTTTGTCCAATGACTTAAGCTGTGCGGGCTGTTGCATAATATCCGGGCTGGCGTATGGGATTGACGCGATAGCGGCGGAGGGCGCGCTTTCCTGCCGCGAAAGCGAATACCCCGCCATAGCGGTGTTGGGAAGCGGCGTGGACGTCGTGTACCCTGCCGCAAACATAAGCATATACTATGAACTAATTGAGCGCGGCGCGGTCGTATCTGAATACCTGCCGGGGTCAAAGCCGCTCAAAATGCATTTCCCGCAACGAAACCGCATCATAAGCGGATTGTCGCGCGGCGTTGTGGTCGTTGAGGCGGGGGAAAAGAGCGGCACGTTTATTACGGTCGACTACGCTCTGGATCAGGGCCGCGACGTATTTGCCGTTCCGGGTAGAATAACGGACCAGGGCAGCGCGGGAACAAACCGGCTTATACGCGACGGGATGGCTAAGCCTGTATTTGGGGCCGATGATATTTTGATAGAATACGGGTTAGCCGAAAAACCCGCCAACGGGGCTAAGCAGGGTCAGGATATTCTAAGCCTGCCGGAGGAGCTTTCTGTGATTTATCAACTGCTTTTAAGCGGTGAGAAGAGCTTTGACGAATTGTGCGAATTAAGCTCCTATGAGCCAGCGGCGCTAAATTCCGCCTTGACATCGCTAGAGTTTTCAGGAATAATTAAGCAGTTACCGGGAAGGATTTATTGTATTTAACATTTGATTCAGGCCCGGATGCAGATGAATATGGAGGGATACAAAGATGTCTGACTTGCTCGTTATCGTGGAATCGCCCGCAAAGGCGAAGACCATCGGTAAGTTTTTGGGCAGTAAATATAAGGTTGTAGCGTCTAACGGCCATGTGCGGGATCTTCCCAAAAGCCAGCTTGGGGTTGATGTCGACAATGAGTTTCAGCCAAAATATATTACCCTTCGCGGACGGGGCGACGTGCTGGAGCGCATAAGGAAGGAAGCGAAGAACGCGAAAAAAGTCTATCTGGCGACCGACCCTGACCGCGAGGGAGAGGCTATTTCCTGGCATCTGGCGCAGGTGCTTAAGCTCAGTGAGGAATCCAAGTGCCGGATTGTATTTAATGAAATAACATCCGACGCCGTTAAACGCTCTATTAAGGGCGCGCGCCCGGTTGATAAAAACCTGGTAAACGCACAGCAGGCGCGGAGGGTTTTGGATCGCCTCGTCGGTTATAAGATCAGCCCTATACTGTGGGCCAAGGTGCGCAAGGGCTTATCCGCCGGGCGCGTTCAATCGGTCGCGGCGCGGCTGATTTGTGACAGGGAGCAGGAGATAACGGATTTTATACCCGAGGAATACTGGACGATTGCGGCAAAATTAAAGCATGAAAAATCAAAAAAGACCATTACAGCCAAGTTTTTCGGCTATAACGGCAAAAAGGCCGAGCTGAAGAATGAAGAGGAAGCGAATAAGGCGCTGGATAACTGTCGGAACGCCGGTTTTGTCGTTTCCGACGTAAAAAAGTCGGAGAAGAATAAACACGCGCCCGCGCCGTTTACCACGAGCAGCCTTCAACAGGAAGCGGCAAGAAAGCTTGGCTTTACGACAAAGCACACCATGCTTGTAGCACAGCAGCTCTATGAGGGGGTAGAGCTTCAGGGAAAAGGGACGGCCGGCTTGATTTCCTATATTCGTACGGATTCCGTTCGGATCGCCAAGGAAGCGCAGGAGCAGGCCCTGGCGAACATACGTGAACGCTTTGGGGAACGGTACGCGCCCGAAAAACCGAATGTTTACAAAGGCCGTTCCGGAGCGCAGGACGCGCATGAGGCGATACGCCCTACGGATATCGCCAATACGCCCCAAACGGTTAAAGCTTCTTTGAGCAACAATCAATATCGTTTATATAAACTGATTTACGAGCGTTTCCTAGCCAGCCAGATGGCCGATGCGCGTATCGAAACCAATACGGTTACGATTCAGGCGAACGATTGCACGTTTAAGGCAACGGGCGCGCGCACGCTGTTCGACGGGTTTACGGCAATCTATACTGAGGGAAAGGACGAGCAGCAGGATGAGATTGTGGCGCTGCCCGAGCTGAACGCGGGCGAAGCGCTTGACTTATTGAACCTCCTGCCTGAACAGAAATTCACGCAGCCGCCGCCCAGGTACACCGAAGCCTCGCTTGTCAAGGCGCTGGAGGAAAAGGGTATCGGCAGGCCGAGCACATATGCGCCTATCATATCCACCATCATTGAACGGGGATATGTGCGCCGGGAGAAAAAGCTGCTGACCCCTACGGACTTAGGCTTTGTAGTAACGAATTTGATGAAGGAGAATTTCAGCGACATCGTAAACGTAGCTTTCACAGCGGCGATGGAGGAGCGGCTGGATCATATTGAAGAAGGGGAACAGGAATGGGTTGAGGTACTAAAGGAGTTCTACGCGCCGTTTGCTCAGAGCGTGGAGAAAGCATCGCAAACCATTGAAAAAGTGGTCATACCCGATGAGGTGTCGGATATACCCTGTGAAAAATGCGGGGCGATGATGGTTTATAAAACGGGAAGATACGGGCGGTTTCTTGCGTGTCCGAATTTCCCGCAATGCCGCAACACCAAGCCCATACTTGAAAAAATCGACGTCCCATGCCCAAAGTGCTCCGCTTCCGTAATTAAACGCAAATCAAAGAACGGTAAGCCGTTCTACGGCTGCGAGAGGTATCCTGAGTGCGATTTCACCTCGTGGGATAAGCCCGCGAAAGAGAAATGCCCCTCATGCGGCTCGCTTATGGTTCAAAAGATAGGCCAGCATGGGGCGTATACCATCTGTACGAACAAGGAATGCTCAAACGCGCACAAGCCGTCGAGAAAGGATGATAAAGATGCATGATGCGGTCCGAACGGCCGCATGAGTTTGAGACTACGCGCGAAAGCGTTTGAAGGTTGCATGCCCGTTGAGGAGATGGTAAGGGAAATGACCCTGGCGTTCGGGCCGCTTAAACCGGTCGGGTTAATGGATGAGCGCACGGGGGAGAAGCATCTTGCCGTCGTTTAATTGCGCCGGGACGACGCGGAGGGCAAGCTATGTCGGCTTTCAAACAAACCTGCTCTTTGGAGAACAAAAACCGGTTTTTGGCCTTTACCCGGCTTGAAATCGGCGCGCTTTCACCGCTATGGGTAATGCACCGCAACACATTCATTCGCTCACCGAAGAAGCTCAAATGGGGTTAAGCGCGGCGGCGCGACCAGGCCTGTACTTCGCCGGGCAGATAACCGGTGTGGAGGAATATGTGGAGAGTGCTTCAAGCGGGCTTGCGGTGTTTTGAACATGGCGAGGGCTGAGCCCCGTTGATTTCACGCGCCGCACTGCTAAGGCGGTTTGGCGCATAATGACAGTGGTTACGCGGGTAAGGATTTTCAGTCGATGATTCTTCATGATTGAAGCGGTCGAGGGGGCGCCGAGGCATAAACAGGCGCGATAGGCGGCGATAGCCGAGCGGCACTAAACGTTATTCATGACATAATTGAGGAAATAATGTAAAGTGTTGCATCATTGACTGGATATATGCTTATGATATGCTATGATAATTTGAAAGCGAGTTTTTGAAAGGGCGACATATATGAATTTTGATGGAACGACGATTATAGCGGTCCGCCGCGACGGGCACTGCGCCGTTGTCGGTGACGGGCAGGTTACGCTTGGGGAAAAAACGATTATGAAGCATAACGCCAAAAAGGTACGGCGGTTATATCATGATAAAGTAGTGGTTGGCTTCGCGGGTTCCGTTGCGGACGCCTTTACGCTGTGCGAGCGGTTCGAGGCGAAGCTTGAGCAATACAGCGGCGGGCTCAGGCGCGCGGCGGTTTCGTTGGCGCAGGATTGGCGTTCGGAGAAGGCAATGAGGCAGCTTCAGGCCATGCTGATAGCGGCGGACAAGGATGAGCTGCTCGTTATATCGGGGACTGGGGAGGTCATCAGCCCGGATGACGGCGTGGCCGCCATCGGCTCAGGCGGCATGTACGCGCTGGCCGCCGGCAAAGCGCTGATGGAGAATACCGGTCTTTCCGCCCGGGAAATTGCGGAAAAATCCATACTTATAGCCAGCGATATATGCGTGTTTACCAACGGCCGCCTTACCGTTGAGGAGGTATAGATATGATGACGCCGAGGGAAACAGTGGAAGCGCTCAACAGGTATATTGTCGGGCAGGATAAGGCAAAGCGAGCTGTGGCGATAGCTTTACGCAACCGGTACAGGCGCAGCAGGCTAAGCGACGAGTTGCGTGATGAGATAACGCCTAAAAACATCATTATGATAGGTCCGACAGGCGTTGGAAAAACCGAAATAGCGCGCAGGCTCGCAAAGCTGGTGGAAGCGCCGTTCGTAAAGATAGAGGCGACGAAATTCACCGAGGTTGGTTATGTAGGGCGCGATGTGGATTCCATGATACGCGATCTGGTAGACGCTTCGATACGGCTGTGCAAATCTAATAAGCTTGAGCAGGTGCGCATGGTCGCCGAAGCCGCCGCTGAGCAGAGGCTCGCGGATCTTTTAGCTCCGTCTCGTAAAAAGCACGCGGCGCAGCCGGCAAACCCCATCCAACTGCTGCTCGGCGCGGGCGCTCAGCCGCCTGAGCCGGAGCTTGACGAAACGGAAAAAGCGGAGCGCATTTCAAAAAAAGAAGCCATACTACGCGATCTTCGAGCAGGCGTTTTAGAGGGGCAGATGGTGGATGTGGAGGTATCCGAGTCCGCCACTGGCAGCGATACCATGATTGCGATGGGCATTGACCTAAATGTCAACGAGATGCTAGGCGGCATCCTACCCAAAAAAAAGAAAACGCGCCATATTCCCGTGCGGGAGGCTCGCAAAATATTGATTCAGGAGGAATCTGAAAAGCTGATTGATATGGATTCCGTTATCAGCGAGGCGCTCGATAAGGCGGAGCAGGAAGGCATAATATTTATTGACGAGATAGACAAAATCGCCGCAAACCACCGCGGCGGGAGCGGCCCGGACATTTCAAGGGAGGGCGTGCAGCGCGATATCCTGCCCATTGTGGAGGGCTCCACGGTCAGCACGAAATACGGGCCGATTAAAACGGATTTTATCCTGTTTATTGCGGCGGGCGCTTTCCATGTTTCAAAGGTTTCGGATCTTATCCCAGAGCTGCAGGGCAGATTTCCCATAAAGGTAGAGCTAAATGCCTTGACCGTTGACGATTACAAGCGGATTTTGACGCAGCCGCAAAACGCCGTTATAAAACAGTACGCTCAGCTGTTAAGCGCGGATAACGTGAACCTTTCCTTTACGGACGACGCGCTGACGGAGATCGCGCGCTACGCCTTTACCGCGAATGAAACAACGGAAAATATCGGCGCGCGCAGGCTGCACACAATAATCGAGAACCTGCTTGAGGATATATCGTTTAACGCGGGCGGGGAGCATCCGTTGATAGACGTTACAGTTGACGGCCGTTATGTTAAGGAGCATTTTGCCAACACGGACGCGGCTGAGGATCTCCAGCGGTTTATCCTGTAATTTGAGCCTTTAACGGAGGGCTACAATGTTCCATATCGTTTTAGTGGAGCCTGAGATACCGCAGAATACGGGCAACATCGCAAGAACATGCGCGGTTACGGGTTGTGCGCTTCATCTGGTGAGGCCGCTCGGGTTTGAGATAGACGACAAAAAACTCAAACGCGCGGGGCTTGATTATTGGCATAGCCTTGAGATCCATTATCATAACAGCTTTGAAGAGCTTGAACGAGAGCATGAGGGAGGCCGGTTCCATCTGGCCTCAACCCACGCGGCCGCGCGCTATACAGACGCGCGCTATCAGGACGGCGATTTTTTGGTATTCGGCAAGGAAACCGCCGGCCTGGGCAAAGGCTTACTCAGCAGGCGCGCTAAGGACGCGATACGCATACCCATGATGCAAGGGCAGCGTTCTCTCAACCTTTCCAACTCAGCGGCTGTGGTGCTGTATGAGGCGCTGCGCCAAACAGGTTTCCCGCTTCTTCAATGAGCGATGCGCTCATTAAAGAGGCGTTGAGATGATTCTTCAAAAAACCGGTATAATTTCAGAATTTTTCTTGACAGCGTTAACAAGCTTGTTTACAATAAAGCTTGTGTGTTTATTATGATTGGCGGTATGCGCCACAGCCCCGGTAGCAGCTGCAACGCATAATAGCAAATGGATTTACGAAATGATTTTACCATTTGGGAGGATAAGCCATGAAAACCTATATGGCAAAGCGCGAAACCCTCGAGCGTAAGTGGTATGTTGTCGATGCGGACGGTATGGTATTAGGCCGCCTCGCTTCACAGGTTGCCGCCATACTTCGCGGGAAGCACAAGCCAATATATACGCCGCATGTTGATACTGGCGATCATGTTATTATTATCAACGCGGATAAAGTTACCCTTACGGGGAACAAGCTTGATCAAAAGAAATATTACCGCCACACGGGATATCCGGGAGGAATCCGGGAGACCTCGTACCGTACGCTGATGGAGAAAAAGCCGGAATTTGCGGTTTACGAGGCTGTTCGCCGCATGATGCCCAAAGGCCCGTTGGGAAGGCAAATGCTCAAAAAGCTGCGCGTATATCGCGGAACGGATCACCAGCACTCGGCGCAGATGCCCGAGACGCTCGTGCTCAAGTAATATGGGAAGGAGAAACAGATGATGGAGAAGGTTCAATATCTAGGTACCGGAAGGCGTAAGAAATCTGTCGCGCGCGTCCGTCTGCTTCCCGGGGGCGGCAGCATTATGATTAATAAGCGCGATTTGGAGGAATACTTTGGCCTTGAAACGCTTAAAATGATAGTCCGCGCTCCTCTGGTTTTAACAGGAACCGACGGCAAGTACGACGTGTTGGTTAACGTCTATGGCGGGGGTACGACCGGCCAGGCCGGCGCTATCCGTCACGGCATATCCCGCGCGCTGCTTATTGCGGATCCCTCGTTGCGCGGGGCGCTGAAAAAAGCGGGATTCCTTACGCGCGATCCGCGCATGAAGGAAAGGAAAAAGTACGGCTTGAAGGCTGCGCGCCGCGCGCCGCAGTTCTCAAAGAGATAATTCGCTCTTGTATCCGTGAACGGTCTAAGTTCGTCTTTATGGCGATAAATCGTACCTCGGTATTAAAAATGTTTATCAGGATGTTTTCATGGGTTTCGCCATGGGAACATCCTTTTTTATCAATGTAATACGGTGCATGCTGCTTCTCTCAACTCTTATAGCTTCGTCTATAGTTCATAGACAGTTAAGGCTATCATAAATCCGTTATAGTAGAATTTGGCTTTTCACCGTGCCGCACTGATTTAGCGACGTTGACCGGAGCCTTCGAAACAGTTTCCGTACCTGATTAGTACTTTAAAGATTTTCGGATTGCATTTACATCGCCGCAGTAAACATGTCTTTAACTCTTCTAGCATTCGTTTAAATAATATATTTTAAGCGGGATACGTAAATTAGTTTTGATATATATTTATATATAAAATCCCTAGTAAGTAAAATGATGTATAGAATGTTCAAATAAAGAACCTAAAATCGAAAAAAACATAATCGCTTACCATTACAAGGCTTGCCGACATTAAATCTAAGCAACATCCCGGCGCGGGCCTTAAAATTCGGGACGTGCTTGATCTTATTGCTTGAACAGGCGAAATGTACTATATTATGATCATGGAATTAAGAAAGGCATGGTAAAAGGAATGAACTGGGTTGAGTTGGAGATTACTACCACGGCCGCCGGTGTTGACGTTGTTTACGCCCGCCTTGACGCGCTGGGGATTTCACAGATAGAGATCAGGCAAGGGCGGGAAGAACTTAAAGGCTTGCTGGAGGAGACTTCAAAATATTGGGATTTTGCGGATTTGGATGAGATCGGTGAGCAAAACGATACAAGCGTAGTCGCATACTGGGCGGATCTGCCGGAAAACCGGGCGCTGCTTGAAGCCGTATCGGCGGGGATGCAAGAGCTAAAAAGCGCCGACATTGGCATAGACTTAGGTTCGCTCAACCTCAGCCATAAAATTGTGGGTGAAGAGGATTGGGCGAACAACTGGAAAGCCTATTATAAGCCTATAGAGGTCGGAGGGCGGCTGCTTATCTGCCCTTCATGGGAAAAACCGGTTAACCGGCAGGGAAGGGTCGTTCTCCTCCTTGATCCGGGGATGGCGTTTGGAACGGGGAACCACCACACTACGCGCATGTGCCTGGAGCTTATTGAAGCGTATATGGGTAACGGCGCGCGCATGCTGGACATCGGCTGCGGAAGCGGCATTCTTGCTATTGCCGGGCTGCTGTTAGGCGCTAAAGCCGCCGTTGGAATCGATATTGATCCCGCCGCCAGCCGTGTCGCCGTGGAAAATGCGGCTTTAAACGGCTTGCGGCAGCCGGATATTACCTTTGAGACCGGCGATATACTTGCTGAGCCTAAATGGGCTGAAAAATGGGGCAATGCCCCCTTTGATATCGTAACGGCGAACATTGTGGCTGGCGTGATTATACCGCTCATGCCGATGATTCCACAAATGCTCAAAAAGAATGGATTTTTCATCGCGTCCGGGATTATTGCAGACCGCGCTGCTCAGGTTGAAGCGGCTGCAAAAGACAGTGGGCTACATTTGGTAAACGTCGTTCAAAGCGGCGATTGGTTCGCCATGCTCGCGCAGAAGGCGGTTTGATATGCACCGTTTTTTTATCGGAGAGGATCAAATTATTAACGGGAATGAGGCCTGTATAACCGGCAGCGACGCGGATCATGCGAAAAAAGTGCTTCGGCTGCGTGAGGACGACGCTGTAATCATTCTCGATGGCAAGGGTATGGAGTATACGGGCCGTATCATCACCTTAGACGGGAAGGTCTTGCGCGTCGCGCTTGGCGCCCCGTCCGCCTGCGCCGCGGAGCCGAGCGTTGAGGCTACGCTCTTTCAATGCCTGCCAAAGGCGGGCAAAATGGATTTGATAATACAAAAAACGGTCGAGCTTGGGATAAGCCGAATTGTCCCTGTGCTTTCACATAGGTGCGTCGCCAGACCGGAAGCGGGCGATATGAAGAAGCGTGTAACGCGGTATCAGCGAATCGCATATGAAGCCGCTAAACAGTGCGGGAGGGGGATTATACCGAAGGTTAATGATGCCGTTAAACTTGAGGAGGCTTCGGAAAAAGGCGCGGGGCTCCTGATTTTTGCGGATGAGGAGGAGAAGGATACGAGCCTCAAACGGCGGCTGCGCGGAGCGCAATCACCAGAGAAGGTAAGCTTTCTTATCGGGCCAGAGGGAGGTTTGGCGCGTGAGGAGGCTAAACTGCTCGCATTAGCCGGCTGGCATCCGGTAACGCTGGGGAAGCGCATTTTGCGCACGGAAACGGCTCCGATCGCCCTGTTGGCAATGCTGATGTATGAACTGGAGGGGTAAAGCGCATGAAAATAGCTTATCATACGCTCGGCTGCAAGGTTAATCAATACGATACGCAGGCGGTACGCGAGCTTCTGGAGCGTAATGGGCACCCTACCGTCGCGTTCCAGGAACAGGCCGACGTTTACATCATCAATACATGCACAGTAACGCACATAAGCGACAGGAAATCAAGGCAATTAATTACCCGCGCGCGCCGGCAATCCCCGAACGCGTTTATCGTTGTAATGGGCTGTTACGCTCAGCGCAAGCCGGATGAGGTTGCAGGGCTGCCCGGGGTAGATCTGGTGATGGGGACTAAAGATCGGGGGGAGATCATTCGTTACATACAAAACCTGTCTCAAACCGGGCGAACGCTGGATAGTGTTAAGGCTTTCAGCGCTGGACGCAATTCGTTTGAGGAGTTACCGGCCGTTTCCGGCGAGCACACGCGGGCGTACCTGAAAATACAGGATGGGTGCGACATGTACTGCACGTATTGCATTATACCCTACGCGCGCGGGCCGGTGCGCAGCCGTGAGCCGGTTAATATCCGCCGGCAGATGGAGGAACTTGAGCGCAGGGGGTACAGAGAAATCGTACTTACAGGTATCCACCTCATGTCCTATGGAAAGGATCTTGGCAACCGCACGCTCCTTGACGCCATCGCCCAGGCGGAAGGGCTTGACGGCATATGTAGGATACGGCTTGGTTCCCTTGAACCGAACATGCTCACGGATGAAATAATCAGTGAATTAGCTGGAAATGACAAGATCTGCCGCCAGTTTCATCTGTCGCTGCAAAGCGGTTGCGACGAGGTGCTAAAGCGCATGAACCGCCGCTATACAACCGCAGAATACACCGCGGCTGTTAAAAAACTTCGCGAGGCGATGCCGGGCTGCGCGATTACTACGGATATTATAGCGGGCTTCCCCGGCGAAACGGAGGAGGCGTTTGAAGAAACGCTTGCATTCGCGCAGGATATGGCATTTTCAAGAATCCACGCGTTCCCCTATTCTAAAAGGGAGGGGACGAAAGCCGCGGTTATGCCTAATCAAATCCGCTCCGATATTAAAGAGGCCCGGGTTCGCCGGCTTTTGGATTTGGCCAGAGAGATGGAGGAACGCTATGCCGGAGGGCTTATCGGCACAATACAGCCCGTACTCTTTGAGGAAATGGAAGAAGGCAGGCTCAAGGGATACACGGATACGTACGTTATGACGCGCGTAGACGGCGTTCGCAGCGAGCTGGGCCATGTTTTCCCGGTACGGATGACCGGAATGAAAAACGGAGAGCTTATTGGCGAACGACTGCCATCATAAAAAGAAAGGGAAAAGGTAAATGGATAACTGCATTTTCTGTAAAATTGTACGCGGAGAGGTTCCAGCGAAAATTATTCTTGATAGCGATGAAACGCTAGCTTTTTACGATGTCGATCCTAAGGCGCCAGTGCATATACTGATAATACCAAAAGCGCATATTGGCTCCATCATGGAAGCGGGCGGCGAAAACGCCGGGGCATTTGAGGCTATGGGGCGGGTAGCGCGAGAATTGGCGGTGAAGCTTGGCCTGAATGAGAGCGGCTTTCGCATTATCGTCAATACGGGACGTGACGGAGGGCAGACCGTGCAGCACCTTCATATGCACCTTCTGGGCGGGCGCAGCCTGGAATGGCCGCCGGGATAAAACGGTTTATCCATTTAGGAGGCGAGCCTAAAATTGCTGCGATTATCGTGGAATTTACTGGTTGACTTGAAACTGCGGATGAAGTATAATATCAATTGTGTGTTTTGCAAAGTTCCTTATGCTCATAGCAACGGTACGATTTGTAATGTCGCATCAGAGGGGAGGGAAAAGGAATGGAAATTCGTGTAGGTGAAAACGAGTCCCTTGAAAGTGCTCTTAAGCGGTGGAAACGCAAATGCGCACGTTCTGGTTTGATGGCCGAAGTCCGCAGGCGCGAGCATTATGAAAAGCCCAGCGTTAAGCGGAAGAAGAAGGCCGAGGCGGCAAGAAAGCGCAAGTATTAACGGCTTGAATTGTTTAATTATTTAAGATGGCGAACACCATCAATTTATACAATCGTGCTACGATGCGCTATGGAATGAGCGTGCACATGAATTGGTAATATAATAGCAGCGTATTCGCGTTATGTCGTACATTACGAATCGCTTTTTACAGAAAACGCCCGCGTATTTTTACAAGGGCGTTTTTATTATATGCTAAACAGATAAAACCGCTGACTGCGCCGTTATTTTACGCCTCTAAGCTCTTCGAGCATTGAGTGAAAAATCTCAATATGCCGTTCTTCATCAAGTATAATGCGATTAATATTGTTTACTATATACTCATCCCGTACCCAGGCGGACTGGCGCCTATAGCTTTCAATCGCTTCGTATTCCCCGCATATCGCGTATTCGATTATTTGCGGCATCAGGCGCGGATATTGGTTCCAGGACGGGCTCCAATAGCTTAGCTTTCTCCCCGAATAGCTCCAAAGCCTGGGATCCGCGCCCAGCAGCGACGCTAATTGACAGTAAATTTCCAGATGACGCATTTCAACTTTGCTGACCTGAAGGAAGCAATCCGCAAGATCAGGGTATTCGCTCTTGAGTATAACGCTGTTATAAATATATAGACTTATCGCCGACATTTCCGAGCTGTATGAGGCGATGTTTTTGAGCATTAACCGCGCGTATTGCGGATTCGGCCCGCAGACTTTAACAGGCGGATAGGGCGTGTGATCCGAGAAAGACATAGAAGCAGGCTCTATACTCATCAAAAATTCTCCTTTAAGCATTTACTAATGTTATATCTGCTTACAAAGAAGATTATGACCACGAAAAAAAAGATGATACGGGTTTTCATGCAGCGGAATTGGTAGCCTATAACAAGCGTTGTGCGTAAAGCAGGGTATCCGTTGAAAGGTCAAATCCATGATAAAATATTACGCAGAAGGTTCATACTCATAAACATGCTGCTCGTATCCCTTGTGCTTATAATGGTATTTGCCGCCTTATGCCTCAACAGTTTCCATCGCCTGCGCACGCATACCATGACTGCCTGAACAGAGCGATGAATTACCGCGCGGGGGACACGCCGCAAAAGCCGCAGATGGGAAAGCTGGATTTGCGTGAACCCGGCCTGAACATACCAGTCGTAAACATTATACTTAAAGGGAGCGTTATCTTTATTGAATCGCGCGGCGATGCGGTGATTCCGCCTTCAATTTGGGTAATCCGGTATCGCGGTGTTTAGACCCTTGTTATTTATCCTCCTTTTTGCGCGCGTGAGAATCCACAACCTGTATAATGCTGCTTGCGATAGCGATAACGCATAACGCGCCGAAAAGCGTTTTGGTTGAATCGTTGTTGATAAAGCGCATATTCGGGTTAAACGCATCGAGCACCAAAAGTGTCAGGAGCATAAAGGATAGAATGATAGCGGCGTGGGGCAAAATCTTTTTCACTTGCTTGTCTCCTTAAAATAAATGATATCGCTGGATCTTCTTCCGCCGTCGTGCGGTCTGCTGTAAAGGCGGCCGTCGAAGCACATGGCTGCGGTAGCGCCGCCGTCAAGATTATAAGCCATGCTTACGCCAAGGCCTTCAAATATTTCGGCAAGCTGGGGCAGCGTCATACCCACGGAGTAGTCGTCCTGCCGCCCGTCCACAAGTATAAAGCAGTAGTGTCCGGGTTCATAATATCCGATAGCCGCACGCGGGTTATGCGAGTTTGCCATATTGCCCCTGTATTTGGTAATCGCCTGACCTTCCTTAACCAATACCGGGCCAAACGCCCATGCCTGATACGCGCCGCGCTTTATGACTTCATCGATATTAACGTCGTGATCCTCATATGCCTCCATAACCCCGTCGTGATATAGTATGCAAACGTCCTCGTCGCTGGGGGTTGTTCGATAAAGCACGCCGTTTCGTATTACAAGCCCTTCCGTGTCGAGCTGGCAATAGTCCCCTGAGATAGCGAATATCGCATCGTTATCATTGGCGATATCCAGTGGGAATTTGCGTTTGAAAACCTCATAATCCCCGCTTGCGAAGGCGGTGAAAAACGTATTGATATCCTTAATGTACACATCCGCCACGTAATACACGGAATCGTACGCCTGCCCTGTGGTTATAGTGATGCTCATGTTCGGGCTGCGGTACTGATTTTCGCCAATAAAGGTTTCCCCATCCGTAAACTTATCCGGAAACCGAGCGCCGAACATTCCCATATAGGGCGTTGGCGTTGCCTCAAGCTCCGCCGACTGAGATGGCTGTGAAGCAGGCGGCGGGGTAAGAGCTGGGGTAGGGCGTATAACAAGCGGTTCTTCGCCGGATGGAGAATAGCGAGGCAATACATAGAGAAACCAGTAGAATGCCCCAAGCCCAAACAGAATAATAACCAAATCTATCATGAAAGCGCGAAGCATAAGCCGTTTAGCCGTTGAGGAAAACCGCGAATACTTCTGTTTTTTTATTTGTTGGGTCAATTTAATTCCTCCATCATCTTATTTTGCTGCAGGCTTGAGCATTATTATGATGCTAAAATATTAAAAAATCAATGCATATTGTCGTTTTTAATAAACGCATGGAAAAATGGCGTTACGGCTGGGAACATTCACAAATTCTTTTAAATCAGCATGAATTTGGCGTGTTATAATAGGCGTGTGCAACCTAATATCTTTTGGCTGCAACAAATGTATGATTATTGAGGTGTTCTTTATGAGAAAAAGATTGATAGCGGCAGGCTTGCTTCTTGTGATGTGCATGAGCCTGGGCATGGGCGCCGCTCTGGCTGACGAGGTAGGCGAAGAGCGCGAGCAGCGCGTTACCATGGGCGCTAACCTTGACGCTGAGCAGAGAAAGAATATTTATAAGGATTTCGGCATTGAAGAGGGCGAAATCAAAGAGCTGAAGGTTACAAACGCTGAAGAACGCGAGTACCTCGAGGGGCTGGTGCCGGACAGAAAAATCGGCAGCGTAGCGCTTTCATGTAGCTTTATAACCATGCTTGACGATGGAAAAGGGCTGGATGTAACAACCAATAATATCAATTGGTGTACTAAAGAGATGTATACCAACGCCCTTATCACCGCCGGTATTTACGACGCTAAGGTTATGGTGTCCGCGCCGTTTGCCGTTTCCGGGACGGCCGCGCTTACGGGCATCTATAAAGCTTATGAAGACATAACGGGCAAAAAACTGGATGAAAACGCGAAGAACGCCGGCGCTGAAGAGCTGATTACAACGGGTGAACTTGGCGAGGTTATCGGCAAGGAAGAGGCCGCCAAGCTGGTTAACGAGTTGAAAAAGATACTTGACCAGCTCAAGAATATGACGGACGACCAGGTCCGCGCGGAAATACGCAGAATTGCGGACGGCTTGAATATTGAGCTTACGGATGAACAGGTTGAAAAGCTGCTCTCCCTGTGCCGCTCGCTTCAGAACCTGGATCTCGATGTATTGAAGGATAAACTGTTTTCCTTGACGGATGCGCTTAATAACGCCAGCAAAGTAGGCGATTTCTTTACCGGTCTGGCCGAAGGAATCAAGAACTTTTTCGCCTCCATCGGCGATTTCTTCACTCGATTGTTCGGCGGCGGGAAATAACGTATTTTATACCGCATCGCGGGATGGCTTATACCGGGTAATTTTAAAAGAATAAACGAACGGCAGGGCTTTTCAAGCCCGCCGTTTGTTGTGTAATCTAATTAGCTTTCGGAGGCAATCCATGAAAGAAAATAAATATGACGACGACGCTTTTTTTGAAAAATATAGCGGTATGGAACGATCTAAATCCGGGTTAGATGGCGCGGGGGAATGGCGGACGCTGCGAACGCTGCTCCCTGACTTTAGCGGTAAAAGGGTGCTGGACCTTGGCTGCGGCTTTGGCTGGCATTGCCGCTATGCGTTGGAGAACGGCGCGGCTTCGGTGACAGGCGTAGACATTTCTAATAAAATGCTTGCGCGCGCAAAAGAGTTAACGCCGTCGGAGAGGGTTAGCTATGTTTGCGTGCCAATTGAGGACGTTCAATACGCGCCCGAATCATTTGATGTAATTATCAGCTCTTTAACCTTTCATTATCTTTCCTCGTTTGAGCCGGTGTGTCGTAAAGCCTATCATTGGCTGGCAAAAGGCGGGAGCTTTGTTTTTTCTGTTGAGCATCCGGTTTTTACCGCTTACGGCAGCCAGGACTGGATATATGGCGAGCAGGGTGAGATCGACCATTGGCCGGTAGACCGCTATTTTGAGGAAGGGATGCGCGAGGCGGTTTTTCTGGGCGAGCGTGTCGTAAAATACCACCGAACACTGACCAGTTATTTAGGCGATTTGATTATGGCGGGTTTTAGTTTGGAGGATGTTGTAGAACCAAAACCGGACGATACAAAACTAAAGTCCGTCCCTGGCATGGCGAATGAGCTGCGCAGGCCCATGATGCTCATCGTGTCGGCGGTAAAGGGGTAGTCGCCGCCTTCATGAGGCGCGAATATTATTGTCGCCGGTCTGGATCATCTTTTATACGAAAATTTGAAAAAATTGACAATCCTTTATATTTGGGGTTTATAACCATCAAGAAAACTGCTAGCACTCGGTATATCCGATTAGTCTAAACTTGTCGATGGTAGAATACGCACGCGCTGGTCGTTTAATTCTTCCGATACCAATCAACATCGATACTTGGCGCGCCTTAATCAAACAAATTCTACCGTAAGCGGATATTAACATTTCAAATCTATTTCCTAAGGGTCATCTTTTTAGTTGAAAGCAAAACGGGAGAAAATTGTTTTGTATATAGAATATGGCATTTGTAAAAGCGCGCTGTTAAAGGGTTTAGGCTTCATAATTTATGCTTTTATACGTCTTAAAGAATTTCAACTCAACAGCGTTGCTTGACATTATAATAATCTTATTGTATTATAATCAACAAGTTCAATATAATATAAAGGTGATAACAGATGTCATTAAGGTACGGTCTATTGGGCCTTTTAAATTATGGACCTATGACGGGATATGAATTGGATAAGGCGTTTAAGGCGTCGCTTTCGTTTTTCTGGCAGGCAAAGACCAGTCAGGTTTACCGCGAGCTGAACGCTATGGAACGGGCAGGCCTGCTGATAAGCGAGCGCGTGATTCAATGTGAAAAACCGAACAAGAGAGTATACACGATAACAGGCGGCGGGAGAGAAGAGCTTATGAGATGGCTGTCCGTGCCGGAAACGGATATCGCCAACGCTATGCGCGTTAGAAGCGCCTTTCTCATGCGCGTCTTCTTTGCGGGAGAAGTGCGAGCCGACCAATCGCTCGAGATGCTCCGGGCATATCGCGCACAATGCCTTGAAAGCCTAAAATCGCTCGAGTCCGCCCGGGCGGCAAGCTCTGAGTATGGAACGGTTATGAGCGACGAACGAAAGCTAAGGTTTTGGGAGCTTTCGATACTTTACGGTAAAGCGTTCTATGAAGCGAGCTTACAATGGGCAGACAAAGCAATTACAATTATAGAAGGGATGCAACCTTGAACGTCTTAGTTTTAAACGGTTCGCCTAAAGGTGAACGCAGCAATACCATGCGCCTGACCCGCGCGTTCCTGGATGGAGCGCGATGGGGAGACGCCCAAATTATTGACGTGGCGAAAGCCGACGTGAAACCATGCCTGGGCTGCTTCGCTTGTTGGAACAAGACGCCGGGCAAGTGTGCCATAAACGATGAAATGAGCGGAATTCTTGCGAAAATGCTTGCGGCCGATGTGATTATATGGTCGTTTCCGCTGTATAATTTTAACGTTCCAGGCGGCTTAAAAAACCTGATTGACCGCCGGCTGCCACTTTTTCTGCCCTTTATGGCTGAGGGCGTCAGAGGCGGAGGGCATCCGCAACGCTTCGACTTATCCCGCCAAAAGCACGTTGTCATATCAACCTGCGGCTTTTGGACGGCGGAAGGCAATTATGAAGCGGTCACAGCAATGTATGACCGGATTTGCGGACAGGGACGCTATACGGCGATTTATTGCGGACAGGGGGAGTTATTCCGCGTACCGGAACTAAAAGGCCGCACAGACGCATATTTAGAAGTTGTACGCCGCGCGGGGGCGGAATATGCCGCCGGCAGCGTTAGTGCCGGCACATGGGCGAGCCTTGCCGAGCCGCTGTTCCCGCGTGGTGCGTTTGAGAAAATGGCGGACGCATCCTGGGGAAATGCCGAGGGAGAGGATTCTGGAACGCCCGCCGACGACAGCTTGAGCTTTACGACGCAGATGGCGGCGTTGTATCGGCCGGACGGCGTGGAGCGTATTGTGGAATTTTATTATTCCGACATTGACAAAACCTATCAAGTCCTGTTGACCAAGAAAGGCTCGAAGGTCGTTACGGACGATTTTAAGCCTTATACTACGAGGATTGAAACGCCCTATTCAGTCTGGCGTTCCATAGCGCGCGGTGAAATATCCGGTCAGAGCGCCCTGTTTCAGCGCCTATATAAAGTCCTGGGCGATTTTGACCTCATGCTAAGGTGGGATGACCTGTTTGGCGCAGGAACGCCTGAGAAGCGGACTGCGCATAATCCCGTTAGAAAAACGAATATGCTGCTACTTCTTGCGCCGTGGATTGTCATTTGGACGGTAATGGCGATTAGCCCTACTGTCGGCAGCGCGGTAGGGATCGCTGTCGCGGCGTCTGTGCCGTTGCTGTGGCTCGCATTTGAGCCTGTTATCTATGAACGGATCAGCGTCGCGATTGTAGCAGGGCTGTCGTTGTTGGTTTTACTCGGCGCGGATACAAGGCTTATCGTATCCGGCAGTTATCTGATTTTCGGCCTGATGTGGTTCCTTGGAGCGTTTCCCCGTATACCGCTGACCGCCTATTACAGCGCGCCGCGCTACGGTGAGGAAAGGGCTTATTTTAACCCGCTGTTCATCCGCACGAACCGTATTTTGACCGCCGCTTGGGGCTTATTGTATCTCATTACGCCGATTTGGACGTATATTTTAATGGGAACAGGGCTTTCCCCTTATGTAGGCTTGATTAATTCCGCATTACCCGCATTGATGGGCGTTTTCACGGCATGGTTTCAGAAGTGGTATCCGGCGCGATACGCGAGGGGATAAGAACGTGCTTTAAGGGGTAAGAGAAACGGCTGCATTTGATTGCATAAAAGGAAGGAATCTGTCTTTTTTCTAGGAATTTTTAATGTACTTGCGCTTTATGCGTCTAGACGATGTTGCCGAATTTTAATCCGTTGTTGAAAGATTCGCTCCCTTTGAGAGATTCATAAGAATTAGGTTGACGGGTCATTCGCTTTTTTATATGTTGCCCGGCATAGGTTTTAGAGGTGGATAGCCAAATATAAGCACCGATAAAGCAATGGCATTCAGCTTCGGATAAATATAACTCAGATAAGCCGTTTAAAGCCGCTGATGTTTTTTCTTGACAGCGGGAATTTGCCGTCATATAATCGGATGAATAATAGGCGTTGATGGAGAATGCCGTGACTATAAGCGCTTTAGAGAGGGCCGCGCTTGCTGAAAGCGGTCCGCGCGAAGGCCATGCGCGATTTCGCTCCTGAGCCGAGCCGGTGAAGCCGTATGGCGCGTAGCCTGCTCCGGGCAAGCCCGTTACAGCTAAAAGAGGCCCCGCCAAGCGGGGTGAAATTGGGTGGTACCACGAACGCGCCTTCGTCCCTTGGACGAGGCGTGTATTTTATTTGGAGGAAAGGCATATGAACGAGGAACTTGAAAAAATCAGGCTGGAAGCCCTTTCAAACCTAAAAAACGCAAAGGAGGAGGCGGATCTGGAGGCGGTATCCGTTCGCGTGCTCGGACGCAGCGGCGCGCTCACTGAGATACTGCGCACCATGGGCAAGCTGGATAAGGAGCGGCGCGCGGCGTTGGGTCAGGCTGCGAACGCGGTGAAAAAGGAGCTGGAGGCGGAGATTGGGCGGCGGCGCGAAAGCTTAGCAGAGGCGATGCTTGAGCTAAGGATGCAGCGCGATAGAATTGATGTTACGGAACCCGGCAGGCGCGCAATTGCCCGCGGCCGATTGCATCCGCTTACGCAAACCTACCGCGAGATCCGCGACGCGCTTATCGGCATGGGTTTTACGATGTTTGACGGGCCGGAGGTAGAGCTTGACGATTATAACTTCACAAAGCTGAACCTCCCTCCGGATCATCCGGCCAGGGATATGCAGGATACATTTTATGTGAATGACAGCGTTGTACTGCGCACGCATACCTCGCCCTGCGAAGCCAGGGCTCTTTTGAGTATGCAGCCTCCGTTTCGGATTATCATCCCCGGCCGCGTGTTCCGCGTGGACGAGGTGGACGCAAGCCACAGCCCCGTGTTTATGCAGATGGAAGGGCTTGTTGTAGATAAGAAAATTTCTCTTTCGGATCTCAAGGGCACGCTGGACGCGTTTGTACACGCCGTGTTTGGTGAAAACGTTCGCACTCGCTTCAGGCCGAGCTATTTCCCGTTTACGGAACCTTCCGCCGAGGTGGATATTTCCTGTACGCTGTGCGAGGGGAAAGGATGCCGCGTATGCAAGGGTACGGGCTGGCTCGAGATTTTGGGATGCGGGATAACCAATCCGCATGAGATTGAAAACTGCGGTCTTGATCCGAGGGAATGGAACGCGCTGGCGTTCGGCATCGGCGTGGATCGCGTGACAAATCTTAAATACGGCATATCGGATATCCGTCTGCTGTATGAAAACGACGCGCGGTTCCTTGCGCAATTTTGATAAGGAGGGTAATGCATCATGAAACTGCCTCTAAAATGGCTGAAGGAATATGTGGATTTCAATGTGTCAATCGATGAGTTCATCGAGCGCATGATGTGGCGCGGGTTTGAAATTGCCGGGGCGGAACTCGAGCTGCCCGGCGTTTCGGGCGTATATGCGGGGATTATTCAGCATATCGAAAAGCACCCGAACGCGGATAAGCTCCAAATTTGCGTTTTGGACGTTGGCCAAAATACCCCAGTAACCATCGTAACCGGCGCGAAAAACGTGTTTGAGGGCGCGTGCGTACCCGCCGCGCTCGACGGCGCGCTGCTTGCGAACGGAGTTAAAATTAAGCCGGTGGAAATGCGCGGCGTAATGAGCTGCGGCATGCTGTGCTCGGGCGCGGAAATAGGTATAACGGATGAGGATTACCCGGGCGCGCAGGCGGACGGCATACTTATTTTAAAGGGCGAAATTAAGCCCGGCGCGCCAATAGATCAAGCGCTGGGTTTGGACGATGTGATATTTGATATTGAGCTTACTCCCAACAGGCCGGATTGCCAAAGCATTATCGGCATTTGCAGGGAGGCCGCGGCCGCGCTTGGGCAAAAGTTCAAAGAGCCCGTTATAAAGAAGATTTATGGGCAGGGAAACGCTTCCGCGTACGCGAGCGTAACGGTGGAAAACACTCAGCTTTGCCCGCGCTATACCGGGCGGGTCGTTGTGAATCTCAAGATTGAGCCTTCTCCCGGCTGGATGCAAAAGAAGCTTAAAAGCGCGGGTATGAGGCCAATCAACAATATTGTGGATATCACCAATCTGGTCATGCTTGAATACGGCCACCCTATGCATGCGTTTGACTTATCCTGCGTCAGCGGCGGGCATATCGTGGTGCGAAACGCGCGCGAGGGCGAGAAGGTTACGACGCTGGACGGCAAGGAACGCGTCGTTACGCCCGACATGCTGTTAATTGCGGATGAGGAGAAGGGCGTTGGAATCGCGGGCGTGATGGGCGGTGAAAACTCAGAGATCACTAAGAACACGAGGGCGACCCTGTTTGAGTCCGCCGTGTTCAAATCCGCAAGCATCCGATCCACCGCCAGAAAGCTGCGCCATACGACGGACGCGGCGGCAAGATTCATCAAAGGCGTCGAACCCGTAACGGCTATGAAAGCGCTGGAGCGTGCGGTTGAGCTGGTGGAAGAGCTTGGCGCGGGCGTTGTCGTCGGAGACGCGCTGGATGTGTGCGCCGCCGATATCCGGGAACGCGAGGTGGATATAGACTGGCGGCATGTGAACAGGATACTTGGCCAGGAGCATTCGCCGGAGGCCATGGCTCAGCTGCTCGAATCCATCAACATCCCTTCTTCAGTAATGGGGGATGCGCTTAGAATAACCATTCCGCATTACCGCGTGGATATTGAGGACGGGCTTGAGGCGGATTGGGACATCGCGGAGGAGATCGGGCGGCTTTATGGGTATTACCATATAAAGCCGACGATGATGCGCGGCGATACGTTCAGGGGGGGCTTGACCGGGGAATTCCGACTTGACGACGCGGTTAAGGATCAAATGGCTGCCGAAGGAGCGTATGAGATTTATAATTACAACTTCATGTCGCCTCACGAGCTTAACGCTTTGCTATTGCCTGAGGAGGATGAAAAAAGGCGCGCGGTAAGGATTATGAATCCGTTTGGCGAGGATCAAAGCCTGATGCGCACCACGCTTATCGGCGGAATGCTCAGGACGCTGGCCCTGAACGCGAACCGTAAAACCGGCCATCACCGTTATTTTGAAGTTGGCAACGCGCATTTTGATAACAATAACGTACTTCCCGAGGAGAGAAGGCTGCTGGGCGCGGCCTATTACGGCGCCGAAGAGAGCTTTTTTACACTTAAGGGAAGCGTTGAGGCGCTTTTGGAGAGCTTGGGCATATGCGGCTGTGAATTTGTTAACGGCGGCGGCGCGTATCTTCATCCCGGGCAGAAGGCGCTAATCGTATGCGGTACGGACGTAATCGGTGAAATGGGCGCGGCGCACCCCAAGGTGTTAAAAGCCTTTGGCCTGCCATCGAACGCGTATTTAGCGGAGATTTCGATGGCCATGCTCATGAAGCACAGGCGGAAGGGGACGGTATACCGCCCGATTCCCAAGCATCCCCTCGTGCAAAGGGATATTGCGGTTGTAGTGGATGAACAGGTCAAATCAGCGGATATTTTGCGCGTTATCAATACCGCTCAGGATGGCGTTATGCTTGAAAACGCCGAGCTTTTCGACGTATATCGCGGACAGGGCATACCTGAGGGGGAGAAAAGCATGGCGTATTCATTCACGCTGCGCGCGCGGGAGGATAAAACCCTCACGGATGAGGAGATACAGCAAGCGATGAACGCCGTAATCCATGCGCTAAGCGATAGGCTCAACGCGCGGCTTCGCGTTTAAACACGCGCGCAAGGTTAACCCGTCATAAGCCAGGTTAAGCGGCCCGGCGATACGCACAGCCCGGCGGGGTTTACGAAGGCTTTTTTGCTTTAACAACACAGACAAGGGTGGTGCGCGTAAGGCGAAACCGCCCTTTTTGATTTTATGCGGCAGGGTTTGAAGCTTTGCGTGCCGGCTGCCGGTGAAGCATTTGCTATGTAAACCAGATATAATAAGCCTGCATGGTTGGGTTACCCGTAGTGAATTTGGTTTGGTCAACGTATAACGATGCAACTCATGATACGATTTGTTGATTTCCTTATGCTTTTTTTATCAACTCTTTGGCAGATTATATATAAAACCTTCCTATTTCTACGCGTCGCTTTAACCATGGCCCGAAATATGTTATAATCAATATAGTTATTAAACACATGGTTTTTATTATAGTCATTGAGCGGAGGTACGGAATGGACTTAACCCTTTTAAACGAGGAGCAGCGCCGCGCGGTGGAATTTAAAGATGGACCTCTGCTTGTGTTAGCGGGCGCGGGTTCGGGTAAGACCCGGGCGCTGACGTACCGCATAGCCAACTTAATTGAAAAACACGGCGTCGCGCCGTGGAATATACTTGCTTTGACGTTTACGAACAAGGCGGCGAGGGAAATGCGTGAGCGCGTTGAAGCGCTGGTGGGCGGTTCAGCGAGCGATATGTGGCTTACCACGTTCCATTCCTGCTGCGCGCGCATACTCAGGAGAGACGCGGACGCGATTGGTTACGACAGGAATTTTGTTATTTATGACGATTCGGATCAAATGAGCGTATTATCGGATATTATCAAGCAGATGGGCATCGACGAGAAGGAGCTGCCCAAGCGCCGGCTCAAAGAGCGGATAAGCGACGCTAAGAACAAATCGCTCAATCCCATCGATTATCTCAACGAAGACCGCATAAACGGCGAGACGTACGCGGCAGTATATAAAAGGTATCAAAAAAGGCTTCGCGACGCGAACGCACTGGATTTTGACGACCTTCTGCTCAAGGTAATCGAGCTTTTTGAACATGTTGCCGATATTCTCGAAAAATACCGAGAGAAATTCCAATATGTGCTGGTCGACGAGTATCAGGATACTAATATGGCCCAATACCGCATGCTCCAGCTTTTGTGCAAGGAGCGCAAGAACATCTGCGTGGTCGGCGACGACGATCAAAGCATATACGGCTGGCGCGGTGCGGATATACGTAATATCCTGGAGTTTGAAAAGGACTTTCCGGGCGCTCAGGTCGTGCGGCTGGAGCAAAACTACCGTTCTTCAAGCGTTATTCTTGACGCGGCGAACCATGTGATACAAAACAACGCTTCAAGAAAGCGCAAAACGCTTTGGACGGATTCCAAAGGCGGCGAGCCCGTTGAGCTGTTTGCCGCGAACAACGAGCGCATGGAGGCGGATTACATATGCCGAAAAATACTCGAGGGGCGGCGGAATGGGCGCGGCTACAACGAGTTTGCCGTTCTATACCGGATGAACGCGCAGAGCCGCGTGCTCGAAACCATGTTTGTTAACTACGGGATCCCGCACAGGATCTATGGCGGCACGAGGTTCTACGAGCGCAAGGAGATAAAGGATATACTAGCTTATCTGCGGGTTATCGCCAATCCCTCGGACGATGTGGCGCTTGCTCGCATAATCAACGTGCCAAGGCGCGGCATTGGGGATATGGCCATGCAGGAGCTTGTCCGGCTGGCGGAAAATAAGGGCGTTCCGCTGCTTATAGCCGCGATGGATGGGGCGGGGCTTTCTCAGCGTGTTCAGCCCAGGATCAAGCAGTTCTCCGACATGATAACCGAGCTTATGGCGCTCAGGGAATGTATGAAGCTTTCCGAACTCGCGCAGGCGCTGTACGAACGCATAGGCTATGAGCAGTATTTAAAGGAAGATAAGCGCGGCGAGAGCGAGGCGCGCGTGGAGAATATACGCGAGCTTATAGGCAACATGATGGAGGTGGAGAGGGATCTGCCTGAGGAATCGGATTCGCTCTTAGCGTTTTTAGAAAGCGTATCCCTTATATCGGATATTGATAATATGGATGCAGACGAGGGCGCGGTTTCCCTCATGACGCTGCACAGCGCGAAGGGGCTGGAATTCCCCGTCGTGTTTCTTGCGGGTATGGAGGAGAACATATTTCCTTCATCACGCTCCAAAAACGATATCTCCGCGCTGGAGGAAGAACGCCGGCTGTGCTATGTTGGAATTACGCGCGCGATGGAGAAGCTTCATCTAGTTTACGCGAAACAGCGCGTTTTGTTCGGCGATTACTCATATAACGCGCCTTCCGTATTCTTAAGCGAAATACCGGATGAGCTTATCGAGGATAAGTCCGAGCACCCGGCGCCGGTTCAACAGCAAATGGTTAGAAAAAGCGCTGCTCCCCGGGTGAACACATCCATGCACCGCGGCTTCGAGGCAGCCGCGAACGCTGCGCCCGCGCGCCGGGCGGCCGTTACCGCGGCGGAGAAAAGCTTTAGCCCATACGAACGCGTCCGCCATGCGGCCTTCGGCGAAGGGACGGTTATGGATGTGAGCGGATCGGGCAATACCATGACCGTAACCATAGATTTTGGAGCCGGCGGAGTAAAACGGTTCGCGGCGGCTTACGCCCCCATCACGCCGGCCGATTAAGTGGAGGTAACGGCATGATGGAACGAATGAAGGAGCTGATAAAACAGCTTAATGCGTATGCCCGCGCATATTATGAGGAGGACGCCCCTCGAATCAGCGACGCCGAATACGACGCGCTTTTTGACGAGCTTGTTCGGCTTGAGGGCGAGTTAAGCACGGTGCTGCCGGATTCGCCGACGCTCAGGGTGGGAGGTGCGCCAATCGAAGCGTTCAGGCCGCATACGCACGCCGCGAGGCTTTGGAGCCTGGACAAAGTGAAAACGTCTCAGGAGCTTATGGACTGGGCAAAACGCGTTAAACGGATCCGGGCGGAATACATGAGCTCCACCGGTGAGGAGCTTTCGGCGTTGCGCTACGCGCTTGAGTATAAATTTGACGGGCTGACGATAAATTTAACCTATGACGGCGGCGACCTTGTCTGCTGCGCCACGCGCGGCAATGGAACGGTTGGCGAGGATATTACCGAACAGGCGCGAACGATACGTTCCATACCATTAAGTATTCCATATAAAGGGTTTATGGAGGTGCAGGGCGAAGGCGTAATGCGCCTTTCCGTGCTGGATAAAATTAATAAAAACTCCGATGAACCGCTTAAAAACGCGAGGAACGCGGCCGCCGGCGCGCTTCGGAACCTGGATCCGAAGGTGACGGCAGGCAGGCGGCTGGATTGCTTTTGCTATCAAGTCGGCGAGATCAGAGGGGCCGAGCTAACAGGATACGAGAGCATGATGCGGTTTTTGCGTGATAACGCTTTGCCGGTCAGCTCGTACAGCAAAATATATGATGATGTTGATGAACTAATTGCCGCAATAAACGAAGCTGAGCAGAACCGCGACAAGCTGGATTTCCTTATCGACGGCATGGTGATTAAAGTAACCGACTGGAAAACGCGCAGGGTTTTAGGGTATACGGATCGTTTTCCTAGGTGGGCTGTGGCCTATAAGTTTGCCGCCGAGGAGTCCACCACCATTGTGGAGAACGTTACGTGGGAGGTTGGGCGCACGGGCAAACTTACGCCGCTTGCGCACCTTGAGCCCGTAGAGCTTTGCGGCGCGACCATACGCCGCGCAACGCTTAATAATTATGATGATATCCTGCGCAAACGGGTAGGCGTTGGCTCCCGCGTTTTTATAAGAAGGAGCAACGACGTTATACCTGAGATACTCGGCAGCGTAAATGGCGACGATCCCAAACAGGCTGTTGAAAAGCCTGTTGTATGCCCCGCGTGCGGCGCGCACGTCGAGCACAGGGGCGTTCACCTGTATTGCACAAACTCTCTCTCGTGCCGCCCGCAGTTTGTAGGCAGGCTGGCACATTTCGCTTCGCGTGACGCGATGGACATCGAAACATTTTCGGGCAAAACCGCAGATCTTCTTGCAGAGGAGCTGGGATTAAGCGATATTCCCGCGCTTTACGCCCTGACGAAGGAACAGCTCTTAGCACTGCCTCGATTTGGGGATAAGAAGGCCGCGAACCTGATAAATGCGATTGAAGGGAGCAAAAAGCGCCCGCTAAGCGCGTTTATTTATGCGCTTGGCATACCAAATGTCGGTGTAAAAACCGCGCGGGATCTGGCAAAGTGCTTTGGAACCCTCAACGCGGTTCGTACGGCTTCGCGCGAGGCGCTTTTGGAAATACCGGATATCGGGGATGTGGTAGCGGACAGCATACGCAGCTTCTTTAACGATCCGTCCATATCCGAACAGGTGGATTTGCTCCTTGAGCGCGGCGTATCCCCACAAAAGGTTATTGATGAGGCGCACACGGGCCTTAACCCCGTAAGCGGCAAAACCTTTGTCGTTACCGGCTCGATGGAACGGATGGGGCGCAAGGAACTTGAATCGCTCATAGACGGGCTTGGCGGCAAGGCGTCTGGAAGCGTCAGTAAAAAGACGGATTATGTAATCGCCGGGGAGAAGGCCGGCGGCAAGCTGGACAAAGCCCTGGAACTTGGAATAACCGTTTTAACGGAAGAAGAATTTTTTAGTATGATTGGAGAAGCGTGATGCGCCTTGGTAAATTAAGCAACGAAGCGCTGGAACGGCTTATACTGAGTAAGTTCCGGCATATAAGGCCGGAGGTTATCTGCTCGCCTCAAATCGGCGTGGATTGCGCCGCGGTGGATCTTGCCGGCGGCGTGGCCGTGATGAGCATGGACCCGATAACGTCCGCTTCGGGTAATTTAGGCTGGCTTACCGTGCATGTAAACTGCAACGACGCCGCAGCGGCAGGCGCGGAGCCAATCGGTATTCTCGTAACGCTTCTCGCGCCACCTACGGCCACGGAGGAGGAAATCGGCGCCGTGGCGGATCAGCTTTCCGAGGCCGCCCGCCTCGCGAACATCGACGTTATCGGCGGTCATACGGAGGTGACGGACAGCGTAACGCGTATGGTTACATGCGCAACCGTACTCGCGAGGACGTTGGGCAGGGAGCCTGTAACCCCAGGCGGAATGAAGCCTGGGGACGATTTGGTTTTAAGCAAAACCGCGGGCCTTGAGGGAACTGCGGTTATCGCTTCTGATTTTCAGGAAAGATTGGGCTTTTTAACTCAGGCGCAGATCGAGGAAGCAAAAGGGATGATAAATATGGTAAGCGTTGTAAAGGAAGGCATTTTGGGAGCTTGTTCCGGCGCGACCGCCATGCATGACGTGACGGAGGGGGGCGTATACGGCGCCGCGTGGGAGATGGCTTATGCTTCGGGGTGCGGGCTTGAGCTGAATAAGGAAAGCATTCCGGTTCATCCGACAACGCGCGCGATATGCGAGGCGTTTTCGCTCGAACCTATGCGCCTTTTATCCAGCGGGTGCATGTTGATTTCCTGTCCGCAGGGCGAAAGGATGGCGAAAGAACTTCGCAAATCGGGCGTACAGGCTTCCGTAATCGGCGCGGCTGTTGAGGGCGCGGGCGTGGCTTTAAACGATGGAACCCGGATTGCCCCCCCCGGAACAGACGAACTGTATCGGTTATTCAGTGAGTTTTAGCGGCGGTGTTTTCATCCTAAAAAAATAATGATATAATTAATAAGTTAGCATGAAAATTCTGGAGGTTTATACACGTGATATACAGTATGACCGGGTTTGGGCGCGCAAAACTTGAACTGGACGGGCGCGAAATAACGGTTGAGATGAAAAGCGTTAACCACCGTTACCTTGATTTGAATTTTCGTATGCCAAGGCATATCAGCTTTGTGGAGGATGCGCTCCGCGCTTTGATCAAAAAAGGGATTTCCCGCGGACATGCGGACATTTTCTTATATTATAAAAATACGCGGCGCGACGCGCGTTCGGTTTCCATCGACAGCGCGCTTCTCGGCCAGTATCTGTCTTCAGCGGGGGAGTGCGCGAAGGAGTTTGGGCTCATGGACGATATCACGCTCAGCTCGGCTCTCCGCCTGCCGGACGTAACGGATATTGTTGAAGCGGAGGAGGATAAGGACGCTGTACTAACGCTTGCATGCGGCGCGGCGCAACTGGCGCTTAATGAACTGATGACAATGCGCGAAAAAGAGGGCGCGCAGATGTATGCGGATCTTTGCGGCCGTTTCGATACGATGGAGAGGCTGGTGGATGAGATGGTCGCGCGAGCGCCTTATGTAGTGGAAGATTACAGGGCAAGGCTCAATGAGCGCATATCCAAGCTGCTTGAGGGAGCGGAGGTTGATAACGAGAGGCTTGCGATGGAGGCTGCGATTTTTGCCGACAGAGCCAGCATAGATGAGGAATTGACCCGCTTGAAAAGCCATATCACGCAGGCGAGGGAGGCGTTGGCCGTGCCTGAGCCGGCGGGCCGCCGCCTGGATTTCATACTGCAGGAGATAAATAGGGAGATGAACACCATTGGCTCTAAAGCGAACGATGCTCAAATCACCAACACTGTAATAACCGGCAAGGGCGAGCTTGAGAAAATACGCGAACAGATACAGAATGTGGAGTAGGAGGTTAAGATGGCGCGTCTTTTAAATATTGGTTTTGGAAATATGGTTTCAATCGCGCGGCTCGTGGCGATACTTGGGCCGGACAGTGCGCCCGTAAAGCGCATGATTCAGGAAACCAGGGAGAAAGGCAGATTGATTGACGCAACCCACGGGAGGAAAACAAGAGCAGTGGTGGTAATGGACAGCGGCCACGCCGCGCTATCCGCACTCCACACGGAAACCTTGTCCAACCGCCTTTGCGGCAAGGATAGCGAAGCCGCGCAGGATGAACAATGAGAGGTGCAAAAATGACGCAACGGGGATTGCTTTTCGTGTTGTCCGGGCCTTCCGGGGTTGGCAAGGGGACTATCTGCAAATCGCTTATAAAGCGCAATCCGGATTTGAGGCTGTCGGTTTCATGCACGACACGTAAATGCAGGCCGGGTGAGATTGAAGGCGTACATTATTATTTTAAAACACGTGAACAGTTTGAGGAGATGATAAAAAACAAAGAACTCATCGAATACGTGAAGGTTTTTGGCGCTGATTATTATGGAACGCCGCGTGAATTTGTTGAACGCGAGCTTATTGACGGGCATGATATGATTCTTGAAATCGACGTGAACGGAGCGTTGCGCGTAAAGGAAACGTATCCAGAGGCTATTTTGGTTTTTATCGCCCCTCCTTCTATTAACGAGGCGAGGCGGCGGCTGCTCAGAAGGGGTACGGAGGCGCCCGAGGCCGTTGAAAAACGGCTCAACACGGCGATTAAAGAGATGACGGCGGCCCCTAGCTATGATTACGTGGTGGTAAACGAAACGCTCTGTAAAGCCGTTGATAATGTTGAAGCAATCATCAAGGCAGAGCGCAGCCGGGCAGATAGATGTGGCAATGCAATTAATTTTAATCAGGAAGGCGTGAATTAAAATGATGAATCATCCCCCTTTAAATGATTTAATGAGCAAGGTTGGCTGCCGGTATACGCTGGTAACGGCCGTCGCTAAACGCGCGAGGCAGCTTTTGAGCGATCAGGAGCGGCTTGGCGATGAAAAGCCTGTATCTTTGGCGGTTGAGGAATTGTATAAGGGTAAATTAAAGATTACCTCGCCCGAGGAATCCGGAGAGGATTTGAGGTAAGGTATGGCGAAGCGCGTTGTTCTGGGCGTAACCGGCTCGATAGCGGCGTATAAGGCAGCGGATATCGTCAGCCGACTGAGAAAACGCGGTGTTGAAACGCGCGTTATTTTAACTGAGTCCGGCGCACAGTTTATTACGCCCCTTACATTGGAGACGTTGAGCGCAAACCCGGTTATAACGGACATGTTTCATCGAGAAACGCCTTGGGAGGTGGAGCATATTTCGCTTGCGCGCTCGGCCGACGTTTTTCTTATAGCGCCCGCGAGCGCAAATTTTCTCGCGAAGGCCGCAGCTGGAATTGCGGATGATATGCTTACCACAACGCTGCTTGCTGCAAGCGCGCCGGTCTTAATCGCTCCGGCGATGAACTCACATATGTTTTTGAATCCGGCGGTTCAGCATAATATCGAGATTCTAAGCCGCAGGGGTTTTACTTTTATAGAGCCTGGTCTGGGTACGCTGGCCTGCGGGGATCAAGGGGTTGGGCGGCTGGCCGATCCGGAGGATATTGTGAACAGAACAATGAAGCTCCTCAATCCGCAAGAAGATATGCGGGGTAAGCGCGTGCTGGTAACGGCCGGGCCTACGCGGGAGGATATTGATCCCGTCCGGTATCTGTCAAATCGTTCAACTGGGAGGATGGGTTTTGCGATTGCGCGCGCGGCGGCCGCGCGCGGCGCGCAGGTGACGCTTGTAAGCGGCCCTTCGGCGCTTAGTACGCCCGAAGGAGTACGGCGGATAGACGTAATCTCCAGCCGAGATATGTACGATGCGGTTGATTCGGAGTTTTCCGCATGCGATGTGCTGATTATGGCGGCGGCACCAGCAGATTTTACGCCAAAGCTCAAAGAGGAGCATAAAATAAAAAAGGACGGAGGCGAAGGATTAACGCTTGAGCTGGAGCCCACGAAGGATATCCTATTAGAGATGGGGCGAAAAAAAGGCGAGCGCATTGTCGTCGGATTTGCGGCGGAAACCAGGAACATCAGGGAAAACGCGCTAAAAAAACTAGCGGCAAAAAAACTGGATATGATAGCGGCAAACGACGTTTCCGGTAAGGATACGGGATTTGCGGCTAAGACGAACGCGCTTACGGTATGGAAGAAAGACGGTACAAGCGTATATAGCGAGCTTATAACCAAACAGGAGGCGGCTGACTGGCTGTTGGATCTTGTTATGGCGGACCGCCGATAAAGGAAAAAGATGTACGCGAATATTATCGTGGACATTGCTCACACGCAGGTGGACAGGCTGTACACATACCGTATACCGGACGGCTTACAGGTGCAGGCCGGCCAGCGTGTACTCGCGCCGTTTGGCGGGAAGAACAAGGATATTGAGGGGTTTGTATTGGAGGTTGTCCCACAGGCGGAAGCGGCGGGCTTCCAGATCAAACCCCTTAAAAAAACGCTCGAGCCATATCCCGTGCTGTCAGCTGAGCAGATAGCGCTTGCCAAATGGATGTCAAGTATTTATCATTGCACGCTTGCGGGCGCGCTTAGGCTCATGATCCCCGCTCAGCTTCGGGGCGCGCGCGTACGCGAAAAAAGCGTTACGCGCTACCGCCTGGCGAAAAACGCGGATTTTGAGGGGACGATTCAATCCATCACAACAGCCGCAGGGAAGATACGCGCGCCTATACAGAAGGAAGTTTTGGAGCTTTTTCGGCGCGCCGAAGGGCGCATGACGGCGGAGGAAATCTTAGCCTTCATCCCCAACGCGCGTGAAGCTTTACGCGCGCTATGTAAAAAAGGCGTACTTGAGGCTGATAACGGTGAGAAATTCAGAGATCCGTTTAAGGGTATAAGCGTTATTCCCGATGAGCCGGCAGCGCTTACTTGCGAACAATCGGCGGCATATGAACGCATATGCGCGGCGATTGACGACAGGGCCGGCGTTATCCTGCTGCACGGGGCGACCGGAAGCGGCAAAACGGAAGTATATATGCAGGCGGTTTCGCACGCCGTCGACCAGGGAGGGGGCGCCATCATTCTCGTGCCGGAGATAGCGCTTACCCCACAGACGGTCGGCCGGTTTCGCAGCCGGTTCGGCAGCCGCGTAGCGGTTCTGCACAGCCACCTTTCCGCCGGGGAAAGGTATGATGAGTGGCGAAGAATCCGCCTCGGCCTTGTAAGCGTAGTTGTAGGGGCGCGCAGCGCCGTGTTCGCGCCGCTTCCTGAGCTGCGTCTTATTGCGGTGGATGAGGAGCATGAACCATCCTATAGATCGGAAACCGCGCCGCGTTACAGCGCCATAGAAGTAGCGGCCAAGCGCTGCCAGCTTGAGGGGGGCGCCTTGGTGCTTGGCAGCGCCACCCCTTCAATTAACAGTTATTTTCGGGCGCGCCAGGGCAGATACGAGCTTGTTGAGATGCCGTCGCGCGTAAATAAAATGCCGTTGCCACGCGTAAAAATCGCGGATATGCGCGAGGAATTCCTTAACGGAAACAACACGCTGTTCAGCGGACCGCTGTATCAGGGGCTTCAACGCTGCCTAAGCGCCGGGGAACAGGCCATACTATTTATAAACAGAAGGGGCTACTCCACTTTTATCTCTTGCAGGGGATGCGGGCATGTTTTTCATTGCCCGAATTGCGACGTATCCATGACATATCATAAGAGCGATTCGCGCATAAAATGCCATTACTGCGGCGAAACGCGGGACGTTCCGCTTAAATGCCCCCAATGCGGCAAACCGTATATCAAGTATTTCGGGGTGGGAACGCAACAGGTCGAGGAGCAGCTGTTAAAGCGCTTTACAAACGCGCGTGCCATTCGCATGGATATGGATACAACCAGGACAAAGGACGCGCATCAAAAGCTTCTCGGCGCTTTTGCGCGCGGGGAAGCGAATGTGCTTATTGGTACGCAGATGGTGGCTAAGGGCCTGGATATGCCGAACGTAACGCTGGTAGGCGTAATCGCGGCGGACGCGGCGCTGCATATACCGGATTACCGCAGCGCAGAGCGTACTTTCCAGCTGCTTACCCAGGTAGCCGGGCGAGCCGGGCGCGACAAAAGGCCGGGCACCGTGGTAGTTCAGACGTATTCTCCAGATCATCCTTCTGTCGTATACGCGGCTACGCATGACTATAAATCCTTTTATCAATATGAGATAAGGCAGCGCCGAAACGCCTTGTTTCCGCCTTATTCATTGTTTATAAGGCTGCTTTTTACCGGCGGCGACGATGAAACGCTGCAGATGAGCGCGTCAAGCTATGCGGATAGTTTAAAGGAAGCCGTTTTACAGCGCATGCAAAGCGTAGGGGCGGATCCGCGCGAACTGCTTATGTTTATCTGTACCCCCTCGCCCGTAAGGCGCAGGCAGGGCTTGTTCCGGAGCCAAATCATTATAAAGCTGTTGCGAACCGCGCATACTGCCGCGATACTCTCACGCATTTATGACTTTTCTTCTGAACGGTATATGAAGGAATTAATATCCATACAGATCAATCCGTCGGATATGTTTTAGTGAAAGGCCCCGCGGCGTCATTCCTTTCCGCGCGGAACGCCCTAAAATTAATCATATGCGCGGACAACCTTAAACATTATGCAACAGCGCGCATAAATTAAGTGTGTTGCGCTTTTGCTACAGCTGCGTGCGGGTTGATTCCAAGCCGCCATATGCGTTATAATAGAAGATAATAAAACGAATTGATATGCAGTTATAGGAGATGAAAAAATGGCAAAACGCCGTATTTTAACCTTTAAGGATTCCAGCCTTCACCGAGTTTGCAGGCCGGTGGAGCGCTTTGACGGCAGGCTTTGGACGATGCTGGACGATATGGCGGAAACCATGTACGAGGCTCAGGGGGCCGGATTTGCCGCACCTCAGATAGGCGTGCTTCGACGTGCGTTTATCATTGATTGCGGCGAGGGCCTGATTGAGATGATTAACCCCAAGATTCTAGAAACATCTGGTGAGCAGGGTGGTATGGAGGGGTGCTTGTCAAGCCCCGGGCAGAGCGGGTATGTCGTTCGGCCGAATTTCGTCAAGGTGAGGGCTTTTGACCGGCATGGTATTGAGCGCGAGTATAAGGGGGAAGGGTTGTTCGCACGTGCTGTGCTGCACGAAAATGATCACCTGGACGGGTTAATCTATACACGCCTGATAACGGAGCCGCCCGAGGGTTACATGGAGGAGGAACAGGAATGAGGGTCGCCTTTCTGGGTACGCCGGAGTTTGCCGTGCCGGTATTACGGATGTTGGTGGAACGAGGCTGCGAGACGGCGGTTTTCACGCAGCCGGACCGGCCCAAAGGAAGGGGCTACGGCCTTTCGGAACCCCCTGTAAAAACCATGGCGCTTGAATATGGTTTGGATGTTTATCAGTTTGGACGGATCGGTTCAGGCGACGGCGCTCAGGCACTTCGCGCGTACGCTCCCGATTTGATGGTGACGGCCGCGTTCGGCCAAATCCTATCGAGCGATAATCTTAGCGTACCAAAGCACGGATGCATTAACGTACACGCCAGCCTGCTTCCCAAGCTGCGGGGGGCGGCGCCCATCCAATGGGCAATCATCAACGGTGAAGAGGAGACGGGCGTTACTACAATGCTGACGGATATCGGGCTTGATACGGGGGATATCATCCTGCAGCGCAAGACGAGGATAGGAGCTGACGAGACGGCGGGCGAGCTTTATGACAGGCTGTCGGAATTAGGCGCCGCGACGCTTGCGCAAACGCTTGATTTATTGGAGAGCGGCCGTATGCCGCGTTATCCGCAAGATCATCAATCGGCCACAAAATGCGGTATGCTTAAAAGGGATACGGGTAAAATTGATTTTTCCAAGCCGGCAAAACAGATACATGATCTCGTACGCGGCCTAAATCCAAACCCGGGCGCTTACGCCTTTTTTGGCGGCGAACGCGTTAAAATATGGAGAACCCGCATAACGGATACGGTTATAGAACGAAATGCCGCTGCAGGCGAATGTATACAAGCCAGCCCTAAAACGGGGCTTTTGGTGATAACGGGCGGCGGAATAATTGAAATACTGGAGCTCCAGTTCCCCGGCGGCAAACGCATGAGCGCGGCCGCATGCCTGAACAGCAGAAAACTATTCGGCGGGTCGTTTCAATGAGCGCCCGCCGCATCGCTTACGACGCGTTAATTGATATAACCGAGCGGGGCGCGTACGCGAACCTGAGCCTTAAAAAGGCGCTCAATGGATCCCGGCTTGAAGCGCGTGACAGGGCTTGGGTATCGGCTATGGTCTACACAACGCTGGATCATCTTTTGTACCTGGATTTCCTTATCACGAGGTATGCCAGCGGAAAGCCCCAGCCCGCAATTCGGACAATCCTGCGCATGGGTTTATGCCAAGCGCTTTTTATGAACGTTCCGTTGAGCGCGGCGTGCAATGAAAGCGTAAAGCTCGCGCGTATGATTGGAAAAGCCGCTTTAACGGGTTATGTCAACGCTGTAATGCGTGAGTTTGGGCGAAATATCGATAATCTTCCAAAACTTCCGGATAAGGTGAACGAGCGGCTATCAATACAATACAGTTACCCCCTGTTTTTAGTTGACGAATATTTGGGGTTATACGGCGAGCAGTTTACCGAGGACCTGCTTCGCGCAATGCTCAGCTCAAACTATATGACAATACGCGCGAATCCGCCGTTTACGGTCGATGAGCTGGAGGATGAGCTCAAATTGCGCGGCGTTGAGTACGAGCGGGGTTCAATCGTCCCTGAGGCCATAAAATTAAGAAAGGGACTAAACGCAGCTCAGGATCCGCTGTTTGTTGAGGGTAAGGCTACCGTTCAGAGCGAGAGCGCGATGCTGGTATGCAAGCTCCTATCACTTGAACCGGGCATGCATGTGCTTGACGCTTGCGCGGCTCCGGGAGGCAAGACCGCCCTAATCTCTGAAATGATGGGCGGGGAGGGCCGGATAACGGCGATGGATCTGCATGCGCACAGGTTGACGCTTATGGCGGAAACTTTTAGACGTTTGCGCGTTAATAATATAGAGATGCTAAATAGGGACGCTTCCGTTCCCGTGAGGGAATGGTACGGCGCGTATGACAGGGTGCTGGTGGACGCGCCCTGCTCAGGGTTTGGCGTAGCGGGTAAGCCGGACGCAAGGTATACTAAAACGGATGATATTATTAGAAATATTGTTAACGCGCAATGGGCGATATTGAACGCCTGCGCCTATTACGTTAAAGAGGACGGGATACTGCTTTACGCAACCTGTACCATCTCAAAGCGTGAAAATGAGGATATAGCGCGCGCCTTTATGGAGGAGCATCCGGAGTTTGCTCCCGAGTGCGGCGGGCTTATAGAAGAAAGGCTTAAAAGCAGGATGAAGAACGGGATGCTGCAGCTATTTCCGAACCTTGATAATACCGACGGCTTCTTTATCGCTAGGATGAGGAGGAGAAAGATATGACAAACCTCGCATCCATGACGCTTAACGAGTTGGAAGAGCTGATGGAAAAATGGGGTCAGCCTAGATTTCGCGCAAAGCAGATTTTTGAATGGATACACCGGGGAACCGCTCCGCGCGATATGAACAATCTGCCCAAAGCGCTTCGCGGCGCGCTGGAAGAGATGCCGTTTGGGGGCGCAAAGGTATATCAAAAAAACGTTTCGCAAAAGGATGGAACCATTAAGTACCTGTTCGAGCTGGAAGACGGAAATTTGGTCGAGGGCGTGCTGATGCAAAACCGTTATGGTAGCACGTTTTGTCTGTCCACTCAGGTAGGATGCGCGATGGGGTGCGCCTTTTGCGCATCGACGGTCAAGGGGTGCGTTCGGAATCTGACCGCGGGAGAGATGCTCAGCCAAGTTTGCTTGGCTCAAAAGGACGATCCGGCTTTTGCTAACGAGAAACGAAGAATAACGAACATCGTTCTTATGGGCAGCGGTGAACCTTTGAATAATTATGAAGAGGTAAAAAGGTTCCTTTATAATATTACAGCACCCGAGGGATTGAATTTCAGCCCTCGTAACATATCGCTTTCCACGTGCGGGCTTGTCCCTCAAATCAGGCGCCTGGCGCGCGAGTGCCCGCACGTTACGCTCTGTATATCCTTGCATGCGGCTAACGACGAGGTTCGCAGCAGGCTCATGCCCATAAACAGGCGATACCCGGTCGCAGATGTTATTAACGCCGCTAAGGAATACGCTGATACGACAGGCAGGCGGGTAGTCTTTGAATATGCGCTCATTCGGGGCGTGAACGATTCGCAGAGCGATGCGGCCGCGTTGGCCTCGCTGCTCAGGGGTATAATCTGCCATATCAACCTGATACCGCTCAATCCTGTAAAGGAAAGGGACTTTCAGGGTACGCCGAGGGATGCGGCTTACCGGTTTGCCGGCTGGCTCAATGAAAGAAAGGTATCCGCAACGGTCAGGCGGGAGATGGGGGCTGATATCGAAGGCGCATGCGGCCAGCTTCGCTCAAAAGCGCTTGAGGAGTTGGGCGGCCGGACCCGTAACGCGCTTGACGCTAATAACGATAGTATCGAATGAAAGGAAACGCGCTGTGAAATATGCCTGTAAAACAGATATCGGTCAGCGCCTTAGAAATGAGGACAGCTACTATATCCCCTCCGATGACGATCTGGCCCTTATAAGCGTCGCAGACGGAATGGGCGGGCATAACGCCGGCATGATCGCAAGCGCGTTGGCGGTCGAGGAGATAGCTGTTTCGCTTAGAAAAGGCGGGATGGCGCGGCCCGGCGCGCTGCTTGAGGGGGCTTTGCGCTACGCCAACAGCGTGATTTTCCGCTATGCGGCGGACAACGCCGGCTGCCGCGGCATGGGGACGACTATAACAAGCGCCCTTTTATTTAAAAACCGCTACTACGCCGCAAATGTGGGCGATAGCCGACTTTACCATTTTGACGGCGAGAGCCTTGTACAAATCACAAGGGATCATTCATATGTAGCGGTTCTGGTAGCATCAGGGGAGATAACAAGGGAGGAAGCCTCGTGCCATCCTAAAAGGAACATTATAACGCGCGCGTTGGGGACGCGTGTGAGCGAGCAGATTGACATTTATGAGTGTGAGTGGAAGCATAACGATTTACTTTTGTTATGCACCGACGGTATGCATGCCGCGGTTGATGATAAAAGAATGACGGAAGTTATCAAGGAATCCAGATGCTTAGACGATGCGTGCGACGCGCTTGTGTCGCTGGCGCTTAAAAACGGAGCGACCGACAATATTACGGTTGTTCTGGCCCAAAACGCATAGGAGGTGCGGTATTGATGATTGGAACGGTTCTCGCAAATAAATACCGTATCGACAGCCTTATAGGCAGCGGAGGCATGGCGCATGTATACAAGGCTTCAATCACTGCGACAGGCAGGATAGTGGCGGTTAAAGTGCTTAAGGAAGAGCATCAGCACGACTTGGAGTTTGTCCGCCGCTTTAAGCGCGAGGCGCAGGCGGTGTTGTCGCTTTCGCATGAGAATATCGTGCGCTCATACGATGTTGGGGAGGATAACGGGATAAATTATATCGTGCTTGAATACGTCGCGGGGAACACGCTTAAAGAACTGATTAACCGTCAGGGCGCGTTTCACCCAAAGGCGGCCGTGCATATCGCATGCCAGCTGCTTGACGCGCTGCAGTATGCGCATGAAATGGGGATTATTCACCGGGATGTCAAGCCTGAAAACGTTATCGTTACCCCCCGGGGCAAGGTGAAACTGACGGACTTTGGCATTGCCAGAGAAGTTGACGCTTCAACGCGCACATATTCCGGCGGAAACGTGCTTGGCTCGGTTTACTATATTTCCCCTGAACAGGCGCGTGGGGAACAGGCAACCGCAAGAAGCGATATTTACTCCACCGCTATTTTGCTCTATGAAATGCTTACGGGCAAGGTACCGTTTACCGGCGATACGCTGGTAGCTGTCGCGCTCATGCATTTGCAGGATAAAATGGATCCTGCATGTATGGTAAACCCGCACATTTCGCACGCATTGAGCGATGTGGTCATGAAAGCTGCGGCGAAGAACCCGGACGATCGCTATGAAAGCGCGCTGGCGCTTCGCAGGGATCTAAACCGCGCGCTCAGGGAACCGTACGGCAGGTTCGCCAGGCTAGGCGAAATTGCCGCAAACACGGATAAGAGGGGGCGCGCAAGAGGAGCCGGCATATGGAAGATTGCGCTGCTGGCCCTTATAGCTCTGGGAATGTTTACTATCATGTTTTTCATCGCCCGTTCAGCACAGGAGGGGAAGTTGGCAGCGAACGGCTCGATAAACCTTATTCCCACATTTGTTGATAAGGATTTAAACGCAGCCAAAGAGCTTGCGAAGGAATGGGGTTTTACGCTTGTAGTGGATGATTGGATACCAAGTACAGAATATACTGAGAACAAGGTAATTAATCAAAACCCCGTAGCCGGTACAAAGGCGAAGAAGGGCGACGTTATCCATGTTACCGTGAGTACTGGAAGCGAACGCGCAATCGTACCCAATGTAACGGGAAAGTCCCTGAGGGCTGCACTGAGCATTTTAGAGGATAATGAGCTAAAGCAAGGATCAATCGAGTACAGTGTCAGCGAATACCCGGTAGGTACGGTGTTTCGTCAGGAACCTCAGGCCGGCATTGGCCTATATGAAGGCGATGAGGTGGATTTATGGATAAGCGGGGAGGCGGACAATACTTCTTCGCTGCCTTCGTTATACTCGCATACACTGAATGAGGCTCTCCTTATCGTACGCCAGGCCGGGTTTAAAAGAATTCTGGTCCGTTTAACAGGAGCGTCAAATTATAGCCCCGACGCAAATACTTCCGGCAGCGATATGGTTGTAAGCCAATATCCACAGGCTCAACTGCTGGTTGATAGAAACACTACGGTTGAACTTACGCTGGAACGCAGGTTCATCGGTTCGTTTGAATCCGATATCGCGTTTAACTTGGATGTGCGGGATAAAAATTCAAAGGTAATGGTAACGGTGATTTTGGAGCCTGATTTGGAGGTTGTACTTTATGAGGAAGTATATCAACCCGGAGATCAACAGGCCGTATCGTTTAACGCTAGTTTGAATTATTCCGGGCAATACGAGATAATTGCGTACGTTAATGATAAAGAAGTGCGTAGAACAATAGCAAACTTTACCACACGGGAAGGAATTGAATGAGGGGAAAGATTATCAAGGGCGTCGGCAGTTTTTACACGGTTTACTGTGACAATACGGAGTATATCTGCAGGGCGCGCGGGAGGTTCCGGCAGGACGGCGTTACGCCCATGGTCGGCGACATGGTCGAGTTCGAGCCGAGGCGCGATGGAGAAGGGTTTTTAAAAACCATAATGCCACGAAAAAACGCGCTGATCCGGCCGCCTGCCGCAAACCTGGATCAGCTCGTAATCGTGATTGCGGCGTCCGCGCCGAAGCCCGATTTACTGCTGGTCGATAAGCTGCTTGTGCAATGCGCGATTCTGGATGTTCAACCTATCATCGCCGTAAATAAATGCGATGAGATGAACAACGAAATATATGAACGTATTATAGGCGAATATAAAGCGTGCGGGTATCCCCTATTGAGCGTGTCTGCGGCAAGCGGCGAGGGGATACATGCTCTCAAACCGCTTTTGAAGGGGAAAACCACTTGCTTTGCCGGACAATCCGCGGTTGGCAAATCTTCCGTTTTGAATGCGCTTTTTCCCGAGCTATCGCTGAAAACAGGCGGCCTCTCTAGAAAAACGGAGCGTGGAAAACATACGACGCGTCATGCGCAGTTTTTAATTCTGCCTGACGATGTCGCGGTACTCGATACGCCCGGCTTCAGCCTGCTTGAGATGGAGGGGATAGAGCCTGAATTACTGTCGCAGTTTTATCCCGAAATGCAAGGCCGAGCGCAATTATGCCGTTTCAGAGGATGTATGCATATATCTGAGCCGGATTGCGCTGTAAAGGAGCTGGTTGCGGCAGGCGGACTCGCGCCTGGTCGCTACGAACGGTATATAGCGATAGCGGGTGAATTAATTGAAAGGAAAAAACGTCAATATGATTAAGGTTGCGCCATCGATATTATCCGCTGATTTTTCTGATATGGGGCGGGAGGCCGCCCGTATTGAAAATTGGGGTGCGGATTATATCCATTTTGATGTGATGGACGGTTGTTTCGTCCCTAACATCACGTTTGGCCCCGCAATGTGCGAGGCTGTCAGGAAGCATACCAGCCTACCACTCGACGTACACCTGATGGTTGAACGGCCGGAAAATTGGATTAAACGGTTCTGTGACGCGGGCGCGGATATCATTACCTTTCACATTGAAGCGGACAAGCATGCGCACCGTACGCTTGAACGCATACACAGTTTAGGAAAACGAGCCGGTATTGCACTTAATCCCGCCACTTCCCCTGCAGCCGTCGAGTTTATTTTGCCGGATTGCGATATGGTTCTGGTGATGAGCGTTAATCCTGGTTTTGGCGGGCAGAAGTTTATACCCGGCGCGATTGAAAAAATATCTCAGCTGAAGCAAATGGCTCAAAAACGCGGACTTGAGTTTGAGATTGAGGTGGACGGAGGGGTCGCGCCGTTAAACGCACCAAGCTTGAGGAGCGCGGGTGCGAACGTGCTTGTGGCGGGCAACGCGATATTTCATGCGCTCGACCCATTTGAGGCGGTTCGAGGCATACGCGGGGAATAATATAATAACTTTGCTGGGCCGTTACACTCGTGTAAAGAATGAAATGTTAAGCTATGAAAAGTCGGCAAATCCGCCTTAAAAACGATTTGCTGCTCACTACCATACATTTTTATTATCGAACGATATACACCCTCATCAATTTGAATTGGCTTTGAAGATAATGCAGCTCGATATGAAATAATTCGTTTTACAAATTATTTATACGAAATCCTTTAATAGAAGCTGGACTTATATCATTTTTTGTGTATAATTGCATATGACCAGTTATCGAACGGCGCGATAAGATGACTGAAGCTGCGTCGTATGCCGTGCGTACCGAATGAGTTATCGGGTACAATGGCATAATAATCGATGGTTTTTGAACGTTCCAATGAGCGATCTTATAATATAAAATGATGGGAAGGCTTTTTAGCTTAGGTTTTGCGCATGATGTGTAAAGATATGGGGAATACATGCGAGATAATCCACCGCGCTGCGAAAGCGGAGGTTGACCGGTTGGGCGAATGGAGGCTTAGCGCCTTGCTGCACATAATGGAGGCAGCCGCTCAGGAGCATTGCGTTCGCCTTGGAATTGACCGGGATACCCTATACCGCGAAAAAGGGCTTGTTTGGATGCTGTCGCGAATTCTTGTCCAGCGCTTCCGGAGCCCCATTGAAGGCGAAGACTTAACTACTCGGACGATTTGCGCCAACCCGGGAAACGTTACGTTTCCGAGATGGTTTCAGGTTGAGGATGCTCAAGGGAATATGGTTTGCTCCGCATCAAGCCTGTGGGTGTTGGTTGATTTAACAAGCCGCCGAATAGTTTTGCCAAAGCGTGCGGGCGTTTCATGCCCGGACGCGGATCTCCCCAATATGGATCCTCTGCCGGAAAAGCTGCGCATACCTCAAGAGCCCCCCGCGTTTACATCAACGCATGCTGTAAGCGATGACGAAATTGACGCCAACGGGCATGTGAACAATAAGGTATATGCGGATTGGCTTGTCATGCCGGAAGGGAATATAAAAGCGATACAGTTGGATTATAACGCCGAAGTTTTACCGGGGGAAAGCGTTAACATGCTCTATTATGAAACGGATCGGGGTTATCATGTGAGCGGGGTTGTTCGGGATAGGGATATTACCGCGTTTAACGCGCGGATTATTAAATGACTTTATTTTAAGGTGAGGAGAAGGTAATGGTAGTTATTGAGATGAGCAACGGCGGTGTTATTCGCCTTAAGCTTGAACGCGCAGCAGCGCCGAATACTGTGGATAATTTCAAGCATCTCGTTAGCCGGGGGTTTTATGACGGGCTTTCATTCCATCGCGTTATTAAAGGTTTTATGATACAGGGCGGATGCCCTGACGGGACGGGGATGGGAGGGCCGGGTTACGCGATTAAAGGTGAATTTAGCGCAAACGGCATACAGAACCCTGTAAAACACGCGAGGGGCGTCATTTCCATGGCGCGTTCCCGGCACCCTGATTCTGCGGGCTCCCAATTTTTCATCATGCATCAAGACGCGCCTCATCTTGACGGGCAGTACGCCGCGTTTGGCCGCGTTGTAGAGGGTATGGAAGTTGTAGACGAGATTGCAGGCGCGCCGACCGACGCTATGGACAGGCCGGTAGAGGGCGTTATTATGAAAAAGGTTTATTTGGAGGATGAGGAGCAGATTAAAGAGCCTCAGAAAATCTGCTGAACCGCGGATAATGCGTTAATGATGGCGAACTCATGATTTAATCTAAATTAGAAAAGAAACCCCGGAGAGTCGGGGTTTCTTTTGGGCTGTAAAACTCGTAGCGAGTATCTAATGCGTCAAATCATGCAAATATACGCATAACCTTAACCTTATAATCCCATAAGAATTCAGCCCAGGGATTTAATCATTTGTTCAAAGATGAATCCGTTTTCAATTACCGCGCCTCGCCTTCACAAATTCACTTACGAATCATGCATGCCGTTAAGTCAGTAACCGCTGTTTGCAAACGCCATTCCTATAGGGCTGTTACCCGCGCATTATTTCACGCTATGGAGCATAATTCGCAGTTCCTCAAAGCCGCAGCAAACGCGTTCAATCGAAGAATGGAAATAGAACATGCACATTTTTTGCGGATTGTTAAAATACTCCTCGTCTTCGGCCCACAGTACAATGCGCTTGTTTGAACGTGTAGCAATGGCTGCGCCGAGCTCGACATGCGTGCCAAACCCTCCGGGAAGCATGCATACAAATAATTCAGCGTCGCGTATTGCATAGTTTTCTTGAAACGCGGCCTGGCTCATTGCGGACTCGCCCCGGTTTCTTAAATCCCCGTGAACAGTCCAATCATACGTGTGTACATGCCCCATCGACTTTAGATCTTCAGCTATGCTTCGGACTCGTTCATAATTGTTTAAACTACTTGCTATATAGAATCTCATCTTGTTTTACGTTCTTTCTTAAATTTGGTCCCGGACAGCCCAAGCGCCAATGCTTGCGGCACAAACCGACATATTTGTCGTTCGCGCCGAGCACAACCTGCTCGCCAATTTTCGTTATGCCTCCACGCCCATCCAAGCGTGCGTTGCAAGTGGCCTTACGGCCGCACCAGCAAATGGTTTTTACCTCTTCAATGGTATCCGCCCATGCCAAAAGCCACTGGCTCCCTTCAAATAGATTGCCCTGAAAATCCGCGCGCAGCCCGTAGCAAATTACGGGTATCCCGTAATCATCCACAATTTGAACAAGCAGCTCCACCTGCTTTTTGGACAAAAACTGGGCTTCATCCACAATAACGCAATCCGGCGGGGAAGCTTTAAGCTCATGAAGATTCAGCTCGTGGAACAGCATGCACTTAGCCTCAAGGCCGCAGCGGGATTTTAAAACCCTTTCCCCGTCCCGTACGTCTACTTCCGGTTTTACGAGCAGAGCCGTTTGGCCCCGCTCGTAATAGTTGTGCTGTACCATTAACGCGTTAGCGGTTTTACTGGACGACATGGCGCCGTAACGAAAATACAGCTTAGCCATCACCGGCTCCCCTTATCGTACGGTATGCCCTCGGCTTTTGGGGCACGGGACTTTTTCGAGGTAATGAGGAGCAGTATCATGGTGACGATATACGGGAGCATAAGATAAATATATTCGCTCGCTTTCACATCGCCAAAGTCCGGAAGAAACGGTATACTCATGCTGTACGAGCCAATAATTTTGAAGAAAGCGAAGAATAACGACGCCCCCAGAATATTCAACGGTTTCCAATTACCGAAAATCATTACCGCAAGGGCTAAAAATCCGTAACCGGCGACCGTAGACTGGAACCCTGAACCCGCTGCGATAGAATACGCCAACCCGCCTATTCCTCCGAGGAAGCCGGATATAAATACGCCGGCATAGCGCATACGGTAAACGTTAATACCAACCGAATCAGCGGCCTGCGGATGCTCGCCGCATGAACGGAGCCTGAGGCCAAAGCGGGTTTTATAAAGCAATATCACGGCGATTACAAGCAGGAGAACCGCTATGGGCGTGGTTAAATAAAAGTTTTTAAACAGTAGGTTGTGCAAAAAACTATCCTGCGCGGCAATCCCGAACGAGCTTTGCGTTATCCGAATCCATGTAGGGATGAGGATAGTCGTCTGCCCCTGACCCTGTATGGACCACGTGAGCATGATGGCCAAAGCGGGAGCCAGCATGTTGAGCGCGGTACCACCGATGGTTTGATCGGCCTTGAGCTTTATTGAAGCGAACGCGAGCAGCAGGGAATATATCGCGCCGGAAAGCGCGGCCGCGACCACGGCGATTAACATAGACAACTGCGGATTTTCGGGGCCGAAACCGGATATGTCCAATGCGCGCAATACGAGACAGCTAATCAAGCCGCCTATGATCATAATGCCTTCCAACGCAATGTTTATAATACCGCTACGCTCGGAAAACATGCCTCCTAAAGCCACCAGCAGAAGTGGAACCGCGAATAAAATCGTAATACTCAATACGTCTGCCAATAAATTCATCTCTTGATTCCCTCGCTTTCATTAGCGGGCTGCCGTCCGATGCCCGCCCCGGCTGAAGCCTCGGCCTGTACGCTGTCTTTTCTTGGTTTTATGCGCTTGGAGATTAAGGTTTTAACCAACAGCGAGAATGCGCTTAGATAAATGATAACAGCGATAATGATGTCGATGATTTCCCGCACGAAATGCGGCTGCATCGCATCACCTCCTACTTGAATGTAGGAAACAAAAAGCGCGCTGAAGATGATGCCCACTGGGTTTGACGTCGCCAGAAGGGCTACTGGTATCCCGTTAAAGCCCATGGGCAAAAGCGTTTTGGTTATGGTGTACTGTGCCGTACCGCTTAAATAATAGATACCACCGCCGATGCCTGAAAGCGCTCCGGCTATGAGCATTGATAGGACGATGTTTCGCTTCGCGTTGATTCCGGCGTATACGCTGGCGTTTCGGTTGTGTCCGCATGCCTTGAGCTCGTAACCGAACGTGGTCTTACTGAGCACTACCCAGATAATGACGGCGATAATTATAGCGATAATGATGCTTATATTGATGTATGAAGAATCAAAAACCTTATCAAGCCCAAGCTTTGGGATAATCGCATCTGGATTGGCGGATCCTAGCGTGGCGGTGCGATCCCTTGTAGACGCGCCCCAAAAATCGGACAGCATCATGGGCATATTTGACAGCGTGAGGTTTACAAAAAATACGCCTATCCAGTTGAACATGATGGACGTAATAACCTCATTAACATTGAAATACGCCTTACATAAGCCTGGGACCGCGCCCCAAACCGCGCCACCTATCATGGCGCAGAACATGGCGGCGTACCACGGAAGCTGAAACTGAATGCCCGCAACCAGCGCGCAAAACGCACCAACCGTATATTGCCCGGAAGCTCCAATGTTAAACAAACCGGTTTTAAAAGCAAACCCCACTGAAAGGCCCGTCATTATAAGCGGAGCGGCCTGATAGAGCACCTTCGCGAATTTATCGGTTGAGGAGAAGCCCGCCGTAAGAATCTGTCCAAAACCATACATGGCGTAGCTTGCGTTAAAGAAAAACAACATGACTAAGCCGATAACAAGCCCTATGCCAATTGAGATGACAGCCGACAGGCTGCTAACCGGCCCGTTTTTGGACATAAGGTCTCTTAATCCGGTACCATGCATACTATTTCGCCTCCTTTTCCTTGCGCGTGCCCTGCCGCTTTGCGCCCGACATATACAACCCCAGCTCGCTTACCGTAATTTGCTTTGGATCCAGCTCCCCGACGATTTCACCCTCGTACATGACAAGAATCCGGTCGCTTACATTCATCACCTCGTCCAATTCCAGCGAAACGAGAAGAACGGCCCTGTTCGCGTCGCGCTGCGCCACGAGCTGCTTGTGAATGTACTCAATAGCGCCTACGTCTAAACCGCGCGTTGGCTGTACCGCGACGAGAAGCTGAGGATCCTTATCCACTTCCCGGGCGACTATCGCCTTTTGCTGGTTGCCGCCGGACATGCTTCGGACGGTGGTAACGGGACCCTGACCGCTGCGGATATCATATTGCTCAATCAGTTTAAGCGCATACTTCCTTACGGCCGGTTTATTTATGAAACCTTGGGTTTGAAATTCAGGTTGCCAATATCGTTGAAGAACCAGATTCTCCTCAAGGGAATAGTCAAGTATTAAACCGTGTTTATGCCTGTCCTCCGGTATATGGCTCATGCCGAGTTTTGAGCGTGCACGGATGGGGGCTTTTGTTATATTGTTGCCTAGAAGACGGATTTTACCGCTGCTGGGCTTTTCAAGGCCGGTCAGCGCCGCCACGAATTCGGATTGGCCATTGCCCTCAATGCCCGCCAGGCATACGATTTCCCCAGCGCGCACATAGAAGGAGACGTTTTTTACCGCGTTATTCTTGTGATTCTTTGATGGAACGACGAGTTCCTCAATCTCCAGCACGACGTCCCCGAGCTTTGCAGCCGCTTTATCTACGCTGAAGCTGATGTTGCGGCCAACCATCATGCGGGAGAGCTCTTCTCTTGTGGTATCCTTAACGTCAACCGTGCCGATGCATTTGCCTTTGCGCAAAACGGTACACCGGTCTGCGACGGCCATGATCTCATTAAGCTTATGCGTAATAAATAGAATGGATTTTCCCTCTCGGGTGAAATCACGCATGATCTTCATCAGATCTTCAATCTCCTGAGGCGTAAGGACCGCAGTAGGTTCGTCAAAGATGAGGATTTCGTTCTTACGGTACAGCATTTTTAAAATTTCAACGCGCTGCTGCATACCGACGGTAATATCCTCAATAACCGAATCAGGCTCAACGCGAAGCCCGTATTTTTTACTCAGCTCCAAAACCTCCGCGCGCGCTTCTTTTTTTCGCAAAAAACCGGCTTTGTTGGGTTCTATGCCGAGTATGATATTATCAAGCACGGTAAAAACCTCAATAAGCTTGAAGTGCTGATGCACCATGCCGATGTTCAATGCGTTCGCGTCGTTTGGGTTATGGATTTTAACCTCGCGCCCGTTTTTTAAAATTCTCCCCTTTTCAGGCTGATAAAGGCCAAAAAGCACGCTCATCAGTGTGGATTTGCCGGCGCCGTTCTCACCCAGCAGCGCGTGGACCTCACCTCTTTTCAACTGTAGGGTTATATCGTCGTTCGCTACTATTCCGGGAAACTCCTTAGTAATATTCAGCATTTCGATTACATAATCGCTCATATCGTCTTCCCTTCATTGGTATTGCGTTTATTAGGGAAGGCTAGGCCACAGCCTAGCCTTCCGCGCCCGCTATATTTAGAATGCGGCAAAGCGTATTTATTAGCCTTGATAATCAACCGAAATCGAAACGGAAGGGGGTTCGATGGAGTCGGATACTACGATTTCGCCGCTCTTTACCTTAGCGTACAGCGCTTCGTATTCCGCAACCGTGTAATTCTCCAGGCGCCAAGAAGCATCCTCCGTGGGCAGGCCTACGCAATCCTCTTTAACGCCCAGCTTGGCTGTAATGCCCGCGTATTCCTCAGGCCAGGTCCAATCGTTTTCATAGAGGGCGGTAAGGGAGAGGATAACGGAGTTGGTCAGGTTCTTCATCGCGGAGGTTATAATTGTTTCGGATTCGGCAGCCTGATCAACGTCGACGCCGATAACCTTTTTACCCGCCGCCTCAGCCGCCGCCGTAGCGGATTGGTAGATGCCGCCGCCGCAGGAGAATATCACCTCGGTGCCTTCGGTATACCAGCCGGCCATCTTGGTGCGGATATCGTCGTTCGCAACAAACGCTCCGGAGAACCAATGCTTAACGCTGACCTCATCAGTAATGCCCAATTCCTTAGCCGCTGCATCCGCCCCGATGATGAAGCCGTAGCCGAAGCGCTTAACGGCGGGTACGTCGCCGCCGCCCAGGAAGCCGAGCTGTTTATAGCCATCCTTAACGGCCGCGTAACCCGCGAAATAACCGGCCTGCTCCTCCTGGAAGAGGATACAGTGTACGTTTTTTTCCGTTTTATACGTGGTGTAATCGGGCGTATGCGGTTCGCCGTCAATCAGAAGGAACATGGTGTCGGGGTATTCGGTCTGAACCTCGTAGATAGCGTCTTCAAACAGGTAACCGGGGCATACGACTACCTTTGCGCCCTTGTCAATAGCGCTCTTAATCGTTTCCACGCGGGCGGCCGTGGTATCCTCAGAGGGGCGGAAGTAGTCATGAGAAACATTGTTGTCCTGAGCAAACTTCTCGACGCCTTTCCAGGAGCCTTCGTTAAACGATTTGTCGTCAATGTTGCCGACGTCCGTAACGAGCGCGATGTCGATGGTTTTTGAGCCGGCTCCATCGCATGCAAACGCTGTAAAGGCAAACATCAGAACCAGCAGCAAAGCGGCAATTTTCTTCATCATTTGAATCCTCCTAATATTTTGTGTCACATAATCGCAACACTAGTATCATATATTTTAGCAAACCTCTTTGATTTTTGAAAGCATAATTACTGTATTTTGGGTGATATATTATTATTCATACCATATCTTTTCTTTCTTGACGCAATAATATCAAAATATGTTTGTATGATAACGGCGTGAACTGTGGTACAATACCCAAAAACAGGAATGGAAATAATCGCAAGGTATGTTCGGTTACGTTATTCCGGAAAAAAGCGAATTAAGGGTCAGGGAGCTTGCGCTTTACCAGGCGTATTATTGCGGTTTGTGCAAAACCATTGGCAAGCGCGAGGGTCCGCTTGCCCGGCTTACGCTCAGCTATGACTGTTCCTACATCGCAATGCTGCTTTCGGGCGCTTACGGGTGCGGCGGCTGCTACGAGGGGCGGTGCGCATTTAAGCCTTTTGGAAAGCCGCGCGCAATCGCCTCGCGCTCCGGGCCGCTGAACTTTGCCGCGGACGTGAACGTTCTGCTGACATGGTACAAGCTCAGGGATGATTGGCGGGACGAAAAGCGCGTACCTTCCAGGCTCGCGATGGCCGCCCTCTCCCGCGCTAAAAGGCGTGCTTCTGCCAACGCCCCTTCGGTCGCTGAGGCTATCGAAAAAGGGATTGGCGAGCTCTCAGCGCTTGAGCGCACGGGGTGCCGTGAGCTAGACGCGCCGGCCGACGCTTTCGCGCGTATGATTAGAAGCGTTATCGCATCCTATAATCAGGCGGATCAAGCGAAGGGAATTTCGGCAGCGTTGGAGCTTACGGCATACAATATCGGGAAATGGATATACCTGGCCGACGCGTGGGACGATAGGGAAAAAGACGCCGGTACAGGAGCGTACAACCCCTTTTTGGCCGCTGAAGCGGATGCGGCTCGGGCCGCATTTGTTCTCAACTTCACGCTCAACGAAGCGATAAAAGCATATGATCTGGCGAATATACGCGCGAACAAAGGCGTGCTTGATAATATCATGTACGAGGGCTGTGTAAACAGAACCAGAAAGATAATTGGAGGTAAGAATGAGCAACCCGTATAAGGTGTTGGGCGTAAGCGAAAACGCTACACAGGAGGAGATCAGGGCCGCTTATCTCGCTTTGGTTAAGAAATACCATCCGGACAGATATACGGATAACCCTCTAAAAGAGCTGGCCAACGAGAAGCTTAAGGAGATAAACGAAGCTTATGAAACGCTGAGCAAAAAGAAAAACGCTTCTACCGGCGGATTCGGCGCGGAGCGGGATTACGGCGGTTCCACCGGCTATGGGGGATACAGCGGCGCGGGCGGCTCGTATTCCGGCCCCGGCGCTGCGGAATTCGCGCGCGCGCGCTCCTTCATTAACCAGAATAACCTGCAAGCCGCTAAACAGGTGCTCGATCAGATATCCATAAGGAATGCTGAGTGGTATTATTTATACGGCATCATATACTTGAGGCAGGGGTGGTATGACAAAGCGAATGAATACATCACGAGAGCCTATGAACAGGAGCCGGGAAACGCGGAGTACCGAAACGCGTATACCGCGCTCAGGAATAACGGGAATCCCTATTCAAGGCAGCAGCAGCCCTTTTCCGGCAGAGGCGCGGGGTGTTCAGGCTGCGACGTATGCAGCAGCCTTTTATGCGCGGATTGCTGCTGCGAATGCATGGGCGGCGATTTAATCCGATGCTGTTAAAATGGTGAAACAATGATGAAACTGAGCGAATCAAAAAAAATTTCCATCGGCGCTATGGTTATAGCCCTCAACGTAGTTATTCTGTACGCGGCTTCAGTTCTTCCCACGGGGCGGCTGGCGTGCTATTTTATATCATCGCTTTTTATATACGCCCTTATTTGCGAGCGCGCGTTTCTTACCGCATTTGTATCTTTCGCCGCTACGGTTGGTATCGGTTTCATGCTTTTGCCGAACAAGACGGCGCTTATACCTTATGCGTTGCTGCTTGGGCATTATGGGCTGTTCAAGCGTTTTATTGATTTAAGAATAGAGGATGGGGCTATCCGGCTTGTGGTCAAGCTTTTATACTGCAATTTATTCACCGGTATCGGCGTTGGCGGCGCGCTGGCGATTTTCGGTTCGCAGTGGATGGAGTACCTCCCTCAAATCCCCGTTTGGCTGCTTGTAATCATAGCGCAGGCCGCGTTTATACTGCTTGATTATCTTTACGCTTTATGCCAGCGGTTCTATGAGGCGCGGATTAGGAAATTTATCGCCCCGCGCCGTTAAACCTGAGAAACCGCTTCTTTTTTCTTAAATACAATGCGTTTTTGTATGAAATAATTAAGGAAGAACAAGGGAAGATCCACGAGTATCTTGGCGACGACGCTGCTGGTAAATACGGTTGCCAGCAAATGAGAGCCAAGCGCGCCGGTACCCGCAACGAATAATACAAGAATAAAATACTTTATGGCGCTGTTTCGCGTACCAGATTTAAAAACCATGTGGCGGTTGAGGCTATAATTAACGCATGAGCTGATGACGCGCGCTAACAAATACCGAACGTAAACGCTGGGTACGCCTATGATGGCGGTCAGTATAAATAGGCCGTAGTCTATGAAAAAACATATGATGGAGGATGCCATGAAAGCCGCAATCTGCTTATAAATACGAAACGAATCCCGCACGGTATCAAAATGCGAGCTGGCGTTCTCGTCGATATATATGGTTTCAATAGATACCTCGCTAACTCGAATACCCCATTCATCAATTTTCAACAGCATATTCATTTCATATTCGTACCGTTCGCCCTCAAGCTTGAGCAGCTGCTTGAACAGGCACGCGGGAAGGCCTCTTAGCCCGGTTTGCGTATCCGTAACCTTATGCCCGGTGGCTAAATAAAAAACGGCGCGCGTAATACCGTTGCCCATACGCGAACGCAGAGGCACCTTGCCCGTAAAATGCCTGACCCCGAGAACCAGAGCGTTGGGGCTGCGCTCCATTTCATCCATTACGCGTATAATATCCTCTGTTTTATGCTGCCCGTCGGCGTCCGCGGTGACAACGCCCATCAGGCCGTCCATCTCCATCAAATCGGCAATGCCAACCTTTATTGCGCCCCCCTTGCCGCGGTTATCCGGGTACCGGCGCACGGTAGCGCCGCGTCTCGCGGCGGCTTCAAAAATTGGCGTAAAGAAATCCCCGCTGCCGTCGTCGACAATATGTACCTTTAAGGAACGCGCAATAAGCTCGTCTACCAAGCTTAAAAGCTTTTTATCCGGCTTATACGCGGGAATTAAAACAACGAATTGCTTCATAATAAATTAATCTCCAATCAAAAAATAAAAACGGTTATCCCTCCGCTTATGATTCCGCGTCGGTTTGATTATGAACCAGAGCGGATAATCTTTCAAGTGAAAAAATTGTAACTTATACAAGAATAGCCGTTTATCAACCGATATGAAAAGCACTTGTTTGGGGAATGCTATTTAAATCGTAGTAAATCAAACGGCGGAGGCTTTATCATATGCGCAATAAAACTCAAAAGACGTGTAAAAACAACCGGAACAGGAAAACCATATTGCTTTCATGCGCGCTGCTTTTGCTCGCGTTCGTGTTGTTCGGGGCTGTCTCTATTTTGCGCTTGGACGCCTGGAACGAGTTTGAGCCTGAGAGAATAACCGACGCCGAACAAACGCTGATTATATACGATAAGGACGGTGAGGAAATAAGCCGCCTGCATAATTTGGAAGACAGGATCCCCATATCCATACAAGAGGTTCCGTTAATCGTGCAAAAGGCTTTTATCTCTGCTGAGGATGCGCGGTTTTACGATCATATGGGCATTGATATAATTCGTATCGGCGGAGCCATGCTTGAAAACCTAAAAGCCGGTTCCTATGTGCAGGGCGCCTCCACAATAACGCAGCAATTAATTAAATTAAGCCACCTGTCGCCGGATAAAACCATAGAACGCAAGCTTGAGGAAGCTGTTTTGGCTTTTCAGATGGAGCGCTCATTTACAAAGGATGAGATACTTGAAATGTACCTCAACTACGTCAACTTCGGGGGAGGATATTATGGTATTGAGGCCGCCGCCCTCGGATATTTCGGTATACACGCGAACGAATTAAGCGTTGCTCAGGGCGCGCTTTTAGCCGGCATATTGAAATCCCCAACCAATTACGCCCCGCATATTAACTTGGAAAAATGCCTTCAAAGGCGGAATACGATTCTCAATTTGATGTATGAGTACGGCTATTTGAGCGAGGAGCAATGCCAGGAGGCGAAGCAGGAGGAGGCAATTATCGTTCACGGGCAGCATAATCCGCAACGGCGAGGCTATTATATCGACACGGCAATGGAAGAGGCATGTGAAACGCTTAATATTACAATGGAAGAGCTGCTTACGGGCGGATACCGGCTGTATACCGCCATGGACGCATCCATACAGGATACATGCGAGGGCATATTCCAAGACGACGCAAATTTCCCGGATGAAAACGCTCAGGGCGCGATAGTTGTTATTGAAGCGCAAAGCGGCCGTGTAGCCGCCATGGTGGGCGGCAGGGAAAACGATGTTGCACGCGCGTTTAACAGAGCGACCGATATCCGCCGCCAGCCCGGTTCTGTCATTAAACCCATCATCGCATACGCTCCGGCTATGGAGCTGTATGGATATACGGCCGCCGACATGCTGTTGGATGAGCCAACCGTTTTTAACGACTACAAACCAAAAAACGCGGGAGATAAATACTATGGCTGGGTAACGCTGAGGGATGCGGTTAAGCGATCGCTCAATATACCCGCCGTTAAGGTTTTTTCCAGCATTGGCGTTTCAAGCGGCATGGACTTCGCGCGCCGTTTAGGAATTGAGTTTAGTGAAAACGACGCTAGCCTTGCCCTTGTGCTGGGCGGTTTTTCATACGGGGTTTCGCCGTATCAGATAGCCGGAGCCTATGCCTGCTTCGCCGCGGGAGGCGTTTATAACAAAGCGACTATGGTAACTAAAATAACCAACGCATCAGGCGACGTATTGTTTGAGCATCAGCCGGACGGGGTTCGCGTAATGAGCGAGGGTAACGCGTTTATACTGACCAGCATCCTAGAAAGCGTTGTGGAGGAAGGGACGGGACGCAGGCTGCATGAATTGAATATCCCAATCGCAGGGAAAACGGGGACTGTTGGTATGGATAATTCGGATGGGAACAGGGACGCTTGGATGGCCGCCTACAACCCCCAGTATTCCGCGGCGGTATGGTTAGGTAACGACACCTCCGCCGAGGGTCAATCGCTTCCCAAGGGCGCATCCGGCGGTAGCTATCCGGCGGATATTCTAAGCAAGGTTTTTTCAAGCATTTATGAAGGGCGGCAATCGCCGGGCTTCGTCATGCCGGATTCCGTAATATCGTGCAGGCTGGACAAATATACGCTGAATAATAGTCATGAACCCGTATTGGCGACGGCGATGACCCCTAATGATAATGTCGTAACAGAATATTTTGTTAAAGGCACCGAGCCGGCTAAAAGAAGTCAATTCTGGTCCGTCCCATCGCCACCCGATGTAATAACCGCCAGGTTTGATACGGACAGGCTTCCTATTATTACTTTTGAACCCAAGGATCAATTTGTCGTTTATCGCTTATATCGGCAGGATAAAAACGGCAATACCACTGTATTGGGAGAATGGACGAACGTGAATACGGCAGTTGAATTCAAGGACACGAGCGCGAAATTCGGCATGAAATATGATTACTATGTGCTGCCGGTGCATTCGGTAATGGAGTTGGGGGGGAGAAAGGTCACGGGCCCGGCTTCGATTCGCGTTACCGTTCAAATGGAAGGTCTGCCGTTCAATGAATAATGCCAGGATCTGCTTTGACGCAACAGATGGCGAGTTTTAATTGAAACGCCGTCTTCAAGCACGAAAAGGCAGAGTAGGTTGTTGAATAGACCTGCTTTGCATCTTAAAACGCGCAAAATCTACATTAAATCCAATCAAATAATATATTAGAACGAATATATTCGAGCTTCCTCTTGACGAAAAACATAATATTATCTTATGATATACTATAATTGAACGTATATATCGTTCAAATAAGATCGAAAGAGTGTGTAATACATATGGATCTCAAAAGAATTGCAGAAGAAATGCAGCCGCGTTCAATGGCGGCGCGGGACTGGGTTTTTCAGGTTATACGTACAGCCATTGTCAGGGGGGTGCTTCCGGGTGGAATGCCGCTTCGTCAGGATGAAATATCCGCTGCTTTAAGCGTAAGCCATATTCCCGTGCGCGAAGCTTTCCGGCAGTTGGAAGCGCAGGGGCTGGTTCGTATTTACCCCAACAGGGGTGCGGTTGTCACTAAACTTACGAAGGAAGAAATAGGTAGCCTAATGGATATCCGCATCATGCTGGAGCTGGGCGCTATCCGCGCAGCCATCCCGATGATGAATGAAGAAGCCATTGAAGAGGCGCTGGCTATTCATGAGGAATTCTCCAAGCAGACCGATGGGAATAAGCTGGAGGATCTCAATTTACAATTACACTTCGCAATCTACCGCCCCGCAAATAACATGGAGTTAATACGCCTGATCGATCAGCTTCACGCGAATGTGGACAGATATATACGGCCGTTTTACGCCATTAACGATTCAACGGAAAAGGTTATGGAAGATCATCAAAAACTGATACAGGCGTGCAAGGCGCGTGATGCGGAGCTGGCGACCGCCCTGCTCAGGACGCATCTGGAGTCAACAAAGGTCATGCTGATGACTTCGCCGCTTTTTGTATAACGCACTTTAGACGCTAACTTAAGAACTAGTATAAAGCATGTGGACGATCCGAAACATAACAGTATAAGATGCAGGTACGGCGTGGCGTAAAGCAGCGCCGTATCTTGTTTTTCCTTTTCTGAATGCTCTAACACTTTTGCTCTGAAGGTCCAGCGTTAAAAAATCTCCGAAGGTTTCATTCTATTAACTAAATCTTTTAATGCATTATGCAAAAGCATGTCTTGCTTATACTTACGTGAAATATACTGTTAAACTGTAATTTGAATTGAACGAAAGTTGACTTTCCAGACTTATACTGTAATAATTTACGAGGTAAGAGCTATATGCTTCGCGGCTGCCGTATGGCTGCTACCTATAACAGATGTTTGGCGTAAAATGGGCTGACTGAGGTGAGATGAATGTATGATTGCATCATAATCGGCGCTGGCCCGGCGGGTAGCACCGCGGCAAAAATATTAGCCGAAAAGGGCTTAAAGGTATTGCTGGTCGAAAAATTCAAGCTGCCGCGCCATAAGTCTTGCTCTGGTATTCTTATCAAAAAGTCGATGGATTTGGTCAAACTCTATTTTGGAGAGAGTACGCCGCTGTTTACGATGTGCGCTCCCGCACGGAACAAGGGCATGATTTTCACAACCGACAAAGGGAGAGAATACCGCTTTGAGCAAGAGGGGCTGAATGTTTGGCGCAGTTCTTTTGATAATTGGCTCACGACAAAAGCAGTGCAAAGCGGCGCAGTGGCACGCGACTGCACGGCGGCTATCGACTGCAAGGAGCAGGACGGGTATGCGAGTGTCACCTTGCATGGCGAGAAAACCTATACGGAAGATGCAAAATATGTACTTGACTGCGAGGGCGTGGTTGGCTCGCTCAAAAGAAGAATCATTGCCGAGCCGCAGGGTTATATCACGACATTTCAGACGTTTAACAAAGGAACAGTAGATTTGGACTATCACTACTTCTATGCCTATTTACAGCCGGATCTGTCCGAGTATGACGCATGGTTCAATGTAAAGGACAACCTGCTGGCGCTGGGCGTGTCCGTCAAAAAACCATCCAAAATACAAACCTATTATGCGCGTTTCCTTGCCCACATGAAGGAACTGCACGGTTTGCAAATCCACAAGGAAATCAAGTCGGAAAAGTGGCTCATGCCCCATGTCCGCCCGGGTTGTGCGGTTAAGTACGGCGCAGGCCGCGTGTTCTTCGCCGGTGAAGCTGCCGGTTTTCTTAACCCTATGGGCGAGGGCATTTCCGCCGCAATGGAGAGCGGCCAATGTTTGGCGCGCGCAGTTGTAAAGCATTTTGGCGATATGCATATGATTTATGCGGAATATCAGCAAAGCACGGCTATGCTCAAAACCTACATGGAACGGCAATGGAGCTTTGTGGCGGGCATGGCGGACACTTTTGCTGAAATGAAGCTGAACGGGCCGCTTTAATAGTTTCAAAACGTTTTCAAACAGCGCCAAACAACACCACCGTTTAAAAGCATCTTAATACAGAAGGGTTTTGCTTACATACCCTTTAAGGACATGATACTTATTCATGAACGATACTGGTTTATTGAGTATAGAGCCGACAAAAGTGTATTTTGAGAATCGTATTAAGGCTATCTTAATCCATCAGCGCCATCAAATATTCAATATTTATAACAAAGTAAAACAGATGGAGGCGTGTTAATAACGATTTTGCCATGGCGATGTACATGCGTTTAGCGCAATAATTATCGTTAATGATATACCATCCGAAATTTAAATTAAAAAATAACAAGCCTTTATTTATTTGCACGCTGTAACCCCTCGTTGCAAGCAGCTGCATAATATATTAAACGAGGAGGAAAACTTTTCTTTGACAACCAAGGCGCGTTTATGCTACATTGTAAGCGAAAACCAACTTGTTTAGTAGGGATTGAGGGGTGCGATATGAAGCTGTCCACAAGAGGACGGTATGGGCTTAAGGCGATGGTGGATTTGGCGCTCAATTACGGGCAGGGTCAAATGACTGTAAACGCGCTTGCGCAGAAACAGGGGGTCAGCGAGGCTTATCTTGAGCAATTGATCGCGGCGTTGAGAAGGGCCGGATTGATAAGCTCTACCCGAGGGGCGCAGGGCGGCTATGTTTTGGCGCGCCCGCCGGAGGAAATCAGCGCGGGTGAAGTACTACATACGCTTGAGGGGACTACGGCGCTGATTGACTGCGTAGGAAGCGAGAAATTTGACTGCGATAACGCTTGCACCTGTTCAGCGCGGCCGCTTTGGCTCAAGCTTCAATCGAAAATAAACGGCGTGCTCGATTCGACCAGTATTTATGAGCTGGCGGAGGATTATAAAACACAGATGATAAGGCGGTGCATTCCATGATGAGGGTTTATATGGACAACGCGGCTACAACCGCGTTAAAACGGGAAGTTTTGGAACAGATGACTCCATACCTTACCGAAATATACGGGAACCCGTCCAGCGTACACGCGTTTGGGCGGGAAGCAAAAAAAGGTATGGACAGGGCGCGCGAACAGGTGGCGAGCGCGCTCAACGCCTCCGCTGATGAAATATTTTTCAACGGCGGCGGAACTGAGGGGGATAACGCGGTCATTACGGGCGTTGCGGAAAAGTGTAAAGCCAAGGGCCGCCATATTATCACAACGTCGGTGGAGCATCACGCGGTTCTGCACGCGTGTGAGCGGCTTGAAGGCAGGGGCTACAGCGTTACGTACCTGCCGGTAGACGAGTACGGCAGGGTCGGCGCGCGGCAGGTTGAAGAGGCTATCCGAGAGGATACCATACTGGTCAGCGTGATGTTTGCGAACAACGAAGTTGGCACGATTATGCCCGTTGCGGAAATTGGCGCGGCATGCCGGAAGCATAACGTCCTATTCCATACCGACGCTGTGCAGGCCGCGGGGCATATACCTATTGACGTAAAGAAAATGAATATCGATCTTCTCACGCTTTCGGCGCATAAATTCCACGGCCCTAAGGGCGTGGGCGCGATTTATGCGAAAAAGGGCGTGCGTCTGCCTCCGTTTATCGTAGGCGGGGCGCAGGAGCGCAAGCTTAGGGCCGGTACTGAAAACGTCGCGGGCGTGGTGGGCCTAGGCGCGGCAATCGAGCTTGCGTCGGCGGACATGCAATCGCGCATGGCGCGGACAAAAGCGCTGCGAGACAAGCTTATTAAAGGCATTCCCGAAAGGATAGCGGATGTTAAGCTGAACGGGCATCCGACCGAAAGGCTCCCGGGGAACGTCAATTTCAGCATCCGGTATATTGAGGGCGAGGCGATCCTGCTCATGCTCGACGTCAACGGTATTGCGGCCTCAAGCGGCTCGGCCTGTACATCGGGTTCTCTGGATCCTTCGCATGTGCTGTTGGCTATGGGCCTATCGCATGAGGTTGCGCACGGCTCGCTGCGCCTTACGCTGGGGGATGAAACGACACAGGAGGAAGTGGATTACGTGCTGGACACGCTGCCGCGCATTGTGGAGAGGCTTCGCGCCATGTCTCCGCTGTATCATGGATAAGGAGGAAGCAATATGTATACGGAAAAGGTTATGGATCATTTTTCAAACCCGCGCAATATGGGCGAGCTTGAGGACGCGAACGGCGTAGGCATGGTCGGCAACGCGAAATGCGGCGATATCATGCAGATGTTTATTAAGGTCAACGACGAGGGCGTTATTGAGGATATCAGCTTTAAAACCTTCGGCTGCGGCGCGGCTATCGCCACATCCTCCATGGCGACGGAGATGATAAAGGGCAAAACGGTGGATGAAGCGCTCAAGCTTTCAAACGCGGCGGTGGTGGAGGCGCTTGAGGGGCTCCCCCCGGCGAAGATACACTGTTCGGTCCTGGCGGAGGAGGCCGTTAAGAAAGCGGTTGAGGATTATCAGCTAAGAAAAGAGGGCGGCGCTATGGAGGAGAACGCCGGGCGGTAAACAGGCGTTCGTTGCAAGTGCGGTTCTTGATAGGCATATGCAATGAAAGGGCGGGATTATATCCCGCCATCAAACTATCGAAAAACCCGGGGGCTTTGAACCGAAGCGTATCCACGAACTGAATAACCTCATTCGCCGCATTTACGAGGACTACCGAATGGCACAGAGCAAAATTGAAAAGTCGCAATCATTAAGCAGGAAATCAAACAGCTAAAGGAGCGGCAAAAACAGCTTTTACAGCAGCATAATGTGCAGGAGCGCAAGGACAGAACAAAGCGGCTTTGTAAACGGGCGGGATTGTTGGAGAGTATGCTGCCCGACACAATACCGCTTACAGACGAGCAATTCAAAGCCTTTCTCGAAAAAACCGTTCTTACGGATATGTCAAGTAAGATACTTACTCAAATCGCATCCAATCCTATCCTTCCCATCCAAACCCGCCGAAGCGGAACAGAGCGGCGGTGCGGAACGGGAGCAGGACGGGGGCAACGGCGCATAGGTAACGGGCTAACCGTCCTTACCCTTAGGTACTAAGGGCACACTTATATACTACATGAATGTGGTATGTGCGGTCTTGCAGACAGCGTTTTGCGCCTATCGGCACAAAAGGAAAGCGGCGGAGGAAATAACCCCCGCTTCCGTTTAGCGATACTTTTCAAATAGGCATTGCTCATAGACTTGCTTCCCTAATATCGTCAATGCTTTTGTTGGGCATTGGCTAAAGCAACGATAGCATAGCGTACATTGATTATGTGAAACCGCTTTGCCATCCTCAATGGAAATATTTTTCATAGGACATACGGCATTACAACGGCCACAGCCGATACATTTCTCTGCATCAATGTTTGGCTTTTGTTTATAGCTTGTCGCTTTGCCATAAAACCAAAGCCTCTGCCCAAACAACCCCGCCATATGGTAAAGAAATCCCAATCCTTCTTTGTGTGGGTGTCCTTCTTTCAATCTGATAGCGGCATTGGCAATTTTCTTGTCTGCCTGTAAAATAAGCTCTTGATTAGCCTTAACAGACTTTTTCAATGCTTTTACATCCCCAATGCAGTCGGGCATTTTCAGATGCAGACCACCTAATATTGTCGCAGAATATTTCTGAAATAATCGCGCCGAACAACCAGTTCCGTCACCACTAAACAATCCCATAGTGGCGATGATATATAGCTTTTTATTACGAAAGCAATCCTTGTTATTGTCGATAAAATCCCGAACCATTTTCGGAAGATTGCTAAAATAAATCGGATAACCAAAAACGATTGTGTCGTGCGCGGAAATTTTCTCAATTACATTAGGACTTTCGATTGATAGTGCAATACCATCCTTGTCATATTCTTTTACGAAAGTCTCAACACAATGTTTTGTGTTTCCTGTTCCAGTAAAATAAACGCCTAAGATAATATTTGCCTCCATCCGCCTAAAGCTTTTGTAGTTTTCAGTATACCATATCGCAGTTTCACATTCAAATTGAGTTGAAAGGAGTACACCTGTCGCACTCTATCATTGCAGCATTAAAATCATCAGTCGCGGCAAGGACAAGTCGGCAGTTGCGGCGGCGGCTTACCGTGCGGGAGCGCAAATCACAAACGAGCGTGACGGAGTAACCCACGGCTGCACCCGCAAGGGCGGCTTTGTGCATACCGGGATTTTACTGCCCGACAACGCATCCGCCAAGTATGCAGACCGCGCCGCTTTATGTAACGCAGTTGGGATAATCGAAAAGGCAAGAAACGCACAGCTTGCGCGGGAAATCGAAATTGCCCTGCCGCAGAACTCACGCGGGAGCAAAACATTTCCCTTGCCCGCGAGTTTGTAAACGGCAAAAGCGGCTACACTGGTGCTTTGGTATCGTTAGTTTTTGCGGTGGCTTTGCCCCCGCTCCCCCGTCCTCTCGCAAAGAACAGAAAATATCATTTCACCCATTGACAATTTTCGTTCTGAAACATAAGAGACTGCTAAAATGAGCGGCTCACGGCTTTATTAAAACAGAGCTTTTTTAAACTTTTCTCTTGAACGTATGTATAACTTATGATAGTATCTTATTAGTAAACATTTCTAATCAATACGAATAATGGAAGCGGGTGCGTATGAAAAAAGCGGTTCTTATCCTGTTGACGGCGGTGGTCTTATGCGCTTTCGTCGTTCCCGGCGGGGAATACCCCGCGCTAGCGCAGAGCGCCCAATACCAAACGGAAGATGAAGAATTGATTTTCAACTATTTCCGAACGATCAGCGAAAAGGATTACGAGGCGAATTTTGAGCTGCACTGCGAGGAGCAGAGGGCTGTGTTGCGCAGCGTTGCGCAACAAAACGCGCGGGAGCGCATGGGCATGTGGAGCGTTTCCTCCGTTGATTTGGGCAGCGCGGCGATACTGGCGGACGTAACGGGCTCGCCCCATGTTGAGGAGCGCGGCGGCGAGAACAGCCGGAATACGGCGAGGACCTATCTGGTTAAATGCGGGATGACGGTTTACCAGGATACCCCCTATTATTTTGAGGGGAATAACTACCTTGTGATCACGGTTGACGGCGAGGGGGGCGCGCGCAGGATTTTCAACGATACGCTCGCGGCTCCGGAACTGGTGCTGAAATATGAGGAGCGGGAGGCCGCTAAGAAGTATTTCGGCCGGCGCTTCACCGAGGAGCGCGGCGGATACGGGCCGATCCTCTCGGATGGGACCAAGATAGGTAGTACTCATGGCGGGACCATGCCCAGCACAATCCGGGTTAGGCGCAAGAGCCTTGGCAATCGAATTGATAGGGTAAACTTCAAAACCTACTGCAAGGTGGTCGCGTGCGCGGAGGTGGGGTACAGCTCGAGCGGCCACGCTAACTACCATAAATCCAGTATATTAGCCGTCAAAAACTACGGCTGGTGGAGAGTGTTGAATCCGCGTAATGCATCATCCGGCTTTGATATTGAAGACAATCAGGACGACCAGATTTACAACCCGGAAAAACATAACATCAGCAGTTCATCCTACTCAAGGCTCATGGGGCATGTAAACGACGTATGGAACGTGATTATGGTCAATTCCGAAAAAAAGGTGTTTAAGGCCATGTACGCAACCGGGAACTCAACGAACCACACCTACCAGCATAGAGGGCGGCTGTACCACTATGGCGCGAAGGTGTTCGCGGAACAGGGGCGCGGTTATAAATGGATACTGGAGTACTATTACAGCTACTCCTCACGAAACGACTCTGATAATTCTTATTATCCAGCTTCTTCCGGAGCTATAATCGTTTGCTCCAGCCACTCAGGCGGCAGTGTAATCGGGAAAACCGCGGCCTCGCACACGCGCCGCTGCGCCTCGTGCAGCTACCATTACAAGCAGAACCATAGCTGGCAAGCGCAGGGGCATCAGATGTACTGCACGGTCTGCAATTTTACCGTAACAGCCAGCAGACAGCCCAATGCTTTAATGAAATAATTGAGAAAAATAACTTAAAGGAGTAATATAAAATATGAAACACACGTTTATATTCAGTCTGACTCTCGTAATTCTGCTCTGCGCCGGGTGCGGCGCGCCGACGATCAAAGGGACTGTTGAGCCTACGGCCAGCCCCGCCCCGGCAACCCAAACGATTTTGCCGACGCCGGCCGCAACGCCTGAACCGGAGGAGGAGTTATCTCATTATATCGGGTATGTGAGGGAACCCGAAGCGTACGTGGAGCTGAGCGAATTTTTAAGGCAGTTCAGGTTTGGTGTTTCATGGGAAACGGAACCGAACGAGAGATTTGTGTTTGAAGCAATACCAAGCCATTTGACATATCCGTTATCGCGTGCTAATGCGCATCACAAACCAATAGAACGAGGATTCTTTCAAATATGCGCGGTAGAAATAGAACCCTATAATCCTGATAAACCGCTGCCGGGTACAGAACGGAGTATGGGCTATGTGATTGAAGTAAGGCGTGTGGAAAAAAATCCTAAATACACGGAGGATAACGGCGAGAATTATTACATTGCGAATGATAAGATGGAGCGTCTGGCGTGTAGTTATGATATTCTTTATTATCTTAACGGCTATGGTATAACTGAATATTCGTATCCAACGATTTCTGATAATGATTGTTTTTACGATTATGTACAGGTGGATTTGGACAGAGAGATAGATGGCAAAAAGGAGAAGGGAGAGCCTTGGCGGGTTTATGAGATTTTTTATGTGGATTACGAGGCGGTATGTTTGGTTGAGTATCAGGATATTGATGATGGAAGGATAAGATGATAATAGGAGCAAACGAATAATGAAACACATGAATATACTCTGCTTAATACTCGCAATGCTTCTTTGCGCCGGGTGCGGCGCGCCGACGATCAAAGGGACTGTTGAGCCTACTGCCCGCCACGCCCCGCCAACTCAAACGATTGTGCCGACGCCGGCCGCAACGCCTGAACCGGAGGAGGAGTTATCTCATTATATCGGGTTTATAGGCGAACCAAAAGAATATCAGGAATTGAGAGAGTATTTAAGGGAATTCAGATTTGGTGAAGCGTTTGATTCCCTGAAAGAGTATCGATTTGAACCACGGTCGGCGCAATTGAGATACCCTTTATGGCGTATTGAGGCGCATCAAAAACCTTTGAAGCAAGGCAATTTTCAAATAGCCGCTGTGATACTTGCACCCTATAATTCTGACAAACCGCTGCCTGGTACAGAGCGGAGCATGGGTTACATGATTGAAGTAAGGCATGTGGAGAAAAATCCGAAATATACGGAGGATAATGGTGAGCCTTATTATATAGCTGGTGATAATGTGGAGCGTCTGGCGTGTAGTTATGATATTCTATATTATCTTAATGGCTATGGAATAACTAGATCTGCTTACCCTACGTTTTCTGATAATACAGCTTTTTTTGATTATGTACAGGTGGATTTGGACAGGGAAATAGCCGGTAAAAAAAAGAAGGGAGAGCCTTTACGGGTATATAAGATATATTATGTGGATTATGAAGCAATATGTGTAATTGAGCGTAAAGACATTGATAAAGCGAGTATTGGAGATTTTGAATAATCGGAATAGGGATAAACTTGTAACAAACGTGCACAAATAATGTTTGGTAAGGATGATAATGAAACACACGCTTATATTCAGTCTGACTCTCGTAATTCTGCTCTGCGCCGGGTGCGGCGCGCCGACGATCAAAGGGACTGTTGAGCCTACGGCCAGCCCCGCCCCGGCAACCCAAACGATTTTGCCGACGCCGGCCGCAACGCCTGAACCGGAGGAGGAGTTATCTCATTATATCGGGTATGTGAGGGAACCCGAAGCGTACGTGGAGCTGAGCGAATTTTTAAGGCAGTTCAGGTTTGGATCCACTTGGGAAACGGAACCGAACGAGAGATATGTGTTTGAACCATCACCAGGGCAATTAACAACACCCTTATGGCGGGCGCAAGCACATCAAAAGCCCTTGGAGCGCGATATTTTTCAAATATGCGAGGTAAACCCCGGATCCTATTATCACAATACACCGCTGCCGGGTATGGAGCGGGAATCGGGCTTTACTATCAAAGTCAGGCGCTTGATGAAAAATCCAGAATACACTGAGGATAACGGCGAGCTTTATTACATAGCAAGCGATAAGGTGGAGCGCTTAGCGTGCAGTGAAAGCATAATTTACTACCTCAACGGTTACGGTATAACAAGCTATTCTTATCCAACATTCACCGAAGTTGATAGCTTTGAAGATTATATACAGGTGGATTTGGACAGGGAGATAGAGGGTAAAAAGGAAAAGGGACAGCCTAAGAGGATATACGAAATCTACTATGCGGATTACGAAGCGGTATGCCTTCAAGAGTGTCAGGATATGGACGAGGGGTTTATAGGAGGCTTTGAGTAAAAACCGCGTTATCAGCTTTAATAACATTCTGAGTTTACTGAATTGTAAAATGGGTAAAGAGTAGGATATAACAGGAGCAAACGAAACATGAAACACACGCTTATATTCAGTCTGATTCTCGTAATTTTGCTTTGCGCCGGGTGCGGCGCGCCGGCAGCGACGGAAACTATGAAGCAGACGCGGCCCGCCCCGCCAACCCAAACGGCTGAGCCGACGCCGGCCGCAACGCCTGAACCGGAGGAGAAGTTATCTCATTATATCGGGTATGTGAGGGAACCCGAAGCGTACGTGGAGCTGAGCGAATATTTAAGGCAGTTCATGTTTGGTATATCGGGGGAAACGGAACCGAACGAGAAGTTTGTATTTGAAGCAATGCCAAGCCATTTAACATATCGGTTATCGCGTGCTAATGCGCACCAGAAACCAATAGAACGAGGATTCTTTCAAATATGCGCGGTAAAAATAGAACCCTATAATCCTGATAAACCGCTGCCGGGTACAGAACGGAGTATTAAGCGACCGCTGTGAACAGAACCCGGCGGGTCAGTCAAGGACAAATGAATGGCGATGACAGCCCCGCTCGCTTTCGCTGACAGATACTCTGGACAAAAAACCATTTATGAGCTGGTGATCTTTGAGAACGTGTAATAAATTAATTCGGCTCAACAACTATGCCCGTTTTCTCATCAGCCGCGTTAGCTGGTTTACACACGAACTTTTCCGGGAATTACGTATGAAACGGGCGCTGCCCTTTTTGCTCCCACCATGCAAGATTAGGCAGTATGCAACCCCGCAGGGCATGCATCCCGACTTCTATGCGACAGCATAGCCAGCCGCCATTTCGCTGTATTTTCCCACAATCAGTACTGTTTTAAGGAAAACAAGTGATTTTTTTACTTAATAGCACGCTCATATTAAGCCTCGTTTTCTGACGCATCAGGTTGCGTTAATTAACATTTTTATACTCCTTTGCATATAAATGCTTTTCATTAACTAAACGCCGAAAGGACAAGATATAAGCAAGGAAGTCTGAAAGGAGTGAAAGGATGAGAGCATCAACCATTATTACCGGTATAACGGGGCTTGCAGCGGGAATGGCTATCGCTACTGTGGCGGTAACCTCCATGTATCCCGACGTATCCAGGCGCATGATGCGCGACAGCAGGCGCGCGATAAAGAATGGAAGGCGCATGGTAAACCGCATCGGCGGTATGTTTTCCTGAAAAAGTTCAAAGTTTCGCCTTGGCCCGTATATGAACGGGCCAATTGTTTATTTGTAATCAACCGCCAGATGACGTATAATGAAGTTATCCTAAAAAATGGAGGTGAGCGGGTATGGCTGACAATACGAACAATACGGTGCAATTTCAAATCCCTAGGGACAAGCATACGGCGAGGGAAGTATTGCTTAGGGTATATGACGCGATGCGGGAAAAGGGCTACGACCCGGTCGACCAAATTGTCGGGTATCTTATTTCCGGCGATCCAACCTATATCACCAGCTATAACAACGCCCGGTATCTGATAAAGCTGTTGGAAAGGGATGAACTGCTTGAAGAGCTTGTCCGCTTTTATGTGAACGCGAATATGCCGGATAGCCAAAACGAGCAATTTTAAACTTTGATAAAAGTGCTTCTTAATTTGAAGCTCATTGCGCCGCGCTTTTGTTTTTGGCGCGACGATCCGTCCGGCGAATGACGGAGTATTGGCCGGCCGCCCGTTTATTCTAATACAGGAATGAGGAGACGAATGAAAAGGTTGTTGGCGTTGGATGTAGGGGATAAACGGATAGGTTTCGCCGTTAGCGACGAGCTTGGTATAACAGCGCAGGGCGTTGAAACGTTTACGCGCACAGGCAGCCAAAGGAAGGACGTCTCGCACGTGGTCGAACTGGCGAACAGGTATAAACCTGTAAAGCTGATTTTTGGCATGCCCAGAAATATGGACGGAAGCTATGGGTTTCAATCTGAGAAGGTGCGTGCGTTTGCGGAGGCTGTTTTGAAAAAGCTGGACGCCGAATACGATTTTTATGATGAACGCCTTACCACCGTATCCGCTAAGCGCGTTTTATGCAAGGCGGAGCTTAATTGGAAAGAGCAGCGAAAGATTGTGGATAAGCTAGCGGCTGTTATCATACTTCAGGGTTATATGGACAGCCATCCAAACGGTTAATAAATTTTAGAAAGGCGGATGAACGATTGAACGACGAGGGTTATTTTGGCAAAGTGGTTACTCTGCTGGATGAGGAAAATAAAGAGGTTCGTTTTGAACATATTCTGACCTTTATGCATGAAGGGGAGCGGTATGTTGCGCTGACGGAAGAGAACAGCGTGGAAGAGGCCGAGGTAATCATTCTAAAAATCGAGGAGCGTGAAGGGGAGGACGTTTATGTCTCTGTTGACGATGAGGGGCGGCTTGAGGCCGCTTTTGATACCTTTATTGAAATGATGGACGAGTTAGAGCAGGAAGATGAAAATCCCGATTAATCTGGGGATTTGTATTGCTAAGCTGCTTATGCTGTGATATAATCCCCTAGACATAACGCACCCGCGTGGACTTGCCGGATCGTGCCCTTGAGGTTTCCGGCGGGATTGATGCGCGGGGAGGAAAAACGAAGGAGGTAGAATTATGTCAGTCATCTCTATGAAACAATTGTTGGAAGCGGGCGTGCATTTTGGGCACCAGACCCGCCGTTGGAACCCCAAGATGAAAGAGTATATCTTTACCGAGCGCAATGGTATTTATATCATTGATTTGCAAAAGACGGTAAAGAAGGTTGAAGAAGCGTATTATTTTATTCGCGATCTGGCGATGGATGGGCAAACCGTACTGTTTGTGGGCACGAAAAAGCAGGCGCAGGAATCGATTGAGCAGGAAGCAAAGCGCTGCGAAATGTATTTTGTGAATCAGCGTTGGCTTGGCGGAATGCTTACGAACTTTAAGACCATCCAAAGCCGCATAGGCCGTTTACGCAAGATTGAAAAGATGGAAGCCGACGGCGATTTTGAGCTGCTGCCTAAAAAAGAAGTAATTAAGCTTAAGGCTGAGCAGGATAAGCTTGAAAAGAACCTTGGCGGGATAAAGGATATGAAACGCCTTCCCGGCGCGCTGTTCATCGTCGACCCTCGCAAGGAGCACATTGCGGTAATGGAAGCGCGTTCGCTGGGCATCCCCGTGGTAGCTATCGTCGATACCAACTGCGACCCGGACGAAGCTGATTACGTTATTCCCGGTAACGACGACGCAATTCGCGCGGTGAAACTGATTGCGGCTAAATTGGCGGACGCTGTGCTTGAAGGCAGACAGGGTGAGCAGATGGTCGAGGATGAATCTGAAGCGGCGCCTATTACGGAGGAAGACGATTTTTAATCGGCGAGGCGGCGTTTAATAGCGCCGTCTATGATAACGTATTTTATCGGGACGCAAACGCCGCCCGCCATACACGCGCGGCTCAGCGTCCCGAAACATGATAAAGCAGCAGAAGGATAATGACACAGGAGGGATAAATATGTTTACTGCCAAAGATGTGATGACGTTGCGTGAAATGAGCGGCGCAGGTATGATGGATTGCAAAAAGGCATTGACAGAATGCGACGGCGATATGGAGAAAGCGATGAACTATCTTCGAGAGAAAAGCCTTGCGGCCAGTGCGAAGAAAGCGGCCCGCATCGCCGCCGAGGGGATCGTAGATTCCTACATCCATATGGGCGGAAAAATCGGCGTTATTGTAGAGGTAAACTGCGAAACCGATTTTGTCGCCAAGACCGATGCGTTTAAGGCGCTCGTGCATGACGTAGCAATGCATATCGCCGCCGCAAAACCGACTTACGTAAGTAAGGAAGAAGTCGATCAAACGGAAATAGAAAAAGAAAAAGAAATACTCCGCGCGCAGGCGCAGAATGAGCCTAAACCCAAGCCCGCTCAGATTATTGAGAAGATGGTCGAGGGGCGCATTGAGAAGTACTATAAAGAGGTTTGCCTTATGGAGCAGCCTTTTGTTAAGAATCCGGATCAGACAATCGCACAAATGATCAACGAAGCCGTTGCCAAAATCGGAGAAAAAATTACCATTCGCCGTTTTGTCCGCTATGAAATGGGCGAAGGGCTTCAAAAACGCCAGGATAACTTTGCGGAAGAAGTTATGAGCCAGATGAAGGCGTAATTGTTGTTGTAGCTCTATACCGAAAAACAACACGAGCTGCAATCAAAAAACAGCATAAAACACGAAGCGCGGGACGACAGGTTCCCGCGCTTTTTCTTTGCTTAAGGGAGGGCGCGAAAGGCTCTATAATGCGCATAAAATCAGCATTTTATGCTAAACAAGGGCTGGGCGGATTTGCGGTAGTATTCGATAAATATCCCGGAAGAGGCAAGGAAAAAAAACGGTTGTTTTTGGGTGCAGCAACGGTCGTTTTTGGATTGTAGCATAAAATTATGGTGAATTTAGATTATCTCTTTAGAAGTTCTTATATGTCGGTATAGCCCATATTCTCGGGCTTTCCCGGCATTTTAGATATAGGGAGAAGTTCTTATATACCCTCATAACCTTTTAGGTTTTCCCTCTCAAAACGTAGTAAAAAAGTAGTAAATTGGTATGCGGCTATGCAATCAGCCGTTCCATTTCAGCCTTTGCGGAAGTGAATGTTGCGTGTGCGTAATAGTTTAGCGTCATGGTGATGTTGGAATGTTTCATGATATACTGTAACGCTTTCAGGCTCATGCCCGCATTGGCTAAGTTGGTGCAGAACGTATGGCGTAAGGTGTGCGGCGTCATTACTTTGGGTAAGGCTTCCTCATGGCATTTATTAAACTTCTTCGCAAGCCCACGGAACATATTATCATAATTGGTCGCCGTTTTCGGGCAGCCGTCCCGGTTAAGGAAAAAAATTGCTGTACCTGTCAATGGTAATCTGCTTCGTTCCCTTGCGGTTCTTCAACACGCGCCTTAACGCTTCATACACTTTTTCACTCATTGGAATTTGTCTGATACCGCTCTGCGTTTTGGGCTTCTCTATGTAGTAGCCTGTTTCTGCACTCCGTAAAAGCTGGTGGTCTACATTGATTACCCGGTTTTCAAAGTCAAGGTCGGTTTTAGTCAGCCCGCAGAGTTCACAAATCCTAAGCTCCGTCCCAGCAGTATGATAACCTTGTCACGGTATTTCTGGTAGACGCTATCACTTTGCATAAAGGATAAAAGGCTTTCTTCCTGTTCCGCTGTGAGGGGTACTTTTGGCTCCGTGTCGTCCTCGATCACGGTGTTTAGCTGGAAGTCAAAGGGGTTCTTCCTTGTACAGTCGTCCTGTATCGCTGTGTAAAATGCAGCTTTTAGAGAACGCTTGTCGTTGCTTATGGTCTTGTAGGAGGTTCCCTTTTCTTTCATGCGCAACGCCCATTCCCTCGCGTCGGACAGTTTCACGCTGTCAATGGGGCAGGAACTAGTTTATCCGCTTCTAACAGCTTCATCAGCCGCCCCTGTGTGGTGTTGTACCGAGCATTTCCATGGTAGCGGGTCTGCTTTGTGTAAAGCTCGCAGACGGTCATTTTCTTTCAGATTGTTTCTATTCCGTCGTCACCGTTACTATCGAAAGTTTATGATGCTTGCGCAGAAAAGAACATGCGGCGGCTTTGAATCTTCAAAACCGCCGCATAAGGAATTATTTTGTGCATGGAAAATTGGTCTGCCCAGCAGCGGTTTTTTTCTTTACTGCCGCTGGGCAGACATTTCAATGTATTATGCTGATTGTACTTTTTTCTCAAAGGAAAGCCCGCTAAAGAAGATGATCGCCGCACCGCTTCCCAGCAACAGCAGGACTTGATAAACGCTGATGCCATTTGAAGCAGATTTGAAGATTGTACCAATATTCTCTATCTGCAAAGCGCAATACCAGCAAAACGATACCAAAAATCCGACGATTGTATTCCTTGACGCCGCGCTTGTAAAAAGCCCGATAAATCCCAGCGTCATAGCTGCCGCCAGTGTCCGGAGCATGTAGATACCCATGGGGAAGGAGCATCCCTCCATACGCATATATCCCTCAAAAGCGAGAATGAGCGCAGCCGTGCAGATCAGGGAAAGCCCGATTCTCAGCACAGCGATAATCCGGTATGGAAAGGGCCGTAAGGCGATAATCGCATCCATACCGGCCTCCTGCTCCGGCTTTAGCAGCGGCACAAACATGGGAAGACCGATCAGCGCCACCATTCGTTCCAGAAGGTCTGCGGATTTTACGCTGTCCAGGCTGGAAGTTCCGTAGATCAGCGGAATCACCAACAGAAGTAGAATTGACGGAAAAAGTGTCTGCTTAAAGTTCAGACGTAAGTTTGAACGTGTGATGGTGAGCAGATTTCTGGCGTCCAAAGGTCAGCCCTCCTTTCCGCTTTCTGCTGTACACGAGGACGGCCAAGCCCACAAGCGCAAGGGCAGCAAGGGAAATGGCAATCCTGTTTGCCGCCAGCATTTGAATATCCTCCATCATCCGTCCATAACCCTTCAAGGTATTGTGGCGGATAATGAGGTCAAACAGACCGTAGTTCCCACCGGCCAGCTTATCGACGGTTGGCCTGCTGATCAGCCAAATCAAGCCGCTCAGCAAAATGGCCGTATAGTTTTCCAGCAGCGCCGTAACCAACAGGCTGATCGCCATAACAAGCAGAACCGTGGGCAATACCCACGCCAGGGTGTACTTGACGAAGGCCAACGCATCCGCCTGTACACCGATACTGCCGCAGTACTGCATCAGCACAACCAGGGATTTGACCGGCAGAATGAGGATGGGGAGCATGGTCATACAGACTGCGGCGGCGTATCGGGTGCAGATCAGCTTTGCGCTTGAAATCGTCCTTGGGTAAGTCAAGCCCTGCATTCTGCGGCGCTTATCCCGCAGCATCAGGTCTACGATCACAAATGCAGGGAGGATCAGCGCCACAAGGGAAATGCTGTCGCAGTAGTACCGGGCAAAGGCACCGGTTACCCGGTCGCCCTCGTAGAACTCCCGGTGCTGCTGTTCTGTGATGGGTTTATCCTCCATGTCGTTCCCGAAATAGTACAGGGTCAGCATCGTCCAGCTAAAATAGGAGTTGCGCCCAATTAGCTTGTTGACTTCTTCCATGATCTCTTTGAATCGTTCAAATGACACCTGTATTTCAAAACCGTCATTTGACTGTGACGGTGCTTCGTGAGATGCCCCATCACTGGGAACATATTGCCAGTCGTCCGGCTCCGCGACAAACTGCCCATTCTCATTGGTACTCCCTTTGCCCGGCTCCAGAATATAAGCATCGCCGCCGGAGATTGGAACGTCACCGATACTCGTATCGCCTGCCTCGTCTGTTGCGCCAGTCAATGCTTGTTCACTAAGCCCGGTCAGTTCCATCAGGTATTCCAAAATCACTGTCTGTTCCTGCGGGGACATGGTTTTCTCTTTGACATAGCCAAATGGGTAATACTCATAGCGGTTACTGCGATAATTTCTTATCAGACGGTTTGTAGCCCCCATCATCATGGCGTGTTCCATCGCTTCATCGCTGCTGCGATCCTCTGCATAGCTGCCGTTTGAAGCGATATAGAAAACCGAAGCGGGGTCGTCGGTACGCCGAAGTTCACTCTCCACAGCAGGCTCATATTGAAAGACGCTGACAGCCAGCAACGCCAGAACAAACACCCAATACAAGATGCTCTTGGCTATCTTTTTACACTCCATTCCAAACAGACGCATCATTTTTTCACCCCCTGCTCCAAATGACGCAGCATTTCCATGTAGCCGTCCTCCACCGTGGCCTCACAGGGGACGGGGTTGCCGACAGCAGGCACACCTTCATGGAGTACACGGATTTTCACATCTGCCAGATGGCCTTGACTGGACAGGACGCAGTATTGATTATGAATAGATGCCTGCCTGCTCTTGGGAACAGTCAACTCATAGACCTTTCCCGCCGCCGTCTGCGCCAAATCCTCCACTGTTCCAGTGAATAGCAGTTTCCCGGCGTCCAGAACAGCCACCTTTTCACAGACTGTTTCAATATCGCTGACAATATGCGAGGACACGATCACAATACGGTTGCTGGAAAACTCGTTCAGCAGAGCATAGAAGCGAAGCCGCTCCTGCGGGTCAAGGCCAACCGTCGGCTCGTCGGCAATCAACACTTGCGGGTCATGGAGCAGAGCTTGAGCAATACCCAACCGCCGCTTCATACCCCCGGACAGCTTTCGTACCTTTTTCCCTCTGTCCTCCCACAGATTTACCCGCTGCAACAGGACGGGGATGCGCTGGCGCTGTACCTCTGCCGGAAGATTAGACAGCGCGGCCAGATAGCGCATGATCTCCAACACCGACATATCCGGGTACAGCGAAAATTCCTGCGGCAGATAGCCAATGAGGGGCCGGATTTTCCGGGTATCTTCCAGCGGAATTTCGTTGAATGTAACTGTGCCGGAGGTCGGTTCCCGCAGGGTGGACAATATCTGCATCAGCGTTGTTTTCCCTGCTCCGTTGCGTCCCAGCAGGCCGAACATACCGTTTTCAATGGTGAGGGAAATGTTGTCCAGGGCTGCTTTTTGCCCATAGCTTTTTTTAAGGGCTTGGATTTGTATTTCCATAAGAAAAACTCTCCTTTCGAGTTGATAAGGAGAGTTTAATCAAGAAAAGTCTACATTCCGTCACAATGGAGAAACTTCTTCAATTTTGAGTTTTACGGTAACTTTTGCTCCGCCCTCCGGCGCATTGTCAAGGGAAATCGTGCCACCATGTTTTTCTGTTAAAATCTTGCAAATTGTCAGGCCAATGCCGAAATGCTCCTTTTCTTTCTTCCTTTTGTAGAAATGATTGACCGCTTCGGCTCGGTCTTGTGCTGAAAACCCTTTCCCATCGTCCGTTACAGTAATTATAAAAAAGGGTTGTGAATAAGAGAAATCCAGATCAATTTGCGATTGGCAGTACCGCAGGGCATTGGAAACGATATTTTCTACGATACGAAACACAGCGGCGGGCGCGATAGATACCGTCTGCTCCGGCAACTGTTCAGAGATATTGATTTTTGCTTGGTGTTGCTCGGATAGGATAGAAAGCTGGGTCTGCATTTCTTTCATCAGGTCTGGAAGCGCAATTTTCTTGTACTCCAAGCTCATATCCTCCAAGGATTGTACCTCATGGACTGAATTGGTGTAATCCTCTAATCTGCTGGCCGCTTGATGAATATATCCGGCAATCTCCCGTGTCCCATCCTCCGTAAGTACGTCCTTGCCGATATTTCTATCCAGGTATTCACTGTACCCTTTTATGACAGTGATCGGTGTCCGTAGATCGTGGGAAATGCTGGCGTTGATCTTCTTCCGTTCGTCCACTAAGGCCCACATTCGACGGTTATTGTCCAGCAGCTCTCGCCGCATCTTATCAAATGCCTCGCAAAGCTGGCCCAATTCATCCTGCTTTTGATAACGCACAGAAAAAGATAAATCGTTGTCCACAATATGGACAATACCCTGTTTCAGCGCGTCCAGCGGCTTTTTCAGCTTGATGCGATAGAACACAGAACTGGCACAAGCAATGCCTGCAAAGGAGAAAACAACAGGCAGGAGAACGATTAGAATTTGAGCGGCCTTAAATGCCGTCACTTCGCTCTCTGTAAACTCATCTGCTTCATTGTCGGTAATCCCGCCCTTCCCTTCCAAAGTGTAACTGCCATCTTCCGCTGGATTGATCACGGCAGGTTGCATAATAAATGCGTGGGATAGCAAAATCTGATCTCGTATTGTAGAACAAACCTGTACAGAAACAGCGGATAAAATAATTACGATAACCGCAGTAATCGCAACGATCAAAAAGAATGTTTTTTTGATAGAGAGATTTTTTAGTTTGTCCATCTATATCCGCACCCCCAAACGGTTTCGATATAGTTTTTACTGGTTACTTTCGCCAGCTTTGCGCGTATTCTGCGGATATACTCTTTGAGTATGTCGCTGCTCCCCTCGGCATCATAGCCCCAAAGCCGCTCATAAATCCGCTCCCGGTCAAAAACCTGTCCGGCGTTGAGCGACAGAAATTCGATAATGTCAAACTCCTTTTTAGAAAAAGAAATCAATTCCTCGTTGTAGTACACACAGCGCCCCACATAATCAATGAACAGGTCGCCAAACATTCTTTTATTTCCGCCGTGTCGTGTGCGGTTTTCTCTCCGAAGATGGGCTTTCACGCGCGCTGTCAATTCGTCCAAACTGAACGGTTTTGTGATGTAATCGTCCCCGCCAGCCCGCAGCCCAACAATTTTATCCTGTTCGGTAATGCGGGAGGTTAGGAAGATAATGGGACAGTCAATGTGACCCCGTACCTTTTTGCAAAACTCCAACCCGTCAACCTCTGGCATATTGATGTCCAGCAGGATTAGGTCAGGTGCATGGGACAGCATTTGAGCGGCTTCCTCTGCGTCAGACGCGGTATAAACGAGATAGCCCTCAGTCTGAAAGTGCAGCTTGATAAGGTTGCAGATTGCGGCTTCATCGTCAACTAATAAGAGTTTAGGTATCATTTTAGGTTCCTTTCCATTGTGCGGGACAAAGGTTGTATTGTTCAAGTTATCAGAGAAAAGTCTACAAATGGTCAGATTTATCGCTTTTTTTCCGCCTATCGCTGGGCTTTTCCGCGTCCTTTGGTATCAGCCACACGAAGCTAAACTTTGAAACACTCGGTATGCGTTTTTCCTCGCACAGCTTTTGCACACGTCTTTCTGAAATACCCCACTTGTCCGCTGCCTCAGCACAAGACATATATTCCATTGCGCACCCGCCCTTTCTTTTCCCGTTTTCAATATCATTATATACGGGGCGCCGAACAATAGCAAGTCTAAAAAATGAATTATTCTAACCAGTATAGGGAACGTATTTTATGCTAAATAAGGGCTTGGCGGATTTGCGGAAGTATTCGATATCAGAGTAGAGAATTCCAGTAAAATAACTTATCCAAGAAAGTGGAAAATGACTAAGACTAGTAACATATCTGTCGATCGCGAAGCTCTTAGTTTCAAAATTCTTTCAAACCTCAAGACGATAGGTGTTGAAAAGAATATAAAATTGTAATATAATAAATATACACTGTTATAATGGTAAATATTGTAAAGGTGAAATCCGTAATAGGTATGGGTAATGAGGTTAACAGCCTGCCTATGAAAAAAACGCATTGTAATTAAAGGGGGTGTTATATTAAAGCGTGGCATGGGTTAAAAGCCCAAATTTATACTAAGCATTTACAAAAGGAAGGGTATGGGGGGAGATTAAAGAGAAGAACAGTTGCAGCAGTTCTTTTACTGCTAATGTGTGTTATCGCGGTAACAGCATCAGCGGAGAGCATCTACGCAAGAACCTTACAGACGCCGGTTGAACCATCAATTATAGAAGAAGTAATCAGTTTACGCGGTGAGTATGAAAAGCATTACAAAATGAGCGACGGGAGCTATATGGCCTTTGCATATGAGGAACCCGTCCATCATATTAAAGACGGCCAATGGCACGAAATCGATAATACTTTGAACAGCGTACAGATGTACAATGGATCAAAGCGGATTCAGAATACAGATGGCTTGATGAACGTCAGCTTTTCACAAGACATGGGCGGGGAACTAGTAAGCCTTGAGAATAGCGACGGACAGGAAATTTCATGGAATTTATACGGATTAAACGGACAGGCGAACAACTTTTCGGCGTCGGCTTCGCAGAAAGTCGAGTTTAACAAACAAGCTCATGTCGAGGTTGCCGATTTAAACGCGGCGGATGATTCTGACGAAGCAATGGTTAACGCGGATAAGAGCGTATCGCAATTGCTGTACCAAAATGCGATAACACAGGCTATCAATGTGGAATACACCGTGCTGCCCACCCGAGTTAAAGAAGCGATTATTTTAAACACACGGCCGACGGTTAGCCGGTTTGTAATGGATATTACGGCTGAAAACCTGAGTGCGAGATTACTGGATAACCGCCAGATAGAGTTTTATGACGGCGACAAGGTGGCGTTTGTCATCTGGGCGCCATATATGTATGACGCCGCCGGGGAATTGTCTGAGGATATCATGATTTCACTCGATGGGGAAAACGGCAAGTATACGGTAACGTTACAGCCGAACGAGGAATGGCTTAACGCTTCCGACAGGGTGTATCCAATCGTCATCGACCCGGACGTCAGTACAAGCCAGGATCAGGCGAACGGAATCGATAACTCGGTTGAAGAAGGGAGCGGGGTCATAACCCATACGCTGGACAGGCTGTACGCGGGAAAGAGAAGCGGTAAAATAAGAAGGGCATATCAGAAGTTCAAGAACATGCCGACGATACCCTCTTCCGCCACGATTAACTCCGCAACGCAGACGCTCTATGTTACCAGCGGAACGTCCACGGGAAACAGCATCAACGTATATAAGGTTGACAAGGATTGGAATTCGACCAGTATCACCTGGGCGAATAAGCCCTCCGCAAGCACCGCCATACAAACGGGCGTAGGGCATAACAGCCTGACGAAATACTCGATTAATATGAAATCCGCCGTTCAGTCCTGGTACAGCGGAAGCACAACCGGAAAGAACAAGAATTATGGAATCATGATAAGGTACGCCAATGAATCCATCAATGATTTCAATACGGTGTATTCAGCGGATTTCGCCACGACGTCAAAACGGCCTCAGCTAAAAATTAATTATACCGCCTCCGGCGGAGGAACGAACCCTACGCCTACGCCATCTGGTTCCACCGCTCCGGGATACAACCTTGTTAATAATGAGGTGTATTATATAAAAAATAAATTTAGCGGACAGTATTTAACAGTAAGCGGAACGAATGTCGTTCAGAAAAAATTCAGCGGTTCAACATCCCAGAGATGGCGACTACAAAGCATAGGGGGCGGTGAGTGCAAAATTTATAGCATGTCAAACACTGGCTATGTTTTAAACGTCCTTGATAATAGCTCTTCGAACGGCAAAAATATAAGGATTTTACAGAACTCTAATGTAACGGGGAGCAAATTTAAGATAATGTTCAACAGCGACAATGTTACACACAGAATCGCCAGTAAAAGCAGCAGCTTTTCAAGCGCCGTAGCTGTAGAGGGCGCGAGCTGTTCTGAAAATGCAAATGTGATACAATGGCAGTATAATAAATCGGCCAATGACGAGTGGATTTTTGAGCCGAGGTCAAATTTCTCTGCGCTGCTTGCAAGGCAATATGCGCATTCGTTAGCGAAATCTCAAATAACGACATACCCAAGGTTTGACTCCGATTGCGCGAACTTTGTTTCGCAATGTATGCTGGCGGGGGGCGTCCATTTTCAGGATCAATGGTATATCTACAAGAAAAACAACAACCGGCCAGACCCCTCGGACGCTGAGGTGCATTTATCATGGGAGTTTGGAAAAATAGGATCGTATCTTGGCTTTGGAGGAAGCAGCCCTTGGTTCAGCGCGAGGCAATTTAATAACTTCTGGAAGAACAGGGTACATACCGAAACATACAGCGCAGCATATGTAAGGGATAATCAGCAGGAGATATATGAAAGACCATTCCAGCGCGGCGATGTGATTCAAACGCTGACAAAGGATGGAGAGCCGATACACACGGTTTTTATTTGCTGCATTGGATCATACAATGGCAAACCGGATTATAACCTTTCATATCATTCAAATGATACGAAAGATAAGCCTTTGGGTGAGTTTGTGAGGAAGGGATCAAGTAGCATATATCTTCGTTTCTTTAAAATGAGATAAAATAAGGAGGAAATCATGAAAAAGCAACTAAAGATAATACTTTCCTGCGCGCTGGCGGGTATTGCGGTTTTAATTGGCGTGTATTTTGGCTTGGGAAATACCTCCTCGGCTGATATACTGAATGTGGAGGATAAGCCTAAACAAACTTTGAACGGCGTTTTAAACGCGAACGGCGAATACACAAACATCGACGACATCATGAGGGAGAAGCAGGAGTATGCCGACTGGCTGGAACAAAACCCTCAGCCGGAAACAACAATGTCGCCAGAGGATGAGGCGGAACTTGAGGCATTGTTTGCTCGGTTAGAGGCATTACAAGAACAGGACAAGCAAAGTGATCGTGACGCACTGAACATCTATAAGAGATACACGGGAAATGCCGTAATGGAGTTGCCGCTAAATAGGGCTGATGAACTCGAACTGATGAGAAGCATGCTGGATTTGCTTGACGACCGAATTCTAACCTATGATGAGTTTGATACCATGTTTCGGTACTTTCTCAGGCGTATAGACAGAATCAGAGAAAACGATCCTGAGTTTGAAGATGAAATGGATGTTGTATTTGTCCCGCTGGTCGATTATTATGATTATGTCTATATCCCGGACGGACGCGAGTAAACTGAGGAGGTTTAGAGAATGAATTTATCGAAAAAAGGTTTGATTATCGTAATCTCGTTGGCGTTAATCATTGCGGCGGCGGTGGGCGCGTATTTCGCTTTCTTCCACAACCCTGTGATTGAGGAGTTCGTTTTTGAAACCGTGCCGGGAGAGAGAAAAGTTATCCCGCTGCCGGAAAGAACTAGGCATGAAGTTGACGGGTTTTATATAACATTTTTTGTTTCCGACTTGAGCGCAGAGGAAATCATAGAGTTTTACGACGATTATGTAAGCGACTTTAAGAAGGTGATGAACGATAAGCAACATTCGGATCAAATCTATTTTTATGACGAGGCGCAGCAAATTGTAATCAAGTATGATATTTTTAGGGAAGACGATGACGGTACGTGTGAGTTCTCCATTGCATATGATGATTTCAGTGAAAACTGGAGGATTATGAAAGGCTAACGATACCAATGTTGATTTAGGGGGAGCAAAGCTCCCCTTAAATCAGCAGAAAGATATACAGCGGTAGCTGCTTGGAAAGGCAAACCAACTTGACAATATTGGGCTAAGCTTTTACAGTTAGGTAGGCTGGGATACTGCCAAACAATAGTTGCTTAATCTTAATATAATCGGGGATCATGAAGGGGAGCGCATGTATGAAAAGATGGTTAGTTATCGAACTCGTATTATTGCTGAGTATAATTACGGTTGGTTGCACCTCAAAGAGTCTGCCGTTTACGGAAACGGTTACAGTTGACTATGGCAACTGGAGCGATATAGGCACTATTGAAGATGGCAAACTGTTAGAATTGACGATCCAGAGGATGTTGCTTCGCTGGTAGAGATATTCTCGGGCATGAAGAGCGATATCGGTAGTGATTGTGGTTATTACATATATCGAATCACCTTTGAGGGAAACGCTAAAAAGGAGATATCTTATCCAGCCGGGGACAACTGTGACACGGCATTAAATGATAATGGGAAGTTTTTTTGCATGGGTGATGTTAACAAAGATATGCTCGCGTCCTTGCTTAGTAAATATGATATTCCAATGCCAAGTTCAACTAATTAAATCCAGTGCTGAGATTAAATATGGGAGATTGTTGCTCGCCTGCTGATTATTGTAATTATGCTTATATCCCGGACGGACGCGAGTAAACTGAGGAGGTTTAGAGAATGAAGGTATCGAAAAAGGGTTTGATTATCGTAATCACGCTGGTGTTGATCATGGCTGCGGCGGTGGGCGCGTATTTCGCTTTCATCCACAATCCCGTGATTGAGGAGTTTGTTTTTGAGACGGTATCGGGGGAGAGAAAAATTATCCCGCTGCCGGAAAGAACGAGGCACGATAAAGACGCGTATTATATAACATATTTTGTTTCCGACCTGAGCGCCGATGAGATTCTTGCATTTTATGACGATTATGTCAAGGATTTTAAGAAAGCTGTAGACTATGATCACGCGCCCACTCAAACCTATTATTATGACGAGGCGCAGCAGATTGTGTTCAAGTATGCTATTTTCCCTGAAAGTAGCAATAGATGCGTGTTTTCCATTTCATATGAGGAGTTCAGTGATTACTGGAGAATTCTGAAAGGCTAACTATACCAATGTTGAATTAGGGTAGAAGGGCGTGCAAACGCCCTCACAGTGCGTCGAAAAAGTGGCTGCGCCACGTTTTTCGAGTTAACACCCAGCGCTTGCACATTGGCGCGGTCAGCGCCCCGTGCAAAGAAACGCTTGCCGCGCAAGGCATTCTGAATCTGACGCACATGCCGTCAGATTCGGTTGAAAGCCTATGTGGGTTGCGGCTTCGACCCGACCCCGGGGTATTTTGACAGGGCTGGAGGGGCGTATGCACGCCCCCATTTTTTTACCCAGCTACTTAGCCCACTTGCCGCCCAGCGCGGTAACGGTATACTTACCCGCGACGCCGTCTACCTTCAAGCCCTTGCTCTTTTGAAAATCCATAACCGCAGCATAGGTCTTAGACCAGAAATTGCCGTCCACACTTAAGCTGTCGCCCACACTGTTCAACAGCCTTATTTGATAAAATCCCGGAAGAGGCAATGAAAAAAAAGCTGTTTTTGGGTGCAGCATCGGTCGTTTTTGGATTGTAGCATAATTGTTGTTATAGCTCTACACCGAAAAACAACTCGAGCTGTAATCAAAAAACAGCATAAAACACGGAGCGCGGGACGACAGGTTCCCGCGCTTTATCTTTGCTTAAGGGAGGGCGCGAAAGGCTCTATAATGTGCATAAAATATGCTAAATAAGGGCTGGGTGGATTTGTTGAATTTGGAGGAGTATCCGAAATTATGAAAAACGGTCGTTTTGGGATTTCGGCATAACAGCAAAGATGAACGCTAAAAAATTTATTCACTCAGCGTTTGCCCGTCTATTTCGCTGCTCATTAATGGTGCGATAAAACGCCATATAGCTATTGCACATCTTACTTACATATTGTATTATATACATAAAATGGAAGAAAGGAGGTTAGCGTCATGCTCCGTATCTATGATAAACGCTATGACCATGCACATACTCGAATTTTGGTGTTGCATCTTGATTGTGTAGAGATTTAGGAAATAGTATGAAGGGAAAGGAGCGGCGCCTATAATCGTAATTAAGAATGTTCTATCCATACATTTGTCAGGAAGAGTTTTCTTTGGTTAGATGTGCGAAGGCATATTGATATTAACTTTAATCATTCCAGGTGCAACTATGGACTTACAAAATTATTATGGAGGTAAAATCTGTGAAACACGATATACCGAAAAGGTTACTTGCTGTTCTGCTATCAGCCTTTATTCTCGTGGGGCCTGCGCAGGCGCTGGCGTCACAAGGCGGAGAAGACACGCATGATGCGTCCCACACGCATAACTTTGTGTTCTACGCCAACAGCTACACCTATATTGAGGGCGATTCTAAATACCACTTGAGGGGCGTACAGCCTTTCTATCGATGCGTATGCGGTGAAATGAAGTATGGACAGATAACTTGGACGGATCAGGAGCACACAATGAGTTCCTGGAAGTACAATCGCAACAACTATCACTCTGGAGCTTATCACTATATTCAGCATGAAAGATCGTGCCTATACTGCAGGTACACTGAGCGTATATGGGAATCATATCGATGCCCGGGGCCTGGAAGCTGTATTTTGCCCGAGTCTTTAAGGCATGAAATGATATAATATTTTTGTTATCCAGCACAGGCGCACTTCGGGGCGCTTGTGCTGGAATGAATTGTATGGGGTGACAGCCAATGGCAATCCTGTTTTATCTAAAAAAGCGAATAAGGAGATCCTTTTTCAAAGGTTTGGTTTTAGCATTGCTCCTTGGCGTGCTATGCTGGTTTGCGAGTATATACGATAGCTCTATGAAGGATAAACTCCAGGAAATAGAGAACGCGTACGATAGTATACCCGTAACCGTTGTGGTCTCCAATATAGAAGGCACGCAAACGGACGGGCTTGATATACCGGACTATCTAGTGAATTATTTTATTTCGGAACAATATACATTTGGCGGCGAGCGTCAGGACGTTGCTTTTTCTTCCTATCTATCCGATGTGATTTTAAAGAGTACGCTTTATTACACCCCCCAGACGCCAATGGATGACCCTGTTTCTTCAGACCATATAACGAAACGAAAGCTGGTGGGGGTAACAGCGCTTGAAGCGGTGAGGGTGGATCCATCTATCGGGTTTTCAATCGACTGGTTCGATGGCTACGACGCTTCCGTACTGCGCACGCAAGAGAGGGTTTGCCTCGTTTCCTCTGAAACGCTGCGCAAAATATCGCCGGGCGAGGACGGACAGTACCTAATAGCTCTTACGGTACAGGTTTCGCCCGCCAGCACAAAGGATACCGGCCTGGAGTTAACGGTAGTAGGCTGTTATGCCGGAGAGGCGCCGGACATCCTGTGCCCATGGGCGGTTGCGGCGCAGACGCAGCAGGTTTTGGGCGGGTACTACGTTAACAATGGTTATTATCCCGGGCCCATATCGGCGGACAGTATGAGCGCGACGATACGGGACAATCGGGAACTCGGGGCCTTTCGAGAACTGCTTTCCCGGCACTTTGCGCAGGTGGATCCCTCTGGCCGTATTCAAGAGATTACTGGCTCGCCAGTTTTGACGCATCACCCGTTCGCGGCGACGATTCACGACGAGACATTACGCGGCGTACTCTCGGAGCTTCAAAAAAACCTGAGGATGCTTGAGCGCCTGCTGCCGTTATTGACGCTTCTACAGGCGGCAATCAGTTTTATCGTGTCGGCGCTCTATATTCATAACCGAAAGCAAGAATTGGCTGTCGCGCGCGCATTGGGTACTAGTAAAGCGGAAATATTGGCAATGGTAAGCCTGGAACAGGGGCTATGGATATTGCTTGGCGGCTTTTTCTGTATACTTGCGGCGCGCCTCATGTCCCTATACGCATTGCCATACAGCATTATTTTAGTAATATTGACGGCGTCGCTTTTGGGCGCGGCGCTTTCAAGCGTTATTTACAGTGACCGCAATAGAATCAGGCGGATGAAAGAGGAGGATTGATCTTGTCATGCTACTTTCCGCTCAAAACGTTAAGCGCTCTTATCATGCTAAATACCAGCGCGTACAGGCCGTTCGCAATATGAGCCGTGAACTGAAACCCGGAAAGCTTAGCGCCGTCACCGGTGAAAGCGGAAGAGGGAAGACCACGCTGCTTTCTCTGCTCGCCGGACTTGAGCTGTCTGAAACAGGCAGCGTTCTTCTTGATGGTGAAAGCCTTTGCGAAATGAACATTGACCGGTATGGCAAAAGCCATTGCGCAGTCATTTACAGGCACTTTAATCTGTTCCCGCTGTTGAGCGTGAAGGATAAGCTGCCGTTAAATAGGAGAAGCAAAACGCGGGCTCTCGCATGCGCGAAAAAGACGCTGGGACGCTTTGGGCAGAGCGAAGCATACTCGAAGCGTTTGCCCGACATGCTTTCACGCGGCGAACAGCAGCGGGCGGTAATTACCCGAGCGCCGGCCGCCGCAGCAAAGCTAAAATTAGCGGACGAACCTACAGGGAACCTTGCCGCGGAAAACATGAGAAGCATTGTGGAACGGCTGTTTACGCTTGCCTATAGCCAAGGCTTGTGTATTTTGACGGCGACACATAACCCGGATACAGCGGGCGAAGGCGGACCAAGTGTTGAGCATGAACAGCGGGCGCATTGCGGAGGTACGGTATGAATGTTGTTAAACAGCTCCTTCGGCAGCCGCTAAGAACCATTGCGGCTTGCCTAGCCTTAAGCGCGGCCAGCGTGTTCCTCTGCCTCAGCTTCGGCGTGTTCCAGTCCGCAAGGGCGACGGCTGACAGAATCGAGGAGAACTTTGTAACCCTTGCGCTCCCTACCAGTGAAACCGAACGGGTTGAAGTGGATACGGGCAACGGCCTTACCATGTTTTTTGAAAGGAGCGTCATCACAGGCGAACAGTGGGAATTTATTGAAGGCCTGCCGGAATCCAGTTTAGCTGTTAAAGGCGCGTACAGGCAAAGCTACTCCAGCGCTTACAGCCCCGCTTTTTCTACGGCGCTCAGCGCAAAGGAGCCGGGAAGATACCGCATACAGCTAGACGCCCCCTATACGGATGCGGCGTTTGCCGTAACGATCACGGATATCGGGGAGACAGGCTCTTTCCCAGACGGATCCGCGATATTGGTAAACGTTACCGCTTCAATCGATCAAACGATTCTGCTTCATCCAGGATATGAACCGCGGGATAGTTTGTGGCTTCGCTGCACGTTCAATTCGCAGGAGGAAATGGACGCGGCAAAATTGGAGGTCGGAGGGCGATATCTTGTGTACGGGGGGAATTACTCCGATGATGACTTAGAGCTGCGCACAAGCATTGCTGAAATTGCCGGCATCAGCCTAAAAGATATCAGTTGGGATAACGTGAGCTATGATCCGGAGGATTTAATCGAACTACCCGAGGGGCTTGAAGGCGACAACGAGCCTATTGTCGCCGTTTATATGGAGGGGGATGGCGAGGATGGCAGCGTGAGCATGACGCAGAACAGCCTGGACATGATCGGAAGAGCGGGACTTCGTGTTGCGTCTGAGGATTCGCGCTTTTTGACCGCATTAAACCCAACATCGGAATTTCCGGCAGAGGCAATCTCCGTACCGTCAATAGCGCCGCTGGCGGAGAAGGATGCGCAGGCTTTCTTATCATCACAGGAGGGTGAGAAATGGCTGGAGTCGTTCGAACAGGCGCGGACGCGCTGGCAGTGTGTCCCCGTGCTTGGTACGGATTACCTGGAGAGCATGTATCTGTTCCAGCAGCGGGACGCCTTTGTCATTGACGGGCGCGCCTTTACATTGGAAGAATATGAAAGCGGCGCCCAGGTATGCGTTCTTCCGGAAGCATTGGCCCTGTCCAGCGGGCTCACGGTAGGGGATCGCATAGAGCTTTCCTGGTACGATGGCGCGACTGAAATGAATTTAGCCGTTCAAAGCAGTAATTTGACGGCGCAGGTCTATTCGCAGGCGATGGGGTTTTCGGAAGACGCCAGGAGCTTTGAGGTTATCGGCGTCTACCGGCAATCCAACCTATGGGAGGATTTTGCCTTTGCTTTTACGCCTAATACTGTTTTTGTACCGAACAAATCCATTACTGCGCCGACCATAACGGGAAACACCGGCGTATTTTATACACTTGTGCTGAAAAATGGCAGCGTTGACGAAGTCCGCGCCCTGCTAGCTGAGCGTGGCTATCCAGAGGATCTGCTCCTGTATTTTGATAACGGCTATACAGAGTTCCAAGGTACGCTTAAGAGCTTTCAAGAGAGCGCTGTTCGTACCTTAATCGCTTCTATTCTGACATGGCTGGTTGTTTTGGCAGGTTATCTTGCGCTGTTTGTACGGCGGCAGCAAAGAATCGCGCGGCTGATGTTGTCGCTTGGCGCTAATAGGTCTAACGCGCTCGGGTTTGTTTTCAGTATATCGATTATACCCGCGGCCTTTGCGTCGATATTGGGCGGAGTTTGCGGCAGCCTTTGGCTGAGATCCGTATTGCAGCGGTTGTTTAGCGCTGCCGGCGATGCGTTGGCCGACGCGTTCAGCGCCGGTTCTGCTGTGTTCAATACGCAGTTGGTAGAGCAAAGTTTGGTTTTCGTGCCATGGTACTGTGTTTTCATGGCGGCAATGCAACTGCTTTTGTACGGAGCGGTACTCTTTGTGTATGCGCGCCGCATTTCCCGAACCACCAGTCTTATGCGCTTGAGCGGGGCGGAGTGATTATCGATAAATGAATTCTTGCTGCTTGTCGGCTTAACAAAATTGAAAGCCGACCTACTAGGATATTAAATAGAAAGGACCGCGGACATAAGGTAAATGTTTCGGTTCTTTTTTTGTTGGTGAATCGTACATCAAAGTATGGTTTTGTTTCAACTGATAGGTACTTACTCGCTCTTTTCATTTCTTTTCTTGAAGAATATGCAGGCGAAAGCGCTCAGTAAAAATACACCAATGCATGCGGATGGTATTTTAACAAATAAGCAGCGCCTTAATTAATAGCGTTGCTTATTTTTGACCAGTCAATCGATACAAAATTCAGTGGATAGATCATTGTGTGCATAACGATTTCTAGCGTTTAAAGCTTGCGTTAAGGAATGACATATTACCCTTGCGAATATTAGAATTACTTTAAACTGATCCAATGATACTGATTCTTTGGGATTAGGCTCAAGGAATCGCATGACGGAATTTCTCTTATCCAGCATAGCTGTTCTATACCTCATTGCCTACGTTTTCTTATTTTCTATCTATACCGGCCTTTTACGGCAGCGGTCTTGAAAAGGTTGAGCCCATTTGCTATAATATCTCAAGTCCTGTATGCGTTAGCTTTGCACCCAATTTACACTAGAGCTGCAATTCAGCATAAGACATAAAGCGCAGGACATCAGCTTCCTGTGCTATTCCTTATCGCAAAAGCAAGCGCAAGCACGTAAATGTGTTGGATAGGGATAATATTCATGGGAAAGAATGTACTGACTAAATACGCAAAACGGAGGAGTCGCTATGAATAAGACGGTTATTTGTGCGTATAAAAGCAGTCTTTTTTGATTATAACATGACGATATAAAGGAACATCCTCATACGCGGTGTTCCTTTTGTAAGGGATTCTTGCCCGAATATGGAAGGAGGAAGTGATGAAGTTAAAATTTAAACGCATTGTTTTAAAGATCAGCGGCGAGGCTTTAGGCGCGTCTGCCAATCCTATCGATTTTGAACTGGTGGAAAGAGCGGCTAGCCAAATCGCACAGCTGCAAAAATCCGGCGTTGAAGTTGGGATTGTGCTGGGCGGAGGAAATATCTGGAGGGGACGCTCATCAGGGGATATGGAACGAAACCGGGCCGACCATATGGGCATGCTGGCCACGGTAATCAATTCGCTTGCCATGCAGGATGCCCTTGAGAGGCTGGGTGCTCCATGCCGGTTGCTTTCATCCGTTCAAATGCAGCGCGTTTGCGATACGTTCAGCGCTCGCGCGGCGCAGGCCGCGCTTGACGAAGGGAAAATCGCTATTTTCGCGGGAGGGTCGGGCAGCCCCTTTGTAACTACGGATACGGCGGCAGCCCTTCGCGCGGCGGAAGTGCATGCCGACGCGCTGTTTCTTGCTAAGAATGTAGACGCCGTGTATTCAGCGGATCCAAGGGTTGACGCAAACGCCGTTCGGTACAGCCGTTTATCCTACGACGACGTTGTTCAAAACAACCTAAAAGCGACGGATCTGACGGCGATAACATTCTGCCGAGAGCAGGCGATACCCATTATATTGTTCTCCATGCATGACGAAAAAAGCATTATCAGCGCGGCGATGGGGGCAAATGTCGGCACGATTATTGATTAACGGAGGTAAGTCGCAAACAAAAGCCTTGTTAATCCTGGTAATATCAATTAAAATATTCCTAGTATTCCTTAATTATAGCGAGAAGGAGGCATTGATATGGATATTATTGATTCCGCAAAAGATAAGATGGGGAAAACCATTTCCGTTTTAAAAAGAGATCTGAGCGGCTTGCGTGCCGGACGTGCGAACGCCCAACTGCTAGACCGTATTACTGTTGATTATTATGGAACGCAGACGCCTTTAAACCAGATGGCCAACATTTCATCGCCGGAGCCGCGCATGCTGCTCATATCGCTTTTTGATCCGAGCATGCTTAAAGAAGCGGAAAAGGCGATACAAAAATCGGATTTGGGTATTAACCCATCCAACGACGGAAAGATTATACGCCTGATTTTCCCTGAGCTTACGTCTGAACGCCGCAAGGATTTGGTTAAGACGGTTAAGAAAAAAGGCGAGGAGGCGAAGGTCGCAATTCGTTCTATCCGCCGCGACGCGAATGAGCAGATAAAGAAACAGCGTAAGGACAGCGAAATTACGGAGGACGATCAGAAGCGCATAGAAGAACAGATTCAAAAATTAACGGATCAGACCATAAAGGATATAGATGCCATACTGATTGATAAGGAAAAGGAGATCATGGAGGTTTGATCGAAGTATTGGGCATGCCTCTTGAAGGCGCGGCCGCTCTGCTTGAGCAGGAGGGCCTGATTGTACGTTGCTTAGAGGTTTCAAGCCGAAAGGGCGTACAGGGCGGGGAAGCGCGCGTGATTCGGCAGCGGATGCTTGAGGGGAAGGATGTTGAGCTGACGTTTTCACGGTTTATAACTTTCCCCGGGTGCGAGTCCGACGGGCATAAAGCTCAATAAGAGCGCATGAATTTGGGGAGCACGCCTTCATCAGCGCTCCGGGTAATTCGGCGAAACTATACTCAGAATGTTCCGTCCGTGTATCCCGTATAGGAAAAAAGCTGATTTAACCGGTCCAACTTACGCACGCACGCATGCCGGTGATTCGTAGCGGTATAACTGCGTGCTTGCGTTTTGCTGGTTAAGCTGCGCTTTTACTTCAATAAAGCCGCGTTAGTTCCGCTCAATTAGTTTTAGTGGCTTTTCATATGGTAACGTTGGGCTAAAAGGGCGGAAATGGAGGAATATGAAAAAATTATCCGATAAGCAGATAAGGGATTTAGGGCTTGAGACCGGGAAACTGCCAAAACATGTAGGCATTATTATGGATGGAAACGGCCGATGGGCCGCAAACCGCTCGATGATGCGCATGCTGGGGCACAGGGCGGGCATGGAACGCCTGCGCGGGCTGATACGCCTTACTTCCGACCTCGGGATAGAGGCCCTTTCGCTGTACGCTTTCTCTACGGAAAACTGGCGCAGGCCCAAGGCGGAGGTGGGCGCTTTGTTTGAATTACTGCTTGAATACTTTACGCGCGAGCTCGACGAGTTGCACGCGAATAAGGTATGCATAAGAATACTCGGCGATACGTCGCCTATGCCGCGTAATATTCGCGGCGCGCTGGCGGAGGCGATGAACAGGACAATGAGCAACCCCGGCTTGAAGCTCAATATCGCGCTAAATTATGGGAGCAGGTCCGAGCTGGCGTATGCGGCGCGAAACTTAGCGGAACAGGTTGCGGCCGGGGGCTTGAAACCATCCGCCGTTACCGAGGATGAACTAAGCCGCGCCCTGTATACCGGGGGGCTGCCGGATCTGGATCTGGTTATACGCACGGGCGGGGAGAAACGATTATCAAACTTTATGCTCTATCAGGCGGCTTACGCCGAGCTGCTGTTTTCGGATACGTATTTTCCCGATTTTTCAAACGAAGAGTATATACAGGCGTTAAGGGAGTTTCAGCGCAGAATCCGGCGATATGGGGCGCTGGCGTAGTAACTGGAGGTAGCCATGCTGACAAGGATTATCGTAGGTTTGCTGCTTGCCGGGGTTCTGGCGCTGGTGTTATTTGCGGGCGGGTTGCTGCAATGCGTTGTTTTTTCATTGGCGACGTTAATAAGCGTATACGAGATGCGGTGTATTTTCCGCGCTAAGGGCTGGAAACCGTTTGCAATACCATCATATATATTCGCCGCGGGTTATTACGCTTTTAATCATTATCTTGGTACGTATTCCATGCTTTTACTTTTAGTATTTTGCGTGGGCGCTACCATTACGGAACGCGTTATAAGCAAGAAAAGAAATACGGAAGATGTTCTGGCGGGATTGTCGCTGTACATCTATCCGTTATCATTCTATATACTGTTTATGCTGGCTAGCGACCTTCCAAGCTTCAGTCTGGGCAGGGTCGCTTTGCTGATGACATGCGCCGGCCCGCTGATGGGCGATACGGTCGCTTACTTCATAGGCGTATTATGGGGCAAGCGAAAGCTCTGCCCCCATATCAGCCCGAAAAAAACCTGGGAGGGCAGCGTTGGCGGCGTGCTTGGCGGCGCGTTAGGCGGCGTTATCGTATTTTTTGCTCAGCGGATTTGGGATGCTAAGGTCGATCTTATCTCGCTTATCGTGCTCGGCCTCGCGTGCGGTGTTATCGGCCAGATTGGCGATCTGTTCGCGTCCAGCTTAAAGCGCTGGGCGGGCGTAAAGGATTTCGGCACAATCTTTCCCGGCCACGGCGGTATGATGGATCGCCTTGACAGCGTGCTTATGTGCGCCCCGGTCGTATTCCTGTACTTTTATGCGTTATATGACGCGATTGCGGAGATCCTTCCATGAAAAAAATTGCGGTTTTAGGCTCGACAGGCTCAATAGGCAGACAAACGCTCGAGGTAGCGCGCGCTAACCCGGAGTTGTTTACAATTACGGCATTATGCGCGCATCACAACAGCGAATTGCTTTTGGACCAAATATGCGAGTTCAGGCCCCAGTTCGCGGGCATTTGCCTTGAGGAGCGCGCTAAAGGACTTATGGGGCGCTTGCCGCCGGGAACAAAACTCGAAGCGGGCGAGGGCGCGGCTTGCTCGGCGGCGCAAACGGATGCGGATATTATCGTTATCGCAGTGAGCGGTTTTGCCGGATTGCGACCGCTTATCGCTGCTTTAAAGCTAGGGAAAAAGGTGGCGTTGGCCAATAAGGAGAGCATCGTATGCGGGCGCGGCATTATTGACGGGCTGATAAGCCGCTATGGAGGGGCAATTTTGCCGGTGGACAGCGAGCAGTCCGCGATATTTCAATGCTTGAACAGCTCAACACGCACTGAAATTCAAAGCCTTATTTTAACCGCTTCCGGGGGGCCGTTTAAGGGTTATACCTTGGATCAGATGCGGCATATCACCCCTGAGCAGGCTATGAACCACCCTGTCTGGAGCATGGGAAGAAAAATATCCGTCGATTCGGCTACAATGTTCAATAAGGGCCTAGAAATCATGGAAGCGGGGTATCTGTTCCATGTTCCAGGCGATAAGATTCGTGTTGTCATCCACCCGCAATCCATAGTACACTCTATGGTGGAATTCCGTGATGGAGCCGTTATGGCGCAAATGAGCGTACCCGATATGCGGTTGGCCATACAATATGCGCTGACATACCCGGAAAGAAAACGGGGAAGCGTTAAGCGGCTAAGCCTCTACGATATGCGGGAATTATGTTTTTACGCTCCCGATACGGAGGCGTTTCCCGCTATAAAGCTGGCATACGAAGCGATGCACGAAGGCGAAGCTATGCCGATAGCGTATAACGGCGCGAACGAGGTAGCGGTGCAGAAATTTTTTGAAGGGGAATCGGGTTTTCTCGATATACCCCGCTGCGTAGAATACGCAATGGGGAAAATGGCGCTCAGCGCCGGCGCCATATCGTCCGTACAAGACATTATGGCGGCGGACGCGCAGGCGAGGCGATATGCCGGGGAATACTATCAAAGCAGAAAGTGACGGTGTGATATTTGGCTACGGTTATCTCAATTTTGGGTGCGCTTATCGTATTAAGCGTACTGGTGTTTTTCCATGAGCTGGGCCATTACGGTATGGGCCGGCTGCTTAAGTTCCGTATCATGGAGTTTGCCATCGGCATGGGGCCGGTACTGTTAAAGAAGGTGAAAAATGGTATCCAGTATTCCATCCGGGCGCTGCCAATAGGCGGAATGTGCCGGTTTTACGGCGAGGATGAGGGCGTTAGCGACAGTGAATGCTTTAACGCGCAAAAGCCCTGGAAGCGGATACTGGTCGTTATCGCCGGGCCGATTATGAATATCCTTTTCGCGCTGATCTTTGCTTCCGTCACGCTGATGACTTACGGCGATTACGTCCCGCAGATAGCGTCGTTTGAGGAGGATTCGCCCGCCAGAGAGGCGGGCATACGCGAGGGCGATATTATTTACGCCATTGACGGCGACAGGATCGATTACTTTAACGAAACGGTAGGCAAGATACGCGCGGCGGACGGAGAATCGGCCGTAATTACGCTGGAACGCGGCGAAGAGATTATAGAAATAACGGTACATGACATGTACGACGCGGAAAAGGGATACAATTATCTTGGCATATCCATACAGGCCGCGCGGAAGCAGTATGCATTTTTCCCCGCTGTTGGCCATTCGTTCACCTACGTAACTTCGGTAATTGAGGAGACGCTTGGAGCGCTTAAGAACACGTTTGTGAATGGATTCAAATCGGATCAGTGGATGGGGCCGTTCCAAATCATCAACACCATCGCGACGGCGGTACGTTCCAGCTTTGAAACCGTGCTCCGCTTGGCCGTTCTTTTAAGCATCAGCCTTGGGCTTATGAACATACTGCCAATACCGGCTCTTGATGGGGGAAGGCTCGTATTCCTCATCATAGAGTGGATTCGCGGCAAGCCAATCGCACCGGAAAAGGAAGGCATGGTGCATCTTATAGGCATGGTTCTGCTGTTAGGGTTCATCATATATCTTTCAGTAGTCGATATTATAGCCATTGTAGGAGGCTGATGATGACGGCTAAACTTATAAGAGTGGGCGCGGTCGCCATGGGCGGCCGCGCCCCCATATCCATACAATCCATGACCAATACCGATACGCGGGACGTTCAGGCTACGATTGCGCAGATTCTAAGGCTTGAACAGGCGGGCTGCGAAATTATACGCATTTCGGTATTCGATGGCGAATGCGTCCGGGCAATACCGGCAATACGAAGCGCGGTAAACATACCGTTGGTAGCCGATATCCATTTTGATTACCGACTTGCCATCGGCTCGATGGAGAACGGCGTTGATAAAATACGGTTTAATCCGGGCAATATCGGCGGCCGGGAAAATATACGCAGGCTGGTAAGCTGCGCAAAGGCGCACGGAGTACCCATCCGCATTGGGGTTAATTCCGGATCGGTTGAGAAGGACGTTCTGGAAAAATTCGGCGGGCCGACCCCGGAGGCGATGGTTGAAAGCGCCATGAAGCACGTGCGGATTCTAGAGAAGGAAGGGTTTGAGGATATTGTGCTGTCCATTAAAGCCTCAAACGCGCCGGATACCGTGGCTGCGTACAGGTTGATATCGCGGTGCGCTCAGTATCCGCTTCATATCGGCGTTACAGAAGCCGGGCCAGGCGAAACCGCTGTAATAAAATCCGCCGTCGGCTTAGGGGCGTTGCTGCTTGACGGAATCGGGGATACTATAAGGGTATCTATTACCGGAGATCCGGTAAAGGAAGTATGGGCGGCCAAATCAATTTTACAGGCCGCCGGCGCTCGGCGAACGGGGATAGAGATTATCAGCTGCCCCACATGCGGGCGGACGCGGGTTGACCTGGAGAAAATGGTGATGGAGATTGAGGCCGCCCTTCCGAACACAGACGTGCCGCTGAAAATAGCGGTGATGGGATGTGCCGTAAACGGCCCCGGGGAGGCTCGGGAAGCGGATATGGGCATAGCTTTTGGCGATGGAATGGGCGTTGTATTTATTAAGGGCGAACCGGCGTATTCGGCGGAGGCGGAGGAACTGACTCCCCGGTTTATACAGGATGTTGAGAAATTAATATCACAGAGACAGGGGGAAAAATATTGATCCCGGAATTACAGCGTATCCTCGCGGATAACGGGGGGAGCGGCTTAAAAATAGAATCCGTTAAGCTGCAGGCGCGTTCGAAGAAGCTGCTTGTGTCGCTGCAGTCGGATAAGCTTCTGCGTCCAGCTCAAGTCGAACGAATTGGCATGGAGCTGAAAAAGCTTCTGCCTGAATGCGAGACGGAGGCGCGGTTTTCTTATCCGCGTGCGCTGGAGGAATGGGAAAAGGACTTTCAAAATGCTGCCGTCGCAGCGCTGGAGACGCTTAAGCTTTCGTTCCCCAGCCACCGGTTCGCGTTAGAGAGGGCAAAGACGGTAAAAGAGGGCGGCGTAATGACGCTGCTGATACCGGGGGCCGCCGAGGCGCTGTTCGCCAACGGTACGGCGAGCGATATGGAGGCTTGCCTCAAAGAACGTTACGGGCTAAGCGTGCCGCTGCGCATCCGCGCAGACGCGTCGATTGAGCTGGAGAAGCCTGAGCCGATTAAGGAGGGACCTCGGCGCGCCCGCGTAATACCGGCACAAAGGGATAAAGAGGTTAAGGGTATAAACGGGGAGCAAAAAACGGTTAAGGACGTGATTATCGGCAAACCCATCCAGCGTAGCCCGGTAACGAGGATGTGCGATTTCGGCGAGGATACCCTGCGCGTTACCGTATCCGGCTATATCTTTTCAATGGACAGGCGCGATATTAAGGATGGCAGCGCAATTATACTTACAGTTTTTCTGACCGATAACACCAATACCGTACCGGTTAAACTCTATCTGGATCAGCCGCAAAGCAATTCAAGGATAGCCGCTAAGCTTGAGAAGGCAAAAAAGGATGGGGATTGGCTGATGGTACGGGGGACTTGCTATCAGGATCAATATCTGCATGAAATGTGCATCAATCCGCTTGATATCAATATCGTAGCATCCGCGAGGCGGGAGGACAGATGCGAGCATAAGAGGGTAGAGCTCCATCTGCATACGCAGCTTTCCGCCATGGACGCGCTCACAAAGCCCGCGCAAGCCGTAATGACGGCCGCGAGGTGGGGCCACCCCGCTCTCGCCATAACGGATCATGGCGTGGCTCACGCTTTCCCATATGCTGCCGACGCCGCCGCAAAAGCGGGGATAAAAGTCATATTCGGCGTGGAGGGGTATTTAGTGCCGGACAGCCGGCCGTTGGATTTAAACCAACGTTTTACGGCCGTTACCATAACGGCGGCGTCGGGTTTGAAGGAAGACTTTGTTTTTGAAATCGCCGCGAAGCGAATAACGGGAGATCTTGCCGGGGAGCGCTTTTATACGCTGGTGAATCCAGGGGCGCCCCTGCCTGCCGCGATAAGCGAAAAAGCAGGGATAACCGCTAAGCAAATCGCGGACGCTCCAAGCCTAAAGGAGGCGTTTTCGAGCTTTTACCGGTTTTTAGGCGACGATATTCCCGTTGTGCCTGACGCGCCGGTTTTAAAAACGCTCGTTTCTATAGCCAACAGGTTTAATTGCATGTTGGCTGAAGAACATATCAATATTGGTATACTGGCCGGATACCTCTACCGTAACGATAAACAAGCGCTGTCCCGGATCGTGGATTGCGCCGAGTTAGGAGGGGCGGCGTTAAAGGCTGAATCCATGGCCGCAGCGCTAAAAACCATCGTTGGGGCTTTTAGGGAAACGGGGACAGGGGAAATACCGCTTATGCTTCGCTGTACGCAGGAGAAGCAAAGGGGACATGGGCATCATGCACATCATATCATCCTGCTTGCTCAGAACCATGAGGGGCTAAAAAACCTTTACCGGCTCGTTTCATATGCGCACCTGGATCATTTTAAGGGCGTTCCGAGAATCCCGCGCAGCCTGCTTATGATGCACAGGACGGGCTTGATCCTGGGTTCCGCGTGCGAAAGCGGCGAGCTGTTCAAGGCGATTACTCGGGGGGCGGACGAGAAGGAGCTAACCGGCATAGCACAGTGGTACGATTATTTAGAGATACAGCCTATCATGAACAATGCGTTCATGTTAAGAAACGGGACTGCTAAGGATGAAGAGGCCCTGCGCAATTTTAACCGCAGGATCGTAGCGCTTGGCGAAACGCTGGGTAAACCCGTGGTCGCTACGGGCGACGTACATTTTTTAAACCCGGAGGATGCGCAGTACCGCAAGATCCTGATGCATTCCCGGGGGTTTCAGGATGCGGAGGCGCAGCCGCCGCTCTACTTTAAAACCACGGAAGAGATGCTTGAGGAATTCAGCTATCTGGGGGAAGATAAGGCGTTGGAGGTGGTTGTGCGCAATCCGAACGCCATTGCGGACAGATGTGAGAAACTCAAACCTTTTTTAAGCGAAAAGCGAACCTACGCGCCAAAATTCGAGGGCGCGGATGCTGAGCTTAGTAGCTGCTCTTTACAACGGGCGGAGGAGATATACGGCGCGCCGCTGCCTCAAATCGTGCGAAAAAGGCTCGATAAGGAGCTGCATTCGATTATTTCTAACGGCTACTCCTCGCTCTATTTAATGGCGCGGCGGCTTGTGCAAAAATCCCTCAGCGACGGGTATCTGGTCGGATCGCGAGGCTCCGTTGGCTCCTCTTTCGTGGCGACGATGGCGGGGATTACCGAGGTAAATCCGCTGCCGCCCCATTATATCTGCCCGGGGTGCAAGCACAGCGAATTTAACGTGCCGCATACCGGTTCATCCTGCGGCATCGATCTGCCGGACGCCGTCTGCCCCGTTTGCGGCAGCCAATATCTTAAGGACGGTTACGAAATTCCTTTTGAAACTTTTCTTGGATTCAAGGGTGATAAAACGCCGGATATCGACCTTAATTTTTCTGGGGAATACCAATCCAGCGCGCACCGCTTTACAGAAACGATGTTTGGCGAGGGGCATGCGTTTAGGGCCGGTACAATATCCGCAATTCAAGATAAAACCGTATATGGATACGTTCGCGCCTATTGTGAGGAGAAAAACAAGCGCTTATCCAAAATGGAAATGAACCGGCTCGTCAGCGGCTGCTCGGGCGTGAAAAAGACGACCGGCCAGCACCCGGGCGGCATTGTTATCGTACCGGCTGAAAATGATATTATGGAGTTTACTCCGATTCAGCATCCAGCCGATAAAAGCGAGAGCGACACGATTACCACGCATTTTGACTTTCACGCCTTGGATGACAGATTGGTTAAGCTGGATATTCTGGGGCACGACGACCCCACCGCGCTCAAGATGCTCGGGGATCTAACCGGGTTAAACCCGCGCGAAATCGCTTTAAATGATGTGGATACCATGGCGTTGTTTTCTAACTTAAGCACGCTCAATATCAATCTTGACAAGCTTCAATGCGACGTAGGCAGCTTGGGTATACCGGAATTTGGAACAGGGTTTGTGCGCCAGATGCTGATGGATACGCGCCCAACCACAATGGAGGAACTGGTCAGAATATCCGGCCTGTCCCATGGTACGGACGTTTGGCTTTCAAACGCGCAGACGCTTGTCCTTAACGGCACGGCTACGCTGTCTGAGGCGATATGCACGCGCGACGACATTATGAATTATCTGATAGCGAACGGGTGCGAGCCCTCTATCTCGTTTAAAACAATGGAGAGCGTACGCAAAGGCAAAGGGCTTACGCCTGAGATGGAGGCCGCCATGCGGGAAAAAAAGATACCCGAATGGTATATTGATTCGTGCAAGAAAATCAAATATATGTTCCCGCGCGCCCATGCTGCCGCTTACGTTATGATGGCGTTCCGCGTAGCTTACTATAAGGTCCATTTTCCGCTTGAATTCTATACGGTGTATTATACCGTACGCGCTGATGATTTTGATATTGAAAAAAGCATGGGCGGGGCGCAAAACGTGCTAAAAAACATCATGGAGATCCGCGGCAAGGGCAAGGAGAATATCGACGCCAAGGAGCAGAGCGTCCTTACAATACTTGAGATTGTTTATGAGATGAACCTGAGAGGCTTTGAATTGCTGCCGGTGGATATCTATTCTTCTGAGGCCACCCGGTTTAAGATTGAAAACGGGTTCATCCGGCCGCCTTTCTCCTCAATACCGGGCGTTGGGGCGAACGCGGCGGAGGCGCTGGCCCGCGCGCGCGCAGGCGGGCGGTTTGCCTCGATTGAGGACTTTCAAACGCGTTCAAAAGCAAACACCGCCGTGATGGGTCTGCTTCGTAAAATGGGCTGTCTGAACGGGCTTCCGGAAACCAATCAAATCAGCTTGTTTTAGGTTATTTAACCGCTTGCTATTCGTCAGCGCTTGTGTTATAATAGCCACAATGGTTGATCGATGAGCGTTTGTTGTGTAAAGAGTGGGTGTGATTCCCACTCTTTCATTATGATAGGCAGGATTGAGAGGTAAGTTTTTCGGGTGAAAATAACGCAGGTTGTAGATACTCTTTTGAGGAATACCGTTGAGGGATTGGGCTATGAGCTGGCTGAGATCGGTTACCAAAAGGAGCACGGGAACTGGGTACTAACCCTTTATATTGAATCCGGCGACGGTATTACGCTTGAGGATTGCGAACGCGTTAGCCGCGCGGTCGATCCGATACTGGATGAGGCGGATCCAATTGAACAGGCTTATTATCTGAGCGTGTCGTCTCTTGGGTTGGATCACCCGATTAAAACGGATAGGGATTTTGAGCGCAATTTGAATAAAAGGATTATCGTAAGGCTATACGCGCCCTACAATAAACAAAAGGAATGGACGGGCGAATTAAAGGAATTTGATTCTGAACGCTTTACGATAAAGCCGGAGGCCAACGACGGCGGCGAAGGGATAACTTTCCTGCGCAAGGACGCGGCCCTTATCAAGCCTTATATTGAATTTTGATTACATAGACAAGGAGTGTGTTAAGTAATATGAACGCCGATTTTATGGAGGCTTTAAACGCTATTGAGAAGGAGCGTGGCATCAGCAAGGAAGTTTTAATCGACGCGCTGGAGGCTGCGTTAATCTCGGCTTATAAGCGGAACTACGGCGCTTCCAGCAACGTTCGGGCAACGGTTGATCACGATACGGGAGAGGTGCAGATATTCGCATCTAAAACGGTTGTTGAAAATATAGAGAACGTCCATGCTGAAATAACGCTTGAGAGCGCGCGCAAAATCAACCAGCTTTACGAGATCGGAGATGTGCTGGAAGAAGAGGTTAAACCGAAAAATTTTGGGAGAATCGCGGCTCAAACGGCAAAACAAGTTATCGTTCAGCGTATTCGCGAGGCTGAACGGGGCGTTATATTCGACGAGTATGTGGAGAAGGAGAACGAGGTACTCACGGCTATCGTCCAGCGCTGCGAGAAAAACGGCGTTTACGTGGAGCTGGGCAAGACCGATGGGCTGTTGTCTGTGAGTGAGATGATACCCGGGGAGAATTATGCGAACAGCGACCGTATCAAGGTTTATGTTCTTGAAGTGAGAAAAACCAACAAAGGTCCGCAGGTGCTTGTATCACGCACGCATCCTGGCCTGGTTAAGCGCTTGTTTGAGCTTGAGGTGCCGGAAATACAGGCGGGCGTGGTTATAATTAAATCCATTGCCCGGGAGGCGGGCTTCCGCACTAAGGTCGCGGTACATTCGGTAGATTCTCAGGTCGACGCCGTTGGCTCCTGCGTGGGGCAAAGAGGCATTCGAGTGGAGCGGATTGTAAACGAACTGCATAATGAGAAAATTGATATAATAGAGTGGGACGCGGATTCGGCCGTGTATATCGCAAAAGCGCTCAGCCCGGCGAAAGTATTGATGGTTTATATCAATGAAACGGAAAAGGCCGCTAAGGTGGTCGTTCCGGACAACCAGCTGTCACTTGCCATCGGTAAGGAAGGGCAGAACGCGCGGCTCGCGGCCAAATTAACGGGCTGGAAAATCGATATAAAGAGCCAATCGCAGGCGGAGCAGGAGATAGAGCAGCAGCTAAGCCAGGCGGGCTTTGACGAAGAACCCGATATGGAACCGGAACAATTCGACGCTGCGCCTGATGATTTTATCGGCGGAGTTGAGGAGTTATAACGGCTTGCGCGAATGGAGGTTAAGCTCATGACGCCTAGAAAAATACCGATGCGTATGTGCGTTGGATGCCGCCAAATGCGCCCTAAAAGGGAGTTGATACGGGTAGTACGCGATAAGGACGGTGCAGTTAATTTAGACAGGATTGGCAAAATGCCCGGACGAGGCGCTTATATTTGCCCGCAAGCCGCGTGCTTGGAACGCGCGCTCAAGACCAGGGCGTTGGATAAGGCGCTTGATAAGCGCCTGGGAGATGATATCGTCGCGCGGCTTAAGGAGGAGATAACGCATGTTGAATAAACAAAAGCTCTATGGCGCAATCGGCTTTGCAATGAAGGCGGGCAAATGCGAGGCCGGAAGCTTTGCTTGCGAAAGAGCCGTTAAGGCGAAAAAAGCAAAGCTGGTATTGCTGGACAAGGACGCTTCTCAAAGAACCAGGGAGCAATGGCAGGGAACATGCGGGCGCGAAGGAATAGGTATGCTCATAATAGAAGGCATGGGCCGGGCGATTGGCAAGGACGGCAGGATGACGGCGGTAATTACCGACAACGAATTCGCCGATATGATAAAGAAAGCGTACGACGCTATTGAAACGGACGTATTGAATGTCGGGGGTGTTGATTAATGGCAAAAGCTAAAATTATGGATTCAGCCAAGCAGCTGGACGCTCAGGCCAAAGAACTGTTTGAGCGGATTAAAAAAGTGCAAACGGATGTGACGACGGCGTTGCAGAACGTACGGCGCGCTGAAAGCGTGTTGATTGAAAAGGAACAGGCCGAAGAAAGAGAACGGCTGGAGAAGGAAAAACAGGAGAGGCTGATGGAAGTTTTAGCTTCGGAAGGCAGCTTAGCCGCGCACTTTGGGCATGATGAAAAGAGCGGTGATTTTGTTGAAACCGCGGCTTTGGAGTCCGATCCGGTTATAGAGCTTTCCGATACGCCTCGGCCGAGTGCGCCGCGGGAAGCGGAACCGGAGAAAAAAGCGGAACCCGGCCAAGCGGAGGACAACGTTCAACCCCTTGAAGCACGGGAGGAGACGGAGCGGGCTGTGGAGAGGCCAATTGTGGAGGAGCCTAAGCCCAATTCGGTGATTCCGTTCCCTCAACCGAGTGATATACGCGCGGAGGCTAAAGAACAAAGTAAAGCGCCTCAACACAATGAGCAGGAAGTGAATCAGAATAAGCCGAGGCAAGAGGAACTGGGCGGGTACCAGCAGAGGCCGCAGGGGCAAGGCGGGTACCCGCAGAGGCCGCAGGGTCCGGGCGGGTACCAGCAGAGGCCGCAGGGTCAGGGCGGATACCAGCAGAGGCCGCAGGGTCAGGGTGGATACCAGCAAAGGCCGCAGGGTCAGGGTGGATATCAGCAAAGGCCGCAGGGTCAGGGTGGATATCAGCAAAGGCCGCAGGGTCAGGGCGGATACCAGCAAAGGCCGCAGGGGCAGGGCGGAGGGCGGACCGCGACTTCCGCGTCGACCACAACGCCTGCAAATAAGGAGCGCGTAAGCAATTATGACCCGAACAAGGGCGTATACGCGCGAAGATTTGATACGGAGAAGAAGTCGAAATCAAAAAAGGCGATCCTCAAAGAAACGTCCGCAAACCCGCGCTCGTGGGATGAAGATGCGTCGGGGATCCGCAGGCCCAGAAAAACGAAGCAGCAGGCCATCGTACATCGACCCGAGCCTGTTAGAATTGAGAAGGCTATTATGACCTCAGAAACCATTACGGTTAAGGAATTATCTGAAAAAATAGGCAAACCGGCTGCGGAAATTATTAAAAAGCTTTTCGTATTAGGTACGCTTGCTACCATCAATCAGGAGGTGGATTACGATACATGTTCGCTGATTGCCTCGGATTACGGTATAGAGCTTGAGCTGCAGTTAACAAAAACCTTTGAGGATGTGCTTCAGGAAAGCAGCGACGACGCAATGGACGATGCCGGAGAGATGGAAGAACGCCCGCCAGTGGTTACCATTATGGGCCACGTTGATCATGGCAAAACATCCCTGCTGGACGCTATCCGCAACAGCAGCGTTACTGAAGGGGAGGCGGGGGGAATCACCCAGCATATCGGGGCGTATACCGTAACCTGTAACGGCAGAACCATTACGTTCATCGATACGCCGGGCCATGAAGCGTTTACTTCGATGCGCGCGCGTGGCGCTCAGGTAACGGATATTGTCATTTTGGTTGTGGCGGCGGACGACGGCATAATGCCTCAGACAATAGAGGCCATTAACCATGCCAAAGCCGCCGAGGTCCCCATTATTGTTGCTATTAATAAAATGGACCGTGATACGGCCGATCCCGAGCGCATCAAACAGCAGCTGACCGAGCATGAGCTTGTGACAGAGGAATGGGGAGGAGATACTCTATGCGTTCCCGTGTCCGCGAAAACGCGCGTTGGAATCGATTCACTGCTGGAGATGATCTTGCTTCAGGCGGACGTGCTGGAATTAAAGGCGAATCCGCACAGGATAGCGAAGGGCGCTATAATAGAGGCGCAACTTCATAAGGGCAAGGGTCCGATAGCGACGGTGCTTGTTCAGAATGGAACGCTGAAAGTTGGAGATCCTATTGTAGCGGGTACGGCGTACGGGCGCGTTCGCGCCATGATGGACGATAAAGGGCGCAGGGTTAATCAAGCGGGGCCGAGCTGCCCAGTGGAAGTGCTTGGCTTTTCGGAGGTTCCGTCCGCCGGCGATACCCTTAACGTATCGGAGATCGACAAGCTTTCCCGCCAAGTGGCTGAGGAGCGCCGAGACAAGCAGAAGGTTGAACAGCTAAAAAACCTTTCCAAGGTATCGCTTGACGATCTGTTCAGCCAAATCGCCGAGGGTCAGGTAAAGGATTTGAACATTATCGTTAAGGCGGATGTTCAGGGTTCTGTCGAGGCGGTTAAGCAGGCGCTTGAAAAGCTGTCCAACGAAGAGGTGCGCGTACGGTGCATACATGGAGGCGTAGGCGCGATAACAGGTTCCGATATCATGTTCGCTTCGGCTTCTAACGCGATTGTTATCGGCTTTAACGTCCGCCCGGACGCAAGCGCCCGAACGCTCGCCGAGAAGGAAAAGGTGGATATGCGCTTATACCGCATTATCTACAACGCGATTGAGGACGTGCAGAACGCCATGAAGGGAATGTTCGCCCCGGTATTTAACGAGGTTGAACTTGGAAGGATTTCCGTACGCAATACGTTCAAGGTGAGCGGCGTAGGAACGATAGCGGGTGCATATGTGCAGGAAGGCAAAGTTTCGCGCAATGCTCAGGTTCGCGTTGTTCGCGATGGAATCGTAGTGCATGAGGGCAAAATTTCGTCGCTTAAACGATTTAAGGACGACGCCAAAGAGGTTGCTACCGGGTATGAATGCGGTATTGGAATTGAGGGCTTCAACGATGTCCATGAGGGCGACGTCATAGAGGCGTTTGTCATGGAAGAAGTGAAAAGATAAGAGTAAGGTGAGAAAAAATGCCGTCAGTTAGATATGACAGACTTAACGAGGAAGTAAAAAAGGTTTTGAGCGAAATCGTGCGGGAGATGAAGGATCCGCGCATCTCGACAATGACCACCATCATGCTTGCCGAGGTTACCAACGACCTGAAACAGGCCAAGGTTCGAGTAAGCGTGTATGATGAAGACGAGAAGGTACGCGCGGGGTCTGTGGAGGCGTTAAACCATGCGGCCGGATTTATCTCGCGCGAACTGGGCAAGCGGATGGAAATACGAAGGGTTCCTCAGCTCAAGTTTGTTTTGGACGACTCCATCGCTTACAGCGTACATATTTCCCAGGTGCTTAATCAGCTTAATTATTCGGAGAATAAGGATGAAGCGGAAGACTAATTCGCTGCAGGAAATTGCGGAGACGTTAATAAAGCGCGATGGTTTTACGATAATCACGCACGTATCGCCAGACGGAGACGCAGTCGGTTCCGCGCTTGCGCTTTACCGTATGCTTCATAAGATGGGAAAACGCGCGCAGGTCGTGTGTGATAACCCCGTACCGCGCGTGTATCAGTTTATGCCCGGCGCGGAGACAGTCTTGCGGCCTGTGCAGGCGGCGGCGTATCAAAACGCGGTATGCGTGGACTGCTCCGACGAATTGCGTATGGGCGAAGCCGCGCGCATTTTTGAACGGGCGGAGCTTACAATCAATATCGATCATCACGCTACGAACATGGGTCACGCTCAGCTAAATTACATTGATGAGCGTGCCGCGGCCACCGCGCAAATCATTCATCAACTAGTTGGTTTGTTCCCCGGCGCGCCGGACAAAGACACGGCCGTATGCCTTTATGTTGGCCTGATAACGGATACGGGCAGTTTCAGTTACAGCAATACCACCCCGGATACGCTTTATTGTGCGGCTGAGCTTATGAGACTTGGGATAGATACGGCTCAGCTCAACATGCGGGTATTTCACAGCGTACCCGTACAAAGATTGCGATTACATGGTTTTGCGATTAAAAACATTGCGCTTTTGTACGAAAGCAGGGTAAGCTTTGTTTCAATCACGCGCGAGGATATCGCGCGTTATGGCGCTTTGGATGAGGATACGGAAGGGATAATTGATTACGCACGCGATATTGATACCGTGCAAATTGCGGTTTTTATGCGTGAAAGCGATTATGGGCGTTATAAGCTCAGCCTCCGATCTAAGGGGGATATCGATGTGAGCTTAATTGCTCGGGCATTTGGCGGCGGCGGCCATGTGAATGCCGCAGGGTATACGGATAGCGGCTCTTACGAGGACGCAAAAGGGAGAATTCTTATGGCGGCAAAGGGCGCGCTGGAGGCATAGGGGAATGCTTGAGGGAGTTGTTAATATTCTTAAGCCTCCGGGCATGACGTCAAGCGATGTGGTATCGGATGTTCGGAGGATCTTTGAAACCAAAAAAGTTGGCCATGCGGGTACGCTCGATCCAGGAGCGGCCGGCGTGCTGCCGGTATGCGTAGGAAGGGCAACGCGTTTATTTGACTATTTGGTCGATAAGGATAAGATTTATATTGCCGAAATAGCTTTCGGAGCGGAAACGGACACGCAGGATGCGTACGGTACCATAATCAAGTCTGATTGTACCGCGGACGTATCAAGTGAACGGCTTGAGGCGGTTTTACCAAGTTTCACAGGGCGGATTATGCAGACGGCGCCAGTTTACTCGGCATTAAACTATAAAGGGCAAAAGATGTATAAGCTTGCCCGGCAGGGTAAGCCGGTAGAGCCTAAAACCCGAGAGATTACCGTTTCATCATTAAACTTAATTAAGAGAATAGATTTAAAGAGGTTTTTACTCAAGATCGAGTGCTCAAAGGGTACTTATGTGCGTACGCTTTGCCATGATATTGGCAAGGCTTTAAATACATGCGCATATATGTCCTTTTTGCTCAGGATTAAATCCGGGCGTTTTACTATAGAGGATTCATATTCTATCGCAACCCTTCAGGAATTGAAAACGCTCGGCGAGCTTGACGGCGCCGTTACGCCGGTTGACATGGCGGTAGCGCATTTGCCCGCGCTTTATCTTGACGACATCACTAAAAGAGATAAGCGGCTGTTAACGAACGGTGCGCCGATTCCCCTTCCCAAGCGTTTCTGCGGCCTAACCAACGAGGGGAGGCTCCGCATATACGCCGGCGATTTTATCGGGATCGGAGGCGCAGACGGCGAGTTGGTAAAAGTATCAACGCTTTTATATGCGGGAGAGGACGTATAATGGCGGCAGGGCTTATATCGCCCAGCGTTGTTGCGCTGGGAATGTTTGACGGTATGCACAAGGGTCACGTGAAGCTGATTGGGACGGCTGTAAGAATAGCTCGTAAACATGGACTAAAAGCAATCGTATGCACGTTTGCGAATCACCCTATGGAGGTTTTCGGCTCCGCGCCCGAACTTTTGATGACGGCGAGGGAACGATATGACGCGATGCGCGCCCTTGGCGTAGACGAGGTGAAAATGGATGCTTTTGACTCCGACTACGCGAACGTTTTACCCGTAGATTTCGTTGAAGGGCTCGTCAACAGGTTCAATCCCAGCTGTATTGTAGCCGGCTTTAATTATTCCTTCGGGAAGGGAGGATTGGGTAAGGCGCATTGTCTGCCGGAAATGGGCCGGCGGTTTGGATTTAAGGTAAAGCTCATTCATCCTGTTTTATATAAGGGCCAACCTGTTTCAAGCTCAAGGATCCGGGCGTGCATTACAGCCGGTAATGTCGAACGGGCAAACTATATGCTTGGTAAGCCCTATGCGCTCAGCGGCGAAGTTGAGCCAAACCGCCGGATTGGGCGCCGGATAGGGTTTCCGACCGCAAATCTGGCTCAATGGGGCGGCAAGGCGACGCCTGGCGGCGGCGTATATGCGACCTATGCCGTAATGAATGGAAAGAGAATGCCGGCGGTGACGAACATCGGCTTCAACCCGACCGTAAACGGTGATAAGCTCAGCGTAGAAACGCATATTTTGGATTTATCGCTCGATCTGTACGGGCGGAATCTGTGCGTGGAGTTTATAAAAAAGATTAGGGACGATATTCGGTTCCCGTCGATTGACGCGCTTAAGGATCAAATAGCGAAAGACGCGGCTTATGCCAGAAAAGTTTTAAGAAATACGATTGGCGAGGAATCGAAATAGTTATTTACAACGTCGGTTACAATATGCTATAATTACCAGCGTAACTGAAGAACCGCATGCTATGTTTAGCGAAGCTCCGACGCTTTACATGGATGACGGGGATAATATTGCAGGAGGATGAAATAATGGATAAGACGAGGAAGCAGGAGATAATTGAGCAGTACAAATTACATGAAGGGGATACGGGTTCGCCGGAGGTTCAGATAGCTTTGCTTACCGAGCGCATTAACCACCTGAACGAGCATCTGAAACTTCATAAAAAGGATCACCATTCGAGGCGAGGGCTATTAAAAATGGTAGGTCAGCGCAGGGGCTTGCTCAATTATCTAAAGGAGAAGGACATTGAGCGATACAGAACGGTTATTGCAAGCCTGAACCTCAGAAAATAAATCAGCAAGAGCGGGAGGGTATCCCGCTCTTTTACTGTCCGTTTATATCCAATATTTAGGGGTCCGTTTATTTGTTTCGCATCGCATTGCTCATGAAATGCAAAAACAAATTGTTATCGCTAATAGGCGGGCTGAATTTGGTTAAAAATAAAATGATATAAAAAAGGAGCATGAAGACATGCAGAGAAAGTTTGAAATGGAACTGGCGGGTAAAACCCTGTCAATCGAAACGGGAAAATATGCAGAACAGGCCGGCGGCTCCTGTTTGGTGCGGTGCGGGGATACCGTTGTGCTTGTGTGCGCCACGGTAGCGAAAAATGCGCGCGATGGCGTAGATTTCCTTCCGCTGAGCTGCGAATTTGAGGAAAAAATGTATTCGGTCGGTAAGATTCCCGGAGGGTATATCAAAAGGGAGGGCCGACCTTCGGAGAAGGCGACGCTAACCTCTAGACTCATAGACAGGCCGTTGAGGCCGCTTTTCCCCAAGGGGTTTTATAACGACGTGCAGGTCATCGCGACCGTATTATCCGTCGATCAGGACATACAGCCGGATATTTTGGCCATGATTGGCGCGTCGGCGGCGCTTTCAATAAGCGAAGCGCCTTTTATGGGACCAATAGGGGCGGTTTCGATAGGTTATGTCGACGGTGACTACGTTGTTAATCCAGATAGCGTCCAAAGGGAATACAGCCGCCTGCATCTTACCGTAGCCGGAACGCGGGACGCGGTGATGATGGTCGAGGCCGGGGCAAGCGAGATAACCGAGGCGGAAATGCTAGAGGCCATTATGCTGGGCCACGACGCTATAAAGGGTATAGTCTCGTTTATTGAGGAGATTTCCCGCGAGGTCGGCAAGCCCAAGATGGAACCCAACATCCATAAACCGGATTCTGAGCTGGAAAAAGCAGTACGGGAGTTCGCGGGGGAAAAGGTAAAATGGTCCCTCGATACATTTGATCGCAAAGAGCGCGAGGTTCGTTCCGATCAGGTAAAGGATGAAACATTAAACCATTTCGCCGAGGAGTATCCTGACTCCGCAAAGGACATCGACGGAATACTTTATTCCATGACCAAGGAAGTTGTACGGGATAAGATTATCAACCGCGGCGTGCGGCCGGACGGCAGGGCAATGGATGAGATACGACCAATATGGTCTGAAGTGGGCCTGCTGGCTCGTACCCACGGCAGCGCCGTTTTCACGCGCGGGCAGACGCAGGTGCTTACCGTAGCGACCCTTGGCGCGATGGGAGACGGGCAAACGCTTGACGGTATTGGCGAGGAAGAATTTAAACGTTATATGCATCAATATAATATGCCTCCTTACAGCGTTGGGGAGACGAGGATGCTCCGCGGGCCGGGAAGGCGTGAAATCGGTCATGGCGCGCTTGCGGAACGCGCGCTGTTGCCGATGATACCCAATGAGGAGGATTTCCCTTACGCGATAAGGCTGGTTTCCGAGGTCATCAGCTCCAACGGCTCGACCTCGCAGGCTTCCATATGCGCGAGCACAATGGCGCTAATGGATGCGGGCGTTCCGCTTAAAAAGCCTGTCGCGGGCGTGGCCATGGGGTTAATTAAAGACGAGTCGAACGGGGAAATAGCAATCTTGACGGATATACAGGGACTAGAGGATTTCCTTGGGGATATGGATTTTAAGGTTGCGGGCACTAAGGAAGGCATTACGGCTATTCAGATGGACATAAAAATCAAGGGTATCGACAGGGAAATTTTAACCCGCGCCCTTGAACAGGCGCGCAGGGGCCGTCTTTATATACTGGATAAAATGCTTGAAACCATCAGCGAGCCAAGGACCGAGCTGTCGCCGTATGCTCCGCGCATCATTAAATTTAACATCCATCCCGATAAGATCAGGGAAGTTATCGGTTCTGGAGGGAAAACTATCAATAAGATAATCGCTGAAACCGGCGTAAAAATCGATATCGAGGACGACGGACGCGTGTTTATCGCATCACCGGATCTGGCTGCTTCCGAAGCGGCGCGTAAAATTATTGAAACGATTGTTCGCGATATTGAAGTTGGGGACGTTTATCTTGGTAAGGTTGTGCGCATCCTGCCAATCGGCGCGTTTGTTGAACTCAAGCCCGGAAAGGACGGCTTGGTTCATATTTCAAAACTCGCCAACCACCGCGTTGAGCGCGTGGAAGACGAGGTTACCATTGGCGATGAAATACTTGTACGGGTAACTGAGATTACGCCGCAGGGCAAGATTAATCTTACGCGCAAGGGGCTGCTTCCCGAGGATAAATAATCGCTCGGCAAGCCTGTTAAACGGCTAATTTTAGCTGGATTAACTGGAAAGCTGTTCTCACAATTATAATAGCTGAAAAGGCAGGCGCCTTGCCGGGTACCTGCCTTATTGGTATAAACTCGCGCTGAGATGCCCGGCATCGTTTATTCTGTATAAAGTACATTATGCGATATAAGGCGAACTATTGGCTTTTTGGGTTTCGCGGTCGATTACGAGCGGAAGCCATATAGAAATATCCGGGCGCTTATCTTGCTCGCAATCGTTGATTTTCAGAAGGTTGATTTCGTCATAATATTTAGGGTCTACCTCCTGTTTACTTGGAATATTCATAGAGTAAACACACCATACAGGAGGACTCTATGAGTATACAAAAGCGATGCATATACAGCCGGACAGCTACCAATATTCTACTTATTCTTTTGATATGCGTACTATATATCGCAACGTCAGAGCCGAGTGTATACGGCGTTATGGCGCCGGTCTACCGCGGCGGCGCTAAGGACAAAGTAGCGCTTCAATGCGCCGTAAGCTGGGATGCGGACGCTCTTACCGACATGCTTGATACGCTGAAAAGCAAGGGGGTTTCTATCACTTTTTTCATCAGCGGCGAATGGGCTCAAAAGAACGGCGAAAGCCTGCGGCGCATGATTGAAGAAGGACATGAGATAGGAACGATGGGCATGAAGCCGGGCGCGGACGGACCTGTGGGCTGGGTTTGTGAGGATATTGAGGAATCCATCTCTTGCATTAAGCGGATGGGGGGCGTTGAGCCCAAGCTTTATTATTCGGGCACGCGGGATACAGACGTTTCCTCGCGGGCGGCGCGCAAATCGGGCGTTACCCATGTTCTTTGCACGGTTGATCTGTTATGCGCCCGCGGAAGCTATCAAGATATTGTATCGCGTGCATTGGATAGGCCGTTGCATGGAAGTATAATGTTAATGCAGCCAACGAAGGCGGCCGCACAGGCCCTGCCGCTCGTGCTGGATGAACTATCGAAGAAAGGATTTGAAATCACCTGCACAAGCCAGGTTATCAGTGCGGGATGATCCAGGGAACAATATGATCTTTAAAGAAACACTGGAAAACGGCTTAAGAATAATAGGCGAACCGATGAAGCAGTACCGTTCCGTATCCATTGGAATATGGGTCGGCACCGGTTCGGTGTTTGAGGGCGGCGGGGAGGGCGGCGCTTCTCACTTCATCGAACATATGCTGTTTAAAGGCACGCACAATAGAACCGCTTCCGATATAGCGGCGCAAATGGATGGAATCGGGGGTAATATCAACGCGTTTACGGCCAAGGAATGCACCTGTTATTATGCCAAGGTATTGGACGAGCACCTGCCGCTCGCCGTGGATATGCTCAGCGACATCATGCTCAATTCCAGCTTCGACGACAAAGATATTGAAAAGGAAAAAGGCGTTGTATGCGAAGAAATACTGATGGTTGCGGATAACCCGGAGGATCTGGCGCATGAAAAGCTTTGCTCCATCATATATGAAAACGATCCGCTTTCCAGGCCTATACTCGGAACCCAGGACAGCGTTCGGGCTTTTTCGCGAGAGGGCTTGCTTTCTTATATGCGCGGGCATTATAATCCTAATAACATGGTAATTTCCTGCGCGGGGAATTTTGAGCGAGAGCGTCTTGTTGAGCTTGTCAGCCGGTATTTTGGCGAATGCGAGGCTGGTGAAAGGATTCTACCGTACAACCACCGCCTCGCTGGCGGGCGTAGGGTAGCGTGTATTGACAAGGATGTCGAACAGGTGCATATCTGCCTCGGCATGCCGGGGTTTGCAATCGACGCGCCCGAGCAATACCCGCTTATTGTACTCAATAACGCGTTGGGCGGCAGTATGAGTTCAAGGCTGTTTCAGAGTATAAGGGAGGAGCGCGGGCTTGCCTATTCCGTATACTCTTACCCATCGTTCTATCGATCCACCGGCTATTTTACGCTTTACGCCGGGACAGGGGAAAAGCAGGCGGAGCAAGTTACGGAAATGATGCTCAAGGAGCTAAGCAATATACGCGAGCAGGGAATCACTAAAGCTGAGTTTGAGCGCAGCAAGGAACAGATGAAAGGCAGCTTTTTGCTCGGGCAGGAGGGCACGTCGGGCAGATCGAACGCCATAGGCAAATCCGAGCTGCTCAGGGGCGCTATCTATTCAGAGGATGAAATTTTGGAAAGGATTGAGCGCATAACTTTGAGCGACGTTACGGATATTCTGCCAAAGGTTATTGACTTTAGCGGCATCGCGGCGGCCTTCGTGGGGCGTATTGGCGATCGGGCCGGCTCGCTCGAACAAATGATACCGAAAGAATAAACGATGGGGAGGGGTATGGTTGGACAAGCTTGAAACAATTTTCACCATGCAAAAGGCGCTGGACGACGATATCGCAAGAAGGAGGGGACTCCATTTTACATCTCTGGAGTGGATTGAGAAGGATGTACTCGCGATTATCGCGGAAGCCGGAGAACTTCTTGACGAGGTAAACTATAAATGGTGGAAGAATCCAAAGCCTGTGGACGATAGCGCCGTCAAAGAAGAGATGGTGGATATACTCCACTTTTTCATCAGCATGTGTATCCGCGCGGGCATGGACGCCGAGGAGCTTTACCGTATTTATATAAGTAAGAATCGGGAGAACTTCGACAGGCAGTATGGGCGCTCTAAGAAAACCGGTTATGATATAAAGGCGTGCGATGAGGAGGGGGTGCTTAATGGCGAAGGTTAAGCTTAAAAGCAGGTTTTATATCCTCATTACAGTTATTTCCGTGGCAGTGGTAGTATTGCTTATCGTTCTGCTTGGAAACCGCGGCGAGGGCGTCACCGACATGGGCGAAATACGTCTGGAGCTCAACACGAAGGCAGTCCTTATCCGCGACGAGGTGTGCGTATCGAGCGAGAAATTCGACCGTATTATTTTCAGCGCGAATGAGGGGGACAGCGTCGCCGAGGGTGATTTTATCGCCAGCGTATTTAAATGGGGTTATAAGGACGACATTCTGCAGGCTTACCTCAATGTGCAACAGAATATACTCAGTTTACAGATGGAGCTGCAAGGCGGAGCGGAGGACGCGGAACTGAGCGCGCTGAATGAGAGCATTCTCTCGTATGAAACGCAGATACGCGAAACCGTTATGGGCGCGGGCGGCCGCGATCTTCTTGAACTGGAACAGGAGTTGAAGGGTCTGCTTAAACAGCGCGGCGAGCTGCTTCGAGGCAAGATTCAGGCTAATGAAGCGCTTACCGCGCTTTATAACCAGGAGGCCGAACGCGACGCCCAGTTAAAGGAATGGAAGAGTGATGTATACTCCTCCGGCTCAGGCGTAATAAGCTTTTATTTTGACGGTTACGAGCAGGCGTTAAGCGCTTCCAAGCTTGCGCTTATCAATGCGGATTTAGTCTCCAACGTTCTGCGCGGGTCGACGCTGAAGGACGCTTCTTCACCGGATGAAAACTATTTATATCGGATCACGAACGTTTCGCACTGGTATATCGCTTTTGTGTCCGATGCCTCTGACCCGCAGCGCACAATTGCAGGCGAGCAGTATACCGTTGTTTTTGACGGCCATATGGACAAACCTTATACAGGCGTAGCTCTGGAACCGGCTGTTGAAAACGGCAAGGTGCTCAATATATTGGAGTTTAATGAGAGTATTGGCGGCGTAATCAGCGTAAGAACGGCAAATGTGGTGATAAAAAAAGACGCGCAAGGCGTTGAGGTCCCTCTCGATTCAATTACCATGGTCGACGGCGTACCGCATTTGGCCGTCATAACCGGAAACGAGCCGACGCTAATTGAGGTTGACGTACTTGCGAGCGGAGGCGGTTATGCGATTATCCGCGCGAAAAACGCGGGGGATTCCATACAGGCCGGGCAAAAATATCAGAAACCGTAACTGGGGGATGTTATGGGAATAGAGGAGAATATAAGGCGGATCCGTACGAATATGCTTGACGCCGCTGAAAAATCAGGCAGGGATGTTAAGGAAATCGAATTAATAGCGGTAACTAAATACGTTGACAAAGACCGGATTCTCAAGGCGCTTGAGTGCGGAATATCAACGGTAGGGGAGAACCGCGTTCAGGAGCTGACGGCGAAAATGGATGATTCCGTATACGGAAACGCCCGTGTAGATTTCATTGGACAATTACAAACAAATAAGGTAAAATATATCATAGGCAAAGTACGCCTGATTCAATCTGTCGACCGACTTGCACTGTTAAAGGAAATTAACAGCCGAGCGGAGGCGTCAGGATTGGTTCAGGATATCTTGATTGAGGTAAATATCGGCGGGGAACTCCAAAAAGGGGGAGCCGCAGCAGAAGGTTTACCGAGCCTATTGGACGCGGCCTGCGCAATGCCCCATGTTCGTGTAAAGGGGCTTATGTGCATTCCGCCGCCGCTTGCCGGGGATGGCGCACGGCGTTACTTTTCGAGGATGCGCGGGATATATGAGCGTATCCGTGAAGAGGGAATGCAGGGCGTTGAGATGGAGCATCTCTCCATGGGTATGAGCGGCGATTACGAGGCTGCAATACAGGAAGGCGCTACAATGATCCGCGTGGGGACGGGTATTTTTGGCGCCCGAGGGTAGCGGCACGCTGGGCCGTAAAGAGATAGAGCGCCCGGCTTTATTCAGAATTCTCCAAACGCCAACGATAATTTATCGATTTGGAGGATTACAATGGCAAAATTATTGAACAAATTCCTTGACTACATCGGTATTGAGGAAACTGAGCTTGAAGACGACGAACTCCTTGACGTTGACGCTTATGAAGAGGATACCGAAGAAACGGAGAAGGTACTCAGCCTAAGCAACAGGGGGAAGAAAAAAACAACGGCCAGCAGCAATGTGGTTAGCCTCCCCACCGCGGCGCAGATGAAGATGATTGTCTATCATCCGATAAGCTATGAGGATACGCAGAATATTATCGATAACCTCAAGAGCCGCAAGCCCGTTATTGTTAATATGGAGGAACTTGAGATCGAGTGCGCGCAGCGCATCTTGGATTTCATGGCGGGTGCGGTGTATGCGCTGAGCGGAACCATTTACAAGATATCCCGTGGAATATTTGTCGTAGCCCCCACCAACTATGACATCATCGGGAATGGTGAAAATGGATTGGGAGACGGCGTAATTTAATAACGTTGCAGCGCTGCCGGCGTCGGGCGCTTTAACGGTAACGGCAGCTTTAGGCGGATTTTCAGCTCAGGCATTAACGGGCCGGCGCAACATTAAGCGCCGGCCCGTTAAACGCCGGGGCGGGGGCGGCGGCCCAACAGCGATTGTTAAGAGGGTTGCACGCAAGAGGGAGTAAGTATGATAAACAAAGACGATATTATAAACAAGCGGTTTAGCCGTTCTTTTCGAGGCTATGATATTAAAGAAGTGGATATGTTTCTGGATATGCTTATAAAGGAATTTGAGCGGATTGATTATGAAAGAGAAATTGCGGCTGTACGTATAAAAACGCTGCTTGATGAAGTAGAGCGCCTCCAATGCAGTCGGGAGCGGTTTGATCAAAGCAATGGATAAGGCGCCTCGCCCACAGAACCGGGATGCGGTTGCGTTGCCTTTGTCGTATGAGGAACTGCTGCTAAGCGGCCGCAAATCGGTGGATTTCGTATATATTATTGGAGATGCTTATGTTGATCACCCCAGCTTTGGTCCGGCGGTGATATCCCGCGTGCTAGAAAGCCGCGGTTACTCGGTTGGTATTGTCGCGCAGCCGGAGTGGCGCTCAATCGAGGATTTTACACGGTTTGGCCGGCCAAATTTGGCCTTTCTCGTGTCAGCCGGGAACATGGATTCTATGGTAAACCATTATACTGCGGCGAAAAAAAGGCGCGCAAGCGACGCGTTTACGCCCGGAGGCGCGATAGGTAAGCGGCCGAATCGCGCCACAATAGTCTATGTTAACCGGATAAAGCAAGCATATCGGAGCGTTCCCGTGATTATTGGCGGGGTTGAGGCAAGCCTCAGGCGATTTGCGCATTATGATTATTGGGATGACAGGGTCCGACGAAGTATTCTCATTGAATCCGGAGCCGATTTATTGATTTATGGCATGGGCGAAAAGCCGATAATACAGGCAGCCGACGCATTGTCCAGCGGGTTGGATATCAAGCATATCACCTATATACCGGGAACATGCTATTATACTTCGTCAATCAATTCCGTGTATGGGTATGAGGAAATAGCATCATTCAACGATGTAGCTTCGGATAAAAAAACGTATGCACGTGCGTTCATGAAGCAGCAAACCGAGCATGACCCGATACGCGGCAAGGTTCTCGTACAACCGCATGACAAGGGTTATTTAGTCGTCAACCCGCCAGCCGAGCCTTTGAGCGGAGAGGAGATGGACGCGGTATACGAGTTGCCTTATACAAGAAAGCCGCACCCATCGTATAAAGAAAACATTCCGGCGCTTCAAGAAGTCGAGTTCTCGCTCGTATCGTGCAGGGGCTGCTTCGGTTCCTGCGCATTTTGCGCGCTTTCGTTCCATCAAGGCAGGTTTATTCAGGCGAGAAGCCATGAATCCCTCGTGCGGGAGGCGCGGATGCTTTCGCGCCTTGATGGGTTTAAGGGTTATATACACGACGTTGGCGGCCCGACCGCGAACTTCCGAAAACCCGCTTGTAAGAAGCAGCCGCAAAAAGGAGCGTGCGCAGGCCGTAATTGCCTCGGCTACCATAAATGCCCGAGCGTTGAGGTCGACCACAGCGATTATACCGCGCTGCTCAAAAAGCTCAGGGAGGTTGAAGGAGTAAAAAAGGTTTTCGTGCGATCCGGGATTCGATACGATTACGTGATGTACGATAAGGACGACAGCTTTATGAAGGAGCTCGTCAAACATCATGTGAGCGGGAGGCTGAAGGTTGCGCCCGAGCATGTGGACGAGAACGTTTTGAAGCTTATGGGCAAGCCGAGCTGCGCGCTGTACGATAAATTCTGTGAAAAGTACGGGCGGCTTTCTCGCGGCGCTGGCAAGGAGCAGTATATCGTACCCTACTTCATGTCCTCACACCCCGGTTCGGATTTGAACAGCGCTGTTGAACTGGCCGTTTATCTCAAGAAAACCGGGCAGCGGCCGGAGCAGGTGCAGGATTTTTATCCCACTCCCGGAACGCTTTCTACCTGCATGTACCACACCGGGCTCGATCCAAAAACAATGCGGCCCGTATATGTGCCAAAGAGCGCTCAGGACAAAGCATTGCAGCGCGCTTTGATTCAGTTTTTCATGCCGCAATACCAAGCGCTTGCGCGGAAGGCGCTGATCATGGCCGGCCGCGAGGATTTAATCGGGCGTCACCCCAGCGCGCTGGTTCCGAACGTGGAAGCGCGGACGGTAAAAGGACGCAGGCGAAGAAAGTGACGGCTGCGTGTCAAACGTTAAAAAAAGGGGCAAGTTGTTGGTAAAGCTTTACTCGCATGATATAATATCCGCATGCCAAACCTCGCTCTATATCAAAGGATGAGGTAGCGCGGATTACAGCAGCGGGGTTACTTGAGCGTTTACGGTATAAAAGGGAAAGCGGGAGAAAAATGGGACATAGGATAACGGCGGTTACGCCGGGCTCCGCCGCCGCGCGATACGGCGTAAAACAGGGATGCGATTTGATCAGCATAAACGGCGAATCCATAAAGGATGTATTGGATTATCAATACCTGACCGCTGACAAAGAACTTTACCTTATATGCGAAGCGGACGGCGTACGCCAGGCTTTTACAATATGCAAAGATGAATGCGAGCCGCTTGGCCTTGAGTTTGAATCCAGCCTCATGAGCCCGGTTTTCAGGTGCAAGAACCATTGCCTGTTTTGTTTTATCGATCAAATGCCCAAAGGCGGCAGGGAGACGCTCCATTTTAAGGATGATGATTGGCGGCTGTCGCTCATTATGGGGAACTACGTAACGCTCACGAATGTGGGCGACGAGGAGTTTGAGCGCATCATCAGCCGCCGCGTTTCGCCGCTGTACGTATCCGTACACGCCACGGATCCGGAGGTTCGCGTTAAGATGATGGGAAACCCGACCGCCGGCAGGCTGATGGAGAGGCTGGAGCGTCTCAAAAAATCCGGGCTTAAGGCGCACTGCCAGATTGTGGTGTGCCCGGGCATAAACGACGGAGCCGTTTTGGAAAAATCAATCGGGGATCTCGCGCGTCTCTATCCCGCGGTGCAATCCGTCGCTGTGGTTCCCGTAGGGCTTACCCGTTTTCGCGAGGGGTTGTATCCGCTCAGGTGCTTTACCAGCGAGGAAGCGCGCTCACTCATAAACTTAATTGAACGCAGGCAGGCGGCGCTAAGAACGCGGCTTGGAACGTCGTTTGTATTTGCGGCCGATGAAATGTATTTAAAAGCCGGATTGAGTTTGCCGGATTACGAGCATTATGAAGGTTTTTCACAGCTTGAAAACGGGGTGGGCCTGCTGCGCAGATTCGAGGAGGGGTTTTTATACGCCCTTAAGGGGAAAAGGCCGCTTAAGGCCAAACGCCGGTTTATCGGGGCTACGGGGGTAGCCGCGCACTCTTTTATGCAGAAGCTGTTTAATAAGCTGGTGCCGTATGGAATTGAGCTGGAGCTCAAGCCGATAAAAAACCGTTATTTCGGCGAAACCGTTACGGTAAGCGGGTTGGTATGCGGGCAGGATATCGCGGAGCAGATCAAAGGTTCGCTGGACGGGCGCGGATTACTTTTGCCACGCTGTATGCTTCGGGAGCGGGACAGCGTTTTTTTAGACGGATATACGCTTGAACGCCTGAGCGACGAGCTTGGGGTGAACATAAACGCGCTTTGCGCGCATGACGGAGAAGAATTCATTAACGAGCTGTATTCAATCAGCCGCAGGAGGTAAATCATATGTCCAAACCACTGGTCGCAATCGTAGGACGCCCGAACGTGGGTAAATCCACGCTGTTTAATAAGCTGGCCGGCAAACGCATTGCGATTGTTGAGGATACGCCAGGCGTAACCCGTGACAGGATCTACGCGGATGCAAAATGGCTCGAGCACGTGTTTACCCTGATTGATACCGGAGGTATTGAACCGGACAGGGACGATGTGATAAGCTCGCAGATGCGCCGCCAGGCACAGCTTGCCATCGATACCGCCGACGTGATCCTTTTTCTGGTTGACGGGCGCGAGGGCGTCACGGCGGCGGATGAGGAAGTGGCTCAAATGCTGCGCAGGAGCAAAAAGCCCATAGTACTTGCCGTGAATAAGGTGGATCATATCAAGTATGACGACGCCAAGTTCGATTTTTATCACTTGGGGATCGGAAACCCTGTAACCGTCTCGGCCGAGCAGGGGCTCGGGATCGGCGATCTTTTGGACGAGATCGTTTCGTTTTTTGACGCGAAAGCGGACGAGGAAGATTCGGAAGTGCTCAAAATTGCTGTTGTGGGAAAGCCAAACGTCGGCAAATCGAGCCTTGTGAACAAGCTGCTTGGGCAGGAACGCAATATTGTAAGCGATATACCCGGAACGACCAGAGACGCTGTGGATACGCCCTTTACGCTTGACGGGAATGATTATGTGCTTATCGATACCGCGGGGATCCGCCGCAAGCGTTCTATTGAGGATGAGAGCGTGGAACGGTACAGCGTTATACGCTCCTTCGCGGCGGTACGGCGATCGGACGTGGCGCTTATTGTAATTGATGCGGAGCAGGGCATGAGCGAGCAGGACGTTAAAATAGCGGGCTATGTCCATGAGGAGGGCAAGGCGTGTATCCTTATCGTGAATAAATGGGATTTGATTGAAAAGGATACGCATACCATGGATGCGTTTAAAAAAAGGCTTGCTTCGGATTTGGCTTTTATGAGCTATGTTCCGACGCTGTTTATTTCCGCGCTTACCGGCCAGCGGGTAAACAGGATACTGCAAGAGGTTCAGATGGTCTATGCACAGTACTGCGCGCGCGTTTCCACGGGAGCGGTAAACGATGTGCTTTCCGAAGCAGTTACCGCCGCGGAACCGCCTTCGTCCAAGGGCAGGAGGCTCAAAATCTTTTATGCAACGCAGGCGGCGGTAAAGCCCCCGACGTTTGTTATATTCGTAAATGATCCGGATCTGATGCATTTTTCATATAAGAGGTATCTGGAAAACTATCTTCGTAAATCCTTTATGATGACCGCCACGCCAATACGGTTAATAATCCGGCAGCGGTCCAATAACGATTAGGAGGCTGAACATGGAATACCTTTTATGGTTCTTAAGCCTGTTATGCGGGTACGTTATCGGGAACTTTCAAACGGCTATACTCATAAGCCGGTTAAGGTATCACGATGATGTGCGCAACCACGGCAGCGGCAACTCGGGTACGACGAATATGCTGCGCGTGTTTGGCATTGGCCCGGGCGCGCTGACGTTTGCCGGCGATTTTTTAAAGGGGCTGGCGGCGGTAGCAGCCGGGTGGCTGATTGGAGGCGAGGTTGGCGGCTGCCTTTCCGGGCTTGGCGCGGTACTCGGGCATGATTTCCCGGTGTTTTTTAAGCTCAAAGGCGGAAAGGGCGTCGCCTCCGCGCTTGGCATTGCGTGGATGCTCGATCCGCTGTGCGCGGCGATTGCTACGGCGGCAGCCTTTACTGTAATTTTCACGAGCAAGATGGTATCTTTAGGCTCGCTTATCGGTATTACGGTTTTTCTTGCGGCGGCGGTGATAATGAATATGGGGAATTGGCTGTTATTAGGCACGGTGGCCATTCTGTGGGTATTAATTATCCTGCGCCATACCGATAATATACGGCGGCTGATAAAGGGTGAGGAAAACAAACTGCTCCAGCGCAAAAAGGACGTTACAAATGATAAATCGGGCGGAGCCTGAGGGCGTTCTGGCAAACAAAGATTACCGGCGCTGCAAACGTGTTTAGAACGGTACTGATAATAGTCTTCTTTTGTGACGCCGTTTAGGGTTGTTATAAATATCCGCACCGCTTATCCGCGGCTATATTGAGCCGATTGCACCGCTTTAGCATACAAAACGCCCACGCGGTATGCTGATTTGACGATATATTCAACCCATGATTATTCGCAGTAATTCAGGTAGTTCACCTCCTTCATTACGGATTCCGCGATATTGGTGCAATGGTCGGCGATCTTCTCCAGGTTATGGATGAGTTCAATGTACGTAACGGCGGACTGCGGCGAACACCGCCTTTCGTTGAGCCGCACAATATGCTTTGCCCGGAGCCTGTCCTCAAGATTATCCACCTCGGGCTCGAGATTAAGCACGCGCTGCGCCATCTCCTGATTCCCGTTCTGCAACGCTTCTATCGTGTCGTTAACCATCGAGTTGAGCATGCTGAAGGTATCCTCTATTTCGCCTATTGCCTCCTCGGAGAACTTCAAGCGTTCCTCTTTTTTAAGCCGAGCGTAGCCGGCGATGTTTTCACAGTGGTCGCCTATGCGCTCCACGTCGGCGGCCGTATGTAAAAGCCCGGCGAGCCTAAGCGATTGCCTGCGGTTCAAATCGCTGCTTGAGAGCATGGTTGAGAGGTACTTTACCGTGGCGCGCTGAAGGCTGTCCACAACATTTTCATTTTCAAGTACCTTTTGAATCTCAGCGTCGTCCCCTTTTATGAACGCCGCCTTTGCGGATTCCATCATACTACGCGTCACAGAGGCGATGTGGGTAAGCTCACGCGTCGCAAGCTCCATGGCGATTGCGGGCGTGTGCAGCACCTTATAATCCAAAAACTGCGGTTCTGTTGACAGGTGAATATCATCACCCTTTACAAGCATACGTACCATCCGCTCCATCAGCCATAAGAACGGCAGCCAAATAACCGTGTTGACAATATTAAATATGGTATGCGCGTTGGCGATTTGCTGCTTGAGCAGATCCAGCCCCAATCCGGGTGTAATGAGGCGGATAAAATCCGCGTATGCCGGAATAAAGAAGAAAAAGAATATGGTACCGAAGGTTTTGAAAAACGTATGCGCGATTGCGGCGCGCTTGGCGTCCTTACTGCCGCCGATAACAGCGATAAACGCGGTTATGGTCGTGCCGATGTTGCTCCCCAGCAATATCGGTATAGCGGCCTCAAGCCCTAATATGGACGTAACGCCGTCCGGCCCAGCCTGAGCCGCAATGTTCTGCACGACCGCTATAACGGCGGAGCTGCTCTGCACGACCATAGTGGATACCGTACCAACAAGCACGCCCAATATAGGCACGTCCTTTATGGAAAGAATAAGGCGGGCAAACTCGGGCAAAGCCGCAAGGGGCTTAAGCACGGAGCTCATCGCGTCGATGCCGACGAACAAAATGCCGAACGCGAAAATTGTTTGCCCAATATGCTTGATCTTACCGTGTTTCACGAAAAAATATAGGATAAAGCCCACGGCGGTAATCGCCATGGCATATTCGCCAATATCCAAAGCGACGAGCTGGCCGGTAATGGTCGTGCCGATAGTCGCGCCCAATATCACGCTAAGAGCCTGGCGCAAAGTCAAAAGCTTAGCGCTGACAAAGCCTACAACCATCACGGTCGTAGCGCTGGAGCTTTGTAGCAGGGCGGTAATTATCGCGCCTAAAAGCACGCCGATGACGGGGTTTTTGGTAAGCATTCCAAGGATGCTGCGCATCTTCTCGCCAACGGCTTTTTGCAGGCCCTCGCTCATGAGGTTCATTCCGTAAATAAACAGTGCGAGCCCGCCGAGCACTCCGAAGATCATCTGCGCTAAACTTTGAACATCCATCCTCTTTACCCCTTATGAATAAACATATTACGACAATTATACAGTATCACCGTTCTGTAAAATATGATCCATCGGTTTGTAAAAAGTATGTAAAACATGGACTTAAGCGGATATTGACAAAATTGGAAATGGGTAATACATTTAAAGAATGTTAAAAGGGATAAACTAGTTTATACGGTTTTGGAGGTGAAACGCTTGCAGGAAGAACAGTTAATAAAGGAGCAATATGATATTACCGGCATGAGCTGCTCGGCGTGTTCCGCGCATATTGAGAAAAGCGTGGGCGCGGTAGATGGGGTTAAGCATGTTTCCGTGAACTTGTTAAACAATTCGATGACCGTTGAATATAACGCATTAGCCTTAGGACAGACGGATATCGTGAACGCAGTTGAATCTGGGGGCTACGGCGCATCCCTCAAAGGAGGAGCGGCCAAGCCCAAAACGCGCGATAGCGGGATAAAGGAAAATCTGCGCGAGATGAAAACAAGGGTTGTCGTATCGTTTGCCTTCATGCTGCCGCTGATGTTCTTGACCATGTATCATATGTTTGCTAAATGGTTTTCGTTGCCAATACCCGCATGGTTAACCGATACGTTTTACGGCGGGGAAAACGCGGCGGTGTTCGCCCTTACGCAGCTGTTGCTGACTTTACCCGTGGTATATATTAACCGTAAGTATTACCAGTCCGGCTTTAAAAACCTGCTTCGCGGATCCCCCAACATGGATTCCCTGATTGCGATGGGGTCATCCGCCGCGCTTGTTTACGGCATAGCGGTGCTCTACGCTATCTCAGCTTCCCTTGGGCGCGGGGATGTGGCGCACGCGGAGCATTATACGATGGAGCTATATTTTGAATCCGCCGCGATGATACTTGCGTTGATAACGCTGGGCAAATATCTGGAAGCGCGATCAAAGGGTAGAACGTCTGAGGCGATCGAAAAACTGATGGATCTGACCCCTCCAACCGCGACTGTAATACGCGACGGCTCGGAGCTTGAGATACCGGTCGAACAGGTCAGGGCGGGAGATACGGTAGCTGTGCGTCCGGGCCAGCGCATACCTGTAGACGGCGTTGTGACGTCCGGTGGGTCGTATGTAGACGAATCCGCCTTAACGGGAGAAAGCATACCGGTTGAAAAGCTTCCGGGCGACGCCGTAACAGGGGCTTCTATTAACAAGGGCGGATACTTTACTTTTGAAGCGCGCAGGGTAGGGGAGGATACGACGCTCGCCCAGATTATCCGGCTGGTTGAGGAGGCGGGCGCGAGCAAGGCGCCTATCGCAAAGCTGGCGGATAAGATCAGCGGTATATTTGTACCGGTCGTAATTGTAATTGCAGTAATTGCCGCCGCCGTGTGGCTCATTACGGGCAAGCCGTTTTCCTTCGCGCTTTCCATCGGCATTGCCGTTCTGGTCATATCCTGCCCGTGCGCGCTCGGGCTCGCCACCCCAGTCGCTATCATGGTGGGTACAGGAAAGGGGGCGGAAAATGGGATACTGGTAAAATCCGCCGAAGCGCTGGAAACCGCCCACCATGCTACGACCGTTGCGCTTGATAAAACGGGAACCGTTACCGAAGGAAAACCGCGTGTGACGGATATTATCGCGGCTCAGGGCGTTAAGAAGCTTGATCTTTTGTCGCTTGCGCTTTCACTTGAGGCGCTTTCTGAGCACCCGCTTGCGCAGGCAATTGTGGATTATGCCCGTGAAAAAGGGCTTAGCGCTGAACCGGCGCAGGAATTCGAGGCCGCCGTAGGGCGCGGCGTTCGCGGAGTTATCGATGGCCGGGAGGCTATGGGCGGCAACATCGCCATGATGAAGGAAGCGGGCGTTTCTCTGGAGAGGATGGAGCAGGAGGGTGATAAGTTGTCTTCCCAGGGAAAAACCCCTCTGTATTTTGCCAATGAACGGCGGCTGCTCGGTGTTATAGCGGTAGCGGACGTCGTAAAACCGACCAGCAAGGAGGCGGTTGAAAGGCTCAGGCGTATGGGTATGGACGTTGTTATGATAACGGGGGACAATGCGATAACGGCGGAGGCGATACGGGCCCAGGTGGGAGTCGCGCGTGTAATCGCTGAGGTTATGCCGCAGGATAAGGAGCGGCAGGTGCGCGCCATGCAGGAGGAAGGGAAGCGCGTTATCATGGTTGGGGACGGGATAAACGATGCGCCCGCGCTGACGCGTGCCGACGTGGGCGTGGCTATCGGAGCAGGTTCCGATATCGCGGTTGAATCCGCCGATATCGTACTGATGCGGAACGACTTGATGGACGTTGCTACGGCCATCGAGCTTTCTCGCAGGGTAATACGAAATATTAAGGAGAATCTGTTTTGGGCGTTCTTCTATAATATCATCGGTATACCTTTAGCGGCCGGCGTATTCTATTCGGTGCTGCAATGGAAGCTGAACCCAATGTTCGCTGCCGCGGCAATGAGCCTATCGTCAATTTGCGTGGTGCTAAACGCACTCAGGCTTAAAAGATTTAAACCCATACAAATACAAAAACACGGAGGAAAAATAGGATGAAGAAAGTTATTATGATTGAAGGCATGCATTGCATGAACTGCGCGTCAAGGGCAAACAAAGCGCTCTCTGGCGTACAGGGCGTTGAAGAAGTGGATATGCAGCTCAAAAAAAACCGGGCCGTTGTTACTGTCGACGCAAACGTTACGGATCAAGCGTTGAAGGACGCCGTAAATGAAGCGGGCTACCAAGCAGTTTCCATAGAAGAGAAAAAAGGGCTGTTCGGCTGATTCAGCGTTTGAATATTTAAATCCGTGAAGGCTTAAGAATAGTACGGCCGCTTAAAAATATTTGAACGCTGAGGTTAGGTGAATGAAAAAGGTCCCCCAAATATATGATTCGGGGGACAATTGCGTCAAGAGCGGCTGCGCATCATCTGTGATACTTACTATGGAAAATCCGACATTCTTATAGATTAATCTCTCAGCCGCGTGTCGTTTGGGATCACAAACAAAGCTATCAACGGCTTATATTCCTCGCACCTGCATACCCCGCAGCAGGAATATCGCGCGAAACTCCAATTTCATACAAATCATTAATCGGGCTTTTCGTTATTCAGGGCGCTCTCGATCCGCTCCAACCGCATTGCGATAAGCTTTAATTCTTGCTCAACAGGGTCGGGCAGCCTTACCTGATCCAAATCCACGCCGTCCTCACCCTTTAAGCCGGGCTGCGCATCCTTTAACGCAGGCCTTTGAACAGGCGTATGAATCCCGAGTTCCAGTTGGTCTAGATCACAGGAGTATTTTACAATCCGGCCCGGTACGCCCACAACCGTGGCGCATGGAGGCACCTCCTTGAGTACCACGGCGCCAGCGCCTATTTTCGCATAGTCGCCCACCTTAAACGGGCCAAGCACGCTTGCGCCCGCGGCGATTGTGACATGATTGCCTATGGTTGGGTGGCGCTTGCCCGTTTCCTTGCCCGTGCCGCCCAGCGTCGTACCCTGGTAAATTGTAACGTCGTCGCCGATCAAGGTGGTTTCACCTATCACAACGCCCGCGCCGTGATCGATAAATACCCTGTTGCCAATCTGCGCCGCGGGATGAATCTCAATTCCGGTAAAAAAGCGCGATACGCCTGCGATGATCCGCGCGAACAGCCGGAGGCGGCGCTTATAAAGAAAATGGGCAAGCCTGTGCGCGCGTATGGCATGAAACCCCTGATAGCATAAAAACACCTCGAATGCGTTGCGCGCGGCGGGGTCCCGATCCAAAATGCAGCGTATGTCGCTGCGGAAAGTATCAAACATTTACGTGTCCATCCAATTAAATGTATTGCGAACTAATATACGTCATATCGACGTTTAATGTCAATTATTTTTTAATTCCATTGACGCGTTTCGCCGCAAATTATATTATGTGAATGAGGTGATACGTGTGAAGTTCTTGATAGCTTCTGACTTGCATGGTTCCGCCGGAGCATGCCGCCGGTTGATGGAACGCTTTAACCAGGAACGCGCTCAAACGCTGATCCTTTTGGGTGATATCCTTTATCATGGGCCGCGCAATCCGCTGCCTGAATCGTATTCGCCCAAGGATGCGGCGGACATACTCAACAGCAAGGCGGATAAGATATTCTGCATACGGGGTAATTGCGACGCGGATGTGGATCAGGCGATGCTGCGTTTTCCAATAACCGCGCCTCAAGCATTGATCTATGCGGACTCAATGGCATGGTTCCTTACGCATACTTCGGGCATTGGCAACCCGCCGCCCATGGGTGGGATTGACGTAATTTTAGAGGGGCATACGCATATTCCGCTATTAAGCCGCAGTGGTACCGTAATCCGTCTCAATCCGGGCTCCGTATCCCTGCCAAAGGGCGGATTCCCCGCGACATACGCGGTATATGAAAACCGCGCCTTCACCATATATGATATGGCGGGCGCGGTTGTAAGCACGCTGGAGATAGGGTAGAGCGAATCTATCCGCTGATTCTCTCAACGCCAAGCGTTACCAATTCCCCGTTGATGTTCCATTCTTTAACATAACCGGATACGGAACCGCCTTTGATATCGTCGGATAGGGTTTCGGCCGCGATAACAGCGCCGTAGCTTTCCATGAGCGCCGCTAAAGCGCTGTTCCCGGTATGATAGAGGCGTATATGATCCGTAACCTGGAACCCGGCCTCCTTGCGCATAGTCTGTATTTTAGATACCAGTTCGCGGACATTGCCTTCGTCTTTCAATTCCCGCGTTAACGTCGTATTGAGCGCTACGCTGGTATCTTTACCATTCTCCGACGCGAACCCTTCCTTTTGCGCGGTCTCCACCAATACGTCGGCCGGGCTGAGGGAAACCGTAACGCCGTCTAACACAAATTCATAAGGCATATCGGCCTTATGTGCTGCCACGACAGCGTCGCCTATGCCCTCGCCTTGCAGATACCGGTTGATTTTCGGCAGTATTTTTCCGTAACGGGGTCCGAGCGTCCTGAGCTGCGGTTTTACGCGGTACGAAACAAAGCCGGTAGCGTCGTCAACAAAATTAACGCTCTTTACGTTCATTTCTTCGGCGATGATAGAGATAAACGCTTCCGGCAGCCCAGCGCCCTGTACAAGCATTTCGCTTAGAGGCTGGCGGTTCTTTATCGCGGCAGCGTTGCGCGCGCTCCTGCCCAAAACGACAATGGACAGCACGCGGTCCATATTTGACTCCAGCTCGCCGTCTATAAGGGAATCATCCGCAGCCGGGAAATCGCACAGGTGAATGCTTTCAGGCGCGTTATCATCTACCGAACGCACGAGGTTCTGATACATCTGCTCAGCCATAAAGGGTATGAACGGCGCGCACACATGGCATAGCGCGTTGAGTATGGTAAACAGCGTCATATACGCGGCCTCTTTATCCTCAGTCATTTCATTCCCCCAGAAACGCTCGCGGCAGCGCCGCACGTACCAGTTTGAAAGATCGTCCGTAAAGCGCTGGAGCTCCCGCCCGGCCTCGGTGATACGCATAGCGCCCAAATTTTTATCCACGATTTCTATCAGGCTGTTCAGCCTTGAAAGCGCCCATGAATCCATAACCGAAAGGTTTTCTTTTCTCAACGTATGCTTGGTCGGATCAAAACCGTCAATTTCAGCGTAGAGGATATAGAACGCGTAGGTGTTCCAAAGCGTACCCATGAATTTGCGCTGGCTTTCGCTCACCGCGTCTGCGGAAAAACGGTTAGGGAGCCATGGCATGGATGCGGTATAGAAATACCAGCGTACGGCGTCCGCTCCCTGTTTATCCAATACGGTCCACGGATCGACCACGTTTCCTTTATGCTTGCTCATTTTAACGCCGTCTTTATCCTGCACGTGGCCTAGTACGATACAGTTCAAAAACGCCGGGTCGTCAAATAAGCAGGTAGAGATAGCCGAAAGTGTATAGAACCATCCGCGCGTCTGATCCACCGCCTCGCTGATAAAATCGGCGGGATAGCGCTTTTCAAACTCCTCTTTATTCTCAAAAGGATAATGCCACTGCGCAAAGGGCATCGAGCCGGAATCGAACCAGCAGTCGATAACCACGGGTTCGCGTTTCATGGCGCCGCCGCATTTAACGCATGGGAACTCGATTGCGTCCAGATAGGGCTTATGCAGCTCAATATCCTCAGGAACATTTTGGTTAAGCTCACGCAGCTCCTTTCTGCTGCCTACCACGTGTACATGGCCGCATTCGGCGCACATCCAAACCGGGAGGGGCGTACCCCAGTACCGCTCGCGCGATATGCCCCAGTCAATGACGTTTTCAAGGAACTTGCCCATGCGCCCGTCACGGATGGTTTCGGGTATCCAGTTGATTCGCCGGTTTAATTCCGTTAGCTTATCCTTTACAGCCGTCATACGGATAAACCAGCTTTCCCGCGCGTAATAAACCAGGGGCGTATCACAGCGCCAGCAGAAGGGATAGTTGTGTTCAAAATCGACGGCTTTGAACAGTTTGCCGTTATCTTCTAGGGCGGCAAGTATATGCTTATCCGCATCCTTAACGAACATCCCGTCCCAGGGCGTTCCGCCGCGCATATGCCCTGAAGCGTCCACAAGCTGCACAAAGGGGAGATCCCAGTCCCGGCCAATACGCGCGTCGTCCTCGCCGAAAGCGGGCGCGATATGTACAATGCCTGAGCCGTCCGTAAGCGTTACATAGCCATCCGAAACAATTCGCCACCCCTTTTTCCCCTGATGGTTTACCGGTAAATCGAAGAGCGGCTCGTATTCCTTGCCCACGAGCTCGGAACCTTTCACAACCGATAAAACCGCGGCGCTTTCGCCAAGAACCTTCTCAACCAGTGCGGAAGCCAAGTACAGCCTATCGCCCTGATAATCAACGAGCGAATAGTCCTCTAGAGCGTTTACGCACAGCGCGACGTTAGAGGGCAGGGTCCAGGGGGTGGTGGTCCATGCGAGAAACCAGGCGTCCTCGTTCTTTACCCTGAATTTTGCGAAAGCGGATACTTCCTTCACATCCTTATAGCCCTGCGCCACCTCATGCGAGGAAAGGGACGTACCGCAGCGAGGGCAGTACGGAACGATCTTGTGGCCTTTGTAAAGCAGGCCCTTTTCAAATATGGTTTTAAGCGCCCACCATTCCGACTCAATATAATCGTTGTCATACGTTACATAAGGGTTTTTCATATCCGCCCAGTAACCTACTCGCTCGCTTATATCCTCCCATTCGGACTGATATTTCCAAACGGATTTTTTGCACTGATCGATAAACGGCGTCACGCCGTAGCGCTCTATCTGCTCTTTGCCGTCGAGCCCGAGCAGCTTTTCGACCTCTAGCTCCACGGGCAGCCCGTGCGTATCCCAGCCGGCCTTGCGCAGCACGTCGTAACCCTTCATCGCGCGGTATCGGGGAATAATATCCTTTATTGAACGCGTGAGTATGTGGCCGATATGCGGCTTGCCGTTAGCGGTAGGCGGGCCGTCGTAAAACGTATAGGGCTTACCCCCGCGGCGCAGCTCGACGCTTTTTTCAAAGATGCCGCGTTCATTCCAAAAAGCGAGCGTCTCATTTTCGCGGGATGCGAAATCCAAAGATGTTGAAACCTTCTTGTACATAGTTTACTCCTTTGCTTTACTTCGGATAATCTTTAACGGCTAGATTTTAACATAAACGCGCCGCCAAAGCGGGTAAAAAAAAAGCCCCGCCCAAACGGGACGTAAGCTAATTGCCTCGCGGTACCACCCGAGTTGGCGCTTAGAGCGCCCTCTTAAAACGCGCGACTTCATCGCGCACCCCTGTAACGTGAGGACACGTCGGCGCTTAATAGGCATAATGCCGTTACGCGCCGCGCTCATGGGTGATACGGTTAGAATACGGCCTGCCGCGCTTGCACCATGCCGCGGCTCGCTTAAAGCCTAATTTTTCTTCCGCGCGTCCCAATCAACGCTTTATTTAATTTATTATACGATTTAAATCCATTTTTGTACAGATTAAATTTTGTTTAGCGATAAATTATTTTTCCTAGCGCAGCTAAATAATTGATGATAGGTCGCCTCAATACATTTTTAACATGATAATATCTAGGTTACTGTTCATCTCCCCGACAATTTCACTCTTTACAGAGCGGTAGAAGGGGCCGTTCGTAATTTATTCCTAATAAAATGGGCGATTGGGTGTGAAACTAATGGTTGGAACAATAAGCTTAACGCTTAGATTTAATGTTACGCAGATTATAAACGCTGCGGACGTAAAAATGCCGGCGTACGTTTGTGGATACAAAATCGACACCAATAATTTACGTTTTGCTCAAACGTATGGTTTGAATTGAAAATATTTTTATGGTAGTATGGTAAAGACGGCCTTTTTAGGCCTTTTAAACGATGGATGATTCCGCTGCAGGAGGATTTTGGTTTTGAAATTAAAAAAATTGCGTACGCCGTTAATATATCTTCTTCTTCTAGCCATGATTATCTTCATGGTTACGGGCGTAAATTTTGACGGTAATAAACCGGATACGCCGCGCTACTCCGAGTTTTTGGATATGGTGCGAAACGATCAGGTTAAGGCTGTGCAGCTTACTGAAAAAACGCTTTATGGCCTGCGCGTTGATTCCCAGTATAACGATAAAGACTTTTTTGAAGACGGTAAATATGATTTTTCCGTTGTTGTTTCGCCGACTACCCTTATTGACGACTTAAATAAGATAGTCGCGTCAAAAACGCCGGATAAAACCGTTGATGAGATAACGGTAGACGATTACGGGTTTACATTCCAGTATAACCCGACGCCTCAACCCAGCCTGTTCCTGACCCTGCTGCCATATCTCCTGATTCTCGGCGGAATGCTAGCCCTGTTCTTTTATATGCAGAATCAGGGGAGCAAGAGCGCGATGAGCTTCGGCAAAAGTCGGGCCCGCGTGAATGTAGACGGAAAAAACAAGGTAACGTTCGACGATGTTGCGGGCGCGGATGAGGAAAAAGAAGAATTACGCGAGGTCGTCGAGTTTTTGCGTTCGCCTCAGCGCTTTTCGGAAATGGGCGCGCGCATTCCCAAGGGCGTCCTTCTCATGGGCCCGCCGGGTACGGGAAAAACGCTGTTGGCCAGGGCGTCGGCGGGTGAGGCCGACGTGCCGTTCTTCTCCATTTCCGGCTCGGATTTCATGGAGATGTTTGTTGGCGTAGGCGCGAGCCGCGTTCGAGATCTTTTCAATACGGCAAAGCGCTGTGCTCCGGCCATCGTTTTTATCGATGAAATTGATGCTGTTGGCAGGCAGCGCGGCACGGGGCTCGGCGGCGGCCACGACGAGCGAGAGCAGACATTGAACCAGCTTCTTGTTGAGATGGACGGATTTGCGCCGAACGAGGGAATAATCGTCATGGCGGCGACAAACCGGGCGGATGTTTTGGACCCCGCGCTTCTGCGTCCCGGAAGGTTCGACAGGCAAATAACCGTTTATCCGCCTGATAGAAAAGGCCGTTTTGAAATACTTAAAGTACATTCGCGCAATAAACCGCTCTCCGCGGAGGTGGATCTTGATCAGATGGCGAAGCGCACGCCCGGTTTTACCGGCGCGGATTTGGAGAATATTCTTAACGAGGCCGCGATTCTCTCGGCCAGAAAGAATAAGCGTGAAATTACGCCCGATGAGCTTGAGGAAGCGGTTAGCCGCGTAACAATGGGGCCGGAAAAAAGAAGCCGCGTAATAACGGAAGCGGATAAACGCATCACAGCTTATCATGAGGCGGGTCATGCGGTGGTGCAGCATAAGCTTGCCAAGAAGGAAAAGATTCAGGAAATCAGTATAATCCCCCGCGGTGAAGCGGCGGGATACACGGTATCTTTGCCTGAAAATGATGAAATGCATGTATCCAAGGGAAAACTGCTTGATTTTATCGCAATGCTCCTTGGAGGACGCGTAGCGGAAGAGGTTGCGCTGGACGATATCAGCACGGGCGCTTCAAACGATTTACAGCGCGCGAGCGAGCTTGCCCGCCGAATGGTTACGGAATGGGGTATGAGCGATAGAATCGGCCCGGTTTGCCTGGCAAGCAGGGAGGAGATCTTCATAGGCCGCGAATGGGGTCATAGAAACAACTATTCGGAGGAAATAGCCGCCAGGGTTGACGCTGAGGTACGCCATATACTTGACGAACAGTATGAACGCGCACGGCATACGCTTGAGGAAAACAGAGCGGGCGTTGACGCGGTCGCCAAAGCATTAATCGAGTATGAACGGCTTTCGGGCGAGGAGTTTGAGAAAGTGTTTAGCGGCGAACCGGTTGATTTAGATAAGCGGGCGGATAAGCGCGCCGAGCAAGTTGAACAAGCTGCTCAGAGCGATAGCAATTTGCCTGATGATACGGAAAAAGGCCGCCTTAATCCGGATGGGAGCAGAACCTCGGATTAATAAAGCTTGACGGCGGTATGGACGGGTTAGTTAACGATGCTATTTAGCGAATGCTTAACACAAGCTTTATAGCGCGATATGCTAGACGTTATATAAGCAAAGCAATGAAAGAAGCGGCATGCCGCTTCTTTCAGGCTATCAAAGACGGCGCCTCGACTGTGAAAACACTGGGTGCTTATGTTGCGGACATCGACCGTTAGGCTAATTGCGCCGCTTAGAAACTGCCGGCACTGTTTTTCCCGAGATCTTCATTGGTTTTTTGATAAGCTTTAACGGCTCATATGCGACGAGCTTTTAACGTATTGAGGGTTGAGCGGAAACAGCTTCTTAAAGCGCTCTATCGTGAGCGCAAAGGAATGTACGTTTCATGCCATAACGAGCAAAGACATTAAATTTTACAGGAGCGCTTTATGGAACCGTTTGATATGCATATCCATTCCTATTATTCCGATGGTACGGACAGCCCTACCGCTATTGTGCGCGCCGCGAAAGTTCGCGGGCTTAAAATGATATCTTTAACGGATCATGATTCCATTTTGGGCGTAGCGGAGGCGGCAAAAGCCGGCGAAAGGGAAGATATTAAGGTCCTATCAGGAATTGAGTTTAATACGGTGCATCCATCGGAGCTTCATATATTGGGTTGGGGCTTTGATATGCATAATGATATGTTAAAGCAAACGTTGGACTGGCTTTGCGGCGAACGCGAACGTCGAAACGCCAGTATGCTTGCTAAGCTTCGAACCCTGCAATGCGATGCGGCACCTTATCTTGAGCCGATTAAGGGCAACTTAACGCGGCTTCATATCGCGAACGCGCTTGTAGCGGGAGGTTATGCCTCCAGCAAGGGCGATGCGTTTGAACGCTACCTAAAGAAAGGGCGGCCGGCTTATGTCCCGGCAAACGGCATTTCGCCCGAGGATGCCGTGCGGCTTATCGTACAGTGCGGGGGTTTGGCCGCAATTGCGCATCCATGTCATTTTGATTTCGCTCCTGAACCGCTTATCCGACGCCTTAAAAGCTGCGGGCTGGGAGCTATTGAGGCATACTATCCTTCCTCAACGACAAAGCAGACGGAATACTACTCTATGCTTGCAGAGCGATATGAGCTGTTGATTACCTGCGGAAGCGATTATCACGGGCAAAACAGGAAGGCGGTGAAATTAGGCTGCGCATGGCGTTATACTCAAAAGCTTTATAAAGCCTATAATGCCTTTCTTGAAAAGTGGCATGAATCGAATAAAAGCTCTCCGTATTAGAAAGTTGAATTTTTATACCGATTATCTTTTACCATTTACTTAATACAGATATAAATGAAATTAATAAAACCTCACAGCACCTCGTCCTATCAAACGGCTGTTATAAGGCTTTATCGGGCTTTAACTCATATTGGGTCTTCAGATTATTTCATTTTGCAATATAAACATAGCTTATGAACTGACCGTATTGTAATGTCAATAATGGACATTGCCTGACTTGTCTCCTTCTGTTATAATAAGACCGCAAAATACGACAGGCGAGGTAACGGGCATATGTTTGAAGGCGGCGGAACCATCAAGATATTTGCGGGCAACAATACCAGCAGGGCGTTTGCCCTGAAGATGTGCGAATATTTAGGCGCTCCACTGGGCGATTCTGAATCAATAAAATTCTCTGAAGGCAATACGTTTGTACGCATTAATGAATGCATCCGCGATAAGGACGTTTATATTGTTCAAACCATTGGCCGGCAGCCAAACGATGAATTTATGGAACTGCTCTTCTGGATAGACGCTTTTAAACGTGCCAGCGCCAATTCGGTTACGGCAATAATCCCGTATTTCAGCTATGCTAAGGGCGATAAAAAGGACGAGCCCCGCGTCTCGATCCGCGCCCGAGTATGCGCGGACTGCATAGAACTTGCCGGCGCGGATCGGGTTTTAACGATGGATCTTCACAGCCCTCAGGTTCAAGGGTTTTTTAAAAAACCGGTCGATCATTTATACGCACAATCCCTCCTTTGCGAATACGCAAGGCGCATGGGCATTGTTGACGATGATCTGGTTGTTGTTTCGCCGGACGCGGGCAGCGCGAAACGCGCGCGTCAGTTTGCGGACGAATTGGGCCGCCCTGTGGCCATTGGCGATAAAATGCGAATTGGGCATGATGAAAACGCGAAGGTTTTGGAGATAATTGGAGACGTCAAGGGCAAGAACTGCCTCGTGCTTGATGATTTTACTATTTCCGGCGGCACACTTGTGGACGTGGCGCACGGACTTAAGGATAAGGGCGCTAAAGATATTTATGCGTTTTTATCCCATGTGGTACTTGGCGAGAAGGGCGTTAAGAAAATAGAGAACAGCCCTATTAAGTTGTTGGTATCTACAGATACGGTCGAATGCCCGGCTATCGAGCTGTCCAGCAAGATACGCATTATTTCCGCCGCGCCGCTTTTCGCACAGGCGGTTAAGTATATACACGACCGTGAGTCAATGAGTTACATGTTTGATCATGTTCCAGAACGATTGCTTGAAATGAGCTTTGCAAAGCAGCTTAGCATTGATATATAAGTAGAAAACTGCTGATCGGCCTGGTATGATCGTGTCATAGTTGAGGAGGCATATGAAGAGTCAGCGAATCCGGCTTTGCACATGAAGCTTTGCTCAGCAAGGCTTTTTGTTCTATTTGCGCGTAAGCTGCCGTTCATGGGGCTTGGGAGTGGCTTTGACCAAAACTCCCATCGGGCACTACCAGAATATTCGCGTTTTCTTGTATAAAATGAACGACTCATACCGAGCATAATTAAAGGCGCTAAGAGGTCTACTATATATTTAAATATAGTTATTCTAGTGTATTATAAATGTTAGTTATGGATATGCTATAATTATGATATGAGGCGTCTCGTTATCAGGTATGAACGATAAGCTTGCAGCGTGTTTTTTTACGGTTTATTCACACGCATACATATGTGATACGGTAAAATAAATTCTTGCCTTTGACAGAATGCGATGATAATAATAGAATAATAATAGAATAAAGCGGTTTAAGGCCATGATGAAAATTATAAAGCGCGCAAAAGACGTGCAATTAACCCAAGATAATGGCCAAAATGACGTATTGAGTATATACATCACGCTTTATTTCTTTATACGTATGACGGGCGCTGATAACCGCGCCGCAGCTATAAGGGGAAGGAATATAATCATGACGGAGAAAAGGCGCAGGAGATTCGGCGATAGAAAAGACGGTTGGAAGATAAGGGGGATTGAACCAATGGCAAAGGTGTCCCCCTATATTATGGTCAAGCGCAACGATGCCTGCAATCTGATACTGGACGAGCTGGATATCGATCCCATCGAAAAATATATTCACGATAAACGCGCGGAAGGACTTGACCGTTTTGGGATAATGCATGTTATTGTAGCGGCATATGTACGCGGTATCTCACAGCGCCCGGCTATCAACCGTTTTATCGCAGGGCAGAAAATCTACGCGCGCAATAATATTGAGGTTAACCTCACGATCAAGAAGGAATTTACGCTTGATGCGCCTGATACGGTGATAAAAATTGAACTTGAGCCCGATATGACGGCCCAAGACGTATATGAGCGTTTTGAGGCCGCCATACGCGAAAGCAGGGGGGAGGAATCCAACTTTGATAACACAGCAAAACTTTTAAATTATATACCGGGCGTTTTAATGAAGTTTACCATGTATATGATTAATATGTTCGATTATTTCGGCCTGCTTCCAAGAAAGCTGACCCGAGTAAGCCCGTTTCACGGCACTCTTTTTATAACTTCCATGGGAAGCCTTGGTATTCCGCCTGTTTTTCATCATTTATATAATTTTGGAAACATCCCTGTTTTCTGCGCGTTTGGCAGTAAAGAGCGGCGGTATGAGCTTCAAAAAGACGGCTCTGTTCGCCAACGGCGGTTTATAAAATGGACGTTTGTTACGGATGAACGTATTTGCGACGGGTTTTACTTTGCGTCGGCTTTAAAGCTGGTTAAAGGATTTCTAAAAACACCGCATTGCTTGGATAACCCGCCGGAGGTAGTGGCGCGGGATATTGAATAAAGCATTTTTCTTTTGTGCAGGAGTCTTACGAAGAATGAACTCTTATCGTCTTGCCAACCGGCATATTCCAAGCGAAAATCGCCATACTAACATTGAGGTGATGATATGTTTCAATATGATAAACTCCCGGAAGACGCTAAACGTTACTTTGACGCTTTGCCGCAGTATATGAAGGAGAATATCTTTCAATGCGGCGTAACCCTGAAAAACAAGAACGACCTATCGGCATATTGTAAAAACCTTAATGATCAGGGCTTGTAAGATGAGCGCCGCCTGTGATTTTCGCACAAAGCGGCGCTTTTTTATTTAAAAGAAGAGTTTGAATATAGTTTGATTATAAAATATCATATTAATTATTATAAAAGCGATGTTTACTAGATAAAGATAATAATTAAGAATATTACTTTATTGATTTTATTGTAAACCAATTGGCATATCAAGGTTGACAATATTGACTTTATTCAATATACTGGTAACAATTTGTTGCTGGGGGTGTATATGATGAAGGATATACGGCTAAGGCGGATGCTGGAGACTGCGCTCTGTACAGCGTTATTATGTATTGCGGCGCCTTTAATTATACCGCTAACCTTCTCTGCCGTTCCGCTGTCGCTGGCTACATGGGTAGTTTACATTATATCCGCCATCTTAGGATTAAAGCGTGGAGTTATATGCGTATTATTATATTTACTGATTGGCGTGGTGGGGGTGCCGGTTTTCTCCGGATGGGAGGCTGGCTTTCAAAAGTTTATAGGGCCTACGGGAGGATATTTGGCCGGCTATATATTTATTGCGGGCTTTACGGGTTTTTCCTCGGATAAATTCGGATTTAATACACTAATGAGTTCAGCATTCATGATTTTAGGTACGCTTTTTTGCTACGCGTTGGGTACTATGTGGCTAGCGTACGCTATGAAGCTGTCCATTGGACAGGCACTATTAGCGGGGGTTGTTCCATATATACCATTGGATATTGTAAAGATAGCTACGGCGGCCCCTATCGCCATCAAAATAAAAAGGCGGCTGACCAAAATACATAGCATGTAAGTAATCATGTGATTTTTGAGATTGCTTAACTAACTGCCGCTTTCGCCAAGCAACTCCTCGCGCACCTGATCCAGCAATAATAGGATATTGTCCTGATTAATGCTGTAATATACGCGGTTTCCTTCCATTCGAGTATTGACTAAACCCTGAGCTTGAAGCTTGCTCATATGATGCGACAGAAGGTTAGGCGTCATATTAAACTGCTTGGCAATCTCCTGCCCGTATGGATCGTTGTTTTTGATATACCGCAAGATATTATATCTTGTTTCATCACCCATCGCCTTCAACACATCCGGGGCCTGCGCGGGCGTCATTTTTAAATTTGTAAGCGAAGAAAACTCGTTAATTAACGCGCCGATAAACATATGAGCGTAAGCGGTGTTTTTCTCGTCAACATTAACAATCGTCTGCGATTTATAAAAAAGGAAAAGGCCCGGGGTTATTGTGATTTCCGAGGGGTTCGCCCACGCGATATTATTGATCTCACTTCTCTTCCTCGTATACGCAATAACATGCTCAAAGTTGGAAAAATGCCGTTCAAAATCTTTCAAGATACCGGAGCAAAGATCGGCATTTGCAGTAATAATACTTATGGCTGGCTTGAGCAATTCCGCGCAATCGTCGATATACTCATTAATATGCTGATAAACGTCAATTACGCGCCAGCGCGCATTGTTTGAAATCGGTAGGCTGGAAAGAAGATCGAGCAAATCCGCGAGGTCCGATTTGTCTTGAAAAACCTTCGTTCCGCTTAAAGCAAGCTCATACATAAAATCAAGATGCACCTTCTCAAGCGAACGGCTTTTTAAGCCTGAAGCAATTTGATCAATACCCTCATATGGCCGAAGGCATGCCTGGGCGTAAAGAAGAGAAGCGGGATTGCGGCCAACGCCAACCTCAGGAATACCCTCAAACGCTTTAAAAAAACGGCCTAATAACGACGCGTCATAGTCTAGCTCACGATCCAGAATCCTTTGCAGCGTAATTATTGGGGCAAGCAGGCTGTCAAGCTGTTCCCGTTTCGCGCTTGATATCAATGAGAATTTGCGGCTTAGATCGGATGGGAGGCCGCCGTTTACCCTGCAGTTATAGTAGGATAAAGCTTCTCTTAAAGGACTAATGGGTGTTATATGCATTTAAAACCTCCGAAAAGTTGTTCATCAACTGACTGATTTTTATACAAAGAAGACCCGGGCCGAGCGTTCACTGCTGGCGTAATGCGGTTACAGGCTTTCGGAAATATCTTCTTATGGAATTCATTATAGGCGTTATGCTATAATAAAGCAATCCATAACTATTAAAAGGTTATTATGAACGATTTAAAGATGGATGCGCAGAGGCTTGAGCGCATCGGGGAACCCCTGCTTGCATGGTTTGACGAACATGCGCGCGCGCTTCCATGGCGCGTAAACATTACCCCATACCGGGTTTGGGTCAGTGAAGTTATGCTGCAGCAGACGCGGGTTGAAGCAGTAATACCCTATTACGTTCGATTCCTTAACGCGTTCCCAAGCGTAAAGGTGCTGGCCTCCGCTACGGAATCCGAGGTTCTAAAGCTCTGGGAGGGTCTTGGTTACTATCGCCGCGCGCTTAATATGCACGCGGCCGCAAAGGAGATTTGCGAAAGGCTTGCGGGCCGGATACCGGATGATTATCGTGGGCTTACAAATCTGCCGGGCATAGGCGACTATGCCGCTGGCGCAATACTTTCCATCGCGTTTAAAATGGCCGTTCCCGCGGTGGACGGCAATGTTTTAAGGGTGGCTTCGCGCGTTATGTGCATTGAGGACGATATCCGTTCAACAAAAACAAAAAAGGTCGTCAGAGAGAGCCTTGAACGGGTCATATCGCGGGATCGCCCCGGCGACTTTAACCAGGCTCTGATGGAGCTGGGCGCATTAATTTGCCTGCCCAGGGCATTGCCGCTATGCGCGTCCTGCCCGATTTGCGGCATATGCGCAGCGAATGAGCGAAAGCTTACCGCCAGTATACCCGTAAAAGGATGCGGCCCCAAAAGGAATGTTGAGGAAAGGACTATAGCTGTTATCCGCAGCGGCGCACGAATTGCGCTGAAAAAGCGCGGCGTCAATCAGCTGCTCGGCGGCCTTTGGGAGCCGATGAACATGATCGGTTCATTAACTTTAAGCCAGATAGCAGAGGCGTGCCGGAACTGGGGCGTTATGCAGGTTTTGGGGATAAAGGATTTAGGGGTTAAGAAGCACATATTTTCACACGTGGAATGGCATATGCACGGATACCTTGTTGACGCCGCAACAATAACCGGCGAAGTAACGGGGGTTAATTGGTTTGGTAAAGAAGAGATCGAGCAAAGCGTTGCTGTGTCAAAAGCATACAGTAAATATATCTTCCAATGCTTTTAAGTAAAACAATATGTGTATTATGTCGCATGATCTCTAATTTTGTTTAAGTGTTTAAACGGCTTGAATTTTCGTTTATTATAAGCATTACTTATTAATAACATATTGGAGTGATTTGTGTGTTTACTTATTCAGAACCCGTTCAACTGCTGCACGCAATTGGGATGCCTCCGAAATACCGTGGTTTTGCTTACCTTACCTATATACTTCATATAACGAAACAACACCCCGAATATATTTATCAGATAACCACAAAAATCTATCCCATGGTTATCGAGAAGTATCAAACGGGAAAATACTGCGTTGAAAAGAACATTCGCTTTGCAATACGAAAGGCATGGGAAAACGGCAACAAACCTCTGTTAAATAAGATTTTTAATACGAAACGGGATAACTGGCCGCCCACCAACAGCGAGTTTATATCGACAATGACGTTATTCCTTTTTAGCGATGGGCAGATGGACGTACAAATGTCTATGGAGTTTCTGGATTGATATGGATGCTATTTGCCGCTTGTTTAGAATATATTGCATATATTTGTTACGCCGCCTTAACAACTCTTGAATATAAGGTTTATTTTGTTTACTATAGTTTATATCCGAGCCGTTTGAATGGTTCGGGGAGAGCTATCTGAACATGATGAAAGGATGGTTTATGGTGTATGCCCATAAAAAACTTTGATGAATTAATAGCGAGCGTCCGCGGCAGCTCGCGCAAAACTGTCGCGCTTGTTCAGGCGGACGACGAGCATGCGCTGCAAGCAGTTATAGCGGCGAAGGATATTGTGGATTCGGTTCTTGTCGGCTGCCCGCAAAGGATATCCAGCCTCTTGGTTTCGCTCAATGAGAATCCGGAGGAGTACCGAATATGCGAGGTTCCCGACGGAATGCATCCCAGCGTCGCCGCCGCCAAGCTTATTCATGAGGGCAAGGCGGATTTTCTGATGAAAGGGAAGATTATGACGGGCGATCTTTTAAAGGGCGTGCTTTGTGATGATGCGGGCCTGAAAAGCGGCAAGCTGATGAGCCATATCATACTCGCGCAGGTTCCGGGCTATCATAAGCTTTTGTGCATTACGGACGGCGGAATGTGCATGTACCCAACGCTTGAACAGAAAGTGAGCATCACGGAAAACGCGGTGAACTTCTTCCATAGGCTCGGTTATGAGCGGCCCAACGTAGCGGCGTTGTGCGCCATTGAAGCGGTTAACCCCAAGATGCCGGAAACGATGCATGCCGCTGAGCTCAAGCGGATGAGCCTCGAAGGAGAGCTTCCGGCCTGTTTTGTTGAAGGGCCGATCTCGTATGATCTGGCTTTGGTGCCGGAGCTTGCTCAGGTAAAGGGGTATGAATCAGAAAGCCTTGGTGATTTTGATATCCTGCTCGTACCTGAAATTGTGGTAGGCAACGTACTTGGCAAATGCCTTGTCTATACCTGTGGCGGCAGCATGGCAGGGCTTGTACTCGGGTGCAAGGTACCCATCGTGCTCACGTCAAGGGGATCTTCCGCTCAGGAAAAATACTACTCCCTCGCCCTTGGCGCCGGCGTTTGCTGAGGTAGCGCATGGAGAAGATATTGGTAATCAATCCGGGCTCGACCTCAACGAAAGTCGCTGTATTCGATGGTAATAAAGCGTCGTTCACGGCCTCTATCCAGCATCCGGACTCAGAGCTTCGGGATTTCTCCTGGGTAATGGATCAGCTAGATTACAGAAAGCTGAAAATACTCGGCGCGCTAAAGGATAACGGGGTAGACGAAAAGGCTTTGACCTTGGTAATGTCGCGGGGAGGCATGGTGCCGCCCTGCAAATCCGGCGCGTATAGGATAAACCGGGATATGGTGGATTATATGTACGCGCAGCGTATTGATACGCATATTTCAAACGTTGGCTGCGCAATAGCCTACGATATTGCCGAGAGCCTAGGAATACCGGCCTATATCTACGATCCGGTTACGGTGGACGAGCTCGCGCCTATTGCGCGTATTACGGGCCTACCGGAGCTGCCGAAGGCCAGCCGCGGGCACGCGCTTAACACGCACGCAATGGCGCACCGTTGCGCAAAGGAAATCATGGGAAGGCCTATCTCCGAATGTACGTTTATCGTCCAGCATATCGGCGGCGGATGCAGCGTATGGCTTATTGACAAAGGCCTTTCCATCGATATGTACAGCGACGACGACGCAGGTTTCGCCCCTGAGCGCTGCGGAAAGTTACAGGCGATGGATCTTATCAAGCTGTGTTACAGCGGTAAATACACTTTTAAGGAAATGGCCGGAAAAGTGCGCGGCAACGCGGGCCTTCGCGCTCATCTCGGCACGAGCGACGCGCGCGAGGTGGAGCGGATGATATTGGGCGGCGATAAGCACGCGGAGTTAGTCTACCAGGCGTTCGCATATGGGATTGCAAAGGGTATAGGCGACCTTGCCACGGTTGTAAACGGCAGGGTGGACAGGATAATCCTTACCGGCGGGGTAGCCCATTCCGCAATGCTCACCAAATGGATTTGCGACAGGGTATCCTGGATAGCTCCCGTGGAGATTATGGCCGGCGAATATGAGATGGAAGCGCTGGCGGAGGGCGGGCTGCGCGTGATTAGCGGTGAGGAAAAGGCGCATCCCTTCGTTTGGAGCCGATAATCCGCTAAAGGCGCTCCGTATTGCTTGCCCATGCAAGCGGAAACGCTTTAATACCTGCATGCGTGTGTACAATGTACAGCGGTTCATATTGCTTTTACCTATGCCTTAGCGGCATTATAGGAGTATTATGCGAAAACTGATACGAAAAATTTTTCATCCCGAAAACCTGGTTAAGCCCTCCTTGATTCAAGGGGGGCTTCCAAGCGCCAAGGAAGCGTATACCAGATGCTGGCGGCTTGCCTGGCCGTCCGCGCTTGAATCCGTACTGGTAGCGCTGGTTTCCTTTGTGGATACGGTAATGGTGGGCGGCCTCGGGCCCGCGGCGATATCAACTGTCGGCGTTACCAATCAGCCGAAATTTTTGCTTATGGCGATGATATTATCGTTGAACGTAGGCGTTACAGCGGTCGTCGCGAGGCGCAAGGGAGAGGGAGATATATTCAGCGCGAACCGCGCGCTTAAACAGGCGGTTATGGTCAGCGTGTCCTTATCGCTTCTGGTTACCGTATTCGGAAACATTCTCGCCCCGGATTTATTAAGGCTTGCGGGCGCGCAGGCGGATTATATCAACGATTCCGTTGATTACTTCCGCATCATCATAACCGGTCAGTTCTTTGGATGCGTGGGCCTGACGATTAACGCGGCGCAGCGCGGGTTTGGCAACACGAAAATATCCATGCGCTCTAACCTTGTCGCAAACTTAATCAACGTGCTGCTGAACTACCTACTGATAAATGGTATATGGTTATTCCCGCGGCTTGAAGTGCGTGGGGCCGCCATAGCGACGGCGGTGGGGAGCATGGTGGCCTTCGGAATGGCGCTCTCGTCGGTGCTGACCCATCACGCCGACAGGCTAAGCTTGATAAACGATCGGGCGTGGAAATTTGATAAACAAACCATGAAAGGGATATTCAACGTTTCCTCCTCAGCGTTTGTCGAGCAGCTGTTTATCCGGTTCGGGTTTTTTACATACGCATCCATGGTTGCGCGCCTTGGCACGATACCATTTGCCACACATCAAATCTGCATGAACATCATTCAAATCTCATTCGCGTTCGCGGACGGGTTTGGCGTAGCGTCCACGAGCCTTGTGGGCCAGAGCCTCGGCGCAAAACGGCCGGATCACGCGATGATATACGGGCGTGTAGGGCAAAGGTATTCCATGTGTATAGGCATTGCGCTGTCGGTTTTGTTTTTGCTGCTGCGAAAGCAGCTCATCATGATATTCAATACCGATCCTACAATCGTAAACATGGGGGCTCAAATCGTGTGCATTATTGCCGCGATAAGCCTTGTGCAGACCACGCAGGTCGTTATCTCCGGGTGCCTTCGCGGAGCCGGCGACTCCCGGTTTGTGGCGATATCCTCGTTCATCAGCATAGGCGTTATACGCCCCGGGCTTTCCTATTTACTCTGTTATCCTATCGGCCTCGGTCTGACGGGCGCATGGCTGGGCATGTTCTTGGATCAGTTCATGCGTACAGTGTTAAACCTGTGGCGGTATAAGGGGGCCGAATGGACGAAAATAAAAATCTAGCGCGGCATCGTGTAAATTCGGAAATAGATTTCGGCGAACGAATCATGGTAATCGGCTGCGGTGGCAGCGGAAAATCAACGCTTTCCCGCAGCCTGGGCGAACTTCTGAATCTGCCGGTGGTTCATCTAGACCGCCTTTATTGGCGGGATGGATGGCGCAGCGTCGACGATGAGGAGTTTGACGCGCTTTTGTCCGAAGCGCTCAGCCAAGGCCGATGGATTATCGACGGTAACTTTAACCGTACCATTGCGATGCGGCTGAACCGCTGCGATACGGTTATTTATCTGGATTACGCCCGAATCGTCTGCATGGCCGGCGTAATTAAGCGTGTGCTCGCATACTATGGGAGAACGCGCCCGGATATGGGCGGAGAATGCCCGGAAAGGTTTGACTTTGAGTTTCTCAAGTGGGTATGGCGGTTCAATGCTAAATTTAAAAAAGAGTATTATTGGCTGATGTCGTCGGCTAAAGCCTCCGGTAAAAAGGTATACGTTTTAAAAAAGCGCAGAGAAGCGCAATGGATGCTGGCAAGGCTGAAATCGGCGGCTCCACAATAGAGTATGAACCATGTCATCCGGCTTGGCCTCTCAATAAGAAATGAGTTTCTTGCCGTGCGGTGTTTTTTTAAAACCGTAAATTTTCGCAAAGAAGGGTTCTTGGCATTAGCTAGGCATATAATGAGGTTTCAGGTTAACAATTTGTTTGCCGCCTAATGTAGGTGCATACAGCAAGCTTGCGCGACGTATTTTTTCATGGCATAATGAAATGAATAGATAGCTTAATGACGGGATAAGAAAGGAAACAATAAAGCATATGAGCACCATTCGCGATTCCTCCTTAGCCGGCCAGGGCCTTGAACGCATTGAATGGGTTAAGGATTTTATGCCCGTTATGCGGAGTTTGGAAGAAAGATTTAAGCTGGAACAGCCTTTTCGCGGCTTAAGAATCTCAATATGCGTACATCTTGAGGCGAAAACCGCTTACCTTGGCCTGCTGCTGCAGAAGGGAGGCGCTCAGGTTAGCGTTACGGGTTCAAACCCATTATCCACTAAGGATGATGTGTGCGCGGCTCTTAACAGGCTGGGCGTTGACGTTCACGCGTGGTTTGGCGCGACAGAGGAAGAATACCGTGAACATATCAGGCGGACGCTTTCGTTTTGTCCTCATATCTTAATTGACGACGGCGGGGAGTTTGTGGATATGCTCACTGGCGCGCATCCAGAACTTGGCGGGGAGGTTATCGGGGGTTGTGAGGAAACGACTACGGGTATATGCCGATTAAAGGCCCGCAGCCTCGCGGGTACGCTTCCGTTTCCCATGCTGGCTGTTAACGACGCAAACTGCAAGCGCCTGTTCGATAACCGCCATGGCACGGGCCAGTCCGTTTGGGATGGTATTATGTACGCTACGAACAACATGGTAACGGGTAAAACAGTCGTTGTCGCCGGTTTCGGCTTTTGCTCAAGCGGCGTGGCCATGCGAGCGAAGGGACTTGGGGCCAATGTAATTGTTACGGAGGTTAACCCGTATAGGGCGCTCGAAGCCGCTATGGACGGGTATCGCGTAATGAAAATGGACGATGCGGCTGCGATAGGCGATATCTTCATTACAGCGACCGGCTGCAAGGACGTTATCGTAGAACGTCATTTTAAAGCCATGAAGCATAACGCCATACTTGCTAATGCCGGGCATTTTGACGTAGAATTTAATAAGGATCATTTGCGTGCTTTATCCGTTAAGGTTGAAAATAGAAAACCGTTTATCGACGGTTATTTCCTTGCTGACGGGAGGATCATCAATGTGCTTGCGGACGGCAGGCTGGTTAATATCGTTGCCGGGAATGGCCACCCGGCGGAAATAATGGATCTATCATTCGCTATCCAAGCCCTTAGCGCGCGTTATATGGCGCAAAACGGGCGTTTGATGAAGCCGGGTTTATATCCCGTTCCAGAGCAAATCGATCATGAAGTAGCCATGATTAAGCTCTCCGCGATGGGGCTGGGCCTGGATACGCTAACGCCGCTTCAACTGGCATATCTGAACGGGAATTTTTAGGTAGAGGGATTGTCATGAATATCACCAGATTTGCTCTTGGCATACGTTTTGACACGGTAGGCTTACCGGTAGACGACGCTATGGAGCGCAGTATTTTCAACGAAATTTTTTCTGTTTTAACTGTCACTCAGCTTAAGGGCCTCCGAGTTTACGGCGGTAATTATTACGACAGGTTCGGAACAAATCCCGGAGTATATATGGTTGTTCTCATGGGCGGCAGCCTAAAGGAAATGCGCAGGATTTATGAGAAGCTTCGTGACGATGCGGGCGTGAGCATGTATTTAACGCATAATCGGCCTTTTATTGAAAATAATGCGCTCACTCATGTCGAAGGGCTCAAGTATTTTGGCACCGTAAACGGCAATGGAACAATAACGGGGGGGGACGAAGCGCTGAATCTTACGGCGCCAAAGTTACACGGCAAAAAGCGTGCCGTAGGAAAACGTATAAAGATTTTGCTTGCGCCCAATTCGTATGGTGGTTTTTTAACGTCCTATGAGGCGATTAAGCGGCTTACCATCGCCGCGCGCCGCCATTTCCCAGGCGTTAAGGTGATACCGGTTTCCGTAACGAACGGCGGAGACGGTATGCTTGAAGCGATAGTAACCGCCGGTAAAGGCGTATACCGTTATGCTTCGGTAAAAAACGCATATTTTGAGAAAGCGCGCGCGCGCTACGGCGTGCTGTACGGAACCCTGGCGGTTATTGAAGCTGGAGAGGCCGCAGGGCTTAAGGATGGGAAGCAGTGTGCGGGCCCGTCTACTTATGGTGTGGGCGAGCTGATACGGCGCGCGCTTGACGAGGGAATTAGAAGGATATTAATTGGGTTAAGCAATGACATCGCTCAGGATGGGGGGGTTGGCTGCGCGCGCGCGTTGGGCGTACGGTTTTATTCAGCGGATGGGGATGAGATTATCGAAACCGGCGGTACGCTTGCAAAGATAAGCAGGGCCGATATGGAACGTCTGCATCCGGGCGTAAAGGAATCCGAATTTATATTTGTTTATAGTGGGGAGGATAGGCGCTTATCCGGCAGCGAGGCGCGTTTGGCTGAAATTATGGCGTCTGCGTCCGGTCGCGAGGATATTTTATCTTCCGCAGGCGCGGGTGTGTGCTGTGGAATGGGCGCGGCGCTTATAGCGGTTTTGAACGCAACGCCGAAGTTCGCCCTTACCGCGTCGCTGGAAGCCGTTAATATTGAAAAGCTGATAGAGGGTTCCGCACTGATTGTTACCGGCGGGGATTCCATCGGCTCTTTAGGCGTATCGCCTGGTATAATACCGACGCTTATCGCGTATGGCAAGGCCAGGAGAATACCCGTTGCGGTTCTGATGGGTGATGCTAAAGAGGATTTTAGGGACGCTGAATCATTCGGCCAGACGGCTGTTATCGCGCTGGAACGATCCGAAGATGCCGTGAACGATACGGGCAAGGGATATATTGCCCGCTTTGATAAAGCGGCTGACCGCCTGTTTCGGCTGATCCGCATCGGCAGGGATGTGGAGCGCATAAGTTCAGTTAAGCTGAAGATGAAAAAAAGGTTATAATGAATGTGCGCCTAGCCTGCTTTGCAGACGCCGCATCTTGAGTGCCGCCTGATCTTGAGTGCCGCCTGAATAAGAGATTCTTTCAATCTTAATTAGTAGAGTATTTTTATAATAAGCTGTAATATGGACGCCACAGTAAAGTCCTTAAATAGTATCGTAGCATTTTTGCTACGCCGGTTAATTACGTATAAGAATGCATTGCCTCTTGGCTGGTATGCAATGAGTATGGAGTGAACCGAAAGTTCGCTTTGCTAAAGCTTACGTTTGGCTGTTGTTATCAAACACGGATTGTTTAGTTTTTAATTGCTCTATTATAACGGAACATCCGGTAATGAATATGAAGAATAGGTTCGATTTTAAGAATTTTTCCTCTGACGGCGCTATTGATATTTTCTTATGCGCCTGCATGAATCAACCGCACGGCACATATACATTTATTGGTTGTAATGCGACTGAAAGGGGGCGCCTGAATGGACAGAATGGATCTGTACCGCGATATTGCACAGAGAACACAGGGCGATATATATATCGGTGTTGTAGGGCCCGTTAGAACGGGAAAGTCAACTTTTATTAAGAGATTCATTGACTTGCTGGTGCTGCCGGGCATTGATAACGAGCATGTCAAAGCGCGATTGATTGACGAGCTGCCGCAAAGCGGATCCGGCAAGAGCATCATGACCACACAGCCGAAATTTGTTCCAAACGAGGCGGTGGAGCTTGAGCTTAACGGCAACGCCGGTTTCCGGGTCAGGATGGTGGACTGTGTCGGCTATCTGATACCGGATGCTATTGGGCATATTGAAAACGATATGCCCCGTATGGTAAGAACTCCTTGGTTTGACTACGAGATACCGTTTGAGGAAGCGGCCGAGCTCGGCACTAAAAAGGTTATAACCGAACACTCTACCATCGGCATCGTCATGGCTACGGATGGCAGTATTACGCAGATACCGCGCTCATCCTACGTTGAGGCTGAGGAGAGGGTGGTCAGGGAGCTTAAGGAGCAGGGCAAACCTTTTGTAATCATTCTAAACACAACGAGCCCCGACGCGGAGGATACTATTAAGCTCAGGGACGCCATGAGCGAGAAGTACGGCGTTTCCGTACTCGCGCTGGACGCGTTGAATATGACGGCGGATACAGCCTTCAATATTATTGAACAGATGCTTATGGAGTTTCCGCTCCGCATGATCAGCGTATGCCTGCCCTCATGGATCAACGCGCTCGGCGCGGATCATTGGTTGTCGCAAAGGATAATGCAGGCGGTTGACGGCTGCGTATCCAAAATGAATAGGATGAAAGATTATCATCATATTCTTGAAGCGCTTGAGAATATAGAGGATTTCTTACCGGCTGCTCTCAAGAAAATTGAATTGGGCAGCGGCGAAGTGTTTATGGAAATGCAGCCGGTCGATTCACTGTTTTACAGGGTGCTTGGCGAGCAATGCGGTTACGAAATAAAAGACGATTTGCATTTGATAAGCGCTATGCGCGAATTTGTGGCCGCTAAGAAAGAGTTTGATATGATTTCAGACGCCCTGAAAATGGCGCACCGCACAGGCTACGGGATGGTGGATCCCAAAATGGAGGATATGGCGCTTGAAGAGCCTGAAATCGTACAGCAGGGCAGCCGTTTTGGCGTAAAGTTAAAGGCGAAATCTTCCGGCTTGCACCTTATCCGGATCGACGTTGAATCCGAGGTGTCGCCGCTGGTGGGTACGGAGGAGCAGGCAGAAGAGTTTATGGCCTATTTGCTCGATACGTTTAAAAAGGATCCGGATCAGATTTGGCAGACAAACATTTTCGGAAAGCCGCTATTCGATTTGATTCAGGAGGGGATGGCGAGCAAGGTGAACAGAATGCCTGAGGATGTGCGGCAGAAGCTGCAATCCACTTTGCAGCGCATGGTAAACGACGGCTGCAACGGGTTAATCTGCATCTTATTGTAGGCAACATACGCTTTAAGAATTCAGCCGGCTCAGGCCGGCTTTTTCGTTGTTTAGCATATTCGCCAGACGGGGTATGAATAGAATTTGCGAAAAAATAATCTTTCACATTAATCAGCGCCAGGCCGCGGCGTCCGTATCTTTTCTAAAAAATTGCCGTCTGCTCCGAGCTTGGCGCGGGTTTACTCAGCTTTTTCTTTGTGTATATGTTTATTCGCATCAGTTTTTCAAATAGCAGGGTTCATGAACACTCATTTAGTGATTAGCTTACACCGGTAAATAAGAAAGCAGCAGTCCGCCAATTATTAAACTGGCCACGTTCGCCACGACTGTATATATTGCGGTACGGAGTTTTCCAAACTCTTTTACAAGCGGGATAAACGCTAACAACTCCACAGCCAATACCACGATTTCACCCAGTATGAAGCCAAACATCCAATAGGCGCCCAGGTTGGGTCCGGTAAGTATTAAGTTGAGCGCGCCCTGCGTAATAATATTGACATAAAAGAAAATAAGCCAGCTTTTCTTTTGCCGAAAACCAAACAGAAAGAAAACAAGCCCTTCTATGACCAGGGTTAGAACTATACGCATTGCTATTAGCGAGGGTACGCGCAGAGGCGGTTGGCCGATTGACAGGCTTTGAGCGCCCATATCCAGCGTCAACAGGTTATTGTATGTGTTAAACGTACCGGCTGGTAGAGGGCATTGAAAGCTTTTTTCACCAGCCTGAACAATAAGCACGGCGCCTTCCATATTAGCGTGTACATTAGGCGACATATGATAAAAAAACCTGTAATACGCTTCCCACGCTTTTTGCTCCTTATTAAGCGCAATCGCTTCGGATTGAGTTTCGTCCGCAAGCTGGAGTGTTAACGACAGGTCGCTAGGCGGGTTAGTAACGATTACAGTGAAACTTGGGGGTTCCGCTGAATTGGCATAGACTACCGGCGAAGCTGCTATGCTTGCCAGCAGAGCCGTCGCAATAATAAACAGTATGCGGTTAAAGCGTTTCATTATATTTGTCTCCTGTCGCGAAGTATGCCTTTGGATTTTTATATCAATTATACCATACGAAACGTTAAAACTTCCACCCGGCACTACAATCATTGCGATAAACCAAAACTTCAAACGATTCACAGGGTTATCGTCCCTTAATCGCGCGTGTTTTGTATATAGTTCAAGACTGCCGCAAATTTTTGGGCGATGAATTTTGTAGCTTCGCGGGACCTTTGCTTATCAAGGCAAAGACAGTTAAGTTATATCCTTAAATTCGTGACACCTTAATTAACGTGAACGGCGCATAAAAATAAGGAATCAACAAATGATAGCAATAACGTAACAACTAAACCGTATGATACATATAAAACATATCATAAAGTTTAGTCGTTAAAGAGAGGGGAGCGGTATCTTTATGAAAACTTAAGTTAATATTGTGGCTTTTCTTGATAAATAACGTTATAATGTATGGCGTCATTAATAATGATTAAATATCAGTTAACAGGGGTTTACGTTTATGCGGCATATACCAAATATACTCTCAGGGCTTCGAATCCTGATGGTTGGGGCATTTATCTATTTTTTCGTAAATGAGCAATATCTCATCTGCCTCATAATTTATGCTACGGCTTTTTTGACCGATTTGCTGGACGGTTACCTCGCAAGGCGTTTCGGTTGGACGACCGATGTCGGCAAAGTGCTTGATCCGCTGGCTGATAAATTGATGCTTTTAACCGCGCTGGCATGCTTTTATAGCGTCGGATGGCTACCGTTTTACATGGTAGCGATCGTTTTTTTCAAGGAATTGGTCATGATTATTGGCGGTATGCTTTTGTTCAGGAAAAAAATCGTGGTATATGCGGATTGGTTTGGAAAAATTGCCGCCGGCTTATTCAATATCAGCGTTGCCGCAACGCTGTTGAAAAACTTCTGGCCTCAGATTGGTTACTGGAACCTTATAATACTCGCCCTTGCAACTATCTGCGCCTTTATTGCACTGGTTCACTACGCGAGGAAGCAAGCGCTCAATAACCGTAATAAATAAGGGGCGGCCGAGGATAAGACCGGCGCAGCTGACCCGGCTGACAACATTAGCGTTTCTAAAAAAGTAGTACATGGGGAATTTATCAGGAGCCGCTTGTAAATAATAGACCTATTTTACTCATGATTTATCATCTGTTAAGCCTGGATTTGTCAGCTTTTTTATCCTTTGTTATCATGAAAGCATTTAATCTTCAAATAATAAGGATGTATTTATTGAATAACATAATATGATTTTCAGCGGAATTGCTTCTACTCACAGTTGAGTACACTCTAAAATATATTGATTATGAAGACATATACCAATAATTAATATTGTCTTCAATAATAATATGCAAAATGGAGTGAACATACATGGCAAACAATAAATGCGACATGAGAGGCGTCTGTTCCAGATGCGGAAACCTGTTATGTAACTGCTGCTGCAGGCCGATATGCCTACCGGGACCTACGGGTCCGACAGGCCCGACAGGGCCCACGGGTGCAACCGGCGCAACAGGAGTTACGGGCACTGGCGCGACTGGACCTACGGGTCCGACAGGCCCGACGGGGCCCACGGGTCCCGGCACTGGGGCGACGGGTCCGACAGGGCCGACTGGACCTACGGGGCCGACTGGAGCGACGGGTCCGACAGGGCCGACTGGACCTACGGGGCCGACTGGAGCGACGGGGCCCACAGGTGCGACGGGCACTAGCGGTGATGCTGTTGAGTGTTTCTGCGTACAGCAAATGAGGAACATCTTACAGCAAATCATTGATTTATACCCGAATGACACCATTGTGGTGGCCATGGAAAGCGGTAACAATGCCATTGGGCGTCCAGGCTCGCTTCTTCCCCCACCTAACACTAATCCTAATTCAGGAGCTTTCCAATTGGTGAATAGTCAGGGAGTTATACAGGAAACAATATCCATCTGCCGGATTGCGTCTGTGAGGGTTACCAGCGCCACTTACAATGACGCTATCACATATCTCCCCGCACCGGTCCCGGCCCCCGAGGGATGTGGAGCTGACTGCGAGAGTGCCATCCGGTCATTTTTACCGGTTGGAACAGATGCTGATATAAACGCTGGCGGTCAGACTGTTGCACAGGGTACCGTACGGATTAACGAATTTGGAGTATTGGTTTTAGTTGGTCCTAGTGATAATGATCCCACATTTGTTTCTACATGCAAAGCGGAGATTATAACGACTTAACCTTATTCTGTTAGTGATGGAAGACAAGGCTTGACGCCTAACCGCCGCCTCCGGCTCTCCGGGGCGGCGGGAATCACAGAACATCTATGAGGCAAGAGGTACTGCCTTACCATTCAAGTTAAACAGCTTTGCGGCCAACATAAAAAATAGCTCATTTATAGGTTGAAATCCTTTTTATTTCATTTGCACTGATAGGTCAGCCACTAAATATACTGATTATGAAGATATATATTTCACATATATATTCTTCGATTATTATAAAACTGGAGTTGAACATAAATGGCAAATAATACTTACGATAAGAGAGGCATCTGCTCAAGATGCGGAAACCTATGCTGTAACTGCTGCTGCCGTCCGTTAGAGCCGACAGGTCCCACGGGCCCCACAGGGCCGACAGGTCCCACGGGTGCAACTGGCCCGACAGGTTCCACGGGCGCAACTGGGCCGACAGGTCCCACCGGCCCGGCGGGAGCCACCGGAACAAGAGGGACGGGCATAACAGGGCCGACAGGTCCCGCGGGTCCAACTGGGCCGACAGGTCCCACGGGCCCAACGGGAGCCACCGGAACAAGAGGGACGGGCATAACAGGGCCCACCGGGCCCACAGGCCCCACCGGCGCTACGGGAACGCCGGGTCCTACAGGAGCGACGGGTCCGGCGGGTGGAGCGACAGGACCCACTGGACCAACTGGAGCCACGGGCAATACCGGCCCGACGGGAGCTGACGGTGCGACAGGACCCACAGGAGCGACGGGAGCCACGGGAGCCGATGGTATTACCGGCCCGACGGGAGCCACGGGCAATACCGGGCCGACGGGCGCTACGGGAGCCACCGGAGCTATCGGCCCGACGGGTCCCACCGGCGCTGACGGAGCGACAGGACCCACAGGGGCGACGGGAGCTACGGGAGCCGATGGTATTACCGGCCCGACCGGTGCTACGGGAGCAACGGGTGCGGACGGCCTAGCCGGCCCAACAGGGGCCACGGGCAATACCGGGCCGACGGGCGCTGCTGGAGCAGCCGGAGCTATCGGCCCGACGGGTCCGACCGGCGCTGACGGAGCGACGGGACCGACCGGAGCTACGGGAGCAACGGGCGCGGACGGCCTGGTCGGCCCGACGGGTCCTACTGGAGCTACCGGCCCGACGGGTCCCACCGGGCCTACCGGTGCAACTGGCGCTGCTGGAGCAGCCGGAGCTATCGGCCCAACGGGCGCTACCGGAGCAACGGGTACATCTACAACCGCTAACAGCATGAACGCGGCAAATACCACTGGAACTACAATAACCGTTATCCTTGGCGGCACGGCAGTACCTTTGCCCAACGATCAAGTTCTGGGCGGCTTTACGGTTAACGGTTCAAATGATACCTTCACCGTACCCGTAACAGGAACTTACTCGATATCATACCGGGTAGCCACTACGGCGTCGCTGCTGATGTCTTCCAGGGTAATGCTTAACGGCGCCGCGCTGGCGGGAAGCTCCTTTGCGCCCACGGTTTCTGCAAGCTCCTTTGCTGCAACTACATTTGCCACGCTTACAGCGGGCGATACACTGCAGCTTCAACTCTTTGGACTGGCCGGCGCAGCCGTATTACAGGGCGGAAACGGCGCGACACTGACAGTAATTCGGCTTTCCTAATGAAGAAATTCCCCGCCAAACGGCCGCCGGTATTTCCGGCGGCCCCCGGCACAGGGGTTGTTGAATTTATAAATATTTTACGGAGGTCATGATGATTACCCTCAGCCTATGTATGATAGTTAAAAACGAAGCGGATGTGCTTGAAAGGTGCCTGGCATGCATGAAAGGCATAGCCGATGAAATAATAATTGTGGACACGGGCTCCACAGACGATACTAAGGAAATAGCGCTGAATTTCACCCCCAAGGTATACGATTTTGAGTGGTGCGACGATTTTTCCGCAGCCCGAAATTATTCCTTCTCAAAAGCCACTATGGAATACGCCATGTGGCTGGATGCGGACGACATCATTGATGAAAAGAACCGCGAACTACTGCTTGAACTCAAAAGTACGTTGTCGCCATTGGCAGATATGGTCTATCTGCGATACGACGTCGCTTTTGACGAAGAAAACAATCCTACGCTCTCCTATTACCGTGAGCGAATTTTTAAGAGAGAGTTAAATTACAGATGGATAGGTGAAATTCATGAGGTGATACCACAGCGCGGTCTGGCGGAGTATCGCGAGATTAGCATACAGCATAGAAAGCTTCACCCTACCGAGCAGGGAAGAAACCTTCGCATTTTTGAAAGAATGATTCAAGAGGGCAAAACACTGTCTCCACGGCATAAGTTTTATTATTCGCGCGAGCTTATGTATAATGGCAAACTACATGACGCCGCCCGTAAGTTCAACGAGTTTTTAGACGAAGGACAGGGATGGATTGAAAACAACATCAGCGCGTGTAAGGATTTGGCTTTTTGCCAGGCGGCATTAGGCGATAACGTCGCCTCTTTGAATAGCCTCTTGAGAAGTTTCACGTATGATGCGCCAAGAGCTGAGTTGTGCTGCGATATTGGAGAACACTTCTTTAATTTAGCGCAGTATCAGACAGCGGCATACTGGTACGAAGCCGCGGCCGAAAGAACGCCGAATGAGAAGAACGGCGGGTTTTGCCTGATGGATTGTTATGGTTATATCCCGTATATGCAGTTGTGCGTATGCTACGATAGGTTGGGCGACCGTAAAAAGGCTATTGCTTATAACGATAAAGCAGGGGCGCTTAAGCCAAATGATTCAAGTTATCTGCATAACCGCGAGTATTTTAGGCAGAACCCTATTGCTTAAAGTATTTAATCTAATAATATCCTATTATTTATTCGGTTTGTATAGGTAAGCTTAAATTGGTGCAAGAATTTCAACACAGGGGATGAATTTAAGCGATATTCTGGTAATGCTGGTAGTAAACGCATGCGCGTATGGCATTTATGGAAAAGGAGCAAGGGAGTGAGAAAAATATGAAAAAACGCCGCGGATAACAAATTGTCCGCGGCGTTTTGGTGGGGATGGAGGGGCTCGAACCCCCGACCTCTTCGATGTGAGCGAAGCGCTCTAACCAGCTGGGCTACATCCCCGGATAGCATGTAGTATTTTATCATAGAGGTAATGGTTTAAGCAAGCACTAATTTAGCGCTTGATATATATACTCACATTATATAAAGAAGTTGTGCCGCCGCTTTTAGCCCAATGTGAGTCCGATAGGGTATATGGATTTTATTTAAACAAAAAAGCATCATACCCAGCGGCGTCATTGGTGTTGACAGAGCTATCCTCCTCTGTTATAATTATCTGGCCGTCCGAGGAGAGATGTCCGAGTGGTTTATGGAGCCGGTCTTGAAAACCGGTGATGCCGCAAGGCACCGGGGGTTCGAATCCCTCTCTCTCCGCCATAAATCTTTATATTTTGGAGAAGTACCCAAGTGGCTGTAAGGGGCTCCCCTGCTAAGGGAGTAGGCTGGGGTGACTGGCGCGAGGGTTCAAATCCCTCCTTCTCCGCCAGAAAAAAGCCCGGGAACACAACGTTTTCGTGCTTTTTTCTTGCACATTTTCGGCGTTTTACCCTTTATTTTACCCTTACAAGCCCCCTTACCCTAATTTCAGACCCTTTATAAGCTCTCTATCCTCTCCGCTGTCACGCTTCATGCGCTATGAAATCCCGATTATAACCTGAAGCGTAATTTCCAGAAGGAATACAGCGATTATCGCATTCCCTATGCCGCTGATAACTGCTATGGGGTGGCACGTACGTGTGCCACCCTAACATACATAATGGAGGATCTGCATGAGCGAGTATGTCTATTTGTGGGTGAGCTCTAAGGACAAAACGAAGACCGCCAGATGATTGCAATGCGGGCTTTTGGCTTACACGGTGATGGACGGCCACGGGAACGGTTCAGAAATAATAATGCTGCTTAAGCAGATGTATCTGCGTACTTTTTAAAGTGACTTCAACGCGTATTGCGAATCTTTCCGTGTGTATTATAATTACGTTGTGATTTATGCTTGTTTGTGTTATAATAAATTAATCTTAATCGGAGTATCACTATGCAGGTATGCTATAAAAAACTATGGAGATTGCTGATTAATTATAAAACAATCAGAACTCTGGAAAATTGCTGTTCTCAGTCAATCCACTGTTACAAAATTGCACAATAATCAGTAAGTATCAGTAGAAATGCTGCTTCGTATATGCGAAGCATTGGATTGTGATTTTGACGATATTATGGAAGTATAAGAGAGTAGAGGTGAGTTACATGCCAAGGTCAAAATCAAATATGAACGCCATCTATATTTCTGAACGTATTCAGGAGTGCCTTCGTCATATATCTAAGAGCGCTATCACAACTATTGTCGCACCGATGGGCTATGGAAAAACTACAGCGGTTAACTGGTATCTGAACAAACGCAGCGATGAAGGCGACACAGTTTTGCGCATCAGCGTCTATTCTGATAACAGAGAACTCTTCTGGAAGAGCTTCCAGAGAGCTTTTCGAAGCACCGTAGCCGGAAATCAGATGCAAGAAATGGAGTTTCCTACTACAAATACAGCATTAGGGTTGTTGTCAGAACTTCTGCAGGGTAACTTTTCAAATAAATCACGGCAATATTACCTGTTCATCGACGATTATCATCTGATGAATGACTTGTGGATTGAAAAATTGCTGTTGGCGCTTTCACGCTCCCTTACCAGTCTTCATATCGTGGTTGCCTCCCGAGAAGCTTTCTTATCACGCAGTGAGGAGCTCCAGCTTGGACATCGATTACACAAAATCGGTATAAACGATCTGCGGATGAATCCGAAAGAGCTTTCCGTATACAGCCGCCGCTGCGGTGTTTTTATCAACGATCAACAGATTGCCGAATTGGATAAGCTCAGCGAGGGGTGGTTCTCTGCCGTCTACCTGAATTTGAAATCTTTTTCGCAACACGGCACTTTCCTTACGGGCAGCCACGATATTTATGAAATGCTGAATGACTCGCTGCTCGTGCCGCTTCAGAAGAATGAGCGGGATTTTTTGTTAAGAATCGGTCTTGCAGATGAATTCACTCTCGAACAGGCGGAGTTTATCACCAGACTTCCGGAAACGGAGGGAATTGCCAGGAAGCTTTCACAGAACAACGCCTTTGTGCGGCTTTTACCGGACGGAAAAACCTATCGTTTGCATCACATGCTCAAGGAGTGTATGGACAGACAATTTGCGCTAATGCCGATACAAATGCAAAGTGAGCTGCATAGTCGTTACGGTGCTTGGTACGAGTCCCAAAAAGAATATATCCGATCACTGATGTTTTATATGAGTGCCGGCAATAACACGGCTGTTTTGCACATTATCGGTATGGACGCGGGTGTTCAGCTTGCATCCATTCAACCGGAAAAGATCTTAATTTGGCTGGAGCAATGCACAGAAAACGAATTGATTGCCGATCCTTGCGGACTTTTGGTCTTAATGCGACGGTTGTTCTCATGGCGAAAGGTAACGCAGATGATGCGCATTAAAGAACTGTTGCTCAAAGCAGCAGACGATATTACAATGACTGAAACAGAAAGAAATAATTTGCTCGGTGAGTGCGACCTGATTATGAGCTTTCTTGGATACAATGACATTGCCGCTATGAGTCGGCTCCATCGCAGTGCTTGTCAGAGAATGACCAGAAATGCAATATCAATTCAAAAGCATGGTTCATGGACATTCGGTTCTCCTTCCGTTTTAATGATGTTTCATCGAGAAACAGGAAAAATGAACGATGAATTGCATGCTATGCAGGAGTCCATGCCCTACTATTACAGGGTTACTGACGATCAGGGAATCGGTGCGGAACATATGATGGAAGCAGAGGTGCGATATTGCCGCGGCGAGTTTGTGGACGCTCACATCGCTTTGGAAAAAGCACGGATAGCCGCGAAACCCAAAGGGCAGCAATACATTCTTCTCTGCTGTGACTTTCTCTCACTGCGTATGACGCTCTGCGGGATGTTTCGATACAATGAGAAATGGTATGATGAAAAGCGGAACGAACTAAAACAGTACTTGGATTCAACGCTGCTCACGGTGCTTGACGGCTGTTATGCCTATTTTTGTGCATTGCTTCAAAGGACGGAAAATATTCCGGAGTGGATTGCATGCGGAGATCTAAGCAGCGCGAATCTTTTGCATCCGGCAAGACCGATATATGAGATTATTTATAATCAGGTTCTATTGGCAACGGGAGAGTTTGCCCGTTTGCTCGGCCGGGGTGAAGAGCTTTTGAAGTTGTGTGGCGTTTATCCGTACACGCTGTGCAGCTTGCATCTGCACATACAGCAGGCTGCCGCCTATGAAGCGCTGGGAAAGCGCAGCGACGCCATTTCGGAATTGAAAAATGCCTTTGCAATTGCAGTATCCGACGGATGTGTGATGCCGTTTGTTGAGAATTACACCTATATGAAAGAACTGATACCTCATATACAAGGCGATTACTCCGGTTTTATGGAACGGCTTGAAACACTTGCGGGCGATTATGTAATAGAAAAAGATGACATTCTGAAACGCGAGGTGAAGGTTCCTGCGGCAAAAAGCCTTACCGAAACGGAATATCGAATTTGCGAGCTGATCGCAGCGCATAAATCCAATCGGGAAGTTGCGAAGGAACTGTTTTTCACTGAAGGAACGGTGAAACAGTACATGAATCAAGTCTATTCCAAGCTTGGAATAGACGGCGATGCTCGTGACAAAAGAAAGCGGGTAACCGTACTTTTGTTTGGAGAGAACTAACTTCAGGTTAATATTCTTTCGATTTTTCCCATCGTATACTTTATTTGTACGGTGGGATTTTCATATGTCAATGCAGCGTACAAAGGAGGAAATCAATGAAACGAATGTATATTGCTGCTGTAATACCGCTAGAAAATTACGTTCTGCAGGTAGATTTTGTTTTTAGCAGTCGGCTGCTTTTTGATATGTCTGAAAGAATCAATTCATTGCATTTTCGTCCATTATAAAAATTGGACGTTTGGAACTTGGCAATAACGAATGTGGTTTTTGTAAGATTCGGGAATATCGAATTAGCACATGATGAGATTTTGGCTATGGCTGAGGAAGTGAGTGAAGAAGGGAGAGATATAATCGACAAATATAAGAAGATTGGTTAAAGGCTTGGGATGCTTGCTCATACTTCCGCCTCTCCTGAGCGGTTGTAGCAGCGGACCACAAGAGTTGCGGATACATTTCAGCTACTAAGGTGTGGTTGGCAAGGTAAAAACTACTGATCCCGACCCGAATACCCATTGTTGCGGCCAATGTAATCAGGACGGTATTAATCACCGGGAAGAATGCTCCTGCGGTGAAGTTCTCGGTCGCGCGATCCACAGCTTCAAATGGGTAACAGACAAGAAGCGACCAAAGCGGAAAGTGGCTTCAAGCACGACAAATGCACTGTCTGCGGCTACAAAAAGGCGGCGGTAGAAATTTCGTCTCAGTCAGCCCGCCACAGACCGGGGACAGTAACAATGTGCCCCTCTGGGTTGCGCTTGTATATGTGTCCGGTGGTGCATTTGTCGGATCTGTTGTCATAGGCAAAAGGAAACGTCGCTTTGAATAAGCACCGTATCCACACGTAAACAGGCCATTGAAACGACGTCGGACAGTGTCCGCGGAAACTTGAATGGAGGAAAATGATGCGTTCTAAGCACACTTTGCATATTATGGCGCTGTTTTTAAGCCTTACCTGGTGTTTTATGACGTCTGCCTGCCAAAAACCAGTAGGAAGATGCGAAAGCGCGACTGCATCGCCATCATCTTCCCCAGCCGCAGCAACAGGAGGAGATACCGATACTGCCGACTACATCGGACTTTATCAGCTTACCGGGCATAAGGGCGATACTCCTTTCACTTTAGCTGAAATCCCCGAAGATGACAGCGGATACATGTATATGTATGATGGAGAAAGCCTTGTCGCCGAAAGCTGTATTGACTACTCCGAGCAGAGAGCGTTAAACGGCAATCCCTTAATGGTCATATCTTTCGTGATTAACGATGAGATCAGCGAAATCGGTATATTCGCTTCGTTTTTTGACGGGCAGACCGAATTGCATATGCGGGGATATGACGACTTGGAAGGCTTCGAGGGCGTATTTAAGAAAATCGACGGTACCATGTTCCTACGAAGCGAGGACAAAGACTCGGATTACCTGTTAAATGAAATTCAAGCGGCGGGGTATGATTTGGAGGGAACTGCGGTTATAACGGAGGACGGAGACAAGGGCGCGGTTATGCATGGCAAGGACTTGTCAAAATGATTTTGCTTGGGGCAAGAATACTGTGGATAAATTTACGGCGGAGAAGCGTTTTGCCGTAACCGCTTCCAGGCCGGTTTGGGAATACGATGTTCTGTCCCATGGGTGGATAAAATTCAATTAACGCGAGGAGAAAACTACAATGCGACCAATCAATACCATGTTAAAAGGCAATCTCCTGTATATCGCGCTGGCGCTGATGTCGGTATTGCTTGTTTTTACCCTAACGGCGTGCGGCTCTGATGATTTGGATTATGATTATCCCAGCGGCGACAGCCAAAGCCACCCGGAATATGACGCGGACAGCGACCCCGACGACAGATGGGACGACGGAAACAGCGGCGGTGACGCTTCGCTACTGGACGAACCGATGACTCCGGAGCGCGCCGAGGCGATTTTCACCGCGTTTGCCGTCAATTCCTATGAAGATTATGTGGAGCTGAGCGAAGAAGCATGGCAGGCAATAAGCGCCGACGAGCGCACTGCGATGTACGAAAAATTTAGTGCCATAGCGGAAGAAATAGGATTAAAGGTCAGCAAAAGCGAGTCCGAATGGCTGGCGAGTATGGATTGGAACATCGACACATCTAACCTGTTTTTATGCGCGCTTATGTCTCTGGGATACAATAACACAGCAGAGATGACGTATCTTCAGAGCGTCTATTCCTATCAAAAGGGAGTGTATGATGGAAAATATATGCCGCTTCCCGACGAGATACTGGCTGTAGCGGATAATCTGCGGGTGGAATATAACAGCGGCTCCTATCTCCTGTGCGTGGGCGGCGACCACAATATTGAACAGGTGACCTATGAATGGACGACGCAGGAAGAATCCTTTTACACGTCCGGTTCCGTCACGGCGGTTAAAACCGACGACATATTTACGAATGTAAAGGTGCCGTATTCCATCAACGGTCAGAACGGGGTATTTGCAAACGCGAAATTCGGAGAGACGGATTTCCTGCCGATTTTCAAGGGCATTGGCGCAATCGACGATAACGGCGCGTTCCTGACCGAACAGATTGACATCTGCGCCGTAAACGTATTTGACGCCGAAATTCTCTACGTTCTGTCGCGGGAAGAGCTTGGAATCATTACGATTGCTGTCGTGGAGTTTGACGAAGCGGAGAGCAAATACGTTTGGGACGGACAGACCTTTACAGCCCGTGACAGGTGCTGCCTCAATAGGGACAATGAGTTTTGCTATGTGGATCTAGAGGGCAGCTTGCAGAATCTGACGAAAACTTATACGGGAGGTGTGTAAGCGTGGCGAAAACGATGGCTGACGAAGTACAGAACCTGTTATTGAAGGGCTATAAACCCTGCCCCAACTGCGGCGTGTATTTTAATCCTGCAGATCCGAAGGTGAAAGACTGGCACTGCAGCAACTGCCAAGCGGATTTAACTCTCCCACCGGAGGAGGCGGCAAAGGCTCGCATAAGCGATGCGGAGCTGTCAAGCCAGCTTACGGCTCTGCACAAAAAGGCGAACACATTGAAAATCCTCGCCCTTGTCTGCGTCATTGGCGTTTTTGTGCTGTGGATCGTCCATCCCCTGCTTGGCGCCTCCGCCTTTATTCCCGCCGCCGTGTTCGCCGTTTTGTCCGCAAAAGCGGGCAGCAAGACCAAGAACCTTTTGGCGAACAACATCACGCGGGATATTTTATCCCAGGTTTTTGAGAAGTGCATTTACAGCGCCGAACACTGCCTGCCGGACGAACTATTGCGTGAGGCCGCATTGATTCCGAAGTGGGACATGGCGACCGGCTCCGACCTGATTTCCGCCAAGTACAAGGGGCATACCATCAATTTCAGCGACATAGAGCTGTCGGAAGAAATCGAGCGCGAAGACTCCGACGGGAACACTTCCACCTCTTACGAAACCAAGTTCAAAGGCCAATGGATGATACTCGAACTGGAACGTGAGGTTCCCGCCAAATTACGCTTGCGGGAAAATCTTGAGCGCAGCGGCAAACTATCTAAGAAGCTCTTTGGTGAACGCTATAAGGATAAAAGCGATGTTCAGACAGAAAATGCGGAGTTTAACAAGCGTTTTCAGATTCTAACGGAGGATCCCCACAGCGCATTCTACATCCTGACGCCGCATTTTATGGAGTTTATCCTATCTGCGGACGATGCCGCAAACACACGGACATATTTATGTTTTTTCGAGAATCGGGTCCACATCGCCTGCTATACAGGAAAAGACTCCTTTGAGCTTAGAAAAAATGACGGCGTCAACCTTGACCAGCTTCGGGCGCGTATGAAGATGGAGCTTAGGTACATCACAAGCATTGCAGACGAGCTGCTCAAAAATGAGTATCTGTTCGGGCATACCGGAGAGGAGGTGCGTGATGAGTAATGAAAAAAAGAGCAGGAAAATAAGCTTGTATTTTATATTCGCTGTTGTCGGCATCGCCCTCATCGTCGTGGGCACTGTATGGCTTGTTCAATCAGAAAATTTCAAGAAAAACGCTGTGCAGACCGAAGCGACCATAACGAAAATTGAAACATATGAAGATTCTGATGACGAAACACAATACAATGTTTTGGTGGAATTTTATGCCGACGATGTGAAGGTTGAAGGTGATTTGGAGTTTCATGTTTCGGGAATGAAAAAAGGGCAGACAGTCAAAATCTTTTACAACCCCGATGACCCGAATGATTTCAAAAGCGCGTCGGAAGGCATATGGATGTTCGTGGTCTTTATCATAGGAGGTATTCCGCTTACGTTTGCGGGCTTTTTCCCGCTGATTATGAAGCTGATAACAGCTGTTAAAAACAGGAGGGTACAGGTATGATTTGGGTAATTATTATCTTGATTGCAGTCGTAATCCTTGTTCCGGTATTTTGGTGGATCAGAACAAGCAACGGCTTTAAGCGGATGGAAATAAGGATTTGTGAATCCCTGTCCGGCATTGAGGTTGCGCTCACCAAGCGCTACGATATGCTGACCAAGCTGCTGGACGTGGCAAAGGGCTACAAGCAGCACGAGACGGAGCTGTTTTCCGAGGTCATAAAGCTGCGCAAGGGCATGAACGTATCGGAGCTGAACAATGAAGCCGCCAAGATGGATCATCTGGCTTCAAACCTGAATCTGGTTGCGGAGGCTTATCCTGAACTCCGCTCCTCCGACGTGTTCAAGGAACTCCAGGCGGGCATACGGGATGCGGAAGAACATTTACAGGCGGCGAGACGGTTGTACAACTCCAATGTGACGGCTTTTAACACAGCGACAAGGATATTTCCGTCAAGTATTGTGGCGAAATCGCAAAACGCCGCGGAGCGCGAATTTTTCGTGACAAAGGAGAACAAGCGCAGCGACGTTGCCATGATGTTTTAAACGGGAGATATGCGACTGATATATGGGCGCGGTAGCCTGTATTCTAAGTATAGGTCTGACGGCTGTGTTTGGCTTAGCGTACCAAAGGGGTAAGGCCTTTGCCATAGCAATGGCGCTCGTCGCGCTGGCAGCTATTATTTATGATGAAACGGCACTGATTTTGAATTGAAGCTTAGGCGTGTCCCGGCCAAAGATTGGTGAGCATACCGCTAAACTCTGTCGTTGCACAGCTTGCGGGGTATCTGAAAGGATTAAAGTTCACTGATGATATTTGTTCGACATGCAATCTCAAAATACGGAAACCACCATTTTGGGCGCCGCGGGTATTATGTGAAAGTTGGATGCAACTAAAATGTAATTGAGGAATATTAAAAAATCAATTACAAGTAAGACATAGCGGCCGACCAACTATCGCTTATGAAATACATGACCCGTTTACGGCGACAAAAATACAAAAGGCATAAAAAGGCCGCTTTAGCGGCGGCCTGTAAAAGTAATACGATTGGCGGTACATGCAATGCGCTTTGAGGCGTTGGCCTTTTATACCCTTTAGTATTTGTGCATACCACCAGTGAACTGGTGGTTATAATTATACATTTCAGGTTGCGACGTTGTCGGATTATTCTCCAATTGGATCATTAATCAAGGTGGCAACCCTGAATTTATGCCTGTGCCCTTCGCTTTGCTCAGTGACCGAGTCTAGAAAATGGACATGCCGACCATCGCCAACGGGGATAGCACCCTGTGTTCTTCCCGTAAACTCATGAAAATGGTCCTCGTAAAAATCTGTCCTAAATTTCACCTCATGAACATGGTCACGCATTCCAACCGGAATGACTTCACAGGATACAACAGCAAATCTATGATTGTGAGGATCCGTTGTAGCTTCAGCAATCTGGACACTACCAAGAACCTCATGGACATGAGTTTGTTCTTTGGGGCAGGTCTGTCGAAGTCCACGGCGCTCTGATGCCATATAGTCCATAAAAACTTATCTCCCTCATAATTTTTGAAACAGTTCATGACTGTCCCCTTAAATATCGTATGAAAAAAAGATAATATACGTGAGGAAATACAGCTTGCCGATTACCTGAAAACCATTGATTTGACTGGGTTTCGCCAAATCTATAATTACACTCTGATCATGTGTCGAAAAAGTGGCTGCGCCAAGTTTTTCGAGTTAACACGGAGCGCTTTTACATTGGCGCGGTCAGCGCCCCGCGCAAAGAAACCCATGCTGCGCAAGGAATTCCGAATCTTATGCACATGTCGTAAGGTTCGGTTGAAAGCCTATGAGGTTGCGGCTCCGACCCAACCCCGGGTTTTTTGAGCCTTCAAACATGGCGGCTGTGATTTTTTTCTTCTGTTATCTTTAATTCTCTCGCTAATGCTTATCCATATGACGAGTAAATCCTAGCGCCGCTCGCGCTTAAGAAAGCTTGTGTTGGGACTTTTTACCTGAATTCCACCTTTCCGACGAACTGTTAGTATATATAGAGTCAAATACAAATTTGTTTTATGATAAGGCGCTTACACTTATTCTTCCACCAAAAAACCCAATAAATTCTCATATATGCAATGAAGGCTGAGCTTGTTTGCGTCTAGCCTTAACGCTTCTTCATTCGTAGCCCCCCCAAATGTAACGCCATAAGATATTATGGCGTCCGCCTCCAAGGCCTCAAGCTCATCCTCGCGGGCGTTCGCTAAGATAAGCTCCGCGCCGCAAAATTCCGCCATTCCCTGACAGGCGTTTTGCAGGGAAGATACGCCGTCCATTAGATAGCAATCGTATGAATAGCCGTTTTGAAATCTAGTAAACAAAAGCGGGAAGATGTTATCCTGTAAAAACATGCGCGCAATAACACGTGATGATTCACGTAGCCTTTCCCCAACAAATACCACGACAGGACGCTTATCAGTATATTGATGGTTCGCGAACCACGAAGCATTATATGGGTTAACGTTTGCGAAACGGGAAGCATTGGCGCCTGAACATAATTCCCGACGGATTTTTTCTGCCGTTAACGCGCATCGAGTATTTTGCAGCATATGATATACATGCGCGGTGATAACCGGCGCCGCAAAGCTGTTATAAAACGGCGTCCGATAAGGAGAGGATTGAGGGATGAGCGTTACTTCATGTGTCGCCCCGCAAGAAAGCTCAATTCCTCCGTTTGGATAAGAATTCGCCCTAAACCGGCTATCCGTTATCCGCTCGTCCGCCTTTACGCCGATTACATTATGAAACGATGCCGGGAAACTCACATTCCTACCATTCTTACAAGCGGCGACGACAACGCACCCCTTTTCGCAAACTTGATTTATCATATCGCGCAATGGCAGAATATCGCAGGGTTGGATGCTCCCGGCGCTGAGTTGGATGAGTTTAATTCCATTTTGGGCGCACCATTTTAGTGCGCTAAGAAGCGAGGCTAGCGTGCCGCATCCTGTATTTTTGAGGATCTCAATGCTGCCGATCTTAGCCTGAGGCGCATATTTTTTTATGATTGCCGCGCAGATGCTTCCGTGGCTGTACGGGTTAACCGCATCAAGGTTTGTATGAACGGCTGAATCGGAGAGCCTTAGATCAAAACATAAATCAGGCGCCGTTAGTTTTGATACCCCGTCGTCAATTACAGCGATACAAAGCTTCATTTTTACACCTTATACTTTTCCGCCTGGAGCGAATAGAGCCTGGCGTATTGACCGCGAAGCGCCATCAGCTCCTCATGGCTGCCCTGTTCTAGTATATTACCATTTTCCAGCAGGAAGATCCTGTCGGAAAGATGAACGATACTCAAGCGATGCGATGTAAACAGCGCGGTTTTATCCATGAAAATCTGTTGCATGTTTTCAAACAGATTCATCTCCGAAACGGGATCAAGAGACGCGGATGGTTCGTCGAAAATAATTGTGGAGCAGGTTCGGTAAACAGCCCGGGCGAGAGCGATTTTTTGCGCCTCGCCGCCGGAAGGCTCAAAACCATTGGGGTCAAACATGCGCGATAACCAAGTATCCAACCCTTTGGATGCTTTATTGAGAACCTCCTGCGCCCCCACGCTCGCGATTGTCTCAAAAATTCTTTCATCGCTTTCATCTTCCGCCTCCAGGTCTGAAATCCGAATGTTGTCTCTTAGTGTAAAAGCATACTTATCATATTGCTGAAAGAAGGTGCTGAAGCTTCTGCGCAGGCTTTTAAGCGTATAATCGCGTATATCGGAGCCATTGATAAGTATCTGACCTTCAGAAACGTCGTAAAACCGGAGCAGCAATTTAATTATCGTGCTTTTACCCGCGCCGTTAACACCAACAAGGCAGATTTTTTCTTTTGGGAGTATGCGGAACGAGAGATTTTTAAGCACATAACGCTCGGTATTGGGATAATGAAAACCGACGTTTCTAAACTCAATATCCATGTCGCCTTCCAGTATCTTATCGCCTTTGTCGAGCACATGATTTTTTCTCGATTCAAAACGCTTAACGGTATCTACCTTAAGCTTGTCCTCATAAATCCCCGCTATCGCGTCAATCGCATAGGTCAGGCTGCCGGTTAAGGTTCCCAGAAGCCCGGAATACAGCGAGTAATCGCCTACCGTATTATTACCGTCGTATATTCCTTTTGTAATATAGATTAAAACAATAAAAACGCAGATTTCAGGCAGCATTGCCGTAAGAAGCGCGGCAGTCAGTTGGCGCTTCATCATTTTTTTTCGTCCCATAATCAATAGGGACCATATACCCTGATAACGATTTACCAGATAATTCTTTAGATCAAAGAGCCTGACATCGCCGGCAAATACCCTATGCCCCGCAAGGGACTGGATATACCCCATTTTGCGGTCCTCTTTTGTATGCGAGAGCCGCCAGTTGTATAATGCATTGGTATATTTCCGGCTCATGAACGCCGAAGGTATGGACGCCAAAGTCAGGATGATCGAGTAAAGCCAATTTTCTGCGCCTATCATGATAAACGCGCTCACAAGCGATACGATACTGCTGACGCCAGAAAAAATGTTCCATACAATGTTTGTAAGCGCATACGAGTCAACCATAGTCGCCTGCATAGCGTCCATGTAATCCGGAGAATCGAAAAATTCCATGTCTATCGACATGCTTTTAGTCATTAACCCCATTTGTATTGTGTTTGACATCATCTCGTTATGGATGTTCTGCGCGTACTGAATCACTCGGTTAATCATCAATTTGAGTGCGCTCGCAACGGAAATTATGATTAGCAGGAATACAACGTCCGAAAACGCCCGCTCAATATATGCCGCTTGGGCAAGCATGTCCAGAAGGAACTTTGAGGCGTACAGTGTAATAAAAGGGATCAAGGCGTTTGCTAAATACGCAAATGTCCGCATCAGCGTATACAGCGGCGATGTATCCCACGAAAGGCGTATACAGTATATTAATGCCGACAAGAAACCATTAAAGCTGCCGAAACGAGTTTTGTTTTTCATATTATCTATTCATCATATTTCTCAATTTATAAAAGGGGAGGACGAGCGTCTTTCATACGCCATGAAGACAAACCATTGAAGCAGCCATGCATCCTTCCCTGTGCCGCTTGGGCGGCGTAACCCATACGCCGCCGCCCGTTCAGGTTCTGTTATAGCTGCATGTCTTCAATTGCCCCGGAGCCGGATATTAGCGCTGATCTGACGCCGGCGAGAGTGGCGTCCGATACCATCACCCGCTCGTATTCCGAAGGATTATTCGGTTTACACATACACAGGCTTTTGCTGCAGCTGCACGAGCATGGAGCGTATAAGCACATACACGCGTATGCTTCCACCGAATCGCAGCGCGACTTGGTTTTTACTAAACGGTTCATTCTTTTCACCTCCTCTCAAAAAACTTACGGGCAAAATATGCGCAACGCATATAACGCCTTTGAATTAACCCCCTGCTTAAATCTTCTTAAGGTTTATACATAATGTGAGGGGGGGATACGCTTCGTCCCCATTGCTAACAGTCCCATTCACATAACCTCCGTTTGACGCGAGTGGGATAACAATATCAGCGATTTGCTGAAATTCCGTACAGCTTAGCCTTATTGGGGACGGCATTCGTTAATGCGCCTTTCCATTTAGTTACAGCTGCATGTTTTCAACCGAATTAGGAATGTAGTATACTCCTCTCCTGGTTATCGCTGTATTGTTGGCAGAAACCGTTGACCGAATTGATTCTTGGTTATAACCTGGATCACATATACAGTAACACGCACTGCAGCTGCAGGAGCATATGGCCAAAACGCACGCACACGCGTATGCCTCGACGGAAGCCGCGCACGGCTTTGTTTTAACTAACCGCTTCATTCTGTTCACCTCCTTTCAAAAGTTTTATGGCAAGACATGCGACGCATATCCAATCCATCGATTGAGTACCCGGACTAGGTTGAAAACAGGAGCGGGGGAGCGAAGGTCATTCATCCGACAAAGCCAGCGCGCCGTCCGTCATGCGAAAGACCCGGTCGCATGAGCCGGACACAGCCGTATCGTGGGTCACTATTGCCACACAGTAGCCGTGTTCGCGGGCAAGCCGCCTGAGGATCCCCATCACGCGCTCGCCGTTTATCGAATCCAGGTTTCCGGTAGGCTCGTCCGCCAGGATCACCCGCGCTCCGCCGGCAAGCGCGCGGGCGATGGCCACCCGCTGCTGCTCGCCGCCGGACAGGCGCGACGGATAGCGCCTGTGCTGCTCCTCGCCAATATCCACTATGCCAAGCAGTTCCTTTGCGCGCTTCAACGATTCCGCTTTTGAAGCCCCGTTAAGCTCCATGGGGAAACACACGTTTTCGAGCGCCGTCAGCAATGGAAACAGGTGAAACGCCTGAAAGATCATGGCGATACGCTCGCGGCGGCACCGATCTAAATCAAGCTTGGCAAAATCCTCGCCGTCAATGGATACGCACCCCGAAGACGGGCTGTCCAAGCCCGCCAGAATGGACAGGAGCGTAGTTTTGCCGCTTCCCGAAGGCCCTACGACAGCGCTTAACAGCCCGTTTTCCAATACGCAGGATACGTCGCTGAGCGCGTCTCGCCCGCTGTTGGGATACCTGTAATATACATGTTCAAGCTTAAGCATCGTCATCTCCCTATTCTTTAACCTGTAACAGCTCCATCGGCTTGCGCCGAACGAGCGCGGCGGATGTAAACGCCGCGCCAAGAGCCGCGCCCGCCAGGTACAGCCCTGCGCACAGCAGGGTATTACCGCTTAATACGCCTTCGATCCCGCCGCGCAAAACCGCCATGCCCGCAAAGCCGATAAGCACGCCGAAAAGGCACGGCAGCGCCTGCTGAAAACTCAGCATCGCCCCCACGCGCGCCTTCGTACAGCCCATGGCCCTGAGCGCCGCGGCCTCCTTCGCGTTTTGGAGCAGAAGCAGCACCGATACGCCCGCGGCGATAAGCACTGAAAGCGCCGCCGTAACGGGGTAGAGCACCGATAGCAGCCGTATATTCTGATCCAAAGGCCCGACCACCCGTGTCAGCTCCTCATCCCAGAAAACGAGGTTCAAATCCTGCAGGCCCGCGCCGGTATTGCCGACTAGCGCTTTCATCTCCTCGCGAAACCCAGCCAGCTCCCGGTTTTTATTCGGGTCAAGTGTGAACTCCGCCGTGGAGTAGCGGATATCCTCCTTTAACCCTCTTTCCTTAAAGCCTTCAAACGCGGCGCTATACGCGGGCAGCCCCATCAGCATGGGCTCGCCCGTCCCCTGCGTAATCACGCTGCCCGTATACCGGCCGGCTATAACATATTGCACATACATGATGTATTCCGAACCGCCTTGAGCAACTATATAAGCGCCCATGATTCCATCTCCCGGCTCCAGGCCAAGCAGCTCGAGCGTATTGTCGGGCGCAATCACCGGTACGCTCGCGCCCTTAACCATATCCAGAGTCCAGGCCTTTGTGAAAAGTCCGGCGTCCCAGCCTGGGGCGTAATCGATTTCAATATCGTGCCGTTCGCTAAACGCCTCCGGCCGGTCAAAGGCGCAGAAGGTCACATTATCGAGCATGCGGGCGCTGTCATAGAGTTCGTCCAAGGGGCGATCGTCCGTCATGTCGTCCCCTTCAAACTCAATGCGGGGCGCGATGAACGCGTATTGAGCACAAGCCTCCAGATACGCTTCCCGCACGAACCCGCTCTCGAGCATGGCGTCCACCGTGCTTTTGTTGATAACGCTGCCCGCAGTGCCGGAAATAAACACCGAGGGGTTGCTCTTGACGATTTGAGCCTCTACGACGGTGGTGGCGTACAGGCGCTCCGCCTCCCGCCGGCTGCGCTCGATGGCCAGATCCATCCAGCCGAGGGCGAGCACGAAACCGAGCGCAAGCGCCATGACCAGAATCACCTTCAACGGGCCCCTAAGGATCTGGCGCAGAACAAACCGCGCCGATACGCTCAGGCCCGGTCCTTTCGCGGCGCTCGGCGCGGCGTAGGGCTGCGGCGGACGGAGGCCGGACGCTTTTTCTGGCTCATACGTTTTTTTTGCGGTTTCCGGCCTTTGAGCGTCGGAAAGCTGGGGCTTTTTTGAGACAGCACGGGCTTTTTTTACGCGCGCGACCGACGCGCCCTGGAGCAATTCAAGCACGGGGCGGCGGGAAAGGTACGCGGCCCCGGCGCGGATAAAAATCAGCAGCAGCGCGAAAATAACCGCGCCGATTGCCGCCGGAAAGGCGGGGGAAAGCTCCGCCGCGGCCTCAACGCCCTCCGGCCCGGGTATGGCGGAGAGGGTTTGGCCAGCCTTTTCCATGGCGTAGCGCCAGGAAGGGACGCACCCCGCCGCGACGCCAGCCAGCCCTACGACCGCCATGGGACCGAGAAGATCCCGCGCGGCTTTGCGCGCGGGTACGCCCATAGCCCGCAGCGCCGCGAAATCCCTGCGCCGGAGCCGCAGGTAGAGGAACGCCGTCAGGATCAGGCCCATAACGAGCACGGCCGCGAACACGGCCGCGCTCATGGACGCGGACTGGAGAATCGGCGCGGCGGAGGCCCAAAAGTTTTCCGCGTTATTTTCTACAAATGAAAGGGTGTATCCCATTTCCGCCAGAGCCTGTCGGTTTTCCTGTATAAAGGCCTCCTGATCCCGGGATGATTTGAGAACGAAGCTGTAATCCAAAACCTCGGACTCAGAATCGCTCCCGAACCCCGCCGGCATGCGCGAATCCGGGATAAACATAAAGGTGTTGCGGTGGGAAGGCTGAACGTTCATAGAGGTGATCCCATACAGCCCCACGATCTCAAAGCTCTCCGTATGCGTGGGGAATTCACGCCAGTTTTCCCAGCCCTCGCCCCCGAGCATATAGCCGCTGAAAAACGGTTTAAAATCCCGGAATGTCAGCGTGATTTCATCCCCGACCGACAGGCCCCTGAAATCAGCGAACTCGCTGTGTACAACGCATACGTTACGCGCGTTGAGGTCGTCGTCCCGGTTCAGCCAGCGCCCATCGGCCAGATAATATGAAAGCATGGCGGACTGCTGTGCCCTTGGCAGGGCGCTCATATCCTTCGTCCCCGTTACGAACATGGCGCGCAGGTTCTCCTGAAGTATGGCCAGCTCCTCGCTCAGCCCCGCAAGCTCCGGGGATTCAAAATCCGCATGTTCACCGGGCTCCACGGGGAGGAAGCAGAGGCCGCTGTCGTTCAGGGGCTTGACGATAAGATTTTCGCCGGGGGTTAACGTACTAAACGCCATTGGGTCGTAAAACGCCTTCAGGAAGTAGCGGCGGCCGGCCTCCAGCTCCTCCAATACGCCGCTGTCGAGCGTTTCGTCCGCTATGAAGTAGAGCTTGAGGGTTTTACCCGCGGCGGCGTACTCCGGGTAACCGGCCTCGACCTGATCCACCCGCAGCGTGAAAAAGTAAACGGCGTCTATTCCTTCACTATCGTATCTGAGGCTCGTTTCTATTTTAATCGGCTTGCTCATCAGCTCTCCATATACGAATACGTCGCTGACATGCAGACCAAGTGACGTATCACGATAGCCGTCGCTAGTGTAGCCGCCAATATCCCCGTTATACAGCCCTTGCAGCACAGCGGGGCAGCTCCCGCGCCTGTCCTCAAATTCCACGTACGGGCTTTTCGCGATGAGGTTGGCGCCCGCCGTTACGTCGTAATCCTCCGGGTCCGCATTCGCTATCGTCCCGATGGAGCGGTAGTACCCGCCCAGCCTGCCGGTCTCCCGCTGGATAAGCGCGTATTGAGCCGCGCGCGCGGTAAAGGCGAAGCTTATTAGCCCGATGAGCAGCACTAATAGCAATGTTCGGGCCGGCTGGCGCAGCGCCGACTTGAAATAGACACGGTTTTTCATTGCGGTTTATCAATCTCCTTCCGTTTGTAGTGAGGCCATAGCATGATAGCCAAGGGCGGCCAGAGTTGGGCGGCGCCTTCGCCGCCCAAAAAGGTTCAAGGCTATCAGGCTATAACCGCATGTTGTCTGTTAAACCATGACGATGGTCGCTGCTTATAGTAAAGCTTGAAATAACGTTTATATGCGCCTTTGCGCGGTCTGATTCAAATAGAACATAGTCTGTTATACAGCCGCAGCCGCATCTGTTACACGCACAGGAGCAGGTGGCGGACATGCACACGCAAGCGTACGCCTCGACCGAAGCCGCGCACGGCCTTGATTTCATCAGCCGTTTCATATGATTACACCTACTTTCATTAAAGGGTTCGCCGGCATATATTGTGCCAATTGATTGATAATTTTACCATCTGGCGATATTTTCCGCAGGGTTATCGCTGTATAACGTGCTAACATTAAAATTATGGGAAAAATCGCTATATCCTAATGCCGCATCGTTATCCCTCGGGTTGCCAATTTGGCACACACATAAACAAGGCGAGCATAAGCATGTGCATAATGCGTATTTGCATGTGCAAGCGTATGCCTCGACGGAATCCAAGCGTTGTTTTTTCTTCATCAAGCGAAACATTCTATCATCACCTCCATTCAAAAGTCACTGGCGCGAATATTCATGCCGCGTGTTGATTACCGGCCGCTTTTACGCTTATTACGACCCGGATATAACTTCCGCGGGATTCGTTGAATACAACCTGTTAACGCTGGTACCGGAATATGTGCCGCTTGTATCCCCATACCGGGCTGCCGAGGGATTGCCGTTGCTGCATGAGCAGCTGCAGTTGCACGTGCAGGTGCATGTTGCGAACGCGCACATGCATGCGTAGGCCTCGACCGAGTTCAGACGCTTCTTGTTTTTGGCTAATCTAAGCATTATTTCACCCCCTTTCATAAAATCATTGTGATCCGTTACGCGCGGCATGTATCGGCGCCAGTGAAACTGAATATCCGGTTATGTTGCGGTATCTCTCTAATACCGTTTTTGCGCCAGCTTCTTAGCGGCGCAAAACTCATCGCTATTGCCTCTTTAAACCTCCAATAACAGCAGATGAATGCTTAAATGCCATCCCCCGATTTTCAGGTGAATAGTAAAGCTGTCATCTAAAGAATCAGCCGATCATTTTACACTTGCATACAGTATCTATAACCCCGTTAATTGTACTGAAGCCGTAGCCGCGCAGGCAGCTTTCCGGTATTCGTATGCAAAATGCCTTTTCAACCTCCAAAAACAGGTAAGTAAGATCGACCGATGATAATCTTAAAACCTTCCCGGTCAGCGGTTTATCCCAGTTCTCCTTTACAAGCACTTCTTCGGGGTAATGGATTTTATCGACCATTATCCGAATAACTTCCCGGCATATCGCTTCGTTATTAGTATTCATCTTAACCTCCTTACAGCATGGGTAACGCCTGATTTAATCCGGTTGAATTGTTGGGCCGAACAAATGCGTCGTCAGCTTTTGCGCGCCTTGAGTTATGACGTCAAACAACGGTATCTCCGATTGCAGCCGCTCTTTTTCAATATTTTCACGCACTAAATCCAAGTTTGTATGAACATAAGATACCTCGTGCGTTTGCTGAATTTCGGCGGCGTCAACGATAATGTTTGTGACGTGAGCGGCATTGATTGAAGCCCCAAGACGGTACGAAAAATCCTCGCTCAGCATTTTTAAGAATACGCCAACTGCCAAATCACAGGGGATACAGCATATGAAATAGTCGGGCGCCGCAGCCTGACAAAGCATGTAAGTCTGTATGCCAAAGCCGTTTGGCGCAATATCGTTATAGCGCATAACCGTATCGGGCGCCTCCATTAGAATCACATCCGGCAGGTATTTGTGCTCCAAATCCCTCAGCGTATAGTTTATCTGCACGATCTTTTCCGCTTCGGATTTATCTTTGCTTTGAAACACATGGCTTAGGCTATGAAACCCGAATAGCTTGCCGCAGGGCTGCCTGGTTATGACAAGAGGGTGCAGCCCCTGCTCACTTAAGCTAACGGCCATGCCGGATAATACCTCTAACGTATCGGCTTTAGTGATAAGCCCGCCAATAAGAATTATGGGGGAATTGAGGACGCAGTAACGATCGTCAATCCTGCTTTTTTCTTCCGGATTCATATCCTCGGTAATAATCTCGAGTTTTTCGGGCCACGCTTGGGCCAGATCCCAAATGGCGTTGGGTACGTTCTTTATACCCGTATCAAAATAACGCGCCATTTTGCCCGCGCTTAACGCATTGGCAATGGTTTCGGCGAGTTTCTGCTCGGTGATAACATCGGGGTTAAGGGGCCGCGCAACGATTAAGGTTTTCCATGTGGGGTCTTCCATATCGGGTTTATCCGTCACGATATAGCCCGTATCGGGATGATTGCAGGAATATCCCGCGTCTTTGCCGGCAAGCCCAAGCCCGGGCATTGAGATGACCCTGGTTATTGTAAATGAAGACTGTAACTTATCAAAGTATTTTACCAGGGGCAAAAGTTCACAGGTAAACGGATAAATAGCCGCAGGCGTTCTCATATGTACATGCCTCCTTCCCCAGAATGGCTTCGCATTTGTTCACAATAGTAGAGCGGGATTTCTTTAAGCAATAGATGTTGGTAAAGCTTGAAGTACGCGCTTGTCCTTGCTTCCTCACAATAGTTCAGTTTCTTTTTCGCTGAAAGTTGCTCAGAGCCGTCGTCCGCTTTTTTTGCGCACAGCATACAATGCCGGAAGCACCAACAGCTTTGGCAAGCCTTTCCGGTCAATTGGCCGACATTTAGTATTTTTTTAGCGTTTTCCAAATTGAAACCGTCATCCAGGGTGCCGATACACATAGGCGGGGATTTTTCACTTACCCGCTCGCAGGGAAACAATTGTTCATAAACGTTTACGAACAATCTGAGCTGACCGGGTATGCAAGGGCCTGACGGCGCTTCTATCATTTGCAGCGGCGTACCATTTTCAATTTGGGGATAATCGGTTATTGCGGAGGCTAAAGAGCGCTCCGTAATCGGAGATACTTCCTCTTGAGGGAAACGTTTAAAATACGCGAGGATGGATAAAAACCGCTGATACTCATATTTCCACGAATATTCCTCGGAAAACTTCACGTTTTCATCGCCGTATTCGCGCTCCACAAGGGAAGGCTGCAAGCTTAGTTTGCTGAATTGTGAATCATCCAGGCTGATTTCATTAATGCAATCAAAATCGTTATCCGGGTCCATCACCATGCTGATCTGCAGCTTCGAGGCATAATCAGGGGCAATTTCTCTTATGCGGTTGATCCGCTCCGCCACCTTATCAAAGGTCCCCGACCCGTCGGCAAAAACGCGGTTTCTGTCATTTATCTCCTTTGGGCCGTCGAGGCTTATCATCAGGGATATTTCATGTTCCTGAAAAAAGAGTATCATCTCATCGTCGAGCAGGGTGCCGTTTGATGTTATGCTATATGTTATCTTTTTTCCTTCAAAGTGATCCAAACTATAGCGTACTATTTTTTTCAGCAATTCAAATTCCATAAGCGGCTCGCCCCCATAAAAACCGATGTTGACGCTTGGGCTGTCCACAGAGTGTTCTCTGAGGAAATCAACCGCTTTTTTGGCTGTTTTCCAAGTCATGCGAACCGCTGTATGCGTCCGCTGCCGCGAGCTGTGTTCCTCGGAGTAGATGCAGTACTTGCAGCGGAAATTACAGTTCTGGGTTAACTGCAAAGTTATCTTGGAGAGCTTGCGTTCAAGAAAAACTTGAAGATGATCGGTGTAAATATGCCTGACATCTTTAACGGCGCTGACGGTTGAAAGATAACCTTGCTCTTTAAGCTGTCTAACTTGTGCCGGTTCGGAGTGCTGTTGGTTGTTTAAGTCGAACAACTCCCTCAAATAATGATACGAGTCATAATCTATCGGTATAATTTCATTTTTGTTAACATCAAACAGATAATAACTGTTTGGCGTCCGAAAAAGTTCAATTATTGGCTTATCCATATTTTCACATCCCTTATCACATATTTTGCTGCGCGGCGTTTTCAAAAGGCGGTTGTCTTTTATCGCGTTCGGTTAAGCGTTCAAGGTAAGGAAAGTTAATTTATTAAACTTAATTCATATTTACATAGGAATGCCAAGTATTCCTACAATGCTTAACTAAATACGCTGCAAACCAAACTGATTTTTACTAATACTAAATTCTGAAACAAAACTATGCATGCTGCATATTGTTAAGAAACAAGCAACCCGCATCACCCCCTGAAATGATAGACCATTACCTTTTATTATACTGCATAATTCCTCATCACCGTATCACAAAGAACATAACTATATTACCATAAATTTGTAGTAGGCACAACCTAGATTGTATAATTTTGCCGCCGTTTTTTTTAATTTATAGCTTTTAATAGTCGTTCATTACGCTTCTTGTGGATTTCTTTATTCAATAATGCAATCTTGATGTACGTGAAAGTTCAGTCGTAGGCTTTTAAGGCAAATAAAAAAGCGGCTGCGCCGCTTTTTTTAAAACCTTACAAGAAAAGGTATTGTTATTGTTTGGGTTCTCCCATAAGCTTCTCCGCGGCCGCGAGGCATAACGCCGAACAAAGCGCCTCCATCGCCGCGCTAAGTTCGTCTAGCGGAGGGAAGCTGGGGGCGATGCGCAGGTTGGAATCCTCCGGATCCCGCCCGTAAGGGTACGTTGCCCCGGCATTGGTAAGCGTAACGCCAGCTTCCGCGCAGAGCCGATGCGTTCGCCGCGCGCATCCGGGAAGGGTATAGAGGCTCACAAAATACCCGCCTGCCGGACGGTGATAGGAGCCGATTCCATAGGGGAGTATGTATTTATCCAGCATATCGCAAACCAGGTCGAATTTGGGCCTCAATATGGCGGCATGTTTTTGCATGTGTTTGATAACGCCCTCTTTTGAGCCGAAAAACAGCACGTGCCTGAGCTGATTGATCTTATCATAGCTGATGGACTGCACGGACATGAGGTGTTTCATATACTCCATATTTTCCGCGCTGCACGCAAAGCACGATACGCCCGCGCCCGGGAAGGTTATTTTGGATGTGGACGCGAACTCAAACGCCATGTGAGGCCTGCCGGCCATTTTGCATAGCGAGAGGATATCGGGTATGCTATAATATTCGCCGGAGAATTCATGCACGCAGTAGGCATTATCCCACATGATAATAAAATCGGGTGCGGCCGGTTTAAGCGCCGCGATGCGGCCGATGGTTTCATCGGAATAAACAATCCCGTCCGGGTTTGAAAATTTCGGCACGCACCAAATGCCCTTTACATCTGGATCCCTGACAAGCTCCTCTACCATATCCATGTCCGGGCCGGAATTAAGCATTGGCACTGAGATCATTTCCATGCCGAACGAGGCGCATATGGCAAAATGCCTGTCGTATCCAGGCGCGGGGCATATAAATTTAACTTTATTGAGCTTTGACCACGGGGCGCTGCTGTTGAGCAGGCCATGGGTATGCGCTTTTGCGATTATGTCGTACATGAGTGTAAGGCTTGCGTTACCGCCGACAAAAACGTTATCCGCGTCAACACCCAAAAGCTCGGCGAAAAGGCGGCGGCATGCGGGCAGCCCGGCGAGCGTACCATAATTGCGCGCCTCAATGCCGTCGCTGAGGCAATCCTCAGGATTAACCGGAAGATTTAACAAGCCGTTGGATAAATTCAGCTGACTGACGCTCGGCTTGCCTCGAGACATATCGAGCTTCATGTTCTTATCCTTACATGCGAGGTACCAGGCTTTAGCGTTTTCGTAAAAAAGCGTTTGTTCTTCTCTCGTCATTTCGGGCGGAATGTTCATGGGTTTCTCCCTTCAGAGCTTATATTTCGCGAGTTTGTTTACATAGTTTACCTCAAGCATATTGTGCTTGCTATTTAGCGGTAAGTCAATACGTAAAGTAAAGATATATTGCGTGAAGCACAAGCGTTTTATGATATAATGGGTTATTGCGGAGGTGCTGACAAATGGATTTAATACAACGGCTCCGGCAGATGATCGATGAAAGCGGGCGCATCGTTTTTTTAGGCGGCGCGGGCGTATCCACTGAGAGCGGAGTACCCGATTTCAGAAGCGAGAACGGCGTTTTCGCCGCTTTGACCAAGTACGGCTATCCGCCGGAGATTTTATTGAGCCGCAGCTTTTTTCTAAGCCATACGGATCTGTTTTTTCGTTATTATAAAGAGGCTTTTCTCTCGGTAAACGCTGAGCCTAACGACGCGCATAGGGCGCTGGCCTCGCTTGAGAAAAGAGGAAAGCTTACCGCAGTAATAACGCAAAATGTAGACGGGCTTCATCAATCGGCCGGAAGCGGGCGGGTGCTTGAGCTGCATGGTTCGGTAGAACGGAATTTCTGCGTATCCTGCGGCAGATTATACGGCAAAGAGCATATGATAAAATCGGAGGGGGTACCTAAGTGCGGGTGCGGCGCCATAATTAAGCCGGACGTTGTTCTCTATGAGGAAGGATTGGACACGGATGTGTTGAACGTGGCGATAACCCATATCACGCGCGCGGATATGCTGATTGTGGGAGGGACTTCCCTTACGGTGTATCCAGCGGCCGGCCTTGTGGATTATTATCGGGGAAGCCGCCTTGCGCTCATCAATATGGGTGAAACGGCGCGCGACTTGAATGCGGATATAGTTATCCGTGAACCCATTGGCCGAACGCTCTATAAAGCGGTTCTTGAGGTATAGTACTATGACAAAACTTCTTTTCAAGCTCTTTATTAAAAGACCTGAAAGCACAAAGGATCCACAGGTGCGGGAGGCTTACGGCATTTTAGCCGGATGCGTCGGCATCGTGGTAAACCTCGTGCTGTGCGCGGCGAAGTTCATGATGGGCTTGTTCACCGGCAGTATCGCCATTCAGGCGGACGCGGTCAACAACCTTTCGGACGTCGGCTCGTCAACCGTTACGCTTATCGGCTTTAAAGCGGCCGGAAAGCCCGCGGACAGGGAGCACCCGTTCGGCCATGCCAGAATGGAGTATATCAGCGCGCTTATCATCGCCTTTTTAATTCTGCTTGTCGGTGTTGAGCTAGGCCGCGGCGCGATAGAAAAGATATTGAACCCAACGCCCGTAAATTTCAGCGTATCCGCAATGGTAGTTCTGGCCGTTTCAATCTTCGCCAAGCTATGGCTGGGTCTTTTTAACCGAAGCGTGGCCAAGCGCATCGATTCCGGCGCGATGGAAGCCGCGTTTATGGACAGCCTGTGCGATATGATTTCTACCGGAGCCATACTGGTTTCCACAGTTATCGGCTATTTTACGCGGTTAAATCTGGATGGGTATATCGGCGTGCTGGTAGCCTGCTTCGTCCTATACGCGGGCGTAAAAATCGTTAAGGACGCAATCAGCCCGCTGATGGGCGAAGCGCCCAGCGTGGAAACCGTGCAAGAGCTGACTCAACAGATATTAGCCTATGAAGGGATAAACGGCATCCACGACATGGTCATACATAATTACGGGCCGGGCCGCCGAATCGCTACGCTTCACGCGGAGGTTGACGCGCGTGCGGATATACTTGAAACGCATGAAATCATCGACCATATCGAAAAAGAGGTGGGGGAGCGGATGAACATGCTCATTACCATCCACCTGGATCCTATCCAGACCGACGATGAGCTTGCAAATACCGCCAGGGAGCATATCGCCGATATAATCGCCGAAACGGACGGCCGCCTGCGGTTTCATGATTTCCGCGTTGTGCGCAGCATTCGGCTGAACCTGTTTTTTGATCTCGTGGTGCCGCCGGAGATGTCCCGGGAAGATATAAACGCGATTCAGGCGCGCATATGCCAAGCCGCTGAAAGCCGGGATCACCGGTATCTTTGCGTTATCACAATCGACAGGGATTTTCTTGGATGCTGACAATAGCGGATACTAAAGATTACATGGGGGGTTATACTGATGTGGGGTGAGTTTAAAAAGTTCGCGTTTAAAGGTAACGTGATGGATATGGCTGTGGGCGTTATGATTGGCGGCGCTTTTGGGAAAATCGTATCGTCGCTCGTTGCGGATTTGTTTATGCCGCTCATTGGGCTTCTTACCAACGGCCTTGATTTTACCGCGCTGTTTATTCCGCTCGACGGTAATTCCTACGCGTCCATTGAAGCGGCAAAAGAAGCGAACGCGGCCGTATTCGCTTACGGCTCTTTTATATCAACCATAATCGACTTTATTCTCATTGCGGTCTGTGTGTTTATATTTGTTAAACTGATTAATAAGCTTAAACGAGCGCCTGCTCAGGAGCCGGCCGCGAAAGAAGCGCGGCTTTGCCCGTACTGCAAAAGCGAAATTCATGATGAAGCCACGCGCTGCCCGCGCTGTACCGCTGAACTGGATAATATGTCTTATACCGACGCTGGTATGCCGGATGACGAGCATTGAGTACAAAATACTGGCGGCATTGTCTTTTCAGGGAAAAAGGACGGGCATACGCCAATATAATATAGATGGGTTAATAAAGAATACTTGTATTCATAACCTTGCCCGCTTGACAGGATATAGCGTGTCCCATTAGAATAAATGCGGATTTTGGCCGCTTGCGGCTGGAAGGAGATAAGTATGCAGGCAGTTGAGCCTATTATAATAACCGCTGTAGAATCGCCGGCTATGCGTTCGCAGATCCCCGCCCCCTATCACACTGTCGGAGGGCGGGAAATGTACGTTTGGGCGTTTCTTGCAGCAGCGGGCGTCGGCGGTTCGGTACGAGTGGTTGTAAGCGACGGGAAACATGAGGCTAGTAATACATTCCTGCGCGCGGAGGATAGGGTTTCGGCCTGCGGGAAGGAAGACGAAATATCATGCTTGAGATTCGCGTTGAGCGGTGCTGATGAACAGGATGTTTTGCCTGTTCTTGCTGTGCGCGCAAACGCGCCTCTTATTACGAAAAACGATTTGTTAAAGTTTATCGACGCTGCCGCGGGGTGCGACTGCGCGGTTCTATCAAACGGGGGAGGGGAGAGGTGCGCATTCTATTTTGCGCGTCAGGCGCTAAGCTTACCCGGCGCGCCGCTTTCCGGGACTTTGGATGTATATGCTTCGTGGCTAAGCGGCGGCGGAAAAACCGTTCGTGAGCTCGCGGGCGACAGAGTTTCCTGCATGGTCGTGACCGACAGGGTTGCGCTTTTTAGAGCGGAGACGGCTATGCGCGAAAGGATTAACGTACGCCATATGCTTAACGGCGTCACTTTTATAGATCCCAACGCGGTTTATATCGGCGCCGAAGTATCCATTGGCTGCGATACCGTCATATATCCCGGTTCGGTTATAGGTGGCAACACGATTATCGAAGAAGGATGCACGCTCGTCGGCGACTGCCATATAATAGATTCTCAAATCGGCATGCGCTGCCGCCTGCACTCGGTATCCGCCAACGGCGCAACAGTTGAAAGCGGCGCGGTTATCGGCCCCTTCGTCAACCTTCGCCCCGGCACGCGAATCGGGCGCGACTGCCGAATCGGCGATTTTGTGGAGGTAAAAAACTCCGTTATCGGTCAAGGTACAAAGATATCGCATTTAAGCTATGTGGGCGACGCGGATATCGGAGAACGCGTGAATTTTGGGTGCGGCACGGTTGTGGTTAACTACGACGGTTTCAAAAAACACCGCGCTACGGTTGGCGATGATGTTTTCCTCGGCTGCCAGACCAAGCTGATATCCCCGGTAAAAATCGGAGATGGAGCGTATACCGCCGCCGGATCCGCGATTACGGACGACGTACCTGCCGGCGCGCTCGCCATTGCGCGATCCAAGCAGGTGAATAAAGAGGGGTGGGCGGACAGGAACCGCCTGAACCATGAACGGAATGAGGTTTAACGTTGTTAAAGGATATCGACGGCGTACAAATCAATATAGAACGCGTTGGTTCCGGGAAACCCGTACTGCTGCTGCACGGCTGGGGAGCTTCCATGGAGGCCATGCGCCCGGTTGCCGACTATATTAAGCGGATAGGGCGCGAGGCGGTTTTAATTGATTTCCCTGGCTTCGGGCTGAGCCCCGCCCCGAGTGAACCTTGGGGAGTGCCGGAGTACGCGGCCCTCACGCGCAGGGTTATTGAGGCGGAAGTTTTACGGGGGTGCGATTTAATCTGCCATTCGTTCGGCGGACGCGTTACTATTTTACTCGCCTCTGAGGATCCCGGGCTGTTCGGCAAGCTGGTTTTGACGGACGCGGCGGGCATCCGCCCGAAACGAACGCTCAAATACCACATACGAACCCGCTGCTATAAGCTGGCTAAACGGATAGCGTCATGCGGTTTTCTCAACAGCTTTCTCCATATTGAGGAGCGCATAAAAAATGCGGGCTCCGCGGATTACCGCGAGCTATCCGGCGTTATGAGGTCAAGCTTTGTAAAGGTGGTTAACCTTGATTTGACCGACAGGCTTGCCAAGATACAAAACGAAACCCTGCTGGTTTGGGGCGACGAGGATAAGGATACCCCGCTGTATATGGGCCGAATCATGAAAGACCGGATTCCAAACGCGGGCCTTGCTGTGATAAACGGGGCGGGCCATTACAGCTATTTGGACGATTTTCCGCGCTTTTGCGCAATGCTCAGCGTTCTGCTGGGAGATTGAGAGGTGGTTTCATGGATTGGATGGTAATTGTTCCAGCGCTTGTTAACGCAATCGCGGTCATTTTGGCCTCATTGTTTTATATACATATGCTTCAGTTGGAAAGCTATCAGGGAAGAATGTACGCGAAATGGGTTTACAGACATATATACAAGCCCTTTCCTTTCTATTTTATCGGCGCGTTAGCCGGCGGCGCTCTCATGGCCGCGTTCGGTCCGGCGATTGCTTGGCTTCCAGATATGACTGCGTTTTGCGGCCTTTTCGCTTTTTTTTACCTGAGCAGAAAAACGCCGTCCAAAAAGCCGCTGGCTTATACGGGGCGTATCAAGCGCCTGATTAGCGCGCTTGCGGTTCTTGTAGCGGGCGTGTTCTCTTTGAGCTTATTAACGGGCTGTGCATGGATAAGGCTGATACCCGGCGCGCTCCTTCCGGTAACCGTATTTATTGCATACGCGCTGACCTATCCGATTGAAGAGGGCGTGAAGAAGTGGTATTTTAACGACGCCAGAAAAAAGATTAACCGCCTGCAAAAGCTCTCCGTCGTCGGGCTTACGGGCAGCTTTGGGAAAACAAGCACGAAATTTTTTCTCGGTACGATATTAAGCGAAATATACAACGTTTTGGTAACGCCCGCGAGCTATAATACGCCTATGGGTATTACAAAGGTAATAAGGGGCTCTTTAAATGAAAGCCATGATGTTTTCGTGGCGGAAATGGGCGCGCGCTATGTAGGGGATATCGAGGAGCTTTGCCGCCTTACATCTCCCCAAATCGGCATTATAACCTCTGTCGGCAAACAGCACCTTGAGACATTTGGTTCGTACTCGAACATCATACGGACGAAAGGCGAGCTTTTAGACGCGCTTCCCGCCTCGGGCGCAGCCTTTGCCAACGGCGATAACCCGGATTGCGTAGACATGCTCAATGCTGCCAAGCACGTAAAAAACCGGTTTTTATTCGGTATACACGGGAACAACCTGTATATGCGCGCGCAGGATATCGCGGTGGGCGAGTGGGGGAGCAGCTTTACGCTTTTAGCGCAAAACGGCGAAACGGCAAAGTGTAAAACACAGCTTCTTGGCGAACACAACATTCTAAATATCACCGGCGCCGCCGCGTGCGCGTACTATATGGGCATGCCGATTGAACAAATATCGGCGGGGATAAAAAAGCTCAAACCCGTTGAACACAGGCTTGAGCTCATACCGGGTCCCGTGACGGTCATCGACGATACGTTTAACGCGAATCCGGCAGGAGTAAAGGCCGCGGTGGATGTGCTCAAAGAGTTCCACGGCCGCCGGATTATCGTGACCCCCGGCATGGTTGAGCTCGGCGAGGAAGAGGACGCGCTAAACGAAGAGTTCGGCAGGAAAATGGCTTCCGGCGCAGATATTGTGATTCTCGTTGGCAAGCGCCATGCGGACCCGATGGAAAAGGGGCTTAAGGCGGAAGGTTTTCCGGGGGAATGCATCGTTCGTACGGATAATTTGGATCAGGCTACAGCCAAGCTCCCGCTGTACGCGCCGCCCGGGAGCGTGGTATTGTTCATAAACGATCTGCCGGACAATTATAATGAATAGGTATTTAGGAGGTCGATTAAATGATAGATTTAGCGGTAATTTTCGGAAGCCGGGCCGCCGAACACGACGTATCGATTATCACGGGCTTGCAGGCGCTTGAAAACGCCGACAAAAGCAGATTTAACGCGTTTCCGGTATATATTTCGCAATCCGGGGAGTGGTTTATCGGAGAGCCGCTAAAAGAAATAAAAACCTACCGCGACTTTAACCCGAACGTGAAGGGGATACAAAAAGTAATTTTACCGCCCGTTCCCGGTTCAGGCGGGCTTTATGCGTGCGGCGGCGGCCTATTCGGGGCCAAGTATGTGAAGGTTCAAAATATTGACTGCGCTTTTTTAGCCCTGCATGGCATGCACGGGGAGGACGGCACCATTCAAGGCCTGATGGAGCTGGCGGATATACCTTACACGGGCAGCGGGGTTATCGGTTCCGCGGTGAGCATGGATAAGGTGCTTATGAAAGCCGTTTTTCAAAGCATGGGGCTCCCCGTGCTTGAAGGCGTTTGGTTTTACCGCGCAAGATGGCAACGAGAGCAGGACGTTATTGTTGAAGAAGCGGAAAAGCTTTCGTATCCGCTGTTCATCAAACCTGCCAACCTTGGATCATCCATCGGCATCGCAAAGGCGGTTGACAGGGATACGCTCATAAGCGCGGTCGAAACCGCCTTGGCCTTTGACAAAAAAGTTCTTATTGAAAAGGGATTGGATAAACCCGTTGAGGTCAATTGCGCTTGCCTTGGCTTTGAGGACGACGTAACCGTATCCCTCTGCGAACAGCCGCAAAGCTGGGCGGATTATCTCTCGTTTGAGGATAAATACATGCGAGGCTCCGGTAAAGGCGGCATGGGTGGGATGAAAGGGCTTTCCCGCAAAATACCCGCGCCTGTCGGAGATGAATTAACAGAAACGATTAAGAACTACACGTCGCGTATTTTCCGCGCGCTCGAATGCAGGGGCGTTGTCCGCGTGGATTATATGATAGACAGCGCGGACGGCCGCCTGTATGTAAATGAAATCAACAGCATACCAGGCTCGATGGCTTTCTACCTGTTTGAGCCCTTGGGCATTACTTTCCGGCAATTGGTGGGCCGGCTTGTTGAAGCCGCATATGAAGCGGCCGAACAAAAGCGCGCGTCCACTTTTGCACATAACTCCGCTATCCTTGAAAGGGCGGAGAGAAGTACTAAAATTTATAAGAAGTAAAGGAGACACCTACCATGTCCAAGATCCCAATGAAGACCCCGCTGGTCGAGATGGATGGCGACGAAATGACCCGCATCATTTGGAAAATGGTGAAAGATCATCTGATTGAGCCCTATGTGGAGCTTCAAACGGAATATTATGATCTCGGATTGAAGAACCGCGACGCTACGGACGATCAAATAACCGTAGACGCGGCTGAAGCCGTCAAAAAATACGGCGTTGGCGTAAAGTGCGCAACCATCACGCCTAATGCCCAGCGTGTAAAGGAATATGACCTCAAGCGCATGTACAAGAGCCCGAACGGGACAATCCGCGCGATTTTGGATGGAACCGTTTTCCGCACGCCGATAACGCTCAACTGCCTCAAGCCCTCCGTTAGCTCATGGCGCAAACCCATAACCATTGCGCGTCACGCGTACGGCGATATCTATAAGTGCTCTGAATTCCGCGTACCCGCCCCGGGCAAGGCTGAAATCAAGTTCACCGATGAAACCGGCAACGAGCTGTTCCATGAGACGGTGTTCGATTTCAAATGCCCCGGCGTATTGATGGGTATGTACAATAAGGACGATTCTATCGAGAGCTTTGCCCGCGCGTGCTTCGAGTACGCCCTTTCGACCAAACAGGATCTTTGGTTCTCCACCAAGGATACCATCTCTAAAAAATACGATCATACGTTTAAAGATATATTCCAGGGTATCTTTGACGCGGAGTATAAGGATAGTTTTGAAAAGGAAGGCATCACCTATTTCTACACGCTCATAGACGACGCCGTGGCGCGCGTTATCCGCTCCGAGGGCGGCTTTATCTGGGCGTGCAAGAATTATGACGGCGACGTGATGAGCGATATGGTTGCGACGGCTTTCGGATCGCTTGCTATGATGACCAGCGTATTGGTTTCACCCAACGGTTATTTTGAGTATGAAGCGGCGCACGGCACTGTAACCCGCCACTATTACAAGCATCTGGAGGGCGAAAGCACATCCACCAACTCCATGGCTACCCTTTTCGCTTGGACGGGCGCGTTAAAGAAGCGCGGTGAGATGGATGGCATATTGGAGCTTGAGCGCTTTGGTGAGAAGCTGGAGAAAGCCGCGCTTAGCACAATCGAAAGCGGCTATATGACTAAGGATTTGGCTCCTCTTTGCGACCTGCCCGACAAAACGGTTCTGAGTACGGAGGATTTCATACTCAAGGTAAAGGAAACGCTTGACGCTGCGATGTAGTGAACATATTATCGTTGAACCGGGGGGCGGCGTTGACCGGCCTCCCGGCCGCTACATAAAGCTTAACCTCCGCGTTGTTGCGTGGTTTTTGAATTAAATAATATTGGATAGGAGCGGGTGATTGATGACATTGAATGAACAGTGGCGGGAGCTTGCCGGGCAGGAGCGTAATAAAGCCGAGCACGATCAGTTTTGGAACGCTTATTTCGAGTTGGAAACGGAGAACTATAAAAAGATCCTCAGCCGACATGAAAAGCCGTACGCAGGAACACTAAGTGAGCTGGCCGTTGAGTTCGGAATGGATAATGTTACTTTTTTGGGCTTTCTCGACGGGATCAATACGAGCCTGACGGAAGCGCTTGAGCTGAATGAGCTTGAATCCGGCAGCCAATTGGAACTGAGCGTGGATTTTGAAAAACTGTATACCAATATGCTGGACGCCAAGGCGCAATGGCTGTATACATTGCCTGAGTGGGAAAACATACTGAGCGAACAAAAACGGCGCGAGCTGACGCAGGCTTTCAGGGCGTCAAAAGTTTTTGTGCGCGACGGCGCAAAGGTTGGCAGGAACGACCCGTGCCCGTGCGGGAGCGGAAAAAAATATAAAAACTGCTGCCAAAAAAATAACTAAACCTCAAAACACGAGGCTGAGCGTTTGAGGTATAAAACATCCCGGCACAGGAATAAAAGCCAATGCTCGGGGGTTTTTATTCTTTTCGTTAATCGCTCAGCGAAAAAGCTAGAGCTTCAAACAGCAAATTTAAAAAACGGTTAGGGAGCAAGCCATAGTTATGATTAAAGCAATGTTCCTATTTGCGTTATGTATGTAAATAGAGGATGTTTTTACCATTCTTCATGGCTTATACAGCGCCCTGTTCATACACACTGCTCTGACGCGTTATCCGCCTGCTTGCGCACAAGTATTATGCGCAGCATGAAATCTTTGTCCCTTCGCCATTGAGATGCGCTGGATAATATGATAGAATAACTACCAAATATATAAATAATTTGAAGGTGCGCTTTGATTGTATTAGGTATTGATCCCGGTTATGCAATATTGGGATATGGAATTATAGAGGTTGACGGAACGCGTAACAGGGCCATAGACTATGGGGTTATTGAGACAACGGCCAAGCTTCCGTTTCCCGAGAGGTTGGAGAAGCTGTACCTAGGCATGCGGCAGCTGATAGAAGCTTATCATCCCGAGCATATCGCATTTGAGGAGCTTTTTTTCTGCCGAAACGTAACAACCGCGCTTCAGGTTGGCGCGGGCCGCGGCGTAGCGCTGCTTGCCGCGCAGCAATCCGGGCTGCCCCTTTACGAATACACGCCCATGCAGATCAAGCAGGCCGTCACAGGAAACGGGCACGCAGACAAAGGGCAGATACAACATATGGTGAGGGCGCTGCTCCAGCTAAGTAGCCTGCCTAAACCGGACGACGCGGCGGACGCGCTTGGTGCCGCGATTTGCCATGCGAACACCATGGGACCGGCCGCTGAGGAATACCGGATAAGATAAACGGGGAGGAACGGCATTGTACGCGTATATTGAGGGTACCGTTGATGAAATTGGGGCCGATCGCGCAATAATCGATGCGGGCGGCGTAGGATATGAGCTTTTGTGCAGCTCGGCCACGCTAAGGCAGCTTGTTCAGGGAAAGAACGCGAGGCTGATAACGCACTTTCATTTAGGTCAGGATATTATGGCCCTATATGGATTTTGGACTGTAAACGAGCGCGATATGTTCCGGCGTTTAATCTCCGTTACGCGCGTGGGGCCAAAGCTAGCTTTATCGGTTCTATCCCATCTGTCCGTCGGCGATATCGCCGCCGCTATCCTAACTGAAAACGCGGCCGCGTTTGACCGGGTTCCGGGGATGGGCCGTAAGAGCGCGGCGCGGGTATTGCTTGAGCTAAAGGAGAAGGTCGGGGAAAACGAGCTTCCGGGGATTATGGCTGCGCAGCCGGAAAACGGGATTGCTGCCGACATTCGTACGGAAGCTGTCGCCGCGCTTGTTTCGCTTGGGTACGACGGCGTAAGCGCGGGCCGCGCGGTTGCCGCGGTTACCGCCTGTGAAAGGGTTGAGGATATGATAACGCTGGCGCTTAAAGAGATATCCAAGAGGTAATATATGGAGCAGGACAGGTTAATCACCTCTTCCCTGATGAACGGGGACGAGCAAATTGAATATAGCCTGAGGCCAAGGTTTCTTAACGAGTATATTGGTCAGGATATGGTCAAGGAGCATATGCGCATCTATATCCAGGCGGCTAAGCACCGGGGGGAACCGCTGGATCATTCCCTGCTGTACGGGCCTCCGGGCCTGGGGAAAACCACGCTGGCCGCAATAGTCGCCAACGAAATGGGCGGTAACCTGCGCATAACTTCCGGCCCGGCCATTACGCACGCGGGCGACCTTGCCGCTATATTAACCAACCTCGCTCCGGGCGACGTTCTATTTATTGATGAAATCCATCGTTTAAACGCCAATGTGGAGGAAGTGCTTTATCCCGCTATGGAGGATTTTGCGCTGGATATCATCATTGGCAAGGGACCATCGGCACGTTCAATACGGCTGGATCTTCCGCGTTTTACGCTTATTGGCGCGACCACGCGCATGGGTCTTTTAACGTCGCCCCTTCGCGACAGGTTCGGGATAAAAGAACAGCTGGAGATGTACAATCCCGCCGCGTTAAAGGATATTATCGTGCGCAGCGCGGATATTCTGGATATTGAGATAGACGAATGCGGCGCGCTTGAAATCGCGTCGCGCGCCAGAGGCACGCCGCGGATAGCCAACCGCTTGCTCAAGCGCGTCAGGGATTACGCACAGGTGCGCGGTAGCGGCGTTATTGACGCGGAAAACGCCAAAGCTGGGCTTGATATGCTGGCTGTTGACCGGCTCGGGCTTGACGCTGTTGACCGGCGGATTTTATTAACCATGATCGACAAGTTCGCGGGTCGTGCTGTTGGCCTTGATACGCTGGCTGCGGCTACCGGTGAGGACGCCTCAACAATTGAGGATGTTTACGAACCGTATTTGCTTCAGCTTGGGTTTATCGCCAGAACGCCGCGAGGGCGGATTGTGATGCCGGCAGGCTACTCGCATATGGGTTATGCGCCGCCGGACGGCCCGTATCAGGAGAAAATGAGTTTAGAATAAAAAAACAGGAGGTCCTTTACCATGAGCAAAAAGTTGCGCGAACTGGAAGCGAATCTGGGGCAGAAAGACCGCGAAATAGAGATATTGACTAGGCGCATACAAGAGCTATCCAATGCGGTGAACGCTTCAAAGGAAAAGGAAACGGCTATTGTGGGCGCTCTGATGGAAGCGAAGGCAACCGCCGAACGCATTATATCCAATGCTAACCATCAGGCGGGAAATGTCGTTCAGGAAGCCGACGCAATACGTAAAAACGCGGATGAACTTGCCGATAAGACTATACGAAGCGCGAGAGAGGAAGCCGAAAAGATTATTGAAGAATCCAACGGACAAGCTGCTGTTATTATTGAAAAGGCTCATGCGGAGGCGAAAAGAAGGCTAGAGCAGGCGGAATACTCCGCTTCTGAATACACGGCTGCACTTGACAGGCTAAACGGAAAGCTCGCCCAAACAGCAGGCGCGGCAAGAAAATACGCCGAGGAGTTTGCCGAGATGGTATCGCTTCTCACCCACGAGGGCGATAAGGAGCTGGCACAAGAGTGTAAAGGCCTTCCCGGGCTGCTCGAAAGCAGCGACGAAAAGCAAAGCCTGCCCGAGCAGTATCAAAACCCCGCTGATCTGATGCGCAGCATCTATATGCTTCAGGGCAGGGAAACCCCGCGTCCGCAGGAGGATTTTCAGGACGAAGCCGCTAAGCCTCTCAACGCTCAGGAGGATACGAATAGAGCCCCTGAGGACGATAAGGTTTGGACGGTTGACGAGGTGGTCGCCTCGCCCGCAACGGATAACGCCGCGAAAGACGCGGAGCTGGACGATGAGCTTAACGCACTTATTGAGGATGTGCTTAACGAGGATTGACACGGTATTTAGGGGTATGCTATAATGACCCGTCTTTAAAGGCTTTGAAGGGAACCATATTCGATGGCGTAATGGAAGAGAGCGTTTATTTTGGTGAGAAAACGCATTATGCCCGGATTACCCATTCCCCGAGCCGCCGGTAGGAAATGCCCGGCCGCATGGTGAGCGTTAGCGCCGCGCGAGAACAAAGTAAGGTGGTACCGCGTGTTGATTCCCGCCCTTATATGATATTAGGGCGGTTTTTTTAATGAATAAACTTGGAGGTATGGAGAGATGGCCAAAAAAAACAACGAGGCGTTCGTTCAGCATATCGCCTCAAGAAAAGATGATTTTCCCCAATGGTATACGGATGTAATCCTTAAAACCGGTATGGTTGATTATTCCGATGTACGCGGGTGTATGGTAATCAAGCCGTACGGATACGAGGTATGGGAATTGATACAGCATGAGATGGACGCTAGGTTTAAAGCTACCGGCCATAAAAACGCTTATTTTCCGCTGTTTATACCTGAAAGCCTGTTGAAAAAAGAGGCTGAACACGTTGAAGGCTTTGCGCCCGAGGTGGCCTGGGTAACGCATGGCGGATCGGAAGAGCTTCCTGAGAGGCTATGCGTGCGCCCCACAAGCGAAACGATCATCTGTTCCATGTATGCGCGTTGGATACAATCCTATCGGGATCTTCCCATTTTAATCAATCAGTGGGCGAACGTGGTTCGGTGGGAGAAAAGCACGCGCCCTTTTCTGCGCACAAGCGAGTTTTTATGGCAGGAAGGGCATACCGCCCATGCCACGTTTGAAGAGGCGCAGGAAGAGACGATGAAAATGCTGGAGGTATACAGGGAGTTTTGTCAAAACGTCCTGGCCATACCGGTGCTCGCGGGGCGTAAAAGCGATAAGGAAAAGTTTGCCGGGGCCTATGAAACCTATACCATCGAGGCGTTAATGCAGGATGGAAAGGCGCTTCAAATGGGAACAAGCCATAATCTCGCGGATCATTTTGCAAAGGCGTATGACATTACCTATCTTGACAGGGACGGCCAGCTAAAATACTGCCACACTTCTTCTTGGGGAACAAGCACAAGGTTGATCGGCGGGCTGATTATGGTTCACGGGGACGACAGAGGGCTTGTTCTGCCGCCACGTGTTGCGCCTGTGCAAGTTGCGGTGCTGCCCATCGCCATGCATAAAACAGGCGTGCTCGAAAAGGCGCAGGAGTTAAGCGGCGCTCTCAAGGCCGCTGGAATTCGCGTTGAAGTGGATACCCGCGACCAAAGCGCCGGATGGAAGTTCAACGAATGGGAGATGAAGGGCGTCCCCCTGCGCCTTGAGGTCGGGCCTAAGGATATTGAAAACAATCAGGTTGTTTTAGTCCGCCGTGATAATCTGGAAAAGCTATTTGTCCCAATGGAGGGCTTGGCCGAGACGATTACAGATTTGCTTGACGCGGTCCACCAGGGGCTTTTGGACAAGGCGTTAGCCATGCGTGAGGCTCATACTGTGGACGCGTGTGACTTTAACGTATTTGCCGAGGGCGTGAAGAACGGGTTTGTGCGCGCGTATTGGTGCGGCGAACGCGCATGCGAGGATGAAATCAAGGCAAAAACGAGCGCAACGTCACGGTGCGAACCGCTTGGCTGCGATAACGGGCCTCTAAGCGGCGCGCGCTGCGTGCATTGCGGAAGACCCGCCCAGAAAAGAATGTATTTCGCTAAAGCGTATTAGGCGTAACAGGGGGCTGCCTCAGTTTTCTTGCTGAATCAGCCCCCTCAGTATGACTAGATCTGTATGAAATCAACCCGTATTTCGTTGTTCAATTAAGCTTTTCAGCTTCATTTACAAAAGCCCGGTTCTTCAATTATAATTATAGGGTTAATGCATTTTCAGCGCTTTAGCATGCGTTTGAAATGGAGAATACCGATTTGAAAGATAAGCGTTTATACCGCAATGCGACCGGAGCATACCTCCTCGATCGCATTACAAAACGCAATAGGTGGAAATAGCTATGTTGCTGGTTCAGGTAAACCAAATAAAGAAATCGTTTGTGGACAGCCTTTTGTTTGAGGATGTTTCTTTTGAGATAAGGGATAAAGACCGGATAGGCCTAGTTGGCGTGAACGGCAGCGGAAAAACTACGCTGTTCAAAATGATCACCGGACTTGAGCGGCCCGACGAGGGCGCCGTATACAAAAGCAAAGAAGCGGCTGTATCCACTATGGATCAGGCGCTTGATAATAGCAGCCTTTCCCTGTTTGACTATACGCTCTATATCTTCAGGCGCCTTATCGATATCGAAAGGGAGCTGGATGAAGTAAGCCTAAAAATTGAACAGAATTCCGGCGACATTGAATCGCTCATCCAGCGCCAGCATGCTTTGAACTCCCAATATGAGCTTATGGGCGGTTTTACGTACCGCAGCCGCACACGCTCCACGCTTAAGGGTTTGGGCTTTAAAGATGAAGAATTCGGCCAGGGGATCAATACGATGAGCGGCGGGCAGCGCAACAAAGCGCAGCTTGCTAAAGTATTGCTTTCCGGCGCGAACCTTTTGCTGCTCGACGAGCCTACGAATCATCTTGATATCGAAAGCACGCAATGGCTGGAAGAGTTTTTGTGCGGATACGCCGGGGCGTACGTTGTGATATCCCACGACCGGTATTTTCTAGATAAGGTAACGAACCGTACGCTGGAGCTTAAAAACAACAAGCTATTCGTTACCGACGGCAATTACTCCGCGCATGTAAACCACATGAGCACTCAGAATGAAATATTGCTGCGCCATTATAGAAACACGCAAAGAGAGATACGTCGCATACAGGGCATCGTGGAACAACAGAAGCGCTGGGGACAGGAGCGTAATTTTGTAACCGCCGCATCGAAAATGAAGCAGATTGAACGGCTCCGCAAGACGCTGATTGAGCCGGAGCGCGATGAAAAAAGCGTGCGCTTCCGCTTTCAGGTTCCGCAGGGCGGGGGAAACGACGTGCTGACGGTTAACGAAGTTGCAAAATCATATGGGAATAAACGGGTGTTCGCCAATGTAAGCCTACATATCCGAAAAGGCGAAAGGGTATTTTTGCTCGGCGCGAACGGATGCGGAAAAACCACGCTGCTTCGCCTTATCATGCGTAAGGAAAACGCGGACGCCGGCGAGGCTATGTTCGGCGCGAAGGTAAAACCCGGTTATTATGATCAAACGATGGCCGCACTCGAACCGGATAATACGGTGCTGGAGGAGATGCACCGTGAATATCCCCTGATGAATTTAACCGAACTTCGCACCGCGCTAGGAGCGTTTCTTTTTCGTGGCGACGATGTACTTAAGGAGGTTGGCTGTTTATCCGGCGGCGAGCGGGCGCGGGTTCAGCTGCTCAAACTCATGCTGTCTGAAACGAACTTCCTGATCCTTGACGAACCGACCAATCATCTTGATATCGCATCGCGCGAAGCGCTTGAAACCGCGCTTGAGGATTATGAGGGGACGATGCTGGTTGTAACGCACGATCGATATCTGGTTAACAGGCTTGCGGACAGAATCCTCTATATGGACTCGAAGGGCATTACTGAATATATTGGCGGCTATGACGACTGCATATCTGAGCGGAGCCGTTTTGAGCAATCGCGGCAAAGCAGCCGGGAGCCTGAAAAGCCGAACCAATATAAAGAACGTAAGGAGTTTCAAAGCGCCGTTAACCAAGTCAAAGGCAGGCTGAAAAGATGCGAGCAGGAGATTACTTGCGCCGAGGAGGAGCTGGCAAATATCGAAAGATTATTGAGCGAACCGGAGAATGCCTCAGATTATGTTAAGGCGGGGGAACTTGCACGCGCGGCGGATAATAAACGAATTGATATTGAAAGGCTGTACGAGAATTGGGCTCAGGCTCAGGAATCGCTTGAGAAAATGGAGAAATCCTTTACTCCGTCGCGTTGACTATAAGGCTTTAAGATGATAAATTAATCAGTATTATGAAAGAGGGGGAGAAACTATGAAAAGGTTGTTTTACCTGATATTGTGCATAGCTTTGTTAACCGGCTGCGCACCGCTTGAAGGCGGGCAAACCACGCCGCAATATCATCCTGACAACGTAGAGGATCCGATGGAAGTTGAAACAATGACCGCCACCATAGAGATGGAGGACGGAGGCGTAATTGTCGCCGAGCTTTACCCCAAAGCCGCCCCGCAATCCGTCTGCAACTTTGTTTACTTGGCGAGGGAAGGGTTTTACGATGGTCTGATATTTCATCGGGTTGTTGAGGGTTTTATGATTCAGGGGGGCGATATTAACGGTACGGGGTCCGGCAGCCCGGGTTATTGCATTAAGGGGGAGTTTTCAGTAAACGGCTTCGAGAACAGCATATCGCATACACGCGGTACGCTATCGTTTGCGCGCCGCGGTGATCCGCTGTATGATTCGGCGGGGAGCCAATTTTTCATTATGCATAAGGACAATAAGGGGCTTGATGGCCTATACGCAGCATTTGGCCGCGTTATTCAAGGTATGGATGTAGTGGATAGAATTGCGGCGGTTAAGACGGAGAGAGAAAGGCCGCTGGAGGATGTGGTCATTAAAAAGGTCACCATAGACGGGCCCGCTCTTCCCGAACCGGAAAAACTGCCCGTGCCGTAACGCTTTATCCCTTATAGCGCAACGGCCTTGACAAGCTGAACCCCGTATGAATTACGCGGGGTTTTTTTCGTAATTTAACTCATTCACAAAAAGAGCGCCTCACATTGTGATTTAAGCAAGGATCACTAATCGCCGTTAAGTCAGAATAATACGCTTATAACATAACATATGGATAAGTACCGGCGGTGCGGATTCTTATCCCAAACAGCGCCAAGCTCAGGATATTAGGGGGTATGGATTAATGGCGCGCAAAAGCCTAAGATTTATAGCGGCGGCCCTGATTATCGCATATCTCGCGTTAATACCAACCTATTTATCGGGGAGGCTTGAGCGCAATTACTACAACGAGTGGATGCAGGGTGAGCAAGAGCCTTTTACCGGCGTAATCACATGCTGGCACATCGTCGGCTTTAAAACCTATGCGGGAAGCTTAAGCTCCTGGCTTGAAAAGCGCGCGGCGAGAGTTGAAAAAAAGCATTTTGGCGTATTTGTTACCATAGAGGCGATGAGTGTTGAAGATTGCATGGAACGCCTGTCAAAAGGGGAACGAGCGGATATTTACTCCTTTCCTTCCGGCTGGTGCGGCGAGGATATGCTGCTGGAGCTGACGGAACAGCCGGAAGCGGTATTTTTAGATGGCATTGAGCGGTCCGGAAAATCAGAGGATAAGCAGTACGCCATACCCTATGTACTCTCTGGATACGCGCTTCTCGTAAACTCGCAGATTGCGCAGGCGCGAAGCGTTGATTCGATTCCCGACGACCCAACTAAGGATGGATGGCTGCTTGACGCGGCGCAAAAGATGACTTTTACCCAAGGCAAAAAGAAAGAACAGGTTTATGGGATTTGCGGCGACCCGGTCATTCTTGCTTCCTTAGGCGTAAAAGCGCAATCGGCGGAGTTTGACGCGTTTAAGGATAAATTGGCGGGGAGCGCAGTGGTAGACGCCCGCGCGGCAGGCGATCTGCTCAGAAAGCTTGAATTGGGACAGGGTTTCGTTTTTCAGTTGTCCACCATAACGAATTATACAGATTTAGTTCAATATATGGGACTTGACAGGCAAATAGAAGAGGGCAAAATCCCATACGCGATGGAGCTGATGCGTCAGGTTGTTGACGAGGGGCCGCAGGAGAATCTTGCCGGGCTCGGCGGTATTCCCGCCATCGTCTTGAATGAAGATCCTTCCTTTACATCGGAGCTTCCCCAGAAGCTATATCAGGCTTTAAAAAAACCGCGCGTGCCGAATACTTTTTCCCTTTACCGAATGAAAGAAAGCCTCCGCCAGGCGGCGGTGGCCGCTGTAAGCGGAGATGAGTCCGGCGTTAGTGAGTTCAACAGGATATTCAAAGAGCTTGTTAACATGCCGTAAATCAAGTAAAATAAGAAGTAGTTCACGGGCTTTCGCCCCTATGGAGATGCGATGATTAGGATTGACAGACTTTGCGAGGAGTTGAAGGGTATTCACATGAGGCTCAATGTGCCTATGAATACCATGACAACGTTTCATATAGGCGGGCCAGCCGCTATTATTGCGGAGCCTTCGAGCCCCGAGGAGCTGCTGAGGGCTCTATGCGCGGCGGATTCGCTCGAGATACCTTGCCATATTATGGGCAACGGCTCCAACACGCTTGTAAGCGATAAGGGCTACCTGGGATTAATTATTCGGGTAGGCGATAGGATGGCCGGTATTTCATGCTCGGGATGTAAGCTTAGGGTAGGCGCGGGGGCTCTTTTGAGTTCTGTGGCTAAGGCTGCATTATCATATGGGCTTATGGGCCTCGAATGGGCTAATGGAATACCTGGCACCATCGGCGGCGCGGCCGCTATGAACGCGGGCGCTTACGGCGGGGAGATGAGCCAGGTTATAACGGAAATTACAGGGCTGAAACAAAGAATGTTAACGCGCGTAAAACCGGTAAAGAGCGATTTTTCATATCGTTCAAGCTCCTTTACGCCCGATGAATGGGTGGTATCGGGTGTGGAGCTCACATTAGAGCGCGACGACGGATTCTGTGCGAGGCGTATGGCCGAATACGCCGTGCGCAGAAGGGAACGTCAGCCGCTGGACAGCCCGAGCGCGGGCAGTATATTTAAACGGCCCAAGGGGTATTATGCGGGCGCGCTCATAGAACAGGCCGGCCTAAAAGGGGCGCGCGTGGGCGGCGCGGAGGTAAGCCAAAAGCACGCGGGCTTTATTATTAATAAAGGCGGGGCGACCTGCGGGGACGTATTAAAATTGATCGAATTAATTCAAAAACGCGTATACGAAAACAGCGGCGTACTTTTAGAAACGGAAGTCAAGGTAATATAAAGGCTGCTGGTAAGGGGGCGAATAATATGTATCTGTTGATTGTAACAGGGCTGTCTGGAGCGGGTAAATCTCAGGCGCTGCGTTACCTGGAAGACTTAGGCTTTTATTGCGTGGATAACCTTCCCGCAGCTATGGTAACCGATTTTGTGAGGATGTGCATTAAAGCCACGCCTTCGGTTGAGCGCGCCGCGCTGGTTATCGACAGCAGAGAAAGCGTTTTTCAGAGCGACATGGAAAACTGCCTCCGCTCACTTGAGGGGCTTGACGTACAGTATGAAATATTGTTTTTAGATTGCCGCGATTTCGTTCTGGAACGCAGGTACAGTGAAACACGGCGCAGACATCCTTTGTCAAATTATATTGACGAAGGGGTCGCCAAAGAGCGCGAGTTATTAAAAACGCTGAGGGAGCGGGCGAATTACATACTGGATACCTCGAACTTAAAACCTATTGCCCTGCACCACGCGCTCAAAAACATCCTTCACGAAAAAGCCAACCGGCCGTTTAATCTGATAGTAGAAAGTTTCGGTTACAAGCGCGGGGTCCCTTTTGAGGCGGATATCGTGCTGGACATGCGTTTTCTTCCTAACCCGTTCTATGAACAAGAGCTTCGTCATCTTTCTGGATTAGATATGCCTGTACGCGACTATGTTGCGATGGATGAGCGTTACATTGAATTTATAGACGGGATTACCATTATGCTGGACAAGCTTATTCCCGCCTTCGCGGAACAGGGAAAGCACCGGCTGATGGTTGCGTTCGGCTGCACGGGCGGGCGCCACCGTTCCGTATGCGCCGCAAACGAGGTCTACGAGCGCCTCAAGTCGCGATACAACGCTTCGATCGTCCACCGTGATTTAAGCGACGAAGGGCTGGATATACGGGGAAGAACCACTGGCGACTAGCATGGAGGTAGGTCCGCTTTGTCATTTTCATCGAACGCAAAGGATGAGCTTGTGAAGATCAGGCTTAAGGGACGGCTTGAGAAGCTTTGTCTGCTTTGCGCGCTGACCAACGCCGCAGGCTCCCTGACCCTCGGGCAGGGCGGACGGCTGGGCGTAAGCTACGTTACGGAAAGCCACAGCGTCGGCAGGCTTGCCGCAAGCACGGCTCAAAGGCTATACCGTGGATTGGAGGCTTCCATCTCGGTAAGAGAAAGGGAGGGCCTTCATGCGCGCTGTACCGTAGTACGAATCAGCGGACCGGATTGCGTAAAGCTAATAAAGGAACTTGGGATTATCAGCGATGGGCCGCAAGGCGCTGTATTCATATCCTCAATACCCGGCCATCTTATAACCGGCGAACTTGGCCGCGTATTTCTTCGCGGCGCTTTTCTAGGAGCCGGTTCAATCAGCGACCCGGTAAAGGTACAGGGCTACCATCTTGAACTAATAGCAAGAAAAGCCGGATACCGGGACGTTTTGTCAGACTTAATTCAAGGAAATGGTTTAGCGGCTAAATCCGTATTTCGCAACGGAAACCACGTCGTTTACATCAAGGATGGGGAGATGATTTCAGATTTCCTCACGCTTATCGGCGCCCAGGGAATGACGCTCGATTTTGAAAATGCGCGCGTGGTAAAAAGCTTTCGTAATAAGCTTAACCGGGCGAATAACTGTGAAAGCGCAAATATGGATAAAACCGCTCGCGCCGCCGTATCGCAGATAGCCGCTATAAGAATTATCCAAAACGCTGTCGGGCTGGAACATCTGCCGCCGGCGCTGCGGGAAATGGCCGAGATTAGGATAAACTATCCGGAGGCGTCGCTGTCCGATATGTCGCGAATAGCCGGTATCGGTAAATCAGGCGTTAATCATCGGCTGCAAAAATTATTGGAGATGGCGCGGCAAATCGAAGTTTGCCGCAAGGGGGATGGATATGTCTGATTTTACGCATTTGCATGTGCATACGCAATTTAGTCTGCTCGACGGAGCGGCGCGCATCAACGACCTTGTCGCGCGGGCCAAAGAGCTGGGAATGAACGCCCTTGCGATAACGGATCACGGAGCGATGTACGGCGTTATTGATTTTTACAAGGCGTGTATGGGCGCGGGGATAAAGCCGATCCTTGGTATGGAAACCTACGTGGCGCCCCGCTCTTTGGAGGATAAGGAGGGTGTGCGCGAGCATGCCCACTTGGTTTTGCTGGCAAAAAACGAGCTTGGCTATAAAAACCTGATGAAGCTGTCTTCAATCGCTTTTATCAAAGGGTTTTATTATAAACCCAGAATCGATTATCATTTGCTGTGCCAATATCACGAGGGCCTAATTTGCCTTTCAGCCTGCCTTGCCGGTGATATACCGAGCCATTTGCTCAACGGTCGGGATGAGGAGGCGTACCGTATAGCGCGTATGCTCAAGAACGTATTCGGCCAGGATTTCTATATTGAATTGCAGAACCACGGGTTGGAGGAGCAGCATAACGTATTGCCAAGGCTTGTAAAGCTTGCCGATGATCTAAACATTAAAACGGTTGCGACAAACGACGTGCATTACGTACGCCAGGAAGACGCTCAGGCGCAGGATGCGTTGTTGTGCATACAAACCAATCGTTTTATGGACGAAGAAAACCGCATGAAAATGGAGACGGAGGAATTCTATTTAAAATCCCATGATGAAATGGCTCAGGCGCTCGGCCATTATCCAGAAGCGCTGGCGGCCACAGCAGAGATATCCGAAAAATGCGACGTTAAAATCAATTTTGGGCAAAGGCATTTGCCGCTCTTCACCGCGCCCGGCGGACTCGGTAACGACGAGTTTTTAACGCGTCTCGCATATGAAGGTTATCGAAAAAAGGTACAGGCGCCGGACGAACAGTCGCGCAGCAGGTTGGAATATGAGCTTTCCGTAATAAAAAGCATGGGGTTTGTGGACTATTTTTTGATAGTATGGGACTTCATAGATTACGCGAAACGAAACGGCATCATCGTTGGACCGGGGCGCGGCAGCGGCGCGGGCAGCCTGGTTGCGTACTGTATGGATATCACGGATATCGATCCGATTAAATACAATCTGCTGTTTGAACGGTTTCTGAACCCGGACAGAATATCCATGCCGGATTTCGACATTGATTTTTGCTATGAGCGCCGTCAGGAGGTAATCGATTACGTCGTACATAAGTACGGCGAAGATCACGTTGCGCAGATTATCACCTTTGGGAGCATGGCCGCAAGAGCGGTTATCCGCGATGTAGGGCGCGTTATGCGAATACCGTACGGTGAGGTTGACAGGATAGCAAAGCTGGTTCCCGGCGAGTTAAATATGACGCTCAGCAAGGCACTCAAGATGTCCCAGGAGCTTGAGAACCTTTATCAAACGGATACACAGGTAAAAAAGCTTCTTGATTTATCGCTCAAGCTGGAGGGCCTGCCAAGGCACGCCTCAACACATGCCGCCGGCGTCGTCATATCCGCGGAACCCACGGTCGAGTGCGTTCCTCTTCAAAGAAACGACGAGGCGGTTACCACCCAGTTCTCCATGACGACACTTGAGGAGCTGGGCCTGTTGAAGATGGACTTTTTAGGGCTTAGAACGCTGACGGTTATTCGCGATACGCTATCGTATCTTGAGGAGAAGGGCGCTCAGATTCCGGATTGGAACGCTATGCAATATGACGACCCGGAAGTTTTCGCAATGATATCCGCTACGGATACGGACGGCGTTTTTCAGTTGGAATCCGCGGGCATGCGCCAGTTCCTGTCCCAGCTACGGCCTGAAACGTTTGAGGACATTATCGCCGGAATATCCCTTTTCCGCCCGGGACCTATGGAACAGATACCGCGGTACCTTGCCGGTAAAAACAACAGGGACAGCATCCATTACGCGCACGAGAAATTACGGCCGATACTTGAGCCGACATACGGATGCATGGTCTATCAGGAGCAGGTTATGCAGATAGTACGCGAGTTGGCCGGATATTCACTTGGCCGGAGCGATATTGTGCGGCGCGCCATGTCGAAAAAGAAGCATGACGTTATGGCGAAGGAGCGGAACTATTTTATAAACGGCATCGTTGAAAACGGTTCGGTTGTCGTACCGGGCGCGGTAAGGAACGGCGTTCCGGCGGAAGCTGCGAACCAAATCTTTGATGAGATGATGGATTTTGCCTCCTATGCCTTCAATAAATCGCACGCCGCAGCCTACGCCGTAGTCGCATACCGGACGGCTTACCTTAAGAGGAAGCATCCCGTTGAGTTTATGACGGCGCTTATCAACAGCTATATGGGATCGGCCGATAAGGTCGCCGAGTATATCTATTCGTGCAAAAAGCACAGCATTCGTATACTTCCGCCGGATATCAACCAAAGCCAAACCCGCTTTTCGGTTGAAGGGGACGCAATACGTTTTGGCTTAGCAGCGATTAGGAACGTGGGAGAGCAGGCGATGAACAGCCTGCTGCGCGAGAGGCAGGACAACGGCCCTTTTAAGGATTTCAGCGATTTTATAAGCCGTTTGGAGGGCGTAAACAAGCGTATGCTTGAGGGCCTGATTAAAGCGGGCTGCTTTGACGGGTTCGGCGCGCGGCGTTCTCAGCTGATGTCCGTATATGAACAAGCAATCACCCTGGCCGCAAGTGATAAAAAACGCAAGGCTACCGGACAGATTTCGCTTTTCGATCTGGACATGCCAGGGGTTGAGGATATGCGCCGGACGGATATTGAACTCCCCCAAATACCTGAATATGATCAGGCGTTGCTGCTCTCCATGGAAAAAGAAGCGTTGGGTATCTATATCAGCGGGCATCCCCTGCTTGAGTTTGCGGATGAGTTAGATAAGCTTGGCGTAGTAACCGCCGCCTCCGTTATCGAGGCTGACGGGCTGGGCGCCATACGCGATAACAGCGCTGTTCGTATCGGCGGTATATTAACCGCTATACGTAATAAACCCACGAAAAGCGGCAACGGCATGATGGCGTACGGCGTTCTGGAGGATCTAACCGGATCTGCCGAGCTCGTAATCTTCCCTTCTGTGTTTACTAAGTTCAGCAATCTGCTAAAGCCGGATGAAAAGATATGTGTTTCGGGAAGAATCAGCATGCGCGAAGATCAGCCCAATTCCATTCTGGTCGACGAGGTTTTTCCACTCAGCAAGGGTGTATCGGATAAGCGCAAACTGTGGCTGCGATTTAATTCAAAGGAGCAGCCCGCGATGTTGGAAAGCATATTCAGCGTAATCAAACGCTATCCTGGCAACATACCCGTCGCGCTTTACGATAAGTATACAAACATCCGTAAGGCGGTTCCGCGCGAGATGTATGTGAATCTTTCCGATGCGTTATTAAGCGGATTGAAGGAACTTATCGGCGACAAAAATGTGCGCGTTACCTATTAGATTAATAAACGAAACCTAAGCCTTTATGGTCAAGCTAAATTTTAAGGAATGCGAAGGATTTATTATGAAGAAAAAAGTATTATCCCCTGTACAGAAAAATGAAATTATTGAACTAAAGATTGACGCCATAGGCACAGAAGGGCAGGGGATAGGCAAGCATGAAGGTTACGCGATATTTGTGCCGGGCGCTCTGCCAGGGGAGACGGTCAGGGCATTGATCATCAAGTCCACACCCGGATATGCAATAGGTAAATTAGTAGAGATTTTGCAGGCTGATCCCACGCGGGTTGAACCGAGATGCTCCGCGTTCCCAAAGTGCGGCGGCTGCGCGCTGCAGCATTTGGAGTATGAGCGCCAGCTTCATTATAAACGGCGGCACGTACAGGATGTTCTTGAACGCATCGGCGGGATGCGCTCAATAGTTGTAGAACCGGTTATCGGCATGGAGTCGCCCTGGAACTATCGAAATAAAGGCAGTTTCCCCGTAAGGTGGGCGGATGGGCGAATAGCCGCGGGTTTTTTCGCCCCACGTAGTCACAGGCTGATACCGATTAACGAATGCAGCATACAAAATGGGGGGATATCAAAAACCGTTCGGGCGGTCTTGGATTGGGCTGAGGATAACAATATAACACCCTATGATGAAGCTTCCGGTTCGGGAATAATCAGGCACATAATGGTTCGCCAAACGTCTGGCGGCGCGTTAATGGCGGTTATTGTAACCACGGGCGCGCTGCCCTGCCGCAGCGGGCTGATTAAAGCGCTGACAAAGAGCGTTGAAGGGCTTGAATCGATCATTCATAATATCCAAGCCGAGAACACGAATGTTATTCTTGGTGACAGGTATCATGTGATATGGGGTAAAGAGTACATTGTTGACCGTATATGCGATCTGGAATTTGAGGTAAGCGCCGCCTCTTTTTTGCAGGTCAATCATGCGCAAACGGAAAAGCTGTATCAAGAGGCCGTCGGCTCCCTTGAGCTTCATGGCGGGGAATCGGTTGCGGATATCTATTGCGGCATCGGAACGATAACGCTGATGCTCGCTAAGCATTCGGCGGAGGTTATCGGCATAGAATCGGTTGAGCAGGCTGTTTTAGACGCGCATAAAAATGCAGCCAGAAACCATATTACCAACGTCCGTTTTATGTGCGCTCAGGCGGAGGAAGCGCTTCCGTCCCTTGTAAAAGACGGTCTGCGGCTGGACGCCGTTGTACTCGATCCACCGAGAAAGGGCTGTGGCGAGGAAGCGCTTAACGTGCTGGGCGCGGCAGGGGCACAACGTATCGCGTATATTTCCTGCAACCCGGCAACGCTGGCGCGCGACTGCAGGATACTTTATAATCACGGGTATTCCATACGCCGTATCGTGCCCGTTGATATGTTCCCACAGGCCGGTACGGGCCATATTGAAACTTTAGCCTGCTTAGAGCGGCGATAATAGTATGGCGTATGGCGTTAGTAGTGTTTGGAAGACTTCCGGCGGGGTGCAGGATTCGTTCATTGTTATAGGTTAAATGCACAATTAACGCATATTCAACAAGGTTGACAAATTAAGGTTATGCGTATATACCATAGTATTTTGAGAATGCTTGAGCATATTATAAAAATTAGTGTTGTTAATGCAAAAAAAAGGGCGTGCCCGCCCTGATAATCAGTCTCGGACACGCACGGTTTGGCGCTTAGCAGCAGCCACAGCCATCGTTGCAGCCACAACCGCAGCCGTCATTGGCAAAAGCGGTGCCGTTACCACAGCCGCCACAGGTGAACAGAAGCAAGATGATGATAATCCACCAGCAGCCTCCGTTGTTACCGCAGCCATCATTGCAGCCGCAGCCGCCGTTGCTGAGCGGGCTGGCGCCATTGCCACAGCCGCAAGATAAAATCAGAAGAATTATAATCCACCACCAGCAATTACCACCATTGTTGCTAAGACCTACACCATTACAACAGTTGCTCATAAAAGAAGCCTCCTTATTATTCTGCGCCTGCCGATAAATATCGGCATCAGTCGCTACATTATAGTACGCGCCTTATTTGAAACGTGTGCTTGTCTTGACAAAACATATGACCGTGTTTATTATCAAAGATACTGTGTAAGCGTTAAGGAGGATTGAATATGGCGCAAATAGGCATGGATAAAATTGTGGCGCTGTGCAAAAACCGCGGTTTCGTGTTTCCCGGGTCGGAAATTTACGGCGGCTTAGCGAATACCTGGGATTATGGTCCCCTCGGCGTAGAGCTGATTCGTAATATCAAAACCGTATGGTGGCGTAAGTTTGTACAGGAAACGCCCTATAATGTGGGGTTGGATTCCGCGATTTTAATGAACCCTGAAACCTGGGTGGCTTCGGGGCATGTCGGCGGTTTTTCCGATCCGCTTATGGATTGCAAGGCGTGCAAAGCCAGGTTTCGCGCCGATAAACTGATAGAGGACTATGCCTGCGCGCACAGCATTGAGGTTCATCCCGATGGATGGGATCATTCTCAGATGGAGAAGTTTATCGCGGAGCAGGGTATAACATGCCCGGAATGCGGCAAAGCGGATTTTACGGCTATACGCAAATTCAACTTGATGTTTAAAACGTTTCAGGGCGTAACGGAGGATTCTGCTTCAGAAATTTTTCTCAGACCGGAAACTGCTCAGGGTATTTTCATGAACTTTAAGAATGTACAGCGTACTACGCGCAAAAAGATACCGTTTGGCATTGCTCAAATCGGAAAATCGTTCCGCAATGAAATTACGCCGGGAAACTTTGTATTCCGTACGCGCGAGTTTGAGCAAATGGAGCTGGAATTTTTCTGCGCGCCAGGCACCGAGCTGGAATGGTACCGTTACTGGCGCGACTACGCGAACAAGTTTCTCCTTGCGCTGGGCATAAAGGAGGAGTTAATCCGCTTGAGGGAGCACGCGCCTGAGGAGTTATCCCATTATTCAAACGGTACTACGGATATTGAGTTTTTGTTCCCGTTTGGGTGGGGTGAGTTATGGGGTATTGCGAGCCGCACCGACTTTGATCTCAAAGCGCACGCGGAGCATGCCGGGGTGAATTTTGAATATCAGGACCCGTTCACGAATGAAAAATATGTGCCGTATTGTATAGAACCCTCTTTGGGCGTAGGAAGGGTTGCCCTCGCGTTTTTGTGCAACGGTTATGACGAGGAGGTTTTGGACAATGGGGATATCCGCAACGTGCTGCGCCTCCATCCGTCGTTGGCGCCGTTCAAAGCCGCAATCCTGCCCCTTCAAAAGAACAAGCTGGGCGGCAAGGCGCGCGATCTGTTTGAAAAGCTGTCCGCATATTATATGCTTGATTATGATGAAACCGGCGCTATCGGCCGGCGATACCGCAGGCAGGATGAGATCGGCACGCCGTTTTGCATTACCGTCGATTTTGATACGCTTGAGGACGAAACAGTAACCGTGAGGGAGCGCGACAGCATGGAGCAGGTGAGGCTGCCGATCAGAAAGCTCAAGAATTTTATTGAAGAAAAGCTTCAGTTTTGAACATTGACGCGATTTTTAACACGGCTTTTTCGGGTTTAAAAGCTTTAAGTATAAATGGCGGCTTTATGCCGCCTCAGCCTGTTAAAAAACCCCGGGGCAGGGTCGGAGCCGCAACCCCCATAGGCTTTCAACCGAACCTGACGACATGTGCGTCAGATTCGGAATGCCTTGCGCAGCAATGGTTTCTTTGCACGGGGCGCTGACCGCGCCAATGAAAAAGCGCTCCGTGTTAACTCTAAAAACGTGGCGCAGCCACTTTTTCGACACACTGTGGCGGCTTTATGCCGCCTTCATATTTTAAACCATTTTTCTGGAATCATTTAACCGTAAGAAGGGGAAACATCGAATTATGCCCATGGCATTTTGCTCACTAAAATACAAAAAAGTTCAAGCCGGCGCAACGCGAAACCGGCACCATGCGTTTATCAGGTATGGGCGATTGCCGCGCATGGTTTTGTCCGGCAAATGAATTAATTAAGCGCGCCTCAATGCCTTAGCCTCATTATCAAAAGTTTGTGTTAGGCTTCATGCCGTCATTCAGGCACGCCAATGCAACAAGCGACTGGTTTGAATCAAAGGCAGCGAAGCGTATCGCCGCCACGACAATTTCTGAATATAGGCTTTAAAGGGATCGTTCTATTGAATACTTTATATTATTTGAATGCGTATAAGGAGAATGATATAATTAATTGAGTAATATTCTAACGTATGTTCATTAATCATACTGAAAGAGAGGAATAGAGCATGGCAATCGTAACCGTCAATGAGGAACGCTGCAAGGGCTGTGGGCTCTGCGTACGCGCATGCCCAAAAAAAATCGTTGTTCTGTCAAAGACGAAACTTAATTCCAAGGGGTACCACCCCGCGGAAGTCACGGAAATGGCTTCATGTATCGCCTGCGCCTCCTGCGCCCGTACATGCCCCGACACCGTTATCGAAATCGAAAAATAAGGAGGAACTTATATCATGGCCAAAAAACTCATGAAGGGCTGTGAAGCTGTGGCCGAGGCCGCTATTCAGGCGGGCTGTAAATATTTTTTCGGCTATCCCATCACGCCTCAGAACGACGTACCCGAATATATGTCCGCCCGGCTGCCTCAGGTGGGGGGATGCTTCCTTCAGGCTGAAAGTGAAGTTTCGGCTATTAATATGGTATATGGCGCTGCCGGAGCTGGAGCCCGCGTCATGACGTCTTCGTCAAGCCCCGGGATCAGCCTTAAGCAGGAGGGAATCTCTTATATGGCCGGCGCGGAGCTTCCCTGCGTTGTTGTGAATATGATGCGGGGCGGCCCTGGGCTTGGTTCCATCCAGGCGTCGCAGGGCGATTACTATCAGACAACAAAAGGAGGCGGTCATGGCGATTATCATATGATAGCGCTGGCTCCCGCGTCCGTTCAGGAAGCTGTTGACCTGATGCAGGATGCGTTTGAGCTTGCGGACGTATACCGCACGCCGGTTATGGTGCTTGCGGACGGTATCATCGGCCAGATGATGGAGCCCGTTGAGTTTAAACCCTCCTCAAGCGGCCGCGTCCTGCCTAAAAAGGATTGGGCTACAACAGGATGGTCGCCTCAGAGCAGCCGACCCCGCGCCGTCGTAAATTCGCTATATATTGAAACCGAAGAGCTGCAGGAAATGAACGACCGCCTGCAAGCCCGGTATGAGCAAATCAGCCGCACCGAGGCGCGCGCGGAACTTTATAACGTGGAGGGGGCGCAAGTCATTCTATGCGCTTACGGCACCGTTGCGAGAATGTGCAAAAGCGCCATAGCGCTCGCTCAAAAGCAGGGCGTCAAGGTTGGCCTTGTGCGGCCGATAACCGTTTGGCCTTTCCCGACCGAGCAGCTTTTAAGCGCCGCTCTGGCCGAACAGGTAGAAGGGGTATTGACGGTAGAAATTAGCGCAGGGCAAATGGTTGACGACGTTAGGTTGGCTCTTAACGGAAGAAAGCCCGTTCATTTCTTCGGCAAGCCCGGAAGCTACCTTCCGTCCGCTGAGGAGATCGTTGAACAGATTATGAATATGAGGAGGGCGTAAACCATGGCTACCGTATTTAAGAAAACCCCTCTGCTAACGGACACGGTGCTGCATTATTGCCCCGGCTGCGGGCATGGAATTGTACACCGCCTTGTGGCCGAGGCGCTGGATGAGTTAAATGTAGGCGGGCGCGCCATCGGCGTTGTTCCCGTCGGCTGCGCGGTTTTTGCGTACCGTTACTTCAATGTTGATACGCTGGAGGCCGCGCATGGCCGCGCGCCCGCCGTCGCTACCGGAGTAAAGCGCGTGCATCCCGATTCAGTCGTATTTACATATCAGGGAGACGGGGATCTTGCTTCCATCGGAACCGCCGAAATCGTGCATGCCGCCCACCGCGGCGAGAAAATTACCACAATATTTATTAACAACGCAATTTATGGTATGACCGGCGGACAGATGGCGCCGACCACGCTCGTTGGCCAAAAAACCACCACGTCGCCGTATGGCCGTGACAAGGATCATTGCGGAAGCCCAATCCGCATGGCCGAGATGCTAGCTACGATTGAAGGCTCGGCATACATTGAGCGTGTAGCTGTAAACAGCAATGCGAACATAATAAAAGCCAAGAAAGCGATAAAAAAAGCGTTTGAAGCGCAAATTGCGGGCAAAGGCTTTTCAATGGTCGAGGTTTTATCTAATTGCCCGACAAACTGGGGCATGAACGCCGTTGAATCCATGGAATGGCTTGAGCAGAACATGATCCCATACTATCCCCTTGGCGTCAAAAAGGAGGTTTAAGCTATGTTAGAGCAGAACATTTTCGCGGGTTTTGGCGGCCAGGGCGTGCTGTTGATGGGGCAGCTGATTGCCTATGCCGGCATGTATGAGGATAAAAACGTTTCCTGGCTGCCCTCATATGGGCCGGAGATGCGCGGAGGTACAGCCAATTGCTCGGTTGTAATATCCGACGAGCCCGTAGCATCCCCTGTGGTTACGGCGGCCTCAACGGTTATCGCAATGAACAGGCCGTCCCTCGATAAGTTTGAAAGTAATGTGTTACCGGGCGGGAAACTTTTTATCAACAGCTCCATTATTGATAAAAAGCCTGAAAGGGAAGATATCGAGGTATATTATGTTCCATGTAATGAAATAGCCGACGAACTGGGGAACGCAAGGGTGGCCAATATGGTTATGCTCGGCGCGTATATTGAAAAGACCAAGTGCGTTGATATTGAGAATGTGCTTAAGGCGCTTCTTTATAAGCTGGGAGAGAAGAAGGCTCATTTGATTCCGCTTAACCGAGAGGCGATCAACCTGGGCGCGCAGTCAATCCGCTGATAATAAAGCGGGGGCGGGGGAGCTGTTGAGCTTGCTTTTGATTCGGTAAGTAATCGGCTTTGCTATATTCTTGCAGGTATCCGCCGTCTGCGAAAGTTGAATATTTTAATGGACTTCGTGATCGTTGTACGCGGGGTCCATTTTTAGATTGATAAATACCGCCAGCTCAAATCGGCCGAATATTATATTGGGATTTTGCGCATTTCTCCAGCTTCGCATTAGCTATCCTGTAAATTCTGTTAATGCGGTTCGGACTAAACGAATTACTTATGCAAATAGGGTTTTCAACTAACAAAAGCAATACGAGATTGAAATATTATGGCGGATAAAGTATAATATAACGGCATTTAAACGCGAGGAAAATCGTTATATGGTGAAATGGTTTAGGCTGACGTAAAATCAATACTTTGGATTTTTTGCATTTGGACTTGTGCTTTTTGCGCTTCAGGAATTGCCTTATATTATTACGCCGTTAATACCCCTGACATCAAATCCTCTTATGGAAACGACGGATAAATCCCTGTTTTTAAGTATTATTGAGAAGATGCTTGGCGTAACGTCTGTTTTTGTTATGCTTTTTCTCGTACGCAGTGACGGAAAGCCGTTTTCATTTAGCAATCCAAACCAAAAAGCGTTTTTCAGCTTAGCGATGTTGGCTCTAGCTGAATATTTTGTTGGGTGGATATTTTACTTTAGCGGTTATCAAAGCCTGCCTTTAATACTTTGTTTATTAGTTGCGATGCCCCGATATACTATGCCCTTATCGGACTATGGCGCAGGAATTATTTACTTGTTGTATTGAGCAGCTTGTTTCTTTTTGCGCACATGTTAAACGTTTGGCACAACTTAAAGTTGGGATAACTTCAGCCTCGATAGTTTAGCGGAATTATACGCGCGCATTAACAATCATTGATGACTTCTGTAACCAGCGTAGTTCGCACAATTAATACTATCAAAACGAGTTAGAAAGGATAGATAAGCTTTTTTAATTGAGAAGCATCACTCTAATCAAGCGTTTATTTAATGCTCCTAAGTCTTTATTGAATACCGGAATAATGTTTTAAATTACATCGATCTAATTTATATTTAGATAAACATGTATGGCGCAATCTTGAACTTGAACAAGCGTTTGCTCAGATAAAAAATTGCCGCGGCGCTCTTATCGTTTATAAATAAAAAAGCAACCATATGGTTGCTTTTATTGGCAGGGGCAGAAAGACTCGAACTCTCAAGAACGGTTTTGGAGACCGCTATGTTACCATTACATCATGCCCCTTAATTTGACGACTATAATATTATATGCAAATATCCTGATCCTGTCAAGAGATGATTATTGTTTTCGATTTGGTTAATCGTGTATAATATTGATAGGCTTTAAGCCAATGAGTACGCATGAAAGGTACGCATTTGTTGTGAAAAATGTAACAATTTATACGGATGGGGCATGCCTTGGAAATCCTGGTCCCGGCGGATGGGGAGCTTTACTTATGTATAATGAGCATAAAAAGGAAATCAGCGGCGCACAGGCGGATACCACCAATAACCGCATGGAATTAACCGCCGCTATACAGGGGCTAGAACTGTTAAAGGAACCTTGCCGTGTAGAAGTTTATACAGACAGTACGTATTTGTGCAACGCGTTTTTGCATCGATGGATTGATGGCTGGCAAAGAAACGGATGGCAAACAAGCGGAAAAAAACCGGTGGAAAACCAGGATTTATGGAGGGAATTGCTAAGGCTGACACAAATCCATAAAGTTCAATGGCATAAGGTTAAGGGACATTCGGATAATCCATGGAATAACCGGTGTGATAAGCTGGCTGTTGCAGCAGCGAAAGGATTAGAGAAACCAAGGATACCTTAGTTAATAAAACCATGCACAACACTTCGTTAAACTTGTCTTTAACGAAGTGTTGTGGAATTCTCGTTTGGATTATCGAGCTTTTACAATTTGTTGTATTAATGACGATCTGCTGAGTACTTACTCCCTCTATTATGCATGTATGAAAGGAGAATTATTGTTTATCTTATGGATGAAAACTATTATGAACTTAAACATAAACAATATTTAACCAAGCTTCGGGAGCTTCTAAAACAGCTTCCTCCGTACTGTGGCGAATTTATGCGTGGCATTGAAAATAACACGTCCGTTTTAACCAGATACGGCTATGCTGTGGATTTACGTACCTTTTTTCAATTTTTAGTAAGCGACGGCGCTTTTGCCGGCCTTAATTCGGATATTCGCTCAATAACGCTTGAACAACTTGATGCTCTTAAAATTGTGGATTTTGAATTGTTTATTGAGTACGTTACATACTATATTCACGGCGATAAGGAAACCATAAATAAAGAACGGGCTAAAGCGCGGAAGCTCGCGACCCTACGCTCTTTCTATAAATACTTTTATAAAAAGGGGATGTTAAACAACACGCCTCCCGCACTTGTTGATCTGCCTAAAATACATCAAAAAAATATTATTCGCCTGGAACCCGACGAGATAGCGCGGCTTCTCGATACCGCTCAGGACGGCGGGAGCCTCAGCGCGGGCCAGAAAAAGTACCATCAATATACTAGGCTTCGCGATGTGGCGATACTAACGCTTTTTCTCGGTACAGGTATAAGAATCAGCGAGTTGGTCGGAGTAAATCTGGAAGATGTCAACTTTATGGCGGATGAATTTTGCATTACGCGCAAGGGGGGAAATCAGGATATTTTAGCGTTTGGAGCCGAAACCCGCAGCGCATTGCTCAATTATATGAAGGAGCGGGAAGCGATTACCTCGTTACCAGGCCATGAGGCCGCCTTATTCCTATCGATTCAAAGGAAGCGCATATCAGTGCGCGCCGTTGAAAACCTGGTAAAGAAGTATGCTGCGCTCGCAGCCCCGCTAAAAACCATAACCCCGCATAAGCTTAGAAGTACATACGGTACGATGCTTTATCGGGAAACAGGGGATATTTATCTTGTAGCGGATGTGCTTGGCCATAAGGACGTTAACACAACCAGAAAGCATTACGCGGCCATCTCTGAGGATCGCCGCCGGCTTGCGGCAAAAGTAATCAAGCTGCGGGAAGATGATGAGCGCATAACTAATTCCGGCCAACCAGAAAAACCAGAAAAATCTGAACAGCCATGCCAAACGGATGGCGCATGAATCGCGCATATACTATGGGCGCGAAAACACCTGCTAATCAAACAGGTTAGGCGGCTCGGCGTCTTTTTGAGCGGCCTGAGCCAAACGCCTTTCCCATTCGTCGATCAGCGCCTTATCGGGGAGAGGTATATCCATTTCAAAAGATCGCTCGTCACACTCCCCCTCCCCTTCTCCGTCGTATTCCCAATCGTCAAAAGCCCATCCGCCTTCAAGCTGCTGCGTATCAATGCCAGACTCAACTTCTTTCAAGTCGGAAAGCGGAACCTTATGATAGCCGCCCTCTTCATTTGTGATACATTTGCAGCAATTATCGCATATTTTAGCCGGATCCAGGTCGCAGCGGTCGCACTCACCGCAATTATCGCAGATTTTTGCCTCATTGAGCACGCATACGCGTGTTTCCATTTTCTTCACCTCGGGTTTACTCACCATTACGAACAAGCGTTTGCACATCTGCCCGTAATATGCTACACTTATTATACCACAATTAACGAAACAGGAGTTATGCAGGCTATGGAAACATTAGGCAAGTCCCAGCAGGCAGTTTTAGATTTTATAAAAGCTTTTATAAAACAAAAATCAATCCCTCCTACTGTACGTGAAATATGCGCTGCGGTTGGGCTAAAATCCACCTCCACCGTTCATATGCATCTTAAAGCGCTTGAACGCAAGGGCTATATCCTGATGGACCGCGCAAAACAGCGTTCTATATCGCTGCCACATGCCATTGCTGCTGAAACGCAGGCTGTTCCGCTTATCGGCAGCGTGGCGGCGGGTAATCCGGTTTACGCGCTGGAAATGGTTGAAGAAGCGTTCAGCCTGCCCTCCTCCTGGCTTCACGGGGGCACGGAGCATGAGGTTTTTATGCTAAGAGTAGAGGGCGAGAGCATGATAGACGCCGGTATTTATGCCGGGGATATGATCATTGTACACAACGCTGTTGCATCTGAAAACGGCGATATTGTTGTAGCGCGTATTCAGGGGGATACTGTGACCGTTAAACGCATGTTTAAGGAAAAAGAGCGTATACGCCTACAGCCGGAAAACGCCGCCATGGAGCCGATTTACGCCCGTTATGAGGATGTTGTCATCATTGGCAAGGTGATCGGACTAATCAGGCGCTATTGAGCGAAAGCCTTCATGCTGTCAAGAACATGCATGGCCGCAATTTTACCGTGCCCATACGTCAGCCCGCCCTGTATATAGGCGGTATAAGGCTTAACAAGAGGCGCGTCCGCACTAAGCTCTATCGATGAGCCCTGAACAAAAGCGCCTGCCGCCATGATAACTTGATGGCGGTACCCGGGCATGTTCCAGGGTTCCGGCACCGCATTGCTATCCACCGGCGAAACGCTTTGAATACTTCTGCAAAACGCAATCAGTTCCTCAGCGGTATTGAAGCGGAGGGACTGTATAATGTCCGAGCGCATGTCTGAGCTTCCCGGCAGCGTCTCCATTCCCCTTCTTTCAAACAGGCGAGCGAAAAGGACGGCGGTTTTGAGGCTTTGCGCTACCGTATGCGGCGCTAAGAAAAGGCCTTGATAAAAGGTTCCGTAACCGCCTATATATGAACCGACCTCGCGCCCGCAGCCGGGAACGGTCATGCGCTGCGCGATCCTATCTATCAATTCCGCTTTGCCCGCGATATATCCGCCGGTAGGGCTTAAGCCTCCCCCCGGGTTTTTTATAAGCGAGCCGGCCAAGATATCCGCGCCATAAACCGTAGGTTCGTCAATGCATGTGAACTCTCCGTAACAGTTATCAACCACCACAACGGCCTGAGGTGAAAAATGGTGAGCAAGCTCGGCCACGGGCTGAACCTTGTCAGGCGCGAGCGCGTTGCGCCAGCTATAACCGCGCGAACGCTGTATGTATATAACGCGAACACGACCGCATAGCGCTTTTGATACGGAATCAAGGTCTATTTCACCTTTATCGTTCAGATCGATCTGGCGATATTGCACGCCCTGCGATGATAATGAGTTCGGCGCCGTCCCGGATATGCCGATGGCTTCCTCCAGGGTATCGTACGGCTTGCCGGTTACGGAAAGCATGATATCTCCCGGAGTTAATAAGCCGCTAAGCGCTAAATAAATCGCGTGCGTGCCGGAAGTTATCTGCGGCCTAACAAGCGCATCCTCACTTTGGAGCGCGTGGGCGAACACGCGATCGAGCGCGTCCCGTCCAATATCGTCGTATCCGTAACCATTAGTGGGAGAAAAATGCCTCAGCGCGACGCCCTCCTTCTGAAATGAAGCAAGCACCCTCGCCTGATTATTCAACTCAATACGTTCAATATTTGCGTGAACTTGGGCAACTTCCGCCTCCGCCAAGGAAACTTCGTTAATCGAATCTCTGGATAGGTTCAGACTGATTAAAGCGTTATCGGCACTCATCCGCGTTTTCCTCCTGCTTAAAATCCAGATTCGTTAACGGCGTAATGGAGGATATAGCGTGCTTATAAATCAGCATTTGCCTTTCGCCCGTTTCAATAAGGATGGTGAAATTATCATATGCCGTAATCAAAGCATTGTTAATCTGATAACCATTCATAACGTGTATTACGGCTGGTATCTTCCCGTTTCTCAGTTTTTTAAAGAACATATCCTGAAAATTTAAATGTTGTTTCATTCCGCGCTTTCCCCTTCCCCGCTTTCCCGTATGATTCGGATAATATCATCGGCTATCGAGCCGTTGTTTTTATAGTGCGTTACGTCAAGCCATCGTATCCGTTTATCCCGCTTAAACCAGGTTATCTGCCGCTTAGCATACCGCCTGCTCTCCATCTTAATGCAATTCAACGCATCCTCAAGGGTAATCTCACCGGCCAAATATTGTAGAAGCTGCCTATAACCGATTCCCTGCATTGCCGACGTTTCCATCGTGCAGCCAGCTCTTTCGAGAGCTTTTACCTCTTCAAGCAATCCGGCTTCCATCATCATTTCAACACGCCGGTTAATACGCGAATAAAGCTCCTCCCTCGGCATATTTAATCCGAACATGAGTGGGCGGTACGGGATTTTTGCGCCGTCCATATTTGTAAACCCTTCGCCAAACGTTGAGAAAGGCTTGCCCGTTTGGATAAAAACCTCAAGCGCACGCACTATTCGCTTTTTGTCGTTAGGATGCAGCCGCTTCGCCGTTACGGGATCCGAAGCCTCTAGTTCCTTAAAAACCGCGTCGGGATCATCCTCATATTGCGCTTCCAGTTTGGCTCTTATGCTGGAATCCGCCGCTACGGATGTAAAGGACATAGGATATGTAAGCGCGTTAATATAAAGCCCTGTTCCTCCGGCCACGATAGGTAGTCTGTGAACCGCCAAAATGTTGTCAATGGCTTCTCTAGCGAGCGATTGATACTCCGCGACGCTGAAAGCGTCTCGGCATGGATCGAGAATATCTATCATATGATGCGGTATACCTTGGCGCTCACCGAGCGTAGGCTTAGCCGTACCAATATCCATTCTGCGATAGATCTGCATGGAGTCCGCGGAAACAATCTGTGTATTATAACGCTTTGCCACTTCTACGGCAAGCGCGGTTTTCCCCGTTGCCGTTGGGCCAACGATAAATAGTACGGTCTGCTTATTCATACCTAAAGCACCCTTTTAAACAGTTTTTCGAGCTCCAACCTGCTCATGCGTATCATCACGGGACGGCCGTGCGGGCATGTTAACGGAGTGCCGTTTTCATGGAAGCTTTTAAGAAGCTCCTGAATTTCTTCACAGCTCATGGGCATTCCCGCTTTAACCGCATGTTTGCATGCCGTGCGGATGATAATGCTCCGTTTTAAATCAGCGGTTCCCGCTTTACCATCTTTACCAAGCATGGACAGCACATCGCTGAGGAATCCAACACTCTCCGGCCCGCCGAAAATGTATGGTACCGCGCGCACGCTTACAGTAAGCGGGCCGAACGGCTCAATCTCAAAGCCCATCTCTTCAAAATATGATTGGTTATCGCTAAAAACCTGATAATCAACCGCTGTTAGCTTAACAACTTCCGGGGAGAGCAGAAACTGAGAAGCCGGTTTTTGATCCTTATGATAATATTGCTCAAAAAGCTTGCGTTCATGAGCGGCGTGCTGATCGATAAAAAAGATATTATCATCCTGCTGAACAACCCAATAGGAATTAAACGCTTGCCCGAGCAATACGTATGGCTTTTGCGCAAAGTCCACCTGGACGCCTGGATGTGCGCCGGCCTTTAAAGTATTTTTCTCAGGGGTAGAATCGCTGTTGCTCACCAAAGATTCGGGAAGGCCGGTATCTTGACGGCTTTCCTGTTCGCTGTTTTTGAATTCGGGCTTTTGGCCGGGCATAAAGCCGGGGCATGATACGGCCGCATGCCCGCCCGTATCATGCAACACCGCATTCTCCTCGGGCGTACGGCTGAAGGGTAATTGCCCTCTCATTTTATCGCGCCAGCTTCCTTCCCCTACATGTTTCATCCGAAACGAGCTAAGATCCGTACGAGTTTCGCCGACGCTATCCCGGTTTATTCCGGCTTCTTTTGCGGCTTCGCTTAGAACATCCTTTTCGCTTCTCACCTGCGCCGCTTTAATTGAAGGGATAACATACTTATCCAACGCTACACCGGCCGCCATGGTTAACGAACGGGCGACACGCTCTTCATTTTTGAATCGAAGCTCCATCTTGTTTGGGTGAACGTTAACATCAATTTCCTGGCTGGAGATGTTCATCCGCAATACGAAGAATGGAAAACGCCCGGCCATAAGGCGAGTGTCATACGCTCTGTGCACCGCATATGACGCTTTAGCGGAGCGTATGTAGCGGCCGTTGACATACAGGGATTGCTGCTGGCGGTTCGGCCGGGAGATCTTATCATCCCCGACATAGCCGGAAATACGAACATACCCGTCTTCAAACCTGGCCTCATTAAGATGCTCGGTGATTTCCGCCCCGTAAACGCAAAATACGGCGTCGAGCAGATTGTTGCCGCCATAGCTTTGATAAATGCTTTTTCCATTATTAACCAGCTTAAACGCGATATCCGGGCGTGCCATAATCATTCTCGAAACATAATCCGCTATATAGCCGGCCTCCGTTCGCGGGCTTTTAAGAAACTTAAGCCTTGCGGGTACGTTGTAAAACAGGTTAGACACCTCAATCGTCGTCCCCTCGACGCATCCAAAAGGTTTTTCATCAATGATTTCGCCGCCCTCAATACATAGATAGGCGCCCATCTCCGCCTCAGCAATCCTTGACTTTGCTTTTACATGCGATACCGAAGCGATGGACGCGAGCGCCTCGCCCCGAAAGCCGAGCGTTTCTATGCGGCTGAGATCTTCAGCTTTTGAAAGCTTGCTTGTCGCGTGTCGTTTAAAGGCGAGTGCGAAATCTTCCGCTTCAATCCCCCTGCCGTTGTCCGTTACGCGGATATAGTCCATCCCTCCGCCGGCTGTCTCTATCGTTATCGCAGTGCTGCCGGCGTCAACCGCGTTCTCAATGAGCTCCTTTGCTACTGACGACGGGCGTTCTACGACCTCACCCGCCGCTATCTGATTGGATACATGCGGATCTAACACAACTATTCGGCTCATGGATATTTACCTCAATTTTGCCCTTATATGCAAATCATATAGTTTGTTGAGCGCCTCCACGGGCGTAAACGCGTTTACATCCAACTCTGAAAGCTCATGCATAACGTCGTCCGGACGCGTTGTGCCGAAAAGGGTAATTTGTTCGGGCGCGGCCGGTTCATCCGGGAAGCCGTTTATGGTTTGAACTAGGCTGTGATTAATATCCGCCGATTCTAAGTCATGCAAGATCGCTTTCGCCCGTTGAATGACTTCCGCAGGCAACCCAGCCAAGCGCGCCACCTGAATGCCAAAGCTTTTATCCGCGCCGCCTCGCACGATTTTTCGCAGAAATATGATATCGTCGCCTACCTCCTTTACCGATATGCGGTAGTTCTTTACGCCGGGCAGCTTTCCCTCCAGCTCAGTTAACTCATGGTAGTGCGTGGCAAAAAGGGTTTTTGCGCCGCAAGTAGCGGGTGAAGCGATATGCTCCAGTACCGCCCACGCAATGCTCAGCCCGTCAAATGTGCTGGTTCCCCGGCCGATTTCATCAAGTATCAGCAGGCTGTTGGACGTGGCATTATGGAGGATGTTCGCCATCTCGCTCATTTCCACCATGAACGTACTCTGCCCTGAAGCCAAATTGTCCGACGCGCCTACGCGCGTAAATATCCTGTCCGTTATACATATTGAAGCCCGCTTTGCCGGAACAAAACAGCCGATATGCGCCATGAGGGTGATGAGCGCTACCTGGCGCATATACGTGCTTTTGCCCGCCATATTCGGCCCGGTAAGTATTAAAAGCCGGTCATCGCTTGGGTTGAGGCTGGCGTCATTTGGAATAAAGCCGTCCTTAATCGACCGCTCAACTACGGGATGCCGCCCGTCTTTTATGCTGATTAACCCATCCTCGGTTATCCGGGGCCTGCAATAGCGGTTTGAGGCCGAAACCTCGGCCAGCGCATAGTATACGTCCAGCTCGGCTATAAGCGCCGCGTTAGTTTGCAGGCGCTGTATGCATTGTGATAAAACATCCCTTATTTCGGTAAACAGCGCGTACTCAAGCGCTATGCACTTCTCATCCGCGCCTAGTATCGTTTCCTCAAGCTCTTTGAGCTTGGGCGTGATGTAACGTTCTGAATTGGCCAGGGTTTGCTTGCGTTCAAAATAGTAAGGAACTAATCCCTGATACGATTTAGTTACCTCAATATAATAGCCGAACACGCGGTTATAGCCTACCTTCAGGCTTTTTATCCCGGTTTTTGCCCGCTCGTCGGCTTCGAGCCGGGCAAGCCACTCTTTGCCATTTTTTGACGCGTCGCGAAAAGAGTCCACTTCATGGTTATATCCTTCTCGTATAATGCCTCCGTCCTTCACCCCGAGTGGAGGGTTCTCAACGATCGCGCGTGCTAAAAGCGAATGAACGTCATCCATTTCATCCATATCGCCCGCAATTTGGACAAACGCCTCGGCCCGCATCCTGCGCGCCGTTTCAATGATACCGGGAAGCTTTTCAAGAGAACAGCGAAGGGATTCGCAATCCCGGGCGTTAACCGTACCATAAGCGATTTTACTGCACAGCCGCTCCATATCGTGTATCGCGCCAAGTGCGTCCCTCAAGCTTGCGCGTGCTATGGGCGATTGTAAAAGCTCGTCCACCGCATCCAACCGCCTTTCAACAGCCTCCGCGTTTTGAAGCGGCTGGTCAATCCATGAGCGCAGTAATCTGGCTCCCATAGCGGTCTTGGTCTTATCCAATATGTAAAGGAGCGTATTCTTTTTGCTCCCCCCATGGCTCAGTGGATGCGTCAACTCAAGATTTCTGCGCGTAGACTCATCCAGACGCATGAACGCGCACCGTTCAATCAATACCGCCTTTTTTATATGCATGAGCGCGTTCTTCTGAGTTTCCTCAAGGTACGCTAAAAGCGCGCCTCCCGCGCATACTGCAAACGCCTTGTCCTCCAGGTTAAAGCATGCGAGTGATGAGACGCCAAAGTGCTTCTGAAGCTTTTCACGCGCGCGAACCTCCTCAAAAGCCCAGGGATGATACCGCTGCGTAAAATAACTCGCCTGAAGGCGCTTTACCAGCGTTTCCTGAAGAAAAACAGCGTCGTTAGCGATAATCTCCTTAGGGGCTATACGCGCAAGCTCGTTGTAAAGCTCAGCGTAATTATCACCAGTCAGCTCCATAAGTGTAAAGCTCCCGGTCGAAATATCACAATAAGCCAAACCTAACGCATTGCCTTGAAGGAGAACCGAGCATAAATAGCTGTTTGATTTTTCATCCAGCATGCTTTCTTCTATTACCGTACCAGGCGTTATAATACGGATAACACCTCGTTCAACAATACCCTTGGATTGCGCGGGATCGGTCAGCTGCTCACATATGGCGACTTTATAGCCCTTGTCAATAAGCTTTGTAATATAAGAATCTACCGAGTGATACGGCACCCCGCACATTGGGGCGCGCTCATTAAGGCCGCAGTCTCTTCCCGTTAACGCGATATCCAGCTCCTTGGATGCGGTTACGGCGTCTTCAAAAAACATTTCATAAAAATCGCCCAGCCTGAAAAAAAGCAAGCAATCGCTATGCTTATCCTTTAAATCCAGATATTGGCGCATCATAGGCGTTATCTGTGCGGCCATGCTTATCTCTCATCTCCTCAAACTTTATATCATCATACTAATGCTTGCAGCCGGCGCATGAATCGCAGGCGCCGGAACACGCGTTTGGCTCCGCCCCCATTTCTATGCCGATGCATGATGATATCACCTTGTTCACCTCGCGTATCAGCTCTTGAAACGCGGCCTGTGCCTCTACGGCGCGAGTAAATGAAGCGTTGACCATCAAAATGCTTTGAATGCGTTCAATATCCGCTGAAAGCAAAGAGATTTGCTCACGGCAAGGTTTTCATGAGGAAGTAAATCCATCATTCTTTTCTGTTTTAATTTGTATTCATTGAGCATAGCAGAAGCCGCGGTATCCTCCGTCAGGCTTTTTTGCGCGTTTAGCATATTTTTAAACTCATCGGATTCGCTAAGCTCAATACCCAGCATACGCGCTGTATCCATTATCATATTACGCATCCTCCTAACCAATGATGGTACCAAACAAAGAATTATTGCGTGCAGACTCGATCTTTACATTTACGGTCTGCCCTATCAGACCTGTTTGTGCGGGGAAATAAACCATCTTAAAGTTTGAAAGCTTTCCGTACGCCATAGGTTCGTTCCGCATATCGTAGCCTTCCACAAGTACTTCCCCTGTCGTTTGGATATATTTCACGTTATTTCGTTTAATAGTTTTCGTCACTAGCGCGTTCAGTTCGCTCAGTCGCCGTTTTTTTGTCGCGTCGTCGATTTGCCCTTCCATAGCGGCGGCCTTAGTTCCGCTTCTCGGAGAGTACATAAACGTGTAGGCGGCGCTGAACCCAGTCTCCTCAACCAAAGAAAGCGTTTGATTAAAATCATCTTCCGTTTCTCCCGGGAAACCCACGATAACATCGGTCGTAATCTCCACGTTGGGAACCGAATCGCGCAAGCTTTTAACGACGCTCATATATCGATCCCTGTCATACCCTCTGTTCATAAGCCGCAAAATGCGGCTGCTGCCCGACTGCACCGGCAGATGTATATGCTTGCACACATGCTTAAGCCCCGCCATCGCCCGTATGAGATCAGGGGAAAGATCCTTTGGGTGAGAGGTCATAAAACGAATCCTTTCGATATTGGATTCGCTGTCGATAAGCTCAAGAAGCTGCGGAAACAACATGCCGTTACTGGAACGGTAAGAATTCACGTTTTGGCCTAACAGCGTAACTTCTTTATAGCCGCTTTGAGCAAGCTGCCTGGCCTCTGTCAGGATAGCCTCCGGCTCGCGGGAACGTTCCCTTCCGCGAACGTAGGGAACGATACAATAGGTACAAAAATTATTGCAGCCATACATGATAATCAGGCTGGTTGAAAACCTTCCGTTTCTTAAAACGGGCAAGCCCTCAATTATATCGCCTTCGGTTTGAGCAACGCTTATCACGCGCTCCCCGGACAGAACCTTTTCAAGCAGTACCGGGAACCGATTTAGCTCGTGGGCGCCAAAAATCAAATCAACATACTTAAAGCGCTTGTGCATACGGTTTGCTACTTCTGCCTGCTGCATCATACAGCCGCACACGGCGATAATAAGGCCGGGCTTTTCTTCCTTTAGCTTTCTTAGCGCGCCAATATTACCAAACACGCGCTTTTCAGCATGCTCGCGAACACAACAGGTGTTATAAAGTATTAAGTCGGCGCTTAGCTTGTCAAGCGCCTCCGTGTAGCCCGCCTCATGCAGCATGCCCGCTATTCTTTCCGAATCATGCGCGTTCATCTGGCAGCCGTATGATTCAATATAATAACTTGGAGAACTTGCTTCGGCGTATGCGCCGCGTATTCTAGCGCACGCATCCTGACCGGCTTTTAGCGCTTCCCCAGAGGTAAAACTCAATTCCATATCCTTGTCCTTTGTTACGATTAACTGATAAACAGCCATTGATATTATAACTTTTTAAACGGCTGGAAGCAAGTGTATGTAGCATTGGCACGTTATTGATAAGCATGCAAACAAAAGCTTGAGCTCTTTCCTATTTTCAAAAGCTCGGAGAATACTATTAAAATTTCTGTGATCCACCGCCTACGAAATATACAGCCATCCCCACAGAACCTTCATCATAAAATCAAACAATCCCGCCTGATCGACAGGCTCCTGCGCGTATAGGGGCATTTCCCCCGCTTTTTTCCCTTCCGAATCCAATATATCAACCGTCATTATCGGTTTTTTAACGTCTACCGGTGCGTCGATAGATTCAGGGGCTTCGCCTTTTATATCATACGCGGCGGCTGAAGCTCCTAAAAAGCTTACGCTTTCCTTGCATATAAGATTAACGGTTCGCTTTATCCCGCCCTTAACGGGAACGTTTTCAAAAACAACCTTCCCTGCCTCGGCGAATTGCGTTAGCTTGAACGCGCTAAACCCATAATCCAGCAATGCCGTGGCGGCGGAAAACCGCTCGGACGAATTTGCCGCGCCGATAATAACGCATATATACGTCATATTGTTGCGCGTTACGGCAAAAACGCCGCAATACCCCGCATCAGGTGAAGAACCGGTCGAAAGGCCGAAACATCCGCTGTAGTTTTTGAGCAGGCGGTTATAATTAACCAACTCCGTTTCACGCCCGTCGCTGTGCTTGATACCATCTAGAAATATGTTGCTGTAAGACGTAAAAGCTTTGCTTTTTGCCAGCATCTTTCCGATCGCGGCAAGCTGGTTCGCCGTAAATTTTGTGTTCTCTCCAAGAAGGGTAGATACTTGAGCGGTAACGCCAAGCTCTTTAAGCCTTGCGTTTACCTTATCCACAAACGCCTTTTCACTGCCGGAGAGCGTATAGGCAAGCGCATGAATTGCGTCCCCCGCGCAGATCATAACCGCGCTTTTAAGCAGATCGCCCGCGCTTATCACTTCGTTTGCCTCAACGAACGCCGTCGGCCCGCGTACGGCCGCAGCTTCAGACGAGACTGTAATCTGCGTATCCAGGCTGAACTCACCCTTATCCACCGCTTCACAGATAACGAGCAGGGCTGGCAGCCGGCAAAGCCCGGCAGCATTTAGCTCAACATCGGCTTCGTGCTCATAAACAATTCGGCCCGAGTTGCTTTCCATAAGTAGCGCCGCCTTAACTCCACCGATTTCCACCGGTTCCGTCGGATTTAAAGCGCCCGCAACAGGCGATAGTAAAATAGTCATTATGAGCGTGAAGCTTAGAGCCTTTAGCCATAATATCGGCGCCTTGGTGATTCGCATAATTAAAACCTCCTATTGCCTTATTAATTGTATGGCGGGTTAGCGGCCGTTCATGCTTAAAATAAGCGATTCTTCCTTTTTTTCATAAAATATGTATATAACATAGGCAGTCATGCTGCCGGGAAACTTCGTGTCGGGTATCGCAATATGACCGAGTGAATTGCTTGCACAATTCTTTTTCAGACTAAAGGCGATAGCGGGAGCCGCTATCGCCCAAGTGTGTCTAAAAAAGTGGCTGCGCCACGTCTTTCGAGTTAACACGGAGCGCTTTTACATTGGCGCGGTCAGCGCCCCGTGCAAAGAAACCCTTGCTGCTAAAGGCATTCCGAACCTGACGCACATGTCTTCAGGTTCGGTTGAAAGCCTATGGGGGCTGCGGCTCCGACCCAACCCCGAGTTTTTTGGACAGGCTGAGGCCGCCCAAAAGGGCGGCCTGAATCCAATTGGGCTATTTAATATCCATTTCGTTATCCACGTTTTTTCCTGTGCTTCGCCAATACAACCGCGCCCAATGCCGTTAACACGCCGCCAGCGGCAACCATGCTCATGCCGCCCGCCTTCGGCGGATTATCCGGGTCAACGGGTTCGTGCGTCGGTTCAACCGGCGTGGGCGCGGGTTCCTCCTCGCCCTCCGCAAGAATGGTTATTTCAATCGCATCCTCGGCTAGCTCGGGAATGCCGCCGGTAACGGTAACTTTGCCGGGTTTAAGCGCTGTAAGCGCAGCCGAATCGTTCCCGGCAGGCTCAAGAGCCGCCAGCGTTTCGTCAGAAACCTCCCAATCGAACAGCATACTGAAGGGAACATCCGATCCGTCGTTAACGATATTAAGCGTTTCGCCTACGCGCATCGTGGCCGTATCCGGCTTGAGATCCACCCAGTTCGGCAAATCGGAACCGTTTATCACAGCGTTAAAGACATTGCCGGCATAGTCCGCCAATCTCTGAATAACGATGCTGTTTTCTCCGAACACGCCGGTGCCGAAGGAGCTCAAGCCCGACGAGCCGGGGATAAAGTCTTGAAATACGGAGGTGAAGATGTAAGCTTCCCATACGCCTGCCTCATCATTATAATCCAGACTTATCGATTCGGTATAATCAATATAAAACGCTTCCTCGACCGTTGTTTCAAACTGGTATACAAGCGACGGCTCATCAGCCCAGCCCATCTCAACGGGGAGATAATCGTACTCCGCGAACAGTTTAAATGCGGAAACCGGGTGCTTTAAATCAATGGCCATGGGAAACTCCACAACATAATTTTCGTTTTCGGTATCGCTCTGGTATTCCGGCATGACCTCTGCGCGGATAACGACGCGGGTATTGTTCTCAAGGAGGCATCTGCTCGTATCATAGTAGCTGCCCCATTCCTCCGTAACCACCGGGTAAATCCATTCGTACGAAAGCGCGTCTTCCAGGTATATCCCTCCGTACACGACCTTGCTGCCGTCGAAATAGGTTTTTGAAATATAGCCCGTGTCCTGCTCGTAAAGCACCTCGCCATTGTCCGCATTGTATACGGTATAATGGATGTTTTGGGCGTTTCTCAAAAGACCAAGCCCCATCCTAAACTCATCCATGCGGAAGTCTCCATTCGGGGATATCGCGTTTCGGTCGGCCCAGTACATGCCGCCTTCGACAGCAGAATCCCAGCCCTCATGGTACGGCGTAAGGCTTTCATTCGGCGCGTCGGTGTCGCCCAGGTATTTACGGTAGCCATTGAATTCCAAGCCCTCGGTATCCTCCAACGGCAGATAAGACCAAATGGAGTTGTGGAACTGGTTCGCCGTCGTATAGGATTTCTCTCCTCCAAGCAGCGTATCATACGTGCCGCTTTCAAGCACCGGCGCCTTGCACCAGTCCCCATAGAAACCGAGGAAAGGTATGGAAAGGCTTACGCCCTCCGCGTTAAGCAGCTGAACGAAGCCCTCAACATAGGACCCGTTGTCAAAGCGTTCGTCAATATACGATTTTTCGGAATCCGCAAGGCGTATCGTAACCTCAACTGAAGCTGTGGCCCCCGCAGGTACGGTCAGCGCGCCGTTCGTCAGGTTGGAATCTACGTCTGCTTCCATCTCGCGCATATAATCGCGGGTAAGGTAAACCACCTTGCCGTTAAGGATCTGGCCGCCGTCGGCCTTTTGGCCCAGCACGGCTGTTTCGAGCGAATAGATCTTATCATCATCCGAGAAATTCACCACGTTGAATTTTAGGGTGTAAACGCCGCTTTTTTGCGGGTCGTCGCCCAGCTCGATTTTAGCCTTGTTCGTATCCTCCACCGTGATATACGCGCCGGAATGGATAGCCGCCGCGGCGTTGGCCAGCCCTGCGCCCTGCTGCCTTACCGAATAGAACACATCCTTTTCCCCGTTTATTATCGGAGTCGCCGTGCTCATCAAAAGGCAGTTGGTGATGTAGGCGAGGTCCTCGTCCGCCACGCCCGCCTCCTTGAGGCTTTGCCTTATAAGCGCGCCGCATGCTGCTACCGCCGGGGAAGCCATGGAGGTTCCGCTGGCTACGGCAAAATCCTCACCGGAATATGCTGAAAATACGTTGCCGCCGATTCCAGTAATCTCGGGCTTAAGCGTCAACCCCTCCGTCGGGCCCCAGCTCGAGAAGCCGGAAATCTCCCCGGCGGTTTCGGGCACGTCCCATATCGCCTGCACATACAGCGTATCCGGCTTGTATTGTTCAAGCTCTAAAAGCTGGACGCAGCTAACGGAAGCAACCGGCGTATCAAAAACGCTAAGCGTAAACTCCGGGTAGCTTGCCTCATCCTTGCTATTGTACAGCAGAACTCCCGCCACGCCGGCCTCGGCGGCCTCAGTTACAACAGCGTCCGCGTTCCCGCCGGCAAAATCAACAAACACGATTTTCCCGACCGCGCTTTCAAACGTATCAACCGCGTATTCGTAGCTTGAGCCGCCGAGCCGCGCGGTAAAGCGGTGTTCATAGGGCAAACCGCCCTCGTCGGGGAATAAACCGCCATGCAAAAGCTCCATGGGGAGCCCCTTTGAATATTGAATATACGGGTAGAAGTTCAGCGAGGCCATATTCTCGGCGCTGGCGACAGTAAGCACGCTGTCAAAGCTGCCCGGCATGCCCACCGTACCGGTGCTTGGGCTGTTCGCTTTGGTCATATTATCGCCCCATAAGCTGTTAAGCCCGGTACTCGCGTCATTTCCCGCGGAAATCACCACGTTAACGCCCGCCGCGTAGGCGTTATCGTATACCTCGGTCACGCCCTCATAATACAATGGGCCGGCCGCTGAGCCAAGGCTCAGGTTCGCGCAGTCAACACCCAGCATCAGCGCGTCTTCAACGGCTGCTATGATATAGTCAAGATAGCAGTTTCCGTCTATATCGAATACCTTCATGACGATCAGCTGCGCTTCAGGCGCTATGCCCAGCTGCGTAATACCGAACTGCTCCTCAAAGCTGGATCCCTCAGGCATGTTGCCCGCCACGATGCCCGCTACATGCGAGCCGTGGCCGAACCATGTGTCATCGTCGCTCCCGCCGTCGGCCTGTCCGTCCGCGTAGTTGTAGCCAAACGGGATTTTGTCGCTTTGATAAAGGTCGCCTGCCGTAACGCCCGGTGTGAGCCGCTCCGCGTGAAGCAGGTCGTTTTCAAGCGCCGCCGCTATATATTTGCGGTCAAAGCCAATCGCCGCCGTATCGGCAGGCTGCTGGGAAAACGCGGGATTTTCATAGCAAAGGCCCGTATCGATTACAGCCACCGTCATCCCTTCTCCCTTGTAGCCGAGATCCCATGTTTCATTCGCGCCCATCGCCGGGCCCGCGTACTGCATGTTCGGCTTGATTGCATCGGTGTTGGCGTTAATGTCGGGCATGTTAAATTTCGGCGTCACATAGGCTTTTTCAACTTCCGGCAGCGCGTTTATGGTTTTGAGATCGCCGTACTTCACCACAGCCGCGAACGAATTGGTGAGCAGCGTATAATTACCCTCAACCTCCACGCTGTAACCAAGCTTTGCCCGCATCGTCTCGGCCACTTTTGTCTGCGCGTTTACCAGCGCTTTCATGGCCGCCTGCTCTTTCGCGCCAAGCCCGCTTCCCACCAGCACGTTCATGCCCTTCTGCTCAGCCACGGGTTCGCCCTTGAGCGTAACCATTACGCGCACCTCGCTTTGTGGCGTATAGGCGTCGCTTATGAACGATATGCTTTGCGCGTCGCCGGAAGAAATTCCGAGAAGAGCGTCCAGTTTGTTTGTAAACTCCGCGGATGCCTTCGCGTCAATCTCGTCAATTTGAAGCACGGTGCCATCCTCACCCGCAACAAACTGCGTGCCATATTCTTGCGCTAATTCGGCTATGGCTTGCGCCTTAGCTCCGGTGAGCCTGGTATCGCATACCCATCTTTCATGTTCGCTCAGGCTCGTATAAGTACGCCCGTCACCCCCTTCATATATATAGGTATAGCCGGCGGGCACATACGTACTCCCGCTCTTGTCCGCGTATACTACGTGGGTTCCATTCGACCCCGTGTTTGCGCCAGCCGAAGCGATACCCGCAAACGCGCCGATAAGCATGACTAAAGCCACGATAAGCGCAGTCCGCCTGAATTGAGATGTGTGCTGCATAGTTTACCTCCTGTTTGATGTTTATTGATGACCCTTTCGGGAAGCATCCTAATACGCTGTTATGCACATGTCGTTAAGCGAGGCGGAAACGCATTATACGTTCGCATTAATAAAAAAAACTAAAAATATTCTCTCTGGTTCTGCGGAAATTGCCGCAGTATATTGCATATATACACAGAGCATATATAGCGAGTCTGCCCTGTATTAAATTTAATTGTCATTATTTTCTATTTTAAAGTTTAAAAACAAACAATAGTTTTGTCAACAATACATTTCTGTTTGTTTATATAAACAGCTTAATAATAAAAAATCGTAATATATTATATCCTCGTTCCAACACCTATTGGATTTTCAAAGTATTGTGTTAATTACATATTGACATTAGAGCACTTTCCCAAATCAATTTTTTTTCGTTATGGCTATATTAATTTTACTCTTGATGCTATATAAAATAATCGCATAAGTAGTTTTCACACCGGCTGAATTTATACTTTCTTTATTACAAGGAATACAATCAGATTATAGTGATAAAACAAAATTAACAGATAGGTTAATTATATATAACTGATAATTAATATCTCCAATTAAATTATACAACTCTGTTTTTATCTCAGAATTCTATTGCAAATTCTTGTTATTAGCCGTAATATAGTCGTATGATAATCTTTATATGATGATTCATAAGAATAGTTTTGTATTGCCGCTAATCTTTTATTATTTTGCATACAATTATTGTTTATGCAGATTATACCGTCTGCTAATATATCGTTACTTTAAGCCGCGGTTAGCATATATAAATAGAATCGTATAGCATGATTCTGAGGTAGATGGGGCGGGCGGCACATTATCAACCTGGTACCTGATAATCTATTAGAGAGGAGAAACAAAGATGAAAAATAACGTGAAACCCTTGTTCGCAATCGCGCTGCTTATAATCCTTCTATTCTCTTTCTCGGGAAGCGCTCTGGCTGTGCGTGAGGATGTTTGTATGCCGGATGCTTGTAGTCATAGTAGTAGCATAACAATAAGTGCAGACGTCATTTATTATCCATCACGCGAATTTTGTGTTAGGTATATACGCACGACTTATAGGTGCCGAATATGTAATAGTTTATGGACAGATGATGACTTTGTTGGAACAAGCACTCACAAAAAAATTGCTGTTGATAGGGGGCACATGGCAGGTAATAAACATCGATATCGTTATGAGTGTGAAAAATGCCATTATGTCTTTAGTGCAGACTTCACACTTACCTGCTACGGCCCGCCCTGTAATCTTCCTACTTTCATAGTTCTTCAAGCTAAATAATTAGCTTTATCGTTAATGCAAATCGCATGGCGGTATACCGATCGCCCCCGCCCCAGAGTTCAAAGGAGGATAACAAAAATATGGCATTCAAAACCTGCATTAAACAGCTTCTGCGCAACCCGATTAAGACCCTGCTTTATTTTCTGCTGCTCGCTTTGTCCTGCTTGCTCCTGTGCGTAAGCGTGGGGATGCTGGTCAGCGCGCTTGCGAGCGCAGCTGAGGTAGACATGGTATTCACAACCATCGCCGTACCGAATGTGTCAAAAGCATCGGACGTATCAGCCGAAAAGGTTATAGAGCTCGCAAAAAAATCTCCTTATGTCCGGCAGGTTGAGCTGAGAAGAAGGCTGCGCGGCGTTAACCCGGATATATCTCCGTACCGCGTACCTTCTGAATATCATGATGAGGTTATTAATTATGCCATGAATTTGTTTGTCTTAGAAGTTACTTGCGAATCTGCATTTGAAACGACAAATCACAGTTCTGTTATAAATGCGCAACGGAAACTCTATTCCGCAGTATTAAGTATAGAAAATGTGCTCTCTGCACATTCAAACGCAGAAAAACCAGAGCAAAGTGTAGAACTTTTTCATGAAATGTTTTATGGTGCCAATTCAAAAGGCAATCAGCCCTTTCAACCAGGAAAGCGATATATTATCTGGGCGGAATTGCAAAACGAGTATATAACGGATCCTGGTATTAGCCGTTTTGGGTTATGGAGGCTGTTTCCTATCGATAAGGTTGCTAATGAATCAAATGAAGATGTTCAAAATGGCATTAAATACACCTGGACAGAAATTATTGAGGGAGCGGGATTTCTGCCTGTCGCAGAGATACAAGGCAGCGCGGAAGAATTCCTTAAATCAGAAGATGGCGCTATATGGCGTGATATCATTGAAGCGAACACGCATTCAATAGAGGTGCTGACAACCAATTCCCTTGAGAGCTTACTTTTCTTTAACGAAGGTAAGGCTAATATCGCGCAGGGCCGCGGGTTCACTAAAGCTGAATATGACAGGGGCGAGAAGGTGTGCGTTATCGGCGCTCAGCTTGCGCAGCAAAACGGCTTAAAGGTTGGGGATAAGCTGAATCTCAAACTGAATTTTACATATGAGAAGCAGCAGAATATGGGAGGCAACGAGTACTTTTGGATTACCGACGCGTTTGATCCGGCCAACGGATACGCGCAAGAGAATGAATACGAGGTGATTGGAATACACGCTTCTCCCGAGGGAAGCGTAGGCCCTTTTTATATCTCGCCCAATATGGTGTTTGTACCGGATAAATCCATTAAATCAAAGCAAGGGTATCCCACTGATTCCATTTTTATCTTGGAAGATGAGATGCATACCTACACGCCGTTAACGTATGCTATCGTGCTGCATAACGGCGGGCTGGAGGGATTTAAGGCGGAACTGGCGGAACAAGGCCTTGAGGACGCCATGCTGTACTTCGATCAAGGCTATTCGCGCATTGGCGGCACAATAAGCGCGTTTAAGGAAAACGCGTGGACGCTCTTCGCGGTCAGCGCCGCGGCCTGGGCGGCGGTCGCCATGCTGTTCGTCTATTTCTACATCATCCGTCAAAAGAAAGAAACCGGCGTGATGCTTTCGCTCGGAACGGGGAAAGCGCAGTCGTTCAGATATATCCTCTCCTGCGTAATCGTTATCTCTCTCGCCGCGTCCATCGCGGGGAGCGTTGTAGGGTATACGCTGTATGAAAAGGCTGTCGATACCTCGTATGAGCTTGCGCTCGAAGGTGCGGATGAAAACCCGCAGTACAGCGGCGGCGGTTCCCAGGGAAGCGCCAATGCCGAAATCACCGTGATTAAGCAGCCTCAAACCGTGTTCATGGCAGCCGGCGTGCAGTTCATCCTGCTGGCCTCCGCTTCTTCCTTTGCTGCTGTGTTTATGGTGAAGCGCAAACCCTTGAGGCTCATTCAGGACAGGTAGGTTAGTTATCTATACAGTATCTGTATAGTATGGCAGATACATTTGATATAAATCTAAAAATTGAGCATGTACACTGGTAAAGAATCAGAGCCTTTTTCCGCGGCTTTGGTTCTTTTCCTATTTATATGGAGAAGACCACGCAACAATTATTATTAGGTAGATTCTTCGCTGCCTTGAATCATTGCAGTAGAAGCAATCCCATTGCTACGATAACATCCAACTAAAGGACGGCTTGTATAAAAATTGTTATATATTATTTTAGGCGGCATTACTTTTTCGTAGTTTTTCGCATATTATTGTAGGAATTAATTGAAATCAAACGGTTATTGTAACATACATTGTTCATCCCCTCGCCCTATAGATCAAAGTAGGAAATTGTTATATATTATTCTAGGCGGCATTACTTTTTCGTAGTTTTTCGCATATTATTGTAGAAATTAATTGAAATCAAACGGTTACTATAACATAACATCGTTCATCGCCCCCCGCCCCTGACTTCCAAAGGAGGAAACAATACATGGCATTCAAAACCTGCGTTAAACAGCTTTTGCGCAACCCAATTAAGACCCTGCTATATTTTCTGCTGCTCGCTTTGTCCTGCTTGCTCCTGTTCGTAAGCGTGGGGATGCTGGTAAGCGCGCTTGCGAGCGCGGCTGAGGTAGACGCGGTATTCACAACCATCGCCGTACCGAATGTGTCAAGAGCCTCGGACGTATTTGCGGAAAAGGTTATTGAGCTTGCAAAAAAGTCCCCTTATGTCCGGCAGGTTGAGCTGAGAAGAAGGTTGCGCGGCGTTAACCCGGATATATCTCCATACCGCGTACCTTCTGAATATCATGATGATGTTATTAATTATGCCATGAATCTATATGTTTTAGAAGTCATTTGTGAAAGCGCATTCGAAACATCATCACATGATCCTGTTATGAATGCTGAAAACAACTATTATTCCGCGGTATTAGAAATAGAACGCGTGTTATCCGCGCATCCTGACGCTGATGAACCCAAACAGCATATAGAGTTGTTTAAAGAAATATTTTATGGGGCTGATTCAAATGGTAAGCAGCCTTTTGAACAAGGTAAGCGGTATATTATCTGGGCCGAAATCAGCAAAAATTCCATTACAAAACCAGAGATTAATCGGTTTAGGTTATGGAGGTTATTTCCACGTGACAAAGACTTTAATAAAAGCAGTGACGCCATAATAGGCGGCGTAAAACATGTATGGATGGAAGTTATTGAGGGAGCGGGATTTCTGCCTGTCGCGGAAATACAAGGCAGCGCGGAAGAATTCCTAAACTCAGAAGATGGCGCTATATGGCGTGATATCATTGAAGCCAATACGCATTCAATAGAGGTGCTGACCACCAATTCCCTTGAGAGCATGCTATTCTTTAACGAAGGTAAGGCAAATATCGCGCAGGGCCGCGGGTTCACTAAAGCTGAATATGACAGGGGCGAGAAGGTGTGCGTTATCGGCGCTCAGCTTGCGCAGCAAAACGGCTTAAAGGTTGGGGATAAGCTGAATCTCAAACTGAATTTTACATATGAGAAGCAGCAGAATATGGGAGGCAACGAGTACTTTTGGATTACCGACGCGTTTGATCCGGCCAACGGATACGCGCAAGAGAATGAATACGAGGTGATTGGAATACACGCTTCTCCCGAGGGAAGCGTAGGCCCTTTTTATATCTCGCCCAATATGGTGTTTGTACCGGATAAATCCATTAAATCAAAGCAAGGGTATCCCACTGATTCCATTTTTATCTTGGAAGATGAGATGCATACCTACACGCCGTTAACGTATGCTATCGTGCTGCATAACGGCGGGCTGGAGGGATTTAAGGCGGAACTGGCGGAACAAGGCCTTGAGGACGCCATGCTGTACTTCGATCAAGGCTATTCGCGCATTGGCGGCACAATAAGCGCGTTTAAGGAAAACGCGTGGACGCTCTTCGCGGTCAGCGCCGCGGCCTGGGCGGCGGTCGCCATGCTGTTCGTCTATTTCTACATCATCCGTCAAAAGAAAGAAACCGGCGTGATGCTTTCGCTCGGAACGGGGAAAGCGCAGTCGTTCAGATATATCCTCTCCTGCGTAATCGTTATCTCTCTCGCCGCGTCCATCGCGGGGAGCGTTGTAGGGTATACGCTGTATGAAAAGGCTGTCGATACCTCGTATGAGCTTGCGCTCGAAGGTGCGGATGAAAACCCGCAGTACAGCGGCGGCGGTTCCCAGGGAAGCGCCAATGCCGAAATCACCGTGATTAAGCAGCCTCAAACCGTGTTCATGGCAGCCGGCGTGCAGTTCATCCTACTGGCCTCCGCTTCTTCCTTTGCTGCTGTGTTTATGGTGAAGCGCAGACCCTTGAGGCTCATTCAGGACAGGTAGGTTACAGAATAAAGCGATGTCGAAATATCCGATAAATTTGATTTAAATAAATATACCTCAACGAAGGCAAAGATTAATGATTTAATCGAAGGGGGGGTCTTTACTTATTAAAGAAGCAAGTTTTTATATCTTATATTATAATTAATCTTGCTTTGAATATTAAGTTAAAAGAGTTATTAATACTGTTCTGAGCCATTCCTCTTTATGATTCTTATTACTTCCCATACGATACCTGAACAAACGAATAAAACTTGCGGCTGACCCCGCCCCTGATGTCCAACTCAAACTGGAATCGTTTTGTGTTTACAATAAACCTGGCTACGGTCAACCACCGCAGCCAGATGATATCAGATATTCAGATACATTACTTTACAGAGCTTTGTACAAAACGGTTGTGCTGGTTGAGTTTATCGCACCAATAATACATACGTGCCCGCAGGTAAGATTCTACCTCCTCATCGCTCATCGTTTCGGAGGTAGCGACACTTTCTAAGAGCTCCATTTCAAGCCCGCCGGTATCATTCCATAATCTCTGCAGAGGCTTGTTTGGACTTGCGTTCAGCGTTAACTCAAACCTTAGGCGCTTAAACGTACCCATAACATGATGCGAATACCCCAGATAAGAAACGCCGGATTTCTTATCATAGATGCGATAAACGCCCATTATAAGATCTTTCGACATTATTAACGCCTTACGCCACGCCAATACGGCGGATACGCTGACGGTATTCCGTTACTGGCGCATCATCTAACCAGCCCTTAAGGATTTCCTCATATTTTTCCTTTTGAGCCTCGGTAAGCATATACTCGTGTATTTCCTCCTCGAGCTCGCTATTAAGTTCTAATGTCTCGGTTTCCACGATCTCAGACAGCATAATGATATGCGTTCCTGACTTTGTTTTCACAGGCTCGCTTATATCGCCGACCTTCTCAAGCTTTAAAGCGGCTTCGCTGAATTCCTCGTGATAATCACCCTTATTCGCTTCGGATATGGGATAACCTTCGCTTTTATATGGCTCGGACTTCATACCGCCGTCCTCGCCATATTCCTCAATAAGCTCATCAAACGTTTTATCTCCAGCTTCAATCGCTTGTTGAACCTTCTTCAGCGTTTCCTCAGCCTTATCCCCATCCTTAATCAATATATGCTTAACGCGCTTATATCCCTCTGGAATATAGAGCGGACGCACGCCGCTACCCTGAGCGTATGTAGTATACGTCTTCGCATACTCTTCAGGCTTATCATCAAATTCTTCCTTCTGAGTCTTTAGCGTTTCATCATACCATTCTTTTACTTCATCATCCGTTACGGAGACTGTATCGTAAATTTGCTGCATGTGCTTTTCAATTTTGGCGCCATCCTGAGCATTGACTAATACTTCAGCATAATAGCTGTCATAGGTATATCCATTGGATTTCATATCAGCTTCTGCCAAACGGCGTGCTTCAGCAAGGATAGCAAGTTCTCCTTTAATGTTGGAGTCTACGCTGGATTTATAATTGTCAACGATGTTATCCATCGTCTTGGCAGCTTCATCCTCGCATTCCTTAAGCTCTTCTTCTGTTAATGTTATGCCCTCCTGTCGCGCCATATATAATTTTACCGCGTCGGACTTAAGCGCATCGAAAACAACATCCTGAAACTTTTCTCTGCCTTCTTTGGTGGATACGTCATAGAGTCCGTAATATACATACATATAGTAGTTGTTGTAATACAACGTATAATCGGACAGCTTCATTGAAACATCGCCCACCTTGACGACAACCGGATCGTTAATGGCGCTGCATCCAGCAAAAACGGAAAGCGCTAAGGCCGCTAGTATGATAATAGCGGCAATACGAATACGCACCTGAATATGTTTGGGCATATCTGATTCTGATCTCCTTTGCAATTTAGTGTACAATCTTCGGATTTTAACCCGTTTTTTATTTTATCGCGCTTGTCCCGTTTATGTCAACTCAATACGGGCAATTTTAGTGTTATAATGCTACGAATTGTCTATATCCCTAATTATTATTTTTATAAACAGGAATTTTCATATACGGCTTCTTCTATTATTTATAAATAAAAATGGATTGAACTTTATAAACCTCTTATTGTTTATAGTTCTGTTTAAGAAATAGCGCCGCAGGCTATACCCACGGCGCTTTAGGACGAAACAGCAATCCCCTAATCATCCAAAATTGAATCGCCTTTAATTTGTTCGCTGCCCAAGGTATTTAAATCCCCTATAACCAGGGTAATATCGATATACCTTCCCCCGCGCCAAACGCGCATGGCAATACTGTCGCCAACTTTTTTTGATTTAATAGCTGAACTAAACTCATCAGACGTAAGTACGGTCTTCCCATCACATTCAACCACTACGTCGTCAATCTGAAGTCCGCTTTTGTGCGCCGGGCCGTCTTTTATCATGCTGTAAATCAATATACCGGGTGTAATCTGGTATATTTGCGCGTTTTGCGCGTCAATTTCAATAGTTGAAGCGCCGATGCCCGGTCTTTGGATGTAGCCCTGCGTAATCAGCTGTTCTATAACGCCCAGCGCCTCGTTTATGGGTATTGCGAAGCCAAGCCCTTCCGCTGAAATCGCGTTTCCGCGCTCATCATAACTTGCGGTAACTGTTTTCGCGGATGTTATACCGATTACCTCACCGTTCATGTTAAGCAGCGGGCCGCCGCTGTTGCCGGGATTTATTGCGGCGTCCGTTTGTATATACACGTTGCTGTGGCCGCTGATATTTACCGTGCGTTTGGTTGCGCTGATGATGCCGAACGTGGTAGTTCCAGCCAGCTCGCGCCCCGTTGGGTCGCCGATAGCAATGGCAAACTCGCCGACCCGCGTTTTATCCGAATCACCTATTTTAAGCGCGTTCATGGCGCCGGTGGAGACATGAAGCACTGCAATATCCATTGTATAATCGGCCCCAATGAGTTGAGCTGGATACTCCTTCCCATCGTTAAACGTGACGGTGAGCGTCTTTGCACCCTCTACCACGTGCGCGTTCGTTACGATGTATCCCTCGCTTGAAATCACAAAACCCGAACCGGTGCCCTGAAGCGTATCGCCGCCGCCCCAGGATGGAAACAGGATGGATTCCGCATAATTGCCAATGCCCACTACGCCGCCGCCAACCGCCTCCGCGATTTCAGGAATTGGGTTCGTTTTATCGGAGATAACCGGAGCCTCGCCGTCAAGGCCTATCATTGGACGTTCTGTGTACGGCGGCGTGTTATCCGGCAAATACGTTTCCACCGGGCCGGGAGTGTACTGCCCGTTAATCTTTGGCGTTGGCGTAGCCGCTCCCCATTGCCCGCCAGAATCCGGCCGGGTCGTATATACCAAAGGCAGAAACATGCTTGCCAACAGCGCGCCAATTATCATGGATATGATAGACGTAGCGGCATATGAGCCAAACCTTCCTCTGCGCTGACGGTTTTGCTTTATATCTTCATCAGTTTTTACCGGGTTTTCATAATATTCTGGGCGCTCCATGAATTAACCTCCTATGGTTATGATTCTATTATATCGTCTCGGATACCACAAAGCAAGTACGCCTGATCTTGGCAAATGACGCATTACTTTGCCTTCTTGACACGCGCGGGCTGTTCCGCCGCGCGTTTGAGCGTAAATCGGAATATAGTCTCCCCGCCCTTTTCGCTCGACACGCTTATCGACTGTTCGTGTTGATCGATAATGCGCTTGACGATAGACAGCCCAAGCCCGGTACCGGATGATCCGGAGGGCGTATGCGCTTTCTCGGCTTTATAAAAACGGTCGAATATATAAGGGACGTCCTCCTCAGCGATTCCGGCGCCCGTATTGGCAACATGGATTAAAACATCCTTTTTCTGCTGGGCGGCGCCAATTCTCAGCTTCCCTCCCGCGGGTGAAAACTTTATGGCGTTATCCACCAGGTTATGCACTACTTGGGCGATTTGATCCGCATCCGCCTCGACATATGCGGGTTCCGGATCAAGCTCTACGTTTACGTCAATTGATTTGGCGCTGATGCGCGCCTCGAACGTAATAAGCGTGCGGCGTATCAGCTCGTTAATGTCGAACGCTTCTTTTTTCAGGCTGTACTGGCCAGATTCTATACGGGCAAGATTAAGAAGATCGTTCACCATCGCAGTCATGCGCCTGTTTTCACCGATTACGACGTCAAGATACTTACCGAATTCCTCCGGCTGTATTGTGCCGTCCTGCATAGCCTCTAAAAAGCCGCGCATTGAGGTAAGCGGCGAACGCAACTCATGCGATACGTTCGCAACAAAGCTCCTGCGCGCCTGCTCCAGCGCGTTGAGTTTATCCGCCATAATATTAAAGCTCCCCGCCAGCTGGCCGACCTCGTCATACGATACGACCGGAACGCGGGATTCAAAGGCGCCGTTAGAGAAGCTTCGTACCGTTTTATTCATTTCAACTATTGGCTTTGTAATGCGCCCTGTTATGTAGGAAACCGCAAGTATGGCCAAAATAACTGCGACGCATCCGCAAAGCAGCACATCCATATATACCTGGCCGACCGCGGCATAGGATGTATTCATGTCGGCATGAAGAAATATCGCGCCAAGCACATTATTATCCTTGTCGGTTACCGGACGCGTTAACGTCATGATAGGCATGTCCGTTACATTCTTAAACATCCCTGTCGCAGCGGTGCTTCCGCCTCCGCCTTCAATTACAAACTGTGCGGCCTCACTGATATCCACCTGTTCGCACGGCGCCCATTTTCCAGCGGATTCCTCGTCACGGACGGAGACAGCGCCGTATTTTGAACTCACAAACCGTATTTGAATCAACGCGTCGTATTTGCGGGCTATGGTCATCAGCTCGCCCAGCGCCACGGGCCGCTTTTCATCATCCATGTACTTATCGGCAACCACAATGTTGATTTGCTCAATCTCACGCCGCATCTCCGTTTCCTTTTCGGTTATATACAGATCCTCAAACATATGAGAAACCATTAAACCCAGCAGCAGCAATAACACCAGCGCTACGGTAAGGTAAGTGGACAGCATGCGCGAAAAGAGGGTCTTGAACATGGATTACCTCTTGTTTTCAAACTTATAGCCAACGCCCCATACGGTTTTGAGCTCCCAGTTATCCGAATCCCCCAGTTTTTCCCTTATCCTTTTTACATGTACGTCAACAGTACGTGAATCCCCAAAAAAATCGAACCCCCATACCTGCTCTAAAAGCTGCTCCCGCGTGAATACCTTACCCTCGCGAGACGCGAGGAAGAATAGCAGTTCAATTTCTTTAGGCGGCATTTCCACCTGTTTATCCCCGAGCATGACCGTATAGTGATCCAAAGAAACGCTCAGTCCCTCAAAACTCACAGTTTTATCGCTTTCCGGCACAATAGAGCGGCGCAGCACCGCTTTGATGCGAGCCAGGAGCTCTTTAGCGTCAAACGGCTTAACGATATAATCGTCCGCGCCGAGATCCAGCCCCTGTATCCTGTCCAGCGTATCCCCTTTGGCGGTCAGCATGATGACAGGTACGTCGCTTGTCTGCCTGAGCCGCGCAAGAACGGCCCATCCATCCATTCCCGGGAGCATAACGTCCAGCACGACGAGCGCCGGCTGCGTCTGTTCAAAAGCCTGCAACGCCGCATCGCCGCTTTCACAGGTTTCCACCTTAAAACCCGCCTTCTTTAAATATAGCTCTATTATAGCCAGTATATTGGCGTCGTCATCAACTATAAGAATCGTGTTGTTATCCATTTCGAGCCTCCTCCCGTTTATCTGATTTCAACCTTGATACCGTTGCGTTTAAAAAGCGCCGCGGTCACGCCGTCCCCGGGACGAAGCGCGCCTGTAAAAGAACCGTCGTAAATTTCTCCTTGGCCGCACGACGGGCTTTTCGCTTTTAAAATTGCCTTATCAATATGATGCCGGCGGCATATCTTTAGCGCCTCGTACGCCCCGCATATGAATTGCGCGGTTACGTCGCACCCGTCGGAGGAAATTACCCGCGCCGCTCCGTCAAGCACATCGGCGCCGTCGCCGCCAACTACCTCAGACGGCGCCCTGGGGACGCCCATACCCCCAAGGCATTCAGGGCAAATTGCCACTGCCATGCTCAGCCTGCATAATTCCTGAATTTCCCTGTCCGGGTTAGCCTTGCCGTCATACCGGCAGGGTATACCGGCTAGGCATTTTGAAACCGCTGTTACCTTCAACTATATCACCTTTTTATGAACGATTTATGAATAGCTCCCTCCGGCATCCCATTTAATACAACGCGCCTGTTTATGGCAGGTAAGCTATCCTGGACGCACTCCGCCGATACATTTGATAGTGCGGAAATAAATATACACACTATCTGCAGCTATCCTAACCGAACGTCACAACGATTATTTGAGTTTCACCACTGTAACGCCCGCGTCCCCTTCACCATATGCGCCTATACGAAAGCTTTTAACGAGCGGATGCTGCCTTAGAAACTCCTGAACGCCCGTCCTGAGCGCTCCGGTTCCCTTGCCGTGGATGATATTGACTTCAGAAAGCCCGGACGCCGCCGCATCGTCCAAGTACCGGTCAATGATGATTGCGGCCTCGTCCACAAGCATACCGCGCACATCAATCTCCATGCCGACCCTTTTGGTCGTCAGATCCAAAACCTTGTTCTTTTTCTCGCCGAAGCCGGCCTCTTCTTTCACTGGCCGGATATCCCGCAGCTTTACATTGAGCTTGATAATACCCGCCTGAACCTGAACCTCCCCGCGCGCATCTGGGCGCGACAGGACGCTCGCCCTCTGGTTAAGCGACAAAATGATTACTGAATCCCCCGGATTAACGGTTTTGGGCGGCTTGGAGTCATCCGGGGCGAGAGCGCGTTCGCACGTATCGGCGAGTTTTTTCTCTTCCTCGCGAATTAAATCCCGAGCGCTCTGTATCTCACGGTCAATAGCGCTTCTGTCTCCCGTCCCCGCGGCCCGAAGCTTGGCGATTATCCGCTCCGCCTCCTGTTTGGCTTCCGTCACCAGGCGGCGCGCCTCCTCCTTCGCCTTTTGCATGCTCCTGCTCTTTTCTTCGGCCAATTTCCTTCGTTCGGCCTCGGCTTCGTTTCTTAGCCTGTCCAGCTCGGCGCGCGCCTGCTGCGCGAGCGCGCGTTCCTGCTCCGCTATACGCCTCTGGGACTCGGCGTTCGATATAACGTCTTCAAAGCGTATGTCGTCGTTCTCCAGGTAACCTCTGGCATTGTCTATTATCCCGTCCGATAATCCGAGCCGCCGTGAAATCTCAAACGCGTTTGATTTACCCGGTATACCGATGAACAGCCGGAAGGTTGGACACAGCCTGTCGATATCGAACTCCATCGAAGCGTTTTCCATACCCTCGTTCGTGAGGGCAAACGCCTTGATCTCGCTGTAATGTGTGGTCGCCACGGTTATCGCCCGCCTATCGTGCAGCTCCTTCAATATACTCATGGCCAATGCCGCGCCCTCAACGGGATCCGTCCCCGCGCCCAATTCATCGAGTAAAACAAGTGATCCGTGACCCGCCTGTTCAAGTATGGACACGATGTTTTTCATATGGGACGAAAAAGTGGAAAGAGATTGCTCAATGGATTGTTCGTCGCCGATATCGGCATAAACCGCTTCAAATAACGAAAGCTCAGTCCCCTCATCCGCAGGTACGAACATGCCCGCTTGCGCCATAATAGAAAAAAGGCCCACGGTTTTGAGCGTAACGGTTTTTCCGCCAGTGTTCGGGCCTGTTATGATTAGTGTGGAGAACCCGCCGCCCAGCCAGATATCAATAGGAACCACCGTTTCCGGGCTGATCAGCGGATGCCTGCCCCTTACGATGCGTATACGCCCCTTTTCGTTCAGCTTTGGGCAAACGCCGCGGTATTCGCGTGAGAGCGCGGCTTTGGCAAAAATCAGGTCCAGTTCGCCAAGCTGCGCTAAATCCTCTAGGATTTCGTCCGCGTACGGCTCAACCAAGGCCGTTAAGCCGGCCAGAATGCGCTCAATTTCCTCCGCTTCCTCAGACAGGAGCTTCTTAAGCTCGTTGCCCGTTTCGACCACGAAAGAGGGTTCGATAAACAATGTAGCCCCGCTGCCGGACTGATCATGAATCAGGCCCGGAACGTTCTGCCTGTACTCCTGTTTAACGGGTATGACATAACGGCCGTTGCGTATCGTCACCAACGGCTCCTGAAGAAATTTCGCGTAAGAAGATGACCGGATCATGCTGTTAAGCCTGTCCCGGATACGCTCGTTCGCCAGGCGAATGGACCGCCTGATTCTTGCTAGTGCGGGCGAAGCGCCGTCAAAGATCTCATCCTCATTGATAATGCACCGGTTGATTTCATCCTCAATGGATCTGCGGCCGGCGAGCCCCTCAGCCATCCTCTTGAGCATCGGGCCCGCCTCGTCGCGCGTAAGCTGATCCCTGACGGAGCGTATCGCCCTTAGGCACCTGCTGATATTCATCAGCTCCAAGGCGGACAAATATAAGGCGGCATGAATCCGCTTAAGGCATTCGCGCATATCCGGGAACGCGTCCACAGGCGATTGGCCGGTGCGGAATAGCGCGCTCTCGGCTTCGCCCGTAAGCGCAAGCGCGTTTTGAACCAGATCTAAACGGTTGTTGGGCTTTAGCTCTGCCGCAAGCTCTTTAGCGATGCAGCATACAGCCTTTTCAGACAGTTTTTTGATTATTTTATCGTATTCAAGCGTGTTTAGTGCTTTAGCGTTCATTTTTACCTCATTTCAAATTCATTCCACCGCCCGGTTCCAGTGCCCGCGCGTTATTTCCCCGGAGCTAGCGACAGATTCCCCTTTTTGGGCCTTAACAGCCGCGCGTACGCGTTCGCCCGCCACGGCAGGCGGCTCGGTATCGAACGCGAGCAGTACGCTCTCTGGATTTAATAGCTCATGATATAAATCAATAATATCCGTCGGCCGGCAGTTTAACAGCCGCACGACGCAGCCGCTTTTTAAGCGCGCGTTCGTAAGGGGAAACGCGCGCCCCTCCCCGTCCCTCAGCAAACCCGCATGACCATGGCAGCCGCGGCATCCAAAACGCTCCTTCACCGGGCAATGCTTTAATTGCATCAGCTGCGCGCGCCCATACACTTGTAGCGAAAGCCCGCATGTTTCAAGCATATCCCGCATTTGCGCCCGCGTCAACTCCTCGGACGCGTAAACGCGCGTAAACCCCATTTCTAATAAGGATTGAACCGCGTACACGTTCATAGCGTTCATACGCGCGCCGGCGATACGGTGCTTTAGGCCCTTCATCCAGGGCAGATGGCCCGGGTTCTGGGCGACAGCGCCGTCAAACAGACCGCTTTGAAGCAAGCCAAGTATTTGTTCCTGATCGGCCGCCGAGGCAGTGATTACAGGAATGGTTAATAACAGATCGATACCTTTATGGCGAAACTGTTGTAACCGTTCCGGCAGCAAATTATCAAACGTTACCGGGTCGAGCGTGATTTCGTCCGCTCCCGCCTCATATACGGATTTAGCTTGTTCCAGCGTTCGAACCTGCGCAGTTATGATGGTTTTAAACGGTTTATTTTCCTTATTCGCAACGCGGGGGGGCCAATCGATCTTGGGCGGAGCGTTTCCAACAGCCAACGCGGATTCGAGCCTGATACACGCTTCCCTACGCATTTGGTTGACCGCGCTTTTAGGCATGTACGCCCACGGATCCGCGTCAACATAAATATCGTTCAAGGCGAACGGCGTATCGCCAAGCTTACCTATCGGCTCGTTAAAGCGTTCAACTCCGCCTTCCTTTCGCGCCCTTTCAGGCGGCGCGCCGGATACCTGCGCCTCTATGTCCCCCGTGCGCAGTCTCAAAACAGCGGGTTCCCCGATCCGCGCGTAAAAATGAGCGTTTATCAGCCTTTTGCGTCCCTCGTCCAAATAGCTTGCCCGCGCACGGGCAAGGAGTTCCTCCGGCGCTTCCCCATTGGCCCTGCATCCGGTAACGCACCCATCCCCATAAAAATAACCGGTACGGAAGCCGCCCCTGCTGAATATGCTCTCAAGATCCCGCCTCAATTCCTGCAGCTCCGCACCCTGCGCGCCGTCCAGCGCGGCTCGGTATGCCCGTGTAGCGACGGCGACATATTCCGCGCGCTTCATCCGGCCTTCAAGCTTTATACACGATACGCCGGCGCGTTCCATATCGCCAAGCCGCTCAAGCATGCACATATCCGACAGGCTCAGGCAATAATCGTTTTTGCGTTCCCTTCCGTCGTGAACGGATGCGCGCTTACGGCACGGCTGCGCGCAAGTCCCCCTGTTACCGCTGCGTTCGCCCGCCATGGAGGAAAGGAGGCACGCGCCCGAAAAGCTCATGCACATCGCCCCGTGAGCAAAGGCTTCAAGCGCCAGATCCGTACGCTCATGAATAAAGGCGATATCCTTTAAGGATAATTCCCTCGCGAGCACCGCGCGTTCAATACCCATCCGTCGGCAGATTAAAGCGCCGGACAGCGTATGAATTCCCATCTGCGTGCTGGCGTGAAGCGGTAAGCCGGGGATATGTTTTTTAATCAGGGAGGCCAGGCCAAGATCCTGTACGATAACGGCGTCCGCTCCGTTTTGGTATACAAACGCGGCATACTTCAAGGCGCCCTCCATCTCCCTGTCCGTGAGGAGAGTGTTGAGCGTTATATAAGCTTTTACGCCCCTTACATGGCAGTAATCTAAAGCACGAATCATCGAGCGTTCGTCAAAATTCCCGGCGGAACGCCGGGCGTTATACGCGCCGCCGCCCATATAAACCGCATCCGCTCCGTTTTGTACCGCGGCGGTCATTCCATCCCAATTCCCGGCCGGGGATAAAAGTTCCATAACTCCCTCCATAAAAAACAAAACAGCCTGGAGCGATTTCGCCCCAAGCCTATTTCAACCATTGAATCACTTTGTCGTCACCGGTTTCTTGTTCTCAAACGGGTGTTTTACCGGGGCGGGCGTTGCGGCCGGACGCGGCATATCCCTTAACTGCGAAATGCGGGAATCCAGCGCGTCGTAATCCTCCTGAAGTTTATAAAGCTCATCACCGAGATTGAGCGCGGCAAGCAGGATACAATTTACCGTACTGAGAGACGGATAAGCGGATTGAACCTCGTCAATCTTCCGATTCACATATTGGGTTACCTTTTGTACATACTCCGGGCTGTCGGGGGAGCTGATCTTGAATTCCTGACCCGCCAGACGCACTACCGTACGATTTTTATCCATACCATACACCACCCCAATATATTGTCTCGTTTTTATTAATTATACAATTTATAGTGGGTTTACGCAATAGGCGTTTAAAAAGAAACGACAAAAAAATACCTAAAATACGAAATCATGTCATATTCAAGCTAGCGTTTGTATAATAAGCCTAAAAAATGGTTCCCCCTCATGTTCTTTATCGCCGATTAAATATCATATCATATCCGGCCAAGCGCCTTATACCCCCGTGGTTATTTGATTTAAAATCAGTAACTTATCGCCATGATAATACAAAGGTCAGTCCGAGCCGCTTCATCAGCTGCTGCTGATGAGGTAGAGTTCAAAATGGCCGCTGCGTTCAAAAAAGCGGATTGAAAAACGGTATTCCCTGCCCTTTTTTTCCTTGCCGGTTCCGCTCAAAAGCGCTTCATCCAGCAAAAAGCGCCAATCGGCAAGCTCATCCGGGCTTATATGGCCGCCAGAATCGAGCGCGAGCGAAAAAGCCTCAAATATACCGGCTATGGCGCCGCACTGCGCACGATACCTCTTCATCCTGCGCCTGTACAGATCTTTTTCTATCTCTGAAGGTTTTTCTCCGGGCCCGTCGGGTTCCCGCGGTATTTGAGCCTTAAGCATAAACCCTCGGGCTCTGCCGCCGGATATGTAGAGCGTCAGATGCATTTCCCCTTCAGCTCCGTCCGCCCGGACAATATACTTAAGTTCGTCTCCTGAATCAGACTCCGTTTCATAAAGCCGCACATCGCGCGAGTTATGTACCCTTTCAACAAATTCGCCCGAAAGGGGATGCCGGTCTGTTTCCGCCGGAGTATTGCGCTCGGGATACTCGACTGCCGCCGGCTTTAAGCGCAGGGGAAGAAAATACAGGGAGGCGCATACGGCTAACGCCGCCGCCGTATACAGTGCTGCTGAAACAGCCCCCTTTCTAGGTTTTTCCTTCCTCAACCTCAACCGCCTCCTTAACCGCGCTCAAAATCGTTTCCGCCGTACCCTTATATCCGGCGCGGCGTAGAGCGGCCATAAAATAATCCGGTATCGGCGCAAAAAAACACATTGGTTCTCCGGTTCGCGGATGCGCCAGATCCAGCCTTACCGCATGCAAAACCTGCCCGTTGTCCTGACCAAGCCGGGGTTTTGGCGGGCCGTAAACCGTATCCCCAACGACCGGGCGCTTGATGTAGGACATGTGTACGCGTATTTGATGCGTTCGCCCGGTTTCCAGCCGCGCGATAATCAGGGTATACCCGCTCAAGCGCTCAAGCACTTGATAATAGGTAACGGCGCTTCGACCATTTTGTACTACCGCCATGCGTTTTCTATCGGTATGGCTTCGGCCGATGGGCTGGACGACGGAGCCGGAATCCTCCTTTATGCCGCCCTCCACAAGCGCCAGATAAGTTCTTCCCGCCCGGTGAAACTTAATCTGTTCACTAAGCTGTCGGTGCGCAGCGTCGTTTTTGGCAATCGCTATAAGCCCTGACGTAAGTTTATCTATGCGGTGTACGATTCCCGGGCGAAACTCGCCTCCAATACCAGATAAATCTTTAATATGGTGCATTATGGCGTTAACAAGCGTGCCGGAAGGGTTGCCGGGCGCGGGGTGCACGACCAGCCCTTTGGGTTTATCTATTACCGCAAAATCCGAATCCTGGTAGATAATAGATAAGGGTATATCCTGCGCTATCAATTCCGTATTAATGACAGGCGGCACTTGTATCTCTACGCGGTCGCCAACGCTGAGCTTTTGCTTTGACTTAGCCGTTTTTCCGTTTACCTTAACATGCCCGCCGTCAATCAGCCTTTGCATGGCGGAGCGGGTTCCCTCCCCGGCGCGCGCGCAAAAAACATCCAGGCGCTCACCGCCTTTATCGGCCGCCGTTTGGATCAGTCTCGTCGCCTTAATCTCCCTATCTTCCATATCCTCTCTTAAACCTGGTTCTCCGGCGCGTTGCCGCCGCGCGCTTTTTTGTCAGAAGAGAAAAAGCTTTCAAAATAATCTTTTCCCTTGAAAAACAGCACATCCAATATCAGTATCACAAAGCCTATGGTTATCGCGCTGTCGGCAACGTTAAATACGGGAAAATCTATGGGAACAAAATAAAACATATCGCGCACATAACCCAGGAAAACACGATCTATAAGGTTGCCTAACGCCCCCGCGAGAATAAGCGCAAAGCATACGCGCATCAGCGTATGCATCTTCTTTCTGTCCCTGATCAAAAGGAAGACTAGAACCGCGCAGGCTATAAATGTTACGGTTATAAAAAGCCACCGCGCGTTTTGCAGCATACCAAACGCAGCACCCCTGTTTTCAATATAGGTTAAATGGAATACGTCTTTAATGACCACGAAAGTATTTCCATTAAGCGTTATAAGCCATTGGGCGCAAAATATTTTCACAGCCTGATCGGCTAAAATGACAGCGGCGGTAAGGATTATTGGGAGCATGTTTTCCCTCCGTTAATAATGTTTGCGCTATATAAGGCGAATCCCGTCAAAACCCTTTTACGAACACGTATCATATCCACATAGTCTGCATTCCCAAAGGTGGTAGAACGGTATGCCGTATTATACCATCAATTAACAGCCGGGACAAGCGTTGCGTGCTTGCGTTTGTAGCATAATTTACCGTAACGGGCCGGGATACCTTGCCGGACAAGCAAATTATTGCCCGGATTTCATATACCATTTCTCAATACTATAAAACAGCTCCGGTTCGCGAACATTGCCAACCCCCTGTATATCGTCGGAATAAACAATGCTGTTCAGCCTGAAATACAGCATGATAAACGGAAGCTCCTCAATAAATTGAAGCTGAAAAGTGGACGCCGCGTCTCTGAAAGCCGAATCCGTCGCCGCAGTTACCATATTCTGTATCAGGATGTCCATGGCTGCGTTAGAATATCCCCCAAAGTTATTCACCCCGTTTTTTCCCATCAGGGGCGTAAAATCGCAATCCCTTGGCAGGTTCAGGCCGATGAGCGCCATATCGAAATCCCCGCTGTTTAAGCGTTGAATATATCCTGATTCATCGTCTCCAAGCGTAAAGGCGGCCGATTCAATCGCAACCTTCACGCCGATTTCTCCAAGATGCCCCGCTATGATAGCCGCGGCTTCCGATCGCGCGGTATTATCCGCAGTTTCATTTACCAGCAGCTTAAGCGTAAGTTCAGTATATGGGGAATCAACGCTTTCCAGTATGCCGTCCCCATCCGAATCCACCCATCCGGCCTCTTTCATAAACTCCAACGCCGCCGCCGGATCGTAGTCATACACCTTGGACTTGCTTTCATACAGCCAGCTGTCCGGAGCGATGGGAACATCCACGGTCTGCGCCCGGTTCATATACACGTTGGATACCAGTTCCCCCCTGTCTATGGCATAGGCGATAGCCTTTCGGACGTTGACGTTTCCAAGCGCCGCTGTTTCGTAGTTTACTACAAGCAGCTCAGCCTGCTGGGTCATGACGTCGAGCACATTGGATACGCCTTCTTCACGGTATTTGCCCGCGGTGCGAAGATCGGTAGGAACGAAATTGAGCTGCCCGGCCTGATATGACGCCAGCGCCGTTTCGTTGTTTACGCGCCCCTCAAATATAACTTCTTTAATGTACGGTGCAGACCGCCACCACCTCTCGTTAGCCGTAAGCTCTATCCGGTTCGGCACTGACGAAGATACCTGATAGGGGCCGGTACCGCGCATATTTGCGCCGCCGCCTTCAGCGCACAGAATCGGGAACGTCAATGAATACAAAGCCGATATACCCGGTCTTTTCATAATAACCTGCACGGTATCCGCGTCGATAACAACAACATCCTGAATCTTTTGCGCGTGATAGTAATAGTACGATTCCTCACCGGCTTCCTTAAGCCTGTCCCAAGTATATTTTACATCCTGCGCATCCAGAGCTTTACTGGTTTGATGCCATGAAACGTTTTGCCTAAGATTTAGCGTCCAAATCCTGCCGGTTTCGTCAACGCTCCAGTTTTCCGCAAGGCAGGGCGATATGATATGCGCGTAATCCACGCGTACAAGCCCCTCGAAAACGAGTGAGTAAAGCCCCATCGCTTCCTCCGTATTCACGGCGTATGGATCCTCTATAACTGTATTTTCTCCTATGGGCATATAGAGGCGGCCGCCGGGCGCCGGTTCAGCCGTAGCGGATGGCGTTGGGCTTGGCAAAGCCGTTCCATCCGCCCCGCCCTGCGCAGCCCTGCATCCCGGCAGCGCCGCAACAGTTATGGCTAAAACAACCGCAAGCAGCCTAGCCGCCAAGCTCCGAGCCGTAATATTTCTTGTATTTTTCATATGCCCGCTGCACTTTTTCAACATAATCTCGCGTCTCCTCAATAGGTATATAGGTAAGCAGCCCGCCGTCGCTGTATCTATCATCATCCAGCCAACCGTCCAGATTTCCGTGCCCGGCGTTGTAAGCCGCGAGCACGTGGCGCTGGTTGCCCTGATATCTTAGCTGAAGAAAATGGATATACCAGCACCCCATTCGGATGTTTATCTCCGGATCCTCCAAAAGCGCCTCCTGATACTGGGTAATATCAAGCTTACCCGCTATCCATTCGCCCGTCGCCGGCATTATCTGCATCAGCCCTACCGCTCCGCTTTTTGAACGGACTTTCGGGCGGTTTCCGCTTTCGCAATGAATGACCGAAGCGACCAAAACCGGATCTACGCCGAATTCTGCGGCGTAACGGTTTATTTGTTCCGGATACGCCAATTTATATCTGCTTTTTTCAATAGAGCCGCTGACCGTAAGGGATAAACAAACCAGAAGCAACAGCGCCAATAGCGCTATCCCCGCGGCAAACAGCCGTTTCTTCGCCGGTTTTGCGTTTCTTTTATCCATTTAAACCCCCACAGCCTTTTTGTAAGCCATGATAACCCTATCCTCCAGCTCCTCGAGCGATCCGTCGTTAAGGATGATAACATCCGCATATTTCTCTTTCTCAGCCTGAGGCGCTTGGCTTTGCATCCGCCGCAGCGCCTGCTCCTCGGAACATTTATCCCTTTGCAAAATCCTTTTCAGGCGCTGAGCGTCGGGAGCCGTCACCAGCCAAGTTTCATCAACATACGCGTTCCATTTTTCCTCAATCAATAAGGGAACGTCCCATACCGTCAAACCGGCGCCCTTTTCTGAACGCTCTTGCGCAAGCCTTTTCATCCCGCTCAAAACAAGGGGATGCAATATGCGATTGAGCGATTCAAGCGCCTTCTCATCATTGAAAACCAATTCAGCCAGCTTTTTTCGGTCCAACTCGCCGTTATTATGAAAAAATACTTCTCCAAAAACCCGGCGTATGCTTTGAGCGCCGGCCGTTCCCGGTTTAACCGCGTCGCGTGATACTTCGTCCGCATCAATTACATATGCGCCGCAGCGCGCTAATATTTTCGACGCTTCGGATTTTCCCGCCCCAATGGAACCGGTCAGGCCAATCAATTTCATATTCTCACCCTCATTTCGTGTCGTACCAGCTTGAGCCGGTACGCACATCCGCAGACAGGGGAACTTTAAGCTTCATAACGCCCTCCATGGCTTCCTTAAGGATTATCCCCGCCTCCTCCGCCTCCGGGGACGGCGCGTCCACAATAAGCTCGTCGTGAATCTGAAGCACAAGCCGGGCTTTAAGCCCCCTGCGCTTAAGCGCGCTGTGCGTTTTAATCATCGCCATTTTTATAATATCCGCGGCCGTTCCCTGAATGGGCATATTCATAGCTACCCGTTCGCCAAACGATCGGGTGTTGTAGTTTGCCGAGAGTATCTCAGGAAGCTCCCTCCGCCTGCCCATCAGCGTTCTAACGTAACCATCCTTTTTTCCGTCCTCAACCCTTCCTTTCAAATACGCACGCACCAGCGGATACCGGTCGAAATACCGTTCGATATACTCGCCCGCCTGTTTTTTGGGTATATGAAGGTTTTTACCCAACCCAAAATCGGATATGCCGTACACAATGCCGAAATTCACAGCCTTCGCCGCCGAGCGCTGCTCGGCCGTAACCTGCCCGGCGGGCGTGCCGAACACTTCCGACGCGGTCCGCGTATGAATGTCCTCGCCCGACTCAAACGCGGCGATTAAGCCCGGATCGCCGCTCATATGCGCAAGCAGCCTCAACTCTATCTGCGAATAATCAGCCCCGACAAGCACGTTCCCCGGGCTGGCGATAAACGCGCGCCGGATTTCGCGCCCCATCTGCGTACGGACGGGTATATTTTGCAGATTCGGTTCCGTGCTCGATATCCTTCCGGTAACCGTCACGTTTTGGTTAAATGTTGTATGCACGCGGCCGTCGGGATCCTTGGCCGAAAGGTTGAGCAGCCCGTCTACAAACGTGCTCTTGAGCTTTGTGACAAACCGGTACTCCATGATCATCGGCACGACGGGATGCAAATCCTCAAGCTTTTCAAGCACCTCCGAATCGGTGGAATAGCCTGTGCGCGTTTTCTTTTGCGGGGGAAGCCCAAGCTTATCAAACAGGATTATGCCGAGCTGTTTTGTCGATAAAATGTTAAACGTTTCCCCGCAAAGCTCGTGTATACGCGAGCCAAGCTCGCAAATCCTCCGCTTAAAAGCGGCTTCCAGTTCAATCAGGATGCCCCTGTCAATAGCAAAGCCGACGCGTTCCATCTCGAAAAGGACCTCAACAAGGGGCATCTCCATATCCCGGTAAATACCGCCAAGCTCCATCTCCTCAAGCACATTAAGCATAGCAGGGTGAACGCGCCACAGCCCGGCAGCCCCCCGCGCCCCGGCCTCGCGCCCATTTAACAGCGTATCGAGCGAATCCGCAGGCCGCGTGGCGTTAATGAGGTAATCCGCTATCATAGCGTCAAACTTTAGACCCTCAAGCCGGTATCCATAATCGGCAAGGATATGCATCAGCCGCTTTGCGTCGAATACAACTTTGCCAACGCTTGTTGATTCAAATACGGAGCTTAACGCTTCAAACGCCTCCGCCGCCTCCAGCCCCGCGTCAAAAAGCGTTCCGGTTAACGCGATTTCATATTGGCGCTCACCCTCCCATGCTATGGTCAACTCATCACCGACATGCACGGCGATTAACTTAAGGCTTTCCAGCTTACCGGCAAGCGCCTTTAATTGTTCAACATTCTCAACGCGTATAGTCTCAAGGGGCTTTTGCTCCCTCGCCTGTTTGGATTGGGCTTGGACCCTTGCCTTTTCAGGCAGACGGCCAATTATGGATTTGAGTTCAAGCTCCCGCATATACCCTACGCCGCCGCCGAGCCTCTCCGGTTCGAAGCGGCATTCGTCCAACGTCGCGGGGGCGGGCGATTTGGTATCGATCAGCCCGAGCTTGTAGCTCATACGCGCGCTGTCCGCAAAATTCAGCAGTTTTTCACGAAGCGCGCCCTTTTCTTTATCCGCGCTGTCTAGCGCGCCCTCCATCGATCCATATTTGGCCAGAAGCTTAAGAGCCGTTTTTTCGCCTACGCCGGGAATGCCCGGCAGATTATCCGAACTATCCCCCATAAGCCCCTTAAGATCCGGCATGCGGCCAGGAGTCAGGCCATATTCGGCCGCAAGCGCCGCTTCATCATATTCCACCGTCTGCGAAAGCCCTTTTTTGGTCATTAAAACGTGGGTATTCTCGTTAATAAGCTGTAACGCGTCCCTGTCGCCCGTGACCAGAAGTGCTGAGACGCCGCTATCATTCGCCATGCGCGCGTAGGTGCCGATGATATCGTCCGCCTCGTAACGCTCTACCTCAATAACCGCTATGCCGCATTGCCTGAGCAATTCCTTGAGCATGGGGAACTGCTTTCTTAAATCATCAGGCGTTTCGCGCCTTCCCGCCTTATAATCCGCAAACTCGTCATGCCGGAACGTGGGGCCGTGCATATCAAACGCGACCAGCATGTAATCCGGTTCCATCTCAACAAGCTTGATAAGCATGCTAAAAAAACCGTGAATTGCGCCTGTGGGCTCTCCATTTCTCGTACTCATCGGCGGCAGCGCGTAAAACGCCCTGTGCATCAGGCTGTTTCCATCAATTGCAATCAATCTTTGCATTAGGTATTACCCCTTCTTAATCAGTCGCTTTCCCGAGGATCACGCCGCGCGTAGGCCATTTATCCGCGTCAGCGGATAACATCGTAAACCATCGGCGCGCTTTGCGGCTGGGACGGACCTACATTTACGGCGCCGCCGAGTATCTTCTCCGCTTCTCTGAGCCGTTGATCATCGTTTGCGTAAAGCATGGCAAGGCTTTCCCCGGCGCTAACGCTATCGCCGAGGCGTTTGTTCATCACAACGCCGACATTCGGGTCGATTATATCGGTTTTCTTTTCGCGCCCAGCCCCCAGCACCTGGGCGGCCAGGCCGATTTTCTCCGCGTTAACGGATGTAACGTATCCGCCGCTTCGCGCAAGTAACGGCTCTTTGAACCGAACCTGTACCAGCCTTTGCGGGTCTTTTAGATGCATTGGGTCGCCGCCGAGCGCCGTAACCATTTGAATGAGCTTTTCAAGGCCTTCGCCGGATTCAAGCGCTCCCTTAAGCTTTTTGCGCGCCTGCGTTACGTCCTCTGCCGCGCCGGCCAGCACCAGCATATTCTCAGCAAGAAGCATGCTGACCTCATAAAGAGGGTCGCCCTCGGGCACGCCCCCGCTAAGCGCCTCGACCGCTTCCTTTACCTCCAGCCCGTTTCCAACCGCCATACCTAAAGGCTGGTTCATATCCGTGATGACGGCAACGGTCTTTAGCCCAACGCGCTCGCCTATGCGCACCATGGCCCGAGCAAGCTTTCGGGCTTCCTCCAGCGTATGCATAAACGCCCCGCCGCCCATCTTTACATCCAAAACGACGGCGTCCGCACCCGCGGCTATCTTTTTGCTCATGATGCTCGAAGCAATGAGCGGAATGCTTTCGACCGTGCCGGTAACGTCCCTAAGCGCGTACATCAGCTTATCCGCCGGCGCAAGATCCCCCGTCTGCCCTACGACGCAAACGCCGGTCTTCCTCACAATACGTATAAAATCCTCGATACTCCGGTTGATATTTACGCCAGGGATGGATTCAAGTTTATCAAGCGTGCCGCCGGAGTGCGCAAGGCCGCGGCCGGACATTTTTGCGACCGTACCGCCGCACGCGGCCACAAGCGGCGCGACAATCAGCGTAGTGGTATCGCCCACGCCCCCTGTGGAGTGCTTATCCACCTTTATTCCGGGGATGGAGCTTAAGTCCACCATATCACCAGAGCGGGTCATCGCCATGGTTAAGTCCGCGGTTTCCTCCTCAGTCATGCCCTTAAAGAGCACGGCCATCATCCATGCGGACATCTGGTAATCCGGTATAGAACCGGTTACGTATCCATCAATAATATACTTGATCTCCGCTCCGGAAAGCGCGCCGCCGTTTCGCTTAGTGGTTATCAGGTCAACCATTCTCACCCGCGTGCCCTCCAATTAGCATATAGTTGATTATATTGTACCATATACAAGCCGTCCTTATCAAACAGGTCCCATTTCGGCCAATGCTAAGAAATTACCGCCATATGCCTTATGCGTGTCGGTTTTACGGGTAAACGTCAGGCTCGGTATCCAGTATCATGTGCAACTTGTTCATAGATGATTTACAATTATTTTCTTTATAATGGTCAGCCGTACGCGCCTTCCTCAGGACGTCTTTACCTCCAACATCAAGCGAGCCATGTTGCGCCGGTTTCTTCAGTTATGGCTTTAACCCGGCTTGACGATGTTTTAAAACATGGTATTATATTGTTTATTTATATGGATTTATCACTAAGAATGATTGGAGGTTTGCTCATGATAAAGATCAGCGCGGACAGCACCTGCGATTTATCGCCGGAGCTGCTGGAGAAACTTGATATTTCAATCGTACCCCTCACCATTGTTGCGGGCGAAGAAACCTATCTTGATGGAGTTGATATAACCCCCGGAGAGCTGTTCCGTTTTGTGGAGGATGAGAACCGGCAGTGCCGTACGGCTGCCATAAATACGTTCGATTATTTAACAAGGTTTAAAGAATATCTCAAGGATTATAACGCCGTTATCCATATCTGCATCAGCTCGGAGTTCTCATCCTGCTATCAAAACGCGTTGTTGGCGGCGGCGGATTTGAAGAACGTTTACGTAGTGGATTCGAGAAACCTTTCAAGCGGAAGCGGGCATGCGGTTTGCGATGCGGCGTTAAAAGCCGGGGAAGGCTGGGCGCCTGAGAGGATTTGCGCTTATCTTGAGGAGGTTATTCCAAAGATAGAAGCGAGCTTTATCATCGATAAGCTGGATTATTTACGCCGCGGGGGTCGCTGTTCGGCTCTTACCGCGCACGGCGCGCGCGTACTTCAGTTAAAACCCTGTATTGAAGTTACAAACGGCGCGATGACCGTGGGGAAAAAGTACAAGGGCTCCTTTGAAAAATGCCTTGCCCGTTACGTTCGCGACCGGCTTGAAGGCAGGGATGATATAGACTATTCCCGTATCTTCATCACGCATACGGCATGCGCGCCCGAGGTTGTTAAAGCGGTCCGCGAGGCGGTCGACCAATACGCCCCTTTTGATAAGGTTATCGAGACCAGGGCGGGATGTACCGTATCGAACCACTGCGGGCCCAATACGCTGGGGATCCTTTTTAAGCGCAAATAAAGAAGTATTGCTGCGCGCGACGCTTATTAGTCGCTGCGCGCTATTTTGACGCTTGTGTAAATAACCCAAGCTCGTACGAGTATGGGCCGTTGAGTTCCGGCGCGCTGTTGACAAGATAGTTGCGGAATCAGAAATTGTAACCGACCGCCCGCCGGCGGCGTACATCCCTGCTATTGAAAAACGAACGCCGTTAATTAAAGCTATGCACTATTCTTGCATAGCTATTTATTTAAAATTGCATGAAGAGCTTGCTCCATCAGCGCACAGAACGCTCAATGCAAGAAAAGTCTTTCGGAAATGCTATCATGCGCGGCGCGCTTGCCGCCATTTACGATTTAAGTTTGTGGAACGGATGTTCTTAACTCTTGAAGAATATATAGCAACAGCATTCTTGTAATTAAATTAGTTATCATTCTGTTGACTTTTATATTTCTGTATTGTATACTTATGGCATTAAGGCTATTGCTTGTATGATATATCAAGCCTGCTTGGATAATTGAAAAGTTAATAGTTTTTTGTATGCATATATCTTCAAAACGGGATTGCAGCGTAATGCTGTAAATCAGGGCGTAAAAATCAGGGTGAGTGTTCCAAAAAATTATGGAGTAACCGCCGGCGCATGCGCGCTGACATGTTATATATCATGTGCGCCCGTTCTCTTTCGTGCTAATTCCTAGGGCAAGTGCAAATCACTGTTTGTTCATGCTCCTGTTGCGTACTCCCTTCCTGACAATAACGCCCCTTCTCAGGGGCGTTATTGTCAGTGTATCGAAAAAGTGACTGCGCCACGTTTTTCGAGTTAACACGGAGCGCTTTTACATTGGCGCGGTCAGCG